>PJUE01000090.1_pt1 | contig 127850 bp, 115 predicted proteins | sample 1512171 | NCBI WGS metagenome assembly PJUE01 (sample SAMN08177674, study PRJNA422409) | Feces metagenome, whole genome shotgun sequencing project. | isolation source: Chicken feces (3) enriched on wood chips: alkali lignin treatment | host: Gallus gallus | place: USA: Madison | collected 2015-01-15
GGGTGGATGCGGGCCTCGAAGTTGCGGTTGCCCGAGAGCACGGCCGAGCAGATCAGATCGTTGCCGGTGATGGCTTCGTTCAGGTCCGGGGTCAGGTCGCCGGCGTTGCCGATGCAGGTCGTGCAGCCGTAGGCGGCCACGTCGAAGCCCAGCTTTTCCAGGTAGGGCAGGAGACCCGTCTTGGTCAGGTATTCGGTGACCACGCGCGATCCGGGGGCCAGCGAGGTCTTGATGTGCTTGGGCACCGTCATGCCGGCTTCCACGGCCTTCTTGGCCAGCAGGCCGGCCGCCAGCAGCACGCTGGGGTTGGAGGTGTTGGTGCAGGACGTGATGGCGGCGATCAGGACGTCGCCGTTCTTGACCTGGGTGCCAGCGCTGGTGGTGAAGGTCTGGCCCAGCTTTTCGGCGGGCTGATTGAAGCCGTTTTCAGCGACCGGCTTGGAGTACAGGTCGATGAAGGTGTTCTTCACGTTGCCGATTTCGATGCGGTCCTGCGGACGCTTCGGGCCCGCCAGCGACGGCGCGACGGTGGACAGGTCCAGCGTCAGCAGCTTGGTGAAATTGATGTCCTTTGCCTTGGGCACGCCGAACATCTTCTGGGCCTTGAAATAGGCCTCGAAGGCGGCGATTTCGTCTTCGGTGCGGCCGGTGCCGCGGAAGTAGTCGATGGTGCGCTCGTCGACCGGGAAGAAGCCCATGGTGGCGCCGTACTCCGGCGCCATGTTGCCGATGGTGGCGCGTTCGGCCACCGACAGGCTGGCGGTGCCTTCGCCGCAGAATTCGACGAACTTGCCCACCACCTTCTCGCGGCGCAGCATTTCGGTGATGGTCAGCACCAGGTCGGTGGCGGTGACGCCGCCGCGCAGCTTGCCCTTGAGTTCCACGCCGACCACGTCGGGGGTCAGGAAGTACACGGGCTGGCCCAGCATGCCGGCCTCGGCTTCGATGCCGCCCACGCCCCAGCCCACCACGCCGATGCCGTTGATCATGGTGGTGTGGCTGTCGGTGCCCACCAGGGAATCCGGGTAGTAGACGTTGTTCTTCTTGTCCAGGTGCACGCCGCGCGCCAGATATTCCAGGTTGACCTGGTGGACGATGCCGAAGCCCGGAGGCACGACGCCGAAGGTGTCGAACGCCTGCATGCCCCACTTCATGAACTGGTAGCGCTCTTGGTTGCGCTTGAATTCCAGCTTCATGTTCAGGTCCAGCGCATTCTTGGTGCCGAAGTAGTCGATCATGACCGAGTGGTCCACCACCAGGTCCACCGGCACCAGCGGCTCGATGCTCTTGGGGCTCTTGCCCATCTTGTCGGCCACGGAACGCATGGCGGCGATGTCGGCGAGCAGCGGCACGCCGGTGAAGTCCTGCAGCACCACGCGGGCCACCACGAACGGAATTTCGTCTTCGCGCTTGGCATTGGCCTGCCAGTTCGCCAACTGCTTGACGTGCTCTTCGGTGACCTTCTTGCCGTCGCAGTTGCGCAGCACGGATTCCAGCACGATGCGGATCGAAACCGGGAGCCGCTGCACGTCGATGCCGAGGGACTTGCCCAGCGCCGGCAGCGAATAGTACTGACAGGATTTATTGCCGATCTTGAAATTCTTGAGGGTGTCTAGGGTGTTGTGCGGCATGATGGACTCCGTGGTTTTGCCCGGTTGAAGCCGGCATTTTCTGGCGTTTTTGCGCATTTGTCATTCTATGTGAGACTGGCGCCTGCGCGGCCGTATGTCTTATATCTTATATAAGACTTGAGCGAACCGCCAAAGTTCCCCTACTGCGATCAGGGGCGGGCGGCCGTTGGCCCAAACCGATACTCTGGCCGAGGCGTGCGCGGGTCGCAAGCCTCTTTTATCAAGAAAGTCCTACGCGGATGTTGCGGCCCTGCGAGGGAAGGCGGGTCTACGCAAGGAATTCGCGCAGCAGCACGGTCAGCTCGCTGCGCAGGAAATCGACGACCGCGCGCTGGGCGGTCGATGGATAAGGGTTGGGCGTGGTCAGGATGAACAACTTGTCGCCTGGCCCCAGGGCTTGGTATGCGGGCAGCACCGGCGTCAGCCGGCCCGCGGCAAGGTCCTCATGCACCACGTAGGCCGGCAGCAGCGCGACGCCCGCGCCGGCGCGCGCGGCTTGCGCCAGGAACGGGAAGTACTCTGATTGCAGCCGCGGCGCGAGCTTGGCCTCATGCAGCTGGTCCTTGCGCCGCAGCCGCAGCGTGACCTGCGGCCTGGGGTCGGGCGGGCCCAGGAAGTGGAGGCGGCCGAGATCGCGCGGATGAGCCGGCGGGCCGAACTGCTGCAGATAGGAGGGCGCCGCGCACAGCACCCATTTGACGTCGCCCAGCGCGCGCGCCACGTAATCCTGCGGCGGGGTCGTCATGACCCGCAATGCCACGTCGATTTCCGACGAAATCAGGTCGCTCACCCGGTTTGAGAACAGCACGCGCAAGGTCAGCGACGGATGGCGCAGGGCGAAGCTCACCAGCAGTGGACGCAATTGGTCCAGTTCCCCCAATCCGGTGGGGATGCTCAGCCGGACGTGGCCCGCGGGCTCGGAACCGAGCTTCTGCAACGCATGGCGGGCGGATTCGACTTCGTGCGCCATGCGCGCGCCGTGCTCGTACAGCACCGAGCCTTGTTGCGTCAGTTCCAGCCGCCGGGTGCTGCGGCGGATGAGCTGGGCGCCGAAGGCGCGTTCCAGCTTCTGCAGATTGCGGCTTACGTGCGAACGGGTCACGCCGTGGCGCACCGCCGCCTCGCTCAAGGTGCCGGCGTCGACGATGGTGACGAACAGCTGTATCAGGTTGAGGTCCAGCGCGGGCAGGGCGGGCATGCGCAGTCCTATTGTTGACTGTGAGGAAACATAGTTTACGCAAGCTGCGGGATTGTCGCGGCGTGGCGGCGGTTGATATTCTGGCCACCATCGCAAAGGAGACCAGACCATGCCCCAAAACCCGTCCGGCGGGATGTCCCCGCAAACCATGTTCCGCGCCGATCTATTTCGCGGCGAGCGCATCCTCGTCACCGGGGGCGGCACCGGCCTGGGCTACGCCATGGCCGAGCGCCTGGCGTCGTTGGGCGCCGCGCTGCACCTGTGGGGACGCCGCGCCGCCGTGCTGGAAGAAGCCGCCGCCGGGCTGCGCGCACGTTACGGCGCCGAGGTCCACGTTCAGGCGGTGGATATCCGGGATGCCGAGGCCGTGGACGCCGCCGTCGACGCCATCTGGACCGGGCACGGTCCGCTGACGGGCCTCATCAACAACGCCGCGGGCAATTTCATCAGCCCCACTGAAAAACTGTCGCCGCGCGGCTTCAACGCCATTGCCGACACCGTGTTCCGCGGCACTTTCTACACGACCCAGGCCGTGGGCAAGCGCTGGATCGCGCAAGGTACGGGCGGGGCGGTGCTGTCCATCGTGGTGACCTGGGTCTGGACCGGTTCGCCGTTCGTGGTGCCCTCGGCCATGTCCAAGGCCGGCATAGACGCCATGACCAAGTCGCTGGCCATCGAATGGGGCCGCCACGGCATCCGGCTGAACGCCATCGCGCCGGGCGTGATTCCGACCGAAGGGGCCAGCGCGCGGCTGCGGCCCAAGGACTCGGGCGCGGACGCGCAGACGCAGCAGAATCCGATGAGGCGCCTGGGCACCGGACATGACATCGGCGAGCTGGCGGCCTTCCTGCTGAGTCCGGGCTATGACTGGATCAACGGCCAGACCATTGCGCTGGACGGCGGCGACTATCTGGCCAACGGCGCTTACTTCAAGCAGTACGCGGAATGGAGCGACGCGGACTGGGCCGCCGCGCGCCAGGCCATCGAAGCGCGCACCGCGCAGGACAAGGCGCAGCGCAGCACGGGGGGCGCATGACAGGCAGCACCATCCACGCGGGCGGCGACCGCCTGTCGGGCGCGGCGCTGGCCGCACGCGGCGAACAGGTTGCCGCCGGGCTGGCGGCAATGGGCGTGCGAGAAGGCGACGTGATCGCCGTGCTATTGCGCAACGGCCTGCCTTATCTGGAGATCATCCAGGCCTGCAAGCGGCTGGGCTGCTACTACTGCCCGATCAATTGGCATTTCACCGCGGCGGAAGTGGCATTCCTCATCGAAGACAGCGGCGCCCGCCTGCTGGTCGCGCACGACGACCTGTGGCTTCCGCTGCGCGATGCGCTGCCCGCCGGCCTGCCGGTGCTGCTGGCCGGTCCCGGCGCGGCGCAATCAGGGCATGCCGACTACGACGCCTGGCGCGACCGCCAACAGCCTTACGACGGCCCGCGCGTGGCGCCGCGCGGCCATATGGCCTATACCTCGGGCACCACCGGCCGGCCCAAGGGCGTGGTGCGCGCGCCGTTCCCGCTGGAACACCTGGGGCGCCACCTGCAACAGGTCGAAGCGGTGGTGGAGGCGGCCTACGGCCTGCGCCCGGGATCGCGCGCGCTGCTGCCCGCGCCGATCTACCACAGTGCGCCCAGCGTATTCGCGCAGGTCGCCCTGCGGGTCTGCGAGACCTTCGTGCTGACGGACAGGTTCGATCCCGTGGAAGTCCTGCGCCTGATCGAGGCCCACCGCATCGATACGGTGTATCTGGTGCCCATCATGTACGTGCGCCTCTTGAAGCTGGACGCCGCCACCCGCGCCGCGCACGACCTGTCGTCGCTGCGCTTCGTGGCTTCGACCGGCGCGCCCTGCGCGCCGGAAATCAAGCGCGCCATGATCGAATGGCTGGGACCGGTCATCCATGAAACCTATGCGTCGAGCGAGGCGGGCATGGTCACCGTCATCGATTCGCACGAAGCGCTCGCCCGTCCCGGCAGCGCCGGCCGGCCTATCGGCGGCGCGCAGGTCAGGATCTATGGCGAAGACGGATCGCCCTGCGCGGCGGGCCAGGTCGGGCGGATCCACGTGCGCCAGCCGGCCTACGCGGACTTCACCTATCGCAACAACCCGCAGGCCCGCGCCGACGTGGAGAAGGACGGACTCATCGGTCTGGGCGACCTGGGCTATCTGGACGCGGACGGCTATCTCTATGTGTGCGACCGCGAATCGGACCTGGTGATCTCGGGCGGCGTGAACATCTATCCCGCCGAGGTCGAGCACCAGCTGATGCAGTATCCGGGCGTGGCGGATTGCGCGGTGTTCGGGGTGCCCGACGACGAATACGGCGAGCGGCTGATGGCGCTGGTGCAGCCCTCGGCGGGCGCCGCGCCCGACCCCGAAGCGCTGAGGCTATGGCTGGGTGAACGGATCGCGCGCTACAAGGTGCCGCGTGAACTGCAACTGCGCGCGGAACTGCCGCGCGACGACAACGGGAAGATCGCCAAGCGCCGGCTGCGCGCCGAATTCTGGGCGGGCAGGCAGCGCCAGGTATAGCAGGGCGGCGCATCGCCGCAACAACAAAACCCACAAGGGAGACAGGCATGGCAATCAGGCTGAACCTCAGGCTGCGTCGCATCGCGACCGCGGCGATCGTCGCGCTCGCGGCTCCGGCCGCCGCGCTGGCGGCATTTCCGGACAAACCGGTCAAACTGGTCGTGCCCTATACGCCGGGCGGCTCCGCGGACCAGTTGTCGCGGGTGCTGGCCGAAGGCATGTCGCGCGACCTTGGGCAACCCGTGGTGGTGGAGAACAAACCCGGCGCCAATACCATGGTCGCGGCGACCCAGGTGGCCAGGTCGGCGCCGGACGGGTACACGGTTTTCCTCGCCAGCAACGCCAGCATGGTGCTCAATCCCATGCTTTATCAACGCATCGCCTATGACGCCGCGCGCGACTTCCGCGTGTTCGGCATCGCTGCCGAGCTGCCGCTGGTGGTCGTGGCGAACAACGAGGTCCCAGCGGGCACGCTGGCCGAGTTCGTCACTTATGCCAAGGCCCGGCCCGGCAAACTGAACTACGCCTCCGTGGGCATAGGCAATCCGCTGCAGTTGGCGACCGAACTGCTGAAATCGCGCACGGGCATGGACGTGGCGCATATCCCGTATAACGGCAGCGCGCCGGCCCTGACCTCGCTGATGGGCAATGACACGCAGCTCATGGTGGACGTGATCAGCACCTCGCTGCCGCTGGTGCGGGAACGCAAGATCAAGGCGCTGGCCGTCACGACCAGCGAGCGGCTGGCCGTGCTGCCGGAGGTGCCGACCGTGGCGGAAAGCGGCTTTCCGGGATTCCGCGCCGCCACCTGGTTCGGTCTGGCCGTGCCGCGCGCCGTGCCGCAGGCCGAAGCGCAGCGCTTGCAGGCGGCGCTGGACAAGGTGCTGAAGGATCCGGCATTCCGCGGCCGTTTTGAACCCCTGGGCCTGGTGATCCAGGCGCCCCGCAGCCAGGCAGAGATCGATGCCTACGTGCAGGAAGACCGCCAGCGCTGGGGCGCGGTGATCGAAGCCAATCACATCAAGCTGGACTGAGGCGGCCACGGCCGGCCGGCCCACGCCGCCTGGCCGTCGGCGCCGTCAGGCCTTCTTGCCGCCGCGGCGCGCCTTGCGCGTGACATTGCGCCGCGACATCTCGGAGTCCAGGATCAACCGGCCTTCGAGCTTGCCGTGCATGCGCTTGACCGAACGCATCGCGTCCTGCATGTGTTCGCTCATCAAGTCGCGCACCTTTTCCACGTCGCGCTCGCGCGCCGCAGCCAGGATCTTGCGGTGAAAGCCCGTATTGGCGCTGCCGAAACGCTGCTGCTCGGATAGCGGCATCTCGTTGTCGAACACGGTCAGCTGCCGGATCATTTCGTTGGTCATCTCGCAGCTGAAGCGCAGGAACGGGTTGGGGCAGGCCGCCGCGAAGATGTCGTGGAAATTGATTTCTTCCTGGCGCTGCGCCAGCGGGTCATCGACGTGCTCGGCCGACGGATCGCAGCAGGCGATGTTCTCCTCCAGCGCAGCGAAATGCGCGTCCGTCAGGAACGGCACCGCGCTGGCCGCGAGCTCGGGCTCCAGCAGCTTGCGCACCTGGTAGATATCCTCGATCCGCACTTCCTTGAAGAACAGGTAGTTCTGCATCAGCTGGAAGGTGCGGTCCAGCGGCACCTCGACCACGGTGCCGCCGCCGCCCGGTCCGGTGCTGACCTTGACCAGCCCCTGCACCTCCAGCGACTTGAGCGCTTCACGCATGGTGCTTTTGCTGACCGAGAACATGCTTTGCAGCTCGCTTTCGCGCGGCAGCTTGTCGCCCGGCAACAGGTTCTTGGCCGTGATCAGCCGCTTGATCTCTTCGGCGACCAGGTCGCTGCGCTTGGGCGGACTCGACGCGCCCGCGGCTTGTAGGTCGTGACTGTTGAACGCCATTGCGTTCCTCCGTTGCTGCGTGGTGTGCGCGGGGCATGCCCCGGGCGGGTTCTGCGCGGACCCCGGGTTATACCTGATGCGCCCGCTATTGACAGAGCCGGCTCGCCAAACTGATCATGATAATAATCCTATTTATCATGATAAATAGGATGGTAGTCGCAGTATAGGCATGAGCGCCGGGACTTGCGAATACGCCCACGCGGCGGCAGCCCTGGCACGGGAGCTTGGAGCAGACAGAGTCGGAATGGGGACGCGCATGGTGCGCGCTCGACATCGTCAATATGCCGCGGCACCGCCAGCGGCAGCCAGGGAGAACCATCTTGAATCGCCGCAACCTGCTGAAATTGGCCGCGCTTGGCGCCGTGCCCGGATCACTCTGGACCGCCCGGTCCGCGCTGGCGCAAGCCGACGCCATCCAGTTCGGGTGTCCGGTGCCCATGTCGGGCGCCTTTGCCGCCAACGGCAAATACGCCGACCTGGGCATGAAACTAGCGCTGGAGCAGTATGGCCGCGCGCTGGACCGGCCGCTGGCCTATACCGTGCTGGATACCGAGGGCAAGCCGGCCACGGCGGTGCGCAAGGTCCAGGAAGTCTCGCAACAGAAGGGCGTCAAATTCTTCGCCGGCGGCATCCTGTCGTCCGAAGCGCTGGCCATGGGCAAGGAAGTCGAGCGCGCCGGCGGCGTCTTCATCACCACCGCGGGCGCGGACGAAATCACCGGCAAGGACTGCAACCGGGCCACCTTCCGCTGGTCCGTGCCCACCTTTGGCGCCATCGAGCAGACCGTGCGTCCCTTGCTCGAAAAGCTGCCCAACGCCAAGCGCTGGTACACCATCACGCCGCAATACGTGTTCGGCGACGGCCTGCTCAGCGCGGCCAAGGCGATCTTCAAGGAAAAGGGCATCGAGCATGTGGGCAACAGCTATCACTCGCTGACCGAGAAGGAATTCAGCGGCTACCTCACCAACGCCATGGCCGCCAAGCCGGACGTGCTGCTGATCCTGAACTTCGGCTCGCAGTCCTCCGACACGCTGCGCCAGGCCGTCAGCTTCGGCATGAAGCAGAACTGCACCATCCTGGTGGCCTGGGCTTCGGGCCTGGAACAGTTCGAAGGCCTGGGCGCGGACCTGTGCGAAGGCGTGTACTTCGGGGCGCAGTACTGGCACGGCATCGACTCGCCGCTCAACAAGGAACTGGTACAGCTGTCCCGCGACAAGACGCGCGCCAATCCCAATTACAGCCTGGCGGGCTCCTACATCTGCACCCGCATCATGCTGGACGCCATCGCCCGGGCCGGCAGCGCCGACCCGGCCAAGGTGATCGCCGTCATGGAGGGTATGGCCTACGAGGGCCTGACGGGCAAGGAGGAAATCCGCAAGGAAGACCACCAGGTCCTGAAGAACTACTACCTGCTCAAGGGCCGCGCCAAGAAGGACATGAAGGACAAGGACGATTACGCCGAGATCGTGCATAGCGGTCGTTCCTTCCTGCCGCCCGCGGAAACCGGCTGCAAGCTGTAGCCCGCCCCTGAGGCGGGCGGCCGTGGGCGCGTCGCGTCCGCGGCCGCCGCGCGCCCCGCGGCCTTCCGTTACCTCCATCGGGCATACCCATGAACGTCTATCTCCTCCAGATCATCAATGGGATCGGGGTAGGCATGCTGTACTTCCTTCTGGCAGTCGGCCTGTCCATCGTCTTCGGTCTGTTGCGCTTCGTGAACTTCGCCCACGGGGCGTTCTATCTGCTGGGCGCCTACTTCTGTTTCCAGGCCATCCAGTGGGGCCTGAATTTCTGGCTCGCGCTGGCCATCGTGCCGCTGCTGGTGGGCGCCGGCGCCTGGGTCGTGGAGAAAGTGCTGCTGCGCCACGTCTACGCGCAGGCGCATGAATTCCACATCCTGATCACCGTCGGCCTGGCGCTGGTCCTGCAGGAACTGGTCATCGTGATCTGGGGGCCGATAGGCGACAACGTCGCCGCACCCTCGGCCCTGCAGGGCGTGGTCATGTGGGGCAGCTTCATCTATCCCAAGTACCGTCTGTTCGTGATCGGCTTCACCGCTGTCTTCTCGTTGCTGCTCTGGTATGTGCTGGAAGGCACGCGGCTGGGCAGCGCGGTGCGCGCGGGCAGCGAATCGACCGAAATGGTGTCCATGCTGGGCATCAATGTGTTCCGCATGTTCAGCCTGGTCTTCGCGCTGGGCGCGGCGACCGCCGCCCTGGCCGGGGTGTTGGCCGCGCCCATACGCGGCGTCGAACCCTTCATGGGCATCGAGGCCCTGGGCATCGCCTTCGTCATCGTGGTGGTGGGCGGCATGGGCAGCTTCTTCGGCGCGCTGGTCGGCGGCCTCCTGATCGGCGTGGTGCAGAGCGTGATGAGCACGCTCTGGCCGGAAGGCGCGCGGCTGATGATCTATGTGGCGATGGCGGCGGTGCTGCTGCTGCGTCCCCACGGCCTGATGGGGAGAGGATGATGACGCGCTTGAAATCTCATGCCCAATTGCTGCTGGCGCTGGCCGTGGTGCTGCTGTTGCCGCTGTGCATGCAGTCGGGCTCGCTGGCCACGGAAGTGCTGATCTACGCGCTGGCGGTGCTGGGCTGCAATCTGCTGCTGGGTTTCACCGGGCTGTTGTCGTTCGGCCAGGGCATCTTCTTCGGCCTGGGCAGCTATGCCGTCGGCATCCTGTTGACGCGTACCGGCCTGCCGATGCCGCTGGCGTTGCTGGCGGCGATGGCGGTGGGCGCGCTGGGCGCGACGCTGGTGGGCTGGTTCGCCATCCGCCAGCGCGGCACCTACTTCGTGATGCTGACGCTGGCCTTCGCGCAGATGTTCTACTTCCTGGCGTACAGCCTGCCTGACCTGACCGGCGGCGACAATGGCCTGCTGGACGTGCCGCGTCCGGCGCTGTCGGTGGCGGGCCTGCAGCTCATGCCGCTGGCCACGCCCTGGCAGTTCTACGCCTTCGTGGCGGTGTGCTTCCTGGCGATATTCTGGCTGCTGCTGCGCGTGACCAACTCGGTGTTCGGCCGCACGCTGCTGGCGATCCGCGACAACGAGGCGCGCGCCATGGCGGTGGGCTACAACGTGCGCCTCTTCAAGTTGGCGGCTTTCGCCATCTCGGGCGCCGTCACCGCGCTGGCGGGCGCCTTCCTGGCGATGATGACCGGCATCGCGCCGCTGTCCAGCATTGAATACCACAGCAGCGAGATGATCCTGGTCATGACGGTCATCGGCGGCACCGGCAACCTGTTCGCTTCAGTGCTGGGGGCAGCTTTCTACGTGCTGTTCGCGGACTGGCTTTCCACCTTGTGGCCGCGCTGGCTGATGCTGCTGGGCTTCCTGCTGATCGCGGTCAGCCTGTTCATGCAGAAGGGGCTGTGGGGGCTGGGAGAACGCATCTGGCTGGCGCTGCGGCGCAAGCCTGCCGGCGGCGAGCCGGCCGCCAAGGAGGGACGCGCATGAATCCGCAACATTCCGCGCCGCTGCTGCAGGCCAGGGGCATCGTCAAGCGCTTCGGCAAGTTCGTGGCCCTGCATGGGGTCGATCTGCAAGTGCAGCCGCGCACGGTGCACTCCGTCATCGGCCCGAACGGCGCGGGCAAGACCACACTGTTCCATACGCTGACGGGCACCTTGCGCACCAGCGAGGGCAGCATCGTGTTCGACGGCCATGACGTGACGCAGGAGGCCGATTATCAACGGGTGCAGCGCGGCATCGCGCGCTCTTTCCAGGTCACCAGCCTGTTCGCCAACCTGTCGGTGCAGGAGAACCTGCGGCTGGCGGCGCAGGGCGCGCATCGCGCCGGCGCCTTCGACTGCTGGCATCCGCCCACCGGCCCGCGGGCGCAGCGCGAGATCGTCGACGCGGCGCTGGAACGGCTGGGCCTGTCGCGGCTGGCCAAGGTGGCGGCGGGCGCGCTGTCGCACGGCCAGCAGCGGCGCCTGGAAGTGGGCATGGCGCTGGCCGCCCGGCCGCGCGCGATTTTCCTGGACGAGCCCACCTCGGGCATGGGGGTGGACGACCTGGATGAGATGAAGCGCTTGATCCGCAGCCTGCGCGACGATCACACGGTGGTGCTGATCGAGCACAACATGAACATCGTGATGGATATCTCCGACACGATCACCGTGATGCAGCAGGGCCGCGTGCTGGTCGAAGGCACGCCTGCTGCGATCCGCAGCGACGAGCGGGTGCGCGCCGCGTACCTGGGCAACATGATCACGGGAGGCCGGGCATGATGCTGCATGTCGACGCCGTACACAGCTATTACGGCAAGAGCCATATTCTGCAAGGCGTGTCGCTCGAGCTGCCGCAGGGCGAGGTGATCACACTGCTCGGGCGCAACGGCGCGGGCAAGTCGACCACGCTCAAGACCATCGCCGGCGTGATTGCGCCCAAGGGCGGCGCGGTGCGCTACGGCGGACGCGACATCGCCGGGCTGGCGGCGCACAAGATCGCGTCCATGGGGATCTGCCTTGTGCCTGAGCACCGCGGCATCTTCAAGCTGCTGACGGTCGAGGAAAACCTCAAGCTGGGCATGCGCCGCGATTCGCCCTGGCAGCTGGAAGACGTCTACCGCATCTTTCCCCGCCTGAAGGAGCGGCGCAGGAACGGCGGCGGCCAGTTGTCCGGCGGCGAACAGCAGATGCTGGCCATCGGGCGCGCGCTCATGAACCATCCGCGCGTGCTGATGCTGGACGAACCGGTCGAAGGCCTGGCGCCGGTGATCGTCGAGGAGATCGTGGCGCAGATCAAGTCCATCAAGCAGGCCGGCGTCACCATCCTGCTGGTGGAGCAGAACCTGGAAGTCTGCACGCAGCTGGCCGACCGTCATTTCATCATCGAGCAGGGATCCATCGTCTACCAAGGCAGCAACGCGGCCTTCATAGCGGACGAAAACGTGAAGGACCGATACCTGGGCGTGGGCGTCTAGGGACCCCCTGCGCCGCGCAACCGAAGCAAGGGAAACACCATGGAAATGAACACATTGGAGGCCGTCAGCGGCATCCGCATCGATGGCAGCCGCCTCTGGAATTCGCTGATGGAATTGGCTCGCATCGGCGCCACCGACAAGGGCGGCGTGTGCCGGCTGGCGCTGAGCGACCTGGACCGGCAGGGCCGCGACCTGGTCTGCGCCTGGGCCCGCGAGCTGGGCTGCAGTGTGCGCGTGGACGCCATCGGCAACATCTTCATGCGTCGCCCCGGCCTGCGCGATGACTTGCCCGCCGTGATGACCGGCAGCCATATCGACACCCAGCCCACCGGCGGAAAATTCGACGGCAACTATGGGGTGCTTGCAGGCATCGAGGTCCTGCGCACGCTGCACGAACGCGGCATTGCCACCGAGGCGCCGCTGGAAGTGGTGGTGTGGACCAACGAGGAAGGCTCGCGCTTCGTACCCGTGATGATGGGTTCCGGCGTGTACGCCGGCGCTTTCACGCTGGAGCACGCGCTGGCTGCGCGCGACCGCGACGGCGTCAGCGTGGATGAAGCGCTGCGCGCCATCGGCTACGCCGGTCCGGAACCCGCGCGGCCCGGGGATGTCGGCGCCTACTTCGAGGCACACATCGAGCAAGGCCCCATCCTGGAGGACCGCGGCATCACCATCGGTTCGGTGCAGGGCGCCCTGGGGCAGCGCTGGTACGACGTCGCCATCACCGGCCAGGAGGCGCATGCGGGGCCCACGCCCATGGAACTGCGCCGCGACGCCTTGCTGGCCGCGTCCAGGCTGGTGCTTGAGGTCAACCGGATCGCGCTGGAGCATGCGCCGCATGGCCGCGGCACGGTTGGCTGCATCGACAGCTTCCCGAACTCGCGCAACGTGATTCCCGGCCGCGTGGCGCTTACCGTAGACCTGCGCGCCGCCGACGACGCCACGTTGGACAGCATGGCCGCGGCGTTTGCGCGCGTCTGCGAGGAACTGGCCGAGCCGGGCCGCTTCCAGGTCGACAGCAAGGAGGTCGTGTACTTCCCGCCGCAGCCCTTCGAGCCGCGCCTGGTGCAGGCGATCCGCGACGGCGCGGCCACGCTGGGCCTGGATTCGCTGGACGTGATCAGCGGCGCGGGCCATGACGCCGTCTACATGGCGCGGGTGGCGCCCACCGCCATGATCTTCGTGCCGTGCAAGGACGGCATCAGCCACAACGAGATCGAGGACGCGCAGCCCGAGCACCTGGAGGCGGGCTGCAATGTGCTGTTGCACGCCATGCTGCGCTGCTGCGGGCGCATCCAGTTTTCCGATGGGGGCGCGCAATGAAGGCGCTGATCGCGAGGTTGAACCACGAGACCAACACCTTCTCGCCGGTTCCCACGCCGCTGTCCGCCTTCGGCAACGGCGGCCCCGCCTACGATGCGGCGGCCTATGAAGAGAACAAGGGCAAGCGCACCGCGATGTCGGCGTTCATCGACCTGGCCGAAGCGCGCGGCGCCGAACTGGTCACGCCCGTGTCGGCCACCGCCTATCCCAGCGGCCGCGTCGATGGCCAGGCCTATGCCGAGCTATGCGACCGCATCGTGGCCGCAGCGCCGGGCTGCAACGTCATCCTGCTGGACCTGCATGGCGCCATGGCGGTGGAGACCACCGATGACGGCGAGGGCGACCTGCTTGAACGGCTGCGCGCCGCCGCGCCTGGCGTGCCGGTTGCCGTGGCGCTGGATCTGCACGGCAACGTCACGCAGAAGATGATGGACAACGCCGACGTCATCGTCAGCTTCAAGACCTATCCCCACATCGACATGTACGAAACCGGCGAACACGCCGGCAGGCTGCTGTTTGCGGGCATCGACGGCCGATGCAAGCCGGTCATGGCGTGGCGCCGGTTGCCGCTGGTGTCGCATTCCCTGCGCAGCAACACGGCCGAAGGCGCCATGCGCGCCGCCGTCGTAGCGGCGCGCCAGGCAGAGGCCGCGGGGGCGCTGGGCGTGTCGGTGCTGGCGGGCTTCGGCCTGGCCGACATCCCGCATCCCTGCGTCAGCGTGGTCGTGGTGGCCGACGGCGACCGCGCCGAGGCGGAGCGCGTGGCGGGCGAGATCGCCTCCCTGATCTGGGAGCAGCGCGACGGATTCTTCTATGACAGCGAGCCGCTGGCCGAGTCGCTGGCGCGCGCCAAGATCCTGGCCGAAGGCGCAAGCAAGCCGGTGCTGCTGCTGGACCATGGCGACAATTGCATGAGCGGCGGCACTTGCGACACCCTGGACGTGCTGATGGCCGCGCTGGATGCGGGCCTGGAAGGCATACAGGCGGGGCTGTACTGCGATCCCGAGGCGGTGGCCGAATTGACCCGCGCCGGCGTCGGCGCCACGGTCGAGCTGCCGCTAGGCAACAAGCGCGCCATCGGCGAAATCGGCCGGGAGGCGCAGCCCGTCACGCTGCGCGGCACCGTGCGCGCGCTGAGCAATGGCGAGTACCTGATCACCGGGCCGACCTATACCGGGCAACTGGCCTGCATGGGCCGCAGCGCGGTGCTGGACATAGGCGCCGCGCAGCTGGTGCTGACCGAGCAGACCCACGAACCCTGGGATCTGGGCGTGTTCCAGAGTCTTGGACTGGATCCGTCCCGCGCCCGTTACGTGCTGGTGAAGTCGCGCATGTACTGCCGCCCGGTGTTCGTGCCGATCTCCCAGGCGCTGGTCGAATGTGACAGCCCCGGCGTGACCAGCTCCGACTGGTCGCTGTTCGAATTCCGCAGACGCGCGCGGCCGCTGTACCCGCTGGAACCCATGGCGGCGGCGGACTACGATCCTCGCGCGGGCGGCCGATAGACCCGTCGGAAAGACCAGGGCGCCACAAGCGGCAGCTGTGGCGCCCGGGCAACGAACATTCTCAAACAAAAAGTAACATAAATGAGAATGATTCCGTTTGCCGTAGAATGGGGCGCTCAGCAATTCCAGTCCCCTTTGGTGCAGCCGGCCCGGCAAGGCCCTGGCCTTCCGGCACATTCCAGACGCATCCGTAATTCTTAGTGCGCGCGTGACCCCATCGGGATTTTGATCTCTGCCTGCGAACTTCCCGACATGAAAATCCGAACTCTTGCCTGCATGGCCGCCGCGCTGCCGTGCTATCTCCCCGTTGTCCACGCCCAATCCGCGTCCGATCAGGCCGGCTCCGTCGTTTCCATGGACGCCATCAAGGTCGAAGCCAGCGCCGATGCCTCGGCCGGCGGCCTGGCCGAACCCTTTGCCGGCGGGCAGGTCGCCCGGGGCGGCCGCGTCGGTTTGCTGGGTACGCAGGACCTGATGGACACGCCATTCAGCATCACCAGCTACACCAATGAACTGATCCAGGACCGGCAGGCCCGCAGCGTGGGCGACGTGCTGCAGAACGACCCGGGCGTGCGCGTGGCCCGCGGCTTCGGCAACTTCCAGGAGTCGTACTTCATCCGCGGCTTCATCCTGGGTTCGGACGACGTGGCCTACAACGGCCTCTACAGCCTGCTGCCGCGCCAATACATCGCCACCGAACTGTTCGAACGCGTGGAGGTCCTGCGCGGCGCGTCCACCTTCCTGACGGGCGCGGCGCCCGGCGGCGGCGGCATCGGCGGGGTGATCAACCTGGTGCCCAAGCGCGCGCCGAACGAACCTCTGACCCGTGTTACCACCGGCGTGTCCAGCGGCGGGCAGTTCCAGTTGTCCACCGACATTGCTCGCCGCTTTGGCCCGGGCGACAGCACCGGCATCCGGCTCAACGCCGCACAGCGCAGCGGCGATACCGGTATCGACGATGAACATTCCCGTACCAGCCTGGTATCGCTGGGCCTGGATTGGCGTTCGGCCGACACCCGTTTGTCTGCCGATATCGGCTGGCAGGAGAACAAGCTCAAGCGCGCGCGTCCCAACGTGACGCTGGGCGCCGGCGTCACCAAGGTGCCCGACGCGCCCGACGCCAGCTCCAACTATGCGCAGCCCTGGTCGTATTCGAACGAGCGCGACGTCTTCGGCACCGTGCGCGGCGAACATGATTTCAGCGACAAGCTGACCGCCTACGCGGCCTTTGGCATGCGCCGCAGCGATGAAGCGAATTCGCTGGGCAACGTCACGCTGACCAACGGCAGCACGGGGGCGGGCACCTTCTACCGCTTCGACAATACCCGCGAAGACAGCGTGAACACGGGCGAACTGGGCCTGCGCGGCAAACTGCGCACGGGGCCGGTAGGCCACGAGTTCGTCGTGTCGGCATCCTTCTTCGACCTGAAGAAGAAAAATGCCTATGTGATGGACTGGCAGAACACGTATCCCACCAATATCTACAACCCGATTTCGTATGACAAGCCGCCATTCAGCGCCACCGCGCTGCGCGGCAACGACCTGGACGATCCGGCGCTGCAAGGCCGCACCCGCCTGAGCAGCTACGCCATCGGCGACACGCTGTCGTTCCTGGACGACAAGGTGCTGCTCACGGCGGGCATCCGCCATCAGCGCTTGTCGCAACGCGACTACGCGTACAACACCGGCAAGGAAAACGGCGCCTACGACGCCAGCCATAATTCGCCCGCCGCGGGCCTGGTCGTCAAGGTCGCGCCCAGCGTTTCGCTGTACGCGAACTACATCGAGGCGCTGGTCGCGGGACCGACCGCCCCGGCCAATGCCGGCGGCAAGCCGGTGCCCAACGCCGGCCAGAGCCTGCCGCCCTTCGTCTCCAAGCAGAAGGAAATCGGCGCGAAGTATGAAGGCGACGGACTGGGCGCGGGACTCGCGCTGTTCTCGACCGACAAGCCGCGCGCCATGTACAACGCCAGCAACGAACTGACCACGTCCGGCAAGGACCGCCATCAGGGCGTGGAGCTCACGATGTACGGCGAGCCCGTCAAGAGCGTGCGCCTGTTGGGCGGCCTGACTTGGCTGGACGCCACGCAGCGCTCCACCGGCAACCCGTCCATCGACGGCAACCGCGTGATCGGCGTGCCGCGCTTCCAGGCGAATATGGGCGTGGAATGGGACATCCCCGGCGTGCCGGGCCTGGCGGTGGATGGCCGCGTGGTCTATACCGGTTCGTCCTACGCGGACGACGCCAACACGCTCAAGGTGCCGGGCTGGACCCGCTTCGATGCGGGCCTGCGCTACATGATGGACGTGGACGGCCACGTCGTGACCCTGCGCGCCCGCGTGGACAACATCGCCAACCGCAACTACTGGTCGTCGGTGGGCGGTTATCCGGGTAACGGCTATCTGGTGCTGGGTGGACCGCGCACCTTCTCGCTCAGCGCGAGCATGGACTTCTGAGTTCAGGCGGCGGCGTTCACCAGAACCAGCCGCCGCGCGTGAGGTCGCTCTCGCAGCTCTTGTACTGCGCGGCGAACTTCTGGGCCCGTGCCTGCACTTTCTGCGACACGGTCTTGAGCCAGGCCTTGCGGTCGTAGCTGCGGTTGCGGTAGCCGGTCCAGCCTTCGTGGTAGTTCAGGTATTGGCCATAGGCGTCGGACTTGGACACGCCGTTGATGCGCTGGGTCTTGTTCATGTACCAGCCCATGAAATCCAGCGCGTCGGCGAAGTCGTCGCGGCTGGAGCCCCAGCCGCCGGCATCTTTCTTGTAGTCGTCCCAGGTCTCGTCCTTGACCTGGGCGTAACCGTAGGCGGAACTGACGCGTCCCCAGGGGATGAAGCCCAGGAAGTAATAGCGCGGCGGCACGGCGTCATGCTTGAAGGAGGACTCCTGGTACATCATGGCCATGGGCACCGGCACGGGCGCACCCCATTTCTTCTGCACCTTCAGGGCGGCATCGTGCCAGTCCGGCTTTTCGCGAAAGATGGCGCAGATGTTCTCGGGATTCGAGGGCGGCGCGGTGGCGCAGCCGGCAAGCGCCAGCAATAGCAGCGGCGGCAGCAAAAGCCGGGTCATTGGCGGTCTTCCTCCGGAGATCGGGGCAGGGTTGGGGGCGGATGTCACAAGTTACCGCGATTGTATGAAAACGTATCGCGGAAAAAGTTCCGTCCCTGAAATTCTCCGACCTGTGCCGCATGCGCCAGGCAAAGAAAAACGGCCCCGGATTGCTCCGGGGCCGTCCTGCAGGCGATGCAGCCAGGCTGCGCTGCCCGATGCTTAGACTTCGATGACGTCAGCCACGTCCTTGTAGTCCGCGATCTTGTCGAAGTTCAGGTACTGGTAGATCTGGTCGCCGCTCTTGTTGATGACGCCCATGTCGGCCATGTACTCGTCCTTGGTCGGGATGCGGCCCAGCTTCGAGCAGATGGCGGCCAGTTCGGCCGAACCCAGGTACACGTTGGTGTTCTTGCCCAGGCGGTTCGGGAAGTTGCGGGTGCTGGTCGACATGACGGTCGCGCCTTCGCGCACCTGTGCCTGGTTGCCCATGCACAGCGAGCAGCCCGGCATTTCCGTGCGGGCGCCGGCGGTGCCGAACACGCCGTAGTGGCCTTCCTCGGTCAGCTGGGTGGCGTCCATCTTGGTCGGGGGGGCGACCCACAGCTTGACCGGGATGTCGCGCTTGCCTTCCAGCAGCTTGGAGGCTGCGCGGAAGTGGCCGATGTTGGTCATGCAGCTGCCGATGAACACTTCGTCGATCTTGGCGCCAGCGACTTCCGACAGCGTCTTCACGTCGTCAGGGTCGTTCGGGCAGGCCACGATGGGCTCGTGCACGTCGGCCAGGTCGATCTCGATCACGGCGGCGTATTCGGCGTCGGCGTCCGGCTCCAGCAGCTTGGGGTCGGCCAGCCAGGCTTCCATGGCCTTGATGCGGCGGCCCAGCGTGCGCTCGTCTTCGTAACCGTTGGCGATCATCCACTTCAGCATCACGATGTTGCTGTTGATGTACTCGATGATCGGTTCCTTGTTCAGGCGCACCGAGCAGCCGGCGGCCGAACGTTCGGCGGAAGCGTCCGACAGTTCAAAGGCTTGTTCGACCTTCAGGTCGGGCAGGCCTTCGATTTCCAGGATGCGGCCGGAGAAGATGTTCTTCTTGCCTTGCTTGGCAACCGTCAGCAGGCCTTGCTTGATGGCGTACAGCGGAATCGCGTTGACCAGGTCGCGCAGGGTCACGCCGGGCTGCAGCTTGCCCTTGAAGCGGACCAGCACCGATTCCGGCATGTCCAGCGGCATCACGCCGGTGGCGGCGGCAAAGGCGACCAGGCCCGAGCCGGCCGGGAACGAGATGCCGATGGGGAAGCGGGTGTGCGAGTCGCCGCCGGTGCCGACGGTGTCGGGCAACAGCATGCGGTTGAGCCACGAGTGGATCACGCCGTCGCCCGGGCGCAGCGAGACGCCGCCGCGGGTGCTGATGAATTCCGGCAGCGTGTGGTGCGTCTTGACGTCCACGGGCTTCGGATAGGCGGCGGTGTGGCAGAACGACTGCATCACCAGGTCGGCCGAGAAGCCCAGGCAGGCCAGATCCTTCAGTTCGTCGCGGGTCATGGGGCCGGTGGTGTCCTGGCTGCCGACCGAGGTCATCTTCGGTTCGCAGTAGGTGCCCGGGCGGATGCCCTTGCCTTCGGCCAGGCCGCAGGCGCGGCCGACCATCTTCTGGGCCAGCGTGTAACCGCGGCCGGTGTCGGCGGGGTCCTTGGGCAGGCGGAACAGCGTCGAGGCCGGCAGGCCCAGCGCTTCGCGCGCCTTGGCGGTCAGGCCGCGGCCGATGATCAGCGGAATGCGGCCGCCGGCGCGCACTTCGTCGAACAGCACGTCGGACTTCACTTCGAATTCGGCGATGACTTCGCCGTTCTTCAGGGCGCGGCCTTCATAGGGGCGCAGTTCGACCACGTCGCCCATTTCCATCTTGGAAACGTCGAGTTCGATCGGCAGGGCGCCGGCGTCTTCCATGGTGTTGTAGAAGATCGGGGCGATCTTGTTGCCCAGGCACACGCCGCCGAAACGCTTGTTCGGCACGAAGGGGATGTCTTCGCCGGTGAACCACAGCACCGAGTTGGTGGCCGACTTGCGCGACGACCCCGTACCCACCACGTCGCCGACGTAGGCGACCAGGTGGCCCTTTTCCTTCAGGGATTCGATGAACTTGACCGGACCGCGCTTGCCGTCTTCTTCCGGTTCGAACGCGGCGCCGTCGCGCTTGTTCTTCAGCATCGCCAGGGCGTGCATCGGGATGTCGGGGCGGGTGGTGGCGTCGGGAGCCGGCGACAGGTCGTCGGTGTTGGTTTCGCCAGGCACCTTGAAGACGGTGATGGTCAGGCTCTGCGGCAGTTCCGGACGGCTGGTGAACCATTCGGCGTCGGCCCAGCTTTGCATCACGGACTTGGCGTTGGCGTTGCCCTTGTCCGCCTTTTCCTTCACGTCGTGGAAGGCGTCGAACATCAACAGGGTCTTCTTCAGCGCATCGGCGGCGATGGTGCCGATTTCAGCGTCGTCCAGCAGGTCGACCAGCGGGCCAATGTTGTAGCCGCCCAGCATGGTGCCGAGCAGTTCAGTCGCCTTGGCGCGGCTGATCAGCGCACAAGCTTCCTTGCCCAGCGCCACGGCAGCCAGGTACGAAGCCTTGACCTTGGCGGCGTCGTCCACGCCGGCGGGCACGCGGTGGGTCAGCAGGTCGACCAAGTTCTGCTCCTCGCCAGCGGGCGGGTTCTTGAGCAGTTCGATCAGTTCAGCGGTTTGTTTGGCCGTAAGGGGCAGCGGGGGGATCCCCAGAGCCGCGCGTTCGGCAACGTGTTGGCGGTAATTATCCAGCATGTGAGGCCTGCTCAAAGTCGGGTTGGAAGAAGGGTTGTTCGCCGAATTGTAGAGGGAACAGGGGGACGCAAGCAAATGTCTTATATCTTATATAAGACTTGAGCCCATAGCTGTTGCTTAAGGGCGACGCAGGACGGCACCCTAGCGCGGCCCGGCGTCGTACACCACGCCCACCCGGGCGAAGTTGCCGCCGTATTGCTTGACGTCGACCTGGAACGGCGCGCTTTCCTCCGGCTTGAGCTTGGGCAGCCGCAATTCCTGGAAAACCGCGCCGGTCAGCTTGTCCTGGGCGTCGTAAAGGCTGATCCAGACCTTGACGTTCTCGACCTCGGCCTGGCTGTCATTGCGCACGCGGCCGTGCACGGTCACGTACTTGTAGCGGAAGCGGTGGGTGAAGTTCAGGGTGCCGGTGCCGACCTGGGCCTCGGTGTTCTCGACCGTGACCGCCAGCTTGGGGCGCGGGCCGGGCAGGGCGGCGCGCTTGGCGGGCAGCCAGTCGGTCTTGACCTCGGTATAGCGGTCGACGCGGCCGGTCAACGCCACCGGCACCCGCTCGCCGGGGTACAGGCGCGCCGGCAGGCTCCAGCTCTGGCGCAGGTCCAGCCGGTTGGAACCGTCGAACACCGTAATGTTGGCTTTCGGCGACAGGACGACGTACTGGTCGCTGGTGTTGACCAGTTCGGCGTACAGGACCGGGCGCTCGATCTCGTCGAGCAGGCGGCGCGGCGCGGACAGCTTGAGCGCGCTGGCGTCGAACAGCGCGAAGTCCGGATCCAGCAGTTCCGCGGTCGTCAGGCGCACGTGCTCGATGATTCGCGGGTCGGCCGGGCTGACGCGCACGATGCGGCTGGCGGGCGTTTCCGCCTTGGACGCGGCAGACGCTGCTGTGTGGGTCTCGCTTTGCACCATGTAGTCGTAGGTGGCGACCCGGCCCTCGGTCAGCATCTCGCAGCGCACGTCAAAGGAGGTCAGCGCGTTCGGCGCCAGCGGGCTGGCGGCGCCGTAGCCGTTGCCGGTGCCGATCAGCTTGCCGTCCTCGCCGTACAGCATCACCGTGATCTGGCTGCTGTTGGCCTCGTTGGCGCCGTTGTTCTTCAAGAGGCCGACCAGGCGGTAGGCGCCGTCGTTGCGCACTAGCTGCACCTTGCTGGCGGCCACGTCGTTGTTCCTGTCCCGCGCCAGCGTCGGCTGCGAGACCTGCAGCGTATAGCGGCTGTAGGCCTGGCTGGGCGTGGAGATGATGACAGGCGTGTACTCGCCCGGCTGCAGCGAACGCGCCGGCGCCGAGCCGGAGTTCGACGGCAGCGACAGGTCGCCCTGGAAGAACGAAGCCGTGACGCGCGGCACGTCGATCTTCTTGCCCGTCTCGTTGCGCATGATCATGACCAGCTGCGTGCGGTCGCGGACCCGGATCTCCTGCACGTCCGTCAGCTTGACCAGCGAGGCGTCGATGGGAGGCGGCGCAGGCGGCTGCCGTGTGACGGTCGGTTTGGACCCGATCATAGAGGCGACCAAAGGCACGGCGATTACGGCGGCGACGGCGACTGCCACCGCCGCGATGGCGCGCGGACCGAGCTGCGGCTTGGGAGCCGGCTGCTGCATCCCGCGCAGGATCTTCTCCAGCCGTTGGGCGACGTTGTCTTCGACCAGCGTGACCGCGTGGCAATGGCTGCAGCGGTATTCGTTGGTGTCCAGCTTGGTGAATTGGGCGCTGCCGCAGGTCGAGCAGGTCAGCGTCACCGTGTTGATCGTGGTCTGTTTGGGCGTCATTCTCGCAGCCGTGCGCGCCGTATCCAGACGGCGCGGCGGATGGCGCGGCGGGAGCAAGGCGCAAGGGATTTACAGGGCGGCAAGGATAGCGGCAGGGCGCGCCGGTCATGGTGCACGAGCGCATCCAGTTGTGACAAAGTGTGAGTCGACGCGTCCCGGTGCTATGATCGCCGGCGGAAAAAACCCGATCCCAAACCCCTAACGCTGTTCCCCGTCGATCCGCTCCCGCGCCGCGCAACGCGCCGCTCCGGGCAGAGCCGAGGCAGGTCAGGCTCTCCCATTAGCATGAGCATTTCCCAATATTTGCTGTTCCTCGCCTGCGTGGCGCTCGCCACCTATGCGCAGACCATGACGGGCTTCGCCTTCGGGCTGGTGCTGTTGGGCCTGTCGGGCGTGTTCCAGCTGGCTTCCGTGTCCGAAGTGGCCAACGTGGTCAGCGTGCTGTCGCTGGTGAACGCGGCCGTGACGCTGGCACGCGCCAAGCCGCAGGTGAACTGGTCGCTGATGCGGCCCGCGATGGCCAGCAGCCTGGTCGGCGTGGGGGCGGGCGTGGCGGCGCTGGCCTGGATCAGCGGCTCCATGGGCGTGCTGCTGCAACTGCTTTTGGGCTGCACCATCCTGGGCTGCGCGGTGCTGTTGATCGCGCGTGCGCAGCCGCTGGCGCATGTGTCCTCGCGCGGTTCGTTCGTGTTCTTCGGCGCGATTTCCGGCGTGCTGGGCGGATTGTTTTCCAGCGCGGGTCCGCCCATGGTCTATCACCTGTACCGCCAGCCCCTGCCGCTGGCCGCCATCCGCAACAGCCTGCTGATTCTGTTTTCGCTTAACGCGGTCGTGCGCCTGGCGCTCGTGACCGGGCAGGGGGCCTTCATGGCCTCGTCGTTCTGGTTGAGTCTGCTGGCGTTGCCGGTTGTGATCGGCGTCACCTGGGTGGCTCGCCGCTACAGCACGGCGGGCTCGATGAAGACCGTCAAGCGCATGGTGTTCGTGCTGTTGCTGGCGGCCGGCATGGGTTTGATCGTGCCGGCATTCAAGGCGCTCGCGGCGGGCTAGCCGCGAGTCCGTCGCATGGACCGCGCGGCGTCAGCCGCGTTCGCCGGTGATGTAGCGTTCGAGTTCGTGGATGATGAACTTCTGTTCGCTCATGACGTCCTTGACCAGGTCGCCGATGGAAAGCAGGCCGACCAGCTTGCCGTCCTCGATGACAGGCAGATGACGGAAGTGGCGTTCCGTCATCATCGCCATACAGTGTTCGCGCGTGTCCGCGCGGCTGACGTAGTAGACGGAATCGGTCATGATGTCGCGCACCTTCGTGGTACGCGAGGAGCGGTCCTGCAGCACGATCTTGCGGGCGTAGTCGCGCTCGGTCAGCATGCCCAGCACCGCGTCGCCCTGGACCACCACCACGGCGCCGATGCTGCGTTCCGCCATGATTCTGACGGCTTCGAAAACCGACGCGTCGGGCGAAACCGTCACGACGGAATGATTGGCTTTTTCCCTGAGTATCTCAGCAACTGTCTTCACGATGCGCTCCCGGATCGCTGGTGAGGATAAAACCCATGCTCCATCCTAAGCCTGGCGGCCGTGTTGCCGCAAGCGGCGCGCTTATTTCGCGTTCTTGTCCCGGAACGCCTGACTGGCCATTTCGCGCAGGTTGCGCGTGGCGCTGCGTTCGGTCGCGGGGTTCCATGCCAGCGAAATGCCGATCGTTGCATCCGCGGGAAAATCGGCCAGCGTCTTGTAGACGACGTTGGTGCCGGGCAGGCGCCGGCCGCCGGCTGGTACCAGGGCCACGCCCAGGCCGCTTTCCACCAGGCTGAGCAGCGTCTGCACCTGCACCGCCTCCTGCGTGATGCGGGGCGTGAAGCCGCGTAGCTGGCAGGCGTTGATGGCGGCCATGCGCAGGCCGGCAGCCTCGGTGGCGGTGTACATGATGAAGGCCTCGTCGGCCAGGTCCGCCAGGCGGATGCGGCCGCGCCGCGCGAGCGGATGCGTCTTGGGCACGGCCAGCGCGAAGTTCTCGGTCGTCAGCGGCGCGAGCCGCACGTTCGATCCCATCGCCACCGGCACGCGCACGATGCCGATCTCCAGCGTGTCTTCCTCGAGTTCCTGCATGATGCGTATGGAGGTGGCTTCGCGCAGCACCACGGTGACGCCGGGATAGCGTTGCCGGAACTGCGGCAGGATGCGCGGCAGCACGCCGTGCGTGGCCGAGCCCACGAAACCGATGCGCACGGTGCCGCCTTCGCCCGCGGCGCCGGCGCGCGCCGCCTGCCGGAACTGTTCGGCATGGAACAGGGCGCGGCGCGCCTCGTCCAGCGCGGCCAGGCCGGCTTCGGTGAGTTTCACCCCCTGGCGTTCGCGCAGGAACAGCGGCACTCCCACCATCTCTTCGAGCTTGCGTATCGAGACGGACAGGGGCGGCTGCGACATGTGCAGTTTTTCGGCAGCGCGGTGGAAATTCAGCGTTTCGGCCAGGACCAGGAACTGCTGCAGATGACGGAAATCCATGCGGGCGCTCCAGATGGCATTGGGCATGGATGATATGAAGTTCGTATCGATAGGGGTATTGGTGCTATCCCTTCGGTATCGGGCATTCACGCCGCGCCAGCCCCGGGCACAAGACGGCGGCGGTATGATGGAACGCATTACAAGGAGGAAACACCATGAATGAAGTCATCGTCGCGTCCGCCGTCCGCACCGCTATCGGCGATTTCGGGGGCGCGCTGAAAGACGTGCCGCCGTGCGACCTGGGCGCAACCGTCATCAAGGCCGCGCTGGAACGCGCCGCCGTCAAGGGCGATGAGGTCGGGCACGTCGCCGTGGGCCACGTCATCAACACTGAACCCCGCGACATGTACCTGTCGCGCGTGGCCGCCATGAATGCCGGCATCGCCAAGGAAACCCCCGCCTTCAACGTCAACCGCCTTTGCGGTTCGGGCCTGCAGGCCATCGTGTCGGCTGCGCAGACCATCATGCTGGGTGACGCTGAAATCGCCATCGGCGCGGGCGCCGAAAGCATGAGCCGCGCGCCGTACATCGCGCCCGCGCAGCGCTGGGGCGCGCGCATGGGCGATAGCGTGATGCTGGACATGATGACCGGCGCGCTGTCGGATCCGTTCGGCCGCATGCACATGGGCGTGACCGCCGAAAACGTGGCGGCCAAGTTCGGCATCAGCCGCCAGGACCAGGACGCCGTGGCCGCGGAATCGCATCGCCGCGCCGCGGCCGCCATCGACGCGGGCTACTTCCGCGACCAGATCGTGCCGGTGGTGATGAAGTCGCGCAAGGGCGAAGTGGTGTTCGACACCGATGAGCACGTGCGCCGCGACGTCACGGCCGAAAACCTTGCGGGCCTGAAGCCGGTGTTCCAGAAGGAAAACGGCACGGTGACGGCGGGCAACGCCTCGGGCCTGAACGATGGCGCGGGCGCCGTGGTGCTGATGAACGCCTCGGTCGCGGCCAAGCGCGGCGTCAAGCCGCTGGCGCGCCTGGTGGCCTATGCCCACGCGGGCGTGGACCCCAACATCATGGGCATCGGTCCGGTGCCGGCCACGCAGGCCGCGCTCAAGCGCGCCGGCCTGACGGTGGATCAGCTGGACGTGATCGAAGCCAACGAAGCGTTCGCGGCGCAAGCCTGCGCGGTGTCGCGCGAACTGAAGCTGGATCCGGCCAAGGTGAACCCCAACGGCAGCGGCATCGGCCTGGGCCACCCCATCGGCGCCACCGGCGCGATCATCACCGTCAAGGCGCTGCACGAACTGCAGCGCGTGGGCGGGCGCTACGCGCTGGTGACCATGTGCATCGGCGGCGGCCAGGGCATTGCCGCCATCTTCGAGCGGATCTGAAGCGCCTAGGGGCGCCTCTGGGCGCCCGGCCGCAAGACTGCCCCCTCGCTGCGCGAGGGGGCTTTATTTTTCCAGGTAGTCCTGGGCCCACGCCTGGCACTCGGCGCGCAGCAGCGCGCCCATCTGCGCCCGCCGCGGCGCGTCCAGCCGGCTGCTGATCGCGCCGAAGCTGAATGCCACCCAGGTCAGTTCCGACACCCGGAACGCCACGCCCACGCCCGACACGCCGGGCGTGATGGTGTCCACGATTTCCGAATAGCCCGCTGCGCGCGCCTGCCTGACCGATTTCATCAGGGCAGCGCTGGATGCGCCGATCTGCGCGTAAGTGGCGGAGTGCCGCGCGTACAGCGCGGCGATTTCCTCGTCGGGCAGGGTGGCCATCAGCGCCAGGCCGCCCGCGCCCACGCCCAGAAGACGCCGCTCCCCCTGGTCGATGGTGAATACCTTGACGGGGAACGAGCCAGCCTCGCGCAGCAGGCACAGGGCGTAGTCGCCCTGGCGTATCACCAGGAACACCGTGTCGCCCGACAGGCGCGCGAGCTTCTGCGCAAACGGACGCAGCGCGTCCAGGAGCGGCGTGCGCCGCAGCGCCGCGAATCCCAGTTGCATGGAATCCACGCCCAGGCGGTAGCGCCGGGTTGTGGCGTCGCGCTCGGCGAATTGCTCTTCCAGCAGGCAACTGAGCAGCCGGTGCGCGGTGGAGCGTTCCAGTCCGGCCTCGGCCATGACGCCTTGCAGGTCTATGCCGTCTTCCTGGTGCTGCGCCAGTACGCGTAGCAGGCCGAGGGCGCGCCGCATGCTCTGGGTACCGCCAGTGGATCCACTGTTGTTCATAATGTGGGAAATATTGATTGAATATTTTGTATTTTAGGATTCCAGGTGCGTTAATTCAATCCAGTCGACCGCGCCGCCTCTCAAGGCGCGGCAGAACAAGGACGAGGAGACCATGGAATACGCCACCCTGGCCGTCGAGCGGCACGACTCGGTATGCCGCATCAGCCTCGCGCGCGAATCCGCGCGCAATGCCCAAAGCCAGCAGATGCTGGACGAACTGGATGACGCGTTGACGCGCGCAGAACAGGACGACTCGGTGCGGGTCGTGGTGTTGGCCGGGCGCGGCGCGCACTTTTCCGCGGGCCATGACCTGAAGGAAGCCCAGGCCAAACGCGCCGACTTCACGGTGGAGGAGCGCTGGGATTACGAGTCGCGCCGCTACTACGGCTATTGCATGCGCATCTGGGACTTTCCCAAACCGACGGTGGCGCAGGTGCAGGGCGCCTGCGTGGCGGGCGGTTTCATGATCGCCAATATGTGCGATCTGGTGGTGTGCTCCGACACCGCCTATTTTTCGGATCCCGTCGGCCACACGCTGGCGGCCGCCGCCACCGAGGTGCTGATCCATCCCTGGGTCATGGGGCTGCGCAAGGCCAAGGAAATGCTCTACACCGGCGAAAAGGTGGACGCGCAGGAAGCGCTGCGCATCGGCATGGTGAACCGCGTGGTGCCCGAGGCCGAGCTGGACGCCGCGACCCTGGCGCTGGCGCAGCGCATCGCGCAGGCGCCGCCTTTCGGCCTGCGCCTCATCAAGCGTTCGCTGAACCGCACCGCGGACGCACAGGGCTTCCGCACCGCTCTGTCGGCGCATTTCGATACGCACCAGCTGTCGCATCTGAGCGAGGAGTTCCAGGCCGTCCGTGCACGCGGCCTGGCGCAAGCCATCCAGCGCAATAAGCAAATACCCCCACGCGACGCAAGCGCGCTGCCCCCCGAGGGGGCGCCTTTTGCCTTGGGGCGGCCCGGTGGCAAAACGGGTGAGGCAGCATGACTCTGGACCCCTTGCTCAACCCGCGCTCCATCGCGATGATCGGCGCCAGCGCCGACGCAGGGCGCATCGGCGGCATGCCGCTGGATCTGCTGACGCGCTTCGGCTATGCGGGCGGCATCTATCCCGTGAATCCGAAGTACCAGGAAGTCTTCGGCCGCCGCTGCTGGCCGGACATCGAGTCCGTGCCTGAACCTGTGGATCTGGCGGTGCTGGCCATCGCGGCCGCGGACGTCACGCCCATGCTGCGCCGCTGCCACGCAAAGGGCGTGCGCGCCGCCATCGTCTACGCCGCGGGCTTCGCCGAAGCGGGCGGCGAGGGCGCGCGCCTGCAGGACGAGCTGGAGGCCTTCGTGGCCGAAAGCGGCATGGCCGTGGCCGGTCCGAACTGCATGGGCTTCGCCAACCTGAACACGCAGGCCTACACGGCGTTCGCCTCGGTCTTCAAGACCGCGCCGGCGCAGACGGGGCCGGGCAAGGTCAGCCTGCTGACGCAAAGCGGCAACGTGTGCGCGGCGGTATACGCGATCGCGCGCCGGCTGGACCTGCCGTTCTCGCATTTCATCAACACCGGCAACGAAGCCTGCCTGGATTTCTCGCAATACCTGGAGTACCTGGCGGCCGACCCGCAGACGGAAATCGTCCTGGGCTACATAGAACAGTTGCGCGATGGCGAGCGCTTCAAGCGCGCCTGCCGCGAACTGGAGCGCCAGGGCAAGTTGCTGATCGCGCTGAAGGCCGGCACCACGGACAAGGGCGCGCAGGCGGTGCAGTCGCATACCTCGGCGCTGGCCGGGGACCGGCGCGTGTACGGGGCGGCCTTCCGCCAATTGAATGTGATCGAGGCCACCGATTTCGCGCAGATGGCGCATCTGGCCAGCCTGGCCACGCTGCGTCACCGCTCGGCGGGCAAGCGCGTCGCGGTGCTGACCATGTCGGGCGCGCTGGGCGCCATCCTGGCGGACAAGTTCATCGGCGCAGGACTGGAGTTGCCCGATCTGCCGCCGGACCTGCAGGCGGTACTGCGCGGCGGGATTCCCGACTACGGCATGGTCGGCAATCCGGTGGACGTGACCGGCAACGTGGTCAACGATCCCGCCTTTGTGCATACCGTGCTGGAAGCGCTGGCCACCACCGATGCGATCGACGCGGTCGTCGTGTATGCGCCCGGCTACATGCTGGACCGCATGGCCGACGCGCTGACGGACGTGTCGCGCCGGCACAAGCGCCTGTTCGTCGCCATCGATACCGGCCTGGCCCAGAGCCGCGCGGCCTTGCGCGACGCCGAGGTGGCCGTGTTCGAGGACTTGGGTCTCGCGGTCGCGGCCCTGGCGCCTTACCTGCTGTGGTGCGAGGCGCGCGGCGCCAAGCGCATCGCGGCGGCGCCGCAACTGGACGCGCCAGCGGTGCCGGCTGTGCCCTGCAATGAAGCGGATGCGCGCGGGTACGTGGCTGCTTTCGGCCTGCCGCAAGCGCGGACCAAGGTGGCCGCGAACGCGGATGAAGCCGTCGCGCAGGCGCGGGAGGCCGGATATCCGGTTGCCCTGAAGATACTGAGCGCCGACATCGCCCACAAGACCGAGGCGGGTGGCGTGGCGCTGAACCTGGCCGACGACGACGCCGTGCGCCGCGCGTACGGCGAGGTGACGCGGGCGGCGGCCGCGGCGCAGCCAGGGGCGCGGATCGACGGCGTGATGGTGCAGAAGATGGAGCGCGGCGTGGCCGAGATCATCGTCGGCGCCACGCGCGATCCCGTCTTCGGTCCGGTGCTGACCGTGGGGCTGGGCGGCGTGTTGACCGAGCTGTACCAGGACACCAGCCATCGCCTGCTGCCGGTGGACGAGGACATTGCGCTGCAAATGCTGCAGGAGCTCAAGGCCTACGCGCTGCTTGACGGTTATCGCGGCAAGCCCCAGGCCGACGTGGCGGCCGCGTGCCGCAGCATCGTGGCCGTGGGCAATGCCTTGCTTGCCGCGCCCGCGCATGTGGCGGAAATCGAAGTCAATCCATTGCTGATCAAAGAGGCTGGACAGGGCGTTGCGGTACTGGACGCGCTGATCCTGCCCGCAACCCGTAGCGCCTAGCGCGCAATCCATCCCAGGAGGAGACAAGCATGATGAAGAAACTATTGGCCGGCGTCGCGCTGGCTTGCATCGGCGTCACGGGTCCGGCCATGGCCCAGGACAGCTATCCCAACCGTCCGATACGCATCGTGGTGCCGTTCTCGCCAGGCGGCGCGACCGACATCATGAGCCGCCTGCTGGCGGAAAAGCTCAGCGGCAAGCTGGGCCAGCCGGTAATCGTGGAAAACAAGCCGGGCGGCGGCACCATGATCGCGTCCGACTACGTGTCGCGCGCCGAACCCGACGGCTATACCTTGCTGATGGCGGCTTCGTCGCTGGGCATCGCGCCCAGCATCTACGCCAAGGTGAACTACGACCCGATCAAGGACTTCGCGCCCATCAGCCAGGTGGCCTCGGTGGTGCACGTGCTGGAAGTGCATCCCTCGGTGCCGGCCAAGAACGTGGGCGAGCTGATCGCCTACCTGAAGGCGAATCCGGGCAAGGTCAGCTACGGTTCGGTCGGCACCGGCAGCTCGACCCATCTGGAAGCTGAACTCTTCAACAGCATGGCGGGCGTGCAGATGACGCACATCCCGTACAAGGGCAGCGCGCCAGCGCTCAACGATCTGGTGGCGGGCCGCCTGCAGGTCATGTTCGACGCCTGGGCCTCGTCCGGCCCCTTCGTGAAGGACGGCAAGCTGCGCGTGCTGGCGGTGACTACCGCCCAGCCCTCGGCCTCGGTGCCGGACCTGCCGACCGTCGCGGCCTCGGGCCTGCCGGGCTATTCCGCCATGCCCTGGCTGGGCCTGGTGGCGCCGGCGCGCACGCCGCAGCCGGTGGTGGACAAGATCTACAGCAACCTGGCGCAGATCCTGCAACAGCCTGACGTCAAGGCGCAGTTCACCGGCCTGGGGCTGGACATCATCGGCAGCGATCCCAAGACTTTCGCCGCTTTCATCCGCCAGGACGTGACCACGTGGGCCAAGGTCGCGCGCGATTCGAACATCCGCCTGGAGTAATGGCATGACGCAGTTGGAAAGCGCCGCGCGGGAAGACGAGACGTTCCGCCTGGACCTGCGCGGCTGGCTGGCATCGGCCTACGCGGGTTTCGTCAAGGATTGGCCGGGCGGGGCCGAGCCGCGCAGCCTCGATTTCCGGCGGGCCTGGGAAGACACCCTGTGCGCCAACGGCTGGTCCGGTTTGGGCTGGCCCAAGGAGCACGGGGGCCGCGCCCTGCCGCTGTCGCGGCAGGCAGTGTTCCACGAAGAGCACGCGCGCTGCGGCGCGCCGCTGGGCGTGAACCTGATCGGGCACGGCATCCTGGCGCCGACGCTGCTGCATTTCGGCACCGAGGCGCAGAAGCGCCGCTTTTTGCCCGGCATCCTGTCGAACCGCGAGGTCTGGTGCCAGGGCTATTCGGAACCGGGCGCCGGCTCCGACCTGGCGTCGGTGCGCACGCGGGCGGAGGCGGCGCCGGGCGGCTATCGCTTGAACGGCCACAAGATCTGGACCTCGTTCGCCGACCGCGCGCAATGGTGCTTCGTGCTGGCGCGCACCGATGCGCAGGCGCCCAGGCACAAGGGGCTGAGCTTCCTGCTGGTGGACATGCGCAGCCCGGGCGTGCGGGTCGAACCGATCCGGCAGATCACGGGCGAGGCCGAATTCTGCGAGGTGTTCTTCGAGGATGTGTTCGTGCCTGAAGACTGCCTGCTAGGTGCGCCGAACCAGGGCTGGAAAATCGCCATGGCCGCGGCCAGCTTCGAGCGCGGCACCTACTTCATCCCGCGGCTGGTGCGCTTCGCGCAGGAACTGCGCCAGGTGCGCGAACTGGCGTTGCGCGCCGACGCCTACGGCCACGTTCCGGCGTCCTCGGCGGCGGTGCGCCATCAGTGGGCGCGGCTCGCGGCCGACAGCCATGTGCTGGCGTTGAAGTCGCAGCGCGCGCTGGCCGGCGCGATGCGCGGCGATCCGCCGGGGCCCGAGGGGTCTTCCACCAAGATCCATTGGAGCGAAGCGCATCAGCGGCTGCTGGAACTGTCGCTGCAACTGCTGGGCGAGGATGCCTGCCTGGCGGACGACGCGAGCGACGCGCATGCCGCCGAACTGACGCATGCCTATCTGTGGTCGCGCGCCGAAACCATATTGGCCGGCACCTCCGAAATCCAGCGCAATATCATCGCCGAGCAGATGCTCGGCCTGCCCAAGGCTTGAACCTCATGGATCTGCATCCGACCGAAGACCAGCGCATGCTGGACGACGCGGCCCGGCGCTTTCTGGCCGACCGCCATCCGCCCGCCACGGCACGCGCCGCGGCCGGCAAACCCTATGAAGCGCGCCTGGCGCAATGGCGCGAGATCGCCGCCCAGGGCTGGCCGGCGTTGCTGGCGCCGGCCGCGCAGGACGGACTGGGGCTGGGCATGCGCGAAGCCTGGATCGTGGCCGAAGCCGCCGGGCGGCACCTGTTGAGCCTGCCGCTGGCGGCCAACATGGCGATACTGCCGACCCTGTGCGCGGCGGGGCCGGCCGCGGGATGGGCTGCCGCCGTGATGGCGGGCGACACCTACTTTGCTGACGCTGCCGTGCGTCCCGACGGATCGGTCTTCATCGAAGGCGCGGGCGAGGGCGTGCGTGCACTGGCCGTGCGGCGCTTGAGCGCCACCGCCCTGCGCCTGGAGGCGCTGGCGCCCGTATCCGGCGAGGCGCGGCTCGATCCCACCATGCCGGTGGCGCGCGTGACCCGCCCGCAATTGCTGGACAGCGTCGATCTGGAGGTCGAGGCGGGAACCTGGGAGCGCCTGCGGACGCGCCTGCGCCTGTTGCGTTCGGCTGAGCTGCTGGGCGCTGCCTCGGCCGCGCTGGACATGGCGGCGGCCCATGCACGCGAACGCCGGCAATTCGACCGCGCCATCGGCGCCAACCAGGCGATCAAGCATCGGCTGGCGGAAGACTGGATGGCCTTGGACGACGCCAGGCTGGCGGGCGTGGCAGCGGTTGCGGCGCATGACGCGGACGCGGCTTCGGCGGAACGCGACAGCCTGTTCGCGCCATTGCTTGCGGTGGAGGCGGGCCGGCGCGCGGCGCAGAACGCCATCCAGGTCCACGGCGCGTTGGGCGTCACCTGGGAGTGCGATGCGCACCTTTACCTGAAGCGGGTGCTGCGGCTGGCGGCCGGCCTGCAAGCCGAAACGTCCCGCGCGGAACTGCTGGAACGCATCTGGGAGAGCGGGGACGACCGGCTGGCCGCCTGACGCAGAGGCGGCGTCCGACCTACAATCGCCGCCATGCATAAATCGAACTTTCCTTCCGAGCTGGACCAGCCGACCCTGTCCGAGGTGGACGGCGTCCGCTATCTGCACTTCAACACCGTCTGGGTCCAGGGCGCCATGCGCATCAAGAACCCGTCGGAGCTGGTGCTCGAGTACACCGCCCAGATGATGGCCTGGCTGCTGTTCCTGGAGCCGCCCAAGGACGAAGCCATCGGCATGCTGGGCCTGGGCGCCGGCTCGCTGGCGCGCTACTGCGTGAAGCACACGCGCAGCCCCTTGCTGGCGGTGGAATGGAATCCGCGGGTGACGGCGGCTTGCCATATGTTCTTCCGCCTGCCGGGCGCGAACCGCCTCGAAGTCGAACACGCCGACGCCGGCGCCTGGGTGGCCGATCCGCTCAACGCGGGGCGTTGCCCGGTGCTGATGGTGGACTTGTACGACGCCATGGCCGAGGGACCGGTGCGCGACAGCGTCAAGTTCTATCGCGACTGCCGCCGCGTGCTGGGCGAGGTCGGCGTGCTGGCCGTGAACCTGTTCGGCCGCCACGAGAGCTTCGGCAAGAACATCGACAATCTGTCCAAGGCCTTCGACGACCGCATCGTGCTGCTGCCCGAGGTCGAGGCGGGCAACCAGATCGTGCTGGCGTTCTCCGGCCCGCGCCTGGAAGTCACTCCCGCCGAGCTGTTGGCCCGCGCCGAGGTGGTGGAGGCCAAATACGGCCTGCCGGCGCGCCGCTGGGCCCGCTCCCTGACCCGCCACGCGGTCGATGGGGTGCTGCACTTCTGATTTTGTCCCCATTTTTCGGGATGAATCGACGGGCCTCCGGATGCCGGAGGCCCTTTTTATTCCTAGGGTAGCTACCGAGGAGCAAGGGGTTTTCTTTTTCCCGCATCCAGCACTATCATGGCCTTATTCATAATTATGAATTACGGTGCAGTCCAGGCCGCTGACCCATGACCCTTCCCATCGTCCGGCAAGCCCTCTACCTGGAAGTCGCGGATCGCCTGCGCGGCATGATCCACGCGCGTTCCCTGCGCAACGGCGAATGGATAGACGAACTGCGCCTGGCGGGCGAGCTGGGCATCTCCCGCACCCCCTTGCGCGAGGCGCTCAAGGTGCTGGCCACCGAAGGGCTGGTGCGGCTGGAGCCGCGCCGCGGCTGCTTCGTCAATGAACTCTCGGCGCAAGACCTGGAAGACATCTTCCCGCTGATGGCCATGCTGGAAGGGCGCTGCGCCTTCGAGGCCGCGCGCAAGGCCAGCGATGCCCAACTGGCCGAGCTGGAACCCCTGCACGCGGCGCTGGCGGGCCATGCCCAGGCTGGCCGCATCGATGCCTACTACAAGACCAACTACCTGATCCACGAAGCGGTGCAGGCCCTGGCCGGCAACCAATGGCTGTCGGACATGGTGGGCAATCTGCGCAAGGTGCTGAGCCTGTCGCGCCACCGCAGCCTGTCCCAGCCCGGCCGCATCCAGCAGTCCTGCGCCGAGCACCTGGCCATATTCGAAGCGCTCAAGGCGCACGACAGCGAGGCCGCGCAGGCGCTCGCGCACAACCACCTGATGCGCCAGCTGGAAGCGCTGCGCGCATTGAGCCATGCGGACGCCGCCGATGCGGCGCCGTCCGATCCCATCGTCATCGAGGAGCCCGCCCATGTCCGCACCCGCCAATCTCGCACCCGCGCGCGGCGCACGCACGCCTGAGCCCGAGGCCGATGCCATCGATGAAGCGGCCGCCGCCGAAAGCGCGGGCCTGATGTCCCGCCTGGGCAAGCTGTGGGAACGCGGCCGGCTGCCCAGTGAATCCGAAGTCCGGCGTTTGTTCGAAGCGCGCCTGACCGACGTGGCCGCCAACAAGCTGGCCCGCCGCTGGTGCGAACAGTACAGCGCCGCGGACGGCAAGGACCGCCGGCTGATGCTGACCGCGCTGGCGCAGGCGCGCGGCAGCTACGCTGGCGAAGGCGGCGAGGGCGCGCGCCTCTTCAAGCGCTTCAATGCGCAGCCCCAGGGCCTGCGCTTCCTGGTGGAGCTGCGCGCGGACATGCTGCGCTGGCGCAAGCAGGTGGCGGGCATTCAGATGCTGGACAAGGACCTCGAGGGTCTGCTGTCCGCCTGGTTCGACGTGGGCCTGCTGGAACTGCGGCCGCTGACCTGGGATTCGCCTGCATCGCTACTGGAAAAGTTGATCCTTTACGAAGCCGTGCACGAGATCACCTCCTGGGACGACCTGCGCCGTCGTGTTTCGCCGGACCGTCGCTGCTATGCCTATTTCCATCCGCAGATGCCGGGCGTGCCGCTCATCTTCGTGGAAGTCGCCTTCGCCAGCCAGATGGCCGACAACGTGCAGGTGCTTTTGGACAGCACGCTGCCGCCGCAGGACCTGGACAAGGCGCGCTGGGCCATCTTCTATTCCATCTCCAACACGCAACCCGGCCTGAAGGGCATCAGCTTCGGCAACTTCCTGCTCAAGCGCGTGGTGGAGCAGCTGCTGCATGAACTGCCCAAGCTGAAGTCCTTCGCTACGCTGTCGCCCATCCCGGGCTTCGCCGACTGGCTGGGCAAGCTGGACGCCGAGGCGGTGGAGGCCATCGTGCGCGAGGACAAGGTGCGCGCCAAGGCGCGCAAGCGCGAGGGCGTGCCCGACGGGCGGCGCTGGGTTGCGCGCCTGGCCAAGGCGGCCCAGGGCAAGGCCGCCGACGTGGTCAAGCGCGCGGGTTTCCGCCTGACAGCCAATTATCTGCAGTCCATGAAGAACGGCATGCCTGTGGACGCGGTGGCGCGTTTCCACCTGGGCAATGGCGCGCGCATCGAACGGCTCAATTGGGCCGCGGATACCTCGCCCAAGGGACTCAAGCAGTCCTGCGGCTTGATGGTGAACTACCTCTACGACCTCGACGAGCTGGACGACAACCTGGCCCGGCTGGGCGAGGGCAAGCCCCAGGTCAGCCGCGGCGTGGGGCGGGTGGCATAGGCGTCGCGCCCGCGGCGCAACTACATAAGAAAGAGGGCAGGAGACATGACGGACAACGTGGCCGGCCGCGTGCTGCTGGAACGCGAGGGCGATCTGGCGCGGGTGACGCTATCGCACCCGGGGCGCCTGAACGCGATCACCGTGGGCATGTGGCATGAACTGCGGGACGTATTCACGCGCATTGCGCAGGACGATACCGTGCGCTGCGTGATCGTGCGCGGCGAGGGCGGCAACTTCGCCGCCGGCGCCGACATTCGCGAGTTCCCCGCGCAGCGCGGCGACATGGCCGGCGTGCAGCGCTACCACCGCCAGGTGCTGGCGCCTGCCTTGCAGGCGGTCGCCCTGTGTCCGCATCCGGTCGTCGCGCAGATCGAAGGCGTATGCGTGGGCGGGGGGCTTGAGATCGCCAGCCAGTGCGATCTGCGGATCGCGGGCGAATCCGCGCGTTTCGGCGTGCCGATCAACCGCCTGGGATTCCCCATGGCGCCGGACGAAATGAGCGGCCTGCTGGCCTTGGTCGGACGCGCCGCCACCCTGGCCATCCTGCTCGAAGGCCGCGTGTTCGGCGCGGCCGAGGCCCGCGAGCTGGGCCTGCTGACGCGCGTCGTTCCCGACGACCAGGTGGTCGACGCGGCCAAACGCAGCGCCGAGCGCATCGCGGCTGGCGCGCCGCTGGCCGCCCGCATCAACAAGCGCCTGTCGCGCAGGCTCGCCGCCGGCGGCGCCTTGACCGAAGACGAATACCAGGATTATTTCTCGTACGCCGACAGCCGGGACCACAAGGAGGGCGTGCGCGCCTTCCTGGCCGGCGTGGACCCTTCCTTTTCCGGAGACTAGACAAGGTGAGCAACGCTAATCTATATGCTGTCCTGCAAGGCGGCTTTCCCAAAGACCGCAGCAAAGTCGCGCTGGAAACGCCCGACTTGCAATACACCTGGGACGACATCGATCGCGCCACCGCGTGCCTGGCCAATCTGCTGACCTCGCTGGATCTGCCGGCCGGTTCGCGCGTGGCGGTGCAGGTCGAAAAGTCGCCCGAAGCGCTGCTGCTGTACCTGGCCACCTTGCGTGCCGGCCTGGTCTACCTTCCGCTGAATACCGCCTACCGCGAATCGGAAATCGAGTACTTCCTGGGTAATGCCGAGCCGGCCGTGGTGGTCTGCGCCAGCAAGAACCTGGACTGGGTGCAGCGCGCGGCAGACAAGGCGGGCACCGCGCACGTGTACACGCTGGATGAAGACCGCAGCGGCACGCTGCTGGATGCCGCGGGCGGCCTGCCGCAGACTTTCAAGACCGTCGCGCGCAAGCCCGACGATCTGGCCGCCATCCTGTACACGTCCGGCACCACCGGGCGCAGCAAGGGCGCGATGCTGTCGCACGGCAACCTCGCCGCCAACGCCCGCGTGCTGCACGACTATTGGGGTTGGCGCCCGGACGACGTGCTGCTGCACATGCTGCCGATCTTCCATGTGCACGGCCTGTTCGTGGCCTCGCATGGCGCCTTGCTGGCAGGGGCCAGGATGATCTGGCTGCCCAAGCTCGACGTCGACCAGGCCTTGCACTACCTGCCGCAGAGCACCGTGATGATGGGCGTGCCAACGTACTACGTGCGTCTGCTGGCCGACCCGCGCTTTGACCGCAGCGTCTGCGCCAACATGCGCCTCTTCATTTCGGGCTCGGCGCCCTTGCTGGCCGAGACATTCTCGGACTTCCAGAAACGCAGCGGCCACGCCATCCTGGAACGCTATGGCATGAGCGAGACGGTCATGCTTACCTCCAATCCCTATGACGCCAAGCTGGGCGAACGCCTGGCGGGTACCGTGGGCCGCGCTCTGCCGCAAGTGCAGGTGCGCGTGGTCGACGATGCCGGCATCGCGCTGGCGCCGGGCGAGATCGGCAACGTGCAGGTGCGCGGGCCGAACGTGTTCTCGGGCTACTGGCGCATGCCGGAAAAGACCGCCGAGGAATTCACCGCCGACGGCTGGTTCAAGACGGGCGACGTGGGCCGCTGGGGCGGCGAGTCCGCGGGACGCGACGTGCCCGCCGACTACCTGTCCATCGTGGGCCGCAGCAAGGACCTGATCATTTCCGGCGGCTTCAACGTGTACCCCAAGGAGATCGAAACGCTGATCGACGACATGCCCGGCGTGGCCGAATCGGCGGTCATCGGCGTGCCGCACGCAGACTTCGGCGAGGCCGTGGTGGCCGTGGTGGTGCCCAAGGACGGCGCGGCGCTGGACGCGGACGCGATGCAGGCCGAGCTGAAATCGCGCATCGCCAATTTCAAGGTGCCCAAGCGCGTGCACATCATCGGCGAACTGCCGCGCAACACCATGGGCAAGGTGCAGAAGAACGTGCTGCGCGAAACCTACAAGGCGCTCTGACGTACGCGCCGACCGCTCCCCGATCTGGGGAGCGGGTTTTCTTCAGGCCCAGCGTGTGATGCGCAGGCCATCTTTCAGGAGCGCTCGCCCCCAAAAAAACCGCAAGTCCCAGCAGCCCATTCCATACAAAAACTTCAAGAGACGAGACGCACATAACCGCGCCGTCCCCATGCTGCAGCAAGAGGAGACAATATGAAATATCGCACCACCGCCGCGGCCGTATTCGCCGTGGCCGCCCTGGGCTTTGGCGGCGTCGCCGCCGCACAATGGCCTGAACGCCCGATCACGCTGATCGTCCCGTTCCCCGCAGGCGGCGGCACGGACACCTTTGCCCGTCCGCTGGCCCAGCAACTGACCACGCAGCTGGGCCAGCCCGTGGTCATCGACAACAAGGGCGGGGCGGGCGGAACCGTGGGCGCGGGCGTCGCGGCCAAGGCCAGGCCTGACGGCTACACCTTCTTTATGGGCGGCGCGCACCATGCGCTGGCCCCCTCGTTGTACAAGAACCTGAACTACGACATCCAGAAGGACTTCGTGCCGGTCGCGCTGGTCGCCCAGCCGCCGCAGGTCATCGTCATCAATCCGTCCAAGCTGCCGGTGAAGACGGTGCAGGAATTGATCGACTACGCCAAGAAGCGTCCCGGAGAAATCAACTTCGGCACTGCCGGCAAGGGCAGCACGCATCACCTGGCCGGCGAGCTGTTCGCCATGCAGACCGGCATCAAATTGGTGGACGTGCCCTACCAGGGCGCCGGGCCCATGCTGTCGGCGCTGATCGGCGGACAGGTGGACATGGCGTTCGACGGCCTGGGTTCGTCCGCCGGCCATATACGCTCCGGCACGATCAAGCCCCTGGCCGTGGCTGCCACCGAACGCTCGCAATCGCTGCCCGACGTGCCCACCGCCGCCGAGGCCGGCGTGCCGAACTACGTGGTGTCGACCTGGTACGCGATCTGGGCGCCCGCTGGCACGCCCAAGGAAGCGGTGGACCGGATGAGCGCCGAGATCACCAAGGCCCTGAATGCGCCGAAGATCAAGGAAACCTGGGCCGGCAACGGCTCGGCCGTGCCCACCCTGACCGGCGCCGAGTTCGGCAAGTTCGTCGATAGCGAGGTTGGGCGTTGGGCCAAGGTGGTGAAGGACTCGGGGGTGAAGCTGGATTGATGAGCCGGCGCTTTCTTGTCCGTCACTCCGGCAGGACAGGGAAGCGCCGCCTGCACCCCTGGTGGATCTTCGCCGCCAGAGCTCTGTGCTCCCGTCGTGATTGATCCACCAGCCTGGCCAGCTTGCGCGGGGAATGGATCTTGCGAGACTGAAGCCGATGTTGGAAACGGCGGATTTCAACCGAGGTGCAGGCCCGGCGCGCATCGCACAGCAGGCCATGGATCTGCAGCAACCGCAGATTGTCCGGGTGGATCAACGCCAAGAGGCTTTCCGCTTTGTCGATCTTCTCGTGCAAGTGTTTCAGGGCCTCGGCTTCCGTCTGGACGCCGTACCGCTTCCAGGCGGGTTGTGATGAAAAAGACGATTGCGGAACTCCCTCAGCGTCGCAACCAGGTCTCTGCCGTGGGCCAGTACGGCGCTCGCCTGGCGCGTGGGCCAAGGTCCGCGAAACACGGTGGATAGATGCTTGGGCCAGATCAGGCCCCGTCCCATGAAATCGGCATTGAGCAGGAACTCCCAGGATGAGAATTCAGTCTTGGAAATCACGCCTGCATGGTTGGGAATGATGTGACCGCGTAGCCGGTGACGACTGCGGACCTCGCTGATGTACTTGCGCGTTGCCTTGACAAAATTGTCATGCACCGCCTGCACGGCGTAAGGGGGCGCAGCGCCGGGCGCATACGAGCGATACAGTAGCCGCGGACCCGACCACCAGAACGACCCCAGGTCCGCGGTCAGCGCCCGGTCGATGGCATTGCGCAAGGTGATTTCAACCGCGCTGATCAACGGGTACAAGGCGCCGCTGGCATGGGTGTTCCATAAATAGGCGCCCATCAGTTCCACATCATTGGCTGGGCTGAAGACGGCCTGATAACTGCTCATGCGCTCGTTGCTAATGAGCGTGTCTATCAGAATCGGCCGATATTGCAGTGTTGTTGGCATGTCACTCACCCAGGAAAGATCCGCAGGTGTCCAAGATTGACTCTGGACAGCCTCGCGGAATAAGATCTCTCTAAGGTTGGTGATGGCTTCCAATTGGCGCAAGCCTACGACCCATCATGTAAGACCTGATGTCACCCCGGCCTTGAGCCGGGGATTTCTTTTTCAGCCCTGTAAAGTTTGTCCTATTCGGGGCGCGGACGTGCCGTTGCGGCTCGTCCGGTATTTTCACCCCTCCCTCACCGCCATTCACTCGCCTGGCTCAGCTTGGCCAACTGATCATGCGTCAGCGCCAGGCTGGCCGCCTTGACCAGTTCGTCCAGTTGCTCGAGCGAGGTCGCGCTGACGATGGGCGAGGTGATGCCGGGTTGCGCGATCTGCCAGGCCAGCGCGGCCTGGGCGGGCGTGCAGTTGGCGTCCTCGGACACTTCGTCCAGCGCTTTCAGGATCCGGTAGCCGCGGTCGTTGAGATAGGTGTCGACGATCTTGCGTCCGCGCGGGCTCTTGCCCGCGTCCGACGGGCTGCGGTACTTGCCGCTGAGGAATCCGCTGGCCAGGGCGTAATAGTTGATCGTGCCCATCTGCTGCGTCTTCACCAGGCTTTGCAACCCGGACTCGAAGGGTTCGCGGCGGTACAGGTTGTATTCCGGTTGGATGCTCTCGTAGCGCGGCAGGCTGTGCCGTTCGCTCGCGATCAGCGCTTCGGACAGCCGCACCGCGGTGTAGTTGGAGGCGCCGATGGCGCGCACCTTGCCGGACTCGATGTGCTTGGCGTATTCGGCCAGGGTGTCGGTCAGCGGCGTGTCGGGGTCGTCCTGGTGCGACTGGTAGAGGTCGATGTGGTCCGTCTGCAGCCGGGCCAGCGAGGCTTCCAGCGAACGGCGGATGTAGGCGGGCGCCAGGCCCTTGGCGTCGGGTCCCATTTCCATGCCGACCTTGGTGGCGATCAGCACGCGGTCGCGCTTGCCGGAGCGCTTCAGCCATTTGCCGATCAGGGTCTCGGATTCGCCGCCCTGATTGCCCGGAACCCAGCGCGAATACACGTCCGCCGTGTCGATGAAGTTCAGGCCGGCGTCAACCAGCGCGTCCAGCAGCGAGTACGTGCCGGCTTCGTCCACGGTCCAGCCGAAGACGTTGCCGCCGAAGGTGAGGGGAGGAATCTGCAGGCCGGAACGGCCCAATGCGCGTTTGATCATGGTGAGGCCTCTGGATGCTGCGGTTGGCGGCGTGAAAGAAGTCCGGTTTCTGCGGATCCGGCCGCTGCGATTCCGGGCTTTTCAGTATATTGACGCCGCTGCGCCCCGCTGCGGGGCATGCTGTTGCGGCATGCACCATTTCAGGGATTCCCCCGAAACGCTTTGGGTGGGCGGCAAGTTAGACTATACGGCTTTATGGCTAGTCCGGCCGGCGGGGAGCCGCCAGCGGCGCCGTAATAATGAGCAAAAACAAGGGTTCAAGGAGCTTATCTATGCTGATCGGAAAAAAACATTTTCTGACGGTTGGCGCCATGGCGCTGGCGATGGCTATCGCCGCGCCTGTGTCCGCGCAGCAGAAATCCGTGGCGGTCACCGCCATCGTCGAGCATCCGGCGCTGGACGCCGTGCGTGACGGGGTGCAGGATGCCCTCAAGCAGGCCGGCTACGAGCCGGGCAAGAACCTGAAGTGGCAATACCAGAGCGCCCAGGGCAACAACGGCACCGCCGCCCAGATCGCGCGCAAGTTCGTCGGCGACAAGCCCGACGCCATCGTCGCGATCGCCACGCCGTCGGCACAGGCCGTCGTCGCCGCTACCAAGGACGTGCCGGTGGTGTATTCCGCCGTGACCGATCCGGTCGCTGCCCAACTGGTCGCCAGCATGGACGCCTCGGGCACGAACGTGACCGGCGTGTCGGATCTGCTGGCCCTGGACAAGCAGGTCGAACTGATCAAGAAAATCGTCCCTAACGCCAAGCGCGTGGGCATCGTCTACAACCCGGGCGAGGCCAACTCGGTCGTGGTCGTGAAGAAGCTGCAGGAAATCCTGCCGAAGTCTGGCATGAGCCTGGTCGAAGCGGCAGCGCCGCGCTCGGTGGACGTGGCTTCCGCCGCCCGCAGCCTGATCGGCAAGGTCGACGTCATCTACACCAACACCGACAACAACGTCGTGTCGGCCTATGAGTCGCTGGTCAAGGTCGGCAACGACGCCAAGATCCCGCTGATCGCTTCCGACACCGACAGCGTCAAGCGCGGCGGCATCGCCGCCCTGGGCATCAACTACCGCGACCTGGGCGTGCAGACGGGCAAGGTGGTGGTGCGCATCCTGAAGGGCGAGAAGCCCGGCGCCATTCCCTCGGAAACCATCTCCAAGCTCGAGCTCTACGTGAACCCGGGCGCTGCCGCCAAGCAGGGCGTGACCCTGTCCGATGCGATCATCAAGTCGGCCGCGGTGGTTGTGAAGTAATAATCAGCCGTACCCGCCCCGCCATGCCTACCCGGCGTGAGCGGGGCTTGTTTTATGTTCTGGTGTCTTGCCTTACCCCATGGTCTTCAGGGCGGCAGCATTCACAAGATGCTCGCGGCCCGGCGCAATGTGCTGGTCTTGAATGGCCGGCGGCCCGCCTTACGGCGTTGTGCCCGCCCGGCGTTTTTGCTCCCTGAATGGTCCTGCAGACTCATGCTGGCGGCCCGGCCGTCCGGCACGGGAAGGCTTTGGCAGGAAACCGGAGAAAATCCCTCGCAGGGAAACGTTTCTTGCGAAAGCTGGGGTAAAACTGACCCCGAAACGCAAGATATCCGACGCGGCAACTCTTTAATATGCTCGTTTCTTGCCTTCGTGCAAGTTTTTAATATGCCCGCTTCTTACTGATTGGATTTGACCCATGTCATTGTTCTCGTTGTTAGGTGCGTTGGAGATCGGCCTGATCTTCAGCCTGGTGGCTCTGGGCGTGTATATCTCGTTCCGCCTGTTGCGCTTCCCGGACCTGACCGTTGACGGCAGCTTCCCGTTGGGCGGCGCGGTCTGTGCCACGCTGATCGCCTCGGGCACCGACCCGTTCATGGCCACCGTCATCGCCACCATCGCTGGCGCCGCAGCCGGGCTGGTCACCGGCTGGTTGAACGTCAAGCTCAAGATCATGGATCTGCTGGCCAGCATCCTGATGATGATCGCGTTGTACTCGGTCAACCTGCGCATCATGGGCAAGCCCAATGTCCCGCTGATCACCGAACCCACCGTATTCACCATCCTGCAGCCTGAGTGGTTGTCGGACTACGTCGCCCGCCCGTTGATCCTGATCGTGATCGTGATCCTGGCCAAACTGGCGCTGGACTGGTTCTTCGCCACGCAGACCGGCCTGGCGGTGCGCGCCACCGGTTCCAACGGCCGCATGGCCCGCGCCCAGGGCGTCAACACCGGCCGCATGATTCTGGGCGGAATGGCGCTGTCCAACGCGCTGGTCGCGCTGGCGGGCGCGCTGTTCGCGCAGACCCAGGGCGGTTCGGACATTTCGATGGGCATCGGCACCATCGTGATCGGCCTGGCCGCGGTGATCGTGGGCGAAAGCATCCTGCCGTCGCGCAAGCTGGTGCTGGCCACGCTGGCCGTCATCATCGGCGCCATTGTCTACCGCTTCTTCATCGCCCTGGCGCTGAACAGCGATTTCATCGGCCTGAAGGCGCAAGACCTGAACCTCGTCACTGCGGTGCTGGTCACGTTTGCCCTGGTCATTCCCATGCTCAAGCGCCGCCTGGTCGGCAAGAAAGGATGAGGCCCACCCCCGAAGCGCCTGCGGCGCTTCCCCCTCAAGGGGGCGCCGCGCGCGGACCGGCAAAGCCGGCTCCGCGGCGGCCCCGATCGGGCTGTATGGAATTGATGTGGCCTGTGTGCTGCGATTGCACAATGGAGTACTGAAATATGTTGTCCGCAAAAGACCTCAAGATCACGTTCAACGCGGGTACGCCCATCGAAACCCGCGCCTTGCGCGGCCTGTCGCTGGAGATCCCCTCGGGCCAGTTCGTGACCGTCATCGGCTCCAATGGCGCCGGCAAGTCCACCTTCCTGAATGCCGTGTCGGGCGACCTGCCGGTCGACTCCGGCCGCATCGACATCAATGGCGTCGACGTCACGCGCCAGCCGGTGTGGGCGCGGGCGGGCCGTGTGGCCCGCGTGTTCCAGGACCCCATGGCCGGCACCTGCGAAGACCTGACCATCGAAGAGAACATGGCGCTGGCGCAGATGCGCGGCGCGCGCCGCGGCTACAGCCGCGCGGTCAAGGCCTCCATGAAGGAGGGCTTTCGCGAGCGCCTGGCCACGCTGGGCCTGGGCCTGGAAAACCGCCTGACCGACCGCATCGGCCTGCTGTCTGGCGGTCAGCGCCAGGCGGTCAGCCTGTTGATGGCGGCCTTGCAGCCCTCGCGCATCCTGCTGCTGGACGAGCACACCGCGGCGCTGGACCCGCGCACGGCGGACTTCGTGCTGCAGCTGACCGCGCGCATCGTGGCCGAAAGCCAGCTCACCACGATGATGGTGACCCACAGCATGCGCCAGGCGCTGGACGTGGGCGACCGCACCGTCATGCTGCATCAAGGGCAGGTGGTGCTGGATGTGTCGGGCGACGAGCGCCGCGGCATGGACGTGCCGGATCTGCTGGCCATGTTCGAGCGCGTGCGCGGCGAGAAGATCTCGGACGACGCCCTGTTGCTGGGGTAAGCGCCAGGCGCCGGTTGTGTGAACCACAGCCGGCGGCTTCCCGCCGCCCTAGATGAACCGACCCGGCCGGAAGGCCTCGTGGCGCGAGGCAGCGCCGCCATCACACATCAGTTCTCCCAGTATCCTGGCCGTGCCGGGCGCGGTGCTGAAGCCGATGTGCTGGTGGCCCAGCGCCAGCCACAGGCCGGGATGGCGCGGCGCTTCGCCTATCATCGGCCGGCTGTCGGGCAGCGTCGGGCGCCGCCCCAGCCACGCCTCGGCGTCCAGCCGCCGGTCCAGTGGAAACGCCTCGCGGGCCCGCGCCTCCGCCAGGTCCAGCTGCAGCGGCCGGGCGGGCGCTTCGCAGGCGTCCAGTTCCACGCCCGTGGTCAGGCGCAGCCCGCGTGCCATGGGCGACAGCACGTAGCCGCCGCCGGTGTCGTAGACCGGGCGTGTCAGGCTGGCGCCGTCTGCGCCGCTGTAATGCATGTGGTAGCCGCGCTCGAACGCCATGGGCAGGTCTATGCCCGCCGTTTTCAACAGGCCCTTCGACCAGGGACCCAGCGCCACCACCAATCGATCCGCCGCTACTGACCCGGACTCCTGCGCGCCTTGCACGATCCAGCCCTGGCCCTCGCGGCGGATGGCGCTGGCGGTCAGGCGTTGGAACGCGCCGCCCGAGCGCCGGAACAGGGCGGCATAGGCCGCGACCACTTCGTGCGGGTCATCGACAGAGTAGGAGCCCTGGATCCACAGGGCGCGGTGGAAGATGGGCGCAAGCGCGGGTTCGATCTCCGCGAGTTCCGCGGGCTGCAAGACCTGGGTCGGCACCTGGTACTGGGCAAAGGTCTTGCGCGACAGTTCGCCGCTGTTCCAGCCCTGTTCCGAGCGGTACAGGAAAACCCAACCCGTATCGCGCAGCCGGTGCGCCGCGCCCGATTCGTTCAGCAGCCGCAGATGCTCGGGCGCCGAAAGCCGGATCAGGCCATCCAGCGCCTCCACGGTCTGCCTGAACACCGCCGGCCGGGCGTTGAGCAGGAAGCGGGCGGCCCAGCCCAGGTTCCGCGCCAGATAGCTCAGCTTGTAGCGGAACTGCACGGTGTCGTTCTTCAGCAGCCGCGGCAACTGCGGCCACAAGCCGGGGTGGTTGAACGGCATCAGCGAACTGCGCGCGATCACGCCGGCGTTGCCCAGCGAGGTTTCCAGGCCCGGCTCCTGCCGGTCCACCAGCGTGACGGACAGGCCGCGGCGCTGCAGTTCCAGGGCGCAGCAGACGCCCACGATACCCGCGCCTAGGACAACGACGTGCTTTCCCATGTCTTTTTATCTGAGTCCGGTCAGGAGGTGCCGTGATGCCCGGCAAGCTCGCGGAATTGTATTGCAGGCGGCCGGAGAAAATGCGGCGCGCGAACTTCAGGCCTGCGGCGGCTTCTGGCCCATGATCCGTCCTGCCGCGGCCACGCCCCACCACGAGGCCTCCTCGAATACGGAATAGCCTGAAAGGTCTGAGTGCGCGAACAGCACCGGACCGTCCACGTCGCGCAGCGCGGCCAATCCCCGATTGGACAGGTAGCCGCATAGCGGCGAGGCCATGGCGTGGCCGCGCACCGTGATTTCCAGCTGGCGCGCATGGCGCCAGAACTCCTTGCCGTAGGCCGCGACCAGGTCGGACGCGGCCTCGGCCCGCAGTTCTTCCGGACTGGCGCGGGTCAGCCACTCGCGCGCGGCCTGGGGCGTCTGTCCGCTGAGCGCGTGATACGCCGTGAAGACGCAGCGCGGCGTGCGGGCCACGCGCAGCAGCTGGTGCGTGGAGACGACATAGCCCAGCGCCTTGCCCTGGTAGACGACGTTGTCCCAGGACAGCGGTTCGCCCGGGGCTTCGGCCGGGTAGCCTTCCATGACGAAGTTCGACACCATCCAGGGCGCGTGCGGCGGCGCGTGCACCGCCGGATCGTAGCCATAGGAGCGGATGTCGGGCAGGATGCGCTGGGCCACGAACAAGGGCATCGCGCACACGGCGCGGCGCGCCTGCACCGTGTAGGCGCTGGAAGACGAGGCGAGGCAGGTGACCAGCGCGCCAGCAGGCGTCTCCTGTACCCGGACCGCCGTGCCGGCGGCCAGCCAGTCGGCATGGCCGAGCTTGTTCGTGATGGCGTCGCGCATGCGCTGCATCAACGTCGACAGGCCTCCAGGCCAGGTCAGCACCGCGCCTTCGCCGGCATTTTCGGCATGGCCGTCGCGGCTGGCAAAGTAGTGCAGGCCCGCCCAGGCCGAAATCGCGTCGTACTGTGCGCCGTAGTCGTCGCGGCAGCAATAGTTCAGGTACCAGTGCAGCGCGGGCGAGGTATAGCCCTCGCGGTCCAGCCATTGCTTGAACGTAACCGCGTCCAGCGCGCGCCAGGCCGGGTCCTGCGACGACAGCGTGAGCGGAATGCTGAAGACCTTGCGGCCGTCGTTGCCGGTCTGCGTGTGCAGACGATCGATCAGCGCAAGAAATTTGCGGTGCTGCGCCAGGTCCGCTTCCGGCAGCCCGCTCATGGGCAGCAGGTTCTCTTCCCAATGGCCGCCGCGCAGCAGGCGCTCCTGGGGCGAGTGCACCAGCGCGGTCTCGTCGTAGTAGGGGCGGGGGGTACTTGCGCCGCGCTCGATGATGCCGAAATCGGCCAGCATTTCGCGTATGTGCGTGGAGGCCATCGAGGGCAGCGGCAGGTAGTGCGCGCCCAAGGGGTAGTCCAGGCCGTCGCGCTGGCCGGCGGCCGCGTTGCCTTCGAGTTCGGGGCCCTGCACCACCAGGAAATCCGTGTGCCCTTCGCGCGCCAGCTTCCAGGCGCAGGACAGGCCTGCCACGCCCGAGCCCAGGATCACGACGTCGCGCTGGCGGCTGGCGGAGGGCTGCGGCCAGGCCGCTGCGTCGCGCAAGGCATGGCCTGCCTGCATGCCCGGGTAATGGATTTCCGGCGTGGTCTCGACGATGCGCGAACGGTAGTACCCGGCGGTGCCGGCGACGGCGGCCGTGGCCGCGCCCAAGAGGAAGCTGCGCCGCCGCATCAGCGGATGACCTTGCGCCAGTCCTCGTCGAAATAGCGCACGAGCGATTGCTCGTTCAGACGGTTCGGAGGCATCGCCAGCGCGGGCATGTCGGCGGGGAAGTGGAACAGTTCGCGCGTCGTGACCGGGTCCAGGTAGCGCGTGGGCACGGTAATCGTGGTGGGCGGCTCGTAGTCGCGGCGCTTGCTGGCCAGAATGAAGCCCCAGTCGCCAAAGGACGGCACGTAGGTATGGTACGGCCAGGTGTTCAGGCCGGCTTCCTTCAAGGTGGCGTCCACGCTCCAGAATGAGCGCGGCGCGAAGTAGGGCGAGGTGGACTGCACCACCATATAGCCGTTCTCGGCCAGGTGGCGCGCCATCAGGTGATAGACCGGGACCGAGTAGAGGCGGCCCAGGCCGAAGTTGGACGGGTCCGGAAAATCCACCACGATGTAGTCATAGACCTCGGCGTGGGTTTCCAGCCAGCGGCCGGCGTCGTCATTGATCACCGTGACCCGGGGATCCTTCAGCGACCCCTGGTTCAGCTTGACCAGCGGTTCGGAGCGGGAGAACAGGCCGGTCATGGCCGGATCCAGATCCACCAACGTCACATGTTCGATATTCTTGTACTTGAGGATTTCGCGCACCGCCAGGCCGTCGCCGCCGCCCAGCACCAGCACATTGCGCGCCCAGGGCAGGGCTTGCAGGCCGGGGTGCACCAGCGCTTCGTGATAGCGGTGCTCGTCGCGCGACGAGAACTGCAGGTTGCCGTTGATGTACAGGCGCAGGTCGTCGTGCCAGCGCGTGACCACCAGGCGCTGGTACTGCGTGGTTTCCGCGTGCACCACGTCGTCGCCGTACAGGCCTTTCTCGGCCCAGGCCGTCATGCTGCCGGAATAGATGAAGCCCATCCCCAGGAACCCGATCACCACCCCAGCGCGGATGGCTTTTTCGCCGGGCCTGCGCAGTTCCGCGCGGAACAGCCAGGTGGTCCACAGCGCCACGCTGGCGTTCATGATGCCGAACAGGAAACTGGTGCGCAGCAATCCGAGCTTGGGCGCGAGCAGCAGGGGAAACACCAGCGACACGGCCAGCGCGCCCAGGTAGTCGAAGGTCAGCACGCGGCTGACGATTTCGCGGAACTCGGCCTTGCGCTGATTGAACACTCGCATCACCAGCGGAATCTCCATCCCGACCATCAGGCCGATGACGAAGACGCCGACATACAGGGCGGCGCGGAAGGGCGCGGAAAGCCAGGCGAAGACCAGGAACAGCACCGCGGCGGAGACGCCGCCCAACAGGGCGACCAGCAGCTCCACGTCGATGAAGCGATTCAAAACGTCTTCGTCTCTTACATATTTTGACAACCACGAACCTATGCCCATGGCGAAGAGATAGCAGCCGATGACGGAAGAGAACTGCAGTATCGAATCCCCCAGCAAATAGCTGGCCAGCGCGCTGCTGATGAGCTCATAGCCCAAACCGCAGGAGGCGACGATCAATACCGAAAGGATGAGAACGCGGTCGCGCATGAGGTGTCCGACACGAAAAATGCGTTCGCAGTATATCGAACGCGCCGTATATACTGCGCGCAATTAGGAGGGCGGCAATGGGAGAAGCAATGCATCCGGTGGTGACCTATCTTATCTACATGGCATCTGCGCTTGCCATGCTGGGTGTCTTCACCTTGGTCTACACGGCCGTCACGCGCTACAAGGAATTCGAGCTGATCCGCGAAGGCAATATCGCCGCCGCGCTGTCGTATGGCGGCGCGCTGGTCGGCTTCAGCTTCACCTTGTGCTCCAGCATCGCGATCCATGCCAGCTATGCCATGTTCCTGCTGTGGGGCCTGGTGGCCATGCTGGTGCAGCTGGTCGTGTACGTGGGCGTATCCCAGACCGTGCGCGGCATGAACGAGGCCATCGAAGAAAATAACATCGCCATGGGCGGGCTGATCGGCTCGATTTCCATCGCCGCGGGCATCGTCAACGCCGCCAGCCTGACCTGACGCGGCCGCGCGCCGCACTCGATCTGACAGGAGAACGACTCATGAGTCTCGGTTCATTCATCCGCAAGCAGTTCATCGACATCCTGCAATGGAACGAGGACCGCGACGGCGTGCTCGCCTGGCGTCATCCCATGCAGGATTTCGAAATCCAGTACGGCGCCAGCCTGACCGTGCGCGAATCGCAGATGGCGGTGTTCGTCAACGAAGGCAAGGTGGCCGACGTGTTCGGCCCCGGCATGTACAAGCTGACCACGCAGACGCTGCCGATCCTGACCTACCTGAAGAACTGGGACAAGCTGTTCGAGTCTCCCTTCAAGTCGGATGTGATCTTCTTCAGCACGCGCCTGCAACTGGGCCGGCGCTGGGGCACGGCGCAGCCGGTGACGCTGCGCGACAGCGAATTCGGCATGGTGCGGCTGCGCGCTTTCGGCGTGTATTCCTATCAGATCTCCGATCCCGCCAAGTTCTACCGCGAGATCAGCGGCACGCGCGACGAATACACCGTCGACGACCTGGAAGCGCAACTGCGCAACATGGTGGTCGCGGCGATGACGACGGCGCTGGGCGGCTCCAAGGTGCCGTTCCTGGACATGGCCGGCAACCAGGGGCTGATGTCGCAAAGCATCGCTGAACAGCTGGCGCCGGTGTTCGACCGCTACGGCGTCAAGCTGGACAACTTCACGGTCGAGAACGTGTCGCTGCCGGAAGAGCTGCAGAAGGCGCTGGACACGCGGATCTCCATGGGCATGGCCGGCGACCTGGGCAAGTTCACCCAGTACCAGACCGCCACGGCCATACCGATGGCCGCGCAGAACGAAGGCGGCATCGCCGGCATCGGCGCGGGCCTGGCGGCCGGCGCGGCGCTGGGCCAGACCATGGCCGCAGGGCTGGCAGGCGCCCAGGGGCAGCCGCAGGCCGCCCAGCAGGCGCCCGCCGCCGCGGGCGCGGATCCGGCGCAACGGCTGCAGCAGCTCAAGGATCTGCTGGACAAGGGCCTGATCACGGCCGCGGACTACGATTCGGCCAAGGCCGAAGTGCTGAAGAAACTCACCAGCTAAGGCTCCATGCAGCAGGTTCTGTGTCCGCAGTGCGGCGCCCCAGTCAAGTTCACGTCCGCGGCATCGGTCATGGCGGTCTGCGGCGCCTGCCGCAGCACCTTGCTGAAGGACGCCGAGTCGGTCAAGCGCATCGGCGAGGCGGCCGAGGTCCTGGAGGACTACTCGCCCTTGTGCCTGGGCGCGGCCGGCACTTATGAAGGCAAGCGCTTCGACCTGATCGGCCGCGTCCAGCTGCGCTACGACGACGGCTTCTGGAACGAGTGGTACCTGTGGTTCGAGGACGGTTCCGACGGCTGGCTGTCGGACGCGTCGGGCCAGTACGCCGTGACCCGGCGGCGCAAGGTCAAGTCTACGCAGGGCATGCCGGCGTTCGACGACATCGCGCCCGGCGATGAACTGAAGCTGGACGGCCAGCGCTTCACGGCCGCCGACGTGCGCGCCTGCCAGGCGGGCGGCACGCAAGGCGAGTTGCCCTTCGTGCCGGGCGAAGGTTGGCTGGCCAAGGTGGCCGACTACCGCTGCCTGGACGCGTTCCTGACGCTGGACTTTTCCGACGGGCCCGAGCCCGAGCTGTACATCGGCAAGGCATTCGACCTGTCCGCGATGCAGGCGGCATCGCTGCGGACCAACGAGCAGGTCGAGGAGACCGCCGGCCGTTTCCGCGGCCAGATCAAGGCGCTGGACTGCCCCAACTGCGGCGGCCCGATAAGCTTCGTGGCCGCCATGGCCACGCAAGTGGTCTGCCCCTCGTGCGCCGCCGCGGTCGACTGCTCGGGGCCCACGGCCGAGGTCATCGAAAAGGCCCGCAAGGTCAAAGCCATCAAGACCACCTTGTCGCTGGGCGCGGTGGCCAAGATCGATGGCGCGTCCTATACGCTCATCGGCCTGATGAAGTGCGCCGATCCGGATCCCGAGGAACCGTCCGACTGGATCGAATACCTGCTGTTCAATCCCGCAAAGGGTTTCATCTGGCTGGTGGAAACCGACGAGGGCTGGGAGCGGGTGCAGGTATGCGACACCTGGCCCAGCCACAACAACGCCAGCAGCGTGCGCTGGCGCTCCAAGCTTTATCAGAAGCTGTACGACTACACCTCGCGCGTGGAACTGGCCCTGGGCGCCTTCAACTGGCGCGTCAAGGTCGGCGACAGCACCAAGATCACGGATTACAAGGCCGGCAACCTCAAGCTGACCCGCGAACTGAGCGAGTCCGAATTGGGCTGGTCCGCCTCGGGGCCGGTGGCGCCGGCGCAGTTGGCTGAATGGTTCGGCGATCCCGAACTTGCCAAGCAGAAGGCCATGCCGCTCAGCGGCAAGCCCGGGGGCTATCGCAAGTTCGCCTGGACGGCCATGATCGTGCTGGCCTTCCTGAATATCGACACCATTTTCAGTGGCGGCATCGTTCCGATCCTGATCGGCGCGGCGTTCCTGTGGATTCCGGCGGCGGTGGCGGACAAATTATCTGGCAAGGACGAATAACAGGATGGGCAAGCTCTTTTACACCGTCTACGCCATCGTGGTGGTGATTTTCGCCACCGGCTTTAACACCCCCGGTGCGCGCATGTCCAGCGGCGGCTCCGGCAGCAGCTGGGGCAGCAGTTCTTCGGGCGGATCGGGCTGGTCCTCGGGCGGGTCCCACAAGTGACCCCGCACGCCACACCCGGCCGCCACGTGCTGGCGGATTTCCGCGGCGTGCCGGCGGATCGCCTGACAGACGCGCAAGCGCTGGAACGCGACCTGATCGCCGCGGCGCAGGCGGCGGGCGCGCACGTGCTGAGCGCGCACTTCCATCATTTCGGCGAGGGCGCGGGCGTGACCGGCGTGGTCCTGCTGAGCGAATCCCACATCAGCATCCACACCTGGCCCGAGCATGCGTTCGCGGCGCTGGACATCTTCATGTGCGGCGCGGCGCGGCCCGAGCTGGCGCTGGAGCACCTGCAGGCGCGGCTGGCGCCCGAGGCGGTGCACGCGACCACGGTGGCGCGCGGCTGAAGCCCGCGCCCGCCACTCCTTGATATTGCTCAATGCTCCCTGGGCAGCCAAATTGACGAGCGTTATATACCTATATATATTTCGTTACCGACTTAGCGATTTCCCCGGGAGAAGAACATGTTCCGCAAACGTCCGATCGTGGCGCTGTCCTTGGCGCTGGCCGCCGCATGGAGCGCCAACGCCGCTGCCGGCGACCTGGTGGTGTCGGCCGCCGCCAGCCTGACCAACGCCTTCAAGGAAGTCGCGCAAGGCTACGAAAAAGAGCATGCCGGCACCAAGGTCATCCTGAACTTCGGCGCGTCCGACGTGCTGCTGCAGCAGATCGTCAAGGGCGCGCCGGCCGATGTGTTCGCCTCGGCGGACCAGAAGGCCATGGACAAGGCGGTCGAGGAAAAGGCCGTCAAGCCGGCCTCCCGCGTGGACTTTGCCGCCAATCAGGTGGTGCTGATCGTCCCGACGGACAGCAAGGCCAACATCACCGCGCTCAAGGACCTGACCCGCGACGACATCAAGCGCATCGCCTATGGCAACCCGGCATCGGTGCCGGTGGGCCGCTACACGCAGGGCGCGCTGGAGACGGCCGGCCTCTGGAGCGCGGTGCAGGCCAAGAGCGTGCTGGCCCAGAACGTGCGCCAGAGCCTGGACTACGTGGCTCGCGGCGAGGTCGATGCGGGCTTCGTGTTCGCGACCGACGCGGCCATCATGGCGGACAAGGTCAAGGTCGCGGTACGCGTGCCTTCGCAGACGCCGGTCACTTATCCCATCGCCGTCACCACCCGTGAAGCCGCTGCCAAGGAAGCCGAAAGCTTCGTTGCCTATGTGCTGTCTCCCGCAGGTCAGGCGATACTGTCGCGCTACGGCTTCCAGAAGCCCTGATATCCGTTGAATCGTAGGCATTGATGAGTGATCCGGTTTGGGTGCCCCTGCTGCTTTCCCTGAAAGTGGCGGGCTGGGCAACGCTGTTGGCGACCGTGGCGGGCACCGCCGCGGCTTATGGCCTGTCGCGCTGGCGCTGGCCGGGGCGCGACCTGCTGGACGCGCTGTTGACCTTGCCGCTGGTGTTGCCGCCCACGGTGCTCGGCTACTACCTGCTGGTGCTGCTGGGGCGCCGCGGCATCATCGGCGAGACGCTGGCGGGCTGGGGCATCGAACTGGTCTTCACCTGGCAGGGCGCGGTGATCGCGGCTTCGGTGGTGGCTTTTCCGCTGGTGTTCAAATCCGCCCGGGCCGCCTTCGAGAACGTTGATAGCCAACTGGAAAGCGCGGCGCGCGTGTTGGGCGTGTGCGAAGCGGGGGTCTTCTTCCGCGTCACCTTGCCGCTGGCCGCGCGCGGCATCGCCGCCGGGGTGCTGCTGGCCTTCGCGCGGGCGCTGGGCGAATTCGGCGCCACGCTGATGATCGCCGGCAACCTGCCGGGTCGTACACAGACTCTGTCGGTCGCCATCTACGAGGCGGTGCAGGCGGGCGACGACGCCACGGCCAACATGCTGGTGCTGGTCACCTCGGTGACCTGCGTGGTGGTCCTGCTGCTGGCCGGCAAGCTGGTGCCCGTCAGCAGCGGCCGGCGCAACGGGAGCGCGCTATGAGCGTCAGCATCCAGGTGCGCAAGCAGATGGTGTCCGGCGACCGGCGCTTCGCGCTGGACGTCGCATTCGATTCGTCAGCCAAGCGTATAGCGCTGTTCGGCCCCTCGGGCGCGGGCAAGAGCCTGACCCTGCGCGCGGTGGCGGGCCTGCTGCGCCCTGACGCGGGCCGCATCGAGATCAACGGCCGCGTGCTGTTCGACACGGACGCCGGCGTCAACCTGCCGGCGCAATCGCGCCGGGTGGCCTACCTGTTCCAGGACTACGCCCTGTTTCCCCACCTGACAGTGGCGCAGAACATCGCTTTCGGGCTGCGCCGCGGCTGGCGCAACCCGCCCCGGCGCGAGGTCGGGCCCGAGGCGCAGCGCTGGGTGGACGCGTTCGAACTGGGTTCCATCGTGGGCAGCTATCCCAGCGAGATATCCGGCGGCCAGAAGCAGCGGGTGGCGTTGGCTCGAGCCCTCATGCTGCGGCCCGACATCCTGCTGCTGGACGAGCCCTTTTCAGCGCTGGACTCGCAGTTGCGCGGCAAGATGCGGCTGGAACTGAATGCCTTGCAGCGCCAGCTGGACGTGCCGATGCTGCTGATCACGCACGACCCGGCGGATGTGGATGCGCTGGCCGACGAGGTGTTCGAAGTGCGCGAGGGCAGGGTGCGACGCCACGACGAAGACGTGGGCGTCTGATCGGCTCAGTCCAGCACGCCCAGAATCACGCTGGAAGCCTTGAAGATCGCCACCGCGTCGGCGCCTACGTCCAGGTCCTGCGCGCTTTCATTGGTGACGATGGCCGCCAGCGTCATGCCGCCGTCCAGTCCGATCAGGATCTCGCTATTGACGGCGCCCGGGCGCAATGCCGTGATCTTGCCCGGCAGCTGATTACGCGCCGACAGGCGCAGGCCGGGGCCGGGCGCGCCCACGATGACGGACGACGCCTTGATCAGCGCGATGGCTTCCTTGCCGGTCGCCAGCCCCAATTCCTGCGTGCTTTCACGGGTGATGGTGGCCGTGATGGTCAGGCCCCCCGCGATGCGCAGCACGATTTCGTCATTGACGGCGCCGGCGCGGATCTGGATGACGGTGCCTAGCAGTTTGTTGCGTGCGCTGGTCTTGAGCATGAAACGCCTCATGAGATCGATGTCGCCACTGGCGTTCACGCCAGCGCGGGTCAGGTTTTCCATGAACTTGCGGTGTTCGGCTTCCAGGGCGCGGAAGGTGCCGATCAGGCCGCGCGCGCGGTCCGTCAGGCGCGTGCCGCCGCCGCCCTTGCCGCCGGCGGCCCTGATCACCAAAGGCTCGCCCGCCAGATTGTTCATGGCGTCGATGGCGTCCCATGCGCCCTTGTAGCTCATGCCCACGGCGCGCGCGGCGGCCGTGATGGATCCCGTGGCGTCGATCTGCGCCAGCAGGTCTATGCGGTTTTTTCCGCCCCAGGTCTGGGCGCCGGAGCGAAACCAAATCGAGCCGTCGAGTTCCAACATCTTTGTCGTGCCGTGGTCAGGGTATGGGATAGCTGAAAGTGTAATGGACGGGGGCTGTGCCCGTGGTTCACGGCGGACGCGATGCGAATGAGATTCTGTTGAAATTTTGCAGGCTTCGCGGCACTATGTTCAGGCATCGGGCTCACGGAGAAAACGACATGAAAGCGTTCAAATTGCTGGCTGCGGGTTCCATGACGGCGTTGTTGGCGGCCTGCGCTACTGGCCCTGACGTCAAGAGCGACTACGATCATCAGGCAAATTTCGCGCAGTACCGAACCTTCGGGTACATGACGCCGTTGGGCACCGACAAGGCCGGCTACAGCACCTTGCTGACCGAGCGCCTGAAGAACGCCACGCGCGGCCAGATGGAAATGCGCGGCTATACCTATAGCGCAGCAAATCCCGACCTGCTGGTCAACTTCAGCGCCAAGCTGCAGCAGAAGGTGCAGGTCACTCCGGCCGCGCCGCCCATGGGTCCGTACTACGGCTATCGCGCCGGCTTCTATGGCGGCTGGCCCGGCTACGGCTGGGGCGATGACGTCTACCAATATACTGAGGGCACCTTGAACATCGACCTCGTCGACGCGCGCCGCAGACAGCTGGTGTGGGAAGGCGTGGCGGTGGGCGAGGTCCAGCCCGATGCCAGCGCCTCGCCCGAGAACACGGACAAGGTGGTAGCGCAGATCTTCTCCAAGTATCCGTTCCGCGCGGGCGTGGCTGCGCCGCAGTTGCCGGACAAAAGCAAGTAGGGCGGTCCGCCGGCCCTGCCTAGAGGAAGCCGCATGAGTACTCGCCGCAAGGCTCCGAAGCAAGACACCGGCGATACGCCGCCCTATGAAGTCGTCGCCCTGGTGCTGCAAGGCGGCGGGGCGCTGGGGGCCTACCAGGCCGGGGTGTACCAGGGGCTGCACGAAGCGGGTATCCGGCCCAACTGGATTTCCGGCATTTCCATCGGGTCGATCAACGCGGCCATCATCGCGGGGTCGCCCGAGGACGAGCGCGTGGAGCGCCTGCGCGGCTTCTGGGAAGCCATCTGCCGGCCGGCGGGTTTCGCTTCGGTACCCTGGGGCGAGACGCTCGGTCCCATGTTCGAAGGCTTGCCGTTCGGCTTTGGTTCGCCGGTCATGAACGGGCATGTGTCAGCCTTCCAGGCCTTGTTCTCGGGCCAGCCAGGCTTCTTCAAACCGCGTTTTCCGCCGCCCTACCTGGTGCATGGCAGGGGCGCGGCGTCCACCAGCTTCTACGACACCACGCCGCTGGCTGCGACCTTGCGGGAGTTCGTGGACTTCGACCTGCTCAATAGCGGGGCCGTGCGCGCCAGCTTTGGCGTGGTCAACGTGCGGACCGGCAACTTCGCCTACTTCGACAGCCTGAAGGACACGCTGCGGCCCGAGCACATCATGGCCTCGGGCGCCTTGCCGCCAGGCTTCCCTTCCGTCGAGATCGACGGCGAACACTATTGGGACGGCGGCGTCGTGTCCAACACGCCGCTGGCACAAGTGCTGACCACCGACAGCATGCGGGACACGCTGGCGTTCCAGGTCGATCTGTGGCCAGCGCGCGGCGGCCTGCCGAGCAACCTGGAGGAAGTGGCCGAGCGCCAGAAGGATATCCAGTACTCCAGCCGCACCCGCCTGGTCACGGACCAGCTGCGGCGCGTGCTCAAGCTGCGCCACGGCCTGCAACGCCTGCTGGCGAAGCTGCCGGCGGCCGAGCGCAACGCGGCGGAGTTCGCCGAGATCCGCAAGCTGTCCCATACGCCGGCCACCAACATCATCAACCTCATCTACGAGTCCAAGCACCGCGAGCGCTTTTCCAAGGACTACGAATTCGGCACCGAGGCCATGCGCGAGCACTGGGAGTCGGGCCTGGCCGACATCCGCGCGACGCTCGCCAAGCCCGGGATCCTGGCCCGTCCGACCCAGGACAGTTGTTTCGTCACTCACGATATCCATCGCAACGGCAAGCGCACCTGAGCTGGCGGGCAGGGGGGGCGAGTGCGGCACATCTGGACAAAGTCCGGACGGATTTCCTGCCGGATTGGTCTTATAGATGCCTTGCAATTTCAACGCCCACGGGTTCCAGCGGTAGGCTTTCGGGGCCAATTGCAACCTTGTTCCGGGAACCGGCCGCCACCCCGTGCGGCGCGGGCCTTCCTGGTGGAGATCCGTCGTGAATGCCCCCGCTCGCCTTGCACAGGTCGCGCCCGCCCGCGCGGCCGACACTTCTTACGCCATGGACGGCTGGTGGTCCCTGGTCTACCAGGGCTGGACACTGCTTACGCCCCATGGAGCCCGCATCGGCCTGACAGCCCTGGAGCGTACCTGCCTGCTTTGCCTGGCGGGCAATCCCGCCAGGGAATTGCGGCGCGATGAATTCATGGCGGTGCGCAAACGCACCACCATGCGCACACTGAATGTGGCGATCTGCCGCCTGCGCGGCAAGGTCCTGCTGGCCGGCGCCAGGCTGCCGCTGCATACCGTGCACGGCATGGGCTATGTGTTCCTGGGCAAGTTGCGGGAGCTTTCCGAGAGCTGATCTGTTGTATGAAATCCCCGCGCGCGTGGCATTTGAAGCACTAAAAATCAGTGATTTCCCCAATAACTGAGTTACATTACTGGGCTGATTACGTGCCTTGATGACGCATGCTTCTTATTTAACGTGGCCAATGCCGCGCTTAAATACTGCGATTACATGACGCGATTACGGTTAATTACGCTACGCGGGGGTTTCAATGCGGTTTTCGCCTAAACGTGTTTCAGGGCTGGCTTTTTCCGGCGGGGTCCTCGCACTGATATTGGCTGGTTGCGGCGAAAAGCCGCACATGAATCCAGGCATGCCCCAGGTCAGCGTCATTACGATCCAGCCGCAGCGCGCGCCCATCGTGTCCGAATTGCCCGGCCGCGTCGACGCCGTCCGGGATGCGCAGATCCGTTCGCGGGTCACCGGCATCGTCCAGAAGATCGCCTTCGAGCAAGGCGGCGACGTCAAGGAAAACCAACTGCTCTTCAAGATCGATCCGGCGCCTTACAAGGCTGCCTACGATCAGGCGACGGCGCAGCTCAAGCAGGCGCAGGCCAACCTGTTCAGCGCCAAGCTGCTGGCCGACCGTTACGCCCCGCTGGTCAAGGCCAACGCCGTCAGCAAGCAGGAATACGACAACGCCGTGGCTTCGTACCGCCAGGCCGACGCCTCCGTCGCCGCCGCCAAGGCGGCGCAGGACAATGCCGCCATCAACCTCGGCTACACCGACGTCACCTCGCCCATTACCGGCCGCATCGGCAAGCCGCTGGTCACCGAAGGCGCGCTGGTCGAGGCCACTTCGGCCACGCAGATGGCCACGGTGCAGCAGCTGGATCCGATCTACGTCGACTTCACCCAGTCCACCGCGGAACTCGCATCCTTGCGCCGCGCCTTCGCCAGCGGCCAACTGCAACAGGTCGGCAAGGATACGGCGCGCGCCACCATCGTGCTGGAAGACGGCTCCGAATACGGCCAGCCGGGCAAGCTGCTGTTCACCGGCATCACCGTGGATCCGACCACGGGCCAGGTGAACCTGCGCGCCGAAGTCCCCAACCCCGATGGCATCCTGCTGCCCGGCATGTACGTGCGCGTGCGCCTCGAGCAGGGCGTGGACGACAAGGCCCTGATGGTGCCGCAGCAAGCGCTGCAGCGTACCGCGGACGGCCTGCAAAGCCTGATGCTGGTCAAGGACAACAAGATCGAGCAGATTCCGGTCACCACCGGCGGCGCCCTCAAGAGCAACTGGATCGTCACCAGCGGCCTGAAGGCCGGCGACGTGGTCGTGGTGGAAGGATTCCAGAAGGTTCGCCCGGGCGCTCCGGTTCAGGCCAGCGAATGGAAGAACGGCACGCCCGCCCCGGGCGGCCAGGCGCCCGCGCAACCGGGTGCCAAGCCAGCGGAATCCGCCCCGCAGCCTGGCGCCAAGCCGGCCGAACCTGCGCAGCAGGACAAGGCCGCAGGCCAGAAATCTTAAGCGGCACGCGGCGCAAGCGCCGCGTTCCTCTTTGGTGAGCATCGCTTTCAGAGTCAGCCCACATGCCGCAATTTTTTATTGATAGACCGATTTTCGCCTGGGTAGTCGCCCTGTTCATCCTGCTGGCCGGGGTGCTGGCGATCCCGAACATGCCGATTTCGCAGTACCCGGACGTAGCGCCGCCCGCGATCACGATCACGGCCACGTACCCCGGCGCGTCGGCCAACGAAGTGGCCGAGCAGGTCACCAGTATCATCGAAGACCAGCTCAACGGCGCCAAGGGCCTGATCTACTACGAGTCGGTCAGCGATTCCTACGGCACCTCGACCATCACCGCGACCTTCGCTCCTGGCACCAATCCAGACTTGGCGCAGGTGGACGTGCAGAACCGCGTGTCCAACGTGGTCGCGCAGTTGCCCACCGCCGTGCAGCAGCAGGGCCTGCAATATGAGCAGACCAGTACCGGCTTCCTGATGGTGGCGGCGGTGTCGTCCACGGACGGTTCGCTGGACCAGACGGCGCTGGCCGACTACATCACCCGCAACATCAAGAACCCGGTTTCCCGCGTGCCCGGCGTGGGCCAGTTCCAGCTGTTCGCGGCGCCGCGCGCCATGCGCGTGTGGGTCGATCCCGCCAAGCTGGTCGGGTTCAACCTGAGCATGTCGCAGGTCAACCAGGCCATCGCCCAGCAGAACGTGGTGATTTCCGGCGGCAGCATCGGTGCGCCGCCCAACCCGGATTCGCAGCGCATCACCGCCACGGTCACGGCCAACGGCCAGCTGAGCACGGTGGAGGGCTTCGGCAAGATCGTCCTGCGCGCCAACACCGACGGCTCCAAGGTGCTGCTGCGCGACGTCGCCCGCATCGAAGTCGGCGCGGACAACTACCAGTTCGGCGCCCGCCTGAACGGCAAGCCGACGGCCGCATTCGCCATCGTGCTGTCGCCCAACGCCAACGCGCTGGCCACCGCCCAGGGCGTGCGCCAGCAGATGGAAGAGCTGTCCAAGTACTTCCCGGGCAACATCACGTACTCCATTCCGTACGACACGGCGCCCTACGTCAAGGTGTCCATCGAGCAGGTGGTCCACACCCTGGCGGAAGCCATGGTGCTGGTGTTCCTGGTGATGTACCTGTTCCTGCAGAACGTCCGCTACACCCTGATCCCGGCCCTGGTGGTGCCGGTGGCCATGCTGGGGGCGTTCGCGGTGATGCTGGCGCTCGGGTTCTCCATCAACGTGCTGACCATGTTCGCCATGGTGCTGGCCATCGGGATTCTGGTGGACGACGCCATCGTGGTGGTGGAAAACGTCGAGCGGATCATGTCCACAGAGGGCTTGCCACCCAAGGAAGCCACCAAGAAAGCGATGCCGCAGATCAGCGGCGCCATCATCGGCATTACGCTGGTGCTGGTGACGGTGTTCCTGCCGCTGGCCTTCATGAGCGGTTCGGTGGGTGTGATCTACCGCCAGTTCTCGATCGCGATGGCCGTGTCGATCTTCTTCTCGGCACTGCTGGCCCTGACCTTCACCCCGGCGCTGTGCGCCACCATCCTCAAGCCGGTGCCCAAGGGCCACCACGAGGACAAGAAGGGCTTCTTCGGCTGGTTCAACCGCAAGTTCGACGCCACCACCCACAACTACCAGAACTGGGTGTCGCGCATCCTGCACAAGGGCGGCCGCATGATGCTGGCGTTCCTGCTGCTGGTCGTGCTGCTGGGCTGGCTGTACCTGCGCCTGCCTTCGTCCTTCCTGCCCGAGGAAGACCAGGGCTACGTGGTCAGCAACATCGAGCTGCCCACCGGCGCTACCGCCAACCGCACGGTCGAGGTCATCGAGCAGGTCGAGAAGTACTTCTCGGACGTGCCCGCGGTCGAGAACATCATCGCCGTGCAGGGCTACAGCTTCAACGGCAACGGCCTGAACGCCGCTATCGCCTTCGTCACGCTGAAGGACTTCAGCGAGCGCAAGTCGCGCCAGGACTCGGCGGGCGCCATTGCCTTCCATGCCTTCGAAAAGCAGCTGATGGGCATCCATGACGCGCAGGTGTTCACCTTGGTGCCACCCGCCATTTCGTCCCTGGGCAACGCGACCGGCTTCGACTTCCGCCTGCAGGATCGCGGCGCGGCGGGTTCCGCCGCCCTGGCCGCGGCCACCGGCGAACTCATGGGCCTGGTCATGAAGAGCCCCGTGCTGTCGCAGGTGCGCATCACCGGCCTGGGGCCGGGCGCGCAGCTCAGCCTGACCATCGACCGCGAGAAAGCGGCTGCGCTGGGCGTGGACTTCAACGAGGCTGCCTCGCTGATTTCCACCGCGGTCGGCTCCGCCTACCTGAGCAAGTTCCCCAACCTGGGCCGGATGCAGAACATCTGGGTGCAGGCCGACGCGCCGTATCGCATGCAGCTCAATGACGTGCTGCAGCTGAACGCCCGCAACAGCCAGGGCGGCATGGTGCCGCTGTCCACCTTCGTCAAGGCCGAGTGGAAGCAGGGTCCGGTGCAGGTGGTGCGCTACAACAGCTACGAGTCCATGCGTATCGGCGGCGACGCCGCCCCTGGTTACACTACGGGCGAGGCGATGGCCGAGATGGAGCGTCTGGTGGGCCAGTTGCCGCAGGGCTTCGGCTACGAGTGGAACGGCCTTTCCTACCAGGAACGCCAGGCCGGCAACCAGGCTCCGATCCTGATGGGCCTGTCGCTGCTGGTGGTGTTCCTGGTGCTGGCCGCCCTGTATGAAAGCTGGGCCATCCCGATTTCGGTGATGCTGGTGGTGCCGCTGGGCATGCTGGGCGCGGTGGCGTTGATCAGCGCGCTGGGCATGTCCAACGACGTGTACTTCCAGGTGGGCATGGTGACCGTGATCGGCTTGGCGGCCAAGAACGCCATTCTTATCGTGGAATTCGCCAAGGACCAGTACGCTCGCGGCATGGGGCTGTATGAATCCGCGGTGGAAGCCGCGAGGCTGCGGTTCCGTCCCATCCTGATGACGTCGCTGGCCTTCATCCTGGGCGTGGTGCCCCTGGCCATGGCGACCGGCGCAGGCGCCGCCAGCCAGCGCGCCGTGGGTCTGGGCGTGCTGGGCGGCATGTTGGCCGCCACGCCGTTCGCGGTGATTTTCGTGCCGACCTTCTTCGTGGTGGTGCTGGGCCTGTTCAAGACCCGTCCGCGCCTGTTGGGCGCTGAACTGCGCGCCTTCGAAGAAGAGCAGGCGGCCAAGAAGGCCGCAGCCGGACAGGCTGCGCCGGACGCGCCCGCGCAACACCCCGCACAACCCAACGGTGGCCAGGAGGGCAAGGAATGAAAGCCCTGAAGTTCAAACAGACCGCCTTGTCCGCTTTCGTGGCGGTGGCGTTGGCCGGCTGCTCGCTGGCGCCCGATTACAAGCGCCCCGATGCGCCGGTTTCCGGTACGTGGCCCGATCAGCCCAAGGTGCAGTATGGCGGCTACGCCAAGCCCACCTCGCTGGGCACCCAGCCGTCCACCGCGGTCATGCCGCAGGACGGCACGCCGGCGGCCAATCTGGGCTGGCGCGAGTTCTTCCGCGATCCGCGCCTGCAAAGCCTGATCGAGCTGGCGCTGGTCAACAACCGCGACCTGCGCGTGGCGGTGGAACGCGTGGAAGAGGCTCGCGCCCAATACGGCATCCAGCGCGGCGCGCAATGGCCCAGCATCGGCGCCGGCATCCAGGGCCAGCGTCAGCATCTGCCCCAGAACATGCGGCAGCCCGGCGCGGGTTCGATCAGCAGCTCGTACCAGGCAGGCATCGGCCTGACCACCTTCGAGATCGACCTGTTCGGCCGCCTGCGCAACCTCTCCGAGGCGGCGTATCAGCAGTACCTGTCGACCGAGCAGGCGCAGAAGAGTGCGCAGATCACGCTGGTCGGCGCGGTCGCGCAGTCGTACTTCAACCTGCGCGCCGCCGAGGTCCAGCTGGACCTGACGCAGCGCACCCTGGCGTCGCGCCAGGAATCCTATGACCTGGTCAAGCGGCGTTTCGACGGCGGCGTGGCTTCGGAGCTGGACCTGAACCAGGCCAAGTCGCTGCTGGATACGGCCTCGTCCGATCTGGCTCAACTGGCCCGCGCCCAGGCCCAGGCCATGAACGCGCTGGTGCTGCTGGTCGGCACGCCCTTGCCGCCGGACCTGCCGGCGCCGGCCGTGTTCGGCCGCGACCAGCTTCTGGCGACGGTGCCAGCCGGCCTGCCGTCCGATCTGCTCGAGCGCCGTCCGGACATCATGGCCGCGGAAAACCAGCTGCTGTCCGCCAACGCCAATATCGGCGCGGCGCGCGCGGCGTTCTTCCCGACCATCTCGCTGACCGGCCTGCTAGGGGTGGCCAGCCCCTCGTTGGGCGACCTGTTCAAGGGCGGCCAGGGCTATTGGAGCTTCTCGCCGTCGATCACCACGCCGCTGTTTGCCGGCGGCAGCATCCGCGAAGGGTTGAACCTGGCCAAGGCGCGCGACAATATCGCCGTGGCGCAGTATGAACAGTCCATCCAGCAGGCGTTCCGCGAAGTGTCGGACGCGCTGGCCGGCGAAGCCACCTACGGGGCGCAACTGGATGCCCAGCGTGCCCTGCAGGACGCGTCCGGCCGCACGCTGGAACTGTCGAATCTGCGTTATACCAATGGTATCGACAGCTACCTGCAGGTGCAGACCGCGCAGGTGGACTTTTTCAATGCCCAGCTCGCCCTGGTCCAGACTGGCCTGGCCGCGCTGATCAACCGCGTGGAGCTGTACAAGGCCCTGGGCGGCGGCTGGGAAGAAACAACGAAAGTGCAATGATAGAACTTGGTGTAAACATCGATCACGTTGCCACGCTGCGGCAACAGCGCCACACGACCTATCCGGACCCGGTGCTCGCCGCGCTGCGCGCGGAGGACGCCGGCGCCGATCTGATCACGCTGCATCTGCGTGAAGACCGGCGCCATATCCAGGACAAGGACGTCTACGCCATGCGTCCGCAATTGCGTACGCGCATGAACCTGGAATGCGCGGTGACGGCGGAAATGCTGGAGATCGCCTGCGCGGTCAAGCCCAGCGACGTTTGCCTGGTGCCCGAAAAGCGCACCGAACTGACGACCGAAGGCGGCCTGGAAGTCGCGGGCGCCATGGGGCCGGTGTCGGATGCGGTGGGCCTGCTGGCCGAGGCCGGCATCCGCGTGTCGCTCTTCATCGATCCGGATCCCGTGCAGATCGCGGCCGCGGCCAAGGCCGGCGCGCCGGTGATCGAATTGCACACCGGCGCCTACGCCGAAGCTGAAGGCGAGGCCGCCGAGGCCGAACTGCAGCGCTTGCGCCTGGCTGTGACCGAAGGGCTGCGCCACGGCTTGCGCGTGAACGCAGGCCACGGCCTGCATTACGGCAACGTCAAGCCGGTGGCCGCGCTGGAAGGCATTTCCGAACTCAACATCGGCCACGCCATCGTGGCGCAGGCGGTGTTCGACGGCTGGGAAAAAGCGGTGCGCGACATGAAGGCGCTGATGGTGCAGGCCCGCCTGCAAGCGCTGCGCGGGCTGTGACCGCGAGCCCGTTATCCCGTTTTTTCCTGCGGCCGCGCGCTGATTCCCATGTCTGACGCTTCCCGCCCCGCTGCGCCCGCAGGCGCCATTGCCGGCATCGGCATGGACCTGTTGCGCATCGACCGCATCGAGCGCGCGCTGGCGCGCCACGGCGACCGTTTCGCCGAAAAGATCCTGGGCGTCGAAGAACTGCAGAAGTTCCACGCGCGCCGCGCCCGCGACCCGGTGCGCGGCCTGCGTTTCCTGGCTACGCGCTTCGCGGCCAAGGAGGCGTTTTCCAAGGCCATAGGCCTGGGCATGCGCATGCCCATGACATGGCGGCGCGTGCAGACGCTGAACGCGCCCGGCGGGCGTCCCGTGCTGGTGATCGCGCCCGAACTGCTGCAATGGTACGAGCAGCGCTTTGGTGCGGCCCACGTTTCCATTACCGACGAATCCGACATGGCCGCCGCTTACGTGGTGGTCGAACGCAAGCCCTGATCGGCGGACTCGTGTCCGCCGCCGGCTTGCCAGACTTAGACAGAAGGACAGCCTGACATGGCCAAGAAGAAATCCAGGGCGGTCCTGCCGCCCGGCCCCGTGATGGTCGATGTGGCGGGACACTCGCTGACGAAGGCGGAGAAGAAGCGCCTGCGCCATCCGCTGGTGGGCGGCGTGATCCTGTTTGCGCGCAACTTCGAAAGCCGCAAGCAACTGACCGAGCTGACGCGCCAGATCCACAAGGCCCGCAAGGAGCCGCTCTTGATCCTGGTGGACCACGAAGGCGGCCGTGTGCAGCGCTTCCGCGACGACGGCTTCACGGCGCTTCCCGCCATGCGCGACCTGGGCGCGTTGTGGGACCGCGATCCGCTGCAGGCCATGCGCCTTGCGACCGAAGCCGGCTACGTGCTGGCCGCCGAGCTGCGCGCCTGCGGCGTGGACATGAGCTTCACGCCGGTGCTGGACCTGGACTACGGCGTCAGCAAGGTGATCGGCACCCGCGCCTTCCATCAGGACCCGCGCGTGGTCACGATGCTGTCGCGCGCGCTGATCCAGGGCTTGCAGCTGGCGGGCATGTCGGCCTGCGGCAAGCATTTCCCCGGCCATGGTTTCGTGGAGGCGGATTCGCACCACGAGATCCCGGTGGACCCGCGTCCGCTGGACAAGATCCTGCAGGACGATGCCGCGCCGTACGCCTGGCTGGGCGATGCAGTGCTGCCGTCGGTGATGCCTGCGCACGTGATCTATCCCAAGGTCGACAAGCACCCGGCCGGCTTCTCCAAGCGCTGGGTGCAGGACATCCTGCGCACCCGCCTGGGCTACGATGGAGTGGTGTTCTCGGACGACCTGACCATGGAAGGCGCCTCGGTCGCGGGCGACATCCTGGACCGTGCCAACGCGGCGCTGGGCGCCGGCTGCGACATGGTGCTCGTATGCAACCGGCCGGACCTGGCGGACGAATTGCTCGAACGCCTGAAGTTCGAGCACGCGCCCGAGTCCGTGGCGCGCATCCGCCGCCTGATGCCGCGCTTTGACGCGCCGGACTGGGATACCTTGCAGGCTGAAAGCCGTTATCAGAATGCCCGACGACTTCAATCTCAAATCGTTCCTGGCTGACCTGCCGCATCTGCCGGGCGTGTACCGGCATCTGGATGCGGCCGGAGAGGTCATGTATGTCGGCAAGGCGCGCGACCTGAAAAAGCGCGTCTCGTCGTATTTCCAGAAAAACCTGGCCAGCCCCCGCATCGCCCAGATGGTGGCGAAGGTGGCGCGGCTGGAGGTGACGGTGACGCGCTCCGAAGCGGAAGCGCTGATCCTCGAAAACAACCTCATCAAGACCCTGAAGCCGCGCTACAACATCCTGTTCCGCGACGACAAGTCTTATCCCTACCTGCTGATCACCGGCCACGAATGGCCGCGCATTGCCTATTACCGCGGCGCCACCAACAAGCGCGGGCAGTACTTCGGGCCGTTCCCCAATGCCTGGGCCGTGCGCGAGACCATCCAGATCCTGCAGAAGGTATTCCGCCTGCGGACCTGTGAGGACTCGGTCTTCGCCAACCGTTCGCGACCCTGTCTGCTGCATCAGATCGGGCGCTGCTCGGCGCCCTGCGTCGGCGCGATCGAAGCCGCCGACTACGAGCGCGACGTGCAGCGCGCCGTGCGCTTCCTCAACGGGGAAGCCAAGGAGGTGATGGGCGAAATCGAAAGCCGGATGCAGCAGGCGGCCAGCGAACTGCGCTTCGAGGAAGCGGCGGCGCTGCGCGACCAGATGGGGTCGCTGGCGCGCGTATTGCACCAGCAGACCATGGAAAACGTCAGCGGCGAGGACACCGACATCATTGCGGTGGCGATCGCGGGCGGCAAGGTCTGCGTCAATCTGGCCATGGTGCGGGGCGGCCGCCATCTGGGCGACAAGCCGTTCTTTCCCACGCATGCCGAGGGCGAGGCCGCGCCGCAGGTGCTGGAAGCCTTCGTGGCCCAGCACTACACCGACAATGCCATGCCGCCGGTGCTGGTCTGTTCGCACGCCTTGCCGGATCCTGACCTGATCGGCCTGTTGGTGGAACAGGCGGGCGGACGCCCGTCGCGGGTGCTGACGCGTCCGCAAGGCGCGCGCCGCGCCTGGCTGGAGCAGGCGGCCAAGAACGCCGAAATGGCCTTGGCCCGCGCCTTGACCGAGTCCGGTGCCCGCGCCGCCCGGACACTGGCGCTGGCCGAGGCGCTGGACCTGGACACGGACGAAGCCGCGCTCGACGCGTTGCGCATCGAATGCTTCGACATCAGCCACACGGCGGGCGAAGCGACCCAGGCGTCCTGCGTGGTGTTCGAACACCACGACATGCAGCCGTCGCTGTACCGCCGCTACAACATCGCCGGCATCACGCCGGGCGACGATTACGCCGCGATGCGCCAGGTACTGAGCCGCCGCTTCGCCAAGGTGGCGGACGGCGAGGCGCCCATGCCCGGCCTGGTGCTGATCGACGGCGGCAAGGGCCAGGTGGAAGTCGCCCGCCAGGTGTTCGTGGAACTGGGCCTGGATATCCAGACGTTGGTAGGCGTGGCCAAGGGGGAAGGGCGCAAGGTCGGCCTGGAGACCCTGGTGTTCGCCGACGCTCGCCCGCCGGTGGCGCTGGGCGGCGAATCCGCCGCGCTGATGCTGATCGCCCAAGTGCGCGACGAGGCGCACCGCTTCGCCATCACCGGCATGCGCGCCCGCCGCGCCAAGGCTCGCAACGTTTCTCGCCTGGAAGAAATCGAAGGCATCGGCGCCCGCCGCCGCCAGCGCCTGCTGGCCCGTTTCGGCGGCTTCTCGGGCGTGGCTTCGGCCAGCATCGAAGACCTGGCCTCGGTCGACGGCATCTCCCAAGACCTGGCGATCCGCATCTATGAAGCCCTGCGGTAGCCGCCATGCATAAATGCCGGCGGTTACTCACCCTCTGCTCGGTTACAGACGCAGCAACCGGCGTAGCGCCCGCCGGGCCGCGCGGATCCGGCTCCGCCGGTCCGCAGCGGCGCCCCCCTGGGGGGGAAGCGCCTCCGGCGCTTCGGGGGGGCGTCTTACTGTTAGCATACGGACACTATGCCAATTAATGTACCCATTATCCTGACATGGCTGCGCATCGCCATGATTCCGCTGGTGGTCGGGCTGTTCTACCTGCCCGAAAGCTGGATGTCGGTCCCTGTGCGCGACACTTTCGCCGCCTGGGCTTTTATTATTGCGGCACTGACCGACTGGTTCGATGGCTGGCTGGCCCGCCGCTGGAACCAGACCTCGGCGTTCGGGGCCTTCCTGGATCCGGTCGCCGACAAGCTGATGGTCTGCGCGGCCCTGATCGTCCTGCTGGACCTCAGCCGCGTCGACGCCTTTATTTCCCTGATCATCATCGGCCGTGAAATCACGATTTCCGCGCTGCGCGAATGGATGGCCAAGATCGGCGCCAGCGCCAGCGTGGCGGTGCACCGGCTGGGCAAGTTCAAGACGGCCGCGCAAATGGTGGCGATTCCGTGCCTGCTGTATAACCAGCCGATCTACGGCGTCAGCTCGCGTCTGCTGGGCGATGTGCTGATCATCGTGGCGGCGGTGCTGACGGTGTGGTCGATGCTGTATTACCTGCAGCGCGCGTGGCCCGCCATCCGCGAAAAGGCCATGTAGTCCAGAGTCCGTATTTTTGTTTGGCCGAGCGGCGGCACGGCTCGCGCAGGGCGGCCGCCGTTACATACCAAGAGCGATCCGCCGGCGTGTCCGGGACGGCGCCTAGAGTCCAACGCCCGGAACATCCGGACGTTGCCGGAGACAACCCGCGCACCGCCGCATCGGCGCCGCGCCACCTGCCGCTGACCGCGGCCGCCTGCAATGAACACCGCTGCGAATACCCTGGCCCTGGACGCCGCCGCCCGCCGGCGCGACTGGAAGATCATTCTGCTGATCGGGGTCGCCCACGCTTCCTCCCACTTCTTCCAACTGGTCCTGCCCTCGCTCTATGTCTCGCTGGGCAACGAGTTCGGCCTGGACTTTGCCCGCCTTGGGCTGCTGGTGTCCACGTTCTATGTGGTTTCCGGCATCGGCCAGGCGTCCTCGGGCTTCGTGGTGGACCGCATCGGCGCGCGGCCGGTGCTGTGGTTCGGGCTGGCGTGCTTCGTGTTGTCCGGCGTGCTGATCGGATCGGCCAACGGCTACGCCATGCTGGTGGCGGCGGCTGTGGTGGGCGGCATCGGCAATTCGGTTTTCCACCCGGCCGACTATTCCATCATCAACCATCGCATTTCCGCGCCGCGCCTGGGGCATGCCTTCTCCACGCACGGGCTGACGGGCAATCTGGGCTGGGCGCTTACCCCGGTTTTCATGACCAGCATCACCTTGCTCGCAGACTGGCGCGTAGCGGCCTATAGCGCCGCCGGGCTGGTGGCCTTGGTGCTGTTGTTGACGATTCTGGGTCGCGATCTGATCGGCGGCCCGTCGCCGCTGGAAGGCCACGCGGACGTGGAAGCCGGCAAGGCCGCTCCCAAGCCCGCGGCAAAGCCGCAGGAAAGCGTGCTGACGACGCTGACCACGCTCTTGTCCAAGCCGGCGCTGTGGGGCGCGTTCCTGTTCTTCGCCTGCACCTCCATTGCGCTGTCCTCGGTGCAGAACTACACCATCCCCTTGCTGGGCCAGCTGTACGACCTGTCCAAGGTCGCGGCCAGTTCGGCGCTGTCCGGCTACATGGTGGCTTCGGCCGTCGGCATGGCCGCGGGCGGCTTTCTGGTGTCGGCCAATCCGCGCACCGAACGCACCGTGATGGTGGCCCTGATCCTGGCGGGCCTGACGCTGGTGGTGCTGGCGCTGGGTTTGGTGCCGGCTGTGATGGCCGCACCGGTGGTGGCCCTGGCGGGCTTCTGCTCCGGCGTCGCGGCGCCGTCGCGCGACATGCTGATCCGCCGCGTCACGCCCAAGGGTTCCACCGGCTCGGTCTACGGACTGGTGTACTCCGGCATGGACGTGGGCTCGGCCCTGGGGCCGCTGGCCTTCGGCCTGCTGCTGGACGCCGGGCTGCGGCAGGGCCCCTGGGTGGGCGCGGGCGTGGCATTTGCTGCCGCCGCCTTCCTGGCGCAATGGATCGCGGTGCAGGCGCGGCGTGCGGAACCCGCCGCTGCGGCTTCGGCGGCTGTGCGTTCCTGATCATGGCGGGCCCTGCACGGGCCCGGCGGTTTGACCCGGCGCAAGGTTCGACCCGTTTCCCTCTGATGTAATGACCTTTATGGGACAAAGGTTATTCACAGGAGAAGCGAAATGAGAAGGGCAAGCGCGTTGCTGGCGGCCGGGGTCGCCTTGGGTAGTTGGATGGGTCTGGCCCAGGCGGCTTCGCAGGAACCGATACAGCCGGTGGAGCCGGCGGTCATCAAGGAGCCGGCCAAGGTCGAACTGGGCAAAAAGCTCTTCTTCGATCCGCGCCTGTCCCGTTCCGGCGCGATTTCCTGTAATTCCTGCCACAACCTGGGCATGGGCGGTTCGGACAATCTCAAGGCCTCGATCGGGCACAAGTGGCAGCAGGGCTCGATCAATTCGCCGACGGTGCTCAACTCCAGTCTGAACATCGCCCAGTTCTGGGACGGCCGGGCCAAGGACTTGCGCGAGCAGGCGGGCGGCCCCATCGCCAATCCCATGGAGATGGCGTCCACTCACGAACTAGCGGTGCAGGTGCTGAATTCCATTCCCGGCTACCGGGCGGAATTCAAGCAGGTCTTCGGCAAAGACGACATCACCATCGACGAGGTCACCGGCGCCCTGGCCGCGTTCGAGGAAACGCTGGTGACGCCTAATTCGCGCTTCGACCAGTGGCTGCGCGGCGACCAGAAGGCGCTGACGGTGCGCGAGCTGGCCGGCTACGAACTCTTCAAGAACAGCGGCTGCGTGGCCTGCCACAACGGCGTGGCGGTGGGCGGCAATTCGTTCCAGAAGATGGGCCTGGTCACGCCCTACGTCACCGAGAACAAGGCCGAGGGCCGCGCGGCGGTGACGGGCAAGGACGCCGACCGCTTCAACTTCAAGGTGCCGACGCTGCGCAACGTGGCGCTGACCTATCCGTACTTCCATGATGGCGAGGCAGCTACCTTGACGCAGGCCGTGGACGTGATGGGCCGGTTGCAGCTGGGCCGGACCTTCACGCCCGACGAGAACGCGCAGATCGTGGCGTTCCTGAAGACCCTGACGGGCGATCAGCCGGCGATCCAGTACCCGGTGTTGCCGCCGTCGGCGGACGATACGCCGCGGCCCGAGCCTTTTGTGAAGTAACGCGGTTTCCGGCGCCTACTGGCGGACGGTACGCACGTCCGCCGGCGGCCCGGCTTCGAAATTGCTGCGCCAGGGGTTGATGTCCAGCCCGCCGCGGCGCGTATAGCGCGCGTAGACCGTCAGTTGCTCCGGCCGGCAGGCCTGCATGATGTCGCTGAAGATGCGTTCCACGCAATGCTCGTGGAATTCCGCGTGCTGGCGGAACGAGATCACGTAGCGCAGCAGCGACTCGCGGTCTATGGGCGCGCCACGGTAGCGGACCTGCACGCTGGCCCAGTCGGGCTGGCCCGTGACGGGGCAGTTCGATTTCAACAGGCGCGACGCCAGCGTTTCCTCGACCACGTCGCCCGCGCGGGTGCGCAGCACTTCGGGGGCGGGCTCGTAGGTATCGATTTCGATATCCAGCTTGTCTATATAGACGCCATCCATTTCGCCCATCTGCAATTCGGAGAAGCGCTGCGGCAGGAAGAAATCCAGCCCCACCGGCGCGCCGGCGGCGGCGCTCAGGTCGCGCTCCAGGCGACCGCGCAGGGCGGCCGAATTGACCAGGCGGGTCTGGTTGAACGAGTTCAGATAGAGCTTGAAGGACTTGGACTCGATGATGTTGGGGCTGTCGGCCGGCACCGAGAAGGTGGCCATGGCCACGCGCGGCTTGCCCTTGGCATCCAGCCAGGACAGCTCATAGGCATTCCACAGGTCCACGCCGGTAAAGGGCAGCTTGCCGGCTTCCAGGTTCAGCGCCGCGCGATTGTGCGAACGCGCGATGGGGAAGAGCAGGGAGGGGTCGTATTGCGAGGCGTAGGCCACGCTCTGGCCCAGCGGGCCGTGGGACAGCGTCATAGCGGAGTCATCGGAAACTTGAAGAATGAACGCATTGTAGGCGGTCGTAAAAAAGGCTGATTTTCCACATTGTGAAATGTAACCTTCGTCATGTGAAAGCCACTGCTGCGCAGCAGCGGGAGCCCATTTCACAGATGATAATTGCGTTCCGCAATACGAAATCAAGTTTGCAATTAGTTGATTTATAAGAATAATATTTTTCGTCTTCTATAAGACATCAGTCCACATTGCTCCGCAGCAGAGGCATAGACTTTGTTCAACGATTCACGCAACGCAGGACGCGAATCTTTTGAAGTCTTCCCATCACTGACCAGGAGCATCAACATGAGCAACCGCGAAACCGAAATCCGCAATCTGCAGAAGGACTGGGCTGAAAACGCCCGTTGGCAAGGCATCAAGCGCGACTACAGCGCCGAGGACGTCATCCGCCTGCGCGGCTCCATCGGCGTGGAACACACGCTGGCGCGCCGCGGCGCCACCCGCCTGTGGGAATTGCTGCATAGCGAGCCTTTCGTGAATTCGCTGGGCGCCCTGACCGGCAACCAGGCCATGCAGCAGGTCAAGGCCGGCTTGAAGGCGATCTACCTGTCCGGCTGGCAAGTTGCCGGCGACGCCAACCTGGCCGGCGAGATGTATCCCGACCAGTCGCTGTACCCCGCCAATTCGGTGCCGCAAGTGGTCCGCCGCATCAACAATTCGCTGACCCGCTGCGACCAGATCCAGTGGATGGAAGGCAAGAATCCGGGCGACGAAGGCTACATCGATTTCTTCGCCCCGATCGTGGCGGACGCCGAAGCCGGCTTCGGCGGCGTGCTGAATGCGTTCGAACTGATGAAGGCGATGATCGAGGCCGGTGCTTCGGGCGTGCACTTCGAAGACCAGCTGGCTTCGGTCAAGAAGTGCGGCCACATGGGCGGCAAGGTGCTGGTCCCGACCCGCGAGGCCGTCGCCAAGCTGGTGTCGGCGCGCCTGGCGGCCGACACGATGGGCACGCCCACCGTGCTGCTGGCCCGCACCGACGCTGACGCGGCCGACCTGGTGACCAGCGACGTCGACGAGAACGACCGTCCCTTCATCACCGGCGAGCGCACCGTCGAAGGCTTCTTCCGCACCAAGGCCGGCATCGACCAGGCCATCTCGCGCGGCCTGGCCTATGCGCCGTACGCCGACCTGATCTGGTGCGAAACGTCCACGCCCAACCTGGAATACGCCCGCAAGTTCGCCGAGGCCATTCATCGCCAGTTCCCGGGCAAGCTGCTGGCCTACAACTGCTCGCCCTCGTTCAACTGGAAGAAGAACCTGGACGACGGCACCATCGCCAAGTTCCAGCGCGAGCTGGGCGCCATGGGCTACAAGTTCCAGTTCATCACGCTGGCCGGCTTCCACGCGCTGAACTACGGCATGTTCGAACTGGCCCACGGCTACGCCCGCCGCCAGATGAGCGCCTTCGTCGAACTGCAGCAGAAGGAGTTCGCCGCCGCTGAAATGGGCTTCACCGCCGTGAAGCACCAGCGCGAGGTCGGCACCGGCTACTTCGACGCCGTGACGCAGACCATCGAAGGCGGCCAGTCCTCGACCACCGCGCTGACCGGTTCGACGGAGGAAGCGCAGTTCGAACACGGCAAGGAACAGAAGGCCGCGTAAGCACCGCAGGAGAGTTATGCAGTTGTAGTTGCTGTTGTAGGGTGGATTCGGGTGCCTTCGGGCACCCTTTTTTTTGACGTGGAACTCGGCCTCATTTAATGCCGTTCGGCAACACATTCCGTTACAATAAGAAGCTTTGTGAATTCGAGCGATTCACGCAGCCGTCCCGCTTGTGGATCGGCTTATTTTTTTCTTTCAGAATGCCTCAAGAACCTCCATCCGCAGCTGTCATGCCCGTGGTCGCAGCTTTCGACTTCGACGGAACGCTGACCTATCGGGACACGCTGCTCCCCTTTCTGGCGCGAGTGTCGTGGCCCAAGCTGGCGCTAGGCTTGGCCATCGTGTCTCCGGCCCTGGTGCTGCTCATGTGCGGACAGGGGGGCAACGACCGAGGCATGGCCAGAAGGGAACGCGCGAAACAGCGCCTGTGCAGCATCGTGTTGCGCGGCCGCAGACAGGCCGACTTGAAGGCGCTGGCTGCACGTTGGGTTCCTGGCATCGCACTGCGGCCTGACATGCTCGCTCGATTGCGAGCACATCAGGAGTCCGGGCACCAAGTGGTGATCGTCAGCGCTTCCCCCGACCTTTATCTTGAGGACATGGCCCGACGCCTGGGGGTTGAACTCATTTGCACCGGATTGGAAACGAAGGCGGGCCGCTTGACTGGACGATTCAGCACGCCAAATTGCTGGGGGCCGGAGAAGGTGGCGCGCCTGGAATTGCGTTTTGGGCCTATTGGCGACTATGCGCTGCACGCTTACGGAGACAGTAGCGGTGACGCCTGGCTGCTGAAGGCTGCGGATTGCGCCTGGCTCAACGGGAAGAGGGTAATTCGATGATGCCGGCATGGACCCTGCTGCGGCCCCATCAGTGGCTCAAGAACGGATTCGTGCTGGTTGGGCTGCTGTTCGGGCATAACTGGAACGATCCCGGCCTGGTCATGGCTGTCGCGATCGGATTCGTGGCTTTTTGCATGGCGTCCAGCGCCGTCTACGTGTTCAACGACTACAACGACCGTGAGGCCGACGCGCGCCACCCCAGGAAGAAGATGCGCCCCATCGCGAGCGGAAGCGTAAGCCTACGCAGCGCCCGCATGCTGGTGGCTGCCTTGGTTGCAGGGGCACTGGTGCTGCCCGCGTGGTTCGGCCTATGGGGGGTGATGGCTGCTGTGGTTGCCTATCTCGTCCTCAATGCCGCGTATACCTTCAAGCTCAAGCATGTGGTTCTGGTGGACGTGTTCTGCATCGTGGCGGGATTCATGATCCGCCTGGTGTGCGGAACCTACGCCGTGGGCATCATGCCGTCGCGCTGGATGCTGCTTTGCTCGTTCATGCTCACTTTGTTCCTGGGATTTGCGAAGCGTCGTGCGGAGTTCGGTCCGGCCTTGTCCGGGAAAGCCGCCGGGCAAGGGGCCACGCGTCAGGTGCTGCGGCATTATTCGCCTCAGATGCTGGACGTGCTCATGGCAGTAACCGTGAGCATGACGCTAGTGACCTACGGGCTCTACACCGTGGATGCCATGACCGCAGCCATGCATGGCACGGACAATCTGATCATCACCCTGCCCATCGTGACCTTCGGCCTTTTCCGATACTTGTACCTGATCTACCGGGAAGGGGCGGGCGAAGACACCGGCCGGGATTTGCTGTCCGATGCGCAGATCCGCCTGGCGGTGGTAGCTTGGGCTCTCGCGGTTTTCCTTCTGGTCAGATAACCATGGCATACCTATTCCTATCCCTGGCCAGCGCATGCAGCGTCGCTGCGAGCATTGCCTTGAAAATCGCGGGAACGTCCCGGGGCATGCCCTTGTTCGGCGTGCCGGGCGGCGCGACTTATGCCCTGGCCATCGCCTCATACGGCGCGGGCTTTGGCTTTTACGCGCTGTCGCTGCGCCGATTGGACCTCACGCTGGCGTATCCGCTGATGGTCGCCATATCCATACTTGGCATCTTCGCGTATGGGGCATTTTCAGGCGCCGAGGAATTCAGCGCATATCGCCTGGCGGGCGCTGCGCTCATCGCCCTCGGCATCTTCCTACTCTCTCAATAAAAGCCGATCCGATGATGACGCGATTCTTCGGCAGCCGTTTCTACAGCGGTTTCCTGTTGCTGTTCTTTTTCCTGATGGTGGGCGCAGCCTCGTTCAATGGCTTCTATACGAAGTGGCGTCTTAACGACGGCCATCCTTCGCTGGGGTTGTCGTATATGGTTGAAGGGACCGCCGCCCGACCCTACGTTTATCGCCAGCTGCTTCCCGCCATTGCCAATCAAGTCCAGGCCATGTTGCCGCCAGCGAGCGTGGAGCGGATTTCCAAGAGCCTGTCGGACCCGCGGAAAGTAAACAGCCGCTCCAGCCTGGCGATGAGGTATCCCGAGTCAGAGGCCCTGAAGCCGGCCGTCGCCTTGCGCTACTACATCGTCTATTACCTGACTTTCTTCACCTTGGTCGCCAGCCTTTACGTCATGCGCAGACTCTGTCTGCGGGTCGGCGCGACGGAACCTGCCGCGATCGCCGCGCCGGCGGTCATGGCCTTGCTCTTGCCGTTCATGCTGACCGAGGGCGGCTACTTCTACGACTTCACCGAGGCGCTCTTCATCATGAGCGCCGCGACGCTCGCACTGGGCATGACGACGCTGCGCTCGTGGCGGGTGCCGCTCCTGCTGGCGCTGGCGGGGTTGGCGACGTGGAACAAAGAGGCGTTCTTCTGGTTTACGCCGGCGCTTTATCCGCTCCTGCGCGGGCACTTGGACCGCATGCGCGCGGCTGGCCTGGTTTCTGCGTTGATGCTGGTCGGCGGTTGCGTCTACCTCGCGATGCGTCTGCGCTACGCCGGAAACCCCGGTACGACCGTGGATTTCCAGTTGTGGGACAACTTGCTGTTCTACGTCGATCCCGGCAACTGGCTCCGCACTGAGAACACGTACGGCATTCTGTTGCCGCGCGGTTTCAGCATCGTATTCGTCCTCGTCTTTGCAGGCCTGCTGGCCAAGGCATGGCGCGGCTTGCCTCTCGTCTTGCGCAACCATGGCGCGGCGGCCGCGGCGATCAATCTGCCCTTGTTCTTCCTGTTTTGCTCGCCTGGTGAAATGCGCAATCTCAGCATGCTGTATCCCACGTTGCTGCTGTTGATCGCTTGCGCGCTGTCGGCGTGGCTGGACAGGGCCGGCCGATCCGACCGGGCCCGATAAGGGAGGCGTGGCGTCAGAGCCCGAAGAACGCCGAATACACCAGCCTTTCCTCCACCACGCGACGCTGCTGGATGGCGCCGGCGCGCCGTTCGGGCACGGCGTTGTCGGTGTAATAGCGTTCATACTCGCGCACCGCGATGCGCGCGGGCTTGCCGCCGCGGTCGGGCAGCGTGACGCTGGCGGACCAGATGACCGGGTCCAGCAGTTCGCCCAGCAGAGGCCCCTCCAGTACCGGCGGAAAACGCACCACCGGGCCGACCGCCACGTTGCCCAGGCGCGATAGATCGGCCAGCGTCGCGGGCGTGGCGGTTTCCAGGATGGGCAGTTCGCGCATGCGGTCTATCAGTATGGGGCCAGGTATCGGGCCGGGCGGCTGGGGCGCCGGCCCGGACGGGTCCAGCAGGCCCGACGCCAGCACGGCGGCGTCGCTCCAGGCCAGGTCGCTGTCCAGCGCCGGGTCGCGCGTCTGCAGCACCAGCTCTACGCGGTTGCGGCCGCTTTCGGCGGTCTGGCCTATGCCAGGGATGAAGGAGATGTTCAGGTACTCGGAGTCCAGCGGGAACTTCATGGGTCCATGCTTGGGCACCACGCCGCGCAGGCTGAACGCCAGCCGGCCGCGTTTGACCTCGAACACCGCGCGGCGGCGCGGCAGCACCTGGGAGAACTCGGCCTGCACCACCCGCGACAGCTTGGCCGAACCGATGGCGTTGGGCTGATAGCGCGCCAGCGCCAGGCGCACGAAGGGCATGTAGGTCCGGCCGGGATCGAGCTCGATGTCGCAATACCAGCGCGCGCGTTCCTCGCTCCAGCGCACGCGGTGTCCGACCACGTGGACCAGCTGGGCCGGGATTTCCTGCAGATAGACCTGCTCGTCGGTGACGCGCGCCGAGAAGTCCGACACGCGCGCCTTGTGCTTGGGCGGGGGCGTCTCCCAGAGCGGATCCATGCCCCATTGTGTCACCAACGGCGTCAGCGGGTTGGTGATGTCGGTGAAGTTCTGGCCGTCGCCCGCGATCACCACGCCCAGCAGCTCGCCGTCGCCGGAGGAGAACCAGGGCCGCTCCAGCCAGACCCGCAGGCCGTTGCCCAGTCGCGTCACGTCCAGCTTGCCGTTGCTCGCCGTTTCCTCCCAGCGGAAGGTCGGCACGACGTAGGTCAGGACGGGGGCGTCCGGCGGCGCGCTGGCGCGCACGATGGTGTTCTGCGCCGTGCCGTCGCGCCTGAGCACCGGAGCGCCCGGGTCATCGTCCGCGCCCGTTTCCACCAGCGGGCCGTCGGCAACGGGCCCCAGCCGCGTGACCTTGTCCGTCTGCGCGTACAGCGAGGGCGGCAGGTATTCGCGGAACCGCGTGGCCGCGCGCAGGCGGTAGCGGATGAGGCGAAAGCGGGTGTCGCCGAATTCATGGCGGTCGCCGCGCGCGCGCAGCTTGCCGTCCGCGTTCAGTTGTTCCTTCACCGCATTGCTCAGGGTGAAGAGGTTTGCGTAGTTTTCGGACAAGGGAACCTCCGCCAGCACGCCATGGCCGGCCTGGCGTTCCGGACGCGGTTTCTGCAGGTCATCCACCCATTCGTGCCAGTCGGCCTCGATCTCGACCTTGCCGGTGGTGGGGCCATGCAACCGCACGCGGGCATACAGGTTAGCATGGGCATCGCCAGGTCCGCGCTGCGGTTCCTCGGCCATCAGCAGCAGGGGCTCGCAGATCGGCTGCTGGGTCGCATGGACCAGCACCAGCGAGCGGTACGGCGTGACCATCCAGCAGCCGCCCAGCACGGACGACAGGCGCAGTGTCGCGCGCTCGCCTTCGTTGCTCGCCCAGGCGGGGATGCCGAAGGTGTTGGCCAGGCCGGGATTCACAAAACTGGAATAGCGCAAGCGGGCAATGCGCCCTTTGGGCAGGTAGAAGGTCAGGACCCGCTTGGCCTCGTCCCAGCTTGGGAGTCCGTCGTCGAGGAAATCCTCCGAGCAGGGCGGATCGGCCAGGGTGGCGCGGCGCTCTTCCAGCACGATGCGCAAGCCCAGCGTGTCCGGCCACTTGGTCGCATGCGCCACCAGCAGCACAAGTTCTTGCGCGGGCGTCAGCGCGATCACCGCGCTGGGTCCCAGCACCTTCGGTCCCGTGACGCCAGGCAAGGCATGGCCGGGCTGGGCGCGCAGCGCGATGCCGCCCGCAGCGGGGTCCGGCAAATAGGGCGTGAGCACCTGGGCTTCGCGGTGGATGACATATTGCCCGGCGGCCAGGCGCTCGCCGGTGGGGTGCTCGGGCGAGGGCTCTTTCGGCGGCACCTGTGCGGTGGTGGCGACCTGGTCCAACGCCTGCGGCGTCACGAGTTCTATGTCCGTGCCTGGCCCCTGGTCGTAGAGCGTGCCCGCGTCGCGGGCTGCGATTTCATAGGCCTGCTTGATGTTGGCGGGGTTGCCCATCATGCCGTCGAACAGGCCATGTGTTTCGCATTGCAGCTGCGAGGCCTTGGGCGGCACCACGTGGCGTTCATTGATGGCGGTATACGCGTAGTCCTTGGATGCGTCCTCCTGGCGTGCAGCCTTGAAATCGGGGCTGTCGAGGTAGGCCGCCGGGTCCATGCCGGTATTGCTGCGGATCACCATGCGTTCCAGCGACTCGCCTTCGCTCAGGCGGGCGCGCTGCACCAGCGCGGGCGGATCCACCGGTTCGAAGCGCCAGTAGACGACCGGCTGGGTGGCGTTGTCGTCGCGCTCAAGCGATGGATCGTCATGCGCCAGGCTGTTGCCGGCCAGGTCCACCAGGCGCGCGCGGAAGCGGTAGGGCATGCCGAAGCGCAGGCGCGGCAGGCTGCCCTTGGCCGCCGCGAAGCTGACCGCCAGGCCGTTGCCTTTTTCCGTGGCCGTGTCCTGCACGTCTTCCGGCGTTTCGCCCTGCACGCCGCTGTCCGGATCCACGCGGTCGCGCAGGGTGCGTCCCGGACGCGGCGCCACCAGGCTCCAGCCAGTCCAGCGGAACAGGGATTCATGCAGGTATTGGTCGTCCGGATTCTCACCGCCGCTGGTGGAGGCGCCTTTCACATAGCCCTCGTCATCAGGAAATTGCAGCGGCGCGCCGCCGTCCGTGCAGCGGTAGGTGCCGGCGCGCTGGCACAACGAGCGCCATTTCGGGGAATCGCCTGGAGCCTGCGCTTGCGCATCCACGCGATAGCCGCGCAGCAGATCCTCGGCATAGAGCACGATGCTGCCCGGCGCGCCCGACAGGGCGGCATTCTTCAGGGCCGCGGCCGCCGCGTTCTGCGCCACTTCCCAGGCGCGGCCGCGCCGCGCCACGCCCAGGCCGCCCGAGCGCAGCGCGGCCACGCCCTGTTTGTCGCCGGTGGTGTAGGTCACCGCGCCGTCGGCGCCCAGCGCCAGGCTCCTGGCGATCAGATTTTGTGCGCTGAGCACGAAGTCCACGGTCTTGAGCGCCGCGCCGTCGGCGTCGACCTGGTAGACGTCGAACGGCGTGCGGGGTTCGTACAGGTTCCAGCTGTCGTCGGCGCGGCGCAGCTTCAGCATGCCGCGCTCATGGTCGGCGGGGTTTCGCGGACGCGTGGTGAAGCGTTCCGCGTCGCCCGTCCAGGCGGTGGCGGGACAGGCGTCATCGCCGGCGTCGTGCCCGTCCTCCCAGCGCAGGGTCAGGAAGAAATAGCCCTGCGCGGCGGGCGCCGCCGCCAACTGCTGTTCCAAGGCCGAGCCCGCCGGGACCAGGCAATCAATGACCAATCCGAGCTGGCGCAGCAGCGCCGGGTAATCGCCGTAGGACGCCACGATGGCGTGGAAATCCATTTCCGGCTGGACGGGCGGCGCGGGTACGTTCTCGCCGTCCGGCCGCCGGATGCTGCGCTGTTGCGCCGTGGGCGGATCGCGGCGATAGAAGCGGTTGGCCTGGAACAGGGTGTACTCGGCCTGTGAGTTCCATAGCTTCATCAGGTTCTGGTCGGGGCCGGCGAGCCCGCCGTCGTTCCAGCGGGTGGGCAGGGCGCGCAGCGGAAAGCTCACCCCGGGCTGGGGATTGCCTTCGGCGTTCACGCCCGGCGCGGCGGCGTGGCCTTCGTAGACGCTGTGCGGGCCGTAGACCTGCGAGCGCAGCACGCGCTCGGCGCCGTCGCCGCCGTCGTCGAAGAAGCGGTCGAAGCCAGGCAGCGGCATTTCGACGCGCCGGTCGCCCAGCGAGATGAAGGTCGTGCGCGTGCCGCAGTCGCCCAGCATGTCCTTTAGGCCCGGATGCGCGTCGCGCCAGGGCAGCAGGGTGGGCGGCGTGCCGGTGGCCTGCACCGCCAGCCTGCCGTAGTGCTTGCGCGCCAGGCCCAGCACACCCGCCACCGAATACGAGAACAGGTTGACCTTGCTCATGTCGCGGAACACGAAGCCGGCGACCGGCGTGGTCTTGGGCAGCAGCCGTTCCCAGAGCGCCGCGTCGGCCTGCGCCTGCGGCTCCAGTTCGATCTCCGCCGCGCCGGTGTTCAGCGCAAAGCGCACGCGCTCCAGCGTGCGCGGCCAGTTGACCCAGTCGGCGAACGCGTGCAACTGCTGCTCGTTGACGGCCTGCGGCGTCAGGCGCGGCGAGGCCACGATGGAGATGCGCAGCCGGCCGGCATCGGGGCCGGCGGGCACGCGGCCGTTGGGGATCGCGGTCCAGACTATCGTTTGCTTGGCCATGGACGTTCCTCAGGCAAAGGCTTCGGCGTATTCGCGCCAGGCGTACTCGCTGCTGTCGTCGATCTGCGCCAGTTCCTGCGCCAGCGGCAGGTCGGGATGCGGCCCCATCAGGTCGCGGAAGCCGGGGTCGCCATTGGACCCGGCGAACTTGCGTTCGCATGACAGCGACACGCTCATCGAGAACATGAAGACTTCGATCTCGACGGTGATGGTGGCGCGCCCCGCGCATTTGCCGCTTTCGAACTCGTAGCGCAGTTCCAGGTAGATCTCGATGGAAATGCTGACGATGCCGAGCACGCTGACGCAGCCACCCATGCGGAAGTAGCCGGCCAGCGAGCAGGCGTTCTTTTCCATGCGGAAGTAGATGCCGGCCATGACGTGCACGCCGCCGGAGGCCACGCCCAGATTCACCGACACGCTGGCGCCGAACTCGAAGGCCGCTTCCATCAGCTGGATGCCGCTGGGATCCAGGGTGATGCCGAAAAACCCGCCGCCGCCGAACATGCATACCGACAGGTTGAAAGGCTGTTCGCGCGTGCAGAAATTGAAGCGCACGGACAGGGGCTGGCCGATGAAGGGCACGGTGAAGCCCGCGCCCAGACTGAGGTTGGACAGATTGAAGACGCCGATGGCGACGGCCGGCAGCGCCAGGTCGAAGCCGGCGTCCACGCCCTTGGCCGAGATATCCAGATAAGGCGGATCGGAGAATCCGTCCAGCGGGATCAGGTCGCGCAGCGTTTCGACGAAGGATAGCGGGCCCACGAACTTGATGTCTGTCAGCAGCACGTCCACGTCCATCTTCGCGGCCGTGTCGATGCGGAACTCGATCTTCTCGAAGTTCAGCTCCATGAAGCTGGCAGGCGCGATCAGGACCAGGTCGAAGTCCTTCAGCGAGCAGACCACCGACATCTTGGGCGCGCTCTGCCCGTTCTTGCGCACACGCGCTTCCACCGCCACGCGAAAGCCATGCGTATCGTTGACGCGGAACAGCGGCGGGTCGCCAGGCTTGATCGACCAGCTCTTGATCACCGGATTCCAGTCGAAGCGGAGGGTGAGCTCATCGCCGGTCAGCAGTTCCAGCAGCTCCGCGCTGGCCAGCACCGCATCGACCGCCAGCTTGACCGCCTGCAGCGCTGTCTGCGCGATCTGGCGCGGCGCGCCTTCCAGCAGGCGTGCGCCGCCTATGGTGCCGGACAGCGGATCGACCGCGGCCGTGATGGCCTGCAGACGCGGCCTGAGCGTCGCGGCGTCGGCGAACAGGTCGTCCAGCTGGTCGGGGTGGCCCACAACCGCGTCGAGCGCGTCGTACAGCGCCTTGCCCTGCACCAGCAGCGCCGGCACGACGCCGACGCTGTCCAGGAGCGTCTGGGCGGTGTTGGCGGCCTGGCGCAGCGATTGCCGCAGGCCATCAGGCAAGTGCGCGCTGTTCACCTGCGCGTCCGCCGCCGTGCTCAACGCCCGCGCGGCATCGCGCGCGGCGGTGAGCACGGCGGGCAATCCCGGCAGCGCGGGCGCGGCGTCGAAGGACAGTCCGGCCAGCAGCGCGACCTGCGCGCGCACGGCGTCCAGCGCGGCGATCAGATCGTTGACGCGGGCCTTTGCGTCCTGCACCAGGTTCTGCGCGTAGGCCTGCGCCTGGCCGAGCAGATCCTGCAAGGTGTCTTTCAACACCTGCAACGCGGCCTCGGCGATGCGGCCTGGTTGCTGCGCCAGGTCCGCCACCAGGGCGTAGAGCCGGCCCATTTCGTTGACCAGGCTTTCCAGCTGGGAGCAGGCTTCCGATACGAAGCGCGGCACCCGCTCCGGCGTGCCGGCGGCGTTGGACACCGCTTCAATCACGTCGCCCAGCGGTATGCAGCCGAACAGCAGCGGAAAGGGCAGGTCCGAGGACATGACCTTGGGGAAGATGTCCGGGCCGCTCATCTTGCCGGCGACGAAGTCCGAGACCTTGCCGCTGACCGGACCCGCCATGCGCGACAGCGCCGTGGGGCGCAGATTCGGCTGGACGAAGCCGCCCGCGCGGTCGCCCTGCGCGGAGAAGTTCAGCACCGCGTCGCCGCGATAGCCGGGCTCGGCGTCTATGTTGCCGAAGACCTGGCCGACGTTGCCGGAATCGAATCCGAACCGGAGGTAATGGTCGTTCCAGCTCAGCACGCTGTTGCTGTCGCTGCCGGTCAGTTCAGCCAGCGCGGCGATGCGGATCTCGGCGCGCTTGATGCCGGGATAGAACAGCGGGCCGTTCAAGGAGTCGCTGTAGGCGCGCAGCTGGGTATTGCCCGGATCGACCAAACCGTCGAACTCGATCGTCTCCGCTTGCGCGGCGGTATCGCCGGGCTTGAGCGGGGAGGCGAACGTGACGCGCTGCTGCTTGAACTGCGCGGTGCGGCGGCCGGATTCGGCATCGCGCCAGGCCTTGCGCGTCTGCTTCGCGAAAATCTCCGCGTTCACGTAGTCCGGCGTCAGCCATTGGCCGCTGAGCTTGCGCGGGCAGGCATGGCCGCCGTCCATGAAGATCATGGGCAGGTCGAACTGCACGATGCGGCCATCGATGTCGGTGGCCGAACAGGCGAAGCGGAAGGGGGTTCCGCCTATGCACGGCCAGAACAGCAATTGTCCCAGGCCATCGATGTTGCTGGCCTGGGAGGTAGGGGCATCCAAACTTGGCGTGACGGTGGTCAGGATGCGCACGCTGGAGAATGGCATCTGCCGATGCAGGAAGATCATGTTCCCCGAGTCGTCCCGCGCCTGCAGCTGCGGATCGGCATACACGCGTTCGCGCTGGCGCACGATGATGAACAGGCGTTGGCGCAGGTAGGCCGGGTTACCCGCCCTGGCCGTATGGAACTTGCGTTCGCTGACCTTCACCAGCGAAGCGCGGTGGCCGAAGGGGAACAGCAGGCCCTTGTAGACCACGCGGACGTAGTGGTCGCGGCCCATGGCGCCGCGATGCGTCCATTCTTCCAGCGACAGCCCGGGCGCGTCCCAGTTGCCGCGCGAGTCCAGCCAGGCGCCCAGCGCGGACAGCATCAGCAGCTTGGCGTCCACCGGCTGCGGCGTGTAGTTGGCGACGGAAAAATTCGACGACAGGTGCGCGATCTGGAACCGGTCGAAATCGTCCATCGGCATGCGGAAGGGCGAGGTGTTCGGTTGCGGCAGATAGGTCGTCGCCGGCACGGGAAACGCTGCCTGCATGGGCTTGGTCGTGCCTTCGCCGCCCAGCGCCCAGATGGCGCGCAGGGTCGGCTTGGGATCGTCCGCCTGCGGCGCCGTTGCGCTGTTCTGCGGCTGCGCGGCCAGCAGCTGGGTATGCCAGAGCTCGGTGTGCTGCGTGGCGGCGGAAGTCGCTGGCGCCTTGGCGTGGCGCCAGCGTTCGTCCGCATGCGGGCTGAGGATCAGCCGCCACGGCAGTTCTATCGCCGTCTGCTGCGCGGCGGGCAGCGCGGGCTTGGGGCCGCGCCTGAGGATTTCGATCAGGGCGCTGGTGCGCTGAACCTCACGGACCGGCGCGCCGCCGCCCAGGCGCAATGCGCGCAGGCCTGGCGCGCCGCCGGCCTGCCGCAGCAACAGCGCACCGGGCGCGTTCTGCTGCGTGGCGATGCGTGCGCTGCGCAGCGCGAAGCTCGATAGCGCCGCGCGTTGCACCGGCGAGAGCTTGTCGATGCGGGTGTCGAACAGATCGCGCAGGTTCAGGCGCGGCGCGCTGGGCCCGGGCGGGCGCGCATTGGCGGCCACGGTCAACGGCAGCGACTCCATCGCGGCCAGCACGCCTTCCAGCGTGTAGGGCACGTCGAAGCCGTCGGGAACGTCAAAGGCCAGCCGCGATTCGCCGGCGATGCGAGCGCGCACCGGCGGACCGGTGGGATCTTCCACGCCGCCTGGTTCCGGCTTGCCCGGCGTAGGACGGGGCGGCGGCTGGTTGGCGGTGCCGGGAGGCGGACGTTCGAAGAACGTCTCTTCGCTGATCGACTGCGGCGGGAAGTGGACGATGAGCGCGGCGGCCCCGTCGCCAGCCTTTTTCAGGCGAGGAGGTTGGCCCGGCGTGACCGTCAGGTTGCGCAGCTCCAGCCGCAAGGCCAGCAGATCGGCCGGGCGCAGCACGGCATGGCCGGGGCGGGTGCCGTCGAAGAAATTACGGTTGGGATTGGGGGCCAAAACAGGAATGTTCAGCCTTCTGGTGACCATGCCAGTTCTCCTGCAAATAAGGAAACCCAGGAACGAAATCCTGCACGTCCAGCTACCTGCGAATCGAACTGCCAATGTGGCGAAAATTATCGTTGTGTTGCGTTAGTAGTCAACAACGCACGAGCATGCGGCCGCCGTCGCCGCGGCCGCGCCGGCTTGAGAATCCGGATGTGGCTGAAAGATGTAGGAGAGGCATGCTTACGCGGGGAAAGTTCATGCTTTGCATGAGACTTTTGCCACCATCCTCAGCCACACGAAGTGCTGCGGCGGTACCTGTCCGTGTGGGGGACGGGTGGCCGTCAGCGGAATTTATTTTGTACGAATGCGTAACGGCTACGGCCCCGGAAATTACGCCATCCGCGGCCGCGCCAGGATCTCAACTGGCGACCGCGGGCGCACCGCCCAGCGCCTGCAGGCATTCCGCCAGCGGAGGAATGGCGCTGGCCAGGGCCTGGACGGTTTGCGCGTCGACCCGGGCCAAGGGCGGAATCTCGGCCAGCACGCGGACGTCGCCAAAGCGCTCGATGGCTTCCTTGTTGCCCGCCGAAAGCGGTCCGCTCATGATCACGCCCAGAACCGGAATGCCGCGGCGCTTGAGGGCCTCCAGGCTGAGCAGGGTGTGGTTGATGGTGCCCAGTCCGCTGCGGGCGGCCAGCACCACCGGCATATCCAGCCTGGCGATCAGGTCGATCATCATGTGGGTGTCGTCGATCGGCACGTAGAGGCCGCCCGCGCCTTCCACGATCAGCGGCGCCTGCGTGGCCGGCGGGACGATGCTGGTGGCGTCGACGATGGTGTCTTCCAGCGTGGCCGCGGCCCAGGGCGACAGCGGCGCCTGCAGCACGTAGGCGGGCAGATGCAGGCGTTCGGGCGGCAGCCCGGCCAGTTGCGCCACGGTCTCGGTGTCGCCGGGTTCTTCCGCCACGCCCGTCTGTACGGGCTTCCAGTAGTCGGCGTTCCAGGCGCGCGCCAGGATCGCGGACACCAGGGTCTTGCCGATGCCGGTATCAGTGCCGGTCACGAAAACGCCGGCGGGGGACTGGTTCGATTTTTTCCACATACCGTAGGCCAGGTGATAGGTCACCCCGGCTCCTTGTTCGTCAAACGCCGCCAGCACCCGCCGCAGTTGCGCCGCGCCCAGCGGCGCGCGTCCTGGAGCGGGCGTGGTGGCGCCTATGCCTTTCAGGGCGCGCAGGAAATGCAGCCCGTCAGGATGATTTTGTATCAGCCGTTCGCTGCGCACGCCACCCGCCAGATTGCCCCTGTCCGGATGGATGGAGGCGGCGGCCGGGTAACGCGGCGTGGCGGCGGCAAGCCCTGCCGCAGCATGGGCGGCCTGCCATTCCTGGAATGTGCCGTCCGCCAGCGTCGCCACGGCCAGGCAGCCGCCCGGGGCGAGCAGCGCGGCCAGCCGGCCCAGCCCGCCATTCAGGTCGGAAAACCATTGCACCGCCAGGCTGGAGCAGATCAGGTCGTAGCCGCCTTCGAGCCCCGCGGGGTGCTCGCCGTCCAGCAATTGATAGCGGGCCTGGCCTGGCAATGCGGGGCCGCGCTGCGCGGCCGCGAGCATGCCGGCAGCGATGTCGGTGACGGTCCAGTGGGCGGGACCGATGCGGCGCGCCAGCGCCTGGGTCAGCAGGCCGGTGCCGCAGCCGATCTCCAGGATGCGCGGGCGGGATGGCAGGGGCAGCAGCGCGATATCGCCGGCCAGCCGCTCGGCTGCCTGGCGCTGGACGGACGCGTGGTTTTCATAGGCGGGGGCGGCGGCGCCAAAGCGCGCGCCGATGCCAGCGTTGCGGGGGGCTTGCGTCATGCGGCGTGCACCAGTCCGGCAAAGAAGGCGCGGATCCGCTCCGCGCACCAGGGCGCATCCGACACCGGCAGCAGGTGGCCGCCGCCAGCCCGCTCATGGATCTCCATGTCGGCCTTGCCGGCAAAAACTGCCTGCGTCATGGCCGGGGGCACGATGAGGTCGTCGGCGCCAGCCAGGACCAACAGCGGCACGGGCAGCGCCGCCAGGGCCTCGCGCCGGTCCTCGTCGCGCAGGGCTTGCAGGTCGCGCGCCAGCGGCGCCAGCTGCGGCTCGCTGAAATCGGTCGCGTCGCCGCAGCGCTGGCGGAAGTCGCCCAGCACCGCCGCGGGGTCGGAGGACAGGCGCCTGGACATGCGATCCAGCACGCGCGGCGCCACGCCGGCCTCGAAGCCGGGGCCGGCGGAAAAGCGGGCGAAGCCGTTGATCGACACCAGGCCGAGGCAGTCTTGCGGCAGTTCGCGCAACAGGCGCAACACGCCCAGCGAATGGCCGATGGCGATCACCGGGCCGGCCATGGCAGGCCCCTGCGCCAGCCCGAAGTAGCCCGCGTCGAAGACGGCTTGCGGCCAGTCTGCGAGTTCGGCGCGCAGCGGCGTCCAGACGGAGGCGTCGAAGGCCCAGCCGTGTACGAACAGCAGGGTGGGGCGGGGCATGCCGGCTTGCATGGGAACGGCGGCCATCACGCCAGCGCGGCGGCGAAACCGTCGATCAGCCGCGCCACGTCCACGTCGCGGTGCGCGGCGCTCAGCGTGACGCGCAGGCGGCTGGTGCCGGCGGGGACGGTGGGCGGGCGGATCGCCACGGCCAGCAAGCCGCGCTGTTCCAGTCCCGAGGCCAGCGCCAGGGCGCGGGCTTCGTCACCCACGATGGCCGGCACGATCTGGGTGGAGGATGCCCCCGTGTCCAGCCCCATGCCGCGCAGCGCGGCGCGCAGGTTGTCGCCCGCGGCCGCCAGGCGGGCGCGTTCGGCGTCCAGCGTGGGCACCAGGTCCAGCGCCGCGTCCATGGCGCCCAGCACCGCGGGCGGCAGCGCCGTCGTGTAGATGAAGCCCGAGCAGGCGTTGACCAGGTAGTCGCACAGCGCGCGCGAACCGGCGACGTAGGCGCCGAATCCGCCCAGCGCCTTGCTGAACGTGCCCATGGCCAGGTCGATGCGGCCGGGCGCCAGCCCTGCCAGCCCCATGCCGCGGGGGCCCAGCACGCCGGTGGCGTGCGCTTCGTCCAGGTAGACGAAGGCGCGGTAGCGGTCGGCCAGGGTTGCCAGCCGTTCCACGTCGGTCCGGTCGCCGTCCATGCTGAACACGCTTTCGGTGACGATGAATCGCGATACGGGCTGGCCGGCCGCGCTGTCCGCCCTGGCGGCCAGCAGGCTTTCCAGATGGTCCAGGTCGTTGTGCCGGAAGCGGATCTGCTTCACGCCCGCCGCCTGGCAGCCATGGTGCAGGCTGGCGTGGTTGAGCTTGTCGGCATACAGCTCGACCTCGCCCTGGCTGGCGGCCGCGCGCAGCAGGGCGGGCAGCACGGCGGCGTTGGCTTGCCAGCCCGAGGCCAGCAGCAGCGCGGCTTCGGTGCCTTTCAGCCGGGCCAGCTTGGCTTCCACCTGTTCGTGCAGGTCCAGGTTGCCGGTCACCAGGCGCGACGCCTGGGCGCCCGCGCCGTGGCGGGCTGCCCATTCGCGCGACCGCTCGACCAGCAGCGGATGCCGCGACAGGCCGAGGTAATCATTGCTGGAGAAGTTCAGGACCGGCTCGCCCTCGAGGACGAGGCGTCCCGGGGCGGCGGCGGAGGCCGTGCGCAGGCGGCGGCGCACGCGGCGCGCTTCCGCGCGCGCCAGCTCGGAGGAGAAAAGCGGATCCAGCTTGGACATCTATATTTCCGGCAGCGGCCGGGCAGGGGGGAGGCCGCGCCAGGCCGTAGAATGCGGGCCATTGTAGTGGAGGCGGACGCTGCCCCCGTTCCGGCCGGATGCGCCGGGCGGACCCGGGTCGCGCCGCCGGTATCGAGAGGTGAATCATGCACACGCCCGACTGGGTGGCCCAGGGCCAGCCCCATATCTGGCTACCCTATGCCCAAATGAAGACGGCCACGCCGCCGCTGCCCGTGGTGCGCAGCCATGGCAGCCGGCTTGAGCTGGCCGACGGCCGCAGCCTGATCGACGGCGTCGCGTCCTGGTGGACGGCCTGCCACGGCTACAACCATCCGCACATCGCCCAGGCGGTGCGCGCGCAACTGGACGCCATGCCGCACGTCATGTTCGGCGGACTGACCCATGAACCCGCACTGACCCTGGCCCGCCGCCTGGCCGGCATGCTGGGGCCGGGACTGGACCGCGTCTTCTATACCGATTCCGGCTCGGTGGCGGTGGAAGTCGCCATGAAGATGGCGTTGCAGTTCTGGCTCAACCAGGGTGAACGCGGCCGCAGCCGTTTCCTGGCGTTCCGCGGCGGCTATCACGGCGACACCTTCGGCACCATGGCGGTGTGCGATCCGGACGAGGGCATGCACAGCCTGTACCGCGGCATGCTGGCCGAACACGACATCGTCGACCTGCCGCGCGGCGAAGCGGAGCTGGTCGCGCTGGAGGCCCACCTGGAATCCCATGGATCGCGGCTGGCCGGCATCCTGGTCGAGCCGCTGGTTCAGGGCGCGGGCGGCATGCTGCTGCACGACCCGGAAGTACTGCGCCGTCTGCGCCGTTTGGCCGACCGGCACGACCTGCTGCTGATCTTCGACGAGATCTTCACCGGCTTCGGCCGCACTGGCACCATGTTCGCCTTCGAGCAGGCCGGCATCCGGCCGGACATCGTGACCTTGTCCAAGGCGCTGACCGGAGGCACCCTGCCGCTGGCCGCCACGGTGGCCAGCGGCCGGGTATTCGAGGCGTTCTGGTCCGACGATCCTTCGCACGCGCTGATGCACGGCCCCACCTTCATGGGCAATGCGCTGGCCTGCGCCGCAGCCAACGCCTCGCTGGATCTCTTTGAGACCGAACCGCGGCTGGCCCAGGCGCAAGCGATCTCCGCGAGCCTGACGGCCGGCCTGGAACCGTGCCGCGAGCTGCCCTGGGTGCGCGCCGTGCGCGTGCTGGGCGCGATCGGCGTGGTGGAACTGGACGGCATCGCCGACCGCGAGGGCCTGAAGCGGCGCCTGGTCGAAGCCGGCGTGTGGGTGCGGCCGTTCGGCAATGTGGTCTACCTGACGCCGGCGTTGACGATCGCCGACGGCGAACTCGCCAGCCTGATGCGGGCGGTAGTGGACGTGCTGCGCCGCCAGCGTCCCTGAGCCGGATCGCGCCCGGTCGGCGTTGCCGGGGCAAACCCGCCAGATCCGCCTTGATCCAGATCAAGGCGGCTTTGTAACGCGCTGAGTAACATCGGCGCATGCGAGCAAAATCGATCTTCGCCGTCCCGGCCGGCCTGTCCGACGCCGACCGCCAGCAGCGCCGCCATGCGCTGGTGCGCCTGTCGCTGGCGTGGCTGGCGATGATGCAGGTGATGATGTTCGCCTGGCCCGGCTACCTGCGGCATGAAAGCATGCCCGCCGATGCGCTGGAAACGCTGGACTGGGCCATCGTGCTGATGAACTGGGCCAGCTTTGCGCTGACCGTGCCGGTCGTGGTGTATTCGGCCTGGCCGATCTGGCGCCACGCCGGCGACAACCTGCGCCATGGCCGCGCCGGCATGGACGTGCCGGTGGCCCTGGGCATCGTCGCCGCCTTCATTCCCAGCGTCCACGCCACCTACTCGGGGCGCGGCGAGGTCTACTTCGATTCGGTCACGATGTTCGTGGCCTTCCTGTTGACCGCGCGCTACCTGGAACTGTGCGCCCGCCAGTCCTTCGGCGGCGCGGCAGGCGGCTTGCGCCACGAGCGCGTGGAGGCGCAGCGCCTGGAACTGGGCGCGCGCGCCGACCGGCTGGCCTCGCGCTTCGTCATGGTCCAGGTCGCGCTGGCGCTGGCCGCCGCGGCCGCCTGGGCCTACATCGATCCGGCGCACAGTATCCCGGTGATGGTGGCGCTCCTGGTGATGAGCTGTCCCTGCGCCATGTCGATGGCGGTGCCCACCGCCATGGCCTCCGCCCATTCGGCGCTGGCGGCCCATCCCAACATGTCCGATGCGGCGCTGGACGAACTGCTGGGCGAGGCGCGCCGCCGCGCTCGCCAGAACCTGAACGGATCGGTGGTCTGGCACCTGCTGATGACCCCGCTGGCGTTGGTCGGCTGGGTCACGCCATGGCTGGCCGCGATCACCATGCTGGTGTCCTCGCTGGCGGTCGCCTACAACTCGTGGCGCCTGTGCCGCCGCGACTGGGCTGGCGCGCCCGCGCCCGCCGCCGCGCTGGAAGCGGCGCAATGACCATCCTCTATCTGCTCCTGCCCCTGTCCCTGCTGTTCGTGCTGGCCATCGGGGTGTCGTTGTGGTGGGCCGTGTTCAACGGCCAGTATGACGACACCGATGACGCCGGCCGCGCCATCCTGCTCGATGACGACAGCGGCCCCGCCAGCCGCGGCTGAGCGGCGCGCTTGATTTCGCGCCTGGACCCGTTGCGCCGGCGCCGCGTTCCCCACCGTGTAACCAGATGCTTGATCCAGATCAACGCTGCCTTGTTTGACTAGTCCCATCATTGCAGCCTGGAGCTATCTGTAACTTTATTTAGGGGAAGGGCGATGAACGATTGCGCCGCAATCGCAAGCAAGGCCGATACCTTCAACTACAAGATCGTGAGGCAATTCGCGCTCATGACGGTAGTGTGGGGCATCGTCGGCATGGCTGTGGGCGTTTTTCTCGCTGCGCAGCTTATCTGGCCGCAGCTGAACTTTGACACCGCATGGCTGAGCTACGGCCGCCTGCGCCCGCTGCACACCAACGCGGTGATCTTCGCCTTCGGCGGCAGCGCGTTGTTTACGACGTCGTACTACGTGGTCCAGCGCACCTGTCAGGCGCGCCTGTTCTGCGGCCCGTTGGCCGCCTTCACGTTCTGGGGCTGGCAGATCGTCATCGTCGCCGCCGCCATCACCTTGCCCATGGGCTTCACCAGCAGCAAGGAGTACGCCGAACTGGAATGGCCCATCGACATCCTGATCACCCTGGTCTGGGTGGCCTACGCCATCGTGTTCTTCGGCACCATCATCAAGCGCCGTTCCAAGCACATCTACGTGGCCAACTGGTTCTTCGGCTCGTACATCCTGACCATCGCCATCCTGCACATCTTCAACAACATTGAAATGCCGGTGTCGATGTGGAAGTCCTATTCCGCCTACTCGGGCGTGCAGGACGCCATGGTGCAGTGGTGGTACGGCCATAACGCCGTGGGCTTCTTCCTGACCACCAGCTTCCTGGGCATGATGTATTACTTCGTGCCCAAGCAGGCCGGCCGTCCCATCTATTCCTACCGCCTGTCCATCGTCCACTTCTGGGCGCTGGCCTTCACCTACATGTGGGCGGGCCCGCACCACCTGCTGTACACCTCGCTGCCCGACTGGACCCAGTCGCTGGGCATGACCTTCTCGCTGATCCTGCTGGCGCCGTCCTGGGGCGGCATGATCAACGGCATCATGACCCTGCAGGGCGCCTGGTACAAGCTGCGCACCGATCCGATCCTGAAGTTCATGGTGACGGCGCTGTCGTTCTACGGCATGTCGACCTTCGAAGGCTCGATGATGTCGATCCGCACGGTCAACGCGCTGTCGCACTACACGGACTGGACCATCGGCCACGTGCACTCCGGCGCGCTGGGCTGGGTCGCCATGATCTCCTTCGGTTCGCTCTACTACCTGATCCCGCGCCTGTACGGCCGCGAGAAGATGTACAGCGTCAAGGCCATCGAACTGCATTTCTGGATCGCGACCATCGGCGTGGTGCTGTACATCGCCGCCATGTGGATCGCCGGCGTGCAGCAGGGCCTGATGTGGCGCGACACCGCCAGCGACGGCACCCTGGTCTACAGCTTCGTGGAAGAGCTGAAGACGCGCGTCCCGTACTACCTGATCCGTTTGCTGGGCGGCACCTTGTTCCTGTCGGGTGTGTTCGTCATGGCCTGGAACGTGTGGATGACGGTGCGCGGCGCGCAGCCGGTCAACCCCGCCATTCCGCAAGACGATCCCCATGCCGCACGCCAGCCGGTTCCCGCGACCGCTGTGCCGGCCACTGTTTGACGAGGACATCATGGCCAACAATAAATCTGGTTTCTTTTCGCACCAGACGCTCGAGAAGAACATCGGCTGGATGATCATCGCCAGCATCCTGGTGGTGTCCTTCGCGGGCCTGGTCCAGATCGTGCCGCTGTTCTTCCAGCACAGCACGACCCAGCCCATCGCGGGCGTGGAACCCTACAGCCCGCTGCGCCTGATGGGCCGCGACGTCTACATCCGCGAAGGCTGCGTCGGCTGCCATTCGCAGCAGGTGCGGGTGCTGGCGGCCGAAGTGCAGCGCTACGGTTCGTACTCGCTGGCCTCGGAATCGGTCTTTGACCATCCCTTCCTGTGGGGCTCCAAGCGCACCGGTCCCGACCTGGCGCGCGTGGGCGAACGCTATTCCGACGATTGGCACCGCATCCACCTGCGCGACCCGCGCAAGGTGGTGCCGGAGTCCAACATGCCCGCCTATCCCTGGCTGGAAAAGACCGTCATCACTGGCGAGAACGTGAGCGACCGCATGCGCGCCCTGCGCAAGCTGGGCGTGCCCTACACGGACGAGGAGATCGCCGAGGCGCCCAAGGCCATCGAAGGCAAGACCGAGGAAGACGCGCTGGTCGCCTACCTGCAAGGGCTGGGCGTGGGCGTGCGCAAGGCGAAGCAGGCCGAGCAGGCCAAGAAGGCGGAAGAGGCCAAGAAGGCCGCCGCACAACCTGCGGCGCAACCCGCCACCCAAGCCGCCGCGCCCGCGGCCGCGGGAGGCTGACCATGCTGGGCTATCTGAGCGCTGTCGTCACCGCCATTTCGATGGCAACTTTCTTCGGCATCGTCTGGTGGGCCTGCTCGCGCGGCCGCCAGAGCGCCAACCGCGAATCGGCCATGCTGCCGTTCGCACTGCCCGATGAGTTCGGGCAGGGACAACAAGATGGAGCGAATCGGTCATGAGCGATTTCGTTAGCGGCTTCTGGGGGTATTTCATCTCGATCGTCGCCGTGGGCGGCGTGGTCTGGTGCGTGTGGCTGCTGTACACGCAGCGCCGCTGGCTCAGCACCAAGCCGGCCAACGGCAAGGTCGAGGACACGGGCCACGTCTGGGACGGCGACCTGACCGAGCTGAACAACCCGGTGCCGGGCTGGTGGACCTGGATGTACCTGCTGGCCTGCGCCTTCGCGCTGGGCTATCTGTTCTTCATGCCGGGCCTGGGTGAGTACAAGGGCCAGCTGGGCTACAGCAGCACCGAGGAAGTGGCCAGGCAGCAGGCCAAGATGGCCGAAGCCGTGCGTCCGATCTACGCGCGCTTCGAGACCATGGACATTCCGCAGATCGCCCAGGATCCAGGCGCTCGCGAAATCGGCCAGCGCCTGTTCCTGAACACCTGCGCGCAATGCCATGGCTCGGACGCCAAGGGCGGCCCCAGCTTTCCCAACCTGGCCGACGGCGACTGGCTGCACGGCGGCTCGCCCGAAGCCATCATGCAGACCATCACGCAGGGCCGCGTGGGCGTGATGCCGCCCTGGAAGGCCGCGATCGACGCCAAGACGGCTGCCGATATCGCCCAGTACGTGCGCTCGCTGTCGGGCCTGACCGCGGATCCGGTCCGCGTGTTCCGCGGCAAGCGCGAGTTCGCCAATTACTGCGTGGCCTGTCACGGCGTCGACGGCAAGGGCAACCAGGCGCTGGGCGCGCCCAACCTGACGGACGACGTCTGGCTCTACGGCAGCTCTGAAGCGACCATCGTCAAGACCATCCTGGATGGCCGCGACAATCGCATGCCGGCGCATGGCGACATCCTGACGCCGGAGCAGATCAAGATCCTGACGGCCTGGGTCTGGGGCTTGTCGAACAAGCCCGAAGCGACGGCCAGCGCCGCGCCGGGCACGGCAACGAAGTAAAGGCTTTACAGCGCGTTTTTGGGGGCCGCGCCTGGCGTGGCCCCCATATCACTGGACATACAGCAGGGAGCAGGAAATGGAAGATGGGTCAGCCGCAAGGGTCGGCACTACGCCTGACGGTGACCCGCCGCCCTGGCGGCCGCATGTGAGGCCGCCGCGTCCGGGGACGGAAACCCTGGAGCAGACGCTGGCGGGCGTGCGCAGCAAGATCTACCCGCGGTCCGTCAGCGGCATCTTCGCGCGCTGGCGCATCGCGTTCGTCTTTCTGACCCAGCTGATTTTCTACGGCCTGCCATGGCTGCAATGGAACGGCCGCCAGGCCGTGCTGTTCGACCTGGGCGCGCGCAAGTTCTATCTCTTCGGCCTGGTGCTGTGGCCGCAGGACGTGGTCTACCTGGCGGTGCTGCTGGTGATTTCGGCGCTGGCGCTGTTCCTGTTCACGGCGGTGGCGGGGCGGCTGTTCTGCGGCTACGCCTGTCCGCAGACCGTGTACACCGAGATCTTCATGTGGATCGAGCGCAAGGTCGAAGGCGACCGCGTCGCGCGCATCCGCCTGGACGAATCGCCCTGGACCTGGCGCAAGGTGCGCCTGAAACTCACCAAGCATTTCCTGTGGATCGCGCTTGCCTGGTGGACGGGCTCCACCTTCATCGGTTATTTCGCACCCATCCGCGAACTGGGCCATGAGCTGTTCGCGCTGCAACTCGGCCCCTGGCAGTGGTTCTGGATGCTGTTCTACGGCTTCGCCACCTGGGGCAACGCCGGCTTCATGCGCGAATCCGTGTGCAAGTACATGTGCCCGTACGCGCGCTTCCAGAGCGTGATGGTGGACCCCGACACCTTCGTGGTCACCTACGACAAGCGCCGCGGCGATCCGCGCGGCGGCCGCTCGCGCAAGGTGGACCACAAGGCCGCCGGGCTGGGCGACTGCGTCGATTGCAGCCTGTGCGTGCAGGTCTGTCCGACCGGCATCGACATACGCGACGGCCTGCAATACATGTGCATAGGCTGCGGCGCCTGTATCGACGCCTGCGAACAGGTCATGGACAAGATGCAGTACGAGCCCGGCCTGATCCGCTATACCTCGGAACGCGCCATGTTGGACGGGCTGTCCGCCAAGAGCGCCCGCTCCCATCTGCTGCGTCCGCGCGTGCTGATCTACGGCACGCTGATCCTGGCGCTGGCCATCGCTTTCGTGGCGTCGCTGGCCATGCGCAACCCCTTGCGGGTGGACGTGATCCGCGACCGCGGCGCGCTGGGGCGCGAAGTGGCCGGCGGCATGATCGAAAACGTGTACCGCCTGCAGATCATCAATACTTCCGACCAGCCGATGCGCCTGCAGCTCTCGGTCGAGGGCATGCCCGGCCTGAAGGTGATGATGGGACAGCAGGGCTCGGACACGGTCGACGTCGAGGCGGCGGCCAACAAGCTGGTGCCCATGGTGATCCGCGCGCCGGCTGGCGCCGAGCCGGGCGCCCATGCCATCACGCTGCGCGCGCGCGGCCAGGACGGCGAGAGCCGTCCGGTCGAGACCGACGAGCCCGCCAGCTTCTACGTACCCGATTGAATACTGAAAAGGACAAGCCCATGACCGCCGCCCAACCCGCCAAGACCGCCAAGCCCTGGTACCGCGAGCCCTGGCCCTGGATCCTGATGGCCGGCCCGTTCGTGGCCATGATAGGCTGCTTCGTCACGATCTATTTCGCTTTCACCAACTTCAGCAATCAGCCGATCCAGGAGGGCGTGGTCAAGCGCGGCCTGGTCATCGAGCAGGCCGCGTCCAGCGCCAATCCGTAATCGGGGAGAACACAGATGGGCTTGCGATCATTGATGTGGATCCTGTGGCCGTCCTTCATGGCGGCCGCGGCGGGGAGCGCGCTGATCTTCGCCCTGATCGACCCCCTGGATGTGGCGATCTTCGGGCATGTGCCTACCGGACGCACCGGCTTCTACACCGTGTCTTTCTTCGTGCTGTGGGTGATGGCGGGGTTGTCCAGCACGCTGACCGCTTACCTGATGCCCAAGGCCGAGGAACCCGAAGACCTGTAGCCGGGGCGCGGCGTGGCCGCGGCCCGGGGCCGTCGCAAGCGGGGGCCTATACCTTCTTCACGAACTCCGACTTCAAGCTCATCGCCCCGAAGCCGTCGATCTTGCAATCGATGTCGTGGTCGCTATCGACCAGGCGGATGCCCTTGACCTTGGTGCCCATCTTGACCACGCCGCCGGAACCCTTGAGTTTCAGGTCCTTGATGACGGTGACGGTGTCGCCGTCCTGCAGCACATTGCCGGCCGAGTCGCGGTAGACGCGCGCGGCTTCATCGGCAGATTCCGCGGCCTGCGCCGGCCATTCATGCGCGCATTCCGGGCAGACGTAGAGGGCGCCGTCTTCATAGGTGTATTCGGACTGGCATTTGGGACAGGCGGGCAGTGCGCTCACGTGTGGACCTCAGTGTAAAAAACGCGCGATGCGCAACACGCGATTGTACTGCGCGGCATGCTGTTTTCCCCTGCGCCGCGAGAGTTTTCCCCCTTTGCATTGCGCGCTCTCAAGCTGTTGCGTCGCCATGCAGCAAGCCCACGAAATGCCGCGCGGCGGCGCTCAGCGGACGGTCGCGCGGCACGATGCTGCCGAAGGCCGTCAGACTTTGCCGGATCTGGTAGGGCAGTATCGCCAGCAGGCCATGCGCCGCGTAACGGCTGGCCACCGATTCCGGAATCACGCCCAGCATCGTCGATTTCATCGCCAGGTTCGTCGTGGTCAGGATGGACGCTGATTCGATCAGGCCCCTGGGCGTGGAGGCGTTGTGCGAACGGAACTCCTGTTCGATGACGTCGCGCATCGGACTGCCATGCGGCTGCAGCACCCAGGGATAGTCCAGCATGGCGTCAAAGCTCACGCGCTTGCGGCCGGCCAGCGGATGGTCCACCGACGCGATCACCGACAGCGCCTCGTCGCCGATCGGGCGAAAGACGTACTGGCTGTCCGACAGGGTCAGCATGCGGCCGATCACCACGTCCAGCTTGCCTTCGTTCATGCGGCCGATCAGCAGGTCGCTGGTGCCGGTGGAGATTTCTACCGCCAGCAGCGGATAGGTCTGTTTCAGGCGCAGCAGGGCGTCGGTCAGATGGCCGGGCGATGCGGCCATGATGCTGCCGATGAACAGCTTGCCCGCGCTGCCCAGGCGCAGCTCCTCCAGTTCGCGCGCCAGCGACGAGACCGTGCCGCGCATGCCCCGGAAGTACCCCATCACGCATTCGCCCGCCGCGGTCAGCGCCAGCCCGCGGCCGACCCGTCCGTATAGAGGCTGGCCGATGGCCAGTTCCAGCTCGTGCAGCATCTTGCTGGCCGCGGACTGGGTCATGTTGAGCTGGCTGGCGGCGGCGCGCAGCGTGCCGCGTTCCTCGATCGCCAGCAACAGGACGATCTGCCGCATGCGCAGCCGGGCCAGCAGGGAAGGGACGTGGATCGCGCGTTCCATGATTGATCGCCTCAGGTGAACGATTAGTGCAAAAGTTTCATTTTACGGAAACAGCGCTTCTTTCTAAGATGGACTCACAAAAGATTGCCTCTTCAACGGGCAAAAAACCCAACCAAGGAGACAACCATGAAGACTAGGCTATTGGCCGCGATGGCGGCCGGCGCCCTGTGCCTGTCGGCCCTGGCGCCCGTCCAGGCGCAGACCGCCGACTGGCCCAACAAGCCCCTGCGCCTGCTGGTGGGATCCGCGCCGGGCGGCGGCACCGACGCCATGGCGCGCGCCGTGGCCGACAAGCTGGGGCCCTTGCTCAAGCAGACCGTGGTGGTCGAGAACAAGCCGGGCGCGTCCAATACGCTGGCGGCCGACCTGGCGGCCAAGTCCACGGACGGCCACACCATGGTGATGGGGGTCTCTACCGCCCATGCCATCGCGCCGCACCTGCTGAAGCTGGGCTATGACAACGACCGCGACCTGACGCCGGTGGTGTTCGTGGGCGCCGTTCCCAACATCCTGGTGGTCAACAACGACGTGCCGGCCAAGTCGGTGCAGGAACTGATCGCTCTGCTCAAGAGCAAGCCTGGCACCTACAACTTTGCCAGCAGCGGCTCGGGCAGCACCCAGCACATCGCCGCCGAGCTGTTCAAGGACGCTACCGGAGTGCAGATGATCCACATCCCGTACCGCGGCAGCGGCCCGGCGCTGGTGGACCTGATGGGCGGGCAAGTGCAGATCGCGTTCGAGACCGCGTCTTCCGTGATCCCCCACATCAAGAGCGGCAAGGTGCGCGCGCTGGCCGTGCTGAGCGCCAAGCGCAACGCCCAGCTGCCCGACGTTCCCACCATGGCCGAGGCCGGCGTGCCGGGCGTGGAAATGAGCGCCTGGTATGGCATCTACATGCCCAGCGCCACGCCCGCCGCCAACCAGAAACGCATCCATGACGCCGTCAACGGCATCCTGGCCCTGCCCGATACGCAGGCCCGCCTGCAGGCGATCGGCGCCGACATCAACCCGATGAGCCAGGAGCAGTTCGCGCAGTTCCACAAGAGCGAGAACCAGCGCTACGCCGGCGTCATCAAGAAGAACAACATTTCCGTGGAATGACCCAAACATGAGCACGCAGCAGAAACCCGTCATCGCCCTGACCCTGGGCGACCCCGCAGGCATCGGCGCCGAACTGATCGCCCGCCTGCTGGCCAGGCCCGAAGCCACGCAACAGGCGAACATCGTGCTGGTGGGCGACGAGTGGCTGTGGCGCGAAGGCCAGCGGGTGGCGGGCGTGCAGGTCGCCACCCAGCCCGTGGACAGCATCGAGGCGGTGCGCGGCCGGCCGGACACCGGCGCGCCCGCCTGGCTGGGGATGGATACCATCGACCCCGGTCAGGTGCATGTGGGCCAGGCCGAGGCCGCGGGCGGCGCGTCGGTGCTGCGGGTGCTCAATGCCTGCATGGACGCGGCGCGCGACGGCCACGTCGACGCCATCTGTTTCGCGCCCCTGAACAAGTACGCCATGAAGCTGGGCGGCCTGGGGCATGACGACGAGCTGCATCACTTCGCGAAGTACCTGGGCGTGACCGGCTACTTCTGCGAATTCAACACGCTGGGCGACCTGTGGACCTCACGCGTGTCCTCGCATATCCCGCTGAAGGACGCGGCGGCGGCGCTCAGCGTCGACGGTATCAAGGATGCGACGAGGCTGATCTACCGTTCGCTGCAGGCCAATGGCATTGCCGAACCGCGCGTGGCGGTGGCCGCCTTCAATCCCCATGGCGGCGACGGCGGCACCTGCGGCCGCGAAGAGGTGGACATCATCGCGCCCGCCGTGCGGCAACTGAACGATGAGGGGCTGCCGGTGCAGGGTCCGTTCCCCGCCGACACCATCTTCCTGAAGGCCCAGGCCGGCGAGTTCCAGGCCATCGTCACCATGTACCACGACCAGGGCCAGATCGCGATCAAGCTGCTGGGCTTTTCGCGTGGAGTGACGGTGCAGGGCGGCCTGCCCATCCCCATCACCACGCCGGCCCACGGTACCGCCTACGACATCGCCGGCCAGGGCCGCGCCAATCTGGACGCCACCTGGCAGGCCTTTCTCATCGCCTGCCGCATGGGCCTGTCGCACCGCGCATCGCGCACGCGGGCGGGCTGATCCGCCGCTTTCATTCCATACCCTTATTCCAAGCAGGAAATCCTCATGAAGATCAAATCCGTCCGCGCCCGCGTCTACGAGTGGACCGGCAAGACCGTGCCGCCGCAGGGCAATTTCTGCTCCAACGCCATGGACCTGCTGTATTCCAAGCAGGAAACCATGAGCACCTTCCGCTTCCACGGCTGGACCGTGGTCGAGGTGGAGACGGACGACGGCATCGTGGGCCTGGGCAACGTGGCGCTGGCGCCGCGCGTGGCCAAGGCCATCATCGACCAGTACCTGACCCCGCTGGTGATCGGGCAGGATCCCTGGGATTACGAATACCTGTGGCAGCGCATGTACCGCTCCACCCACGCCTGGGGCCGCAAGGGCGTGACCATGGCCGCGATTTCGGCGGTGGACCTGGCCATCTGGGACATCCTGGGCAAGTCGGTGAACAAGCCCGTCTTCAAGCTGCTGGGCGGCCGAACCAAGGAAAAGATCCCGGTCTACTACTCCAAGCTCTACCGCACCGACCTGAAGGCCATGCAGGAAGAGGCCCAGACCTATCTGGACCAGGGCTTCACGGCCTTCAAGATGCGCTTCGGCTACGGTCCGGCGCACCTGCAGAAGGGCGTGTCGGAGAACCTGAAGTCGGTGGAGGCGGTGCGCGAGGTGATCGGCTACGACACCGACCTGATGCTGGAGTGCTATATGGGCTGGAACCTGGAGTACGCCAAGCGCATCCTGCCCAAGCTGGAAAAGTTCGAGCCGCGCTGGCTGGAAGAGCCCGTCATCGCCGACGACATCGACGGCTATGCGGAACTGAACCAGCTGACCTCGATCCCGATCTCCGGCGGCGAACACGAATTCTCGCTCTATGGCTTCAAACAGTTGCTGGACCGCAAGGCGGTGTCGGTGGTGCAGTACGACACCAACCGCGTGGGCGGCATCACGGCGGCGCACAAGATCAACGCGCTGTGCGAGGCCTACAGCGTGCCGGTGGTGCCGCATGCCGGCCAGATGCACAATTACCACCTGACCATGAGCACGCTGGCCTCGCCCATGAGCGAGTACTTCCCCATGTTCGACGTGGAAGTCGGCAACGAGCTGTTCTATTACATCTTCGACGGCGAGCCGGTGGCCAAGGAAGGTTTCATCGACCTGGACGACGACAAGCCCGGCCTGGGCCTGACGTTGAAGACGGAATACCTCAAAGACTTCAACATCATCGAATGAACATGGCTACCTACCAGAACCCGCGTTATCGCGGCATATTCCCGGTCGTGCCCACCACCTTCACCGAATCCGGCGAGCTGGATCTGCCCAGCCAGAAGCGCGCGGTGGATTTCATGATCGACTCGGGCGTGGACGGCCTTTGCATCCTGGCCAATTTCTCCGAGCAGTTCGTGCTGTCGGACGACGAGCGCGAAATCCTGACGCGGACCATCCTGGAGCACGTCGCCGGCCGCGTGCCGGTGATCGTGACCACCACGCACTTCAGCACCCAGGTCTGCGCCGCGCGCAGCCGGCGCGCGCAGGAGCAGGGCGCCGCCATGCTGATGATCATGCCGCCTTACCACGGCGCGACGATCCGGGTGTCCGAGGAACAGGTGGCGGGATTCTTCCAGCGCGTGTCGGACGCGGTGGATATCCCCATCATGATCCAGGATGCGCCGGTCGCAGGCACGCCGTTGTCGGCGGCGGCGCTGGCGCGGATGGCGCGCGAGATCGAGCACGTCGCCTACTTCAAGATCGAAACCGCAGGCGCGGCCAGCAAGCTGCGCGACCTGATCGCGCTGGGCGGCGAGGCCGTGGAAGGGCCCTGGGACGGCGAGGAAGCCATCACCCTGCTGCCCGACCTGGATGCCGGCGCCACCGGCTCCATGACCGGCGGCGGCTTCGCCGATGGCCTGCGGCCCATCATCGAGGCCCATCGCGCAGGCAGGCGCGACGAGGCCTACCGCCTGTACGAGCGCTGGTTGCCCCTGATCAATTACGAGAACCGGCAGGGCGGCATCCTCACGGCCAAGGCCTTGATGAAGGCCGGCGGCGTGATCGCGTGTGATGCGCCGCGCCACCCTTGGCCGGCCATGCGCGCAGAGGTCCGGCAGGGCCTGCTGGAGACCGCGAGCCGCCTTGATCCGCTGGTCCTGCGCTGGGCACGCTGAGCAGGGATTGATCAGCCTGCCAAACACACTGTTCCGTCACGGCGAACAAGCCTGTCACGCGTGACGGTTAAAATCCCTGGCTATCCATCCAGTCGGGGGCGCGTGTGCAGCCGGTCATTTCAGTTCAGGATCTATCCAAACGGTACGCATCCGGATTCCAGGCGCTCAAGAGCGTTAACCTGGACATCCGGCGCGGCGAGATCTTCGCCCTGCTCGGGCCCAACGGCGCGGGCAAGACCACGCTGATCAGCATCATCTGCGGCATCGTCAATCCCACCGCCGGCCGCGTGCTGGCAGACGGCCACGACATACTCACGGAGTTCCGCGCGGCCCGCGCCAAGATCGGTCTGGTGCCGCAGGAAATTTCCACCGACGCGTTCGAAAGCGTCTGGAACACCGTCAACTTCAGCCGCGGCCTGTTCGGCAAGCCGACCGATCACGCCTACATCGAAAAGGTGCTGCGCGACCTGTCCCTGTGGGACAAGAAGGACAGCCGCATCATGGCGCTGTCGGGCGGCATGAAGCGCCGCGTCATGATCGCCAAGGCGCTGTCGCACGAACCCGCGATCCTGTTCCTGGACGAGCCCACCGCCGGCGTGGACGTCGAGTTGCGGCGCGGCATGTGGGAAATGGTGCGGCGCCTGCGCGAAAGCGGCGTCACCATCATCCTCACCACGCACTACATCGAGGAAGCCCAGGAAATGGCCGACCGCATCGGCGTGATCCGCAAGGGCGAGATCATCCTGGTCGAAGAGAAGCACGCGCTGATGGCCAAGCTGGGCAAGCGCCAGCTGGCGCTGACGCTGAAGGCGCCGCTGCCGGGCATCCCCACGGCGCTGGACGCCTTCCAGCTGGACCTGTCCGACAACGGCCACAAGCTGGTCTACACCTACGACAACCAGGGCGGCGGGGAAATCTCCCGGCTGCTGCATGAGCTCTCGCGCCTGGAGATCGAATTCACCGACCTGAATTCGTCGGAAAGCTCGCTCGAGGATATCTTTGTCAGCCTGGTGCACGGTCAATCATGAACTTCTACGCCATCCGCGCTATCTACCTGTTTGAAATGGCCCGCGCGTGGCGCACGCTGATGCAGAGCGTGCTGTCGCCCGTGATCTCCACCTCGCTGTATTTCGTGGTGTTCGGTTCCGCCATCGGTTCGCACATGGTCGAGATCGACGGCGTGAGCTACGGCGCCTTCATCGTGCCCGGCATGATCATGCTGTCGCTGCTGACGCAAAGCATCGCCAACGCGTCCTTCGGCATCTACATGCCGCGCTTCTCGGGCACCATCTACGAAATCCACTCGGCGCCCATCTCCTACGTGGAGATCGTCATGGGCTATGTGGGCGCTGCCGCCAGCAAGTCCATCATCCTGGGGCTCATCATGCTGGCCACGGCGCGCCTGTTCGTGTCGTTCGAGGTCGCGCATCCGTTCTGGATGCTGGGTTTCCTGGTGCTGACGGCCGTGACCTTCAGCCTGTTCGGCTTCATCATCGGCATCTGGGCGGATGGCTTCGAAAAGCTGCAGATCATCCCGCTGATGATCATCACGCCGCTGACCTTCCTGGGCGGCACCTTCTATTCCATCAAGATGCTGCCGCCGTTCTGGCAGACCGCCACGCTGTTCAATCCGGTGGTGTATCTGGTCAGCGGCTTTCGCTGGGCCTTCTATGGCGTGGCGGACGTCAGCGTCGGCGTCAGCGTGGGCATGACGCTGGTGTTCCTGCTGGCCTGCCTGATCGGCGTGCGCTGGATCTTCAAGACCGGCTACCGGCTGAAGACCTAGCGCAGACGGACAGGGGGACGGTGGCTCAGGCTTGGGCCGCCGGCGCGCGGCGGGCCAGGCCGTCATGGGCATCGAGCAGGCGCTCGCGCCAGGCGTGGACCGGATCGTCCTGGGCCAGCAGTTCCAGCGTGCTGGTGCAGCGCGCCCACATGAACATGCCAAACACCGCGTAGTCGGCATAGGCCGGCTGCGCGCCCGCCAGATAGGGCTGCTTGCCCAGCATCTGCCGCAAGGGCAGCAACGCCGCGCGCAGCGCGGCGATCTGGTCTTCATAGCCCGCCGGCAGGTCTTCCAGCCGGCCGAAGCGCTTCTCCCGCGTGGCGCGGAAATAGTCCCGGTCCTTTTCATGGATCAGGCCGTGGATGCTGGGCAGCAGCAGCCGCGCCAGCGTCGGCACCAGGGTTGTGTCCGACCATGAATTCACGAAAAGGCTCAGCGCACGGCCGCTGGCGCCGCCGAACAACGAGGGCCGCTCGGGGAAGGTGTCTTCCAGGTAGCACGCGATCTGCCAGGAATCGCTGACGACATGGTCGCCGTGCACCAGCACCGGCACCAGCTTCTGGCCGGAAAAGTCTATGGCTTCCTTTTCGGTGAAGCGCCAGGGCACGGTCGCCGCGGTCAGGCCCTTGTGGGCCAGGGCCATGTGGGTCTTCCAGCAATGCGGGCTGAAGCGCAGCGAGGCGTCGGCGCCCGCCAGGTCATAGAGAGTGAGATCCGGGGTCAAGATACTGCGCTCCTTCTACGTGTCGGTGAGGGAATCCGGAACAGGATAACCGGTTGCGCGGGACCCATGGCGGCAGGGGCCGGCCCCGCGCCTTCGCCGTCCGGTGGCTCAGCCTGGCGCGAGTTCGGCGCTGGTTGCGCCATGGCTTTGCGTCAGCACGCGTTGGAACAGGCCGGCGGCCTCGTCCCGGCCGAGATCGAGGCCAAAACGTGCGCGCAGGCAATCCGCCCAACTGGCGGCATCGGCATAGCGATGTTTCTGCAGATCGCCGGCGTTGTCGCGGCGGGTGTAGGTGTCGTTCACCATCAGTTCGCGGGCGCCGGGCTGGGTGCGGCTGACCAGCAGGCTGTTCAGGAAGACGGACTGGGGATGCGTCGAGGTGTACCAGTTGCCGATTTCGAAATCCACATCCGCCGCGGGCTCCAGCTTGAAGCGATACACGGTCTGCCAGCCGCTCACGGTCTGAAAGTCCAGGCTCAGTTCGCCTTCGGCCTGGGCGATGCGGAAAGTGCCGTGGGGCGTGGCTTGGGGAACGTCAGGCAGCAACTCCAGGGGGGCGGTCTGCGTGGTGGATCCGAAGGCCACGTCGACGAACCAGCTGCGGCCCTCCAGTTCCACGCGCAATAGCATGTGGGTCAGTCCCGTATGGATTTTCGCCGGCACTTGCCAGCGCACCCGTGCGATCAGCGGAGTGACATGAAAGCCCATCTGCCGCAACACCGCGAGCAGCAGCGTGTTGTGCTCGAAGCAGTATCCGCCGCGCCGTTGCGTGAACATCTTGTCGGCGATGGCCTCCAGATCCAGCGCAACGCTGCGGCCAGAATACGGCGCCAGGTTTTCAAACGGGATGGCTTGCGGATGCAGCAGATGGAGCTGCCGCAAGACGTCGAGCGTGGGCTCGGCAGGGCCCTGATAGCCGATGCGGCCAAAATAGCGGGCCAGGAACGCCGGGTCTGGAGTTGCGGTCATTCAAGTTCACCAAGAGTGCGGCCCAGCAATTGGCCGGGCCAGCCATTCACGTCGAAGGTGGAAATCCGTTGGTAGCCGCAGGATTCGTAAAAGCGCGCCAGGGCGCCATTGCCGCCGCCATAGCAGTCCACGCGCAAGCGATCTACGCCCGCGGCGCGCGCTTGGTCATCGGCAAAGGCCAGCAAGCGCCGGCCCAGGCCGCGCGCGCGCTCGTCGCGCGAGGCGACCAGCAGTCGCACGTAGATTTCCGGCTCGGTTGCCGCAGGCACATAAGGCATGGATGCGCCCAACACCAGCGCGCCATGGATGCCGCCTTCCGGGTCCTCGGCGACCCAGGCGCCGGGCAGCGCGCAGGCTTCGGTCACGCCCGCGATGCGCTTGGGCAGGGTGGACCAGGGCTCGCTGCCCCATTGCCCCTCGTTGCCCATGCTTACAAACCAGGCTATCACCTGGTCGAAGATCCGCAGCACCGCGGGCGCATCCTCCACGCGCGCGCGGCGGATCGTCAGCTCGTTCGTTTCTTTTGCCTTCAAGGTCACAATTCCTCCACGTCTGCATTGCTAAGGGTATTCCGACAGGCTTCATCGTAGATGCGACCGTCAGTAGCGTCAGTCAGGCCCGCACCAACCTGAGCGCCGCCGCCGACAGATAAAGGCCGCAGCCGAACACCGCATGCGTCGCCAGGCTGCGCAGGCGGTTCCTCCAGGGCGTGGGCGTGCGGGACGCTGCAATCCCCGCGCCCATGGCGGGCTGCATGACGAAAAACGGCATGACGACGGTTGCCACGCCCACGGCCAGCGCGGGCAGCCATGTGGGATCACGCAACCATGCCGCGCCCTGGACGCCGACGAGCAGCGCGGCGAAGGCTACGCCCACGGCGTAGTGGATCGTCCACCCCAGCGCCGATTCGCCCGCGATGGGCTCGGCCCGGCCGATATTGGCGTGGGCGAGCTTGCCCCGGCACAGGTGGCCGGCCCACCGGCCGACCAGCGCGTAGCCCAGCGTGGGCATGCCCAGCGCTTTCTGGAGCATGCCCCACAGGTCCATCACGACCGTCGCGCCGATCCCGATCAAAACCACTTTCGCCGCCAATTCCATCGATTCCATGTCCTGTTCCTTCCGTTGATGACCGCATCGTTTGCAGGCATGATAGAAGTTGAAGTCAACTTCAAGTCAAGGAGGACGCCATGGATATTTCGGAAGTCGCCCGGCGCACGGGCCTGCCGGCCTCCACGCTGCGCTTCTATGAAAACAGGGGCTTGATCGCGGCGGTCAGCGCCGCCGGCGAGCGCCGGCGCTTTGCGCCCGGCGTGCTGGATCAACTGGCGCTGATTGCGCTGGGGCAGGCCGGCGGCCTGTCGCTGGACGAGATCCAGGCCATGCTTGCGCCCGACGGCGCGTTGCGGGTGGACAGGCAGTTGTTGCTGGACAAGGCCGACAGCATAGATGCGACCATCAAGCGCCTGCGGGCGATGAGTCAGGGCCTGCGCCATGCGGCGGTATGTCCTGCCGCCAACCATGCGCAATGCCCGACTTTCCAGCGCTTGCTGAAGGCGGCTTCCGGCAGGGTGAAGCAAAGCAGAACGGCTCCGGCCGTCGCAAGGAAAAAAAACGCCATCCGTTCCTGAGGACGGATGGCGCCAACACTAGCTCTCGGAGAGCCTTACCCTACTTCGCGGCGGGGGCGCCCTTGCCCATGCTCATCAAACGTTGCTTGAGCTGGGGGTCCTGCTGGATGGCCTGGCCGATGCCGTTGAATTCCTCGACGCTCAGGCCGTCGGCCTGCACCAGCTTCACCATCTTGGCGTCGGCTTCCTCGACGACCTTCTGCTTGGCGGCATCTGTCTTGGCGGCGTCGACCTTGGGACGGTATTCGTCGACGACGCCGGAAATCTTCTGCGAAGCCGAAGCGAAACGCTGCAATTGCTGGTCGGTCGGCTGGATCGCGGGTGGGGGCGCCATGCGCGGTTGAGCCTGGGCCTGGCCTTGCGCCTGGCTGGCTTGCTGCGCAAGGGCGGGAGCACCGGACAGCGCCGTCGCCAGCACGGCGGCGGACAGGAATGCATAAGTGGAACGCTGCATGAAACCTCCTTGTTCCGGTTGAATGTCGGGCCATGATGACGACCGGGGCGGTGCGGGGGCAAGTTTCGCGATGTGTTTTCCTGTTTCGGCAGGCCACGGGATCGGCGCGCGCCCCGGGAGGGAGTCCCCCGGGGCGCGGCGGAAACGTTTTGCGCGGTTTCGTAGTCGCTGCTGGCCGCGATGTTTCCTTAAATTTATGCGGGACGGGTCTACACGATCAGCATGCTCAGCATTACCAGCGCCAGCAGCAGCACGTAGACGCGGGCGTGCAGGCGGTCGGGGATGCGCGGGATCAGCGGCGCGGCCAACCGGATGCCGACCAGCGAGCCCAGCGCCAGCGCGGCGAAGGCCAGCAGGTCCACATAGCCCACGATCCAGGGCGCCAGCGGTTCGGCCAGGCCGCCGGCCGCAGCCATGTAGGCCAGCGTTCCCACCACCGCCACCGGCAGCGTCAGCGGGTTGGCCATTGCCGCCGCCTTGGCCATGGGCAGGCCGCGACGGCGCAGCAATGGCACCGTCATGACGCTGCCGCCCACGCCCAGGAAGGCCGCCACCGCACCGATGATCACGCCGCCGCCGACCAGGACGCCACGGTCCAGGGGCTGGGGAGACGCGTTCTGCTGCGCCATGAAACCCTGGCGCAGCAGGCAATCCAGGATGGTCACGCCCAGGTAGGCGATGAAGGCGTAGCGCACGAAGTCGCCGCTGGCGCGCGTGGCGGCGAGCGCGCCCAGCGCCGCGCCTGCGGCGATGAAGCCGGCCAGGGGCCAGACATAGGCCCGCAGGATGTTGCCGGCGCGCTGGTGCTTGCGCGTGGCCGCCACCGAATTCACGATCATGACGCAGGTGGAAGTGGCCACCGCGATGTGCATGGCCGCCAGGCCGATGGCGTCGTGCGCGCCGTGCGCGGCCGTCAACACCGCATACAGCACAGGCACCACGACAAAGCCGCCGCCAAAGCCGAACAGCACGGTCGTCACGCCGCTCAAGCAGCCGAACAGGGCCAGAACCAGATAAAGCATTGCTGCGTCCTTCCAGGGGAAAACGCCACGATACGGCGGCCGGCCTTGGCCCGCTTTCGAGGATGAGACAATAATGTTCGAGTTTCGGCCAATCGATCCGCCGTGAAGGCGCTTGAACGGGCCATGATTCCCAGGCTATGCGCCCCAGGCTATGCGCAATACCCACATCGACCGCTACGACCATCTGAACCGCGCCGTCGTCGCCATCGGCAACGACTATCCGCCTGGCCGGCTGCTGCCGGCCCACGCGCACCGCCGCGCGCAACTGCTGTATGGCGCCACCGGCGTCATGCACGTGGTCACGCGCGACGGCAACTGGGTGGTGCCGCCGCAGCGCGCGGTGTGGATCCCGGCGGGCGTGACGCACCAGGTCCGCATGCTGGACGTCAGCACGCGCAGCGCCTACATCGAGCCGGGAGCGGCGCGCGCGGACCGCGAGGCCTGCGAAGTGATCGAGGTGTCGCCGCTGCTGCGGCAGCTGCTGCTGGACGCGGTCGACATGCCACCCGCCTACGATCTGGCGGGGCGTGACGGCGCGCTTGCAGCGCTGCTGCTGCACGAGGTCGAGCGCGCGCCGGTGCTGCCGCTGCATATCCCGCTGCCGCGCGACAGGCGCCTGGCGCCCTTGTGCAAGGCCTTCATCGCCGCGCCTGACGCGCGCGCGGCGCCGCAGGCCTGGGCCGAGCGCCTGCACATGAGTCCGCGCACCTTCAGCCGCCATTTCCGACAGCAGACGGGCATGGCGTTTTCGGAATGGCGGCAGCGCGCCTGCGTGGTGCTGGCCCTGGCCCGCCTGGCCTCGGGCGAGTCGGTAACCGCCATTGCGCTGGATTTCGGCTACCAGAGCCCGGCGTCGTTTTCGACGATGTTCCGGCGGGTGCTGGGCCGTCCGCCCACGGAGTATCTGCGCGAGGGCTGAGGGCAGTTGGTACTATGCCGGCTCCCGTGGCGGCCCCTTCGGGCCGCCGGGCCACGCCATTCCATGACCATTACACATACGCCGCTATCCATCGGCATCGCCGGCGCGGGCAGCGCCGGACTGGCCGCCGCGCTGGCGCTGGCGCAAGCTGGCCATCAGGTACGCGTCTTTGAAAAGCACCAGGGGTTCACCACCCTGGGCGCGGGGCTGCTGCTGCAGCCGCCCGGCGTGCGCGCGCTCAAATCGCTGGGCGTCGACGTCGCGGCGCTGAACGTAGGCGCGCCGATCGACCGCCTGCTGGGCCTGTCGCATCGCGGCTGGCGGGTCGTGGACATCGATTACGTGGGCGACGGCGCGCGGGCCGTGACGCGGGCGGCGCTGGGCGGGGTGCTGTTCGAGGCCGCGCGGCGCGCGGGCGCCGAGTTCTCGTTCGGCTGTCCGGTCGAGACGCTTGCGACCCGCGAGGGCAGGGCGCACGTGACGCATGGCTCGGGCGCAGCCCGGGCCGAGTCCAGTTTCGATGTGTTCGTGGTGGCCGACGGCGCCGCGTCCGCGCTGCGCGAGCAGGTCGGATTGGCGGCAAGTTCGCGCGCCTATGCCTGGGGCGCGTTGTGGGGCCAGTTCTGGACGCCCGGATGGCACGGCGCGACGCAGCTGTTGCAGCGCTTTCGCGGCACCCGCGAAATGATGGGCTTGCTGCCCACCGAGATCGGCCCGCAGGGCGTGCGGCTGTCGCTGTTCTGGAGCATCCGGCACGACGCCTTGCCGGCCTGGCGCGCCGCGCCCATCGGCGCCTGGAAGGACCGCATGCTGTCGCTGTGGCCGGAGGCCGCGCCCGTGGTCGATCAGATTTCGCGGCACGACGACCTGGCGGTGGCCACCTACCGGCACACCTGGCCGCGCGGATTGGCGGCGGGCCCGTACTGCGCCGTGGGCGATGCGGGCCACGCGATGAGTCCTCAGCTGGGATTGGGAACGACGCTGGCGGTGCTGGATGCGATGGCGCTGGCGCGGGCCCTGGGACAGCATGGCGCCGCCGCGGGACCCGCGCGCTACGCCCGCAGCCGCTTATTGCCTTCGCGCTTGTACCAGAGCCTCAGCCGGGCGCTGACACCGTGCTTCCAGGCTTCAGGGCCGGGGTTGTGGCGCGACCTGCTGTTCGGCGGCGGGCTGCTCGTGCCGGGGATGAAGTCATTGATGAAGCGCGGCCTGCTCGCCATGCCGCAGCCGGGGGAATCGGGCCGCGGCTGAGCGGCCGCGCGGCGGCCCTCAGGCCGCGTACCAGAGCACGGCGAAGAAGTGGCACACGGTGCCGGCGAGCACGAACAGATGCCAGATGAAATGGCTGTAGCGCCAACGGTTGTCGAGCACGAAGAAGGCCACGCCGCCGGTGTAGGCCAGTCCCCCCGCCACCAGCCACCACAGGCCGCCCGTGGGCACGCGCTCGATCAGCGGATTGACTGCGATGATCACCAGCCAGCCCATCGCCAGATACAGGCCCGTGGAGATGGCCGGGCGGTTGAGCCGCTTGCTGGCTTTCAGCCCGACTCCCAGCAGGGCCATGCCCCAGACCAGGCCGAACAGGGTCCAGCCCCAGGGGCCGCGCAGGGCGCCCAGGGCGAAGGGCGTGTAGGTGCCCGCGATCAGCAGATAGATGGCGGAATGGTCCAGCACGTTGAAAAGCTGCTTGGCACGGCTTTTGGGCAGCGCGTGATAGATGGTGGACGCCAGGTACAGCAGGCACATCGTCGCGGCGAAGACCGCGGCGCCCGCGATGAAGGCGGCATCGCCCTGGCGCACGGCGGCCAGGATCAGGATGGGGGCAGAGGCCACGGCGCCCGCGGCGCCGACGCCGTGGCTGATGGCGTTGGCGATTTCCTCGCCCAGGGTCTGGGGTCTGTCGTTGGGAAACATGAATGCGTCTAGGTTGGTTTAGCCTACACCTTAGGCGCTTTGGGGCGGCGGCTCAAGGCGGCGTGCCGGTTGGCCGCGGTCGAGGCGGTATCCGTTTGATCTACTGCAAATCGACCTGCGCGTCGGCGTCCCGAAAGCGCTGCCTGGAAGTTACTCTGTGATACATTCAGCGCGCAAGCAAACGTAGGTTTACTGGCCGAGGCCCAGCAATGGCGCGCAGTTTCACCAACTTGTTTTTCAAGGCCGCGAAGAAAATTGGCAAGCTGCAGCGCGCCGCCATGCGCATGGCCACGCCCAAGGCCGCCAAGAAGCGCAGCGCGCCCAAGCGCCGGGCCGCCAAGCCCGCTGCGGCCTCCGCTTCCCGCAGCGCCGCCGCGCCTTCGCTGGGGACGGGCCGCTGGGAAGCTTCCCGGCAATTCTCCGACGCCCAGGGCCGCCGTCTCACCTTCGCGCGCTACACGCCCGCCGCGGCGCCGCGCGCCGGCATGCCGCTGGTGGTGATGCTGCACGGCTGCAGGCAGACGGCGCTGTCGTTCGCCCGCGGTTCGCGCATGAATCAATGGGCCGACGCGGGCGGCTTCATGGTGCTGTATCCGCAGCAATCCATGACCCGTCAGGTGCAGCGTTGCTGGCGCTGGTTCCAGCCCGACGACGCGCACGGCGGGGCGGAAGCCGACCTGATTGCCGCCCTGATCCGCGCGGAGTGCGCCAGGCATGCGCTGGACCCCGAACGCGTCTACATCGCGGGGCTTTCGGCCGGGGCCGGCATGGCCGCGCTGGTGGCATTGCGGCATCCGCGCCTGATTGCCGCCGTGGCCATGCATTCCGGGCCGGTCGCGGGGGACGCCCACAGCGCCACCGGGGGCATAGGCACCATGCGGCGCGGCGCGCTCAAGCCGTTATTGCCCTTGCTGGAAAAGGTCGCGGACCCGGCGGTGTTCCGCCTGGGCATGCCCGCCATGATTCTGCAGGGGCAGCTGGATCCTACGGTGGCGCCGCGCAACGCGCGGCAGTTGTTCGAACAGTTTCGCGCCGTGAACGATCTGCCGCCCGAAAGCGTACCGGTCGAGCGCGTGCTGGGGTTGGGCACGGATAAGTCCTACCGCCGCGTCGACATGCTGCGCGGCAGCCGCACGCTGCTGCGGCTATGCGAAATCACGCTCGTGGAGCACGCCTGGAGCGGCGGCGACGCCTCGGTGCGCTATCACGCGCGCAGCGGGCCGGATGCCTCGGCGCTGATCTGGCGCTTCTTCCAGACGCACCGTCGCGTGGCGCGCGGGCAGGCGGAATAGGCCTGGGGCAGCCCGCGCAGCAGGTGGCGGTTCCGTAACCGCCTCGGCAGTAAGATCAGCGTGTTCCCGGCGTATTCCGCGCCTACCGTTTCGTCCCTGTAGGGAGCTCCGACATGTCACTATCCATGTATCAGGCCAGCGTGCCTGCCTTCGTCCGCGGCCTGAAGGTGCTGGCCGCGCTACTGCAAAAGGCCGCCGACCACGCGGCCGCCGCCGGCATGGATCCGGCCGAACTGATCAATGCCCGGCTGGCGCCGGACATGTATCCGTTGAGCGGCCAGATCCAGCGCGCCAGCGACGCGTCCAAATTCGCGGTGCAGCGCCTGTCGCGGGTGGAAGCGCCCAAGTTTCCGGATGAGGAAACCACGTTCGAGCAATTGCAGCAGCGCATCGCCGCCACGCTCGCGTATCTGCAGGACGTGCCGGCGGACCGGCTGGATGGCGCCGAAGGCCGCAAGGTTTCGCTGGCGTTCGGCGACTTCAAGCAGGAGTTCCGCGGCGACGACTACCTGCTGACGTTCGCGCTGCCGAACTTCTACTTCCATGTCACGACGGCCTACGCCATCCTGCGCCACGCGGGCGTGAAGATCGGCAAGCTGGATTTCCTGGGGCCGTATCCGCAGCCGGCCGCTTAACTCTGTTTCTTGGTCGCGTCGCCGCAGCCTTCCATCGGCCCCATCTTCGCCATGTTCTCCTGGACTTCTTGCGGCGTCAGGTCGAACTTGTGCGTGGCGATGGACCAGCGGTGTCCGCAAGGGTCCACCACCTGGCCGTAGCGGTCGCCCCAGAACATGTCCGCCACGGGCATGGTCACCTGGGCGCCGGCCGCCACCGCCTGTTTCATCGCCGCGTCCACGTCGGCCACGTACAGGTGCAGGGTGACGGGCGTGCCTTTGAGCGCCTTCGGGCCCAGGCTGCCCCATTCGGGGAAGTCGTCCATCAGCATCATGACGGAATCGCCGATGCGTATGGCGGCATGCATGATCTTGCCGTTGGGGCCGGGCAGCCGGGCCAGCTCCTCGGCGTTGAAGGCATTCTTGTAGAAGTCGATGGCCTGCGCCGCGCCTTCGCACACGATGTGCGGGGTGAGCGTATGCATGCCTTCGGGTATGGGTTTGCTTGCAGGGTTAGCCATGAGGTATCTCCAGATTGTTGCGTTTGAACGGGCGGGAAAGATCCTGCCGCCTCAGTTGCCTACCAGTGTGGCGAAGCCGCCCCAGCACATGCGCTTGAAATCGAACACGCCTTCGCAGCAGTTCTCGGCCAGGCGCGGGTCCGACATGACCTTGGCGTTGATCCGGTCGCGCTCCGCCTTGTTGGCGTAGGTGATCCAGGCGAACACCACCGTCTCGTCCTCGCGTGCGCCGGCAGCGGCGCTGAATGCGGCGAAACCTTCCTTGTCGATCTCTTCGGCCACGCATTCCCGGTAGTCGAGGGCGCCGTGCTCCAGCCACACTGTCTGCGCCTGCTGCGCCATCTTCCGGTAGGTTTCGAGGTTGGCCTTGGGCACGGGCAGCAGGAAGCCGTCTACATACTTTTCCATCAGTAACTCCTTGATCCACGTTGTTCTGTTCCGCGCCAGGACGCCCCGCAAGCCGCCCCTGGCGCTGCCCGGATCTCATTCCGGTAAGTGTCACTGTATCGGGATCGGCGGCGATCTCAGATAGGCGATTGCGACAATCTTGAGGGTGGATTGCGACAGCTGGCAGGCGTATGCTTTGCAGGATGAAAAACGTCGCCTTCCTACTGCCCCTGGGGGCGAACATCGCCTCGCTGGAAACCGCCAGGCATGGCTTCCTGGTCGCCAACGAATACCTGGCTGCGCACGGGCGCGAACCCCGGTTCACGGTGCGCACCCTGGCCGTGAACCGCGAAGTCCGCCTGGACCAAGGCCGCATCACGGTGCAGGCCGACATGGTCCTGGCCGATGCCCACGACATCGACATCTGCATCGCGCCGCCGCTGCTGGGCTCGGTGTCCGACGCGGTGTTGTCCAACCGCGAACTGATCGACTGGCTGTCACGCCATCACCGTGATGGCGGCGAAGTCGCCAGCCTGTGCATGGGCGCCGCGTTGCTGGCGGCGGGCGGCGTCCTGGACGGCCAGCAGGCGGTGGTCCACTGGGTGGCGCAGAACCTCTACGCCAGCATGTTTCCCAACGTGCAATGGGTCAGCGACCGCGTCGTCATGGCGGACAACGGTATCTACACCAGCGGCGGCGCGTTCTCAGCCGCGCACCTGGTGCTGCATCTGATCGAAAAATACACCGACCGCGACACTGCCATCTGGTGCGCCAAGTACTTCCAGCTGGACTGGAGCCGCCAGAGCCAGTTGCCATTCGCGGTGTTCGTGGGGCAGAAGGCCCACGCCGACGAGGTCGTGCGCGCGGTGCAGGATTACATCGAAGGCCGCTACACGGAAAAAATCACCGTCGAGGAACTGGCGGACCGCCACGCCATGGGACGCCGCACGCTGGAGCGCCGCTTTCGCCAGGCAACCGGCAACAGCATCGTCGAGTACGTGCAGCGGGTGCGCGTGGAAGCGGCCAAGAAGCGCCTGGAGACCTCGCGCAAGAGCGTGGCCGAAGTCATGTACGAAGTCGGCTACAACGACACCAAGGCCTTCCGCGATATTTTCAACAAGTACTGCGGCATGTCGCCGGTGGGCTATCGCGAGCGCTACCACTTCCAGTAGCGGCTTTAGCGCAATGCGGTGCGACCGGGTATCGCGCGCCGCGACATCCGCGGGTTCGGGCGCGCTACCTTAGCGTGGTCGCCGACACCCTGTCCGGATACCAAGCGGTGAATTTCATTGCGCCGGCCAGCGCCGCCACCGTCACTGCGATGGCGACCGCCTGCGGCAATTGGGGCTTGTACAGCAGCAGCGCGTCGGCCGCCACCATGCTCGCAAACGCCAGCGCCCAGGCCGTGGCCACGGCATAGTTCATGCGGGCATAGCGGCGGTTCTTCCAGACGTATTCCGGCTCTTTTTCCCGCGCATATTCCAGTGTGAACGGCCGGCGCAGCGCCAGGGTCAGCAACACCAGGACCAGTATTCCGGCGTCGACCCGCAGGCGCGCCTGGGCGATCGTCCAGGAATCCCCGTCCGCCATCGGGGCATACAGGGTCAGTCCTGTGAACAGCAGCAGCGTGCCGGTTTCCAGGATCTTGATGCGCCGTTCGGGGCTGAGCCAGTCGCGAAGCACCAGCCCGGCGGATACGAAGGTGCCGGCAGCAAGCCCTTCCAGCACACCGACGGTTCTTTCAATGATGACAAACACGATGAACGGCGCGAACGCCAACAGGATATTCATCTTGGTTCCCCGACCTCGAGCGCGCGCCCCCGCGCGTTGTCAGCGTCGCCTTGAGAATCAAGACGCGAACTTGTCTATTTACGCCTGTCCGCCAGGGTGCGGGATATGACGCCGTTCGCCTATCGGCAAGGTGGCCGTGCACGTATGGACTATTGTTCCGGCGGCGCAGCGATGCATCGGCCGTCTGGCCGGCGCCGGCTGGCGCAAAGAAGTAGTTCGATGGGCGATGGCCGGCTGGCGCGCGGCGCACAGGACGGACCACCTTCGGCGGACCTCCCGCCGCGACGATGCAGACGTTGATCCGCCAGCGGACGTCGGCTAAGGTCATGGGCTGATTACAACCCCGCCGCCGAGGAAACCATGACATCAGCCCTTCCGTCCACGACCCTGAGCGTGGATCCCGCCTGGATCGACGAGTACGGCCACATGAATGCCGCCCATTACGTGGGCATCTTCGACCGCGTCGGCTTCCAGTTGCTGCGCGAGGTCGGGGTGGGGCTGGACTACACCGAGGCCACGCGCTGCGGCATCTACACGATGAACGTGCACGTGGCTTATCTGCGTGAAGTGCTGGCGGGCGATCCGCTCGCGTTGCGCATCCGGCTGCTGGAAGCGGACGACAAGCGCCTGCTGTGCCTGATGGAGCTGATGCAGACCCGCGACGGTTACGTCGCGGCCACCATGGAGCAGCTGTCGCTGCATGTGGATCTGGAAACGCGGCGCGCCAAGCCGTTTCCGCCGGAGTTGGCGCAGCGGCTGGCGCGCACCGTCACGGAGCACGCCGCACAGCCGCTGCCGGCGGGCTACCGGCGGCTCTTGCCGCTGAAGCCGCCGCGTTGAGTCATCCCGCCTGACCGGCCCGACCGTTCAGCGCGCGACCGCGATCGGCCGGTCGCCCGAGATCGTGGTGCGGTGCATCTCGCGGTCGAAGCCGTCATAGTCGTTCATGGCCAGGTGCTGGGTGCAGCGGTTGTCCCAAAGCGCCAGCGAGCCCGGCGCCCAGCGGAAGCGGCAGGTGAACTCCGGCCGCGCCGCGTGGCGGTACAGGAACTGCAGCAGGGGTTCGCTTTCTTCCTGGGTCATGCCGTCAAAGCGCAATGTATAGGTGCTGTTCACATACAGCGCCTTTTTGCCGGTGGCCGGGTGCACGCGCACCACGGGGTGGACCACTTCGCTGGCGGCGCGGTCGTCGGTGCGCACGTCCATCTTGTGGGCCGGGTCGCCGTTGTTCACCACCGCGCCACCCGCGCCATAGGAGCGCACCGCGCTGTGCACAGCGCCCAGCCCGTCCAGTATCTGCTTCAGCCGGTCCGACAGCGCGTCGTAGGCGCGGTACATGTTCGCCCACATGGTGTCGCCGCCGTAGGGCGGAATGACGCGGCCGTATAGCGCCGAGCCCAGCGGCGGCTCTTCGGCATAGCTCATGTCCGTGTGCCACAGGCCGCCGAACAGGCGCCGGGTGGTTTCCGCGCGGCCTTTCATCACGGGCAGGATGGTCGGGTGTCCTTCCAGCGCCCGCACGAAGGGCACTTCCAGCAGCTCGCCGAAGCGCGAGCTGAAGTCGATGTGCTGCTGCGGCGTCAACTGCTGGTCGCGGAAGAACACCACCAGGTGCTCGTGCAGTGCGTTGCGCACTTCGTCGAACTGATCGTCCGATAGCGGCCGCGACAGGTCGATGCCGCGGATCTCGGCGCCCAGCGCGCCGGCTATCGGTTGGGTTTCCAGATGGCGATACGTGGTCATGCTTGTCTCCTTGCCTATTGAAGCTTGATCTGCGCCTTGCTCACCAGCGCGCCCCACTTGTCGGTTTCCGCCGCGATGTAGCGGCCGAAGTCCGCCGGCCCTTCGGCCGAAATGATGCCGCCCATGGCGCCTATCTGTTCGCGCACGTCGGGCATGGCCAGCACGGCCAGCAGTTCCTTGTTCAGGCGTTCGATGATGGGCTTGGGCGTGGCGGCAGGCGCCAGCACGCCGAACCATCCGGCGAGCTCGTAGCCCGGCAGGCCTGCCTCGGCCATCGTCGGCACGTCGGGCAGCTGCGGCGAGCGCGCTGTGCTGGTGATCGCCAGCGCGCGCAGCTTGCCGGCCTTCACCAGTTGCAGCGCCGAGGGCATGTTGTCGAACATCATCGGCACGTGGCCCGCCACGGTGTCGTTCAGGCCCGGCGCGCTGCCGCGGTAGGGCACGTGGGTCAGGCGCACGCCCGCCGACGCGGCGAACAATTCGCCCGCCAGGTGCAGCGAGGTGCCCGCGCCGGGGGTGGCGTAGTCCAGCGGCGCTTTCGATTTCTTCGCGTAGGCGATCAGTTCCTGCACCGAACGCACCGGCAACGCGGGATTGACCACCAGCAGGTTGGGCACGCTCATCAGCATCGTGACGGGCGCCAGGTCCCGCTGCGGCTTGTAGGGCAGGTCCGGGTAGAGGGCGGGGTTGATGGAAATGGGGCCGATATTGCCCATCACGATGGTGTAGCCGTCGGCCGGCTGCTTGACCGCGAAATCGGTGCCTATGTTGCCGCCGGCCCCCGCCTTGTTCTCGACGATGACTGGCTGGCCCAACCGTTCGCCGAGCTTGTGGCTGACCAAGCGGGCCAGCATGTCGGTCGATCCGCCCGGCGGGTAGGGCACGATCCATTTGACCGGCTGCGCGGGCCAGCTTGCTTGCGCTGCGGCGGATCCCGTACAGAACACGAGACCCGCCGCCAAGGCGAGTGCGATGCGTTTCATAGCTATGTCTCCTTCCCGGGCTCGCCGGTCTTGCCGGGAGCATCGTTTATGTGTATTGTTCACCTAGTGATCAATACGTTTATCAGGTGAACGATTGAAGAATAATAGATCGATTCAGCGGTGTCTATCCATCATGCGGGCCTTCCGCGGCAACGGCCGACCCACGCTGGCCGAACTTGCGCGCGCGGTCGACCTGCCGCACGCGACCGTGCTGCGGTTTCTGCAGACGCTGGAAGAAGAGGGCTACGCGGCGCGCGAAGACAGCCGCTGGCGGCTTACGCCGCTGGTTTTCGAGCTGGGGTTCGCGGCCATGGAGAGCCTGGGAGTGACGGACGCCGTGCAGGAGATCCTGCAGAACCTGGCCGACGCCTATTCAGGCACGTCCAACCTGGGCGAGGCCAACCCCGAAGGCGTGATCATCATCGGCCGCGCCATGGCGCCGGCCGAGCGCCGCCGCCTGGTGGTGATGAACCTGCGCGTGGGCAGCGTGCTGCCGCCGGCGAGCGCGCTGGCCGGCGGCTTGCGCCTGGGGCCGGGGGAGTGGACCCGGTTCGACTACCCGGACAGCAACCAGGTGTCGGTGGCCGTGCCCGTGCCGCAGGCCGGCTCGCGCCTGTTGTCGGTGGGGATTTCGGTGGCCGCCCCGGAAGTGGCAGGGAACCGGCTGGAAGCGGACATGGTGCCCGCCTTGCAACAGGCGGCGCAGACCATCGCTGGTGTGATCCGGGTCGGCGTGGTGTGAGCGCGACGGCCCGGATCAGTCCTGGGCCGTCTGCGGCAGTTTCGCGATCACCTTGATCTCGAAGTCGAAACCATTGAGCCAGGTCACGCCCACCGCGGTCAGGGCCGGGTACGGCGCCACGCCCCAGAATTCCGGCACCACCTGCCAGATCGTCTCGAACCGGGATGCCGGGTCGACCATGAACACCGTCACGTCGACCACGTCATCGAAGCTGCTGCCGGCCGCCGCCAGGATGGCTTGCAGATTGCGGAACGCAAGCCGCACATGCTCCTGCAGGTCGGGCTCGGGCGTGCCGTCCTCGCGGCTGCCCACCTGTCCCGAGACGAACAGGAATCCATTGGAACGAATTGCGGGTGAATAGCGGTCGCGCTCATACAAGGCGTGACGCCCCGGGGGAAAAACAACGTCGCGTTGGGTCATGGCTATCTCCATCTATGGGCCGCATCCGGCCCGGGATTGACGATGTAGGCACTTTAGGTGCCCCCGTTGCCGCGATAAACGGGCAAGTCCGTCCATCACTGTTTGTAGAATCCAAATAATCAGGAAGAGCGGGAGCAGAGATGGACCGTTTCGACGCGATGCAGGCCTTCGTCCGCGTGGTGGAAACCGGCAGCTTCACCAAGGCGGCCGAGACCTTGCACATGAGCAAGACCAGCGTGACGCAACTGGTGCAGCAGTTGGAGGCGCGCTTGCGCGTCAAGCTGCTGAACCGCACCACCCGCAAGGTCAACGTGACCGCCGACGGCGCCGCCTACTATGAGCGCGTGCTGAGGCTGCTGGCCGACATGGACGATGCCGAGACCAGCCTGTCCGGGGCGTCGGCGGTGCCGCGGGGGCGTTTGCGCGTGGACGTGCCCAGCCCGCTGGCGCGCATGATCCTGGTGCCGGCCTTGCCGGCGTTCCATGCGCAATATCCCGACATCCAGCTGGACATGGGCGTGAGCGACCGGATCGTCGATCTGATCGGCGAGAACGTCGACTGCGTGGTGCGCGGCGGCGAACTCACCGACCAGTCGCTGATGGCACGGCGCGTGGGCGACTTGCTGCTTGGCGTGTACGCGGCGCCGGAGTACCTGAAGCGCGCAGGCACGCCGGCGCATCCGCGCGAGCTGGAGGACACGCATCACCGTATCGTGGGCTTTCTGTGGGCGCGCAACGGCAAGGCTTTGCCCTACGCCATGCGCCGCGGCGGCGAAAGCCTCAAGGTGCACGGGCGCTATGTGCTGGCGGTCGACGACGGCAACGCCTATCTGGCGGCCGGCCTGGCCGGGCTGGGCGTGCTGTGGTTGCCGGACTACATGTCACGCGCCCACGTCGACAGCGGCGAGCTGGTGCCGCTGTTCCAGGACTGGCGCCTGGATTCCATGCCGATGTACGTGGCGTTTCCGCCCAACCGGCACGTGAGCGCCAAGCTGCGCGTGTTCATCGATTGGGTCGCCGCGCTGTTGGGGCAGTACACGCCGGACCGACCGCGCGCCTGAGACTGGCGCGCGGCGCGGGCCGGCTTCGCGTCATTCAAGCCTGCTGGCTGCGCGCTCCGCGCAGCAGCTTGCCCGGCAGTTCGCCGGTGGCCGCGCCGCGTTCGAAGATGGGCAGGCCATTGACCAGCGTGGCCACGTAGCCGTCGGCGCGCTGGATCAAACGGCGGCCGCCGCCCGGCAGGTCGAACACCATCTCCGGGCAGTGCACGCGCACCGCATCGGGATCGATGATGTTGACGTCGGCCTTGTAGCCGGGCTGCAGCAGGCCGCGATCCAGCAGCCCGTACACGCTGGCGGTGTCGCGCGTCTGGCGCTTGACCACATGCTCCAGTTCCAGCAGCGGGCCGCGGCGGCGGTCGCGGGTCCAGTGGCTGAGCATGAAGGTGGGCATGCTCACGTCGCAGATATAGCCGCAATGCGCGCCGCCGTCGGACAGGCTGTTGACCGTGTAGGGCTGCTGCATCAGCTGGTGCAGGTGGTCCAGGTTCTCGTACGAATAGTTGAAGGACGGGTAGTAGAGGATCGCCTGGCCCTCGTTCTCCAGCATCAGGTCATAGACGATCTCCAGCGGCGCGCGGCCGCTGCGTTGCGCCATTGCGGCCACGCTTTCCCCGGGCAGCGGTTCGTAGTCGGGATCGCTGCCCAGGCGGAAGATCTTGTGGAAGCTGCTGAACAGCGTTTCAGCGCGGCGGTCCAGTAGGCCGCGCTGTTCGTTCATGATGCGGCTGCGCGTGGCGGGGTCGCGCAGGCGGGCCAGCTTTTCCGCCAGCGGCAGGGCATGCAGCGCCTGATAGCTGGGATGCGCGATGAACGGGTGCAGCGTGCTCTGCCACGAAAACAGGATGCCCAGCGGACGTCCGCTGATGCCTGCCAGCAGCGGCACGCCTGCGCGGTGCGCGCGGTCCAGGCTGCCGGCGATCTGCTTCCAGACGTCGGGCGCGGCGTCGGTCTGCTGCAGGTTGAACAGCACGGGCAGGCGGTTGTGGCGCGCCAGTTGCTCCAGCCACGGCATTTCGCCTTCCATGGCGGGATGGTTGGCGGTCATCTGGAACACGCCATGCCCGACTTCGCCCATGACCGAGCCCAGGGCAGTGATCTCCTCGCCGGTGGCGAAGGTGCCGGGCGGATACTTGCGTTCGTCGTACTTGTGCAGGAAGGTGCGCGACGTGGAGAAGCCCACCGCGCCGGCGGTCAGCGCTTCGCGCACCACTTCGCGCATGGCGATCAGGTCGGTGGGCGAGGCCTCGTCGTGGTGGATGGCGCGTTCGCCCATCACGTAGGCGCGCACCGCGCTGTGGGGGATCTGCGCGCCCACGTCCAGGGCCTTGGGGCGGCGGTCCAGCGCGTCCAGGTATTCGGGAAAGGTCTCCCAATCCCACTGGATGCCTTCGGAAAGCACCGAGCCGGGTATGTCCTCGACGCCCTCCATGACCTTGATCAGCCATTCGCGCCGTTCGGGTTTGACGGGGGCGAAGCCCACGCCGCAGTTGCCCATGATGGCCGTGGTGACGCCATGCCAGGTGGAAGGGCTGAGATACGGGTCCCAGGTGGCCTGGCCGTCGTAGTGGGTGTGGATGTCCACCCAGCCCGGGGCCACCAGGCAGCCGTCGGCGCGGATCTCGCGGCGCGCCGCGCCGGCCCGGCCTTCGGCCTGGACCACGCGTCCGTCCTCGATCGCCAGGTCCGCCTGGTAGCGGGGCCGTCCCGATCCATCGACGATCGTGCCGCCGCGTATGACCAGATCATGCATTGCGCTCTCCTTTCGATACGTGCCGCGGTTACTGGAGGACCAGGCCGATGCGCTTGATCACCGCGCCCCAGCGTTCGCTGTCCTGCTGGACGATCTGCGCGAACTCCTTGGGACCCGCGCCGCTGACTTCATTGCCCTGGGACACGATGCTCTGGGTTACGTCGGGCGAGTCCAGCGCCTCGCGGAACACCTGGGCCACGCGCTCGGCCAGCGCGGGCGGCATGTCGCCGGGGCCGAAGATGCCTTGCCAGCCGACGATGTCCAGCCCGGGTATGCCTTGCTCCTTCAGGGTGGGCAGGTCCGGCAGCACGCTCAGGCGGCGGTCGGTGGCCGGGCCCAGCAGCTTGACCTTGCCGGCGCGCGCGTTTTCCACGGCGGTGGCCGTGCCGTCGAAGTAGACCTGGACCTCGCCCGCCAGCAGCGCGCGGCTGGCGTCGGCCGTGCCCTTGTAGGGGACGTGCACGATGTCGATGCCGGTCTGCTGCTTGAGTATTTCGCCGTTCAGATGCGAGGTGGACCCCGGGCTGTAGGAAGCGAAGTTCAGCTTGCCAGGATTGGCCCGCGCGTAGTCGATCATCTGCGCCGTGGTCGAAAAGGGTGCGTCCTTGTTGGCGACCAGCACGGTGGCCGAGCGCACCACCTGGATGACCGGAGTGAAGTCCTTGACAGGGTCGTAGGGCAGCTTCTTGTACAGATGCGGATTCTGCGTGTGCGTGACGACGATGGTGTAGAGCAGGGTGTAGCCATCGGGGTTGGCGCGGGCCACTTCCTGCGCGCCTATCATCGTGCCTGCGCCGGGCTTGTTGTCGACGATCACCGGCGCTCCGGTGCGTTGCGTGACCTTCATCGCCAGCATGCGCGCCAGCGCGTCGGACCCGGACCCGGCCGGAAACGGCACTACCAGGCGGATGGGCTTGCCGCCGCCAGGCCAGGGCGGCGCCTGGGTGACGGGGGCGGCGGCCGCCGAAAGACAGGCCAGGGCGCCCAGCATGGCAGCCCCGCCGCTACCCAACAGCTTCAAGAACGACTTGCGGTTCATCTTGTCTCCTCCTGGGGGTAGGCAATGTCTGGCATTGCTCTGGAATGAGGTTCACCACAGGGCGCCGGCGCTGCAATCTTCCGTCGCTGCAAGTCTTTTGTAGTCTTGCCTTTGCGCTCAATCAAATGCATATTTGGCGCAATATTGATGAGAAAAATACATGAGCCTCACAATACGGTCGCTCCAGCACTACGCCGTGCTCGTCGAGGAAAAGCACTACTCCCGCGCGGCGCAGCGGCTGCATCTGACGCAGTCCGCGCTGACGCGCAGCATCCAGTCGCTGGAGGACTCGCTGGGCCTGGTGCTGGTGGACCGGGCGTCCACGGGCGTCACGCCCACGCAGGCCGGGTGCATGGTGCTGGAGCGCGCGCAGCGCATCCTGGCAGAAACCCGCGACCTGCGGCGCGAAGCCGAATTGATCCGCGGCCACGACACCGGCCGGGTGAACCTGGGCGTGGGGGCGTTTCCGGCGGCCGGATTCCTGTCGCCGCTGCTGGTGCGCATCGCGCGCGAGCATCCGGGCCTGAGCGTGCACGTCGAGATCGAAAGCTGGCAGCGCCTGCTGGACAAGCTGCTGCAGGACAAGCTGGATTTCGCGGTGGCCGTGACGCACAGCCTGCCGCCGCCCGACGACTTTTCGGTGCGGCCCTTGCCTCCGCAGCATGGCGGCCTGTTCACGCGCGCCGGCCATCCGCTGCAGTGCCTGGGCAAGCCGCGCCTGCGCGCCGCGCTGGCGCAGTACCGGCTGGCCGCCACCGACC
>PJUE01000094.1_pt1 | contig 122972 bp, 114 predicted proteins | sample 1512171 | NCBI WGS metagenome assembly PJUE01 (sample SAMN08177674, study PRJNA422409) | Feces metagenome, whole genome shotgun sequencing project. | isolation source: Chicken feces (3) enriched on wood chips: alkali lignin treatment | host: Gallus gallus | place: USA: Madison | collected 2015-01-15
CATCCGTTATTACAATCACGAACGCATCAAGCTCAAGCTAAAAGGCCTGAGCCCGGTGCAGTACCGAGCTCAGGCCTTCGGCCTTTAGCTTCTGACCATCCAACTTCTGGGGGTCAGTTCACGCAGGGTCCTTTTTTGCAGGCGAGGGCTTGGGCTTCAGAGGCCCAGCACCGATTGCATGTCGTACAGGCCGTTGTGCTTGCCTTCCAGGAAGCGGGCGGCGCGCAGGGCGCCTTCCGCGTAGGTGGCGCGGCTGGCCGAGCGGTGCGTGATCTCGATGCGTTCGCCGGTGCCGCAGAAGGACACGGTGTGGTCGCCGACGATGTCGCCGCCGCGCAGCACCGAGAAGCCGATGGTGCCCGGCTTGCGCACGCCGGTATCGCCGTGGCGGCTCCAGGTGGCGACGTCCGGCAGGGCCACGTTCCAGGCCGAAGCGATGGTTTCGCCCATTTTCAGCGCGGTGCCCGAAGGCGCGTCGACCTTGTTGCGGTGGTGCGCTTCGAAGACTTCGACGTCGTAGCCGGAGTTCAGGATGCGAGCGGCCATGTCCAGCAGCTTGAGCGTGGCGTTCACGCCCACGCTCATGTTGGGCGCGAAGACGATGCCGATCTTCTGGGCGGCGACTTCGATCGCGGCGCGGCCGTTGTCGTCGAAACCGGTGGTGCCGATGACGGCGTTCACGCCGTGCTTGACGCAGGCCTGCAAGTGTTCAAGCGTGCCTTCGGGGCGGGTGAAGTCGATCAGGCAGTCGGCCTGGGCCAGGGCGTCAAGGTCATCGGTGATGGCCACGCCCGTCTGCTTGCCCAGCGGCGCGCCGGCGTCCTGGCCCAGCGCGGCCGAGCCCTGGCGGTCCAGCGCCACGGCGAGCTGCAGGCCGGAGGCGTTCAGCACGGCTTCGATCAGCATCTGGCCCATACGGCCGCTGGCGCCGGCAATTGCGATACGCATAGATAGTCCTTGGTGTTACTTGAGCGGCTCTGGGGCGTTGCCGGGCTGGCCAGGGTACTGGTTGAGGGGGCTGACCGGGGCGGCGGAGTCGCGCTTGCGCTGGTCTTCCTCTTCCTTCTGGCGGGTTTCTTCTTCGATGAGGCGCTTGTCTGCCTTTTCGTCGGCGACGGCGTTGGGTGTATTGATCTGGTAAGGCTGCAGTTCTGGCTGCTTGTCGCCTTCCCAGCGGGTCAAGCGGTCGTTTTCGAACCAGACGGTGAATTTGCGTTCCTGGGCGTCGCCGTAGCCAGGCTTGTAGTAGTAGGGGTAGTCCCAGCGGTTGGCGTGCAGCACGCTGGTCAGCGTGGGGCTGCCGAGGGCGAAGCGCACCTGCTCGCGCGTCATGCCGGGCTGCAGCAGGGCGACCTGCTCCTGGGTGATCCAGTTTCCTTGCTGGACGCCGGCCTTGTAGGGGAAGCCCCACTTGTCCCCCGAGCATCCAGCCAGGGCGACGGCCAGAGCGGCCACCGCCAGGCCGGTCTTCAGCGAGCGGGAGGGAATTCGTGCAATCATGGACACTACGCGCCCCTATTATTTGGAAGCAGACAAAACCGTTATCATAAAGGTTTCATAAGGATAGTTCCGCGTGGCGGCATGATTTCGGTGAGCCGGCTCGCGGTGAACCTATCCTGCCCATGCCAACGCGGACGGAGAGCGATTACACCATGAGCGACCAAAGCGAACTGAAGAACATGGGTTTGAAGGCGACGTTTCCCCGCCTGAAAATTCTTGATATTTTCCGGAAATCGGATCAACGGCACCTGAGCGCCGAAGACGTCTATCGCGCCCTTATCGGCGAAAACGTCGAAATCGGGCTGGCCACCGTCTATCGCGTCCTGACCCAGTTCGAACAGGCCGGCATCCTTGCCCGCAGCCAGTTCGACAGCGGCAAGGCGGTGTTCGAGCTCAACGACGGCGATCACCACGATCACCTGATCTGCACGAATTGCGGCAAGGTGGTCGAGTTTTCGGACCCCGAAATCGAAAAGCGTCAGCAAAAGATTGCCAAGGACAACTCCTTCGCGCTGGAAAGCCACGCCATGGTGTTGTATGGCATCTGCGGCAGCTGCATGAAGGGCCGCTGATCCGGCCCTGCCTACGGCCCGCGGCTACGCTCGCAGCGGGTCCGTGAGATCCAAATCCCCTTCAATGTGAAGGGGATTTTTTTATGGCGCGAATCGGCCCTGTTTTTGCCGGCGTCCCGCCGTAAAGCGGCGGGCCAGCGCTTCAGTTCTGCCCGAAACCTTCCAGCATTTCGCGGGCGTGTTCGCGGGTGGTCGCCGTGAGCTTGATGCCGCCCAGCATGCGCGCGATTTCCTCCACGCGGGAGGAAGCGTCCAGTTCCTCGATGCTGGAGCGGGTGGCGCCGCGCGATTCCGCCTTGCTGACCAGGAATTGGTTGTTGGCGCAGGCCGCGACCTGGGGCAGGTGGGTCACGCACAGCACCTGATGACGTTCGCCGAGCTCGCGCAGCAGCTTGCCGACGGCCTCGGCCACCGCGCCGCCCACCCCGCTGTCGACTTCATCGAAGATCAGCGTCGGCACGCGCGCAGCGCGACTGGCGATGACCGACAGCGCCAGCGAAATCCGCGACAGTTCGCCGCCCGAAGCCACCTTGGCCAGCGGCCGCGGCGTGGTGCCGGCATGGCCGGCCACCAGGAATTCAACCTGCTCGTTGCCGTGCGCGGACGGCGCCGATTCGGCCAGCGTGGGTTCGAACTTGCCGCCCTGCATGGCCAGCGTCTGCATGGCTTGCGTGACCTGCTTGCCCAGGTCCTTGGCGACCTTGCGGCGGGCCGTCGTCAGCTTGGCGGCCGTGGCGTCGTACTGCGCCTGCGCAGCTTGCGTCTGGGCGCGCAGGGCATCGATGTCGCCCGCGGCTTGCAGCGCCTTGAGCTGCGCATGCAGCGTGTCGCGCAGCTCGCAAAGCGCGTCGGGCTCGACGCGGAATTTGCGAGCGGTTTCGAATACCAGGCCCAGGCGCGCCTCGACCGCTACGAGCCGCTGAGGATCGAGATCGACTCGGCTGACGTAGTTGTTCAGGTCCGATACGGCCTCGCTGATCGCGATGCGGGCCGATTCCAGTTCATCGTAGACGCCCTGCAAGCCGGGATCGTGGCGCAGCATCTGCTGGAGGCGGTGGTTGGCCGCGGTGAGCCGGTGGTGCGCGGAATCGCCTTCGCCGTCCAGCCCTTCGAGGATCTGGTTGGCGCCATCCAGCAGGGATTGCGAATGCGACAGGCGGGTGTGCTCGGACTGCAGCGCATCCCATTCGTCGGGACCGAGATTCAGCTGATCGAGTTCGTCGACCTGCCATTGCAGGCGGTCGCGTTCGGTAGCCAGGCTTGCGGCGTCCTTTTCGGCGGATTCCAGCTGGCGCGCCAACGCGCGCCATTGCTTCCAGGCCTGGCCGACCGAGTTTCGCAGTTCGCCATGGCCGCCGTGGGCATCCAGCAGGTCGCGCTGGGCGTCGGCGCGCATCAGGCTCTGGTGCGCATGCTGGCCGTGGATGTCGACCAGGCTGTCGCCCAGTTCGCGCAATTGCGCCACGGTGGCCGGCGTGCCATTGATGTAGGCGCGGCTGCGGCCCTGGGCGTCGATGACGCGGCGCAGGGACAGTTCCGTGTCGGCGTCGATCTCGCGCTCTTGCAGCCAGGCGATCAGGCCCTTGGGGGTATCGAAGACCGCGGTGATGTCGGCGCGCGGCGCGCCCTCGCGCAGCATGCTGGCGTCGCCGCGTTCGCCCAGCGTGAGCGCCAGCGCGTCCACCAGTATGGATTTGCCTGCGCCGGTCTCACCGGAAAAGACGGTAAAGCCGGGGCCGAAATGGATCTCGGTCTGTTCGACGATGACGAAGTCGCGGATATGCAGGGTGCGCAGCATGTCGGGGCGCTTACTACTCTACGTTGTCGGAGGCTTCGGGCATCAGGTTCCAGTGCAGCTTGCGGCGCAGGGTGGAGAAGAAACTGTAGCCTTCGGGATGCACGAAGCGGATGGTATAGGGCGCGCGCTGCACGACGATGCGGTCGCCCGGCTGCAGGTCGGACCAGGTCTGCATGTCGAAATGCACGCTGGCGCCGACTTCCACGCGGCCCATGGCCGTGAGCGTCATGTTCAGCACGCCGGAGTCGGGAATGACGATGGGGCGGTTGGACAGGGTTTGCGGCGCCACCGGCACCAGCACCATGGCGTTCATGCCCGGATGCAGGATGGGACCGTTGGCCGACAGCGCATACGCGGTGGAGCCCGTGGGCGTGGCGATGATCAGGCCGTCGGCGCGCTGCGTGTACATGAAGGCGCCGTCCAGCTCCACCCGCACTTCGATCATGCCGCCGCGTCCCGCGCGGTTCAGCACCACGTCGTTCAGGGCCGACGCGGAATACATTTTCTGATCGCCGCGCCACACGCTGCCTTCCAGCAGCATGCGTTCCTCGATCTGGAAGCTGCCTTCGAGCACGCGCGCCAGCGCGCCATGCGCGTCCTGCAACGCGATGTCGGTGATGAAGCCCAGGCGTCCGTGGTTGATGCCGACCAGCGGCATGCCATAGGGAGCAAGGTGGCGGCTGGCGCCCAGCACGGTGCCGTCGCCGCCCATGACGACGGCCAGCGACGCGGTCTTGCCGATTTCCTCGAGCGTGGCGACGGGGTATTCGGTCAGCCCGGTGTTGCGCGCCGTGTCCGCATCGATGAGCACCTGCCGGCCCGCTTGCGTCAGCGCGTGGGCGAGTGCTCTCAGCGGTGTGTCCAGGCCGGTGTCCTGGTATCTGCCGATCAGGGCTACGGTAGGAAAATGCATGGCTGCTTGCGTATCAAAAAAGGCCGGACCAGAAGCCGAAACCTGCCCGGAATGGGCGGTTTAGCCGATTATATGGGGCCGCATATGTGCTTGCGGGACAAAAATCGCCTCAATTGAAAAAGATTCCCTAAAATACTTGTTATGGATGACCGCGCACGCGCACTACTGAAAGCGTTGATCGAACGCTATATCGCCGATGGGCAGCCAGTCGGCTCGCGGACGCTATCGAAAGTATTCGACTTGTCCCCGGCCACGATCCGCAATGTGATGGCGGATCTCGAAGAACTGGGACTGATCCACAGCCCGCACACCTCCGCCGGCCGCGTGCCCACGCCGCGGGGCTACCGCATGTTCGTCGATTCGCTGCTGGCGGTGCAGTCCTACCAGCTCGAACCGCACAACATGGGCGAGATGCTGGCGGCCGCCGAACCCACGCGCGCCGTCAATGCCGCCGCGGCCCTGCTGTCCAACCTGACCCAGTTCGCGGGAGTGGTGCTCACGCCCAAGCGCGCCCAGGTGTTCCGCCAGATCGAATTCATCCGCCTGTCCGATAAGCGCGTGCTGCTCATCATCGTCACGCCCGACGGCGATGTTCAAAATCGCATCCTTTTCGTTCAGCGCGACTATGCCGAAGCGGAACTGCTGGAAGCCGGCAATTTCTTCAACATGCATTTCGCCGGCAAGTCCTTCAATGTCGTGCGGCAAACCCTGTCGACCGAACTGGCGCAATTGCGCGAGGACATCTCGCGCCTGATGCAGGCCGCGGTCGAAGCCAGCGCGGAAGCCGCCGAGGACGGCGATGCCATGGTCATTTCCGGCGAGCGCAAGTTGCTGGACGTGACCGACATCGCCTCCGACATGGACCGCCTGCGCAAGATGTTCTCGCTGTTCGAGAAAAAGACCGACCTGCTGCAGCTCCTGGACGTGTCCACCCGCGCCCAGGGCGTGCAGATCTACATCGGCGGCGATTCGCAGCTGGTGCCGATGGAAGAGGTCTCGGTCATCACCGCGCCTTACGGCGTGGACGGCAAGGTCGTGGGCACGCTGGGCGTGATCGGTCCCACGCGCATGGCCTACGAACGCGTCATTCCCATCGTGGATATCACGGCGCGCTTGCTGTCCAACGCCCTCAGCCACAACCAGTAGGTCCATCCGAAGCTACGTCCTCCTTGCGGAGGAAGGGGAGTGTTTGTGTTTCTTCGCCTGTTCAAGTACCTGTGGCCTGAGCGCTATCTGCCGGAACCCGAGCAGGAGGACCCCTTCAACGAAGACCCCGCGCCGCGCGGGCCGGCCAAGGTCGGCGTGCTGCTGGTGAACCTGGGCACCCCGGACAGCCCGGGTAAGCAAGACATACGCAAATACCTGGGCGAGTTCCTGTCCGACCCGCGCGTGATCGAGATCCCGCGCTATCTGTGGAAGCCCATCCTGCATTGCCTGGTGCTGACGATGCGGCCCAAGAAGCTGGAGCCGCGCTACGCCGGCGTCTGGATGAAGGAAGGCTCGCCCCTGATGGTGTACAGCCAGCGACAGGCCGATGGTGTGCGCGCGGCCCTGGCCGAGGCCGGAATCGACGCCGTGGTGGAGCTGGGCATGCGTTACGGCAACCCCTCGATCCCGGACGCCATTTCCCGGCTGCGCCGGCAGGGCTGCGAACGCATACTGACCGTCCCGCTCTATCCGCAGTACGCCGCCAGCACCACCGCCACGGTGGTGGATGCGGTCACCCGCCATGCCGGCCGCCTGCGCGACCAGCCCGAGCTGCGCTTCATCAAGCGTTTCCACGAAGAGCCGGCCTATCTGGACGCGCTGGCCGGTCGCATCGAACGCTATTGGCAAGAGCACGGCAAACCGCAGAAGCTGGTCATGAGCTTTCACGGCCTGCCGCGCTATTCGATCGAACTGGGCGACCCGTACTACCGCGACTGCATGGAAACGGCGCGCCTGCTGGGCCAACGCCTGTCGCTGCCGCGCGAACAGGTCGAGGTGACCTTCCAGAGCCGTTTCGGTACGGCCCGCTGGCTGGAGCCCTATACCGAACCGACCCTGAAGGCGCTGGCCGCCGCCGGGGTTACCGAGGTCGATGTGGTGTGCCCGGGTTTTGTGGCAGACTGTCTGGAAACCCTGGAAGAGATCAGCCTGGAGTGCCGCGACGCCTTTATCGGGGCCGGCGGCAAGCGTTTCCGCTACATCCCGGCGATCAACGACGATCCGGCCTGGATCGCAGGGCTGGCCGACCTGGTGGCACGCCACTTGCAGGGGTGGCCCACGCAAATCACGGACTTGAAGGAGAAGGCGCATGCACCATGATCCCAAGACTGGAAAGATCGTCAAAAAGGGGCAGGTCAGTACCCCGGTGGACGAAGATCAGGTGGAACACGAACTGGACGAGGCGCTTGCCGAGACCTTCCCCGCCAGCGACCCCATCGCGATCAGCCCCGAGCCGGACGAGGACCGCGCCGTGGACCGCGCCCTGAAGGACAGTTTTCCCGCCAGCGACCCGGTGGCGCCCGCACAGCCGCACAAGAAATAGCTTGGCGCAGAGGGCGTCCGCCATTTGCCGGATGGCGTCGAAAAGCGCTGAATCTATGCTTGCAGTCTGAGATTTGACGGCATTTGGCAGAAATTGGGCGGATTTCTGATTACATTCCGCCTGCCTCTGCTGGCTGGCGCCGTCAGGGAATATTTGCTTTCCCGGGCTTGAAATAGGGGTATTGGCCCCCATTCATGTCTGCGAAAGCCATACTTTTTGGAGGATTCCCCATGACGGCACCCAACGAGCCTGTAGATCAGACGCCCGAAGTCGGCCAGAACGCCGATGCGGCCTCCGCCGCCGAGGACGCCGTGCAGGCCGAGCTGAACGAGTTGCGCGCCCAGCTGGACGCCGCCCAGGCTACCGTCAATGAGCAGCAGGACCAGCTTTTGCGCATCCGGGCCGAAGCCGAGAACGTGCGCCGCCGTGCACAGGAAGACGTGTCCAAGGCGCGCAAGTTCGGCATCGAGTCGTTCGCGGAAAGCCTGGTTCCGGTCAAGGACAGCCTGGAAGCAGCGCTGGCCCAGCCTGAGCAAACCGTTGAAACCCTGAGCGAAGGCGTCCAAGTGACCCTCAAGCAGCTGACGGCCGCCTTCGAGCGCAATCTGCTCAAGGAAATCGCGCCGGCACAGGGCGACAAGTTCGACCCGCACCTGCACCAGGCCATTTCGTCCATCCCCGCCGAGCAGCCCGCCAATACCGTGGTCCAGCTGCTGCAAAAGGGCTACGCCATCGCCGACCGGACCTTGCGCCCCGCGCTGGTCGTGGTGTCCGCCGGCCAGGGCTGAGCAGGCGGCGCGCCATGACGGATCCCCGGTTCGACCCCGCCCAGATATTCCAGGTGTTCGGCATGCGGCACGTCGACACCGAGGGATTCGACGCGGCGGTGGTGCAGGCGCCGGGGACGGATCTGCGCTGCGTGTTCCTCTGGGGACAGGATTGCTATAACTGCAATATTTTCAAGCAGACCGCATTGCTGCACCGGGACGCGCTGCTGGAGCTGGGGCTGACCTGGTTCGAAGCCGACGTCTACGCGGACGAAGCGCTGGGAAGGCGCTTCTCGCTGCATGGTGTCCCCACTTTTGTGCTGTACCGCGCTGGCAAGCGGCTGGGCCGCGTCACCGGCTGGCCCGGCCTGCCGCAGTTCACCGCGGCCATGCGCCGCCTGCAGGAAACGGCTGTAGAAAATTCCGGCCAGGCGTCTTGAAAAACCCTGCGGGCAGCCCCAGTTATGTGGGGACAAGAAGTTTCTCCCTATTTTCATAGATTCAATCAAGGTAACCGACCATGAGCAAGATTATTGGCATTGACCTGGGCACGACCAACAGCTGCGTGGCTGTCATGGACGGCGGGCAGGTCAAAATCATTGAAAACGCGGAAGGCGCTCGCACCACCCCCTCCATCGTCGCCTACATGGACGATGGCGAAACCCTGGTCGGCGCGCCGGCCAAGCGCCAGGCCGTGACCAACCCGCGCAACACCCTGTATGCGGTGAAGCGCCTGATCGGCCGCAAGTTCGAAGAGAAGGCGGTGCAGAAGGACATCAACCTGATGCCCTATGCCATCGTCAAGGCCGACAACGGCGACGCCTGGGTGGAAGTGCGCGGCAAGAAGATGGCGCCTCCCCAAGTGTCGGCCGACGTGCTGCGCAAGATGAAGAAGACCGCCGAGGACTACCTGGGCGAAGAAGTGACCGAGGCCGTCATCACCGTGCCCGCCTACTTCAACGACAGCCAACGCCAGGCCACCAAGGACGCTGGCCGCATCGCCGGTCTGGAAGTCAAGCGCATCATCAACGAACCCACCGCTGCCGCGCTGGCGTTCGGCCTGGACAAGACCGAAAAGGGCGACCGCAAGATCGCCGTCTATGACCTGGGCGGCGGCACGTTCGACGTGTCCATCATCGAAATCGCCGATGTGGACGGCGAAAAGCAGTTCGAAGTGCTGTCGACCAACGGCGACACCTTCCTGGGCGGCGAAGACTTCGACCAGCGCATCATCGACTACATCATTGCCGAGTTCAAGAAGGAACAAGGCGTTGACCTGTCCAAGGACGTGCTGGCCCTGCAACGCCTGAAGGAAGCGGCCGAAAAAGCCAAGATCGAGCTGTCCTCGGCGCAACAGACCGAAATCAACCTGCCGTACATCACGGCGGATGCCTCGGGCCCGAAGCACTTGAACCTGAAGATCACGCGCGCCAAGCTGGAAGCGCTGGTCGAAGAACTGATCGAACGCACGATCGAGCCCTGCCGCGTGGCCATCAAGGACGCCGGCGTGAAGGTTTCCGACATCGACGACGTGATCCTGGTCGGCGGCATGACCCGCATGCCCAAGGTCCAGGAAAAGGTGAAGGAATTCTTCGGCAAGGATCCGCGCAAGGACGTGAACCCCGATGAAGCCGTCGCCGCTGGCGCCGCCATTCAAGGTTCCGTGCTGTCGGGCGACCGCAAGGACGTGCTGCTGCTGGACGTCACCCCCCTGTCCCTGGGCATCGAAACCCTGGGCGGCGTGATGACCAAGATGATCCAGAAGAACACGACCATTCCGACCCGGTTCTCGCAGACCTTCTCGACCGCTGACGACAACCAGCCGGCCGTGACGATCAAGGTGTTCCAGGGCGAGCGCGAAATCGCTGCGGGCAACAAGGCCCTGGGCGAGTTCAACCTCGAAGGGATCCCGCCGTCGCCCCGCGGCATGCCGCAGATCGAAGTCACCTTCGACATCGACGCCAACGGCATCCTGCACGTGTCCGCCAAGGACAAGGGCACCGGCAAGGAAAACAAGATCACCATCAAGGCCAACTCGGGTCTGTCGGAAGACGAGATCCAGCGCATGGTCAAGGATGCCGAGGCCAATGCCGAGGAAGATCACCGCGTTGCCGAACTGGCCCAGTCGCGCAACCAGGCCGATGCGCTGGTGCATGCCACCCGCAAGTCGCTGACCGAATATGGCGACAAGCTCGAGGCTTCCGAAAAGGAAGGCATCGAAGCCGCCATCAAGGAACTGGAAGACACGCTGAAGGACGGCGACAAGGCCGCGATCGACGCCAAGGTGGAAGCCCTGTCGACGGTTTCGCAGAAGCTGGGCGAAAAGATGTACGCCGACATGCAGGCGCAGCAAGCCGCCGGCCAGCAGCAAGCGGCCGACAACGCGAAGCCGGTGGACGACAATGTCGTCGACGCCGACTTCAAGGAAGTCAAGCGCGACCAATAATGGCCGGGCGCTGACCTGCCTCTGCCGCCCGGTAGCCGGAGAAATCCGCCTACCGGGCGTACTCATTCTGTAGCACTGAAAAGAAGGCTCGTTTTCGAGCCCACGGATCATGGCAAAACGTGACTATTACGAAGTCTTGGGCGTCGCGAAGAACGCCTCGGACGACGACCTCAAGAAGGCCTATCGAAAGCTGGCCATGAAGTACCATCCGGACCGCAATCCGGACAGCAAAGAAGCCGAAGAGAAGTTCAAGGAAGCCAAGGAAGCCTACGAGGTCCTGGGTGACGATCAGAAGCGCGCCGCCTACGACCGCTACGGCCACGCGGGCGTGGACCCCAACTCCGCCGGCATGGGCGGCGGCATGGGCGGCGGTTTCGCCGATGCGTTCGGCGACATCTTCGGCGAAATCTTCGGCGGCGGCGGCGGTGGCCGCCGTGGCGGCGGCCCGCAGGTTTACCGCGGCGCCGACCTGAAGTACGCGCTGGAAATCACGCTGGAGCAGGCCGCGGCCGGTTTCGACACCGAGATCCGCGTGCCCAGCTGGGAAAACTGCGACACCTGCCACGGTTCCGGCGCCAAGGCCGGCACCTCGCCCAAGACCTGCCGCACCTGCGGCGGCTCGGGCGCCGTGCGCATGCAGCAGGGTTTCTTCAGCGTGCAGCAGACCTGCCCGACCTGCCACGGCAACGGCAAGGAAATCACCGATCCCTGCCCCGCCTGCGACGGCGTGGGCCGCATCCGCCGCAACAAGACGCTGCAGGTCAAGATTCCGGCCGGCATCGATGACGGCATGCGCATCCGCTCCAGCGGCAACGGCGAACCGGGCATCAACGGCGGTCCTCCGGGCGATCTGTATGTGGAAATCCACATCAAGCAGCACAAGATCTTCCAGCGCGACGGCGACGACCTGCATTGCGAACTGACCATTCCGTTCACGTCGGCGGCGCTGGGCGGCGAGCTTCAGGTACCGACGCTGGGCGGCAAGGCCGAAATCTCGATCCCCGAAGGCACGCAGTCGGGCAAGACCTTCCGCTTGCGCGGCAAGGGCATCCGCGGCGTGCGCGGCAGCTACCCGGGCGATCTGTACTGCCATGTAGTGGTGGAAACGCCCGTGCGCCTGAGCGACGACCAGAAGAACATCCTGCGCCAGTTCGAGGCTTCGCTGAACGATGGCGGCGACCGCCATTCGCCGCAAAGCAAGTCCTGGACCGACCGGGTGAAGGAATTCTTCAGCTGAATTGGCTGAGGCATGCAAAAAGCCGCGATCATGATCGCGGCTTTTTTTTGCCCGGCGAGGGCGTGGGGGCGGGGGCAGCGCGCATATGAAAAGACCGCGGCTTGCGCCGCGGTCCAGTGCTACTGCTACTGCGAGTACTGCAACTGCTGTATCGACTGCAACTTCAACTTCAGCTTCTACTGCTACTTTCACAGCTACTGCTACTTCTACTTCTACTGCTACTTCGACCGCCGCTGTCGCCGATAAAAACCGGCCTCAAACCATGATGCCGTCCGAGGCCGGCCGGGCCACAGCAAGCAGCTCACCGGGTGATCGGCGGGTACTCGAGTTCGCCGAACGTGTATTGGCCGCTGGCCTTGGCTTGCGCCAGTTCCTGCTGGACTTCAGCGCTGGTCTTGGCGCTGGCGGGGGCGGATACAGCCGCCGGGTATTCCAGTTCACCGAAGGTGTACTGGCCGCTGACCTTGGCTTGTTGCAGCTGGGCTTGCACTTCCTGCGAGCTCAGGCTGGTGGTCTGGGGCAGGGCGGGCGGATAATCCAGCTCGCCGAAGGTGTACTGGCCGCTGATCTTGGCTTGCTGCAGTTCAGTGGCGACCTGGGCGCTGCTCTTGGCTTGTTCAACGCCGGCGGCTTGGGCGCCAACGCCAACCAGGGCCAGGGATAGCAGCAGGGTGGTGGTTAGGGTTTTCATGGTAGACCTCCAATTCGTCTTGGTTGGGGACCGAATCCGGCGGCCCTCCGTCGTGGTTCGTTGTGTGTTCCCGATGACTGAATTGTGCTCGTTATCCCACCTGGGATAAACCCGTATTCCTTGAAAACATCTTTCCAAATAATCGAGTAATCACGTTCGCTTTTATGATTTCATCCATTTTTGGCATAGTCGGGGGGGCGTTCTGGTGAATTTTGGTGAGCTGACCAGCGCCGGAAAGCCAAAAAAAGCCCCGCCGCAGCGGGGCTTGGGCGAGGCGGGCCTGGTCAGGGCGCCGGCTTCTTCTTGAAGTCGCCGGCAACCGCGGTGCTGAAACCGTCCGCGCGCAGATACTTGCGCAAAGCCGCATTGACCGAATCGGCCGTCAGCGCGGAGATCTTCTTGTCCATGTCGGCCGACCAGGCGAAGGTGCGGCCGCGCTGCATGTAATCCAGCCAGGTGCTGGCCAGGACGTCGTCCTGGGCGCGGGCCAGGTTGCGGTAGTTCAGCAGGGCCGTGATGCCGTCCGAGATTTCCTTGTCCGTGAAGCCGTCCTTCAGCACGCGCGCCAGTTCTTCGCCGATGGCCTTTTCCAGGCGCTCGCGGTTTTGCGGCGCGTAGATGGCGTACATGGTCCAGCTGGCGGAGGGCTCGAACGACGAGACCGACAGCGAGCTGCGCACGTTGTACGAGAGGCCGTCGGTTTCGCGTACGCGGTTCCACAGGCGCGAGGTTTCGGAGGCGCCGAACAGGTAGTTGGCCAGGTACAGCGCGGCGTAGTCCGCGTCCGTGTCCTGCAGCTTCAGCGGCATGCGCGAAATGTAGAACGCATTGGCCTTGTCGGGCGTGTCGATGTCGAACTGCTTGGCGGGAATGTCGCGGTACGGATTGGGCACGCGCGTGTAGCCAGGAGCCTTTTTCCAGCCGGCCAAACCGGTCTTGAGCGCCTTTTCCACGGCTGCGGGCTCGAAATCGCCCACCGCCGAGTACTCGATGTTGCCGGCGCCGTAGAACTTGGAATGGAACTTGACCAGGGCGTCGCGGTTCAGGGCGCGCACGCCGGCCAGCGATTCCTCGAAGGTCGGCACGTAGCGCAGGTCATTGGCGGGCCACGGATTGTCCTGGCGGGCCAGCGCGCGTCCGGCCAGTGCCGACGGTTCGGTCATGGCGTTCTGGATCGAGGTTTCGAGCTGGCGCTGATATTCCTCCAGTTGCTCCTTGGGGAAGTTGGCGTTGCGGACGATGTCCAATGCCAGCGCGGTGAGTTCGGGCAGGTTTTCGCCCTTGGTCGACATGGCGATCTTGAGCGTGGTGCCGCCGCCGCTGAAGCCGAGTTCGGCCTGCAGCTTGTCCAGGCGGTCCTGGATGTCCTGGCGCGACAGCTTGGCCGTGCCGCGGGTCAGCAGGTCGGCCACGGCGCTGGAATTCACGCGTTGGCCGAGCAGGTCTTTTTCGTTGCCGAACTGGATCAGCATCTGCGCCTGCACCCGGTTGCCGCGCGTGGCCTTGGGCAGCAGCGCCAACTGCACGGAGCCGTTGGGCAGGTCCAGCTTCTTGCGCTGCGTCAGCTTGTCGATGTTCTCGGGCGTGGGGTCGAAGGCCGATGCGGCCTTGAAGTCCGGATCGCCCTTGTAGTCCTTGAAGACGGCCGTCAGGTCCACCCGTTGTTCTTGCGGCGCGCGCACGGGCTTCTCGGTGGGGATGTAGCGGCCTTCGATGCTGTTGCTTTGGACCAGGTAGGTGGTCGCGGCGCGCTGCACTTCGGCCAGCGTGGCCTTGCGGGCGCGGTCGCGCTGCAGGAAGAACAGGCGCCAGTCGCCGGCGGCGATGGCCTCGGACAGCGCCACGCCGACCTGTTCGGGATCGCTATAGGTCTGTTCCCAGGCAGTCAGCCATTTGCTGCGGGCGCGGTCCAGCTCCTGCTGTGTGAAGGGCTTCTTGTCCAGGGTCTCCAGCGTGCCGGTCAGCGCCTTCATGGCGGCGTCCAGGCTCTTGCCCGGCGTCAGCTGGGCGGCGAACATCGCAAGGCCCGGATCCAGGTTTTCCATGGTGAAGCCGAACACGCCCGAGGCCAGCTTGGTCGGGACCAAGGCATGGTAGAGACGGCCCGAGGGCGTGTCGGCCAGGATGGTGGCGGCCAGGTCCAGCGGCACGAAGTCGGCGCTGCCGGCGGCAGGAATGTGGTACATGGCCGCGACCAGCGGCGTGCCGCCCGTGCGGCGCAGGGTTACGGAACGTTCACCGTCCTGCACGGGTTCCACCGTGTATTCGGGCGGGAGCTTGCGTTCGGGCTTGGGCAGCTTGCCCAGCGTTTCCTCGATGTCGGCCAGGGTCGCCTGCGGGTCGAACTTGCCCGCCACGATCAGCACGGCGTTATCGGGCTGGTAGTACTCGTGATAGAAGGCGCGCAACTGGCCGATGTCCACGTTCTCGACGTCGGAACGGGCGCCGATGGTGTTCTTGCCGTAGCTGTGCCACTGGAAGGCCGCGGCCTGCATCTTCTGCATCAGGATGCGGAAGGGGCTGTTTTCGCCGCTTTCCATTTCGTTGCGGACTACGGTCATTTCCGAGTCCAGGTCTTCCTTGGCGATCAGGGAATTGACCATGGCGTCGGCCTGCCAGCCCAGGTACCACTTGAGCGTGTCGGGGTTTGCGGCGAAGCTGGCGAAGTAGTTGGTGCGGTCGCTGGAGGTCGAACCATTGGCCTGCAAGCCGCGGCGCGAGAACTCGCCCATGGCGTTGCGGGTGGTCGAGGTGCCCTTGAACAGCATGTGCTCCAGTAGGTGAGCCATGCCTGTCTGGCCGTAGTTCTCGTTGCGCGAGCCCACCAGGTAGGTCATGTTGACGGTAGTGGACGGCTTGGATTCATCGGGAACCAGCAGCACCCTCAGGCCGTTGGCCAGGCGGTATTCGGTGATGCCTTCGATCGAGGCGGCCTCCGAGACGCCCGCCGGCAGGCTGGCGGCGCCGGCCTGAAAGGCCAGGAAGGAGGAAAACAGCAGCACGCTCAGCGGGCGCGGCAGCTTCGACAGGGACAGGCGCATGGCAGACAATTCCTTTGGCATGGCAGAATCCGTTGGAGTGTATACGTTGGCAATGGTTCAGGGGCGCGGCGCGGCGTTGTCCACGGCGCGCGGCCCGGGACCGCAAGCAAGGAAGTCCGTCATGTCTCTATCCCTGGAAGTCGAAACGCCACGCCTGGTGCTGCGCCAATGGCGCGCCGCCGACCGTGAACCTTTCGCGGCGCTGAACCAGGACCCCCGCGTCGCCGAGTACCTGCTGCCGCTGAATGCACAGGAAAGCGATGCGCTTGCCGACCGGCTGGCCGCCGGCATCGACGAGCACGGCTGGGGCTTCTGGGCCGTGGAGGCGCCAGGCGTGGCGCCCTTCATCGGTTTTGTCGGCATCAAGCCGCTGGCGCCCACCCTGCCGTTCGCGCCAGGCGTGGAGATAGGCTGGCGCCTGGCGCAGCGGCACTGGGGCAAGGGCTACGCCAGCGAAGCCGCCGAGGCGGCCTTGCGCGCGGGGTTCGAGCAGGTGGGACTGGATGAGATCGTGGCCTTCACGGCCACGGGCAACCAGCGTTCGCGCGCGGTGATGGACCGCTTGGGCATGAGGGAGGATCCGGAAGGTTTCGACCATCCCGCCGTTCCACAGGGGCATCCGCTGTGTCGACACGTGCTGTACCGCATTGGGCGTGAGGAGTGGCGATTGCGGCAAATTGGTGACACAGGTGAAGCAGCCGTGCCAGTTGCGGCGGCATAAGGGTCCAGGAGGGGCGTCCGGCTGTGATGTTGCGGCGCAATATGACGAAATGACGGGGCTGATTTGAGCTGTCCCGGCCCGCGGGTGTAAGCTTTTCAAGACGCAGTACCCAGTTGCAGACGGGATGCGCGACAGCCCGCCCACAGGTTTCCCGTCCAACGCCAGACGCCGTTTTCTGCCCGGCGCCGGTGCTTGTCGTTCGCGCCTTCGCCGCCGGCATTGTGCCGGCGCACTTACCGGAGGAACGACCCATGCTGACCGAGATCGTCACGCGTGCCTTGTCCCAATTGACCGGCAGCCCATTGAGCGGCGACGGGATCAAAGGACAGTTTCAGTACGCCTATGCCAGTGATGACGGCCAATTCGTGGCCATATTGACCCATGACATGACCACCTATGTGGTGGACTTGAGCACACAACGATATTTCGCGGAGTGCGGCGGCTCGCCACGGGGCTTCGCCGGGCACGTGCTGGAAATGGAAGGCGCGGCGGCGCGCAGCCATCCCTGGCCCGCCGCCAACGATCTGTTCGACCTGGACATGGATGCGGATGAGCTTGCATGGCGCAACTGCCCTGGCTTGCGTGGCGAGCCGCCCGCCGCCCGATCTGCTGAGAGCCGCGCCGCCTGAGAGTGGCCAGAAGCGGCAAGATCCAATTGAACCGGCGGCTCCGCCGGTTTTTTTTGCCTGTAGCGGCCGAAAGCCGAATCGCCGCAAGGCCTTGCGGGTCGCTACAATTTGCGCCATGACTACGCACGCCGAAACCCGCGCGCCGGATGGCGCAACCCTGGTCGATTGCACGCATGAGCGCCATGCCGACCAGATACTGGCCATATTCAACGACGCCATCGTCAATTCCACCGCGCTGTACGACTACAAGCCGCGGCCGCGCGAGGCGATGCTGGGCTGGTTCCAGACCAAGCAGCAGGGCGGTTTTCCGGTGCTTGGGTACGAGAATGCCGACGGCGAACTGATGGCCTTCGCCAGCTACGGCACCTTCCGCGCCTGGCCGGCCTTCAAGTACTCGGTGGAGCATTCCGTGTACGTGGACGGACGTTTTCGCGGACTGGGCTTGGGCGAGGCGCTGATGCGCGAGCTGATCCAGCGGGCGCGCGCCAATCAGGTGCACGTGCTGGTCGGCGGCATCGACGCGAGCAACCAGGGCAGCATCCGCCTGCACGAGAAGCTGGGCTTCACGCATGCAGGCACCATCCGCGAGGCAGGCTTCAAGTTCGGACGCTGGCTGGATCTGGCGTTCTATCAGCTGACGCTGGATACGCCTGAAAAGCCGGTCGACGGGTGACCGGCAGTCCTACTTCGATAGCACACGCATGGCCTGTTCCAGGCCGGCGACCGTCACCGGGTACATGCGGCCCTGCATGATGTCGCGCATCAGCGCGATGGACTGGCGGTATTGCCAGGACGCGGTGGGCTCGGGATTGAGCCAGACCGATTTGGGCCAGGCGTCCAGCAGGCGGCGCATCCATTCGGCGCCGGGCTCCTTGTTGTAGTGCTCGACGGAGCCGCCCGGCTGCAGGATTTCGTAGGGGCTCATGGTGGCGTCGCCGACGATGATCAGGCGCCAATCCGGGTTGTACTTGCGCAGCACGTCCCAGGTGTCGAAGCGTTCGTTCTGGCGCCGGCGGTTGCTTTGCCACAGGCTTTCGTACGGGCAGTTGTGGAAGTAGTAGACCTCCAGGTTGCGGAATTCGCTGCGCGCCGCCGAGAACAATTCCTCGACGCGTCCGATGTGGTCGTCCATGCTGCCGCCTACGTCCAGCAGCATCAGCACCTTCACGGTGTTGTGGCGTTCGGGGACCATGCGCAGGTCCAGATGGCCGGCATTGCGCGCGGTGCTGGCGATGGTGTCGTCCAGGTCCAGTTCCATTTCGGCGCCTTGCCTTGCGAAGCGCCGCAGGCGGCGCAGCGCCACCTTGAAGTTGCGCGTGCCCAGCTCGACCTGATCGTCGTAGTCCTTGAACTGGCGCATGTCCCAGACCTTGACCGCGCTGCGGTTGCCGGCAGAGTCGCCGCCCACGCGTATGCCTTCGGGGTGGTAGCCGCCATTGCCGAAAGGCGAGGTGCCGCCGGTGCCGATCCATTTGCTGCCGCCGGCGTGGCGTTCCTTCTGCTCTTCCAGGCGCTCCTTGAAGAGCTCCATCAGCTTGTCCCAGCCGTGCTTTTCGATTGCGGCTTTTTCTTCCGGGCTCAGGCTTTTTTCGAACTGCTTGATGAGCCAGTCCAGCGGGATTTCCTTGCCTGGGGGCAGGGCGGCCGCGATGCCCTTGTAGTAGGCGCCGAAAGCCTTGTCGTAGCGGTCGTAGAGCGCCTCGTCCTTGACCAGCGTGGCGCGCGCCAGGAAGTAGAACTCGTCCAGCGTGGGCGCCATGAGATCCTGGCGCAGGGCGTCCACCAGGGTCAGGTATTCCTTGACCGAGACGGGCAGCTTATGCGCCCGGAGGTGATAGAAGAAGTCGATCAGCATTTGCGGGCTGCCGGTAGTTGCTGGCGGATCGTTGCTGGCGGATCAGCGGCGCTGGCCGCCGCGCGTCATGGCCGCCAGGCGTTCCAGCAGGTGCACGTCCTGCTCGTTCTTGAGCAGCGCGCCGGCCATCAGCGGCACCGCCGTGGCCGTGTGCGCGTCGATCTCGGCGGCGGTCGAACCCTCGGCCAGCAACAGGCGCAACCAATCCAGCAGTTCGGAGGTGGACGGCTTTTTCTTCAGGCCCGGCGCGTCGCGCAGCGCGAAGAAGGTGTCCAGCGCCGCGCGCAGCACGTCCTGCTTCAGGTGCGGGTAGTGCACGGCCACGATGTCGCGCATGGTTTCGCGGTCGGGGAAACGGATGTAGTGGAAGAAGCAGCGGCGCAGGAAAGCGTCGGGCAGATCCTTTTCGTTGTTGGACGTGATGATGACCAGCGGACGGTGCCGCGCGGAGATGGTTTCGCGCGTTTCGTACACGTGGAATTCCATGCGGTCCAGTTCGCGCAGCAGATCGTTGGGGAATTCGATGTCGGCCTTGTCGATCTCGTCGATCAGCAGCACCACCGGCTCAGGCGACTGGAAGGCCTGCCACAGCGTGCCCTGCACGATGTAGTTGCGAATGTCGCGGACCTTTTCGTCGCCCAGCTGCGAGTCGCGCAGGCGCGACACCGCGTCGTATTCATACAGGCCCTGATGGGCCTTGGTAGTGGACTTGATGTGCCACTGCAACAGCGGCCGTCCCAGCGCACGCGCCACTTCCTCGGCCAGCATGGTCTTGCCGGTGCCGGGTTCGCCCTTGATCAGCAGCGGACGCTGCAAGGTGAGGGCGGCATTGACGGCGAGTTTCAGGTCATCGGTGGCGACATAGTTGTCGGTCCCGTCGAAGCGGTCTGGCGAGGCGGAAGTAGCGGACTGGGCTGCGGACATGGTCTGATGGCTTCTGAGATTTGACGGTGATCAATACCATGGTAAAGGTATTAATCCTGAGCAATTATCGTACAATCAGGCGGTTTTGCTTTGGGTTCGACCCGCAACGTGTTTGCCGAGGGCCTTTTCGTGTGAGCAGGCCCTAGTCCTTAGCCATACCAAGAAGAGCCATTCCAATGAAGTTGCGAACCTCTCTGAAGTACACGGTATCCGTGTTGGCCGCGATGGCATCCTGTGCGATCGCCGGCCAGTCTGTTGCTGCAGACGCAGCAGTGGTCGGTAATGTCCAGAACGCCCGCGACAAGGTTTCCATGTGCATCGGTTGCCACGGCATCGAAGGCTACAAGGCAACGTTTCCCGAGCTGTACCACGTGCCGATGATCGCTGGGCAGAACGCCAAGTACATCGAAACCGCCCTCAACGAGTACAAGAAAGGCGCGCGCAGCCATCCCACGATGGACGCCATTGCCGGCAGCCTGTCCGACCAGGACATCGCCGATCTGGCCGCGTACTACTCGAATCTCAAGTAAGGGGGCAAACACATGAATCGCTACATGCTTGCCCTTGCGGGCGCGACCCTGGCCATGACGGGCGTTGCCGCCCAGGCGCAGGACCTGGCGGCCGGCAAGGCCGTCTTCGACAAATTCAACTGCGCTTCCTGCCACGGCGCCGACGCCAAGACGGCCGTGGATCCGGCCTATCCGACGCTGGCTGGCCAGCACGCGGACTACCTGGTTCACGCCCTGAAGGCCTACAAGCGCGGCGCGTCCGGCAGCGCGGCCACGGCCAACGTGCGCAAGAACCCCATCATGGGCGCTTTCGCGACCCAGCTGTCCGACCAGGACATCTCCAACGTGGCGGCATGGCTGTCGGCGCAGCCGAGCGACCTGGGCGTGCGCAGGTAAGCCGTCCGGATCCGTTCCGCAAACAAGAAAGCCCTCGGTCGGGGGCTTTTCTTTTTCCGCCGGGCCGTCCCAAGGAAAAAAAGCCCCCTCGGGGCAGCAAGCTGAAGGCGCAGCGTGGGGGCGGTGCTCAGCGGCTGGCGCGCTGGCGGATCAGGTCGATATAGGTGTCGCTGTCCAGCGGCGTGCCCAGGCGCTGCGCTTCCCACACCACCTGCCCCAGGCATTCCATGATTTCATGCGCGGCCTGGTGCGCGTCGCCGCGCGACACCAGCTGCTGGTAGGCCTGCCGGATTCCCGGCGGATGGTCGATGGACAGCTGCTCTGCAATGGCCAGATGCATGGACAGGTGCAGAAAGGGATTGGTGCGCCCCTTTTCCACCGAGTATTCGGCCGTCATGGCCTCGGGGTTTTCCAGGTCGCCGTGGTATTCGGGATGTTCGATGATCCAGTCCAGCGCGATGGCCTCGAGCGGTGTCAGCACTTCGGAGGCGCGATGCTTGCGCCAGGTTTCGATGAAGAATTCGCGGACTTGGTCGCGTGAGGGATTGAACATCTGATGGGGCTGAAAAGCGGGCTGGTGATGCATTATTTTACCGCCGCGCGCGGGCCGTCAGGCCCGCTGGCCCCTTTGCGATATAGAATTGGTTGCTATCGGCCATCCAGTGCGCGGTTCCCGTGGGCGATCTTCCCCGCCGGAACGGACGCTTCCCGATGCCGGCGCGTGCAGAAAAACCACTCGGAGCAAATGGAGCATTCATGTCCTACCAACATATCAAGGTTCCCGCTGGCGGCCAGAAGATCACGGTCAACGCTGATTTCTCGCTGAATGTGCCCGATCAGCCCATCGTCCCCTACATCGAGGGCGACGGCACGGGCGCCGACATCACCCCGGTGATGATCAAGGTCGTCGACGCGGCGGTGCAGAAGGCCTATGGCGGCAAGCGCAAGATCCACTGGATGGAAGTCTATGCCGGCGAGAAGGCCACCAAGGTCTACGGCCCCGACGTGTGGCTGCCCGACGAGACCCTGGACGTCGTCAAGGACTACGTGGTGTCGATCAAGGGCCCGCTGACCACGCCGGTGGGCGGCGGCATCCGTTCGCTGAACGTGGCCCTGCGCCAGCAGCTGGACCTGTACGTCTGCCTGCGCCCGGTGGCGTACTTCAAGGGCGTGCCCTCGCCGGTGCGCGAACCCGAAAAGACCAACATGGTGATCTTCCGCGAGAACTCGGAAGACATCTACGCCGGCATCGAATACATGGCCGAAAGCGAGCAGGCCAAGGAGCTGATCCAGTTCCTGCAGACCAAGCTCGGCGTGAAGAAGATCCGTTTCCCGAACACTTCGTCCATCGGCATCAAGCCGGTGTCGCGCGAAGGCACCGAGCGCCTGGTGCGCAAGGCCGCGCAGTACGTCATCGACAATGACCGTACGTCGCTGACCCTGGTGCACAAGGGCAACATCATGAAGTTCACGGAAGGCGGCTTCCGCGATTGGGGCTACGCGCTGCTGCAGAAGGAATTCGGCGCGACGCTGATCGACGGCGGCCCGTGGTGCAAGTTCAAGAATCCGAAGACGGGCCGCGAGGTCATCGTCAAGGACGTGATTGCTGACGCGTTCCTGCAGCAGATCCTGCTGCGCCCGGCCGAATACGACGTGATCGCCACCCTGAACCTGAACGGCGACTACATCTCGGACGCGCTGGCCGCGCAAGTGGGCGGCATCGGCATCGCCCCGGGCGCCAACCTGTCTGATTCGGTGGCCATGTTCGAAGCTACCCACGGCACTGCGCCGAAGTACGCAGGCAAGGACTACGTGAACCCCGGTTCCGAAATTCTGTCGGCCGAAATGATGCTGCGCCACATGGGCTGGACCGAAGCCGCGGACCTGATCATCTCCAGCATGGAAAAATCCATCCTGTCCAAGAAGGTCACGTACGACTTCGCGCGTCTGCTGGAAGGCGCGACCCAGGTGTCGTGCTCGGGCTTTGGCCAGGTGATGATCGAAAACATGTAATCGGCAGTGCGGCTCAAAAGCCGCCTCCATGAAAAAACGCAAGGCAAGCGCGCCTTGCGTTTTTTTTATGGGCCTTGCGTTAAATCAAACGCCCTCTGCAGTCTTGGTGAAAACCCTGGTGCTGTCCCTTATTCTGACGGAATACATACATAAACCGTCACATTCTGCCTTGATTGGTTTCATTGGGCGGGTGAAGAAGGATGAGAGGACTATGAAGAATTCCAGCTTGCGCAGGGAACTGCTGTGGTTTGTGTTCGCGGTCGGCGCTGTCGTGCTGGCCCTGGGCGCCTGGGACGCCTGGGAGCGCCGCGCTGAGATGGTGGCCGAGCGCAGGACCGAGCTGCGCCACGTCCTTGATCTGGCGTCCGGCATCGTGCGCAATGGCAAGCAAAGCGTGCGCGAGGGCATGCCCCTGGACGAGGCCAAGCGCAATGTGGCGCGCCGATTGGCGCAACTGCGTTATGGCGAGGACGGCTATGTGGGCGCCTTCGGCGACGGCTACGACCTGCTGGTGCATCCCGATCCCAAGCTGGTCGGCACCAACGTCCGGGCCGTCAAGGACAGCGCCGGGCAGCCGATCTTCGAAAACCTCTATGCCCAAGGCAAGGCGGGCGGCGGCTATACGCGCTACCAGTTCCCGCGGCCGGGAACGGATCAGGCGCTGCCCAAGATCAGCTATGCCACCTACGACGCGGATTGGGGCTGGCTGTTGTTCACGGGCCTGTACGTGGATGACGTCGATCAGGCGTTCTACGGCACTTTGTGGCGGCAAGGCGGTGTGACGCTGGGCCTTCTGGTGTTGCTATTGGCGGCGGCGCTGCGCTTTTTCCGCACGCATATCCTCGGTCCGCTGGACCAGGCGGTGGTGGTGTGCGAGCGCGTGGCCAATGGCGACTTGTCGGGCAGCGTGCCGCGCAATCAGCGCGGCGAGATCGGCCGCCTGTTCGACGCCCTGGCGCGGATGCAGCAACGCCTGGACGGGGCGGTGCGCAGCATTGTGCATTCCACGGCTTCCATTGCCGCGGCCTCGCGGCAGATCGCGGCGGGCAGCATGGACCTGTCGGACCGCACCGAGAAGCAGGCCGCCGCGCTGGAGCAGACCGCCGCCAGCGTGGAGCAGATCACCGCGACCGCGCAGCAGAGCGCGCAACATGTGCGTGAGGTCAGCGCGCTGGCCGGTCAGGCAGCGCAACTGGCCAGGCAGGGTAGCGATGAAACGCAGCACGCCATCGACGCCATGCGCGAGATTTCGCATAGCTCGCAGCGCATCGACGAGATCATCCGGCTGATAGACGAGATCGCGTTCCAGACCAACATCCTGGCGCTGAACGCCGCGGTGGAAGCGGCGCGGGCCGGAGAACAGGGCCGGGGCTTTGCCGTGGTGGCGGGCGAGGTGCGCGCGCTGGCTCAGCGCTCGGCCACCGCCGCCAAGGAGATCAAGACGCTGATCGAAGCGTCGGCGGATTCGGTGGCTCGTGGCAGCCAGCGCGTCGAGCAGGCCAGCGCGACGATGGGCAACGTGCTGGAGTCCGCCGCCACCAGCGCGCCGCTGATGGGGGAGATTGCCACGGCCTCGGCCGAGCAGAGCGTGGGCATCGAACAGATCAATCAGGCCGTGACGCATCTGGACGGCGTGACGCAGCAGAACGCCGCGCTGGTGGAAGAGTTCGCCGCGTCGGCTGGCGCGCTGCGCGATCAGGCGGCCGAGCTGGCGAATGCGGTGTCCGTCTTCAGGCTGTCTGCAGCCGCCTAGGCGAGCCCTGCACCACGTTCATGGCCCGCTGCAGGCGCTGCCCAAGCTCTCGGCTGGCGCTGGTCATGGGCATGCGCAGCTCATCGGTGATCAGGCCCTGCATCGAGAGGGCGCGCTTGATCGGAGCAGGATTGGGTTCGGTAAACAGCAGGCGGATCAGGCCGCGCAGGGGCTCGAAGAGTTCGCGCGCGGCGTCCGCGTGGCCGTCGCGGGCCAACTGCATGACCTCGACATAGCGCTCGGGATAGACATGCGCGGCGGCCGGGATGGCGCCGAGGCCGCCGGCCAGGAAGTGGTCCAGCAGGGCCATATCCTCCCCGCATAGCGGCGTCAGCGTGCCGCGCCGGTTCAAGGCCGCCAGTACCGCAGGATTGCATTCCTTGACGGCGCTGAAGTTGGGCAGCGCGGCCAGCGCTTCCATGGTTTCGACCGTCATGGTGACGCCGGTGCGCTTGGGGATGTTGTACAGGATGATGGGCCGCTGCGTGGCCCAGGCAATCTGGCGGTAGTGCCACAGGATGCCGGCCTGCGAAGGGCCCAGGTAGTAAGGCGGTGGCACCAGGTAGCCGGCCGGCTGGTACTTGTCCAGGCGCCGGATGGCGGTTGCGACGCCGCGCGTGTCCACGCCGCCCGCGCCGAACACCAGCGGCAGCGCGTGCGGATCGCTCGATATGGCTTCTATCATGTCGACCTTTTCCGGCACGCTCAGCAGATTGCCCTCGCCGGTGGAGCCAAACAGCACCAGGCCGGCGATACCCGCGTTGCGGTAATAGCGGGCCAGCGCCTGCGCGGCGTCCAGGTCCACATAGCCGCCGCGCATCGGCGTGACCATGGGCAGCCAGATGCCTTCAAACGCGGTCTTGCGTGGCGTGTCCATGGCTTACTGCCCCGTCATCGCGTATGCGGGAAGCACCGGGCCGAACTCGGCGCGGGGCAGGCCCGACATCACCGCGTGCATCAGCGCATCCAGCTGCCCGCGTTCGCATTGCAGTTGCAGCACGCTTTGCGCATGGACGTGATCCACCGACAGCACGTAGACGCCGATGCGTTCGCCCAATGCGCGATGCAGCGCCAGCCGCACGTTCAGTGCGTCCAGCGTGTCTATCCTGATGGTCAGCGCGACTCGTTCGACGCGGGCGTGCGTACGCTGCGCGGGCAGGATGTCGGACATGGGGGCGAGGCAGGCTTGAAGTCGGGGGATCATGGCGGGTAGCGGGACCGGAGGCGTCGCTTGCGGCGTTCCGGGGGATCCGGTTGGTTAATGACGGTTCCACTATAGGAAGCGTGCCGTAAATCCTGCCGATAAAAGCGGACGCAGCGCGTAAAAAACGCGTCAACGTCCGGGGCGCTCAGAACGTCTTGGTCAGCGACAGCAAGCCCGTTGCGCGGCCCATGTCGCGGCCGCGCGTATTGGTGTAGACGGCGCGGTCCGCGTTGGTGTCCAGATAGGCCAGCGAGACCGACAGGCCCTGGCCGAAGTCCTTCGTCAGCCCCAGCTTCCAGTCCGTGTAGTTGCCGTTGTCGACGTTGCGCACCAGTTGCCGGCCGACGTGCGCGTTGACGGTCAGGCCCCAGACGCCCGTATCGAAGTTGCCGGACAGGTCGAAGTACTGGCTGTGCTTGCTGTCGGCGAAGCCGAACAGGTTGGTCAGGGAGAGGGAGTACTTGAACATCAGAGGTCCATAGCCGATGCCGGCATACAGCTCGGTGGTGTCGGGACTGGTGTAGCCGGACGGATAGTCGCCAGGGTAGTAGTACTGCAGGACGCCCAGGTCGACGGGCACGTCCTGCGCGAGATTGCCCTTGTAGCCGCCGTAGAAGTCCATTTCCACGGGCGCGGACACGTCGCTGTTGCTGTCGTCGAGCCAGCTGATGCTGGAGTTCCAGTTGCCCAGGTAAAAGCCGCTGGAGTGGGCCAGGTCGAATCCGCCCTGGATGGCCGGCTTGTTATTGCTTTGCATCAGGCCGCGATAGCGGTATTGGCTGGCCAGGGTGACGTTGGCCGTCAACGTGAGGTCGGACGCGGCAGGCGCTGCGTCGGCGGGCGCGTCGGCGGCCAGTGCGTTGCCGGCTTGCGAGGCGGCCAGGGTCAGCAGCGCGAGCGCGGCCAAGGTGTGGCGGGGCATGGAATTGCTCCTACTGTTGGATGGGACCGCAACAATAGGAGCAAGCGCGTAAAGGCCGAGACAAGACTTGCGGGTTGCGCGTAAACGCGGCGTCAATGCGCGTCCGGGGCGCGCGCCTCAGCCGGCGAAGCGGTAGCCCACGCCGATCTCGGTGAGCAGGTAAACCGGCTGGGCGGGATCCGCTTCCAGCTTCTGGCGCAGATGGCCCATGTAGATGCGCAGGTAGTGGTTGCTTTCCACGTGCGACGGACCCCACACCTCGCGCAGCAGTTCGCGGTGCGTCATGACCTTGCCGCGATGCGCCAGCAGCGCCGCCAGCAGGCGGTATTCCATCGCAGTCAGGTGCACGTGCTGGCCGCTGCGCTCCACCACGCGTTTGGCGAAGTCCACGCGCACGTCGCCGAAGCTGATCTCGGAAGCATTGCCCGCGCCGCCTCTTGCGTGCCGCCGCAGCAGCACGCGCAGGCGCGCCAGCAGTTCACTGACGCCGAACGGCTTGGTGAGGTAGTCATCGGCCCCGGCGTCCAGCGCGGCGACCTTGTCGGCCTCGGCGCTGCGGGCGGACAGCACCAGTACCGGCACCTCGGTCCAGCCGCGCAGTTCTCGGATCAGGATCATGCCGTCTTCGTCGGGCAGGCCCAGGTCCAGCACCACCGCGTCGGGCTGCCGGGTGCCGGCTTCGATCAGGCCGCGCTTGACGGTTTCGGCTTCGTGGACGACGCAGCCCTCGCTTTCCAGGGCCTGGCGCACGAAGCGCCGGATGTTGGCGTCGTCTTCAATGATCAGGACGGTAGGCTGGTAATCGAACATGCGTTGCGGCGTTCAAGGGGTTTCGGATTGGATCGGGGGCGGCGCGCCCAGTGGCAGCGTAAAGACGAACTGGGCGCCGGACTCCTGGCCCGGCGCGTGTTCTACCCAGATTTTCCCATGGTGGGCGGCGATGATGGCTTCGCACACGGCCAGGCCCAGGCCGACGCCCGGGGTGGCGGACTCGCGGTCGCCGCGCGTGAATTTTTCGAAGATGCGGCGCTCAGCGCCCGGCGGCACGCCCGGGCCGTTGTCGCTGACCGCCACGCGCAGTTCGCCCTCGTGTACGTCCGCATGCAGACGCAGGGCGCTGCCGGCAGGCGTGTACTTGGCCGCGTTCTCCAGCAGATTGCAGAGCACGCGTTCGATCAGTACGCCGTCGCATTCCACCAGCGGCAGATGCGACAGGCTGTCCACGGTGACGCGGTGCGCGGCCAGCGGTTCGCGCATGGCGGCAAGCGAAGCGCCGACCAGTTCTTCGATGGATTGCCATTCCAGGCGCAGCGGCGTGTCGCGGTTCTGCAGCCGCGCCATGTCCAGCAGATTGACCACCAGCGCGTGCATGCGCTGGGCCTGGTCGCGCATGGCGCGGACGGTGTCGTGGATGTCGGGCGGCAGCGTCGCCTGCTGGCGTATCAGCGTGTCCGTCATGCCGACCAGGCTGGTCAGCGGGGTGCGCAGATCGTGCGACACGGCCGCCAGCAGCGAGTTGCGCAGCTTTTCGGATTCCATGCTGACCAGCGCCTGCTGCGCCACTTCCACGTAGTGCAGGCGTTCGAGCGCGATGGCGATCAGGGTGGCGTAGGCCTCGATCTGGCGGCGCGAGTCGGGATTCAGGAACAGGCTGCGGCGCGGAGCGGCCAGCGCCAGCACGCCGCGGGTGCGCATCGGCGCCTTCAGCGGCAGGTACAGCAGTTCGCTGTTGGACAGGGTGGAGGTGCCTGCGCCGGCCGGCTGTCCGTGGTCGTAGACCCATTGGGCCAGCGCGGATTCCAGCGGCGGCATGTCGTCCGCGGCGGGAGACGCCAGCTTCAGGCGGTCGTCCATGCCCAGGATGTATAGCGCGCAGCGCGAACCGAAGGTGGCATGCACGAAGGCGCCCGCCAGGGTGACGATCTGCTCGGGCAGCAGCGCGGACGACAATTCGCGCGCGAATTCGTAGAGGCTGCGCGCATCGGCTTCGCGCTTGACCGAAGCCTGCGCCTGCAAGCGCAGGCCGGCCGTCAACTGGCCGATCAGCAGGCCCACCGACAGCAGCACGCCGAAGGTCAGCAGATACTGCACGTCCGATACGGCGAAGGACGCCAGCGGTTGCACGAAGAAGAAATCGAACAGCCCTACGCTGATGACCGAGGCCAGCGCCGCCGGTCCGCGCCCGTGGCGCAGCGCAACGGCCACCACCGCCAGCAGGAACAGCATGACGATGTTGGTCTGGTGCAGCGCCGGGAAGGCCAGCATGGACAGCGCGGTGGCCGCGGCGCAATAGCACAGCGCCCAGGCGTAGCCCGCCAGCGGCCGCGGATTGCGCTCGTCGGCGGCCTGGCGCGTACGTTGTCCCAGCGTGAGCGGATCGCGCCCCGGCGCGGATGCGGCCGGCAGCGGCGGCGCGCCCAGGCGGATGATGTCGATTTCGGGGCAGCCCGCGGCCAGCATGTCGGCAAAGCTGTGGCGGCGCCACAGCCAGCCCGGCGAGATGGCCGCGGTCAGCAGCGCGGACAGCGACAGGCGCAGGCGCTGCAGGCCGCTGGCGCGGGTGCGGCCGATGATGGCCTTGGTGATGTTGTGGCGGCGCACATAGCGCACCACGGCGTCGACCATGTCGCCGCCGGCCAGGACTTCGCTGCGCGCGCCCAATGCATCCGCCAGGGCCAGGCTGCGCTGGATGCGCTCCTGTTCGGCCTGGGGCGGCGGGGCCGCGCGCGGTGTGTCGATGGTGACCACGTGCAGATCGCATTCCAGCTGCTGGCTCAGGCGGTGTGCGCTGCGGATGACGTACTCGGCGTCCACGTCCGGACCGATACACGCGACCACGGCTTCGCGCGTACGCCACACGGGTTCGATGGCGCGGTCGCGGCGGTAGGCCTGGACGTCGTCGTCGACGTGGTCGGCGGTGCGGCGCAGCGCCAGCTCGCGCAGCGCTATCAGGTTGCCCTTGCGAAAGAAATTGCGGGTGGCGTGGCGGGCCTGTTCCGGCAGATAGACCTTGCCTTCCTTCAGTCGGCGCAGCAGCTCGTCGGCCGACAGGTCCACCAGAATGACTTCGTCGGCCGCATCGAAGACCTCGTCCGGCACGGTTTCCCAGACGCGCACGCCGGTGATGCTGCCCACGGCTTCGTTCAGGCTGTCCAGGTGCTGCACGTTCAGCGTGGTCCAGACGTCGATGCCCGCCGTCAGGAGTTCCTGGATGTCCTGCCAGCGCTTGGCATGGCGCGAGCCTGGCGCGTTCGAATGCGCCAGCTCGTCCACCAGCACCAGGTCGGGATGGCGGGCCAGTGCGCCGTCCAAATCAAATTCCTTCAGCACGTGGCCACGGTACGGCACGTCCTTGAGCGGCAGGACAGGCAGGCCTTCCAGCAGCGTGGCGGTTTCGCGCCGGCCGTGGGTCTCGACGATGCCGGCCAGCACGTTGGCGCCCTGGGCGGCCTGCGCGCGCGCCGCCTCCAGCATGGCGTAGGTCTTGCCCACGCCTGCCGACGACCCGAAGTAGACGCGCAGCTTGCCGCGCACCGCCTGGCGCGCGGCGTCGTCCAGGGTCTTCAAGAGCGCGTCGGGGTCGGGACGCTCGCCAGCGATATCAGCCATGAACGCGCAGTAGGTGTGAGGGAACGGCTGGCAATACTATACGCCGCGGCATCAGCGGGCTGGACGCAATTGGTCCAGCGCCAGGTTCAGCGTCAGCACGTTGACCGCGGGGTCGCCCAGCACGCCCAGCCAGGGCTTCTCGGTATGGGCCTGGATCAGCGCGTCGACCTGCGCGCGCGGCAGGTCGCGGGCGCGCGCCACGCGCGCCGCCTGGTAGGCAGCGGCGGCCGGGCTGATGTGCGGATCCAGGCCGCTGCCTGATGCGGTGACCAGGTCCACCGGCACCGGGACCGGGTTGTCCGGATCGGCCGCCTTCAGGGCAGCGATGCGCGCCTGGATGGCATCGGCCAGCGCCGGATTGCGCGGCCCCAGGTTCGAACCGCCGGAGCCGGCGCCGTTGTACGGCATGGGCGCGGTGGCCGACGGGCGGCCCCAGAAGTAGGCAGGCGAACTGAACGACTGGCCGATCAGTTCGGACCCGACGACGCGGTCGCCTTGCTTGATCAGCGAGCCGGCCGCTTCGTGCGGGAAGACGGCGGCGGCGATGCCCGTGGTCAGGAAGGGATAGGCCAGGCCGGTCACCAGCGACAGCGCGGCGAAGACGACCAGCGCGGGACGCAGGATGCCGCCTTGGCGCGGCAGTGTGGCGGAATTTTTCATGATGGGTTCCTTGCGGTTTCGGGGCTCAGGCCCAGCCCAGGGCGGCCAGGACCATGTCGACCAGCTTGATGCCGGCAAACGGCACCAGCAGACCGCCCAGGCCATAGATGAGCAGATTGCGGCGCAACAGCACGGCCGCGCCCAGCGCGCGATAGCGCACGCCCTTGAGCGCCAACGGGATCAGCACCACGATGATCAGCGCGTTGAAGATCACGGCAGACAGAATGGCCGAGGCCGGTGTGGCCAGGCCCATGATGTTCAGCACGTTCAACTGCGGATAGACGGTGGCGAAGGCGGCCGGAATGATGGCGAAGTACTTGGCCACGTCGTTGGCCACGCTGAAGGTAGTGAGCGCGCCGCGGGTCATCAGCATCTGCTTGCCGATCTCGACGATCTCGATCAGCTTGGTGGGGTTGGAATCCAGGTCCACCATATTGCCGGCCTCCTTGGCGGCCTGGGTGCCCGAATTCATCGCCACCGCCACGTCGGCCTGCGCCAGCGCAGGCGCATCGTTGGTGCCGTCGCCCGTCATCGCTACCAGCCGGCCCTCCGCCTGGTAGGCGCGGATCAGCTTGAGCTTGGCCTCGGGCGTGGCTTCCGCGAGGAAGTCGTCCACGCCCGCCTCGGCGGCGATGGATGCGGCCGTAAGCTTGTTGTCGCCCGTGATCATCACGGTCTTGATGCCCATGCGACGCAGCTCCGCGAACCGCGATTGGATGTCCGGCTTGACGATGTCCTTCAGCTCGACCACGCCCAGCGCCCGATTGCCGTCGCTGACCATCAGCGGCGTGCTGCCGCGGCGGGCCACGTCTTCGGCCAGGCGCAGGGCCTGTTCCGGCACGGTAGAGTCCTGCTCGGCCAGCCAGGCCTGCACGGCGTCGACCGCGCCCTTGCGGATCATGCGGCCATTCAGATTCACGCCGCTCATGCGCGATTGCGCGGTGAAGGGCACGAATTCGGCATGCGCCATGGGCGCGGCCGGGGCGTGGATGGACTTGTCGGCCAGCGCCACGATGCTGCGGCCTTCCGGCGTTTCATCGGCCAGCGAGGCCAGGCGCGCGGCCTCGGCCAGTTCGCGCGCGGACACGCCGGGGGCAGGCAGAAAGGTCGAGGCCTGGCGGTTGCCGAAGGTGATGGTGCCGGTCTTGTCCAGCAGCAGCACGTCCACGTCGCCAGCGGCTTCCACGGCGCGGCCGGACGTAGCGATGACGTTCGCGCCCATCATTCGGCTCATGCCGGCCACGCCGATGGCCGACAGCAGGCCGCCGATGGTGGTGGGGATCAGGCAGACCAGCAGCGCGACCAGCACCGTGACCGTCACCACAGAACCACCGCCAGCGGCGTTGACCGCGTAGATCGAGAACGGCATCAGGGTCACGACCACCAGCAGGAACACCACGGTCAGGCCCACCAGCAGGATGGTGAGGGCGAGCTCGTTGGGCGTCTTCTGGCGCTTGGCGCCTTCGACCATGGTGATCATGCGGTCCAGGAAGCTCTCGCCGGGGTCGGCGGCGATGCGCACGAAGATCCAGTCAGACAGCACACGGGTGCCGCCGGTGACCGACGAGAAGTCGCCGCCGGACTCGCGGATCACGGGCGCGGATTCGCCGGTGATGGCGCTTTCGTCCACTGACGCCACGCCGGCGATGACCTGGCCGTCGCCAGGGATGATGTCGCCCGCTTCGACCAGCACTACGTCGCCCCGGCGCAGCAGGCCCGAAGGCTGGCTGACTGCCTGGTTGCGCCAGGCGCCGGGCGCAGCCAGGCTGGCGTCGGCATCGCGAAAGCCCTTCAGCAGACGGGCGTCGATGGTGGTGCGCAGGCCGCGCAGGGTGGCCGCCTGCTGCTTGCCGCGGCCTTCGGCCAGGGCTTCGGCGAAGTTCGCGAACAGCACGGTGAACCATAGCCACACGGCGATCGCCAGGATGAACCCGGCGGGCGCTTCGGCCCGGCCGCGCAGGGCCATGACCCACAGCACCGTGGTCAGGATGCTGCCGACGTAGACCACGAACATCACGGGGTTCTTCAACTGCGCGGCGGGCGATAGCTTGCGCAGGCTGTCCAGCACCGCCGGACCGATCAGGGCGCGCGACCACATGCCGAACTGGCGTTCACGCGCAACGTCAGTCGCGGCGCGGGCGGCGCCGCCGCCGGCGCCGGTAGTAGAAGTTTCAATCTTGGCCATTTTCATTCCTAGCCTTTAATTTGCAGGTGTTCCGCCACCGGGCCCAAGGCCAGTGCGGGCACGTACGTCAAAGCGCCTACCAGCAGCACCGCGCCGATCAACAGCACCACGAACAGCGGGCCGGTGGTGGGCATGCTGCCGGGACCGGCGGGCAGCCGGCGCTTGGCGGCCAGCGAGCCGGCCATCGCCAGGATGGCGACGATGATGGCGAAGCGGCCGAACCACATGGCGACGCCCAGCAGCACGTTGTAGAAGGGCGTGTTGGCCGACAATCCGGCGAAGGCGCTGCCGTTGTTGTTGGCGGCCGACGTCAGGCCATAGAGGATTTCGGAGAAACCGTGGATGCCCGGATTCAGCACGCCAGCCTGGCCGGCCGGCACCGAGACCGCCAGCGCCGTGCCGACCAGCACCAGCAGCGGGGTAGCCAGGATGACGATGGAGACCATCTTCATGTCATAGGCTTCGATCTTCTTGCCCAGGTATTCCGGGGTGCGGCCTATCATCAGTCCGGCGATGAAGACGCCCAGGATGGCGAAGGCCAGCATGCCGTACAGGCCCGAACCCACGCCGCCGAAGACCACCTCGCCCAATTGCATCAACAGCATCGGCGTCAGGCCACCCATGGCGTTGAGCGAATCGTGCATGCCGTTGACTGCGCCGCAGGACGCCGCCGTGGTGACGGTGGCGAACAGCGAGGTGGCGGCGATGCCGAAGCGGGTTTCCTTGCCTTCCATGTTGCCGCCCGGCGAGAACGCGCTGAGCGCGCTGTCGGCGCCGGCCTGGGCCGCCATCGGATTGGGCTGCTGCTCGAAGTAGGCGGCGGATAGCGCAAACACCGCGAACAGCACGGTCATGGCCGCCAGGATCGCGATGCCCTGGCGCCGGTTGCCCACCATTTCGCCGAACGAGAAGCACAGCGCGGCGGGAATGGCCAGGATGGCCAACATCTCCAGGAAGTTCGCCAGCGGCGTGGGGTTCTCAAAGGGATGCGCGGAGTTGGCGTTGAAGAAGCCGCCGCCGTTGGTCCCCAGCAGCTTGATCGATTCCTGCGAAGCGACCGGACCCATGGCCAGGGTCTGGGTCTTGCTGACGGCGGGATCGGTCACGGCCTGTCCCTGGGCGTCCAGCACGGGCTGGCCTTGGGCGTCCACGCGGGGCTGCTCGTAATGCACCGCCTCGATCGTCTGGACTTCCTGATAGGGGCTGAAATTCTGGATCACCCCCTGGCTGACCAGCGCCAGCGCCAGGACCAGGGACAGCGGCAGCAGCACGTACAGCGTGCTACGCACCATGTCGGTCCAGAAGTTGCCCACCGTGGCCGAGCAATGGCGCGACAGGCCGCGGATTAGCGCGAACAGTACGGCGATGCCGGTGGCGGCCGAGACGAAATTCTGCACCGTCAGCGCCAGCATCTGCGTCAGGTAGCTCATCGTCGATTCGCCGCCATAGCCCTGCCAGTTGGTATTGGCCACGAAGCTGATGGCGGTGTTCAGGGCCGAGTCCGGTGACACCGCGCCCATGCCGGCGGGATTGAGCGGCAGCATGCCCTGCAGGCGCTGCAAGGCGTAGACGGCCGCGATGCCGATGATATTGAAGGCCAGCACCGCCACGGCGTAGCGCTTCCAGCCCATTTCGGCCTGCGGGTCTATGCCCGCCAGCCGGTAGATGCCGCGCTCGATGGGACGGCCCCAGGCGGTTAGCCGGGATTGCCCGTTTTCCATGGCGATGCGGATGTAACGCCCGAGCAGGGGCGCGATCGCAAGCAGGACTGCCAGGTACGCGACCAGCAATCCGACGAATTCGGCGGTCATCAGAATTTCTCCGGTTTGAACAGCGCGACCAGCAGGTACACGAACAACAAGGCGGCCGTCAGGCCGCTCAGCCAATAGAGCCAGTTCATGGCTGCTCTCCCGCAGACAAGGTTTCGCAGAACCGCAACAGGGCGAAAGTCAGCCCGGCCATGACGGCAAAGATGGCGATATAGAAGGCATCCACGTTTTTCCTCCCGGGAGCGGCGCTCCCTTCGAACGACGGGCCTGCTCGGCGAATAGGGATGCGCGCCGGGCAGGCGTAGTGACCAATCAGGACACCGGCAGGTTACGGAGCGGGGGGTAAAAACGGGGTATACGTTTGGGAGGGGGGTGTAAATGAAACGTAAAATCCCAATATTCAGTACGGGAACACCGAATTGCACCAGCTTGGTGCATGGAATATGTAAATGAATGCTCCTTCTTAGGGCATTCCCCTAGTGTGACAATCCCGCATCTGGTGCAGAATCTCTTCCCATGCAGGTGAGGAGACAAAGCCCTGCATGGGCAAATACCGGCGGCACCGGTACATAAAAAAAGTAAAGCAGTACCCAAAAAAAGCAAAACGCACAACGGCTGGCACCAGGTAGTGCCGGCCGTTGTCGCATAAAAAGCCGGCATTTCAAGCGCAAAGGCTTTTCAAGCGCCGCGTTTCGCGATAATCAGACAGGGTTCGCTCATCCCAGCTATGTCGGAATCGCGCCTTTCATCCTCGGCACCCGCCACGACTCCCTATTGGCGCCGCAACTTGTGGCTGATCCTGGTGTTGCTCGTCGCCTGGGCCGCGCTGACCTTCATTCCCGCTTTTTTTGCCCGCAGCCTGAACTTCGATTTCATCGGCTGGCCGTTCGCGTTCTGGATGGCGGCCTATGGCGCGCCGCTGGCCTACCTGGTCATCATCGGCATCTACGCCCGGATCATGAATCGCGCCGATGAGCGCTCCGACGACACGGGAGGGCACCGCTGATGCCGTTTTTCAGCGGAGACACGCCCCAGCAATTCAGAGTCCGGCTGCGCCGCATCTACGTGCTGTACACGGCGGGCTTCGCGTTGATGATCCTGTTGATGGCGCTGGCCGAGATCCTGGGCATGCCGCGCAACTGGATCGGCTATGTATTCCTGCTGGTCACGGTCAGCCTGTACGCCGGTATCGGCATCGTCTGCCGGACCTCGGATCAGGTGGAATACTACGTGGCCGGCCGGCGGGTGCCCGCGATCTACAACGGCATGGCCACCGCCGCCGACTGGATGTCGGTGGCTTCCTTCATCGGGGTGGCCGGCACGCTCTACCTGACGGGCTACGGTGGGCTGGCCTACATCATGGGCTGGACCGGCGGCTACGTACTGGTGGCGATGCTGCTGGCGCCTTATCTGCGCCGCTTCGGCCAATACACCATCCCCGACTTCATGGGTGCGCGCTATGGCGGCAACATGCCGCGCCTGGCGGGCGTGGCCTGCGCCATACTCTGTTCCTTCACCTACCTGGTGGCGCAGATCTACGGCGTGGGCATCATCACCACGCGCATGACCGGCATTTCCTTCGAGCTCGGCATCTTCGTGGCGCTGGGCGGCATGCTGGTCTGTTCGTTCCTGGGCGGCATGCGCGCGGTCACCTGGACGCAGGTTGGGCAGTACATCATCCTGGTCATTGCCTATCTGGTGCCGGTGGTCTGGCTGTCCATCAAGCACACCAACATGCCCGTGCCGCAGTTGTCGGCCGGGGTGGTGCTGCAGCAGGTCACTGAAAAAGAAATCTACCTGCAGAACGACCCGTCCGAAATCGAGGTGCGCAGGCTTTGGCAGGAGCGCGCCGACGAAATGGGCCGCCGGATGGCGGCATTGCCAGAATCCTGGACACTGGAAAAGGACAAGCTGCGCAGCCGGCTGGCGCAGTTGACGGCGAACGATGCGCCCATGGTCGAGATCCGCTCGGCCGAACGCGAACTGGCCGGCTATCCCCCCAGCGTGGAGGAGGCGCGTGTCGCATGGGCGCAGGCCAAGGCCGCCTTCGAGGCGCGGGCGGCGCCCGCCACACCGCATGCGGAACCGTTCCCGTCCAAGGATCCGGAAGAGCAGCGCAATATGCGCGTCAACTTCCTGGCGCTGGTGCTATGCCTGATGCTGGGCACCGCCGGCATGCCGCACATCCTGATGCGTTCATACACCACGCCTTCAGTCATCGAGGCGCGCAAATCGGTGTGCTGGTCGCTACTGTTCATCCTGCTGCTGTATTTCATGGCGCCGGCGCTGGCGCTGCTTGTGAAGTACGAGGTCTATACACAGGTGGTGGGGTCCAGCTTTCTCAGCCTGCCCAACTGGGTGCATGCCTGGAGCGCCGTCGACAGCAATCTGCTGGACGTGACCGACGTCAACCGCGACGGCATCGTGCAGTTGAGCGAAATCAGCATGGGTGCCGACGTGGTGGTGCTGGCCATGCCGGAAATCGGCGGGCTGCCCTACGTCATATCGGCCCTGGTGGCGGCGGGCGGGCTGGCTGCGGCGCTGTCCACCGCCGATGGCCTGTTGCTGACCCTGTCCAACTCCCTGTCGCACGACATGTGGTACCGCATGGTGTCGCCGCGCATGTCGGCGGCGCGCCGCGTGATGGTGTCCAAGATCCTGTTGCTGCTGGTGGCGTTCGGTGCGGCCTGGGTGGCGGCGCGCAAGCCGGCGGACATCCTGTTCATGGTGTCGGCCGCGTTTTCCTTCGCGGCTTCGTCGTTTTTCCCGGCGCTGGTCATGGGCGTGTTCTGGCGCCGGGCCAACAAATGGGGGGCGACGCTGGGCATGGCGGCGGGGCTTGCGGCGACGTTCGCCTACATGACGCACACGCATCCGTGGCTGCGCGAATGGGTGCTGGGCATTTCACGCACCCAGCCCGTGGACCTGTGGTGGGGCATCCAGCCGATCGCGGCGGGCGTGTTCGGCGCGCCGGTGGCATTCCTGACGATCATTGTGGTGTCCCTGCTGACGCCGCCTCCTGACCGGGCCACGCTGGCGCTGGTGGACTACCTGCGGCATCCGGGCGCACCCAAGCCGCAGGGCGAACGCGCCTAAGGCGCTGCGCAGGCGTCGGCCTTCCGGTTTTCCGGATCGACGCAGGAAGCCCATGCCGCCGCGGGCATCGTTTGCAGCAGGGTATAGGTCTGGCCGGGCGCCCATAGCCATTGCACGCCGCCAGGCGTCTGGCCGGCGGCCTCCCAGACCCGTTTGCGTTGCGCGCTGGTCATGGGGAACTGTCCATCGTCGCCGCTTTTGCCTTTTGCCAGCACCTGGGCGGGGTCCCGCTTGGCGTCATAGATGCTGACCATGCTTGCGGCGGTCTGCTTGGGTTGCACGATGGTCCAGTCGTAGTTGTACGAATCCAGCGCTGGCGCTTTCCAGGCCGGACCGGGCAACACTAGTACGGCATAGTGGCCCGGACTTTCGCGGTAGGGCAGTCCCAGAACGGCGGGCTCGTCCGCCCACGCCGTCCGCTGGCGCAAGTAGCGCTGCGCCCTGCGGCCCTGAGCGTCATACGTCACGACTTCGAACGCGTCTTCGGATCTGTCTTGATAGGAAATCGTGCGCAACAGCCGGCCCGCCGCGTCATGCACGTAGCGGGCCATGGGCCGGGAGCGCGCCGAGCAATCGTTGGCGCCCAGCTCGGCCAGCCAGCCGTGGGCGTCGTAGCGCAGGCAGTAGCGCGCCGGCCGGTTGCGGCGGCCGTCCCATGCGCGCGAGCGCTCCTCGTAGCCAGTCAGCCGACCGGCGGCGTCATAGTAGAAGCGCGTTTCAGCGTCTGGCGGGGGCAGCTCGGCCTTGCCCGATGCGCGGGTTTCGTGGACTGCGTTGGCACTGTAACGGGCGATGCCGCACAAATGCTGGCGGCCGTCGGGGGCGCTTTCCCAGCGCAGCATCGTGACGCCGATGCGGGCGTGCGGCGCGGCGGCATAGACGGACCAGTCCACCTGTTCGGCCCAGATGGCGGGGGAGGCGCGTCCGTCCGTGTCTATGGCGACGCCAGGCAGCCATGACCGGATGCGCGAGCCGTCCAGCGCCAGCAAGGTATTCGTGTCGTCCAGGGAAATGTCCATCACCCTGGTGTGGCGCTGCGCGGACGCCGCCAGTGGCTCGCAGAGCGCGCTGGCCAGCCCCGGCGCCATGGAAAGTGCCGTCAGCGCAAGCAGACGCAGAGAGCAATCAAAGCGCGGCATTGTGCAGGTAGGCGATCAGCCCCCAGAGTTCGCTGCTGACGCCGCCCAGGCGCAAGGCGTTGTCGCGGGTGTCCATCAGCAGGAAGGGGTAGGCGTTGCGTTCCAGCTTGCCCGGAGGAGGTAGTCGGTAAGGCGTGAAGTGCTCGCCCGACAGCAGGTAGGTATTGGTCATGTCGCCGACATCCACATGCAGGTACCAGACGGTCAGCTCCGCGACGTTCAGGGCAGCATCCGCTTCCGGATACAGGCCGCCCTGGCCGGCGGGGATGGCGCTGTCCAGCACTGCCATGAGCACGGCGCGCGGGCCAGGCTTCGGAAAGTTTGCGCCTTCACTGCCGCGCTGCGTGAACGCCTGGCGGATGAATCCCGCGCCGCGTGAGCCGGGCACCACCGTGCGGGCGAACATCGCCTCCAACTGGGCTTGCGACAAGGGGCCGGGCGTAGCGGACAATTGGTCCAGGTCCTGCTTGAAAGCGCTCAGCCAGGTGCGGTAGCGCACGAGCTCAGCCGCGCGGTTGAACTCCTGGGCCCAGGCATTGCCGGCCGGCAGCAAGCCCAGACAGCCCAGGCACAGCCAGGCCGCCAGCCAGCGGCGGATCCGGGACCTCGCCGTGGACCCGTCGCGGGGCTTCAATGCGAAACGGATTTCGAGAACACGTTCATCACCACCACGCCGGCGATGATGAGGCCGATGCCGATGAGCGCGGGCGTGTCCAGGTGCTGCTTGAACAGCACCGCGCCCACGATGGATATCAGCACGATACCCACGCCGGACCAGATGGCGTAGGCGATGCCCACCGGGATCTCGCGCAGGGTCAGCGACAGGAAGTAGAACGAGATCAGATAGCCGAACACCGTCACGATGGACGGCGCCAGGCGGGTGAAGCCTTCGGACCCCTTGAGCGCGCTGGTCGCGAAGATCTCGGCGATGATCGCTATGCCCAGATAGAGCCACTTCATTTGCGCGTTCCTTCGGCTTGTCGCAGCAGCACCAGCAGGGCGCCCGCGCCGCCTTCGCGCTCGGGCGCCTCGGAAAACGCCAGCACCTCGTTTTTCTGCACCAGCCAGGTGCGGGCCTTGTCCTTGAGCACCGGTTCCAGCCCCTGTGAGCCATAGCCCTTGCCGTGCACGATGCGCACGCAACGGATGCCGTGCTCCTGGCATTCGTCCAGGAACGACAGCAGGGCGTGGCGGGCCTGTTCCACCCGCAGACCGTGCAGGTCCAGTTCGGCGCCTGCGCGCCATTGGCCGCGGCGCAGGTTGCGCGCGGTGTCGGGCGCGGCGTCGCTGCGTACGAAGGCGGTGCCGCCTTCGGACAGCAGATGCGTGATTTCGCCGCCGTCTGAGACGCCGGCGTCGGCGCGCGTGGGCGTTTCGCCCAGCGCGTTGGCGCGGCGCAGCGCGGGCGCAGGCTGTGCCACGGGCTTGTGCTCCACCCGGGCGGCCTGCTTGATGGGCGTGACCGACTGCATCGTGCGCTTGAACGCCGCCATGTCGTCCACGGGGGCGGTGTCGGCTTTTTTCAGCACCGCCACCCGCTGGGCCAGGGCGGCGCGTTCGCGCTCGGCCTGCAGGTCTTTCTTCAGGCGTTTCAGGTCGGCCAGGCCGACCTTACTGCCCCGCATTCTCCAGCCACCGTTGTGCGTCCAGCGCGGCCATGCAGCCGGTGCCGGCGCTGGTGATGGCCTGGCGGTAGACGTGGTCCTGCACGTCGCCGGCCGCGAACACGCCCGGGACCGAGGTCATCGTGGCCATGCCGGACAGGCCGCTCTTGGTGACGATGTAGCCGTCCTTCATTTCCAGTTGGCCCTGGAAGATTTCGGTGTTGGGCTGGTGGCCGATGGCGATGAAGGCGCCGGTGGCCGCCATGTCTTCGGTGACGCCGGTGTCGACGTGGCGCACGCGCACGCCGGTGACGCCGCTGTCGTCGCCCAGCACTTCTTCCAGGGTATGGAACAGCTTGAGTTCCATGTTGCCGTTCTCGACCTTGCTCATGAGCTTGTCGACCAGGATGGGCTCGGCGCGGAACTTGTCGCGGCGATGGATCAGGGTGACCTTGCGGCAGATGTTCGACAGGTACAGCGCTTCTTCCACGGCGGTATTGCCGCCGCCGACGACGACGACGTCCTGGTTGCGGTAGAAGAAGCCGTCGCAGGTGGCGCAGCCGGACACGCCGCGGCCCATGAAGGCCTCTTCAGACGGCAGGCCGAGGTACTTGGCCGAGGCGCCGGTGGCGATGATGAGGGCGTCGCAGGTGTAGATCTTGCCGGTGTCGCCCGTGAGGGTGAACGGGCGCTTGGACACATCGACCTTGGCAATGTGGTCGAAGATCATTTCGGTGTTGAAACGTTCGGCGTGCTTCTGGAAGCGCTGCATCAGGTCCGGACCCTGCACGCCATCGGCGTCGGCCGGCCAATTGTCGACGTCCGTGGTGGTCATGAGCTGGCCGCCTTGGGCCAGACCTGTAACAAGAACAGGGCTCAGATTGGCGCGTGCCGCATAGACGGCCGCCGTGTAACCGGCGGGGCCGGAACCGAGTATCAAAACTTTAGCGTGCGTAGGCGTGGACATGGGCGGGTATCTTTAGGTTAACGCCCAATTATAATGAGCCGCATGCCGCGTATCTCGACTGCTTCTCCGCGCGCCTCGCGCAATACCCGTAACGGGCCTTCCCCCCTGCAGACGCGCTTGTCCGCCCTGCTGCGCGAAGCCCGCTGGATCCTCTTCGCCGCCCTGGCGGCCTGGCTGACGCTGGTGCTGGCCACCTGGAATGCGGCCGACCCTGGCTGGTCGCATTCCGTCCCCGCCGGCGCCATCCACAACAAGGGCGGGACCCTGGGCGCCTATCTGGCGGACATCCTGCTCTATCTGTTCGGCTTTTCCGCCTGGTGGTGGGTAATTTTGCTGCTGCACCGGGTGCGCGCGGGCTACCGCCGCCTGGCCAGTCATCTTCGCGTTACCAATAGTAAGCAGCCGGAAGTGTTGCCCCGCGTCCACTGGGAAGAGGGCATCGGTTTCTTTCTGCTGCTGGTGGGGTCGCTGGGCATGGAAGCCCTGCGCCTGGCCAGCCGCGGCACGCATCTGCCCGGCGCCTCCGAGAACACCAGCGGCGCCGGCGGCGTGATCGGCCAGACGCTGGCCGACCTGATCGGCCGCAGCATCGGTTTCACTGGCAGCACGCTGGCCTTTCTGGTCATGCTGGCCATCGGCCTGAGCCTGTTCTTCTCGTTTTCCTGGCTGTCCATCGCCGAACGCGTGGGCTCGTGGCTGGAGGGCCTGGTGCGTCGCGTGCGCGACTCCTACGCCGCCCGCGAAGACCGCAAGGTCGGCGAGGTCGCCAAGGCCGTGCGCACCGAACAGGTCGTGGCCAAGCAGGAAAAGCTGGTCCACGAGCAGCCGGTGCGGATCGAACCCGCCATTACCGTGGTGCCCAAGTCCGAACGCGTTGAAAAGGAAAAGCAGCAATCGCTGTTCTTCGCGCCCTCGGGCGGCGCGGAAGGCGATCTGCCCGCGATCAGCCTGCTGGATCCACCCCTGGCCAACCAGGAAACGGTGTCGGCCGAAACCATTGAATTCACTTCGCGCCTGATCGAAAAGAAGCTGGCCGACTTTGGCGTGTCGGTCACCGTGGTGGCGGCGCAGGCCGGCCCGGTCATCACGCGCTACGAAATCGAGCCCGCCACGGGCGTGAAGGGCAGCCAGATCGTCAACCTGGCCAAGGACCTGGCGCGCGCGCTCAGCCTGGTCAGCATCCGGGTGGTGGAAACCATTCCGGGCAAGAACCTGATGGGCCTGGAACTGCCCAACCCGCGCCGCCAGATGGTGCGCCTGTCCGAGATCCTGGGTTCGCAGACCTACCACGCCAGCCATTCCGTCGTGACGATGGCGCTGGGCAAGGACATCGCCGGCAATCCGGTGGTGGCCGACCTGGCCAAGATGCCCCACCTGCTGGTGGCGGGCACGACCGGTTCGGGCAAGTCCGTGGGGATCAACGCCATGATCCTGTCGCTGCTGTACAAGGCGGACGCGTCCCACACCCGGCTGATCCTGATTGATCCGAAGATGCTCGAAATGAGCGTCTACGAAGGCATTCCGCATCTGCTGGCGCCGGTGGTCACCGACATGCGCCAGGCCTCCAACGCGCTGAACTGGTGCGTGGGCGAAATGGAAAAGCGCTACCGCCTGATGAGCAAGATGGGCGTGCGCAACCTGGCGGGCTACAACACCAAGATCCGCGACGCCATCAAGCGTGAGGAACCCATTCCGAATCCGTTCTCGCTGACGCCGGACGCGCCGGAGCCGCTGTCGCCGCTGCCCACCATCGTGGTGGTCATCGACGAACTCGCCGACCTGATGATGGTGGTGGGCAAGAAGATCGAAGAGCTGATCGCCCGCCTGGCACAGAAGGCGCGCGCCGCCGGCATCCACCTCATCCTGGCCACGCAGCGTCCCAGCGTCGACGTCATCACCGGCCTGATCAAGGCCAACATCCCGACGCGCATCGCGTTCCAGGTGTCGTCCAAGATCGACTCGCGCACCATTCTGGATCAGATGGGCGCCGAAACCCTGCTGGGCCAGGGCGACATGCTTTACATGCCGCCGGGCACCGGCCTGCCGGTACGCGTGCACGGCGCGTTCTGCAGCGATGACGAAGTGCACCGCGTGGTGGAAAGCCTCAAGGCGCAGGGCGAACCCAACTACATCGAAGGCCTGCTGGAAGGCGGCCTGGACGGTGACGGCGGCGAAGGCGCCAGCAGCGTCACCGGCATCGGCGGCGACGCCGAATCCGACCCGATGTACGACCAGGCTTGCGAAGTGGTGCTCAAGCACCGCCGCGCGTCCATTTCGCTGGTGCAGCGCCACCTGCGCATTGGTTACAACCGTGCGGCCCGGTTACTGGAGCAGATGGAGCAATCGGGTATGGTGTCGGCGATGCAGTCCAATGGCAACCGCGAGATCCTGGTTCCCGCAGCCGCCGCCGCCCGAGAGGAAGCTTGATGAAGATGTTCCGCCGACTGGCCGCCGTGGCGGCCCTGAGCCTGGCGCCCGCCATGGTGTTTGCCGCCAGCGCGCAGGAGCAGCTGCGCGCTTTCGTGGCCACGGTGACCTCGGCCACCGGCTCGTTCTCGCAGTACACGGTGAACAATCAGGGCCGCACGCAGCCCGCCCAGACCGGCGTGTTCTCGTTCCAGCGGCCAGGCAAATTCAAGTGGGCGGTGCAGAAGCCCTATGAGCAACTGGTGATCTCGGATGGCCGCCAGGTATTCCAGTTCGATCCGGACCTGGCCCAGGTCACCGAACGCAAGGTCGATGCCGCCATCGGCACCTCGCCCGCCGCCATCCTGTTCGGCTCGGGGTCGCTGGAGCAGTCGTTCGACGTTTCGGCCCTGCCGTCCAAGGATGGGATCGATTGGCTGCGGGCCAAGCCGCGCACCGCCGATGCGGGCTTTTCGCGCGTGGACATCGGCATGAAGGACAACCTGCCGGTGCGCGTGGAGCTGCTGGATTCATTTGGCCAGACCACCCGCGTGGATCTGTCCGGCATCGCAGCCAACCCACAGCTGCCGGCCAAGGAATTCCAGTTTGTCGCGCCCAAGGGTGTTGATGTCGTGAAGATGTGAAAAAAGCCTGGCAACGCCAGGCTTTTTCTTGTGTGGTGTCCGCTTAGGGACGCTTATACGCGATGCAGTCGACCTCGACCTTGGCGTCGACCACCAGCGACGACCGCACGCAGGCCCGCGCCGGCGGGTTCTCGCCGAAGTATTCCTTGAACACCTTGTTGAACGACGCGAAGTCGCGCGCGTCGTCCAGCCACACGCCGCAGCGCACGACGTGTTCGGGACCGTAGCCGGCTTCCTTCAGGATGGCCAGCACCTGCTGGATGGCCTTGTGCGATTGGGTCACGATGCCGCCTTCGACGACTTCGCCGTTGTCCATCGGCACCTGGCCGGACACGTGCAGCCAGCCGTCGGCCGCGACCGCGCGGGCAAAGGGCATGTGCGAGCCACCCTGGCCCGTGCCGCCGGCGACGCCGTAGCGGGTGATGCCGTTGCTGTCGGCGGTGGGAGCATTGCTCATGGTTCTCTCCTTGAAATGAATGGCCGGTTTTGCACCGGGATTTCGCCCGTTGCTTACTGGAAGTTCTTGCGCAGGTCGCCGCTGCGCGGCAGCCAGCGGCCGGCGCGGTCGCCGGTGGCCTCGCCCTGGCGATAGGACAGGGCGCCATTGACCCACACCGCCTCGATGCCAGCGGCAGTCTGCACCGGCGCGGCGAAGGTGGCGCGGTCGATGACCGTGGCCGGATCGAACAGCACCAGGTCCGCGTGGTAGCCCTCGCGCACCAATCCGCGCTCGGCCAGGCCGAAGCGGGCGGCGGACAGGCCCGTCATCTTGTGCACGGCCTCCGTCAGCGGGAACAGCCCCACGTCGCGGCTGTAGTGGCCGAGCACGCGCGGGAATGCGCCCCAGAGCCGGGGGTGAGGCATGGGATCGTTGGGCAGGCCGTCGGAGCCCACCATGGTGAGCCGGTGCGACAGCACGCGGCGCACGTCGTCTTCATGCATGTTGTGGTACACGGCGCCGGCCGGCTGCAGGCGCGCGGCCGTTTCGAGCAGGCTCAGGCCCCAGTCGGAGGCAATGTCGGCCAGCTTGCGGCGGGCCTGCTCCGGATGCGGCACGGACCAGGTGATGTCGATGTCGAACTCGTCCGTGACCTGCTTCAGGTCCAGGGTCGAGGAGCTGGCGGAGTAGGGGTAGCAGTCGCAGCCCACGTGTTGCAGGCGGCCGGCGGTCTCGAGCGCGGACAGCACTTCTTTCGTGCGGCCCCAGTTGCCGGCGCCGGCGCATTTCAGGTGCGACACCACCACCGGCACGCGGGCATGCTGGCCGATGTCGAAGGCTTCCTGCATGGCCTCCAGGATGGCGGCGAACTCCGAGCGCAGATGGGTGGTGTAGAGCGCGCCGAATTCATCCAGCGCCTCGGCAAGCAGCTTGACCTCTTCGGTGTCCGCGTCGAACGCGGAGGCATAGGCCAGGCCGGTGCTCAGGCCGATGGCGCCATGGGCCAGCGCGTCGCGCAGCTGCTCGCGCATGGCCAGCACTTCCTCGCGAGTGGCGGCGCGGTCGAGCCGGTCCATGTGGTTGCTGCGCAGGGCAGTGTGGCCGACCAGTGCGGCCACGTTCACGGCGGGGCGCGCGGCCTCGATGGCGCGGGTGTAGTCCGCGAAGGTGGGGTAGCTGAAGTCCGCGCGGGCGCCCAGCAGGTTCATCGGGTCCGGCGGTTCGCCGCGCAGGGCCACGGGCGACGCGCTGATGCCGCAATTGCCCACCACCACGGTGGTCACGCCCTGGGACAGCTTGGGCAGCATGTCCGGCGTGCGGATGACGTTGGTGTCGTCATGCGTGTGCACGTCGATGAAACCCGGGGCCAGCGCCAGGCGGGTGCCATCGATGATCTGGCGCGCCGCCGCGCCGGGCAGGTCGCCGATGGCCGCGATGCGGCCGTCGGCCAGCGCCACGCTGGCGCGGTAGGCGGGTTCGCCGGTGCCGTCCAGGACCAGCACATTGCCTATGAGGGTGTCGTACATCTTGTGTTCCAGTTCAATCGCCCAGCGGCAGGCGGTTTGGACCGCCGCGGTGTTCGTCCAGCGCCAGCTTGATGCGGCGCAGGCGCTCCCGGTTTTCTTCCTGGTTCAGCATGGCCAGTTCGGTCGAGAGCAGGTCTATGGCCAGCATCATCGCGTAGCGCGATGCCGAGGGCTTGTAGATGAAGTCGGTTTCGTCGGTGCGGATGGGCAGCACCACGTCGGCCAGTTCAGCCAGGGCGGAGGTGGCGTCGGTGATGGCGACGATGCGCGCCTGGTACTGCTTGACGATGCGGGCCGCGCCCACGATTTCCGGCGTGAGGCCCGAGGCCGACAGGATCAGCACCGCGTCGCGTTCGTCCAGCGTGGCCGCGACCATGCGCAGCAGCACCGCATCGCTGTACACGGCAATGGGATAGCCCAGGCGAACCAGGCGCGACTGCACTTCCTGCGCCAGCACGGCCGACGCGCCGCCCATGCCGAAGACATAGATCATGCGCGCGCCGTCGACAATGCCGGCGGCCGCCTCGAACAGTTGCTCGGTGAAGTTGGGCAGGTGGGCGCGCAGCGTGCTTTCGATGTCGGCGTAGATGCGGGCGTAGAAGGTGCTTTCCTCGGTTGGCGCGCTGGGGTCCAGGAAGCGGCTGCCCACTGTGCTGGCCTGGGCCAGCTTGAGCTTCAGGTCGCGGGTGTCGTCGCAGCCGACCGTGCGCGCGAAGCGCGAGATGGTTGCGATGCTGACGCCGGCCTTGGCCGCCAGCTGGTCGACGGTGGCGCTGGCGCCCCAGATGATGTCGTCCAGTATGGCGTCGGCGACCTTGCGTTCGGTCACGCTCAGCGAGTCCCGCCGACTGCGTATCTGGAAGACGATGTCGCGGATGATGTTCATGTGGGCTTCCTGGATCTGTTCTGGACTGGGCGGTTATCAGGCGGCCAGCTCGGCGTCGCCGATGCGCGAACACGCCACATAGTGGCCCGGGCCGACATTGGCGGCCTGCGCCTCGGTGGTTGCGCAGCTTTCGATGGCGTAGGGACAGCGGGTGCGGAACACGCAGCCGGAAGGCGGGTTGACCGGGCTGGGGATGTCGCCCTTCAACAGGATACGCGAGCGCGGCGCGCGCGGGTCCGGCACCGGCGCGGCGGACAGCAGCGCGCGGGTATAGGGATGGCGGGGGCGGGCGTAGACCTCACTGGTCGGGCCGCGTTCCATGACACGGCCCAGGTACATCACCACGACCTCGTCGCACAGGTAGTCCACCACCGCCAGGTCGTGGGCCACGAACAGCATGGTCAGGCCCAGGTCGCGCTGCAGGTCCTGCAGCAGGTTCAGCACCTGCGCCTGCACCGACACGTCCAGCGCGGACACCGGCTCGTCGGCCACGATGAAATCGGGCTCGACTGCCAGCGCGCGGGCGATGCCGATGCGCTGGCGCTGGCCGCCGGAGAACTCGTGCGGATAGCGGCGGCTGTGGTCGGCGTTCAGGCCCACGCGTTCCAGCAGCTCGCCGATGCGGGCCATGCGGCGGTTCTGGGCAAGCCGGTGGGTGTCCAGCGCTTCGCCCAGGATCTCGGCCACCGTCATGCGGGGGTTGAGGCTGGCGTAGGGATCCTGGAACACGATCTGCATGCGGCGGCGCCAGGGCAGCATCTGCTTTTCGGACAGCTTGGTGATGTCCTGGCCGTCGAACAGGATGCGGCCGGCGGTGGGCGCGAACAGGCGCAGCAGGGCGCGGCCGGTGGTGGTCTTGCCCGAGCCGGATTCGCCGACCAGGCCGACGATGGTGTTGCGCGGCACGTCGAAGCTGACGCCGTCCACGGCCTTCACGACCGGCGCATGGCGCGCCTGCGAGGTGGGGAAGTGGACCTTGAGGTCCTGGATCCGCACCAGCGGCTCCTCGGCGCGGATGGGAATGGGGCTACTCGTCATATCGGATTCACCTTGATGCAGCGCGCGCGGTGGTCGGTCTGCACCGGCATGAGTTCGGGTACGGCGGCGCGGCAGTCGTCGGCAGCCAGCGGGCAGCGCGGCGCGAAGGTACAGCCGGCCGGCAGCGACAGCACGCTGGGCACGTTGCCCGGGATGGCGCGCAGCCGTTCGCCGGAGGCCAGCAGGGCGGCCGTGGGGATGCAGGACAGCAGACCGCGGGTGTAGGGGTGCGTGGGCTTTTCGAACAGGTCGTAGACGCCGGCGTCCTCGACCACGCGGCCCGCGTACATGACCGCCACGCGATGCGCGATCTCGGCCACCACGCCCAGGTTGTGCGTGATGAACAGGATGCTCATGTTCATCTCGGCCTGCAGCCGGCGCAGCAGGTCCAGGATCTGCGCCTGCACGGTCACGTCCAGCGCGGTGGTCGGCTCGTCCGCGATCAGCACGGCGGGGTTGCACGCCAGGGCCAGCGCGATCATCACGCGCTGGCGCATGCCGCCCGACATCTGGTGCGGGTACTCGTTGATGCGCCGCTCGGCCGCCGGGATTTCGACGCGTTCCAGCATTTCACGGGCGCGCCGCATGGCCGCGTCGCGGGAGCCGCCCTCGTGCTGCAGCACGGCTTCGGCGATCTGGTCGCCCACCGTGTACAGCGGATTCAGGCTGGTCATGGGCTCCTGGAAGATCATGGCGATTTCGGCGCCGCGGATCTTGCGCAGGGTGGCGGGCGAGGCCTGGGCCAGGTCGTGCTGCGCGCCTTGGCGGTCGCGGAACAGGATCTTGCCGGCCTCGATGCGACCCGCCGGCTTGGGCAGCAGGCCCATGATGGACAGGCTGGTCACGGACTTGCCGGAGCCGGACTCGCCGACGATGGCCAGCGTTTCGCCGCGGGCCAGGTCGAAGGTAACGCCGTCCACGGATTTGGCGATGCCGTCGCGGCTGTGGAACCAGGTCTTCAACCCTTCCACGGAAAGCACGACGTCTCGGGTGCTTGCGGTCATGATTACAGCTCCTTGCGCAGGCGCGGATCGAGGACGTCGCGCAGGCCGTCGCCGACCAGTTGCAGCGACAGCACGGACAGGACGATGGCGATGCCGGGGAAGATCATGATCCAGTCGGCCGAGCCCATGTACTGCTGGCCGGCGTTGATCATGGTGCCCCAGGTGGGGATGTCGGGCGACACGCCCACGCCCAGGAACGACAGGCCGGCTTCGGCCAGGATCGCGTAGGCGAAGATGAACGTGCCCTGCACCAGGATGGGCGACACCAGGTTGCGCAGCACGTGCACGGTGACGATGCGCCAGGTGGGCACGCCCAGCGCGCGGGCGGCTTCGACGAAGGGCAGTTCGCGGATCACCAGGGTCGAGGCGCGCACGATGCGCGCCAGGCGCGGCGTGTAGACGATGCCCAGCGCGATCACCACGTTGACCAGCGACGGCCCCAGCGCGGCCACCAGCGAGATCGCCAGCAGGATGTCGGGAAAGGCCATCATGGCGTCGATCAGGCGCGACACGAACTTGTCCGCCGTGCGGAAGAAGCCGGCGATCAGGCCCAGCGCGATGCCCAGGATGCTGGACACGATCACGACGGAGAAGCCCACCATCAGCGACAGGCGGCCGCCGTGGATGACGCGGCTGAACACGTCGCGGCCGAAGTCGTCGGTGCCGAACCAGTGCGCGGCGCCCGGCGCCTTCAACCGGTTCATGATGGACAGCTTGAACGGATCGTAGGGGCTGATCCAGGGCGCCAGCAGCGCAGCCAGGACCAGCACGACGATCACGATCAGGCTGATCAGCACGGTCTTGCGCGACACCAGCAGGCGCAGGACCTGCCAGCGGTCGGCGCCCGCGCCGGAATTAGCGGTAGTTGCGATAGCCATATCAGTAGCGGACCCGGGGATCGACCAGCAGGTAGAGCAGATCGATGAAGAGATTGATCAGGACGTAGATGGCCGCGATGATCAGCAGCGCGCCCTGGATGACGGGGTAGTCGCGGCGCAGCACGGCCGACACCACCAGGCTGCCCACGCCGGGCAGGCCGAACACGGTTTCGGTCACGACCGCGCCGCTGATCAGCAGCGCCGTGGTCAGGCCCAGCACTGTCAGGATCGGGATCAGCGCATTGCGCACGGCGTGCTTCAGGATCACCTTGCTTTCGGGCAGGCCCTTGGCGCGCGCGGTGCGCACATAGTCGTCGCGCAGCACGTCCAGCATGCTGGCGCGGATGAAGCGGGTGATCAGCGCCGAGTTCACCAGGCCCAGCACCACCGCAGGCAGGATCAGGTGCGACAGCCGGGTCATGAGCGAGGCGTCGGGCCCGCCGTAGCCGGCCACGGGCAGCCAGCCCAGCTTGACCGAGAACACCTGCATCAGCAGCAGCCCGAGCCAGAAGCTGGGCACGCTGGAGGTGAACATCGAGAACGACAGTACCGACTGGTCCAGCGTGGTGCCGCGTTTGACCGCGGACAGTATCCCCACCGGCAGCGCGATGGCGCTGGCGATCAGCAGCGACATGAGCGTCAGCAGGATGGTGGGTTCGGCGCGGTCGGCCAAGGCCGACAGCACCGGCTTGTTCATGAAGATGGATTGGCCCAGGTCGCCTTGGGCCAGCTTGCCCAGCCACGAAACGTACTGCACGGCCATCGGCTGGTCCAGCCCGAGCTGGGTGCGCAGGGCGGCGATGTCCTGCTGGCTGGCCTGCGGACCCAGCATCACGGCGGCGGGATCGCCTGGCGTGACGCGGATGATCACGAACACGATGGTCGCGACGATGAACATCACGGCCACCAGCCCGACCAGCCGGTTTAAGAGATAACGCAACACGATGGATGTCCTAAAAAAGCGTCGTATCGTGGGGAGGGGCGGCGCGCTTGTTGGAAGGGCGCGCTCTGCGGGTCATGCATTGATGCGTGGAGCGCGGCAGGAGGTCTTGTGTGCGCCTTTGCCCTGCCGCGCTACGCCATTACTTGGACTTCCAGGCGTTCCAGAAGTAGGGCCACGGCACGGCCTTGGTGCCTTGCAGCGACGGCGAGCGCGCGGCCTGGGCGTTGAAGTCGCCGACCTTGATGAAGGGCACTTCGTCGTACACGGCCTGCTGCACATCGGCCCAGCGCTTGATGCGCTCTTCCTGGTTGCTGGCCTGGTTGAAGGCGTCCAGCGCCTGGTTGCGGCGGGGGGTGTCCCACCAGCCCGGCGCGTCCTTGGACGGGAAGTCGATCAGGGCGGGTTCAGGCAGGAAGGGGCTGTGCGTGATGAAGACGTCCCACAGGGCCGGGTCCTGGCGGCGCTGCGTCAGCGTGGCCCAGTCCACCACCTGCATGTCCACGGTGAAGCCCGCGGCCTTCAGGTATTCGGCGGCGACCAGCGCCATCTTGTAGTGGAACTCGTACTGCTGGCTGGTCAGGATGCGGATCTTGCGGTCCTGCACGTTGGCGCCATCCACCAGCTTCTTGGCGCCGGCGGCGTCGCCCTTGTTGTAGACCTTGCCGCCCAGGGACGTGGCCCAGGGATAGCCCTCGGGATACAGGTCGCCGTTGAGCTTGTAGAAGTTCTTGTCGCCGAAGGCGGCGTACAGCATGTCTTCTTCGTTCAGCGCCAGCTGCACGGCCTGGCGGACCGCCAGGTTCGACATGATGCCTTGCTTGGTATTGAGCACCAGGCGCGGCCAGCCGAAGGGCTTGAGCATGACGGGGTCGGAGCGGCCGTTCTTGAGCTTGGGCAGCGATTCCACCGGCAGCGAGTCGACGTAGTCGAACTGGCCTGCCACCGCGCTTTCGACGCGGGTGTTGGCGTTGCTGACCGGTACGAAGCGGATCTCGTCCAGGTACTGCTTGCGCGCGCCGCCAAAGCCGTCGGGCTCGCCTTCGCGCTGCTTGTAGCCTTCGAAGCGGACCAGCTGGATGTACTGGTCGGGCACGCGCGCCTTCAACTGGTAGGGGCCGGTACCGACGAATTCGGTCAGGGCCGGAGCGATCTTGCCCTTGGGCATGATGACGGCGGCGCTGTTGTTCATGGCCAGCAGCGCGGTCAGGGGCGCATAGGGCTGCTTGAGCGTGATGCGGATGGTGTTGGCGTCCGGCGCTTCCATGCCGGTGATGATCTTGGCGGCCATCTTGCCGCGCGTGGCGGTCTCGGTCCAGCGCTTGAGCGAGGCCAGCACGTCGGACGAATCCATCTTGGATCCGTCATGGAAGGTGATGCCCTGGCGCAGCGGGATCGTGTAGGTCAGCCCGTCGGCGGAGACTTCCGGCAGCTTGTCGGCCAGGAGCGGGGTCAGGTTCCACTTGCCGTCGAAGGTGTACAGCGTTTCGAAGAAGTGCTGGGTCAGGATGCCCACCAGGTCGGCCGTGCTGGTCATCGGATCCAGCGTGGGCGGCTCGCCTATGGTGGCAACCGAAATCGTGCCTCCCTTGATCGGCGTGGCACAGAGGGCGGGGGTCGACAATGCGGTCAAGCCAATTGCGCCGGCCAGCAGCAGGCTATTGAGCCCACCGCCTCGCCGGGAGGTACGGAAGTTCATGATTCTCTCTCCAGAGGGTCAAAAACGGGTTTTGCTTGTAGTAATTAGAGGTTTGCGCCGGAATCCCGCGATTCCTCCTGCCCGCCGGGTACCGGCGCGGTGCGGCGGGCAGGGCCGTTCAGAAGAAGGTTTCGGCCACGTCGGTAACGCGGTATTGCTCGTCCACCAGCAGCACCTGGCGCCACTTGTCGAAGGTCAGGCAGGGGTGGGAAATATCGAAGGCGATCATGTCGCCGACCTGGATGTCGTCGCCTGCGCCGATCTGCATGAAGGCGTGCTGGTCCATCATCGCGCTCAGCTTCCAGTGGCCGGGAGCCAGGCCGGGCGCGGCGTCACGGCCGGGGCGGTACAGCGCGGCGGGCGTGGGCAGGCCGGCGTCGAAGGCGGCGTCGCGCTTGCCCATGGCGACGATGGCGCGGCCCGGTTCGGGCAGAGACTGTACGTAGGCCCAGACCTGCAAGGCCGGCTGCAGGCCGGGTTCCATCTTTTGCGCGACCGGATTGTGGGCGTTGATGCGCTCGGCGGCCGAGCGGTAGATGCCGACGTCGTGCGACAGGTAGCAGCCAGGGCGCAGCACGATTTCCAGCGGCGCGCCGATGTCCAGTTGCGAGAATTCCTCGGCCACCACGTCGAACCAGGCGGAGCCGGCGCCAGAGATCAGGGCGGGGCCGTTCTTGCGCAGGCGGCCGGCGGCGGCGAGGCCGCGCAGGGCGTCGGCGGCGCGGCGCAGGAAGGCGCGGATGGCGTCTTCTTCCTGCAGCACGCCTTCGTAGACTTCGATGCCGGCCAGGGCCAGGCCGGGCCATTTGCCGATTTCGTCGACCAGCGCCCGCAATTGGGCGTCGTCGCGCACGCCGGTGCGGCCACCCTGCGGGCCCAGCTCGATCAGCACCGGCAGGGTCAGGCCCTGTTCGCCGAAGTAGGCGCCCAGCTGGGCCGCGTTGGCCGGGGAGTCCACTATGCAGAAAAAGGTGAAGGCCGGGTCGCGCAGCAGGTGCGCGATGATGGCCATGTTGGCGCGGCCCACCAGCTGGTTGGCCATCAGGATCCGGCGCACGCCGTGCTGGTAGGCGGCCCGGACCTGCGGGGCGGTTGCCAGCGTGATGCCCCAGGCGCCGCCGGCGATCTGGCGCTGGAACAGAGCCGGGCTCATGGTGGTCTTGCCGTGCGGCGCCAGCTTGACCTTGTACGCTTCCATGAAGCGCTGCATCCATTGCAGGTTGTGGCGCACGCGGGCTTCGTACAGCACCGCCACGGGCAGGCTGACGTCCTCATTGAGCAGGTTCCAGTTCAGCGCCGCCACGCCGGCGGTGGTACAGGATTCCGGAAAGGCGCCCAGGCCTTTGCCGTTCACGTCCAGGGGGGCTGCGGGGAAGGAGGAGTTCGTCATGGGGCGCCTGCTATGGAAAATATTTACGTCAAACCTGGTTTTTTTCATTATCGTGAAAAGAATTTACAAGCGGGAGTTAGGAGTTTCCCGTAGTCGGCGCTGGCCGGCGGTTGGCGCGACAATAGGAAAAACCTCCGACACAAGGAAGCGTCATGCTGAAAGTTGCTTTGGGCCAGTTCGCCGTCAGCCGCGTCTGGGAAGAAAACGCCCAGGTCTGCATAGACTTGATGGAGCGCGCCCGCGCCGGCGGCGCCGGCCTGCTGGTCTTGCCCGAAGGCATCCTGGCCCGCGACATCACCGATCCGCAGATCGTCCTGAAGGCTGCCCAGCCGCTGGACGGTCCCTTCATGAGCCGCCTGCTGGAAGCCAGCCGCGGCTCGCAGTTGGCGACCATGATGTGCGTGCATGTGCCGACCGGGGAAGGGCGGGTCTGGAACACGCTGGTGACGCTGCAAGACGGCAAGATCCTGTCGCAATACCGCAAGCTGCACCTGTACGACGCCTTCAACATGAAGGAATCCACCAACGTCACGCCCGGCGTCGACATCCCGCCGCTGCTGGACATCGGCGGCCTGCGCGTGGGCCTGATGACCTGCTACGACGTGCGCTTCCCCGAACTGGCGCGGCGCCTGGCGCTGGACGGCGCCGACCTGCTGGTGCTGCCGGCGGCCTGGGTTCGCGGCCCGTTGAAGGAAATGCACTGGGAAGTGCTGGTCACGGCGCGCGCGCTGGAAAATACCTGCTATGTGGCTGCCACCGGCGAATGCGGCGAACGCAACATCGGCTGCAGCATGGTGGTGGATCCGCTTGGTGTGGTGACGGCGCGGGCGGGCGAAGCCCCGGCTCTGGTTTTCGCCGATATCGACCCCGAACGCCTGGCCCATGCCCGCAAGGTATTGCCGGTGCTGGCGAACCGCCGCTTCGCGCCGCCGGGACTGGCCTAGGACCGCTAAGGGAGGCAGGCCCGCGCCATGGTGTAATGCTGGCTTGAATTACTTGCTGTCTCCCCTCATCTTCTGCCAATGAGCAACGATCTCTTCGCGGCCGATCCTGCGCATCGGCCCTATGTGCCCCTGGCCGAGCGGCTGCGCCCGCGGACCCTGTCCGACGTGGTCGGACAGTCGCATCTGCTGGGGCCCGACAAGCCCCTGCGCGTCGCCTTCGACTCGGGCCGGCCGCATTCCATGATCTTCTGGGGGCCGCCAGGCGTGGGCAAGACCACGCTGGCGCGCCTGATGGCGGACGGCTTCGACGCGCAGTTCATCGCCATCTCGGCGGTGCTGGGCGGGGTCAAGGACATCCGCGACGCGGTCACCGTGGCGCAGGTGGCGCAGGGCCAGGGACGACGCACCATCCTCTTCGTCGACGAGGTGCACCGCTTCAACAAGGCGCAGCAGGATGCCTTCCTGCCCTATGTGGAAAGCGGGCTGTTCACCTTTATCGGCGCCACCACCGAAAACCCCTCGTTCGAGGTCAATTCGGCGCTGTTGTCGCGGGCGCGGGTGTACGTGCTGCAATCGCTTACCGCCGAGGAGCTGCAACAGCTGGTCGACCGCGCCGTGCAGGCCCTGAACGACGGGCTGGAAGAGGGCGAGCGCATCCATGTCGAGGCCGACGCGCGCGAACAGCTGGCGGCCTGGGCCGACGGCGATGCGCGCCGCCTGATCAGCGCGGTCGAAGTGGTGGCTGAATCGGCGCAGGCCGCCGGCCGCGATACGGTGGACGCGGCCTGGCTGGAGATCTCGCTGTCGCAGAACCTGCGCCGCTTCGACAAGGGCGGCGACGCGTTCTACGACCAGATCAGCGCACTGCACAAGTCGGTGCGCGGCTCCAACCCAGACGCCGCGCTGTACTGGTTCTGCCGCATGATCGACGGCGGCGCCGATCCCAAATACCTGTCGCGCCGGCTGGTGCGCATGGCGGTGGAAGACATCGGCCTGGCCGATCCCCGCGCCACCGACCTGGCCGTGAACGGCGCCGATATCTACGAACGCCTGGGCTCGCCAGAAGGCGAACTGGCGCTGGCGCAGGCGGTGGTCTACATGGCCTGCGCGGCCAAGTCGAACGCCGTCTACAACGCCTACAACCAGGCGCGCAAGTTCGCGGCCGAGCACGGCAGCGCGCCGGTGCCGATCCACCTGCGCAATGCGCCCACCAAATTGATGAAGCAGCTGGGCCATGGCAAGGCCTACCGCTACGCGCACGACGAGCCGCACGGCTACGCCGCCGCCGAGCAATATTTCCCCGATGGACTCAACCCCTCCTTCTATCGGCCGACCGATCGCGGCCTGGAGGCTAAAATCCAGCAAAAGCTGGCATTCCTGCGCGAGCTGGACGCACAGGAACGCGCCAAGAAACGGTAACGGGCGCCGCCCGTTGCTTCACGCAACCTCACCGATATCACCATGCTAGACCCGATACTGCTGCGCAAAGACCTGCAAACCGTCGTAGACCGCCTCAAAAGCCGTGGCGTGTCCTTCGACACGGAACGGTTCAATGAGCTGGAATCCCGCCGCAAGGCCGTCCAGACTGAAACCGAGTCCCTGCAAGCCCGCCGCAACGCGCTGGCCAAGCAGATCGGCCAGCTCAAGGCCAAGGGCGAGGACGCCAGCGCCGTCATGGCCGAATCGCAGGCCGTGCCCGTGCGCCTGAAGCAGCTGGAAGACGAGCTGGCCGCCTTGCAGCAGCCGCTCAATGAACTGCTGATGTCGGTGCCCAACCTGCCGCACGCCAGCGTGCCGCTGGGCGAATCCGCCGACGACAACGTCGAAGTGCGCCGCTGGCTGCCGGGCGCGGCCGGCGCCGACGGCAATCCGCCGGCCCTGGCGTTCGAGGCCCGCGACCACGTCGCCATCGGCGAGCCCCTGGGGCTGGACTTCGACATGGCCGCCAAGCTGTCCGGCGCCCGCTTCTCGTTCATGCGCGGCCCGATTGCGCGCCTGCACCGTGCGCTGTCGCAGTTCATGCTGGACCTGCAGACGGGCACGCACGGCTACACCGAGTGCTACACCCCCTACATCGTCAATGCCTCGACGCTGTACGGCACGGGCCAGCTGCCGAAGTTCAAGGACGATATGTTCGCGGTGTCCAAGGGCGGCGGCGACGACGATCCCAAGGTCGACGACCAGGGCAAGCCGTACGTGCGTGAAGACCAGTACCTGATCTCCACCTCGGAAATCACCTTGACCAGCGTGGCGCGCGACACCATCCAGGCCGCCTCCGACCTGCCGCTCAAGCTCACGGCGCACACGCCGTGCTTCCGCTCGGAAGCCGGCAGCGGCGGCCGTGATACCCGCGGCATGATCCGCCAACACCAGTTCGACAAGGTTGAAATGGTGCAGATCACCCAGCCCGATCAGTCCTACGAGGCGCTGGAAGACATGGTGGGCCATGCCGAGCGCGTGCTGCAACTGCTGGGCCTGCCCTACCGCGTTGTGCTGCTGTGCACGGGCGACATGGGCTTCGGTTCGGCCAAGACCTATGACCTGGAAGTGTGGCTTCCCGCGCAGAACACCTGGCGCGAGATTTCCTCGGTGTCGAACTGCGAAACCTTCCAGGCCCGCCGCATGCAGGCGCGCTTCCGCAATGCCCAGGGCAAGCCGGAATATGTGCACACGCTCAACGGTTCGGGCCTGGCCGTGGGCCGCGCGCTGGTCGCCGTGCTGGAAAACCACCAGCAGGCAGACGGCAGCGTGCTGATTCCGGAGGCGCTGCAGCCTTATATGGGCGGCCTGACGGTGCTGAATCCGGCACCGAAAGCCTGACGTTTTTCAGCTGTCCATCCGTCATTTGGCGGAGTAAAAGACGGAGCCTTCGGGCTCCGTTTTTTTTTATTATCTGTACATATTCCTGTCGCCTCGGGCCTTTAAGCTGCCTGCGCGAGTGTTTGATTATGATGTGAGCAATTGTGTATTCCAATAAAAGGGCCGGATAGTTACGGCACAATATGCCCCGTGTGCTACACGCTTCATTCACTTAAATAACAAGGAGTTGCCCATGACTTCAAGAATGATTGGAGATTTTCGTGTGAGATGCTCCGTGGCTCAGGAAGACGAGCAGGGCTACCGTGTGCAGATATGGACGCGCCGGGTTGGCGGCACCGCGCCGGAAAAGTGCTGGACCGTGCCCGGACAGGCGCCGTTTTCGAGCCTGCACGAAGCCGAGCAGGAAAGCCTGCAACTGTTCCAGGGCATCAACGGCGTGCGTTTCAACGGTGAACCGGAGTTTGCCCATGCGTCCGCATAATGGTTGGTGGCGGTCGTCGAGCGAGCCCCGCCGTTGGATCGATCTCGTTCAGGAAACGCCGCGGTGGAGCGATGCCAAAGCCAGCAAGGCTCCGCAGCAACCGGTGGTGTTGGTCGGCAAACCCGTGCAGGCTCCTGCAGCCTGAGGTGCTTTCCGCGCGGCACCGGACATTGCCCCGCAGAAAAAAAGGCCACTCGCAAGAGTGGCCTTTGCTTTTTCCGGCGCCTGGCGGCCGTCACGCATTAATCGCGGTCGTGTCCGCGACCACGGCCGTGGTGGTGGTCATGTCCGCGTCCGCGGCCATAGTAATAGCCGCGGTCGTAATAGCGGCCGCCGCCGCGGTAGTACACCGGCGCCGGGTAGACCACCGGCGGCGCGACATACACCGGCGCGGGGCGGTAATAGACGGGCGGCGGGGGCGGCACATACACGGGCTGCGGCGCGACGTAGACCGGCGCGGGGTATACGATCCCCGGTATGCCGATCGAGATGCCGACGTCCACGCGAGCCAAGGCGACGCTGGAGATCAGCAGACCAGCGGCACCAGCACCAGCGATAAGCCATTTTTTCATCTTGCACCTGCCTGCCGCTTGACGCAGCAAAGTTGAGTATTCGTTGATGCCATTTTCGGGCTTTTCGATCAGGCAGACGTAAGCGGGCCCGCGTCAATCGCGACAATCCGCAACCGTCCCCGCCCATATGGCATGCGGCTTGCTGCTACGCAACAGCGTGAGTCCGCTCTGATGCGGCCGCGATTGAAATGGATTGAAATCGCCTGGAATCAGGTGAAGCCGAGTGGCCAGGTTACAGGCAGTCACCATCCGCCCCTGTTTCCGCGTAACGACGTTGCGCGGGCGCACCAGTTTTTTGGGGCAGGAGCTAGGCGTCCAGCTCCCCATCGGCCTGTTGGCGACGGAATTCGACCACCCAGACCCACGGGTTCGCTGCCCAGGCGTGCGAGCCGTAACGCTCGCACCAGGTCAAGGCGAAGGCGGTCTGCAGCGGCACGCCCGGCAACAGGGCGGAGCTTTGGTACAGGGCTTGCGTGCCTTCGGCGCGGGCATCGGCTTCGGACAGGGTTTGCAGGCGCTGGACGCGCACCCCCACGATAACGGCGGTGGCGAAGGTATTGCCGGCTTCGTCGGTCAATTCGATACTGTCGCCGGATTTTCCAAATGGGCACCTGACCCAGCTGGAGGTCTTGCGCAATTCGGATGGATTATCCAGCGACGGGCCCATGGCCACCCATCTGCCGGAATCCGCGGCGTCCGCATACCAGACCGTGGTCAGTTTGGTCGGTTGCGGCTTCAGGATGCGCCGGCTCTGCACTTTACGGCCGTCCAAAACAGCTTGTTTAAGCGGCTCGCTGAATTGAAGAGACTGCCTTTTCATACGCTCGCGGTTCCTCCAACGGTCAAAGCATATGCGCCAATGCGGCGACAGCCTGGTCGACGCATGCCTACTGTGCGGGCGGTTTGGGCCTGGAATCGGGAAGTATGCCGCCTCAAGGCCATCATGTCAGGCATGAGCTGGATTTATGTGTCTTTTTGAATACGGCGCGGGGATGTTTGTATACTCGAAACATGACTACGAACCTGCATGATCTCAAGCCGGGTTACTACTGGTACACCATGGCAAATGACCCGCTCGCCATCATTCATATCCATGAGGATGGCGGCGCCACGCTGATGGGTACGGATTACCGCATCGGCGCCGAAGGCGTGGCCGACATGGTCCGCCAGGGTGAACGTTTCTTCTGGATAGAACCGCCCCAAGCCTGAGCTTGATGGCGCGTGCCGCCTGGTCTGCGCAAGGCCGGCCGCCACGCGCGGCGCCTGGAATCCTGCCATGACCAATCTGTTTTTGAAGAATGTCCGCGCCCCGCAAGGAGGCCCGGTGGACGTGCTGGTGCGCGACGGGCGCATTCAGGGTATCGGGCCGGGCCTCGCCGCCGCGCCCGGCATGCCTGTCGAGGACGGCGCAGGCGCCTTGCTGCTGCCTGGCCTGGTCGAAGGCCATACTCACCTGGACAAGACCACCTGGGATTCGCCCTGGTACGTGAACGAAGTGGGCCCGGCGCTGACCGACCGCATCGAGAACGAACGCGTCTGGCGCGCCCGCAGCGGCCATGACGCGGCCAGCCATTCGCGCGCCCTGGCGCTGGCCTTCCTGCGCGAAGGCACGACCCGCATCCGCACGCACGTGGACATCGATACCGACGCCGGGCTGCGCCATCTGGAGGGTGTGCACGCCACGCGCCAGGAGCTGGCCGGACGCGTCGAGATCCAGACCGTGGCCTTTCCCCAGTCGGGCCTGCTGGTCCGGCCCGGCACGGCCGAGCTGCTGGACCAGGCGCTGGCGCAGGGCGCGGATGTGCTGGGCGGGCTGGATCCCTCGGCCATCGACCGCGATCCGGCGAGGTCGCTCGACGTGCTGTTCGGCCTGGCGGACAAGCATCACAAGCCCGTCGATATCCATCTGCACGAGCCGGGCGAACTGGGCGCCTTTACCCTGGACCTGATCCTGGACCGCGTCCAGGCGCTGGGTATGCAGGGCAAGGTTGTCATCAGCCACGCCTTCTGTCTGGGCGGCGTCGACGCCAAGCGGCTGGACGGCCTGCTGCGGCGGCTGGCCGCGCTGGACGTGGCCTTGCTGACGACCGCGCCGCCATCGCGGCCCGTGCCGGCCGTGCGCGCCTGCCGCGAGGCGGGGGTGACGATCTTCGGCGGCAACGACGGCATCCGCGATACCTGGACGCCTTACGGCAGTCCCGACATGCTGGCGCGCGCCATGCTGATCGGGCTGCGCAACGACCTGCGGCGCGACGACGAGGTCGAATGGGCGTTCGATTGCGTGACCGCCGCCGCGGCCCGCGCCTGTGGTTTCAGGGACTATGGCCTGGCGCCGGGCGCGCGCGCCGACCTGGTGCTGGTCGACGCCAGCTGTATTGCGCAAGCCGTGGCAACGCGCGCGCCGCGCCGCCTGGTGGTGTCGGGCGGCGTGGTCGTGGCGCGCGACGGCCGCGACGCAAACGCACAGGGCTGATCTTCCGCGCTCAGTCCAGGCCGAGCTGGGTCTCGGCCATTTCCACGAAGGCCTGCATCAGCGCCGAACGCACGCCGGAGCGCAGCCAGACCGCGCCCACGGTGCGCACCGGGCATGGCGGCGGCAAGGGCCAGCGCCTGACGCGGGCTGACGGTTCACCGGTGGTCGCCCAATCCGGCAGCAGCGCCACGCCCAATCCTTCCGACACCAGTTTGGCAATGGAATCGATTCCATCCAGCTCGAAGCGCACGTGCGGCCGCAGGCTGCGCGCACGCAGGTAGTCGTCGGCCATCTTGCCGCCCACCACGCTGCGGTCATAGCAGATGTAGGGTTCGCGAGCGATGACTTCCAGCGGATCGCGCACCTTCATGTCGGCCGGCGTGACCAGCACCAGCGGTTCTTGCCGCAGGTCGCGCCAGGCGCAGGTCTTGGGGATGGCGAATAGCGGATGCACCAGCAGCGCGCCGTCCAGTTCGCCGGACAGCACCTTGCCGTAGAGCAGGGTGGTGGGCGCGGGTTCTATGTAGATTTCAATGTGGGGATGGCGCGCGGTCCAGGCGCGCAGCACGGGCGGCATGATGCCGGTCAGCGCGGTGGGCGTGGCGCCCAGGCGCAAAGGGCCCGCCGGCAGTTCGGTGTCGGACGCGGCCGAACGCAGGTCGCGCACGTCGCGCAGGATGGCGCGGGCGCGCTCCAGGATCCGCATGCCGGCCTGGGTGGGCTTCACGGTGCGGCCGGAGCGCGCGATCAGGGCGCTGCCCATGTCCGCTTCCAGCGCGCGCAGGCGCTGCTGCACCGTGGCGGGCGTCAGCCCCTGGTGGCGCGCGGCCTGGGCGATGGAACCCAGCTCCACCACGTGCACATAGGTTTGCAGAAAGCGCGAATCCACGAACCAGCTTCTCCTGAAAAGATGCTTTTTCCATATTCTAAAGATGGATGAAGATAATTGTTGTTTTCTTTTGCCGCGGCAAGAATACGTTCAGAGCGTTGAGGCCCCGCAAGCCGCGCAGGCCCCGCCCGACCATCCCGATTACTAAGGAGCCAGTTGTGCCCATCATTGAATCCATAGACGTGTGCGCCGCCGCGGTGCCCCTGGACAAGGTCACCTCGTTTTCGAACCGCACCGTGTCCACGCGGCACTACGGCCTGGTGAAGGTTCGTTCCTCCGACGGCGTGGAAGGCATCGGCTTCTGCTACGTGGGCAGCGCCGGCGGCGCCATCTTCGAAGCCGCGGTGCAGAACCTGCTGGGCCCCGTGCTGCTGGGCAAGGATTCGCTCGCTGTCGAAGGCCTGTGGCAGGCGATGTACCAGGAAGCCCTGCTGCAAGGCCGGCAAGGCACGGTAATGCGCGCATTGAGCGCCCTGGACATCGCGCTGTGGGACCTGAACGCCAAGACCGTCGGCCTGCCGCTGCACAAGTACCTGGGCGCGGTCGAGCTCGAAACCGTGCCGGCCTATGCCAGCGGCGGCTATTACCTCGACGGCAAGACGCCCCAGCTCCTGGGCGAGGAAATGGCGAGCTACGTGGACAAGGGCTTTCGCGCCGTGAAGATGAAGACCGGCCGCCTGTCCCCGGCCGAGGAAGAGGCGCGCCTGAAGGCGGCGCGCGAGGCCATCGGCCCCGACGTCGAGCTGATGATGGACTGCAACAACGCCTGGCAGGACGTGACTCAGGCCATGCAGTACATCCGCCGCTTCGAACAGTACGATCCGTACTTCATCGAAGAACCCTTCGGCCCCGACGACATCGACAGCCACGCCAAGCTCGCGCGCCTGACGCGCCTGCCCATCGCCACCGCCGAGATTGGCTACGGCCGCTGGTATCACAAGGAGCTGCTGGACAAGGGCGCAGCCGGCATCCTGCAGACCGACGCCGCCGTCTGCGGCGGCATCACCGAATGGAAGCGCATCGCCGCTACCGCTGCCAGCTACGGCGTCGTGGTTTGCCCGCACTGGTTCCATGACGTGCATGCGCCGCTGGTCGCCGCGACGCCGAATGCACGCTACGTCGAATTTTTCTGGGACGATCAGGTCCTGAACTTCCGCAGGCTGGTCGACCGCCAGTTGACGCACAAGCAGGGGCGCGTGGTGTTGCATCAGGAGCCCGGCCTGGGCTTCGGCTTCGACGAGCGCATGGTCGAGCGCTACGGCAAGTGGAGCCGGGTCGCTGGTTGAGGGCAGGGCGCGCGGCCTGCGGGCCGCGCGCAGCAGCGCAGGAGCATCGCAGCCTGGCCGCGCCAGACGGCCGCTTGCGGTGAGCGGTGACAGAGTTTCGAGAACCAGTCGCCGGCCATCGGACCGGCGCGCGAGGAGACAGCAATGCAACGTAGGCAATTCATGACCGGCGCCGCGGCGCTGGGAGCCGCGCTGGTCCTGCCGGCGGCGGCGCGGGCGCAAGACCTGCCGCAGGGGCCGGTGAAGATCGTGGTGGGCTTTCCCGCCGGCGGCGGCACCGACGTGCTGGCGCGCCTGCTGGGGCAGAAGCTGGGCGTGATGTGGAATATTCCCGTCATCGTCGAAAACCGCGCGGGCGCGGCCGGCATCATTGCCGCCGAACAGGTGGCGCGCCAGCCCAACGACGGCAACACGCTGTTGATGGCGCACGTCAACAGCCACGGCATCGCGCCGGGCCTGCAGCCCAAGCTGGCCTATTCGGTGGACCGCGACTTCACGCCCATCGCGCTGGTCGGAAAGACGCCCACCATCCTGATCGGCGGCGCCTCTCAGCCCGCCAAGACGCTGCCCGAGCTGGTCGCGCTGTGCAAGGCGCAGCCGGGCAAGATCGTGTTCGGTTCGGCCGGCAGCGGTTCGGCGCAGCACCTGGCGCTGGAGATCTTCAAGGCCCGCGCCGGGATTGATGTGCTGCACGTGCCCTACAAGGGTTCGGCGCCCTTGATGAACGACCTGCTGGGCGGCCACGTGCAGTACTGCTTCGAAGGCATGACCACCGCCACGCCGCTGGTGCAGTCCGGCAAGGTGATCGCGTTGGCGCAGACTCTGCTGCAGCGCTCCAAGAGCCACCCCAATGTGCCGACCGTGGCCGAACAGGGCTATCCCGGCTTCGAGGCCAGCATCTGGTTCGGCATGGTCGGTCCGGGCAAGATGCCCGCCGCCATGGTCCAGCGCATGAACCAGGACATCGACCGGGCGCTGGCGATGCCGGATGTGCAGGAAAAGCTGGCGCAGGTGGGCGCGGAGGATGGCGGCGGCAGCGTCCAGCGCTTTGCCGACTTCATGAAGCAGGAGCAGCAGAAGTACGCCCAGACCATCCGCGACGCGAAGATCGTGGCGGAAGGCTGAAACGGCGGCTGCGAGCGGAAATTGATGGAGACACTGCCCCCTCAAAAAGTGTAAAAAGATATAACCTCGCCAGCCGGCGATCCCTGGGGACGGCCTCGATGCCGCGCAAGTTTGTAATCGGCATCGCCATCGCTCTCGCCGCCGCCGCGGCGCTGTTGCCCATCGGCTTCGCGCTGCACATGTCCTGGTCCCGCGCCGTCGCGGGCGAACAGCGCTATCTGGACGACCAGGCCCAGCGCATCCTGAGGGACACGCAGGACTTGCTGGACCAGACCGTGACCACGCTGCGCGATCTGGACGGGCTGGCATTCGAACCCTGTTCACCCCAGCACATCCGCCATATGCGGGCCCTGGCCCTGAGGGACCGGGCTGTGGATGATCTGGCCTACGTGGCGGGCGGCATCGTCCAGTGCACCACCTGGGGCGTGCCCAGCTACGAAGAGCCGCTGGTTCCGGCCCAGGTCGAACTGGCCAATGGTGGACGCCTGTTGCTGGACGCAGTGCCCGTCTTGAGCCCCGGCATCAGGATGGTGGCCGTGCGCCACGGCGATTACAGCGCCTTGTTCGAACCAGGCCGGTTCACCGAAAAGGCGCTCACGGACGGCGCGCAACTTGCCGTGGTCCTGCCGGGCGTGGGCATGCTGGGCACCCGCAACGACCCCGATCTCGTGCTGGTATCGCAGGCGCTGAATGGCGGCAAGCTGGACATCGACGAGGCCTATCTCAGCGCCGTCGCCCGCAATGCGGACCTGGCCGTCGTCCTGCTCGAACCTCAAACCGAAGCGCTGGACATGCTGCCGCGCGAACGCCTGTTCTGGTTGCCCATGGGGACGCTGGTCGCGGCGGCCATGATCGCGCTGGTCGTCTGGCTGTCGCGCCGGCGCCTGTCGATCGCGGGCGAATTGGCCGCCGGCATCAGGCGGCGGGAATTCGTCGTCCACTACCAGCCCATCATCGACCTGCGCACTGGCCGCTGCATCGGCGCGGAGGCGCTGGTGCGTTGGATCAGGCGCGGCGGCAAGACCCTGAGACCTGATCTGTTCATCTCGATCGCCGAGGACAACGGCCTGATGGCCCGCATCACCGAAGAGGTGTTTCGCCTGGTGATCCGGGATATGGAGGATCTGCTGGGCGAGGACCGGGGAGCGCACATCTCGGTCAACCTGAGCGCCAGCGATCTCAAGGATGGCGGGGCGTTGCGGGTGTTGCAGCGCATGCTCGAAGGCACGGTCATCGATCCCCGGCAGATCTGGCTGGAAGCCACCGAACGCGGCTTCATGGACGTGGACAAGGCCTGCAGCGTGATCGAACAGGCCCGGGCGCAAGGCCATGCCGTGGCCATCGACGACTTCGGCACGGGTTACTCCAGCCTGTCCTATCTGCAGCGGCTGCCGCTCGACTCGCTGAAGATCGACAAGTCTTTCGTCGACACCATCGGCACCGATTCCGCGACCCACAAGGTCACGGACCACATCATCGACATGGCCAAGTCGCTGAACCTGCTGACCGTGGCCGAAGGCATCGAACGTCAGGAACAGGAAGACCACCTGAAAGCGCGCGAGGTGGATTTCGGCCAGGGCTGGCTGTACGGCAAGCCCATGCCGGCGCCGGAGTTCATCGCTTACTACAAGAAAAACGTGGCCAGCACGCCGCCGCCCAGCCGGCTGCCCGACGCGCGGAGGTGAGGGCGGCAGAAGCGCCTAGCGCGCCTGCGGCTCCACCCAGCCTGCCGTTGCCGAGATCGAGCGGGCTTTTTCACTGAGCAGCCGCGCCGTGTCGGATTGCAGGTCGTCGTCGATGGCGCCCACCGGGCCCATCAGCGTGATGGCCGCCTTCATCTCGCCCAGCATGTCGAAAATGGGCGCGGACAGCGACGTGAAGTGCGGCAGCAGCGCGTCGCGGCAACGGCTGAGGTGGTGTTCGAGCACTTCCTCGCGGATGGCCTGCACGTCCTTTTGCGTGTAGGACTTGCCGCCATATCCGTCCGAACCGGCCGAGGCCATTTCCTGTTCCAGCAGTTCGCGCGTGCTGGCTTCCGGCAGGTGCGCCAGGAAATTGCGGCCCAGCGCCGAGGACAGCAGCGGCAGCACGCTGCCCACGCGCAGTTCCAGCAGGGGGCGGCTGCGGGCGCCTTCGACGCGGTAGACGATGGTCGGGCCCTTGTTGCCCCACACGCCCAGGAACACGGTGTGGCCGGTGACCGCGGCCACTTCGGCCATGATGGGCCGGGCGGTGGTGAATACGTCGAACTGTTCCAGGGCCGCCAGGCCTAGCCGCAGGGCATAGGGACCCAGGCCGTAATGGCCCGTATCCGCGTGCTGCTGCACCACGCCCACCTTCTGAAAGCTGACCAGGTAGTAGTGGACGTTGGGTACCGTCAGTTCACAGGCATCCGCGATTTCCTTCAGGGGCAGGGGGCGGCCGGCCTTGCGGATGACGTCCAGGATCCGGAATCCCACTTCGATCGACTGGATGCCCCTGCGCGCGGCGGCAGGCGCCTGTTCCGCGTTCTTTTCCATCTTGCCGGCGGGCCTTGCCATTGCTGCCTCCACTGTTTTTCTGGCGGGAGTGTAGCAGCGGGGCGGACCCTTGCCGCCCGGGCGCGCGGGCGGCTTCGCCGGGTTTCCCCTAGTTTTTCAGGTCCTGGGTTAAGTTTGATAATAGTTAATGAATACAGCATTATCAATCTAAAGCGATTGGGGAAAGCAAGCATGGAAGCGAATGTGGCAATGCCGCGGATCGACGCCGGTCCGACGCTCAGCAGGAAAGAGGAACGCCAGGTGGTGGTGGCCTCGACCCTGGGCACCTTGTTCGAGTGGTACGACTTTTTCATTTACGGGACCCTGGCCGTCTTCATGAGCCAGGTGCTGTTCCCGCAGGACAACCCCACGGTGGCACTGCTGGCCGCGCTGGGCGCGTTGGCGGTGGGCTTCATCATCCGGCCCCTGGGCGCCGTGATGTTCGGCTACCTGGGCGACAAGCTGGGCCGCAAGTACACCTTCCTCATCACCGTGGTGATGATGGGCGGCGCAACCGTCCTGATCGGCTGCCTGCCCACCTATGAATCGGCCGGCCACCTTTCATGGATCCTGCTGCTGACCCTGCGCGTGGTGCAGGGCCTGGCGGTGGGCGGCGAGTACGGCGGCGCGGTCATCTATGTGGCCGAGCACTGCGAACCCAAGCGCCGAGGCCTGCTGACGGGCTGGATCCAGATCACGTCCTCGGCGGGCCTGATCCTGTCCCTGATCGTGATCCTGTGCACCCAGGCATCCATGAGCGCCGAGGATTTCCGCCAGTGGGGCTGGCGCCTGCCGTTCATCCTGTCGATCGTGATGCTGGCGATTTCGATCTACGTGCGCGCCAAGCTGCACGAGTCGCCCGTGTTCACGCGCATGAAGCAGCAGAACCGCCTGTCCAAGAACCCGGTCAAGGAGACCTTCGGCCAATGGTCCAGCCTGCGGCTGGTGCTGCTGGCGCTGATCGGCGTCACCGCCGGCCAGGGCGCTACCTATTTCACCGGCCAGTTCTACGTCATGATCTTCATGCAGCAGGCCGTGCAACTGGACCAGACCAGCGTCTACACGCTGATCCTGATCGGTTTCATCATCGGCGCGCCGACCTTCGTGCTGTTCGGCTGGCTGTCGGACCGCATCGGCCGCAAGTGGATCATGATGGTCGGCTTGTTCGTCGCGGCGCTGGGCTACCACTCCATGTTCGACGTGCTGCTCAAGGCGGGCAACCCGGCCCTGGCGCAAGCCATGCAGACCACCCCGGTGCGCGTGCATGCCGACACCAGCGGCGGCGCCTGCGACTTCGGACTGCAGGCCGCCATGATCGGCAGCCATGCCGACCACAAGAAGGTCTGCGTGCAGGCCAAGAAATTCCTGGTCGGCAAGGGCATCAACTTCGAATACGCCGCGCCGCTGCCCGGGCAGAGCATCGCCATGAGCGTGGGCGGCACGACCGTCAACGGCTTTGACCGCGCCGCCTACACCAGCGCGCTGACGGCCGCCGGCTATCCGGAGCGGGCCGACCCCGCACGCGTCGACCGCACGACCATCATCCTGATCCTGGTGCTGATGACGGCCGTAGTCGCCATGGTCTACGGCCCGGTGGCGTCCTATCTGGTCGAACTGTTCCCGGCCCGCATCCGCTATACGGCGCTATCCTTCCCGTACCACATCGGCGCCGGCATCTTCGGCGGCATCGTGCCCTTTACCGCCACCTACCTGGCTCAGGCCAGCGGCAATATCTTTGGCGGCCTGATGTATCCGGTCGTCGTGACCGCGGTGGTCGGCGTCATCGGCAGCCTGTTCCTGCCGAACACCCGCGCCCGCGCCATCGACGAAGACGCTGCACACTGAGAAAGAGGAGAGACATGTCCACGCAACAGAGCTTCAAGGCTGCCGTCATCCAGGCGGCCTCCATTCCCACCGACAGCGTCGCCTGCGCCGAAAAGGCGGCATCGCTCATCCGCCAGGCGGCCGAGCAGGGCGCCCGCGTGCTGGTGTTCCCCGAGGCGTTCCTGGGCGGCTATCCCAAGGGCAACTCCTTCGGCGCGCCCATCGGCATGCGCAAGCCCGAAGGCCGCGACGCCTTCGCCAGTTATCACAACCAAGCCATCCGGCTGGATGGCGAAGAGGTCGCGCTAGTGGCCCAGGCCGCGGCCGACACCGACAGCTTCGTGGTCATGGGCTGCATCGAGGCCGATGGCGGCACGCTGTACTGCACGGTGCTGTACTTCAATGGCCGTGAAGGGCTGGCGGGCAAACACCGCAAGCTCATGCCCACCGCCGGCGAACGCCTGATCTGGGGCTTCGGCGATGGTTCCACCATGCCCGTCTTCGACACGCCCTACGGCAAGATCGGCGCGGTCATCTGCTGGGAAAACTACATGCCCATGCTGCGCATGTACATGTACAGCCAGGGCGTGGCGCTGTATTGCGCGCCCACCGCCGACGACCGCGATTCCTGGATTCCCAGCATGCGCCACATCGCGCTGGAGGGGCGCTGCTATGTGCTCACGGCCTGCCAGCATCTGCGCCGCGATGCCTATCCCGACGATTTCGAATGCGCGCTGGGCGACGCACCCGACACCGTGCTGATGCGCGGCGGCAGCGCCATCATCGATCCGCTGGGCGAAGTGCTGGCAGGGCCGGATTTCTCAGCCGAGACCATCCTGTACGCCGACATCAACCCCAACCAGATCCTGCGCGGCAAGTACGACTTCGACGTCTCGGGCCACTACGCCCGCCCCGACGTGTTCCAGCTGCAGGTCGACACCCGTGAAAAGCGGGCCGTCTCGGCGCTGAATGCCGGGGAGGCTTGAATCATGCATTTTGATTTCAGCGCCTTGCCGACGCAGACGGTCTACAACGTGCTGACCTCGACCGTCACCCCGCGCCCGATCGCGTGGCTTACCACCATTTCGGACAAAGGCGTTGTCAACGCGGCTCCCTTCAGCTTCTTCAATGTCATGGGGCCTCAGCCGCCGACGGTCGCCATCGGCCTGATGCGCCATGCCAGCGGCGAACTGAAGGATTCCGGCGCCAACATCATCGAGAACGGCGAGTTCGTGGTGAACCTGGTGCCGGAGTCGCTGGTTGCGCAGATGAACCAGACCTGCGCCGATTACCCGGCGGACGTGGACGAGATGGCGGCGGCCGGCCTGACCGCGCTGCCGGCTACACACGTGCGTCCCCCGCTGATCAAGGGCAGTCCGGTGTCGCTGGAGTGCGTCAGCCAGGCAACCATCGTGACCGGCCCGCGCCAGCTCGTGGTGATCGGCCGGGTGCTGGGCGCGCACGTCGACGATGCCTATGTGCAGGACGCCGAGCGCGGCTACATGGACACGCCGGCCATGGGGCTGATCGCGCGCATGCACGGCGGCGGCTGGTACGCGCGCAGCACGGACCTGTTCCAATTGGCGCGGCCAACGGCGCCCTTGTGATAGTCAGGCGGGGCGGCCCCGCCTTCGCTTGCTGCAATCCGATAGCGCTTCAGCAGGTTGAGGACATCGCCGGCGAAATTCCGGTCTCGAAAAGGCATGGGAGACGCCGATCTTCCTGTCTTGACAGGTATTGCCTCGCTCTGAATACTCCTGGCGCGCCGATGGGGGGCTCGAGTCTGCGGCTTGCCATATGGTGCCAAAGTGACATGGGTCCATATCTGGCGATGGGGCGCTGTCGGCCCATTTCGATGCTCGCCCCGGTGGGGCTGCGCTTCGGATCCCTCCGTCCGGCCACCGGCTCAAGGCATCTACCCATGAACGGGGTCCAAACCCAACGCATTAGGCAACTGCCAGCCGAGGGCCCCGGAGCCATCCGAAGCGCAGCCCCTCCGGGGCGAGCATCGGAATGGCGCAGGGCAGCCTCGGCGGCTAAAGGACTCTGGCATCCGCAAGCTCGAAGCCCTACCGCCCCGCACTTCGGTTTTGTGAGGCAGCGTTCTTGAGTCGCCGCCGTCCGGACTGCGGGATTCCGATGCTCGCCCCAGTGGGGCTGCGCTTCGGATCCCTCCGTCCGGCCACCGGCTCGCGGCATCTGCCCATTACGGGATCCAAAACCAACGCATTAGGCGCCTACCAGCCGAGGACCCCCGGAGCCATCCGAAGCGCAGCCCCACCGGGGCGAGCATCGGAATGGCGCAGGCTTGCCTACACGCAAGCCGGCGCGCGCCGAGCCTGTGCGTTTTTAGTTTTTATGAAGTCCGAAGGAAAAAGAAAAAGGCCAATCCCGAGGGATTGGCCTTTTTTGCAATACTTGGCGGAGAGGGTGGGATTCGAACCCACGGTACGGGGATACCGTACGCCTGATTTCGAGTCAGGTACATTCGACCACTCTGCCACCTCTCCGTGGCTGGGTTTCGTAACGGTGGTGTTCCTGGCTGGCCTGGGTTACCCCAAGGGCCGGGTCTTCCACTAAAGATCCCTGGTCGGAAGGATCTTCGTTGTCGAAGCAGCGAAGCCCGCAATTCTACAGGATTTTTTTTGTTTGTGTAAAGGGGGTGGTTGAAAGTCCCCCACAGCGGGTTTCAACCGGCTTTCAGCGGCGGCGATCTTTGCCCAGAATTCCGACATGCCCGGCGTCCCTGCCCGGCACTCTTCTCTTCTCGGCGCTTATCCCGGAACCGCTAGTCCCATGGATCTCATCCTTATCCTTTTGCTTGCGGCCGTGCTGTGCGTGCCCCTGACCCAGCTGCTGGGCCTGGGCGCGATCCCGGGCTATCTGCTGGCCGGCGTGCTGGTGGGGCCGTCCTGCCTCAGGCTCGTCACCAATGTGGACACCATGATCAATGTGTCCCAGTGGGGCGTGGTGATGATGCTGTTCATCATCGGGCTGGAGCTCTCGCCCAAACGCCTGTGGGCCATGCGCAACGAAGTCTTCGTGCTGGGTTCCTTGCAGATGCTGGCCTGCGGGCTGCTGCTGGCGGTGGTGTTCGGCGCGGCGCTGCGGCATCTGGCCGGCATGGAATGGCAGGCGGCAATCCTTTGCGGGCTGTCGCTGGCCCTGTCGTCCACGGCGGTGGCCTTGCGGCTGCTGGACGAACGCGTGCTGACGCGCACGCCGCTGGGCAGGTCGGCGCTGGGGATACTGCTGTTCCAGGACATGGCGGCGATCCCGATGCTGGTGGCGGCGGGCCTGCTGGGTTCGGATGGCGCCTCGGCGCCTTCCTTCAAGGAGGCGCTGATCGCCGTGGTGGTGGTCGCGGCGGCGTACCGGCTGCGGCTGCTGGGCTGGGCTGCCAAGGCGCAGTTGAATGAATTGTTCACGGCCGCCGCCCTGCTGATGGTGGTGGGCGCTGCTCAACTGTTCGACTACGCCGGCCTGTCCGCGGGCCTGGGCGGGTTCCTGGTGGGCGTGCTGATGGCCGAGTCGCGCTATCGGGATGACCTGGAAAAGGCCATCGACCCGTTCAAGGGGCTGCTGCTGGGCCTGTTCTTCGTAGCCATCGGCATGTCCGTGAATCTGAAGGTGGTGGCCAACCACTGGCCCTTCATTCTTGTAGGCGTATTCGCGCTGCTGCTGGTCAAGGCCTTGATTCTGTACGGCTTTTCGCGCTTTCTGGGCCTGCCGCGCTATCACCGCCTGCTATTCGCGCTGGCGCTGGCGCAGGGCGGGGAGTTCAGCTTCGCCATCTTCAACGAAGCCTGGGACAACAATCTGATGAACCTGGAACAGCGCGACTTGCTGTCCGTCATCGTGGCGATTTCGATGGGCGTGGTGCCGATGCTGATCAAGCTGCTGGAACGCATACCCGAGAACCGGGGCGGCATGGCCGATCTGCCGGCAGCGGAACCGGTCCAGGACGAGGCGCCGAAACCTCCTGCGCCGCGCGATCCTCCTCCCGCTGCTTGACCCTGCGGGCCGTACGGGCATGGCATGATTGCCGTCATGCCGGGCAGCTACACTTGACCCTTGCTTGGCCCGTCCAATGTGCCCGACCACAGGAGAATGCTCATGCTTAAAGGAAAAGTCGCCCTTGTCACCGGTTCCACCAGCGGCATCGGCCTGGGTATCGCCACTGCCTTCGCCCAGCAAGGCGCCGATATCGTCTTGAACGGCTTCGGCGATGCGGCCGAAATCGAAAAGCTCCGCGCCGGCCTGGCCGACAAGCATGGCGTGAGGGTCATCTACGACGGCGCCGACCTGTCCAAGGGCGCGGCCGTGCGCGAGCTGGTCGAGAACGCCGTGCGCCAGTTGGGCCGCATCGACATCCTGGTCAATAACGCCGGCATCCAGCACACCGCGCTGATCGAGGACTTCCCCGCTGAAAAATGGGACGCGATCCTGGCGCTGAACCTGTCGGCAGTGTTCCACGGCACCGCCGCCGCCTTGCCGCACATGAAGAAGCAGGGCTTCGGCCGCATCATCAACATCGCCTCGGCCCATGGCCTGGTGGCTTCGGCGAACAAGTCGGCCTATGTCGCCGCCAAGCACGGCGTGGTTGGCTTCACCAAGGTCACCGCGCTGGAAACGGCCGGCCAGGGCATCACGGCCAACGCCATCTGCCCGGGCTGGGTACGCACTCCGCTGGTCGAAAAGCAGATCACCGCGCTGGCGGAAAAGGATGGCGTGGACCAGGAAACCGCCGCGCGCGAACTGCTGAGCGAAAAGCAACCGTCGCTGCAATTCGTGACGCCGGAGCAACTGGGGGGCACCGCCGTGTTCCTGGCCTCGGACGCCGCCGCGCAAATCACAGGTACGTCCGTCTCGGTCGATGGCGGCTGGACGGCACGCTAAAAAAGGAATTCCCGAATGCTGTTTTTGCTTTCTCCCGCCAAGAAGCTGGATTACGACTCGCCGCTGCACATCGAGACGCATACCCAGCCGCTGTTCGTGGACCAGGCCGCCGGCCTCATCAAGGTGCTGAAGACCAAGTCGGCCGAGGACATCTCCGAGCTCATGAGCTTGAGCCCGGCGCTGTCCGAACTCAACGTGCAGCGCTATGCCCACTGGAAGCGCAGCTTCACGCAGGCCAACTCGCGCCAGGCGGTGCTGGCCTTCAACGGCGACGTCTACGAAGGGCTGGAGGCCGCGACCCTGTCGGCCAAGCAGCTGGACTGGGCGCAAGAGCACGTGGCCATCCTGAGCGGCCTGTATGGCGTGCTGCGCCCGCTGGACCTGATGCAGCCCTACCGCCTGGAAATGGGCACGCGCCTGGCCACGCCCAAGGGCAAGAACCTGTACGAGTACTGGGGCCCGGCCATCGCTGACTATCTCAACGAACGGCAGGCCGGCCAGAAGGCGCCGGTGATCGTCAACCTGGCGTCCGAGGAATACTTCAAGTCGGTCGACCTGAAGACGCTGAAGGCGCGCGTCGTGCAATGCGTATTCCAGGACTGGAAGAACGGCGCCTGGAAGGTCATCAGCTTCCACGCCAAGCGCGCGCGCGGCCTGATGGCGCGCTACGCGATCCTGCACAAAGTGTCCAAGCCCGAAGGCCTGCAAGGCTTCGACCTGGAAGGCTACAAGTTCGACGCCTCTGCCTCGTCGGAAGACAAGCTGGTGTTCCGCCGCAAGGTCTGATCCGGTCCCGGGCGTTGCGCCCGGGACTCCCCATTCCCGTCAGAGCCATCCACGCCGGTCACGCTGCCGCCGCCACCGGCGGCGCGTGCGTGGGATCGGCCAGCGCGTGCAGTTCCTGGCGGATCATGTGCGCCGCCTTCAGCATCTGCTTGACCGGATAGACCAGCGCCGCCTGTTCGCCTTCCGTGTCGAACTGGGTCGGCAGGCCGGCCGGCGCCTGCGCGCGGTTCTCATCCAACAGGTCCACCATGCCGGTCAGCGCCCGCTGTACCGCTTCGGGCGTAGCCGGCAGGCTGGCCAGAATGGGGATGGCCGCTGTGATCTGCGAAGCCAGGATGTGGTTCTGGATCAGCAGGTTGTTCAGCTCAGGCACGCTTACCTGATGCGACGTGGGCTCGCTCATCATCCGGTAGAAAGCCTCGGCGAAATTGCTGAAGGAGATGTGCACGTTCTTGCGCGCCAGCCGCCAGGCCAGGTCGGCGTCCGTGACCGCCGGAGTCTCGCCGGCGGCGGCGCCCACGGGCGCGCCGTGGGCCTGCATGGCCTCGACGTAGCGCAGGCCGGCGATCAGGTATTCGCGGTTGGCGCGCGTGGCCGCGGCCGCCAGCGGTTTCAGGTAGCGGGCCTCCCACCAGGGCAGGATGTAGCTGCAGATCAGCGCCAGCGCGCAGCCGATCAACGTATCGATGGCGCGTTCGCCGATCACTGACATGGACACCGTGCCCGGCGACACGAAGTGGAACACCAGCACCACAAACAGCGTGTTGAAGGTGGCGCTGGCCATGTAGTTCAGCTGCACCAGGCTGTTGCCCATGATGCAGGCGCCCAGCAGCGCGGCGAACAGCAGTTCGGGCCGGTCGGTCAGGTTGAACAGCAGCAGGGCCAGGATGCAGCCGATCAGCGTGCCCGTCAGGCGCCAGCTATTGCGCTGGCGGGTCAGCGCGAAACCCGGCTTCATGATGATGACGATGGTCAGCATGATCCAGTAGTTGTGCGCGGAAAACGCCGGCGAAAGCCATTGGCTGGCCAGCGTCATGGCGATGGCCGCGGCCGCGGTGACGCGCAGCGCATAGCGAAAGTGCGGCGAATCCAGGCGCAGGTTGCTGGTCAGGAGCCCCACGCGGAATTCCTGCCGCGAAATGAAGCGCGTCAGCGACTTGTTGATGCGCAGCACGTCGGTGGGCTTGGCGTCGGGCGAAGCCGCGGTGTGGTCGGCCAGGCGGTCGACGATGCGCGCCGAATTGCGCAGCCGGCGCAGCACCTGGACGATCAGCGCCAGCATCTCGGGCTCGCGCTCGCCCAGGCCCTGCTGCTTGAGCTGTTCGATCTCGTATTCGATGGCGCGCAGTTCGGCCTTGGCGCTGCTGCGGTACTGCACCTTGCGCCCGCGCGACACGTCCAGCGCGATGCGGTTGAGCTCCAGCGACATCTTCACCAGCGCATCGCGCATGAACATCAGGCAGTCGCTGCCGGCCAGCGCGCGGCGCAACGCCGCGTAGTCGGTATGCGTGGCCACCAGCGTATCCAGCAGCTGCAGCATATCGACGAACATGTTCCAGATCATCACGCGCTGGCGGTCGCCCAGGCCTTTGCCGCGGGGCAGGGCGCGCAGCACCATGTCGCGCGCCGCCTGGTGCTTTTCCGTCATGACGGATTGGCGCTGGATCAGCTCGCGGTAGGCGTCGTCCAGATCGGCGGTTTCATCGTAGAAGGTGGCGCGCGCCGCCACGTAGTCGGCGGTGGCGAAGAGCGCCACCGACATGGCCTGCTGCTCCTCGCGCAGCCAGAACAGGCGCGAGAACCCCAGGCTGAATGCGACGTAGAACAGCGCCCCGCCCAGCGTGGCCGTGGCGTGCGCCAGCACCTCATGGGGCGCCAGCGGCGAATGCATGGTCAGGGTCATCAGCAACAGGCCGGCAAAGCCGATCAGCCCGCCGCGTTTGCCGAACACCGTGAACATCGAATAGACGAAGCACTGCGCGATGACCGCCAGCCAGATCAGCACGGGGTGCGATGACGCCAGCCCTGTGATGATGACCGTCAGCGTGCCCAGCGCGGCGCCGCCCAGCATCTCGTTGGTGCGGTGGCGCTGCGGCCCGCCCGGCTGGTCGATGATGGCCAGGCATTGCGCCCCGAACGTTGCAACCAGACCCGTGGTGTAGTTGCCGAACAGGCCGCCCAGCACCAGCACGGGCAACAGCATCCCCACCCCCTGACGCACCCCTCCGAAGAAGTAGTGGCTGTAGAGGAAGCGGCGGATGCTGGCAATGCGTAAATCCATGAAGCGGCGGCTCGGTTTCGGATGACGAAACAAGTATAGAGAGACTGCCTAAATTTTTGGGGTCGGATAGTTACCGAACCTTCCAAGCAACGGTCGAAGAAAAGTCGATTTGCTACCTTTGACGCAACGCGGTAAATTGCTCCACTTGCATCGGTCTGCCTATCCGAAACCGGTGCGTTGAGGCGGATTGCCAGGGTCACCTCCCAGCCATCCCGCAGCAGTTACACCTGCCGTTGGCCGCGCCACAAGCGTGTGTTGCCAAGGCTTCCATTTCGACCTCCAGCGTCCCCCAGGGGCGTTTGCACTGCGTTCTGTCGAGCGTGTGCCGGGTCGGCAAGGTGTCCGGGTGGCGTGGCTCCGTGAGCCGCAAAGCGCCGGATCATGTTGTCGGGACCGGTATGGGTTCAGTTGCCGCCGTATCCGGGCGAGCAGCAGTCAGGGTTGCAGGGCCGGTACTGAAAGGAATGACAACATGGAACTGAATGGCGCCGATATCGTCGTGCGCTGCCTGGCCGATGAAGGCGTGGAACACGTTTTCGGCTACCCCGGCGGCGCGGTGCTTTACATCTACGACGCGATTTTCAAGCAAGACAAATTCCAGCATATCCTGGTTCGTCACGAGCAGGCCGCCGTGCACGCCGCCGATGCCTATTCGCGCTCGTCGCAAAAGGTCGGCGTCTGCCTCGTGACCAGCGGACCGGGCGTGACCAATGCCGTCACCGGCATCGCCACCGCCTACATGGATTCCATCCCCATGGTCATCATCAGCGGGCAGGTGCCCACTGCGGCCATTGGCGAGGACGCCTTCCAGGAATGCGACACCGTCGGCATTACGCGTCCCTGCGTCAAGCACAACTTCCTTGTGCGCGACGTCAAGGACCTGGCCGAAACCATGCGCCGCGCGTTCTACATCGCGCGCACCGGCCGTCCCGGCCCGGTGCTGGTGGATATCCCCAAGGACATCACCATCGCGCAGTGCAAGTACACGCCGCCCAAGGGCGAGATCTCGATGCGCTCCTATGCGCCCGTCAACAAGGGCCACCAGGGGCAGATCAAGAAAGCCGTGCAGATGCTGCTGGCCGCCGAGCGGCCCATGATCTACACGGGCGGCGGGGTCATCCTGTCGAACGCCGCGCCCGAGCTGAACAAGCTCGTGTCGCAACTGGGCGCGCCCTGCACCAGCACCCTGATGGGTCTGGGCGGCTACCCGGCCAGCAGCGGCCAGTTCGTCGGCATGCCCGGCATGCACGGCACGTACGAGGCCAATATGGCGATGCAGCATTGCGACGTGCTGCTGGCCATCGGCGCCCGTTTCGACGACCGCGTGATCGGCAACCCCAAGCACTTCGCCCAGAACGCCCGCAAGATCATCCATATCGATATCGATCCCTCGTCGATCTCCAAGCGCGTGCGCGTGGACGTCCCGATCGTCGGTAACGTCAAGGACGTGCTGGCCGACCTCAGCGCGCAGTACGACATCGCCGCGGCCGAGCACAAGCCCGCTCCGATCGCCAAGTGGTGGGAGCAGGTCGAGTCCTGGCGCGGCAAGGAATGCCTGAAGTTCGCCAACTCGGACGAGGTCATCAAGCCGCAGTTCGTGGTGGAAAAGCTCTGGGAAGTGACTGGCGGCGACGCCTTCGTGACTTCCGACGTGGGCCAGCACCAGATGTGGGCCGCGCAGTACTACAAGTTCGACAAGCCGCGCCGCTGGATCAACTCCGGCGGCCTGGGCACCATGGGCGTGGGCCTGCCGTACGCCATGGGCGTGCAGATGGCCAATCCTGGGCACGACGTCGCCGTCATCACGGGCGAAGGGTCGATCCAGATGAACATCCAGGAACTGTCGACCTGCCACCAGTACCGCCTGACGCCGAAGATCATCTGCCTGAACAACCGCTTCCTGGGCATGGTCCGGCAGTGGCAGCAGATCGACTACGGTTCGCGCTATTCCGAGTCCTACATGGATTCGCTGCCCGATTTCGTCAAGGTGGCCGAGGCCTATGGCCACGTGGGTCTGCGCATCGAACGACCGGCGGACGTCGAGCCGGCGCTGCGCGAAGCGTTCAAGAAGCACAAGGATCGCCTGGTTTTCCTGGACTTCATCACCGACCGCACCGAAAACGTGTGGCCGATGGTCAAGGCCGGCCGCGGGCTGACCGAAATGCTGCTCGGCTCTGAAGACCTGTAAGGAGGCCACCCATGAAGCACGTGATTTCCGTCCTCCTCGAGAACGAACCCGGCGCGCTGTCGCGCGTGGTGGGCCTGTTTTCCGCGCGGGGCTACAACATCGAGACCTTGACCGTGGCGCCCACCGAGGATTCCACGCTGTCGCGCATGACCATCGTGACCACCGGTTCCGATGAAATCATCGAGCAGATCACCAAGCACCTGAACCGCCTGGTGGATGTGGTCAAGGTGGTCGACCTGACCGAAGGCGCGCACATCGAGCGTGAGCTGATGCTCGTGAAGGTGCGCGCGGTCGGCAAGGAGCGCGAGGAAATGAAGCGCATGGCGGATATCTTCCGCGGCCGCATCATCGACGTGACCGACAAGTCCTACACCATCGAATTGACCGGGGTGCAGGAAAAAGTACAGGCCTTCCTGGAGGCCCTGGACCGCAGTGCAATCCTTGAAACCGTGCGCACCGGCGTGTCCGGCATCGGACGCGGTGAACGGATTTTGAAGATTTGACCGGCCTTCCAGGCCAAGCCGCACCCTACATCTGAATTAAACAAATATCCAAAATACTGGAATCTGGAGCACAACCATGAAAGTTTTCTACGACAAAGACTGCGATCTCTCCCTGGTCAAGGGCAAGACTGTTGCCATCATCGGCTACGGCTCGCAAGGCCACGCGCACGCGCAGAACCTGCATGAATCCGGCGTGAAGGTCGTGGTCGGCCTGCGCAAGGGCGGTGCCTCGTGGAACAAGGCCGCCAACGCCGGCCTGGAAGTCAAGGAAGTCGCCGACGCGGTCAAGTCCGCCGACATCGTCATGATGCTGCTGCCCGACGAGAACATCGCCTCGGTCTACAACAAGGAAGTGCACGCCAACATCAAGCCCGGCGCCGCCCTGGCGTTCGCCCACGGCTTCAACGTGCACTACGGCCAGGTCGTGCCGCGTGAAGACATCGACGTCATCATGATCGCCCCGAAGGCCCCGGGCCACACCGTGCGCAACACCTACAAGCAAGGCGGCGGCGTGCCCCATCTGGTGGCCGTGTACCAGGACAAGTCGGGCGCCGCGCGTGACGTGGCCCTGTCGTACGCCAGCGCCAACGGCGGCGGCCGTGCCGGCATCATCGAAACCAACTTCCGCGAAGAAACCGAAACCGACCTGTTCGGCGAACAGGCCGTGCTGTGCGGCGGTACCGTCGAACTGATCAAGGCCGGTTTCGACACGCTGGTGGAAGCCGGCTACGCGCCCGAAATGGCGTACTTCGAATGCCTGCACGAACTGAAGCTGATCGTCGACCTGATCTATGAAGGCGGCATCGCCAACATGAACTACTCGATCTCGAACAACGCCGAGTTCGGCGAGTACGAAACCGGCCCGAAGATCGTCACCGACGAAACCCGCAAGGCCATGCGCCAGTGCCTGACGGACATCCAGACCGGCGAATACGCCAAGAAGTTCATCCTGGAAAACACCGCCGGCGCTCCGACGCTGACCTCGCGCCGCCGCATCAACGCGGAATCGCAGATCGAGCAAGTGGGCGGCAAGCTGCGCGCCATGATGCCCTGGATCGCCGCCAACAAGCTGGTGGACAAGTCCAAGAACTGATCCATGCCATTGCGCGGGGCCTGCCCCGCGCAATCAGGGTCGAAGCGGCATGCCTGCGAGGGCATGCCGCTTTTTTTTGCAGGCTTCCCCTCGATTGGCCAGGCACGCGGCTTGCTCCGCCCCGCAAGCGGGGCCAGATGGGTTAACCTTTCAATGTTCGTTGTAAGTTATTGAGACCATGCCCAATTTTTCCATGCGCGATTCCGAGAACCGCCACCGCAGCATCTACCTGCTGCCCAACGCGTTCACCACCGCGGCACTGTTCGCGGGGTTCTACGCCGTCGTGCAGGCCATGAACGACCGCTTCGAAGTGGCCGCCATCGCCATTTTCGCGGCGATGGTGCTGGACGGCATGGACGGCCGGGTCGCCCGCCTGACCAACACCCAGTCCGCCTTCGGCGAGCAGTACGACTCGCTGTCCGACATGACCTCCTTCGGCGTTGCGCCCGCGCTGGTCATGTACGAATGGATCCTGAACGACCTGGGCCGCTGGGGCTGGCTGGCCGCGTTCGTCTATGTCGCCGGCGCCGCGCTGCGCCTGGCGCGTTTCAACACCAACATCGCCGTGGTCGACAAGCGCTACTTCCAGGGCTTGCCCAGCCCGGCTGCCGGCGCGCTGGTGGCGGGTTTCGTCTGGCTGGCCGTGGACAACAAGCTGCCCATCCATGACAGCCTGATGGCCTGGGCGGCGTTCACGCTGACCATGTACGCGGGCATTTCCATGGTGTCGAATGCGCCGTTCTTCAGCGGCAAGAGCTTCGCCCTGGGCCGCAGCGTGCCGTTCTGGGGCATCCTGCTGGTGGTGGCCGTGTTCGTGTTCGTGTCCAGCGATCCTCCGGTCGTGTTGTTCGGCCTGTTCGTGCTGTACGGCCTGTCGGGCTGGATCATGTGGGCCTGGCGCTGGAACCGCGCGCGCCGCCTGACGCAGGAACGCCGCAACCAATCGTCCTGATTGGTGCACGCCTTGAAAACAAAACCCGCCTGATGGCGGGTTTTGTTTTTGAGAGAGGCGGGGGAATCAGCGCCACATGAACCGGTCGTCGTCGTACATGGGGTCCGGGCCGGGATGGAAGTGCGTCAGCTTGCTGCCGTCGCGGCTCATGTAGACATACATCAGCGAGTTCCAGACGCCGTTTTCCTTGTAGCGGTACGACCAGACCACCTCGCGCTTTTCTCCCAGGCCGGCTTCCTCGATCTTGGCGGGCGGGCCGAATTCGCAGCGCACGCGGTCGGGACCCCATACGCCTTCGCTCAGCACCTTGAAGTGTTCGTCCGTCAGCAGCGGCACCACCTGGCCCACGCGTCCGTCCGCGCCGACGTTGGTGCCCCAGGCGTACTGGCCCATGGGCTGCTGGGTCCAGATCACGCGCCGCCCGCCATTGGCTTGCGGGCATTCGAAGTTGGGCCGGCCGAACTGGGCTTGCACGTCGGCGTAGGGCGTGCCGGGAGGAATCTGGGCCATGTTTGCGCAGGCGGCCAGGCCGGCCAACGCGGCGGCAGCCAGTGCCAGGCGCGCGCTTCTGTAATATTTAGACATATCTTCTCCTTACGTGGCATCGCGGCCTGCGGCGGGGCAGGCGGCCCTCATTGGGGTAATTCTAGCGAATCGGCTATAATCATCGAGCTTTATCAAGTGTATTGATCTTGCAACATCCTTTGCGCTGGCCGCAGAGCTGGTCCAGGTGCCAGGCCCCGGTGTCGAAACACCGCGTCCAACACCCGGATTCCAGGCTTCTGTTTGAGTCATCAATGGCAGCAGTGAGAAAGCGAATTCCGCCAGGTTCGCGCAAATTTTTTCCAAACCACGTCAGGGCGCCTCGGCCCTGTCGCATGTCCGAAGAGGTCATAAATGTCTGTAGCTGACATCAAGAAATCCGATATCGTCGCGCAATTCCAACGCGCTCAAGGCGATACCGGCTCCCCCGAAGTTCAGGTGGCTCTGCTCACCGCCCGCATCAACGAACTGACCGGTCACTTCAAAGAACACATGAAGGACCATCACTCGCGCCGCGGTCTGCTCCGTATGGTCAGCCGTCGCCGCAAGCTGCTCGACTATCTCAAGGGCCGCAATCCCGATTCGTACCGCGCACTGATCGAAAAACTCGGTCTGCGCAAGTGATCGACGGGGCTGGCTCCCCATGACGCAACCGTGGTCGGTGCGACGTATGTCGCGACGGCCACGGTTTTTCATTTGTAAGGAATAATCGTCATGTTCAACAAAGTGACAAAATCGTTCCAGTACGGCCAGCACACGGTCGTCCTGGAAACTGGCGAGATCGCTCGCCAGGCCTCCGGCGCCGTTGTGGTGTCGATCGAGGACACCGTCGTCCTGGCCACCGTCGTGGCTTCCAAGAAGGCCAAGCCGGGTCAAACGTTTTTCCCGCTGACCGTTGACTACATCGAGAAGACCTACGCCGCCGGCCGCATCCCGGGTGGCTTCTTCAAGCGCGAAGGCAAGCCCTCCGAGAAGGAAACGCTGACCTCGCGCCTGATCGACCGTCCCCTGCGTCCGCTGTTCCCCGAAGACTTCTACAACGAAGTCCAGGTGGTCATCCACACGCTGTCGGTCAATCCTGAAATCGATCCCGACATTCCCGCCATGATCGGCGCCTCGGCCGCGCTGGCCATCTCGGGCATCCCGTTCAACGGCCCCATCGGCGCCGCGCGCGTGGGTTATATCGATGGCCAGTACGCCATCAACCCGACCGCCTCGCAACTGAAGTCGTCCAAGCTGGATCTGGTCGTCGCCGGCACCGAAAACGCCGTGCTGATGGTGGAATCCGAAGCCGACCAGCTGTCCGAAGAAATCATGCTGGGCGGCGTGGTCTACGGCCACCAGCAAATGCAGGTCGTCATCAACGCCATTCATGAACTGGTGAAGGACGCCGGCAAGCCCGATTGGGACTGGCAAGCGCCCGCCAAGGACGAAGCCCTGATCGCCGCGGTCACCGCCGCTGCCCAGGAAGGCCTGAACGCCGCCTACCAGATCCGCGAAAAGCAGGCCCGTACGACCAAGCTGCGCGAAGTGTCGGCTGACGTGTCGGCCAAGCTGGCCGCCGCCGCCGCCGAAAAGGGCGAAGCGCTGCCGGACGCCGTCGCTGTCGACAACATCATGTTCTCGCTGGAATCCGCCATCGTGCGCAGCCAGATCCTGAACGGCGAACCGCGCATCGACGGCCGCGATACCCGCACCGTGCGCCCCATCAGCGTGCGTCTGGGCGTGCTGCCCCGCGCACACGGCAGCGCGCTGTTCACCCGCGGTGAAACCCAGGCGCTGGTCGTGGCCACGCTGGGCACCAAGCAGGACGAGCAGATCATCGACGCGCTCATGGGCGAATACCGCGACCGCTTCATGCTGCACTACAACATGCCTCCGTTCGCCACCGGCGAAACGGGCCGCATCGGTGTGCCCAAGCGCCGCGAAATCGGCCACGGCCGCCTGGCCAAGCGCGCGCTGATCCCGCTGCTGCCGGCTCCGGAAGACTTCCAGTACACCATCCGCATCGTGTCGGAAATCACCGAGTCCAACGGCTCGTCGTCGATGGCTTCGGTCTGCGGCGGCTCGCTGGCCATGATGGACGCCGGCGTGCCGGTCAAGGATCACGTGGCCGGCGTGGCCATGGGCCTGATCCTGGACGGCGGCAAGTTCGCCGTGCTGACGGACATCCTGGGCGACGAAGATCACCTGGGCGACATGGACTTCAAGGTTGCGGGCACCGAGAACGGCGTCACCGCACTGCAGATGGACATCAAGATCCAGGGCATCACCAAGGAAATCATGCAAGTGGCGCTGGCTCAGGCCCGCGAAGGCCGCCTGCACATCCTGGGCAAGATGAAGGAAGCGCTGGACGGTTCGCGCGGCGAGCTGTCGGCTTTCGCTCCGCGCATGCTGACCATCAAGATCAACCCCGAGAAGATCCGCGACGTGATCGGCAAGGGCGGCGCCACCATCCGCGCGCTGACCGAAGAAACCGGCACGCAGATCGACATCTCGGACGACGGCACGATCGTGATCGCCAGCGTCGACGAAGCGCAGGCCAAGGAAGCCCAGCGCCGCATCGTCGAACTGACCGCCGACGTCGAAGTGGGCCAGATCTACGAAGGCGCCGTGCTGCGCCTGCTGGATTTCGGCGCCATCGTGCAAGTGCTGCCGGGCCGCGACGGCCTGCTGCACATCTCGGAAATCGCCAACTACCGCATCGCCAACATCAACGATGTGCTGAAGGTCGGCCAGCAAGTCCGCGTCAAGGTCATCGAGGCCGACGACAAGGGCCGCCTGCGCCTGTCCATCAAGGCGATTGGCGGCATCGAGCAGCAGCAAGCCGCTGCGGCTCCCGAAGCTGCCCCGCAATCGGAACCGCAAGCTGAATAAGCCTGCTTGACCGGTAGCATGAAACGGCGCCTGCGGGCGCCGTTTTTCATGGGCCGGCGCGCACGCTTGTGGCCGGCATGATTCATCTTCTTGCTTCTTCAGACCCCGGACATCTCCCAACTGCGCTTACCTTCCTGTAAAGTCTTGCGCGAGAGCGAGGCCCCCCGACCACGGAGGATGGCCTGCGCGACGTGGCAAAGAAGGGGGAAACGGATGGGCAAGGCATGACGGCGTGGGCCAGATCCGCCAGTGCCGCGGCGCTGCTTGCGGCCGTGCTGAGCGGCTGCATGAGCAGCCCCGCGCCGGGCAAGGGCGGTCCCAAGAGCGAGGACATGTCCGCCGACCAGTTCGGCCAGACCGACTTCAACCGCACCGTCACGCTGGAGGTGCGCGACAACCTGGCCAGCCTGTATGTCCTGCTGGACAAGCTCTACCGCCGCAATCCGCGCGAATGGCGCAAGTCCGGCGCGCCCGACCTGGCCAAGGCGGTGTCGCTGGTCAAGCATTCCATCGAAGTCCGCATCCCGCCCAAGGACCTGGCGGGACTGCGCGACATCCAGATCCTGGCCGTGTCCCTGGACCCCAACTATTCGGGCGACCGGGTCGGCGCTTTCATTTACGGCCTGGCCGACACCATCATCGCCGCCCACAACGGCAAAACCCGCCTGTACGCTACCGACGCGCTGGACGGGCAGCGGGTCTACAATGCCGCACGGAACGTCGAGGCAGCCGCCTGGCTGCTGGCGTCGCGCCGCAATACCCAGGGCGAACCCTTGCTGCTGGCCAACGAAATGTCCCAGAACGCCACCAACCTCAGCTTTGAACGCGAATTCGGCGCCATCATCGGCCGCCTGGATCTGATCGCGAACCTGCTGGGCGAGAACACGCGGCGCATCGGGATCAACTACGCGCAGGGCCTGCTGCTGTTCAATTTCCTGCCGGTGCGCTAACAGGATTTCCATCGTGATCGATATCGCCTCCATTCAGACCGCCCGCGAGAACCTGCGCGGCCAGGTGCTGAAGACCCCGTTTACCCTGTCCCGCACGCTGTCCGACATCTTCGGCGCGGAGATCTGGCTGAAGTTCGAGAACCTGCAGTTCACGGCTTCGTTCAAGGAGCGCGGCGCGCTCAACCGCATGCTGACGCTGTCGGAAGCAGAACGCGCCAAGGGCGTGATTGCCGTGTCCGCCGGCAACCACGCGCAGGGCGTGGCCTACCATGCCCAGCGCATGGGCGTGCCGGCCGTGATCGTGATGCCGCGGTTCACCCCCACCGTCAAGATCGCCAACACGCGCCGCTTCGGCGCCGAGGTGGTGCTGGCCGGCGACACCTTCGACGACGCCAAGGCGCGCGGCTACGAGTTGGCGCAGGAGCGCGGCCTGATCATGATCCACCCGTACGATGACGAGGCGGTCATATCGGGGCAGGGCACGGTGGCGCTGGAGATGCTGGAAGACCAGCCGCAGCTGGACACCCTGGTCGTCGCCATCGGCGGCGGCGGCCTGATCTCCGGCATTGCCACCGCGGCCAAGGCGCTCAAGCCCGGCATCGAGATCATCGGCGTGCAGACCGAGCGCTTTCCGTCCATGTACGCCGCCGTCAAGGGCGTGTCCATGCCGCAGGGCGCCTACACCATCGCCGAAGGCATCGCGGTGAAGTCGCCGGGCGCGCTGACCCAGCCCATCGTCACCCAGCTGGTCGATCGACTGGAGCTGGTCAGCGAAAGCGATATCGAGCACGCCATCGTGGTGCTGCTGGAGATCGAGAAATCGGTGGTCGAAGGCGCGGGGGCCGCCGGCCTGGCCGCGCTGCTGCGCGCGCAGGAAGAGGGCAGCGACCGCTACAAGGGCAAGCGCATCGGCCTGGTGCTGACGGGCGGCAACATCGACCCGCTGATGCTGGGCGAACTGATCGAGCGCGGCATGGTGCGCGCCGGCCGCCTGGCGCGCATCCGCGTGGACCTGCGCGATCTGCCGGGCGCGCTGGCACACGCCACCAAGCTCATCGCCGACGCGCAGGCCAACATCACCGAAGTGCACCACCAGCGTGCGTTCACGTCATTGCCGGTGCGCAATGTCGAGGTGGATTTCGTGCTGCAGACGCGCGGCCACGAGCACATCCAGGAAGTGATCGACATACTGAACGCGGCGGGTTTTGCCGCCAGCAACCACGACCACTGAGCACGCTGGCGCGGTTCAGGCGCCGCCGTTCTGCGCGGCGTCGCGCGCCAGCAGGTTCTTCAGGCCATACAGGCGCTCGCGGTGCAGCGTCGCCGACAGCGGCTCGGGCTCACGCCCCAACGCCACATAGTCCGCGGGCACCTGTGCCGCCGCCGCACGGATGGCGTCGGGCGCGGCCTGCCACCATTGCGTCAGCATGCGGTCGGGGTTGTAGACGTCCAGCCCCTGGCGCCGCAGTTCGGAACGGTTGAAATCCTTCAGATTCCAGGTCAGCACCTGCACCACCGGCGGCTGTTGCAGGCCGCAGCGCGCGCGCCGCGCCAGGCCGGCCGCGATCACGTGGAAGTCCTTGGGGTCGCTGTAGCGCAGGGAGGCCTCGTAGACCTGGGTGTCCGTCTCGCGGGCGCCGGGAAAGCGCGCGTTCATGTCGTCCCACATCTCCATCATCACCTCGGGCGGGATCTCCCAGATGCGCGAGGCGTTGCGGCGCCATTCCTCGCCGATGCGGTCGGTCCAGACCGGCGTGTACACGCCGGCCTCGGCCAGCCTGAGCAGCAGACGGCGCAGGATGCCTGACATGAGGACGCAGGCGTCGAGGACGATGAAGGGCGGGGAGGAGGAAGCGGCGGTCAAGTGAGGTCTGAAGCCCCGCCGGCGCATGGCGGGCAGGGCGGAAACGTGGAAAACGAGGCGCAAGAATAACGTTTTTGGAAGCCGTCCGGGGCGGGCGGCCGCGCGCGGGAAGGGCGTCAGGCCTTAACCGAGTTCGGCGCGCACGGCATTGCACAGGCTCACCAGGTTGCGCCGCGACACCAGGCACTGTTTGAGCGGCGTGTCGATGGCGTAGAAATAGATATTGGCAAGAAAGCCGTAGAGCCCCGCGTCCACGCTACCCGGATTGGGGCCGAACATGAAGCCGTTGTCGCCCAGCAGGCTGGAGACGGCCTCCAGGTCGGCGATCCCGCGCGCATAGGCGTCTTCGGGGGCGTAGCGGCCTATGCCTTGGTAGTGGTAGCGCTGGAAGTTGTATTGGCGGGCGGCTTCCAGCTGCTCGGGCGTGATGTCCGGGTGGGCGTCCAGCAGCGCGCGGCGGAAGGTCGGCCAATAGCGGTCATCGCGCCAGCGCGAATAGGACATGACCCAGTACAGGTCGTCCAGCGCGCGGCGCACCAGCAAGTCCTGGCGCTGCTGCTCGGGCGTGAGGGAATCGTCGATGGTCAGTTCGTACTGGCGCTTCAGGTAGGCGATGATGGCGTCGCTGTCGCCGATGCGCAGATCGCCGTCGGCGATGTAGGGCAGTTGGCCACGCGGGGCGGACTGTACGTCCAGCGTATGCCGGTGGTCGAACGGCAGCCGGCAGAGCTTCAGGAAGGCGTAGATCTTCAGGCCGTAAGGATTGTTGTCTTCCAGCCCATAGAGTCCGGGGTACGAGTAGAGGGTGATCATGGCGCGCTCCCTGGTTACCGGACTAGATTAGATCGGCGGGGGCAATTTTGCGCGCTTCAGTTTGACGAGGCAGGCGTTCGCCGGTTTGCGACGAAGGATGGACGCCTGGCCTGTGGCGGGGTGGTGCCCGAGACCGGAATCGAACCGGTACGGCCGCGAGGCCGAGGGATTTTCTTACCACTTCGGCTTTCGCCGCCAGCGCGGATGCGCTGTTCGTGGTCTGGAGCACGCCTTCACCATAGCCTTGCGGCCTTAGGTGCCCGCCGTCTGCTCTCTACACCTTCCCCGGCCGTGCGGCCAGGGCTTGGCTCGGCGTTGGCTCGGAACGGGTCCAGGGCATTCGCCGAGTTTGACGGGCTACACCTTTGGAGTTTCCCCCAAAGGGCTCAAATTAGTTCAAGTCCCTTGTGTCTACCAATTTCACCACTCGGGCGTTGCGCGGCCCGGAAGGGCCGGCAGCGGGCGAGACTATACCATCCCGGCGCCAGGTGCCCGGATTGCGGGCTCCCGTCAGCCGGCACGTTCAGGAGACGAAGCGCACGGCGGGGCGCGGGCGTTCGTCCACGGTCAGGGAAAAGACGTCGGGGCGCGAGTAGTGGCCCACCACGTCGAAGTCGTAGCGGGCGCGCACCAGTTCCGCCGTGTCGACCTGGGCGGTCAGCAGGCCGGCCTTGCCGCGCAGCGGGCCCGCCAGCACGTCGCCCAGCGGGCCGACGATGACCGAGCCGCCGTTGATCAGAGGGCGGTTGGCGTCCCAGCCCGGCACGTCCTGGCCCAGTTCGGCGGGCGAGGGCTGCACCTGGCAGGCGCTGACCACGAAGCAGCGGCCTTCGTGGGCGATGTGGCGCATCGAGCACTGCCAGATGTCGCGTTCGTCCACGGTGGGCGCGCACCAGATTTCCACGCCCTTGGCGTACATGGCGGTGCGCAGCAACGGCATGTGGTTTTCCCAGCAGATGGCGCCGCCGATGCGGCCGGCTTCGGTGTCGACGACCGGCAGGGTCGAGCCGTCGCCTTGGCCCCAGATCAGGCGTTCGGTGCCGGTGGGCATGAGCTTGCGGTGCTTGGCGGCGAGGCCGGTAGCAGGTTCGAAGAACAGGGCGGTGCAATACAGCGTGTTGCCGCCGCGTTCGATCACGCCCGCCACCAGGCTGGCCCCGGTGCGCTGCGACAGGGCGGCGAGCGCTTCGGTTTCGGGGCCGGGCACGTCGATGGCGTTGTCGTAATAGCGGGCATAGGCCTCGCGACCTTCGGGCAGGCGGTAGCCCAGTCGGGTGCCGAAGATCTCGCCCTTGGGATAGCCGCCCAGCAGCGCTTCGGGCATGACCACGAGCGAGGCGCCAGAGGCGACGATCTCGCCCTCGTAGGCGAGGATGTCTTCCAGGGTGCGGGCTTTGCCCTCGGGGGAGGAGCCGATCTGCAGGGCGGCGACGGTTTTCGTGGTCATGGCGGGGGTCTCGGAAACGTGGCAATGGGCTTCAGTGTCCGGCCGGCCCTAAAATCAATCAATCCTGGTCAGAGATAAATGATATGAACCAGATTGATATCGAGTCAGCCGACCTGAACCTGCTCAAGATCTTCGAGGCCATCTATGACGAGGGCGGAGCGGGACGTGCCGCGCTGCGCCTGGGCGTGACGCAGTCCGCTGTCAGCGCGGCGCTGGGCCGCCTGCGCGCGCTTTACGGAGATCCCCTGTTCACGCGTACCGGCAGAGGGCTGACGCCCAGCCTGCGGGCGCGCGAACTGCGACCCGTCATTGGCGAAGCCCTGGACAAGTGCCGTCAGAGCCTGTCGCTGGCGCGGCCTGGCGCGGCGGGCTTTGCCGGCAGGTCGGTGACGCTGGGGCTATCGGACGATTTCGAGATCGCGCTGGGACGAGACGCGATCCACGCGCTGGCGCAGAGCGCGCCGGGGCTGCGCCTCATCTTCCGCCAGACCCACAGCCGGCTGGCGGCCGACATGCTGATGGCGCGCGAGGCGGACCTGGTGATCGCTTCGGGCGGACTGGCCTCGCAGGCCTTGCAGCGCGTGACGGTCGGGCAGGGCGGCTATGCCTGCCTGCTGGATCCCGCCAGCGTGGCGCCAGGCCAGACCACCTTGTCGCTGGAGGAATTCATCCGCCGCCAGCACATTCTGGTGTCGTCCGGCGGCTTCATCGGGGTGGTGGATGAAGTGCTGCACGGGCTGGGACTGACGCGCCGGGTGCAGGCCTCGACCACGCATTTTTCGGCGTTGGCGTTCCTGTTGCGGGGCAGCGATGCCCTGTCGACCTTGCCCGCGCACGCGGCGCGCGGCCTGGCTGCCGCTTCCGGCCTGCGCATGCTGCCCTGCCCGGTCGCGATGCCGGGCTATGCCATCGAAATGGGCTGGCGCGCCGATGCCTTGCGGGATCAGGCAGTGGCCGTGGTCAGGCGCGGTTTGCTGGGCTTGCTGACTGGCTACGCATGGGAGGGCGGTATGGGCGTGCGGGGTTAAAGGCGCAAGGCGCCCCGGACCGGGAAAACCCCGATCCCTGCGCAGGCGCGCAAGGCACGACACTTCCCGGCATGAAGCCCGTCCCGTCTCCCCCGCCGCATCCCCGCGATATCGATCCCGTCTCGCTCCGCCTGTTCCTCGCAGCGCTGGAGGAAGGCAGCCTGGCGCGCGCCGCCGCCCGCGAGAATATCGTTCCTTCCGCCGTCAGCAAACGCATGTCGGAGATGGAGGATGCCTTCGGCGTGCCGCTGCTGGAACGCGGGGTCAGGGGCGTGCAGCCCACGCCGGCAGGCAACGCGCTGGCCACGCACGTGCGCATGGTGCTGCAGAGCATGGACCGCATGCGCCGCGAGATGGCGGGCTTTGCGACCGGCGTGCGCGGCAGTATCCGGCTCGCGGTCAGCGTGGCGGCGCTGTCCGGCGAACTGCCGGCGCAGATCCAGTCCTTTCGCCGCGCCTATCCCCAGATCGATATTTCCCTGGAAGAGGGCACCACCCAGGAGGTGTTCCGCGCGGTGCTCGACGGCCAGGCCGACGTGGCGGTGGGTTCCGATTTTGGTCATGACGGTTTGCAGGTCTTTACCTGTGGCCGCTGCGATCTGGCGGCGGTCGTGCCCGGCCAGCATCTGCTGGCCGACCGCGACACGCTGGACTACGCGCAATTGCTGCCCTTCGAGCAGATCGAACTGAACCGCGACAACGGCATCAGCGCGGTGTTCGAGCAGGCGGCGCAGGATGCGGGCGTGGCGCGGCGGATCAGCGCGCGGGTCAGCTCGCACGAGACCATCTGCATGCTGGTGGCGCGCGGCATGGGGGTGGCCGTGGTGCCCATGTATCTCAAGGCGCGCCACGCCAACCTGGACATCCGCTTCATTCCGCTCTCCGGAGCCTGGTCCAGCACTTCCTTGTGCATCGCCGTGCTGGGGCTGGACGCCTTGCCGCCCGCCGCTCGCGTGCTGTTGGCGCATCTGGGCGTGGCGGAGGCCGCCTGAAACGACGGGGCTCAGGGCTTTCCCGGACGTTCCCAAACGAGAATGCCCCCGTGCTGAAAGAGCGCTACCCGCTGATCCGGCTTGCCGCCGATGATGGGGCATGGGGCGGCGGCTTGCATCGATCTTGCCGTTGCCTGTTTTTCAGCGCATCAGGCCCGAGGATATGCAGATGGCAGCAACACCGGCTTCACCCTTCATGGACCACACCGAATTACCGCTGCGCGGCATCAAGGTGCTGGAGCTGTCCCACATGATCATGGGCCCGGCGGCCGGCCTGGCGCTGGCGGACCTGGGAGCCGAGGTCATCAAGGTGGAGCCGATCGAAGGCGACCGCACCCGGCGCCTGAAGGGCTCGGGCAGCGGCTATTTCCCGGTCTTCAATCGCAACAAGCAAAGCCTGGCGATCGACCTGAAGGCGCGCGAGGGGCAGGCCGTGGTGCGCCAGCTGGCCTTGCAGGCGGACATGGTGGTGGAGAATTTTCGCGACGGCAGCCTGGCCCAGTACGGGCTGGACTATGAGTCGCTGTCGGCCGAGAACCCTGGGCTGATCTACGTATCGCTCAAGGGCTTTCTGTCCGGCCCCTACAAGCAGCGCACCGCGCTGGACGAAGTGGTGCAGATGATGGGCGGGCTGGCCTACATCAACGGCGGCGCGGACACGCCCCAGCGCGTGGCGGCCTCCGTCAACGACATCCTGGGCGGCACCTTCGGCGTGGTGGGCGCGCTGGCGGCGCTGCACGACCGCCACGCCACGGGGCGCGGCAGGCATGTGCGCTCCGGCCTGTTCGAGAACAACCTGCTGCTGGTCGCGCAGTTCATCGCGCAATACCAGCTGACGGGCGCGGCGCCCAAGCCCATGGGCGCGGAGCGCCGGCCGCCCTGGGGCGTGTATGACGTGTTCGAGACCGCCGACGGCCGCGTGTTCGTCGCCGTGGTGGGCGATGCGCAATGGCGCAACTTCGCCCAGAAATTCCTGCCGCCCGAGTGGGCCGCCGATCCGCGCCTGGCCACCGCCGTCGACCGCGAGGCGGCGCGGCCCTGGCTGGTGCCGGGCGTGGGCGAGATCCTGAAGACCTGGAAGACCGACGAGCTGTGCGCGGCACTGGAAGCCGCCGGCCTGTCCTATGGCCCGATACGCCAGCCGCACGACCTGCTGGACGATGCGCACCTGAACGCTGGCGGCGCGCTGCTCAAGACCCGGCTGCCGGACGGCGGGGAGATATCCGCGGCGGCGCTGCCCATCGAGTTCGACGGCCTGAAGGCCGGCAAGCGTTCCGATCCGCCGCGGCAGGGCGGCGACACGCAGGCCATTCTGCAGGGCCTGGGCTGGGATGCTGCGCGCATCGAGGTCCTGCGCAGCGCAGGCGTTATTGCATGAACGGGCGGTAGCGCCCGATATCGGTCGAGGCGGCGCAGACCGCCAAGACTTCCATCAAAGAGGAGACAAGATGATCCGCAGACTGTTCGCGGTGGCCGCGCTGGCCGCCGCCTGTGCCGCACACGCCCAGGACTATCCCAGCAAGCCCATCCGCATCATCATCCCGTCCACGCCGGGCGGAGGCACCGACTACATCGGCCGCCTGATGAGCACCAAGCTGCATGAACTCAACGGCTGGTCAGTGATTCCCGAGAACAAGCCGGGCGCGGGCACGGCGCTGGGCCTGGCCGAAGCGGCGCGCTCGCCTGCCCAGGGTTACGACCTGGTGATCGGCCAGTCCGACAACGTCACCCTGATTCCGCTGCTGATGAAGGTGTCGTACGACCCGGTCAAGGACCTGGCGCCGGTGGCGCTGGTGGCCACTACGCCCATGGTGCTGCTGGTGTCGGACAGCTCGCCCTACAAGACGCTGCCCGAAGTGATCGACGCCGCCAAGAAGGATCCGAACAAGATCTCCTATGGCACCTCGGGCACGGGCGGCGGCGTGCACATCGCCATCGAAATGCTGCAGCACGCGGCCGGCTTCAAGATGCAGCACGTGCCGTACAAGGGCTCGGCCCCGGCGCTGGCGGACCTGATGGGCGGACACCTGCAGTTCGCGGGCTCTTCGATTTCGTCGGCGGCCACGCTGATCAAGTCCGGCAAGGTGCGCGCGCTGGCAGTCACTTCGCCCAAGCGCAATCCGGCGCTGCCGGAGGTGCCCACGGTCGCGGAGCTGGGCTACAAGGATTTCAGCGTGGTGACCTACTACGGCGTGCTGGCCCCGGCCAAGACGCCGTCCGCGGTCGTGTCGCGCCTGAATAGCGACTTCAACAAGCTGCTGGCGCGCAAGGACGTGCAGGAGGCGCTGGCCTCGCAAGGCCTGGAAACCGATCCGGTGTCCACCGAACAGTTTGCCGCGTTGATCAATTCGGACATCGCCAAGGCGCGCCAGACCATCGAAAGCGCGGGCATCGTGGTGCAGCAGTAGGCCGGCCGGGAAAGGACAGCACATGAACCAGGAAATCAGGCTTTGCGAAGTGGGTCCGCGCGACGGGCTGCAAATGGCCAAGGGCATGATGTCCGCGGCCGACAAGCTGCGCTGGATCCGGCAGCTGGCCGACGCCGGCCTGCGCGAGATCGAGGCGGGCAGCTTCGTGTCGCCGCGCTTGGTGCCGCAGATGGCCGATACGGGTACGGTCCTGCCCGACGTCCTGAAGATCGAGGGCTTGACGGTGGTTGCCCTGGTCTGCAACCTCAAGGGCGCCATTGCGGCCTACGAGGCTGGCGCGCACGCGCTGTCGTTTCCTGTCTCCGTTAGCGACACGCATAGCCGCGCCAACGTCGGCAAGGGCACCGACGCACAGGTGGAGGTGCTGGCCTCCATCGTCGATTGGGTGCGGGCGCAGCCGCGGCCCGTGCGCATCGATGCGGCGGTCGCCACCGCCTTCGGATGTTCGATGGAAGGCGTGGTGCCGGTGCGCCGTGTCGCGCAGGTGGCCGCCGCCGCCGCGTTGGCCGGCGCCGACGAGATCTCGCTGGCCGACACCGTGGGCTATGCCCATCCGGCGCTGGTGCGCGATGCGGTGCGCGCCGCGCAGGACGCCGTGGGCGCGCGCCTGGTCAAGCTGCACCTGCATGACACGATGGGGCTGGGCCTGGCCAATGCGCTGGCCGGGCTGGACGAAGGCATCCGCGCTTTCGATTCCTGCCTGGGAGGCCTGGGAGGCTGTCCCTTCGCGCCTGGCGCGTCGGGCAATATCGTCACCGAAGACCTGGTCTTCATGCTGGAAAGCATGGGCTACCGCACGGGCGTGGATCTGTCGCGGTTGCTGCAGGCGCGGCCCTTGCTGGCCCAGGCGCTGCCGCAGGAAAGCCTGCGCAGCGGCGTGGCCGCCGCTGGCATACCGAAGACCTACGGAGCGCGCGCCGCGGTCTAGTCCAAGCGCCGGTCTTAGCGGTAGACGATCACCGGCAGCGTCGAATGCGCCATCACCTTCTGCGTCTGGCTGCCCAGCAGCACGGCCGCCAGTCCGCCGTGGCCGCGCGAGGCCATGGCGATCAGGTCGCAGCCTTGCGTCATGGCGATATCGATGATGGTCTGCGCCGGGTTGTTGCTTTCGCGCATTTCGGTGGTGCAGGGCACGCCCGCGGCGCTGGCTTGCGCGGCCGCTTGCGACAGGTACGACTTGGCGAGTTCCTGGGCCTCGCGCTCATATTCCGTATGCACGCCCTCCAGGTGCACCGTTTCCATGGAGGTCGGGCGGTAGGCGCTGTACACCGTCAGCACCGTGACGCTTGCGCCCAGGGCGCTGGCCAGGCCCAGTCCTTGCGCCAGGCCGGCATAGGAACGCTCGGATCCGTCGATGGGGATGAGTATGTGCTTGTACATGACAACCTCCTGAGGGTGTGGAGGGCGGCGCGAGTCCGCGCGGCCCTAGGAGCGTGAACAGCATCTATCCCCATACTACGCCTAGTGGTGCCCTTAGCCCACCTTTCTCTCCTCATGCGCCCAGTGCGCGTCCCTCAGTTGCTTGCGCGCGAGCTTGCCGTTGGCGTTCTTCGGCAACTCCGCCACCAGTTCGATGCTGCGAGGCTTCTTGAAATCCGCCAGGTGCTTGCGGCAATGCTCGATCAGATCGGCCGGGGTGGTGGTGTCGCCAGGCTTGAGCACGAGCACAGCCTTGACGGACTCGCCCCACACCTTGTCGGGCACGCCGAAAACGCAGGCTTCGTACACGCCCGGATGCTGATACAGCGCCTGTTCGACTTCAGTAGGGTAGATATTGAATCCGCCCGAGATGATCATGTCCTTCTTGCGGTCCACGACATAGAGGAAACCTGCATCGTCCATCCGAGCCAGGTCGCCGGTATGCAGCCGGCCATCGCGCAGGGCTTGCGCGGACAGCTCGGGTTCGCGCCAATAGCCTGCGAAGATGTCGGGGCCGGTGGCGGTAATCTCGCCGACCTCGCCGGGCGCGACCTCACGGCCGTCTTCGTCCAGCAGACGAACCTCGCTTTCGCCGAATGGACGCCCGCAGGAGAGCAGCCGTTCCGGGTGGCCCGACATGGCTGCGGCATGGTCCAGGGCACTCAGCAGCACCAGGCCGCCGGTGGTTTCACCCGCGCCATAGCCCTGGCTGAGCTTGGGTCCCAGGGCTTCCCAGGCTTCGCGGATGCGGGCCGGCGCCATCGGCGCGCCGCCATAGGAAATCTGTCGCAGCGCGCTCAGGTCGTGCTGATGCAGCCGCGGATGCGCGATCAGCATGTTGACCATCGTGGGCACCATGAAGCTGAAGGCGGCGCGATGCCGGGCAGCGGAGGCCAGGAAGCTCTCGGGGTCGAACCGGTCATGCAGCAGGATCGTTCCGCCCTGGAACAGGAAGGGCTGCATGAACATGCCGCTGGCGTGGGTAATGGGGCCGGCGAGTGCCAGCACTTCGCCGGGATTGGCGCGCATGCGGCCCATCACGACCTTGCGCAGCGACGCCAGGCGGTTGCCTACCGTCTGCATGGCGGCCTTGAGCTTGCCCGTCGAGCCCGACGTAAAGTGCAGCACGGCCAGGTCGCCGGGTTGCATCGGCACGTCCGGGTTGCTGTCGGCGGCCGATTCCAGCAGGCGTTCGTATGAGCGCCAGCCTTCGATGTCGCTGGCGCCCATCACCAATCGATGCCGCACGTTCTCCAAGCCGTCCAGCAGGGATTGCGCTGCTTCCACATGGGCTGGGTCCACAATGAAGGCCGCCGCATCGGCATTGTTGACCGAATCCAGCACCTCCTGGTTCGACAGGCGCGCGTTCAGGGCCACTTTCACCAGTCCCGCCTTGTACAGCGCGCATTCGAGTTCGATGATCTCCGGGCAATTCCAGGCCAGAATGGCGACGCGATCGCCTTTCTTCAGCCCCAGGCCCAGCAAGGCGTTGGCCAGGCGGTTGGAGCGGGTTTCCAGCTGTCCGAAGCTCAGCGTCCTGTCGCCGAAAATGACGGCGGGACGGTCGCGCCAATAGCGCGCATTGCGGGTGGTGTATCGGCCTTGGTTCATGGTGTGTCCGTGTCTGGGGGTTGGCTTGCCGCTATCCTGCGGGGCGGCAAGGCGCCCGCGGATAACCAGGACGCGAATCCTCATGCCGCGCCGTTATCGTGCGGGGGCGATTCCCCTGCGTTATGGAAATCGTTGGATGCGGCATGACGTTCAGGCGGCCTGCGGGTTACCTCTATGCGAAAGCGGGGCCAGCATCGGTCCCGCCTTGCACAAGAACAGGAGACAACATGAACCAGCGAAATTTCCGCCTGCGGGACAGGGCGGCCCGTTGCCTGGCGGCCGTCAGCCTGGGGCTTGCCGCGCTCATGGCGGGACCCGCGCAGGCGGCTGGCGCCGGGGCTGCCGGCTACCCCGATAAGCCCATACGCTTCATCGTGCCGTTCTCGGCTGGCGGCCAGTTCGACTACATCGCCCGCCTGGTCGCCGTGCCCCTGGGCAAGGAACTGGGCCAGACCATCATCGTCGAGAACGTGGGCGGGGGCGGCGGCAATCTGGGCGGCGCCAAGGTCGCGAACGCGCCTGCGGACGGCTACACCCTGCTGGAGTACGGCGGCAACTTCGCGATTGCCAAGCATCTTTCGCCCAAACTGTCGTTCGACCCCATCGCGGATCTGGCGCCTGTATCCGGACTCAGCATCGCTCCGCACGTGGTCCTGGTCAGCAGCGCCTTGCCGGTCAAGACATTCCAGGAGCTGCTCGCATACGCCCGCGCCAATCCAGGCAAACTGAGCTACGGCAGCCCGGGGGTGGGCTCATCCATGCATCTGACGTTTGAAACGCTCAAGCAGCATTTCGGCCTGGACGCCATACACGTGCCCTATCGGGGTGGCAGCAACGCGCTCAATGACCTGGCAGGCGGCCAGATCGATATCGGCATCGTCGCGGTCGCGCCCGCCATGCCCTTCATCGCCTCAGGGAAGATCCGCGCGCTGGCCGTCACCAGCGCCAAGCGCGCCGCTTCCCTGCCAGAGGTGCCTTCCGTGGCCGAGCTGGGATATGCCGGCTTCGACAGCGGCAGCTGGGCGGGAATCGCCGTGCCGAAAGGCACGCCGCAGGAAATCATCGACCGGCTGAATGCCGCCGTCGGCCGCGCGATGCAGGATGCCCAGGTGCTGGAGGCCTTGGCGTCGCAATCGTTCACGCCCATACCCGGCACGCCGCAGCAGCTGCGCAAGCTCATCGATGATGAGTCCGCCCGCTATGGGCCGCTCATCGACAAGCTGGGCTTGCAGGCGGATTGAGGAGGGCTAGGCGCCCGCCCGGGCGCGGGCATGCTCCCGCAGGATTTCCAGCAGCCGCTGCGTCAGCGGCGACTGGTAGCTGTTGCGCCGCGTCAGCACGCCGATCTGCCGATGCCATGTCATGTCGTCCAGAGGCAGGATGCTCAGGCCCTGGCCGGCATGCGCGGACAGGGTGATTTCGCTGACCAGAGTCAGCAGGTCCGTGCTGTGCAGGATGCCCAGCAATCCCGATACCGACGCGTTGGATTCGATCGTCACGTTGGGCGGCGCCGACCCGTGTTGCTCGAACTTGGCTTCCAGCCAGCGCCGTGATGCCGCCTGCGGTCCCGGCAGCATCCACTGGCACCCCGCCAGATCGGCAAAGCGGATCTTGCGGCGGCCCAGCAAAGGATGGCCCGGACGCACGGCAACGAAAAGCTTGTCTGCGAACAAGGGTTCCCGTTCGAACTCCGCCGCGGAGGCGGATTCGAACAGCGAACTGATGGCGAAGTCCAGGTCTCCCTGCCGTAACGCTGGAATCAAGGCATCGTTCAGGCTGACCATGACCTGGACCTTGGCGGCGGGCCGTTGTGCCAGCAGTTCGATGCAGGCCGGATTGAAGAACGATTCCGCGAGCAGCGGCGTGACGCCGACGCGCAGCAAGCCGATGCTTCCGCGGTGCAGGTCACCCGCTTCCTGCATGGCGTCGTCGAGTTCCCGCCTTGCCTGCATCGAGCGCTGATAGAACGCGCGTCCTGGAATTGTCAGCTCCATGCCCTTGGGCGTGCGGACAAAGAGCTGCAGTTTCAGTTCTTCTTCCAGGCGCCGGATGCCCTTGGTCAGTGCAGGCTGGCTGACGCCTATGCCGTCGGCGGCCCGGCCGACATGGCCCAGCCGCGCGACCGCCAGGAAATAGTCCAGATCTTCCAGCCTCATGATTCCGCCAGGTTATTGAAAACGAAGAAAAGATAATTGCGAGGATGCCGGGCGCTGTCAAGCTGGGGACTACTCAAAGGAGACGACATGGCCCAAGACGACAAACAGGCGCTGACCGGCCTGCGCGCCCGGTTGCAGCAGTACCTGCAGGACGAACTCATACCGCTGGAACAGTCGCTCGGCCTGGGGTACGAGGACAAGTTCGGGCGCGACCTGGTGCAGTCCGTGTGGAAACGATGCCGGGCGCTGGGATTCTATGGAGCGCAGTTGCCGCGCGAGCTGGGCGGTCAGGGGCTGTCCTACCGCGACCTGTGCGTGCTCAAGGACGACGTCGCGGCATCCGGCGCCATCCTGTTCCCCCATGTGCTGGGGGATTGGGGCGGTCCTTCGCGCATCGGCAACCTGGTCCAGTATGCGACCCCGTACCAGCACGACCGCTACATCATGCCCGTGGTCAACGCCGAGCGCGGCGCCTGCTTCGCCATGACCGAGCCGCAGTCGGGCTCCGACGCTACCCGCTTGCAGACCGTCGCGGTGGCCGACGGCGACGATTACATCGTGACCGGGGTCAAGCACTACATTACCGCCTCGACGTTCGCCGATTTCGCCATCACCATGTGCGTCACCGATCCTGACCGGGGCGCGGAAGGCATATCCGCGATTTTCATCGATCTGGACAGCCCCGGCGTACGGCTGGTGCACGATTGCGTGCCGATGACAGGCCAGTATGTCGATGCGGACATCGTGCTGGATCAGGTCCGGGTGCCGAAGAAGAACCTGATCGGCAAGGAAGGGCAGGGTTTCAAGATCGCCATGAACCGCGTCAGCGTAAACCGCCTGCTGCATTGCCCGACCATGATAGGCCTGGCGCGCCAGGCTTTCAGGCTGGCTGTGGACTACGCCAAGCACCGGCAGCAGTTTGGCGGCCCCATCAGCCGCTTCCAGGCCATCCAGCACATGCTGGCCGACATGGCGACGGCCCTCTATGCCTGCGAACAGATGGTGCTTGCCACGGCAGAGCGTGCCGACTCGGGCGAGGACGTGCGCGATGCGGCGTCGATGTGCAAGCTGTTCGTGTCCGAGCGTTGCTTCGAAATTGCCGACAAGGCCATGCAGATCCATGGAAACGTGGGAGTGACGAAGAACCATCCGGTGGAGTTCATCTTCCGCCGCCTGCGCCTGTACCGCATCGTCACTGGAACCAGCGAAATCCAGCGCAATACCATCGCAAAGGGGATACTCGCATGAGCGCCGGCGCAGAGCAGGGGGCGGCGGGCTACCTGAGCGGCATGTCTGTGCTCGACCTGGGCCAACTGCACCCTGGGCCGTACACCGCCATGTTGCTGGGACAGTTGGGGGCGACCGTGATCAAGGTGGAAAAGCCGCAGGGCGACACCGCTCGCCAGTTGGGAGCCGAGACCTTCGCCAAGTACAACCGGGGCAAGCAGTCCATCTGCCTCGATCTGAAGCGCGAAGAAGACAAGCGCGTCCTGCTGCAACTGGTGGCAGGCAGCGACGTCGTGGTGGAGGGTTTCAGGCCTGGCGTAATGGCCAATCTGGGACTGGACTACACGCAATTGGCGCGCGTCAATCCGCGGGTGGTGCTGTGTTCGATTTCGGGATTCGGGCAGACAGGGCCCTATGCGCAACGGCCCGGCCATGACGTGAATTACATGGCCCTGGCCGGATACTGGGCTGTGCCGTCGCAGGTGCGCGATGTCATGGCGCGGCCGCGATTGCGTCTGTCGGATTACTGCGCGGCCATGCACGCCGCGCTCGCGATACTGGCTGCCGTGCAGGACGCGCGCGAGTCCGGCGTGGGGCAGCATTTGGACGTGTCGATCCATGACACCATGACGGCATGGATGGCCCCTGCATTGCAGGCGATGAACGGTCCCGCTGGTCCGGCGGTGGCGCATCTGCCCCATGTCATGCCTGACAACGACGTCTTCGAGACGGCGGACGGCCGGCATCTTGCCCTCGGCATTCTGGAGGAATCGTTCTGGCGCAACCTTTGCGTGGCGCTGGCCCCGGTCTGCCCGGACCTGAACGCGCCGGGCTACCAGACGAGGGCGGGGCGGATGCGCGAAAAGCGGGTCTTGAACGATCGACTGCGTGAATTGTTCAAGAGCCGCAGCCTGGCGGATTGGGAACGCCTGTTCGACGGTCACGATATCCCCTGGGCGCCAGTACTGCGGCACGATGAAGTGTTCGAGGACCCGCACGTCAGACATCGCGGGGTCGTTGCCGATACGCCGGCAGGACGCGTGGTGGGCTTCCCGGTGAAGTTCTCCAAACCCCTGCCGTCGATGGCGCGGGAGGTCCCCGGCCTGGACCAGCATCGCGCACAGATCCTGGCGCGTTTGCGCGCCCAGGCGTCCTGAACGCCCCTGGCGCACCCATTGCACTTGCGTCGACCGTACCTATTGCAGCCGCCTGTCGCTTCCTACACTTCCTCCTGAAGCCTTATTTTGCGCAGCTTGGCTGCAAGGGAGGGAGTAGTGAGCGGAACGGTTTACCTGGTTGGCGCCGGTCCGGGCGATCCCGAATTGCTGACGGTGCGCGCCTTGCGGCTATTGCAGCAGGCCGATGCCGTGGTCTGCGACAGGCTGGTAGGCGGCGGCATCCTGCCCCTCATCAATCCCGCCGCGCAGTTCCATGACGTAGGCAAGATGGCGGGCGACTGCCGCCACCGGCAGGAAGACATCCATCAGCTGCTGTTGGCGCTGGCGGGGTCTTGCTCCCGCGTCGTGCGCTTGAAGGGCGGCGATCCGTTCATTTTCGGGCGCGGCGGCGAGGAGCTGCTGTTCCTGTCGCGGCACGGCGTGCAGGTTGAGGTCGTGCCGGGCATCAGCGCCGCCAACGGCTGCGCGGCAGCGCTGGGCATACCCCTGACGCATCGGGGCGTGGCGGCCAGCGTGCGTTTCATCACGGGTCATCTGCGGGACGACGCCGGCCTTGAACTGGACTGGAGTTCGCTGGCCGATCCCACCTGTACCCTGGTGTTCTACATGGCGGTGGCCAACGCCGCCGAGATCGTCGCGTCCTTGCAGCGGCATGGGCGCGGCGGCGACACGCCGGCCGCGCTGGTTCATTCCGGCACCACCGAAGCCCAGGACTGGACGGTGGCCCCCTTGCGCCAGATTCCGCAGCTGGTGGCCGGCTTCAAGCCGCCCACGCTGCTGGTGGTCGGCGACGTGGTGCGTCTGGCGCAGCGCGCCTGGTCCGCCGCCGCGGCGGGACAGCTGTTGTTGCGTGACGCGGCCGAGCCATGCGCCCCGGTCGCGGCCTGACATGCCTGGCGCTGTCCTGTTGCACGGGGCTGGGAGCGGCGGTGGGCCGGACGCAGGCGGCGCCGGACCTCGATCCCGCCGATCAGCAGCGACTCATACACCTGGTGCGGCAGGACTGCGGCTCCTGCCATGGATTGCGCCTGAATGGCGGCCTGGGGCCGGCGTTGACGCCGCAAGCGCTTGCTGGCAAGCCGCCGGCCTATCTCGAACAGGCGATTCTGCACGGGCTGCCCGGCACCGCCATGCCCGGATGGCGCGGCATGCTTGCGCCCGACGAAGCCGCCTGGATCGCCGCGCGGCTGCTCAAGGGCTTTCCAGAGGAATAAAGCGTTCATGAAACTGCGTTTCCTGCTCGTCCTGGCCGCCGTTGTGCTGGCCGGCTGCGCCGCGGCCACCGACCCGCGCGGCACCAACGACCTGGGCATGGTGATAGAGCGTGCCGACGGCGCCGTCTCCATCGTCGAAACCAGCGGACAGACCCGGCTGGCGCGGGTCGAAGGGCTGGGCGACCTTTCCCATGCGCACATCGCCTATTCCCGCGATGGCCGCTACGGCTACGTCTTCGGCCGGGACGGCGGGCTGACCAAGGTGGATCTGCTGCGGAAACGCGTGGACCGTCGCATCATCCAGTCCGGCAATGCGATCGGCGGCGCCATTTCGCAGGACGGGCGGCTGATCGTGGTGCAGAACTACACGCCCGGCGGCATCAAGGTCTTCGACGCTGTGACCTTGCGCCAGATCAGCGAAGTGCCCGCCGAGTATGCGCCGGGCAGGCGCTCCAAGGTCGTCGGCCTGGCGGACCTGCCTGGACAGAAGTTCGCCTACGCGCTGTTCGACGCGGGCGAGATCTGGATCACGGATCTGTCGGACCCCGCCCGGCCGTCCACACAACGCCACAAGGCCGGTCGCCAGCCCTACGACGCGCTGGTCACCCCGGACGGCCGCTATTACATCGCCGGGTTGTTCGGCGAGGATGCGCTGGCCATGATGGACCTCTGGCATCCGGAGGCCGGCGTGCGCAAGATCCTGCAGGGCTATGGGCGCGGCGAGGAAGCGTTGCCGGTCTACAAGATGCCCCACCTGCGAGGCTGGAGCGCGGCGGGCGGACGCCTGTTCCTGCCCGCCATCGGCAGGCACGAGGTGCTGGTGGTGGATACCGCCACCTGGCAGGAGACCGGCCGCATCGCCACGCTGGGCCAGCCGGTGTTCGTCATGGCGCAGCCCGATGGCCGCCGCGGCTGGGTCAACTTTGCGGTGCCGGACAACGGCCAGGTACAGGTCATCGACACCGAAACCCTGGCCGTGGTCCGGACGCTGGCACCTGGCCGCGGCGTGTTGCACATGGAATTCACGCCGCGAGGAGAGGCGGTATGGCTGTCGGCGCGCGACGATGACCGGGTGGTGGTGTATGACACCCGGACGCTGCAACGCGGCGCCACGCTGGACATTCCCAAGCCCAGCGGCATTTTCTTCACCAACAGGAGCGGCCGCATTGGCTTCTGAACTGTCCGATTCCGATCTGCGTCTGCTCGATGGCTGGCAGCGGGACTTTCCGCTGGTCTCGCGGCCCTACGCCTTGCTGGCCGAGCGCGTCGGCCTGGATGAAGACACGGTGCTGGCGCGCTTTCAGCGGTGGCAGCGCGAGGGGCTCGTGAGCCGTGTCGGTCCGGTGCTGCACCAGTCCTGCTTTGCCAGCGCGCTGGTCGGCATGCACGTGCCGTCCGCCCGCCTGGATCAGGTTGCCGCCTACGTCAGCAGCCTGCCACAGGTCAATCACAACTACGAGCGCGAACATGCCTTGAACTTGTGGTTCGTCGCCGCCTGCCGCAAGCCTGGCGCGTTGGCGCGCTTGCTGGCGCGGATCGCACAGGCCTCCGGCTGCGAGCCGCTGGCCTTACCCATGGAGGCCGAGTACCACATCGACCTGGGTTTCAGTCTGAGCGCGCCACAACAACGCACGACGCCGCAGCGCAGCGGCGGACGAGCCGTGCTGCCACCCGCCGGCAGCGCGCAAGAGGCCTTGCTCCATGCCGTGCAGGATGGGTTGGACCTTTGCGCGCACCCCTATCGCCGGTTGGGACTTCTTGCGGGGCTGGATGAGGACGAGACGCTGCGCCTGCTGGAGCGCTGGCAGCGCGCAGGCCTGTTCCGCCGTTTCGGCGTGGTGCTGAGACATCGCCAGCTGGGCTTTCGCGCCAATGCGATGTGCGTCTGGAACGTGGACGACACGCGGGTGGATGCGCTGGGGCAGCGGCTTGGCGCCGAGCCCGGCGTCACGCTTTGCTACCGGCGCACGCGGCGCTTGCCGCAATGGCCCTACAACCTCTTCTGCATGATCCACGGCAAGGAGCGGAAAGCGGTGCAGGCGCTGCGCAATGCCATCGCCGGCCGTCTTGGACTTGATGCCTGGCCGCATGCGGTGCTGTTCTCGACCAGATGTTTCAAGCAGCGCGGTGCGAGGTTCGTGCCGGAAGAGGCGACGCATGGTTAGGTCCAAGGACATTGCCGCGGGCATGCCGCTGGGCTTGGACGCTGCCGACCGCAAGCTGATCAACCGCCTGCAGGGCGGCTTTCCGATCAGCCCGCGTCCGTTCGCGGACGTCGCGCGGGCGCTGGGGCTGGACGAAGACGCCGTGATCGCGCGGGTAGCCCGCTTGCGCGAGTGCGGCGCGCTGAGCCGTTTCGGCCCGTTGTTCCAGATCGAGCGCGCCGGCGGCGCGTACTGCCTGGCGGCGATGGCCGTGCCGCAGGCGCAATGGGAGCGGGTCGTGGCCCTGGTCAACCGCCGGGTCGAAGTGGCGCACAACTACCGCCGCGAGCATGCGTTGAACATGTGGTTCGTGCTGGCGGCGGCTGATCCCGCCGAAGTTGCCGCCTGTTTGCGCGCCATTGAGCAGGAGACGGGCCTGCCCGTGCTGGCGTTTCCGAAGGAGCGCGAGTACTTCCTTGAAATGAAGCTGGAGGTCTGAGATGGACGCAGCCGGCCTGACTCCGTTCGAACTGTCCCTGGTCCGCGCCACGCAGGAGGGGCTGCCGATCCGGCGGGATCCATACCGGGCCGTGGCCGCGCGGCTGGGCGTCACCGAAGCCGAGGTGATGGCGCAGTTGCGCGACATGCTCGCGCGCGGCGTGATACGGCGCATCGGCGTGGTACCCAACCACTACGCGCTCGGATTCGTGGCCAACGCCATGTCGGTCTGGGACGTGGAAGACGGTCAGGCCGACGCTGTGGGAGCCTGGTTGGGTCAGCGCGCGGACGTGAGCCATTGCTACCGGCGTCCCCGGCATCCGCCGCTGTGGCGCTACAACCTCTACGCCATGCTGCACGGGACCGATCGCGCGGCGGTGCTGGCGCGCATCGATGACGTCGCCGAGGCTTTGCACGTGCGCTTTCCGGACGCCCTGCGTGCGCACGACGCGCTGTTTTCCTCGGCAATCCTGAAAAAGACTGGCCTGCGCCTGAAAGAAGGCCAGGGGCCGGCAGCATAGCGAGGAATTCCGCATGTTCCGCATCTCTGCCTTCGTGTCTGAACTGCTGCGTCCCACGCCGCTTGCGCCGCGCCGTGGGGCGGCCGGACCCGTGGTGATCTGGAACCTGATCCGGCGCTGCAACCTGCATTGCCGGCATTGCTACTCCGCTTCGGTCGACAAGGATTTCGCCGGCGAATTGGACTACGCCGAGGTCTGCGCAGTCATGGACGATCTGCATGCCTACGGTGTGAGGGCGCTGATCCTGTCTGGCGGCGAACCGCTGTTGCGGCCGGACATTTTCGATATTGCGCGCCGGGCCAAGGCCATGGGCTTCTACGTGGGCCTGTCGTCCAACGGCACCCTGATAGACCGGCGCAACATCGAGTCCATCGCCGGTTGCGGCTTCGACTATGTAGGTATTTCGCTGGACGGCCTGGGCGCGACGCACGACCGCTTCCGGGGCGAGGCGGGCGCGTTCGATGCCTCGCTGGCAGGCATCCGGCTGTGCAGGGACCGCGGCCTTAAGGTCGGCATCCGCTACACCCTGACCCAGGGCAACGCCGACGATCTTCCCGGGCTGCTGGCATTGCTGGACGCCGAGAATGTCGACCGCTTCTACTTTTCACACTTGAACTACGCCGGCCGCGGCGGCCGCAACCGGGGCGAGGACAGCCATCACCGCATGACGCGCGCGGCCATGGAGCGGATCTTCGAAACCTGCCTGGAACAAGCCGCGGCCGGCAGACCGCGTGAGTTCACGTCCGGCAACAACGATGCCGACGGCGTGTTCTTCCTGCACTGGGTGCGTCGCCGGTTCCCGCAGAGCGCGCCGCATATCGAGGCCAGGCTGCGCCTGTGGGGCGGCAACGCCAGCGGCATGAACGTCGCGAACATCGACAATCGCGGCAATGTCCATGCCGACACCATGTGGTGGCACTACACTCTGGGAAATGTGCGCTTGCGGCCCTTTTCGGAGATCTGGTCGGATCCCGCCGAACCCTTGCTCAAGCTGCTGCGGCTGCGGCCGCGGCCCGTCAAGGGACGCTGCGCCAGCTGCGCCCACCTGGACATCTGCAACGGCAACACCCGCATCCGTGCGCAGAAGCAGTCGGGCGACCTCTGGGCCGAGGATCCCGGCTGTTATCTGACCGAAGACGAGACAGGAGTGTGAATGGAATTCCCGCCCAACCCGGTGGATGCAGAAGACGCGCCGCTGCAGCGCGCCTGGCAGCTGTTCGATGAGTACAACCGGCGCGATCCCAATCTGGTCGCCTGGAATGGCGCGATGCAGCCGCGCGAATGGCTGCACGCCCAATTCCTCCACGCCTGGGTGACGAAGCTGGCCCCGCAGGCCGGCTCTGCCTTGCGGCTGGCCGCCCGCTGCCAGCACATCGGCCGCTGGGAGGTCCCGCGCGAGGCCTGTCCGGCCGGCAGGGCTGGCTATCTGCAATGGCGCAATACGCTCAAGGAGCATCACGCGGACGTCGCCGCAAGGCTGTTAGCCAGCGCAGGCCATGACGCGCAAACCATACAGGCGGTGCTGAAGATCGTGCGCAAGCAGGGCATCAAGCGCGATGCCGACGTCCAATGCATGGAGAACGCGCTGTGCCTGGTGTTTTTGGAGCACCAGTACGAGGAATTCTGCGAACGCTATCCGGACAAGGTCGTCGCGGTGTTGCAGAAGACCTGGCACAAGATGGACGAAGCCGGCAGGCAGGCGGCTGCGTCGCTGTCCTTCAGCGAGCGGGGCCAGGCTTATCTGGCGGCTGCGCTGGCGGGCGGCGAGGAAGCGGGGACCTGACTTCCTGATCGCGGCGCTGGTCCGGGGCCGGACGTTCACAGGACGTTGCATGCCACGCCGCAAGCCGATATTCGTCGCGCCAGCAGCTTCGCGTCATGCGCGGTTCCCAGCAGCAGGACGGCGCGCTGGCCCGCCTGCACCTGGCGGGCCAGCCAGTCCAGTCCCTCGCCTGCGGCCACGGCCGGATCAGGCTGCAGGCCCGGGCCTTTCAGCTCGATTCTCGCCGCGTCCCGCCGTGCCTTGTCCAATATGGCCGGATTGACCGCCGGCACGTGCGCGACCAGGTCGGCCTGGTTCAGCAGGCGCAAGGCGCGCAGGGTCAACAGATCGGCGGGGCCGTCGGCGGCTGCCAGTATCGTCGCGCTGCCTGTGCGGGGCAGGGTATCGGCCTGCATGGCGGCTTCGAGGGCCAGACCGGCCTGCCTGCCGTCGTCGGCCGCCAGCAACGAGGGCAGCGGGCCGTCCAGCATCCAGTCGTAGAAGTCGCGACGTTGCTCCAGGTCGCGGAAGCGCGCAACGATGCGGTTGCGATAGCGTGCCGCGAGCCGGGCCAGATCTCCCGTGCTTTCGTCGAGCAAGGCTTCGAGCCGTTCGCGGATGCGCCGCGCCAGCACGGGCGCACAGCCTCCTGAAGAAATCGCCACCACCAGCGGAGAACGGTCCAGGATGGCGGGCACTTGTATCGTCGAAAGAACGGGATCGTCGACCACGTTGCAGGGGATGCGGCGCGCAAGCGCCGCCGCGGCAACCGCCTGGTTCGTGCAGCCGTGATCGGTAGCGGCCACCGCCAGCCAGGCGCCGTCCAGGCAGGCCGGCGAGAAGACGTCCGGCATATGCTGGAACTGGTCCTGGTCCGCGGCTGCGCGCAGCCAGGGCGTCAGGGCCGGCGCCGCCACGGCAACGGCGGCGCCGGCCCTGAGCAGCAGCCTGATCTTGCGTTCGGCCACGGCCCCGCCGCCCACCACGACCACCCGCCGGCCGGCCAGGTTGAAGTACACCGGGAAGAGCATCGCGGATGGCGCGTCCATGGCGGCCTGCTCCCTTACTTGCGGCTGGAGAAGTACTGGGCCAGTTCCTGGATGGCTTCGGGGCTCAAGGGCTCGGCCATCGAACTCATGACCGGGTCATTGCGCTCCCGGGTCTTGAAGGCATTGAGCTGTTTGACCAGGTACTCCGTCTTCTGCCCAGCAAGATTGGGGTACAGGCCGACGGCGCTGATGCCGTCCGCGCCATGGCAGGAGGCGCATAGCGGCAGCATGGCGGAGACGCGGGGCGAGAGCGTGTCGGGATTGCCGCCGGCGACCAGGGCGGGCTGCCCGTCGGCGGCCAGCGCGTGCGCGGCGGCCTGGGACAGCAGCAGTGCCGTGAGTATGCGGAATAGCGTTTTCATATGTGGGTTCCTCGGCTCAGAATTTGCGCGTTTCGGACAGGCCGATGGTCAGCCAGCGGGTGCGGGCGCGGGAAAAAATGCCCGAGGGGCTTTCCATCTTGTGCTCCGCCACCAGCTCCAGGGTCTTGCTGTCGTAGATCTTGATGCGGTCGCCCCAGTAGCCCGAGCTGACATAGAGGTAATTGCCGGTGCGGTTGTAGTCGGGGAAGAAGGCATGCCCGCCCACGTCCAGCGTCTTGGCCACTTCCAGCGTGTTCTTGTCGATCAGCTGGATCCAGGCCGCGCGCTTGTCCTTGTCGACAATGTCCACCGCCACGTAGGGCGCGTTCGGATGCGCGGCGGGCGATTCGGTGGCTCCGGCCACCGGGATCTGCTTGACCACGGAAAAGTCTTTGGTGTCCCAGACCGTGACCACGGAGCCCTTTGCGCAGGTGCCGATGTTGGTGCCGAAGGCCAGGAAGCGGCCGTTGACTTCGGTCACCGCGCCCGATCCGACGTGAGGCTGGCAGCCGGCGGGTATGTCGCGCACCACCTTGTCGTCCTTGAAGTCGATCGCGACGATCTTGTTGTCGTCATAGGACGCGACCATGGAGTAGCGCCCGTCGGGCGTGAGGAAGGTGTCATGCAGCATGCGGCCGACCTTGGTCAGCTTGGTCACGGGCATGTCGGGCTTGTCGGGGTCGATGATCCAGATCTGGCCAGCCTGGCGCAGCGTCAGCGCGAACTTATTGTTGATCCGGCTGCCGATGACGGGCCCGCCGGCCGATTTGACGAACTTGCCGTCCGGATCTTCGCCCTCAAGGTCCATGTACTTGACCGGTTCCAGCGTGTCCGCCTTCAGGATGGCGACGCTCTTGGGCACGAACGAACTGATGGCCAGCCACTTGCCGTCGTTGGACAGGGCGATACCGGGGCCGGTCAGGCCGACCTTGGCCTTGCGCACGATCTGCAGCGAGTACAGGTCGATCTTGTAGACCATGCCGTCGTCGCTCTTGAGCCAGGCCCAGCGTTCCGCCACGGGGCTGAAATCCATGATGTGCGGCGCCACCGGCGTGGCGATCTCGCCGACCACCTTGTTGGTCTTGCCGTCCAGGAACACGGTGCGCGCATTGTTGCCCGCGTCGCCACGCCCATAGCGTCCGCGCGCCATGACCACCATCAGGTCGTAGACGGTGTCGATGGCGTAGGTCGGCTTGGCGGGCAGGGTGGCTTCGTCGACCACCACCTGCACGCTGGCGCGGATCTGGTCCAGCCCCCATTTGGGATCGTCCGCTGTCTGCGTCTTGATGAGCCGGGCCAGCGCCCGGATCTCTTCGTCGGACAGGCGGCCCACGAAGGGCGGCATCAGCGTGTCGGGGATGCCGGTCATGATGGTGCCGCGCAGCGCCGCCTCGCTCTGGACCAGGCGGTCGCTGGTCAGGCCCGGCGCGATGTAGCCGCCGCGGTCGGCGCCATGACAGACGGCGCAGTTCTGCTGGAACAGCTGATTCGCCTTGAGGTACTCCCCGGTCGGCGCACTCCAGGCGGCGCCGGCCGAGACGAACAGCAAGGCCGCGCTCAATAGCTTGGTGTGCATGTCGATCTCTCCCGTAAGGTTTTGCCGAAACTGCGGCACATGCACTGTGTCATCGCGGCGCCGGGCCGATAAGGCACGGCTCACGCCTGCACAATGGTTACGGTCCAATCTGTTTTTTGACATAGGACAAAGTGAGGCCGTGGCCAAAGCACTACCGTGATAGCAAACGGAGCGCGGCCGGCCCGCGCCGCTTCGAAAGGCCGGCGCCATTTTTTGTCCTGTGGTTGTCCGCCATGTTTTCACTCCCGCTCTCTCTATCCCGCCAGGATGCAAAACCCTACAAGCAGCAGATCGCCGACCAGATCGAGGCGTTGATACGCGCCGGACGGTTGCAGGAAGGGGACAGGCTGCCGGCCATCAATCGGATGTCATCGCTGCTGCAGGTATCGAAGAACACCGTGCTGGGCGCGTATGAACTGCTGATCGATTCCAGCTTGATCCAGAGCAAGCCCAGCCGCGGCTATTTCGTGACGTTGAATCGCAGCCTGGTCATCAATCCGCGTTGCCCCGATTTCGTCCAGGACCGTCCGCCGGTCTACGCCGACGCCGTCAGCCAGGCTCTGTCCAGCGGCGTCTGCGGCCAGTCGCCGCCGATGCCCCTGCGCTATGACTTCAAGGTCGGCCGTCCCTCGGTCCACGCCTTTCCGCTGCGCCAGTTCATCACGCTGTCGAACCAGCTGCTGCGGCATGCGGGCTGCGCCATGGCCGAATATGCGCCGCCGGCCGGCCTGTGGGGCTTGCGCGTGCAGATTGCCGATTACCTGTCGGCGGCCAAGGCGTTGAAGGTCGAACCGGAACAGGTGCTGATCACGGCCGGCAGTCAGGAGGCTTTGAGTCTGATCGCCTCGCATTTCCTGGACCGCCACGGCAGGGCGGTGTTCGAGTCGCCCTGTTACGCGGGATTCAGGAATCTGGTGCGGCGGCATGGCGCGCAGGAGGCGCCGGTTCCGGTGGACGGGCAGGGACTGCGCACGGATCTGTTGCCGGAAGGGCCGGCCAGGCTGGCCTATGTGACGCCGTCGCACCAGTACCCCCTGGGCCACGCCATGTCGCTGTCTCGCAGACGGCAGTTGCTCGAATGGGCGGGCCGCAGCGGCGCGCTGATCATCGAGGACGACTACGACGGCGACTTTTGCTATGAGTCTGTACTGCCCATGCCGCTGGCCGCGATGAGCCCGCGGCAGGTCGTGTACCTGGGGACGTTCTCCAAGACGCTGGGGCCCGGCCTGAGGCTGGGATACATGGTTTGCCCGCCTGCGCTGGTCGACGATTTCGTCGAACGCAAGGCCTTGCTCAACAACGGCAGTCCATGGCTGACGCAGGCCGTGCTGGCGCGCTACTTCGATGAGAACTGTTTCGCGCGCCACCTGCAGACCTTGCGGCGGCGCTACCAGGCGCAGCGCGACGAACTGTTGCGCGGCATCCGCAAGGTCTGGGGCGGACGCGGCCGGATCAGCGGACAGAATTCAGGGATGCACCTGGCCTTCGAACTGCCGGCGGACAGCCCACCCGCCGACGCGGTCGCCGCGGCCGCGCTGGCGCAGGGCGTGAGGCTGTATCCGCTGGCCCAGGCCGCCGCCTGTGCGGCCGAGGGCGCCGAGCCCCGACATCTGCTGTTCGGCTTTGCCGGTCTGGATACTGGCGAGATCGCCCAGGCCATGGCGCGCGTGCACGCGGCTTGCAAACAATTGCAGGAATCCTGTCCGGACCGGGCGGCGTCTCGCCCGTCTTTGGACGAAGCGCGCTGCGCGGGTGTCTAGCACGCCTGCCGCGTTTCCGGTAGGGACGGTGGCGCAGCGCGGGGACCGGCGGCATCGCTATGCGGCGCTGCCGCGTCGTTCGTAGAATCAATTTGTCCTATGACAATATAAGATTCGTTCGGCCTGTGGGCAACCTGGGGCGGACGGTCACGCATGGAGATGCTGCGATGCCGATTACCGCTACCGGGTCCGTCCCGCTGACTTCCCGCCGGCCCGTGCCGGAGGTTCCGAATGCCGCAGCCCGGACCGGCAGGCGCCTGAACCGGACCGATGCCGCGTTCCTGCTGATCTGCCTTGCCGGCTGCGCCTATGCGTTGGCTGAGTTCGGCCCGTTCCTGAACGGCTACGAGAAAGCGATGCTGATCGGCGCCGTGCCGGCCCTGGCCTGGCTGGGATGGTTGTGGCGCCCCTTGCGGACTCTGGCCCTGTCCAGCGGCGCCAGCGCGCTGCTGGCCGTGCGGCTGTATGCGGGCGGGGCAGGGCTGCTGCAGGGCGACCTGGGGCGCGCCGAAAGCGTCTTCCTGCTCAAGTACCTGCTGTCGTCGCAGTCGTCCATACTCTGGATGAGCTGCCTGTTCGTGCTGGGCACGCTCTGCTACTGGGCGGGACTGGCCCGGCGCGCGATCGCCTGGCTGGGCACTGTCCTGACGTGGGGCGGGGTATGGGCAGGGCTGACCGGCCTGCTGGTGCGCTGGCGCGAAGGGCATCTGCTGGGACCGGATGTCGGACACATTCCAGTCAGCAACCTGTACGAGGTATTTGTTTTTTTCGCGCTGGTCACGGCGCTGTTCTACCTCTACTACGAGGCCCGCTACGCCACGCGGGCGCTGGGCGGCTTCGTCATGTTGGTGGTTGCCTCGATGGTCGTCTTCCTGTCCTGGTATTCGCTCACGCGCGGCGCCCATCAGATCCAGCCGCTGGTCCCCGCGCTGCAAAGCTGGTGGATGAAGCTGCACGTGCCGGCCAATTTCATTGGCTACGGCACGTTCTCGCTGGCGGGCGCGGTGGGTTTCGCCTACCTGGTCAAGCTGCACGGGCAGAGCGCCGCAGGCAAGCGCCTGATTCCGGTTTTCCTGCTGGGTGCGCTGCTATGCGCCGAGCCGATGATCTTCGGCTCGCGGCGGCTGTCGCCTGTGTGGATGCTGTATTTCGGCGCGGGCGCCATCCTCGTGGGCGCGGTGCTGGCGCTGCGCCGGCCGATTGCCCGCCGTCTGCCGTCCCTGGAGGTGCTGGAGGACATCATGTACCGGGCCATCGCGCTGGGTTTCGCCTTTTTCACCGTGGCCACCGTGCTGGGCGCGTTGTGGGCCGCCGACGCCTGGGGCGCGTACTGGCAATGGGATCCCAAGGAGACCTGGGCGCTGATCGTATGGCTGAACTATGCCGCCTGGCTGCACATGCGGCTGCTCAAGGGGCTGCGGGGAGAGGTGGCGGCCTACTGGGCGCTCGCCGGCCTGGTGGTGACGAGCTTCGCCTTCCTGGGGGTGAACATGTTCCTGTCGGGGCTGCATTCGTACGGCAGCCTGTAGGCCCCTGCCGCCTTGCGGGCGGCGATGCGCGCTGGCATCGGGTGTCTTGGCGGAAGCGGTGAGATTCGAACTCACGAACGGTTGCCCGTTGCCGGTTTTCAAGACCGGTGCAATCGACCACTCTGCCACGCTTCCTGGTATTGCGTATATTCCGGCGATCCGGCCATCAGGCAAACAATCTGCCAGTCCGGGAACACGATACGCCGTAAAGGGCGCAATAATAATCCATTTGCTGCAAAGGAGGCACGCGATGCACGCCGTAGAAATCTCTCGCCCTGGTGGCCCCGAGGTCCTGGTCCCCGTGGAGCGCCCCACGCCGGAAACCGGCGCGGGTGAAGTTCTGATCAAAGTCAGCGCCGCAGGCGTCAATCGTCCCGACGTGTTCCAGCGCAAGGGCAACTACGCGCCGCCGCGCGGCGCCTCGGACCTGCCGGGCCTGGAAGTGGCCGGCGAAATCGTCGGCGGCGACCTGGCGGGCAGCGGTTTCGCCATGGGCGACAAGGTCTGCGCCCTGGTGGCGGGCGGCGGCTACGCGGAATACTGCGTGGCGCCCGCGGCGCAATGCCTGCCCATCCCCAAGGGTCTGTCCGACATCGAGGCCGCCGGCCTGCCGGAAACCTATTTCACGGTCTGGAGCAACGTCTTCGACCGCGGCCGCCTGTCCGAAGGCGAGGCGCTGCTGGTGCACGGCGGCGCCAGCGGCATCGGCACCACGGCCATCCAGCTGGCCCGCGCCATGGGCCACAAGGTCTATGCCACCGTCGGCAGCGACGACCGGGCCCGCGCCGTGGAAGCGCTGGGCGCCGAACGCGGCATCAACTACAAGACCCAGGATTTCGTGAAGGAAGTGCTGGACGCCACCGGCGGACGCGGCGTGGACGTGATCCTGGACATGGTGGCCGGCGATTACATCGGCCGCGACATGCAGTGCCTGGCCGACGACGGCCGCATCGTCATCATTGCCCAGCTGGGCGGTTCCCACGCCAATGTGGACACGGCCCAGGTCATGCGCCGCCGCCTGACCATCACCGGCTCGACCTTGCGTCCCCGTCCGGTCGCCTTCAAGGGCGCCATCGCCCGTGCGCTGCGTGAACAGGCCTGGCCCTTGCTGGAAAAAGGGGCCATCAAGCCCATCGTGCACGCCACCTTCCCGCTGGCCGAGGCTTCCCGCGCCCATGCCATGATGGAAAGCGGTGAAAACATCGGCAAAATCATCCTGACCATGTAAGAAATGGGGGGCGCTCGGCGTAGCGTCCCGCAACAGGATACAATCACGGGTTTCGCCTGGAATTTTTTCCAGGCAGGCCCGTGGGCGGTTGCTACGCAGCCCTTGGCTCGCCCCAGTCCAACCGATACAGATACCTCGCCATGACTTCAGTCGAAAACCGCGCCCGCCTCGTGCTGGGCAACTGGAAGATGCACGGCAACCTGGCCGAGAACGCCGCGTTGCTGACCGAGCTGCGCGCCGCGGATGCTGCGAGCCACTGCGAAATCGGCATCTGTGTGCCGTTCCCCTATCTCGCGCAGGCGGCGTCGGCCCTGACCGGCAGCAGCGTGTCCTGGGGCGCGCAAGACGTCAGCGCCCATGAAAAGGGCGCCTACACCGGGGAAGTCTCCGGCGCCATGCTGAAGGAATTCGGCTGCCGCTGGGCCCTGGCCGGCCACTCCGAGCGCCGCGTGCTGCACGGCGAGACCGACGAAGCCGTCGCCGCCAAGGCCCAGGCCGCGCTGGCCGCCGGCCTGACGCCGGTGGTGTGCGTGGGCGAGTCCCTGGCCGACCGCGAAGCCGGCAACACGCTGGCCGTGATCGAACGCCAGTTGAAGCCCGTGCTGGCGCTGGGCGCCGAGGCGGTTTCACGCATGGTCCTGGCCTATGAGCCCGTCTGGGCCATCGGCACCGGCCGCACCGCCAGCCCCGAGCAGGCGCAGGAAGTCCATGGCGCCATCCGCGCCGCCCTGCGCGCGCTCGGCGCCGCGCAGGTGCAAGTGTTGTACGGCGGCAGCGTCAAAGCTGCCAATGCCGCCAGTCTGTTCGCCATGACTGATATCGACGGAGCCCTGGTCGGCGGCGCGTCGCTCGTGGCCGAAGAATTTTTGCGAATCGCCGCTATCTAAGTTTCCGTTCCGGAGTCTGTAATGCCCTTGATGCTCAAAATCCTGCTGGCCGTCCAAGTGATCTCGGCGCTGGCTATCATCGTCCTGGTCCTGCTTCAGCAGGGCAAAGGCGCCGACATGGGGTCCGCCTTCGGCAGCGGCTCGGCCGGCAGCCTGTTCGGCGCCACCGGCGCGGCGAACTTCCTCTCGCGCGCGACCAAGTGGGCCGCCGTGGTCTTCTTCGCGTCCACCGCCGGCCTGGCTTATGTCAGCCACAAGGGCAATAGCGGCCCGGCCGTCGACTCGGGCGTGATGCAGAGCTTCCCGGCCGACCGTTCGGTGCCGCAAGTGCCGGGCGCGGCGCCTGCTCCCGCTGGCTCGTCGGTTCCCGGCGCCGCCTCGGTTCCCGGCGCGGGTTCCGTGCCCGCCGCTCCGGCCAAGCCCGACGCGTCGGTGCCCTCGGCCCCGGCCGCTCCCGCCACCCCGGCCGCTCCGGCCGCAGGCGAAAAGCCCGCCGAAACGCCCGCGAAGTAAGGCACAGCAAACGGAAAGGCCGGCACATGCCGGCCTTTTTCATGGGCGGCGCGCGCCTGCCCGGACATCCTGTCATCGGCGGCCGTTAGCATGCGTCGTCGCCGCGCCGGCAGCGGGTAGGGTATCGTTGCCTGCGCACCCGGTTCCCGTTTCTCGATCTCCGCCATGGCCACATCCAAACGCACTCCCCGAACCCCGACCGCCGCCGATCAGCAGCGGGGCTCGCCGCAGGCCATGCTGGCGCGCATCCAGAGCCTGTTGCCCTCGATGGGGGCGGCCTCGCAGCGCATTGGCGAGTTCGTCATACGCAACCCCGCCGAGGTGGTGCACATGTCGGTCAGTGAAGTGGCCGAGCGCACCCAGTGCAGCGAAGGCAGCGTGGTGGGCTTTTGCAAGCTGCTGGGGGCCACGGGCTTTCAACAGCTGAAGATCGCGCTGGCGCAGCAGATCGTGCAGCCGGTGCAGTACATCCACGAAGACCTGGCCGCCCAGGACACGCCCGAGCAGGTCGTCAGCAAGATCTTCCATAGCAATATCCAGACCCTGCAGGAAACCGAATCGGTGCTGGACGTGGCAGCGCTGTCGGCCGCGGTGGACCTGATACGCGGCGCCCGCCGCGTTGAAATCTACGGCATCGGCAGCTCGGCCGTCATCGCGCACGACGCGCACTACCGCATGCTGCGCATCGGGCTGCATGCCACCGCAGTGACCGATTCCCACGTGCAGGCCATCAGCGCGTCGCTGACCGGGCCGGACGTCGCTGTGCTGACCATTTCGCACTCGGGCAGCACGCACGAGACGGTGTTGGCGACGCGGCTGGCCAAGGAAGCCGGCGCGCGCACGATCTGCATCACCAATTTCGGCAAATCGCCGATCCAGGAGCATGCGGACGTGGTGCTGCACACCATGTCGCGCGAGACCCGTTTCCGCACCGAGGCCATGACCAGCCGGCTGGCCCAGCTCGCCATCATCGACACCCTCATCGCTTGCCTGGCCTTGTCCGACTACGACAAGGCCGTCTCCACGCTGCGCAGCACCTTCGACGTGCTGTCGAACAAGCGCTACTGATCGTCTTCAATGCCCGCCGGCAGCGCATGTCGGCGCGGGCACGCGCTGTCCAGCAGCCTCGCCACGTCCGGCGCATCCGCGCAGGGCGCATTGCCCACCAGCAGGTAGCCGATACCCAGGCGTACCGCACCCAGCCCATCGGTGCGCACGTTGTCGCCGATCACCGTGACGTCCGCAGGCGCCAGGCCCAGCCGGCGCAATCCTTCCTCCAGCAGCATGGCTCCCGGCTTGCCGAGTATGTGCGGCCGCGCGCCGGGCGCGCAGGCCAGCACCGACTGCAATAGCGCGCCCGTCTCCGGGACGATGGCGCCTTGCGGGCCGGGATGGGTGAGGTCGCCGTTGCTGACCATCAACGCCGCGCCCCGCGCCAGCTCGCCTGCCAGGGTCTGCAGCGTCCCGTAGCCGAAGGAGAGATCGCGCGCCAGCAACACGATGTCCGCATCGCGGTCGACCAACGCCAGCCCCAGTCCGGCCGCAAAACTGCGCAATGCGTCCGAGGCGCAGAGCAGCACCGCGGCCCGCGGGTTTTGCCGGGCGATATGGCGCACGGCCTGTTCACCGGCCAGGACCAGCATTCCGGCCTGCACCGGCAGGCCCATCGCCCGTAAACGCGGCGCCAGGTCCGCCGCCGTGTCGGTGGAATTGTTGGACACGATGACGCAGCGCCCTGCCCAGCGGGTCAGCAGCTCGCTGGCGCCCGGTATCACTTCATGCCCCCGGATCAATGTCCCGTCCAGGTCCAGGATCAGGCCGCGTGATCGGGCGGTCCAGGGCGGTTCTGCCGTCGGCGCTTGGGGGAAGGAAGCGAGGGGAGTGCGGGCAATGCGGGTCATGGATCGGCGTGGTGGCGTCGAAGCGCGTGCAGGGTTGAAAGAAGTGGGCGCCCGCTACGGTTCGGGCCTGCCCGGCGGCTGTGATTCTATCTGAACAAAATTCAAAAATTCATTTTTTTGATTTGAGAAATTTTCATTTGCCTGTCATGTGCGGTGACTAATCTGCGTTCCGGAATCAGGGCCGAGCACGCTGCGCCCCGATGGCAACCTCAACAAGACTAGGAACAGAAAAATGAAGATCCGCACCTGCGCGTCCGCCCTGGCGCTGGTTTCCCTGCTGGCCGCCGCGCCTCTCGCACAAGCCCAATCCCTGGCAGACGGCTCGCAGCAACGTCCGCTGCGCGTGCTGCTGATACCCGCCGACGGCGGCACCGAGTCGGGCACCAAGGCCGACTACGCGCCGATCTTCAACGCGATCACGCGCAGCACCGGCCTGCATTTCCAACTGACCGTGGGCCAATCCTACGGCGCCGTGGTCGAAGGCATGTGCAACCAGTTGGCCGAGGTCGCGTTCCTGGGTCCGGTTTCCTACGTGCAGGCGCATGAGCGCCAATGTGCGCAATTGCTGGCCGTGGGCGTGCAGAAGGGCGAATCCGCCTACTACGCCGCGATGTTCGCCAAGGCTGATTCGCCGATCAATACGTTGGCTGATCTGAAGGGCAAGCGCGCCGCGTTCGGCGACGTGAATTCGGCCTCCAGCTTCACCTTCCAGGTGGCATCCATGATCAAGGACGGCATGGACCCGGCCAAGGACCTGGCGGCGCTGCAACTGACCGGCAGCCACGCCAGCAGCCTCGCCGCGCTGGTGCAGGGCCAGGTCGACGCGGCCGCGCTGTCGTTCGATTCCTTCGACAAGGCGGTGCGCCAGGGCGCGGTGGACCCGAAGTCCGTGAAGGTGATCTTCAAGAGCGAACCCATCCCGTATCCGCCGCTGGCGATGAACACCAAGCTGCCCGAGACGCTGAAGACCACGCTCAAGCAAGCCTTTGCCACGGTCCATCAGGCGCCCGGCGTAACGCCTGACATGGTGCGCGGCTATGGCGGCGCCAAGCTGGATCGTTTCGACACCGAGTTCTCCGAGGCGCAGTTCGCCGGCCCGGCCTCGAAGATGGCCCTGCTGACCGACGAGATCAAGGGAGAAATCCTGCAGAAGGCGGCACAGCGGTGATCGGCGGAGCAAGCGAAATGGACATGCTGCGCTATGACGCTGTAGGCATGCGCTATGCCGATGGGACCGCGGCGCTGAACTCGGTGTCGCTGCAGGTGCCGCGCGGCCAGTTCTGCGTGATCCTGGGCGCCTCGGGCGCGGGCAAGTCGACTTTGCTGCGCATGGCCAACGGCTTGACCGCGCCGACCCAAGGCGAAGTGTGGGTCGATGGCACGCAGGTGCAGCCCTCGACGCTGGCGGCGGTGCGGCCACGGATCGGCATGGTGCATCAGCACTTCAACCTGGTGTCGCGCGCGACGGTCGCGACCAACGTGCTGTCGGGCGCGCTGCCCGGCTTGCCGGCATGGCGCGCCTATCTGATGCGCTTCCCCGCGGAATTGCGCGAACGGGCCTGCAAGCTGGTGCGCGAAGTCGGCCTGCAGCCCGAGCACCTGCAACGCCGCGTGAGCGAATTGTCCGGCGGCCAGCAGCAGCGCGTGGGCATCGCCCGAGCGTTCATGCTGGCTCCGGCCTTGCTGCTGGCCGACGAGCCGGTGGCCAGCCTGGACCCGCGCATCAGCCGCGACATCCTGGAGTTGTTGCGCAATCAGGCACGCGAACGCGGCGCCACCGTGCTCTGCAGCCTGCATCAGGTCGACCTGGCCCGCGAGTTCGCCGACCGCATCGTGGCCCTGCGCCATGGCGTCATGGTGTTCGACGGACCGGCGGGCGCGTTCGATGAGGCCACTGCCCGTGCGCTGTATCAGGCGCCGCAGGCGGAAAGCGGCATGGCCGCGCTTGCGGGCCGCGGCCATGCTGAACCTCGCATGGCCAGGCCGATCCGGCCGGCGGTGCTGTCGGCGGGAGGCGCGCAATGAACACGCATGCATTGAAGACGCCGGCCGACAACGCGGCCTGGCGCCTGGATCCGCCCTATGGCGCCCGCGCGCTGCTGATCGTGATCGCCGCGCTGATGCTGTTCCTCTACACCGGGCAGCGGGTCGAGATGGGTCGCATGGCGGCGCTCACCCTGGACGGCGCGCTGGCGGCGGTGGGCCTGAAGGAGCAGTCCCAGGTCACCTCGGGCCTGGGCGCCCTGGCCGACAACCTGTTCCCGCTGCAGGTCTCGTACCGCACCGAGACTTCGCGCATAGAGGGCTTCGATCCGGGCAGGCTGCCGTGGCTGGCGCATGTGGAAACGGTGCAGGTGACCGAGAGCCGGCTGAATCCGCACACGCTGAAGATGGAAGACGAGGTATCCACGCAGACCTATCTGGTCGAGCCGCTGGGCTATCTATGGCGGGTGGCGGTGAAGATGGTAGAGACCTTCGAGATCGCGATCTGGGCGACCTTGCTGGCCGTGCTGGGCAGTGCGCCGCTGGCCTATTGCAGCGCCCGCAACTACGCGCCCAACCGCCTGCTGTACGTGGCGGCGCGCGCCCTCGTCAGCATGTTCCGTGCGATGCCCGAGCTGATCTGCGCGCTGTTCCTGGTGCTGGCCTACGGCTTCGGCCCGATTGCCGGGGTGCTGGCGCTGGCCATCCATTCGATGGGATTCCTGGGCAAGTTCTACGCCGAGGACATCGAAACGGCCGACACCAAGCCGCAAGAGGCGCTGGCCGCGATCGGCGCCAGCAAGCCGCGCGTGCTGGCCTACGCAGTGCTGCCGCAGGTCATGCCCAAGTTCACCGGCTACACCCTGTACATCCTGGACCGCAACGTGCGCATGGCGACCGTCGTGGGCCTGGTGGGCGCGGGCGGCATCGGCCAGGAACTCAAAGGCCGCTACGACATGTACCAGTACGCCCACGTCGGGACCATTCTCGTCGTGATCTTCATCACCGTGTTCTTGCTGGACCAGGTCGCCGCCCGCTTGCGGCGCCGCTTGAGCTGAGCCGGCGCGGCGGCCAGCCAGGCCGCCGCGCCCCGATAGGTTTTCTGCCGGACGGACCCGGCAACGTTCCCTGACCAGGAGTTTTCATGACCCCGTACTTTGCACTGGGCCGCGCCCTTGTTGCGGCCATCGCCTTGAGTTTGACCCTTGCCGCCTGCGGCGGCGATGACGACTCGGATGACGGCGCGACCACGCCGCCCGAGACCGGACAGCCAGAGACGCCGCCGCCCGCGCCGCAACTGCGCTGCGCGCCCTGAACGCCCGATCCGCCCAACCCCACGCAAGAGTAGCCCCATGACCAAGACCTATCCCTCGCATCCCGCCAGCGCGTCCCCGGCCTTGCCGGGCCGCCGGCAGTTTTTCCGCGCCTCGGCCCAGGCGGCCGGCGCCCTGTCGGCAATGGCCTTGCTGCCCGCCTCGATCCAGCGCGCGCTGGCGGTTCCGGCCGCGGTTGAAAGCGGCACCATCAAGGACATCAAGCACATCGTGATCCTGATGCAGGAGAACCGCTCGTTCGA
>PJUE01000095.1_pt1 | contig 121453 bp, 135 predicted proteins | sample 1512171 | NCBI WGS metagenome assembly PJUE01 (sample SAMN08177674, study PRJNA422409) | Feces metagenome, whole genome shotgun sequencing project. | isolation source: Chicken feces (3) enriched on wood chips: alkali lignin treatment | host: Gallus gallus | place: USA: Madison | collected 2015-01-15
AAGCGGCGGATGGTCGGTGGCCAGGAAGACATGATCGTTGACGTCGCACTCGACCTATTGAAGCCATCGCTGGAGAAGCGTGCATGAATACCGATATTGCTCGTATCGCCGAAGCCCTTGACCAGGCCGCGCGAAGCGCAGAGCCACTGGCGCAGTTCAGTGGCAGCACCGCCTTTTCCCTGGCTGACGCCTACCGCATCCAGCGCGCTTCCATGCAGCGTCGTTATGCCGATGGTGAGCACAGCATCGGCATCAAGCTCGGCTTCACCAGCCGCGCGAAGATGGAGCAAATGGGGGTCGACAGCCTGATCTGGGGGTGGCTCAGCAACACCATGGTGGAAGAGGACGGCGGCCTGGTCGACCTGGCGCGCTACATTCACCCGCGCGTCGAGCCGGAGGTCTGCTTTCTCACGAGCCGCGTGATCGATCGCCCGCTGACCCTGCTGGAAGCGGCAGACTACGTCGAGGCCGTAGCCCCCGCGCTGGAGATCATTGATTCACGCTACCAGGCGTTCAAGTTCAGCCTGGAGGATGTGGTGGCGGACAACTGTTCCTCGGCGGGCCTCACCCTCGGCCCTTGGTCGCGGGATTTCACCGGGCTGGACAATGCCGGTGTGGTGCTGCGCCTGGATGGCCGTGTGGCTCAGGCCAGCTCCACTGCCGCAATCCTCGGCAATCCGCTGCGCAGCCTGGTGCAAGCCTCGCGTCTGCTGCACACCGCCGAACTCGAACTGCCGGCCGGTAGCCTGGTGATGGCAGGCGCCGCCAGTGCGGCGGTGGCGTTGTACCCAGGCGTGCATGTCAGTGTTGAAGTCCAGGGCCTGGGGCAGAGCAGTTTCAGGGTTCGCGGCGACAACCGAGGAAACAGCCATGAGTGACGTCAAGGCCACGGTCGTCGCCGGCAAGGCCACACCGCGCGGGCGCTTCCCGCATATCAAGCGAGCAGGTGACTTCCTGTTCGTCTCCGGTACCAGCTCACGGCGCCCGGACAACAGTTTTGTCGGCGTTGAAGTGGATGCCATGGGCACCACCCGGCTGGACATTCGCGCGCAGACCCGCGCAGTGATCGAGAACATGCGCGGCATTCTTGCCGCTGAAGGTGCAAGCCTTGCAGACGTGGTGGAGATCAGCAGCTTCCTCGTCGATATGAACGATTTCGGCGGCTACAACGACGTCTACGCCGAATACTTTGACGAAAGCGGCCCGACCCGCACCACCGTAGCCGTACATCAGTTGCCACACCCCCATCTACGTATAGAGATCAAGGCCATAGCGTACGCGCCGCGTCGTCGCTGAACCGCTGGGAGAAACAACCATGGACAAGCATCACTTCAGCGCCCCGTTCAACTTCAACCGCTGGATCGACGAGCACGCGCACTTGCTCAAGCCGCCGGTGAACAACCAGCAGATCTGGCAGGACAGCGATTACATGGTCACCGTGGTGGGTGGGCCTAATCAGCGCACCGACTTCCACGACGACCCGGTGGAGGAGTTTTTCTACCAGTTCAAGGGCAATGCTTACTTGCTCATCTGGAACCAAGGTCGCTACGAGCGTGTTGAGCTAAAGGAAGGCGACATCTATCTGATGGCCCCACACGTTATCCATTCGCCGCAGCGTCCTGAGCCCGGCAGTCTATGCCTGGTGGTGGAGCATCGCCGCCCGGAGGGGCAATTCGATGCTCTGCAGTGGTCCTGTGCTCACTGCGGCACCTTGATTCGACGCTATGAATTAAGCCTGAAGAGTATCGTTGCCGATCTTCCACCGGTATACGACCAGTTCTACAACACTACCGACGAGGAGCGTCGTTGCACGGGGTGCGGCGAAATTCACCCAGGTCGCGACTGGTCGACCTGGCTCAAGACCTTGCGTGAGGTCCACGGCCTATGAAAATCGATATCCATTCGCACTTTTTCCCCCGCATCACTCGGGACGAGGCCGCACGCTTGAATCCTCAGCGTGGCCCTTGGCTCCATACCGAGGGGCGTCAGGGGCAGATCATGCTCGGTGATAGGCCGTTCCGTCCGGTACATGATGTGCTCTGGGATCCGCAGCGGCGCATCGAGCACCTGGATGAGCAAGGGTTGGACGTGCAAGTGATGTGCGCGACGCCAGTGATGTTCGGCTACGACCAACCCATCGAGCAGGCGCTGCCGTGGGCCCAGATGATGAACGATCGTGCCCTGGAGATGACTGCCATAGCGCCGAATCGCCTCAAAGTGCTGGCCCAGGTTCCCCTGCAAGACATTGATGCGGCCTGTCGCGAGGCTAGCCGGGCCAAGGCCCGCGGTCATATCGGCGTGCAAATTGGCAATCATGTGGGCAACCACGATCTGGACGAAGCGGGCCTGATCACCTTCCTGCACCACTGTGCCGTGGAAGATATCCCGCTGCTGGTGCACCCGTGGGACATGATGGGCGGCGAGCGCATGAAGAAATGGATGTTGCCCTGGCTGGTCGCGATGCCGGCGGAAACCCAGCTGGGTATCCTGTCGCTGATCCTGTCTGGCGCTTTCGAACGCTTGCCGGCGTCCCTGCGCATCTGTTTTGCCCATGGCGGTGGCGGCTTCGCCTTCCTTCTGGGACGTGTCGATAACGCGTGGCGGCATAGGGACATTGTTCGCGAAGATTGCCCGCAATTGCCGTCCAGCTATGTCAAACGTTTCTTCGTCGACTCGGCAGTCTTCGACCCAGGTGCGCTGCGTTTGCTGGTGGATGTCATGGGGGCTGATCGCGTCATGCTCGGTTCCGATTCCCCATTCCCGCTAGGCGAGCAGTCCATCGGCGCAGGTGTGCTGGAGCATCCCCAGTTGAGCGAACAGGCTAAGGCACGGATCTGCGCGGGCAACGCTCAAGGCTTCTTCGACATCTGATCGTTCACCAAAGCGGGCAACATGGCTTAGCCGGTTATGGATGGGCTCGACACTGCCTGGGTACTAGATGATAGGGCGGCAAGGTTGCAGCAGGAGCGCAGATCTGGCCGCGCAGCAAGGCGAGCTGGGTGACGCACGTAGCAATGCCTGGGCAGTGTCCAATGCAATGACCGAGGATAGACATGAAATCAAGCGTACTGACAGTCTCGCGCAGACTGAAGTTCTACCAGCTGGTGGTATTTGAGCATGTAGTGCAGAGCGGCTCGATACTACGTGCGGCTCAGGTGCTGAACATGACTCAACCTGCCGTAACCAAGGTTATGCATGAAGTCGAGTCGTACTTCTGCGCCCCTTTACTGGTACGTAGCAATCGAGGGGTTCGCTTGACGGAACTAGGCGAGCTTGTACTGCGCAGGGCCCGTACGATGCTTGCAGAGCTGAGGGCCCTGACCGATGAAGTCGAGGCCTATCAGGAGGGGGTCTCAGGTCATGTCGTGGTGGGCACGTTGATCTCGGCATCGACGTCGTTGTTGCCCCTCGCGCTGCGATTGCTCAAGGCGCGCGCACCGCATGTACTGGTATCGGTACGTATCGGGCAGTTTGATCAATTATTCCCCGCATTGATCGTGGGCGAAGTAGATCTTGTAATTGGTAGAGTCCCTGACGACTGGCGGGGGCGGGAAGAGAGCCGTATTTTGGGCGTTGATACGCTCTACGATGAGTGTTTGTCGATCGTTGGCGGAAGTCGACACCCGCTACACGATGAGGCAGTGTTGAGCTTGGCTGATTTGCATTCATATCCTTGGATTTTGCCTCCGCCGGGCTCGTTGCTGCGTCGAACAGTCAATGAGCTTTTCGCCGATGCTGATTTAGCGCTGCCAGCGAATGTGATTGAGTCGCTGTCGGTGCTTACCAACGTCGCGCTGATGCAGGATCAGAAGACCGTGGGTTTGCTGCCGATGGAAACAGCCCGGCAACTTTCTGATCATGGTGGCATTCAAATCTTCAATTTCTTAACGCCGTTACATTTCGGCGGGATTGGTTGCTTTTATGCCAATAACCGTGATCTTGGGCCTGCCGCCAAGCTATTTCGAGAGTGCACGCGACATGCGTCTGAGCGGCATGTCATCACCGATTGACCGCCGTTACCTGGCACACCAAGTGCGAAGAGACAGCATCAAGACGTAGCCCGTGAGTCAGATTCAGGGTTGCGGTTTTCTGTTGGAGCGCTGGTGCCTTGGGCCATGCTGCAGAAGACACCGTCCCTTAGTACCCAGGCGTGCAGCAAAGCGGCACCCAGGTGCCCCAGGATGATCGCGAAGAGTAGCCATGCCAGCGCTCCATGCGCCAGCCGAAGCCATGCGTAGAGCACCGGGTTTTCCGGGACGAGCGCAGGCAAGCTCCAGTCGCCCATGAGGATGACGGGCCAGTTGCCTGCCGAACGCACTGCCCAGCCGAGCAATGGCAACCCGATCATCAACAGGTAGAGCACGCCGTGCGACAGATGCGCGGCTGCAGCTTGCCAGTGCGGAACACTCGCGGGCAGTGCCGGCACCGGTCGGCATAGACGATTGGCCAGGCGCACCAGTGCCAGGCAGAGGATGGCGACCCCCAACGGTTGATGCAAATCGATCAACACGGGACGAAGGGCCAGGGAGCTCATCATGGTGACACCGATGAACAGCATGGCCAGGATGGCGATCGCCATCACCCAGTGCAGCAGCCTGGCGGTCAGGTTGAAGTGGCGGGGGTTGCGCGTGTGGGCAGTGGGTGCGTCTTGCATCACTTGTCATCCTTCTTGCCAATGGCGTCGGTGGCCTTGCCGAACGCGATTTCGCGCAGGCGTGCATTGTAGGAGTGCGAGTAGATACCCGCCCGCGCTGCCAGCACAGGATCGTTGGAAAGCGCGATACCGGACGGCACCAGGGTCGGGTCGAAGTTGATATCGCGACAGCCACCTTCGGCCTGGTCGCGAATACCCGTCACTTCCAGCGTACCGGCGACCACTTGCTGTCGCTCGGCGGGCCAGGGTTGCGACGGATCATCGACTGGGTCCCCTGCCTGCGCCAATTGCAGTACCAGGTCCCAGTAGACGGGCGCTTGCGCCACCCGCTGCTGGATCTCGTCGAACAGAAAGTCATGGCCGAGTCGCGCCCGGTCTTCCACGGAGAGGCCATGGAACGGGGCATGGGGCCGCATGAACCAGCGCACTGGCTGGCGCTTGCCATCTGCCGCGAGCAGGATGAAAGCGTTGATGACGTTGTACTGGGCCTGCGCAAAGCTGCTCGGCCCGGGCGCAGTCGCCTTGTACTCGACTGCCTTGCGAGCCTCCGGGTACTTTTCGAAGAACGCAGCGACACGCGCGGGATCAGGCTGCCCCGTTGCCGGGTCCGGCTCGAAAGCGCTCCTTTGCGCGAGGAACCCTTCGGCATCACGCGTAGGGAAGTAGGGGGCATTGTTCAGCTTCATCCGCCATTGAGACTGGTCGTCGGCACTCAATAGCAAGGCCATGCTCACGGTGGTGGTAGACGTGTCCGCGGCATGGGGGTCTGCGGTCCCGATGGAGAAGCGCCCGATGGCCGGGACTTGATCCTGAGCGAATACCCGCGCCGTCGAGAGCGTCGCCGCCGCCTTGCTGCTATGAAAGACCCCCGCGAAACAGATCCCCTTGCCGTGCGCCCGGCGATAGCCCGGTTCGAAGTGGTCCAGCGAGTCGCCGAGGAATGTTCGGGTGGTCGTGCGGCCGCCAAGCAGCCCTGCGGCCCAGGCCAATGACAGCGCCAAGGCTGCGACGATGGACGCGATGGCCAGCACGGGCATCCAGCTTTTGTTGAATGGGGGACGTTGCAAGTCGTTCACCTGAGCTTGACCGAATCTTGAGGCGCACTATAAGTTCGCTACGCCCACCCACGGAAGTACGCACCTTTTGGTTAGTATCATGACGCCCACTCGCTCGAACCTCGGCCAACCCCGGAATCCGTCAGCGCCAGACGCGCGCACCCTGACAGCCAAGCTCAGGCGCGGTGACCTGTTCACTGGCAAATGCAAGGCCCGGGAAGTGCTTTCTCACGTAACGAGTCTGTGGGGAATGCTATGCCTGATGGCGTTACTCGACGGTACGCTGCGTTACAGTGAGCTGCGCCGCAAAGTGAACGGCGTCAGTGAAAAGATGCTCTCGCAGACACTCCAGCGGCTGGAAGGCGATGGTCTGGTGCGCCGGACTTCCTATCCCGTGATACCGCCGCATGTCGAATACGATTTGACGCCTTTTGGTAAGGACGCCGCGATGCATGTCGCAACGCTTGCTGATTGGCTAGAATTAAATCTCCATGAAATTCCGTCCCCCTAGTAGGTGTTTCAGAAACACCACTGAAAATCATTTGCCCAGCGATCGCGCCATGCTTCCGTGCAGTTGACGCCAGCGTAACCGCTCCGGAGGAGTTGGTCGACCGGTTGCAAGATGGCCTCTATAACCGGGTCGAAAGCAGCCCGTCGTGAATGACTGCTATCGACCCATAGCAGCCCGTCACGCGGAGCGTCGCTATCTGCCAAAGGAAGACATCCGCACCTGGAAAAAGTAACCTCTTCAGACTTCCGGGGGGGTCAAGAGCTGGAATGAGTAACCTGCTATCCATTACAAGCCATAAATCCAAGCACAGCCTGGGCTTCTACCCGACGTTTGCCGTTGACGGAGTACCCCTGGAGGTTTGGCTACCTCAGCACAATCGGGAAGCTGAGTTACACCTTGTCTCAGCTCATTCAGGCTTGAACGACGATGACGGCACCGATTTAATATGGGACCGGATCTATTCCACGGCCCCGGGCTGGGAGACCTTGGTCCCTCTGCTTGTTTGCCCTGATGACTTGGACCTGACATGTACCGTCATTGTCGCTGAGCAGCGCGCCGATGAGCACCACGTTCAGTGGCGGCGATTTGGTTTGCTGAAGGATTTAATCACTTCGCAATCCCCCGCCGTTGGTTGGTATGACTCAATACCGAACCTGACTTTCGAACGCTCCTGTTTCGAGAGTGTGCTGGACGCGTTCAGGAAACAACAGAACATCAAAATGGACTGGGATTAGAGCCGGGAGCGGTTCATCCAAGCGACCACGCTCGACCCTAAGCGATCGGTGATGACCGGTTGAAACTGGCCAGGGGCAGACGTTCGACCCAAGGTAATGCGATGAAGAAAAAAGCAAGAATGGTTGCTGCACTTCTGGCGAGTAACGCAGCAAGCCAGTCTGGGCCTGCTTGGACTTTTGACCCTGATCGAATGGCCCGCATGGCCGACTGTCATTCGATCATCGGGGTACTTCGCCACATCAAATCCAGTGGGCCGGAATGGGCGCGTCGTTACGTCCACCTGTGCTTTCCCGGGCCATCAAACGCTTGGGCGTTAATGTACCCGCTTCAGAATACCAGTGCCCCATACTTTGACTTCATGTATACCCACAAAGCGCCGCCTCAGACGGTGCTGTCCGCATTGCTGGAGCAATATCCACAGTGTTCTGTCATCGACTGGTCACCTGGACGCTCGGCCTGCATCGAAGCTGAGGGGGTGAACGTCGAAACGCTCGCTGAAATTATCCGGGATCTGGCTGAGGCCGCTTGGGAGGAGCACATCACGTTCGTCGATGCTGCATACGAGGAGATGGGTAGAGCGTGACCCAATAGCCGTCAGTCGAACGTAACTTTCCAAGCGCGTACGCAAAGACCAGACGTTGGGCAACAATCGACCACGTACGACGGACCACAGCCCACCTTGATCGAAGGAAATTTGTTATGAGCCAGCTTGGCAACGACTTGAGGGTCGATTTCGTTGAGGCACTTGAGGAGATCTCAACGCTGATGTCCATGGCATACGAACAGCTCGGCCAAGTACCGGAAGATCATGCATTAGCTCAAGCAGGTTTGCAGACTGGGAGTGAAATCGTTCTTGACTATGTCGATCACCACGAGGCTGGTTTAGCGTTCGAGCACCTGCTTTACATGATTGACGAACCATCGCTCGTTGTTTCTGAAAAGTGCATGGCAATTCTAGACCGGATCGCAAAGTCCTTGGAAATGCCATACACGAGATGCAAAAACTCACCTACTTGAAAGTCAGCTATGGGTCGAATGCAGCCGGTCTCGACTGACCGCGATCGCCCCATAGATACCCTTTGTCCCGCGTAGCGCTAGCTGGGAGCGGGAGGGCTACCTAACCGCTCACTCTCTTATCCTCCGGATTAACTAGGCTGGTGCCATTAATTAGCTGCTTAGCAGAGTCAGCAATCATTAACACGCTTCCTGCCAGCATCAACACATCCTTCAAGACCAAGCGTCCAGCTCCAGAAAGGTATGGGAACCCGAATTGAGCATCTCCTAGATTCGCCACCCACGCTTCAGGCGTTGTGATCAGGAACGACAGCGTCACGATGGGTGTGAGGAAAGCGAGCACAGCTCCCGCGAACCCTAGCTTCGGTGAGATAAGGTAAGCCAGTACCAACAACCCTATGCTGATCTCCACCACGCCCAGTCCATTTGAGAAGGCATAGGTATGGTTTGCAACTTGCCAAGCACGCTGCGCCAGATCGAGCTGGCCTTCATGGGTGAAGTGCTCCCGATAGGCCTCTGGGTGTGCGTAGAGGAACGAGAAGAACGGGCTGTTTGCCACAAATGGAGTGATGCTGTCAGCCTCGTAGGGCACGAATTTCAACGCACCAATCCACAGGAAAACAATGGCCACGCCGAAGCGTACGAGATGAATTCCAAGCTTATCCAGGCGGCTTGCAGTGACTAGCAGTTGATAGGGACTCATGATGGGATTCCTTGTGGTTTCAAGATGAGTCCATCCTAAGAGGATCCCGTATCACGCTTTTGCCGGATACGCTCCGCCTTTTTGCCAATCGTCTCAAATCATCGCCTCTGGCGACTGCGCTTTCCCTTGGGTTGGTTTAAATTGCGCCCGGATAGCCTTCTGAAGAGATGACCATGACGACGTTGGACAAACTCATCACGCTTGCCGATGTGCGTGGCAGCATGGATCTGCGTTGCCATTTTGCGGGACGTTGGTCGATTGACCATCAGCCGGATGAGCTCGGTACTGCTCGCTACCACATTGTCCTATCAGGTCGCTGCCAATTACGTTTGCCTGACCACAGCCTTATTGAGCTCAACGCTGGAGACATCCTGTTGCTCCCCCACGGAACCGACCACTTGCTTCAAAGTGATTCGGGTGTCGATCAGCCAAATCGTCCTGTAGTCGTTCGCGAGGGGCTTTTACCTATGCATCGATTAAAAGGCGAAGGCGAGCCCTTGGATTTGCTATGCGGCAGGTTTCTCTACCAGCCAGGTTCGTCACTATTTGCAGCGCTTCCTGAGTACATCCATGTCAGCTTGGGCTCAACACAGGCCGCTTCTGCGCTCTCTGCAATGATTGGGCTGATTCGTAGCGAAGCCGAAGCCAACCATCATGGAGCTCGTTCCATAGTCGATGCCCTTACCACCGCACTATTCACAATGGTTCTACGGTCATGGCTGGATACCAGCCCTCCTATTGAAAGCAGCATTGGTCTTCTGGCAGACCGCCGTCTTTCCAAGGTATGGTATGCGTTGTTAGAGGATCCCTCAGATGCCTGGACCGTTGAGCGCATGGCAGAAATGGCCAACATGTCGCGAGCCAGCTTTATGAGGGCCTTTACGCGCATAGCAGGTTGTCCACCGGGTACCTTACTGGTCCGAATCAGGATGGAAATTGCCTGTTTGCTGCTGGCAAAGACGGACTCTGGTTTGAGCGATATCGCTTTGGAGGTGGGTTATCAAACGCAGGCGTCATTCAGCAAAGTATTCAAGGATGTTCTGGGACAGACACCAGGACAATATCGGCGAGAGCGAAAGCTGGGTGAGGTGGAGGCTAGGCTGGCCAAGGATGTGGGTTGACTTCGCGGTGGGCCCGGCGCATTGCGCCGGGCCAGTCACCAAATCGCATATCAGCTGTCTTGATGCGTTTCAGCGACGCGTTTGTAGTAAAGGTCGTGCTCTACCCCTGCGTGATCACGGTAAACCAGCTTCACCGTTTCCAGCGCTTGTGAAGGTTCGGACTGAACCACAACGTCTTGCGAGATAACTTTATCCACGTCAACCACGTCACCGTATCGGTACTGGTGAGCGTCTGCGTCCGGATTCTTGTCTTGTGCCACCGCGAAAGCGGCCGGGGTTACTAAGGCGAGTGCAACAATGAATTTTTTCATGATCATCTCCAATTTGCATTGAGCGACTTATCGCTCATCTGGTGGCGGGATCTATTTGATTCCCTTGATGACCATGCTATTGGCGAAGCTGCACGAGCTCTTTCGCTTTCGGCTCAGGTTCTTGTCCAATCATCTCAGCTACGTCAGCACACCGCTTTGTCGATAATCCAACCTTTCTGAGTGTCTGAAAACATGACCATTTTTGTCATTTTTGGATTAGTAGATGAGCGGCACGATGTCGGCTCTTTTTGACGCAGCGAAATTTGAGACTACCTAGCCATGCTTAGACGATTCATTGAAGTAGACGGTGCCAAGATGAGCTACGTTGACGTAGGCCAAGGTTTTCCGGTCGTGCTCGGCCATAGCTTTCTCTGGTCTGCTGACATGTGGCGGCCACAGGTTGAGGCTCTTTCCCAACACTTTCGGGTGATCGTCCCGGAGCTCTGGGGACACGGCTACTCGGACGCTCCTCCTACACAAACAGTAGACATGAGCTCTTTGGTTCGTCAGCACGTCGCCCTCCTTGATGCCTTGGACATCGAACAATGTCACCTGGTTGGCTTGTCAGTCGGTGGCATGTGGGGCGCTCAGTTGGCCCTTGAGCATCCCGAGCGCGTCGACCGCCTGGTACTGATGGATACCTTTCTTGGTGCAGAGCCCGAAGAAACTCGATTGAAATACTTCGGATTGCTGGATGCTGCCAGTGCGGCGGGTGTCTATCCCGACTCCTTGCTAGATGTTGTTGTACCGCTCTTCTTCCACGCAGGCGGAGAGACGGTGCCGGATGTTCGCGAGGATTTTCGGGCATCCCTCAAGGCCAGCAGCGCCGAGCGCATTCGCGATAGCCTTGATCCAATGGGACGAGTGATTCTCGGACGGCCAGATCTTCTATCGGCAATTGCCAACCTGGTGAGCGATCGAACGATCGTCCTTTGTGGCGATCAGGACATACCTCGTCCGCTAGAAGAATCAAATCTCATGGCGCACATCATCAGTTGTTTAGCAGCACAAATACCTGGCGCCGGCCACATCTCCAACCTGGAGAATCCACAAGTAGTCACTGATTTTCTCCTCAACTGGCTGCCAACCAAGCATTAAGCCGCTAGGGCTGCTATGCAGCCCTTTACCGACTTGCGCTTCAATGATCTGCTGACGGTTGTGCTGGTGGGGCGATTTTGCGCATGAGTGGTACGAGAGCGACCGCGACAATGAAGCAAAGCATGATTGCCAAAAACGCGTCGGCGTATGACATCGTTTGGGCTTCACGCCATGTCAGTGCCCAGAGCTGGTGCAGTACGCGTGGGTTGGCATCAAAGCTGTTCTGGCCATAAGCCTGGGCATTTTCCTGAAGCTGTTCCAGCCAGATGTTCAAGTTTTCATTGCGTACGTTCAGGTGCTCCGCAAGACGCAGGAAGTGAAGATTCGTCCGGTCGTTGAGAATGGTAGCGCAGGCCGCAATGCCGATTGCGCCTCCCAGATTTCTCATCAGGTTGAATAGTCCTGCGGCGAGCTTAAGCCGTGCGGGGGGCAGCGCTCCAAGCGTCAACGTTACAGTGGGCGGCACGGTCATTTGCTGAGCGAAGCCGCGAATGGCTTGCGGTAGCATTAGTTCCTTCGCCCCCCCAATCGTGAGTAATGGGTGAGAAGTCCCACATTGATATGGCGAAAAGCGCGAGCCCCAGCATCATTACCCAACGAAGGTCAATTCGATTAGCCAGGAAGGCGTACACGGGGATAGCCAGTAGCTGAAACACGCCTGTGGAAAAAATTGCCAGTCCGATATCCAGCGCACCATAACCGCGGACCCGGCCAAGGAACAAAGGGGTCAGATAGACCGTAGCGAAAATCCCTATCCCTGTGATGAAGGAGAACAAGCACCCCAAAGCGAAGTTGCGATCCCGTAGCGCGCGCAGGTCAACGATCGGAGCCTGGATTGTCAGGCAACGCCACACAAACAAGGCACCGCTGATGCAAGCAATCCAAGACGTTAACAGAATGGTGCGATCACTAAACCAATTCCATCGCGCGCCTTCTTCGAGCGTGTACTCGAGGCATCCGAGGAACAGTGCCATCAACACAATTCCCACATAATCGGCGCCTTTCAACAAGCCTGGATTGGGGCGGTCCACATTGACCAGCAACGGAACGGCGATGGTGACGAAAATGCCCGGAAGCAAATTTAGGTAGAAGAGCCAATGCCACGAGAGGGCGTCGGTAATCCAGCCTCCCACCGCAGGCCCGAGCGTGGGAGCCAATGATGCCACCGCTCCAATCACTGAGGCGGCGATCACCCGCTGCTTCCCTGTGAAGTAAATGAACGCCGTGGTGAATACCAGCGGGATCATCGAACCGCCCAAAAAACCTTGCAGGGCTCTAAAAACGATCATGCTTTGGATGTCCCAAGCCAGAGCGCACAAAAGGCTGGTAATCGTGAAACCGGCGGCCGAGGCGGCGAACAGCCACCGTGTGCTCATCACTTGAGACAACCACCCTGACAGCGGGATGACGATGATCTCCGCGATCAGGTAAGCCGTCTGTAACCACGCCGTGTCATCCGCACCTGCCGATAGGCCTCCGCCAATATCCTTGAGCGAGGCCGAGACTATCTGGATGTCAATCAAGGCAATGAACATACCTACGCACATACACGCAAAGGCGGCGACCTTTTGTGGCGTGCTTAACGCTGGCAGCCCGCTGCTCACAGGGAGCCTACTGATTCGCGTCCGGAATCAGCCGCCGCAGGTGCGAATCTGTTGGCATTGGTGTCGACTTCGGTTATCACCGACAAACCGGGACGGAGTACACCGAACTCTGCATCGCTATCCTGAAGAAGAATTCTTACCGGTACACGTTGAACGATTTTGGTGAAGTTGCCAGTCGCGTTTTCTGGTGGAAGGATGCTGAACTGCGCCCCAGTAGCGGGTGCAATGCTTTCAATACGTCCATGGAACACTCGCCCAGGTAAAATATCGGCTTGGATGCGTGCCGGCTGTCCCACGCGCAAGCTTGAGAGCTGATCTTCCTTGAAATTGGCATCCACCCACAAACCTCGGGCAGGTACCACCGATACCACCTGGCTGCCGGCTGCGGCATAGGCCCCCACTTTGGCCCTGCGATTGCCGATGTAACCATCTACAGGCGAGCGTAATTCGGTGTAGCCAACATCCAATTGGGCCTGCTCGCGGGCCGCCTCAGCCTGTACCAGAGCAGCTCTGGCCTGCTCACGTTGGGTCTCGATGACAATGAGTTGCTGCTGCGCAGCCACTACCCCGGCTGCGGCATGGTTCTGCTCGGCCTGGGCTGTCTTCCAGATGGCATCAGCATGCTGAGCATTTTCCAGTGAAACCGCATGGCTGTTCAGCAGGACTTGAGCCCGGGCTTTGTCCTGCAGAGCTCGTTCAGTTTCCGCCTGGCGCGCCTGAAGCTGCGCCTTGGCTTGGCTGATCAATGAGTGCTGGAGCTGTTCCGTGGCATTCAAATTGGCCAGGCTGGCACGCTGTGCTGCAACTGCACCGTCGGCCTTTGCCAGAGCAGCTCTGAAATCGCTGGCATCGATACGCACCAGCAGATCGCCGGCTTTGACGAATTGGTTGTCCGCCACAGCTACGTCCTTGATGTAGCCCGGTACCTTTGCACTGATCACTGTCACGTCCGCGCCGACGTAGGCATCGTCCGTGCTTTGAAGGAAGCGGCCTATCGTCCACCAATGGAACAAGTACGCTATTGCTACAGCAATGACAAACAGCAAGGCGGCCAGCTTAAGCAGCTTTTTGCTGAGTTTTGGTCTCACGCGAGTGGGGGCCGCGGCCTGCGCGCTCTCGATAGGGGAATCGACGGAAGCGTTCATTGCTGTTCGCTCCTGGTCGAGTTTGGTTGCGGGAAAGGGCTGACCCAAAGCTTCTCGTGTCGATAACCTTCACCGGCCTCCACGCGCCAATGAGTCAAGGGATCTGCATCCGGCGCGATATGCAGACGGTGGTCCTCCACGGTTATCGACTTACCCGTGTTGCTGTCCATCAACGTCAGAGCGACAGGCTCGCCAGTTTCTACATCGGCCAGATAGACCTTTTTCGAACCCTCGGCATGTTTGGCACCCCACATCATCAAGGTCAGGATTACCGGGCGAAGATCGCGCCCCGCTTCCGTTAGAAGATACTCAAAGCGGGGTGGATTGTTTTGATAAGGCCGGCGCTCCATCAAGCCCGCGGCGACCAGATCGTTCAGTCGTCGGGTTAGCGTGTTGCTGGCAATTCCCAGGCTGTGATGGAACTCGTCGAAGCGACGCAATCCGTAAAACGCGTCCCTGAGCACCAACAGGCTCCAACCATCGCCGATGAGTTCGAGTGCGCGTGCCACTGGGCATGGCATCGACTGGAAGCTGGCTTTTTTCATGTTTCGCCCCGAGCGTGACCGGATGGATGAAATCACTATTCCACTGTAACTTTCATTATGCAAGTCACTTTGATTGAAATGTGAGCCGGCTTTCGTGCCTCTGGGCTTAGGAACCTGCGACTACAGCGGCACAGAGCCGCTTTCGCCCGTGGGGAACGCCAACTTTCACTGCTCTAGAGCGGCCATGGCGATTCTGATGTCATGCTCAGGCGTGTCGCCGCTAACGCCGATAGCACCCACGACGACTCCATTGGATTTAACGGGTAGACCTCCCTTCATCATGACGAAACCTGAGGTGATCGCTGCCGCCCGGCCGCTATTCACACTGGTTTCCAAGTCACCTGAAGAGCGCCTGAAGATTGCCGCTGTCTTTGCCTTTCCTTGGGCAAGTTCTATCCCGGCTACTACTGGTGCACCATCCATTCTTGCGGTGAGGATCGGCCATCCACCGTCGTCAACGATTGCGATGGAACACGGCCATCCATGCTGGGCGGCATAGGCCTGGGCCGCAGCAGATAGCTGCTTGGCTTCCGCTAAGCTAAGGGTCGGTTTTGTAGAAGGGGCTGTGGTCGGTTCTGCAAGCACGCCGAAAGCTGCAAGAGCTGCAGCAACCACGGTCAGTCTCCGGATCATTTTTGATAGGCCTTTTGCTCTTGGTCGAGAACTCATCTGTCGGAGGAGATGATTGGAATCAGTGGTTAGGTTTCATGTTCAGAGTTGGCATGGCGCCAGGCTTTGGTAGCGGCCGGCGTAGGTAGATGCCAACGATCAACGCAGCAAACATTCCCAGAACTCCGGCCACGAATAGCATTTGGGAAAAGCCTTGCATGAAAGCAAGTTCAGCAGCGCCGCGGACAACTGCCTTGGATGCTTCCGGGATGGTTTCCAAGGCACTGTGCAGATCACCCGCTGCGGTGCTCAACGCAAGCCTTTCTGCTTCAAAGGACAGTTGAGGGGCTATCGTTCTGAGCGAGTCCTGGAGTGCATCCCTCGTGAACACTACGAGCAGTGCGCCATAGACCCCAATGGCAAGACTGATGGCCGAGAATCGCATTGTTGTGCTCATGCCTGAACCCATGCCTAGGCGGTCTGGAGGGATACAAGCCATGATGTTTTTCTGAGTGTCGCCGTTCAACAACCCAGCACCGGCACCAAGAACCGTGCTTGCCATCGCGAAGAGCAGATAGCTACCAGAGGTGGCTACCATGGCGCAAAGAACGTTACCCAGACCCACCAGCAGCAGGCCTATGCTCATGATCGTGGCGGGGTGAATGTTCTTCGGCAAATAGGCACCTACCCGCGGCATTAGGAACATGGCCAGAGCAAATGGAAGCATCCCGAGACCCGAGTTTATGGCTGAAAATCCTAGGCCAGCCTGCAGGTAAAATGGCAGGAGGGTCATCATGACTTGCGCGCACGCGGCATACGAAAACATGCCCAGCAGCGCAGCGTTAAACCGGGCATGCTTCATCAGGTCGAAGTCGACCATGGGGCGTGGATGACGCTTCTCGAACATTACGAACAGCACCATCAGCAGTAGCCCCGCAGCCAAGCGCAGGGTAGTTGCTGTTGATTGCCACCCCGCGCGGTTGGCTTCAATGAGGCCCCACATGATGCTAGCCAAGGAGGCGCTGAACAGCAAGGCTCCGACTGGATCAAGTCGTGAGGCCTGTTTGTTGCCAGACTCTGGGATCAGGCGATGCACTGCACACATGAGCAACAAGCTCACCGGAACGTTCAGCCAGAAAATCCATCGCCATCCAATCGTGGTGGTGATAAGTCCACCAAGGAGCGGAGCGCTAGTAATGACGATCCCCATTGTGGTTCCCCAAAATGCCCAGGCTTTGGCACGCTCTGGTTCGTTGGGGAAGCAATGGCCGATGCTTGCCAGTGCAGACGTTAGGAGTAGGGCTGCTCCTACACCCTTGAAAGCGCGGGCTACATCCAGGAGCAACAAAGTCGGAGCAGCTGCACAGGCAGCCGATGCCACGCCGAAGATTGTCAAACCAATCTGAAGCGTTCGTTTTCGACCGAACCTGTCGGCCAGGCTTCCTGCAGGCAGCAAAAGAGCTGCGAAGCTCAGTAGGTACGCGCTTACCACCCACTCAATATCGGTTAGGGTGGCATTCAGCTCGCGAGCGATGGTCGGTAAGCTCACTGCGACAATGTTCGTGTCGAGGATTATAAGCGCACAAACCGCGGATGCCGTTGCGAGGATCAAGCCTGGATGTTTGTAGGTCGGTTCGCTAGCCAATTTTCGGATTCCTGGAGTGGCGGCCCTCGATTTTATCTGGCAGTAATCGATCAAGATCGATCATCAATGAACGATTTCGTTAGCTAAAAACTAACGTGGCTGTGATGGTTGTGCGCCGGCCCGCGCTAGAGCGGTTTCCGGGACTTTCGTCAGTTTGTTGAAACTGTTTCACTACCCTTTGGGTTTCACGTACCAATGGAAGTGATCAAGCTAAGGCATCAACCATCTGAGTGCTCGCCATGACCAGTAAGATTACCGTTGTAGCGCATATCACCGCAGATCCATCATCAGTAGCAGAGGTTCACAGCGCCCTGCTAACAGCTGTCGACGCGACGCAGTCAGAGCACGGATGTCTTCATTATCGTCTGTTTGAAAACATGGACACTCAAGGCCACTGGACCATGCTTGAGCTGTGGGAAAATGATGATGCGCTGACTCAACATACACTCGGCGAGGCGTTTAAAGGCTTGAGCGCAGCTATCGATGGAAAAGCAAGTGTTCAGGTTTTCCGCTTGGCTCCAGCTGCTTCTACTGTACAGGTAGAGTCTGTTGTAAACCCAAACTTCTGGCTGGGGAACGGTTTGCCATGAGCTTTAAGCTAACGTAATAGCTAAGTTTGGTTTCGAACTTGTTCGGTTCCTAGGCGAGACACAAAGTAGTGGAAATCAGACATTTTAAGTATTTTTTGGCGGTAGCTGAAGCAAGTCATTTTACTAGGGCTGCATTTCGCCTGAATATCGCCGTACCGACGTTGAGTCGACAGATTAAGGAAATGGAGGAAGAGCTAGGGGTTCAACTTTTCGTTCGAGCACAGCGTCAAGCGACTTTAACCGAAGCGGGTAAAGCATTGCTTACAGAGGCGCGTGATGTTGTCTATCGATTTGATATCGCTCAAGAACAAGCTCAACGCGCCGGGCGGGGTGAAAATGGGCATATTGAAATAGGTTATGTTGCCTCGGCAGTGTTCAACGGAGCATTGCAGAGGCATACGACAACGTTCAAGAAGGCCTTCCCGGGTGTGCAGTTGTCCCTGCGCGAATGTCCTATGGTAGAGCTCCCTCGGCTAGTGGCGGAGGGGCGTATTGATCTCGCCTACGTGCGTGCGCCCATGGTACTTCCGGCTGAGTTGAAGGTCGCGCATCTAGATGAAGAAGGTTATGTCCTTGCGTTACCTTACTCGCATCCGCTCAACTCTCGTCATTGCATCGATCCTGGTGATCTGGGGGATGAGTTGTTCATACTGCCAGAGCAGGTCTCTGGGACGATCACAGCCGGCAGTTTGGGCGGGTTCGTCCCAAAGCTTGGGCCCCAGCCAGGGAGCTTAGTCGCGGTATTGGCTCTGGTAGCACTAGGCCAGGGTGTTTCCATCGTGCCGAAATCGGCAGCGGCCGCCGTGAGCCTACCTGGTGTTACCTTCCGACCCGTCAATGGTTTGGAGGAAGTGTCTTGGCTAGGCTTGGTGAGCAGGCGGCACGAGCAAGCTCAGCCAATCAGAAATTTCCTTTCACTCCTCAGTTGAGGAGTGAAGTTAATGATGACTATCAGCTGTTGTTTCCCGAAGCGCGCCCTCTCAAATGATTCGTGGGCAGCGCAGTCGTATATTTAACTTGGCTAAGTGCGAAACTCGACTTGATGCTTGCCACAACAGGTATCGTGGTTAAGCAGTCAAGCAGTAGTGCCTGATACTTTGTCAGGTCTTCGCTTACCACTCTCAACATGAAATCCGCCTCACCGCTCATCAAATAGCACTCCATCACCTCTGGGCGTTCCCTGATTGCGTTAGTAAATACTTCTAGAGACTGCTTGTCCTGGAGCTTGAGCGAAACGTGTACAAACACGTTTATTGCAAGGCCGAGCGCTGCAGGGTCAACTAGCGTTACGGCGCCTCGTAAGACCCCACTTTCCTTCATCTCCGATACTCGCCGCCAGCATGGCGAAGTTGAAAGCCCTACAATGTCAGCCAGTTCGGCATTGCTCAACTCGGCATTTTCTTGGAGTGCATCAAGGATACGCAGGCTAGCGTCATCGAGCTTCGAGCGGCTCATGGTAAATTTTTCCTCTGCATGAGAGCTTTTCAATGAAATGTACCGGTATTTCTACTTCTGAGGAAGAGATAGGTACGTTTTTTCGCTTCCCCAAAAATATCATGGTGCTACGTAACTAGATTGCAACGAGGTGGCCATGAGCGCTTCAACTCAGCAAGTGTTTAAAAGTCGCACCAAAAACTTTGGAATATCTTCGACTTACGTTTGGCTTGGTGTCATGGTGCTTCTGTGGGGAAGTAGCTGGCCAGTTACTAAGCTTGCATTGCAGGGCGTGCCTCCGCTCTGGCTGGCTACCATTCGTTTCGCCAGTGCCGCGGTCTGTCTTTTTGCCTATTTGGTCGCGAGAGGACAGCTCAAGCTTCCCGTTAGAGAGGATGTGCCCATCATCGCGAGCGTGGGTTTGCTGCAGATGATGGCTTTTACTGGTCTCGGTATGGTGGCGATGGTTCATGTCGACACCAGCCGCGCTGTCCTCTTGGCATACACAACGCCGCTGTGGTGTGTAGTTGTAGCCTGGGTCATGTTTCGCGAAATGCCCTCCAGGTTGCAGATCGCAGGGCTTGTCGTAGGGATGTCGGGGGTCGCGGCTGTGTGCTCACCAGGAGAGCTCGAATGGACGAGTCAAGACACGGTGTTCGGAGCAATCTTCCTGCTCCTTGCAGCGGTCAGCTGGGCGATTGTTATTCTTCATGTGAAGCGTCATCGGTGGGTGACCCCGCCTCTGGCCCTCGCTCCCTGGCAGATGCTCTTGGCCACCATACCATTGGCGATTGCAGCCTATGTCAGCGAAGGCTCGCCGACATCCATTGTTCTGGATAGGAAACTCGCGGAGGAATTGTTCTTCATTGGTCCGGTTGCGACATCGGCGTGCTTTGTGATTTCTGCGGAGTACGGACGGCGAATTTCGACCTTTGGCATGTCAAATTTCACCCTTGGGGTACCCCTGGTTGGGACAGTTTTTTCTTGCTTAGCTTTTGGTGCGAGCGTTTCCACCATGTTCATCGCCGGGCTGAGCCTGGTGATTTTGGGAGTCGTGGTCTCTGCGTTAGCTTCGCGGTCCCGCCGGACCTAAACTAAGAAGGTTGGCGGAGACTTTTCGATAACCCGTTTCAGAGCATTCAATAGACAAGGCATTAGCTCTGAAACGGGTGTAATGAGGTTACTTAGGGTCTATGCGATAGACGCTCAGAGGTCGCTCGACCTTCGATGCGCCATCGTTGAACAAGCCTACTCGATCGACTTGCGCTGCCGGCAAGTACAATCTGCCCTGGTTGTCGAACGCAGGTGCATCGACCCAGTGCAGGCGAGTGTCCTTTGCAATGGTCTGAATGGTGCCGTCGGTGGCGATTCGCTTGACGCTATCTTCAGCTAGGTCACTGAAGTAGAAATTGCCCTTGCTGTCCATGACTGTCCCACCGACCGGCGGCAGATCTCGCCAGAACTCGACATGTTTGATGAGCTCTACTTCAGGCAAATTGGCATCATCCAGCCAGCGCGTTTCAATCTTGTGCCAAGGGCCTTCCAACGGTGCGAAGTAGAGCCATTTCCCGTCCGGGGATACCTCAAGGGGATCGGAATGCACCCTCAATGCTGTCCCATCTGGCGCTCTGACTACTTTGCCGCTCAGGATAATGTCGCGGTTCTCGGGCGCGCGTACTGCAGGGCTGGTCGTTAAGACGCGCCGGGCTTTGTTGGTTTCGAAGTCCAAGACAACGATGCCAGGAACGCCAGCGTCCGTCAGGTAGGCATGCTTGCCATTGAGGCGGATATCGTCGATGTAGCTATGTTCTTGAGCGATGCTGCTGTCGAATGGGATGACCTTGATCACTTCACCGCTTTTTAGGTCAACGACCACGACCTTTGCACCACCTGGAATGACTTTGCCGCCGAAGTCAGTTACGCCTGCATCGACAATCCACAGCCGGCTATTGTCATCAACGCGCATGGCATTGACATTGACGAAACGCTGTTCGGCTGGAATGGTCGCGTCATTGCTATTCCATTGCTCATTTGGAAACGGATGGGCCTGGCCAGCTTGATCTAGCTTGGATACGGATGGCCCCGCCGAGCCAGTCCATTTCGGGCCCGATACGTACAGGCTTCCGGCGCTGTCCACGGCCACCGCATTCCATACAGCATTGGCCGATTGGGCTACCACGTGAAGGGTTGGTGGCACCTCGGCGTGAGCTACACCGATAAAGCCTGCCATCAGAGCTGTTAGTACAAATCGTTTAGGGAAGGTCATTGCAAGTTCCTGTTTGAAGGGCTGGGCAATGATGATTTTTCCCATTACGCTGAAAAACCTCGCCATCACGTAAAGAATTTCGTCAAAGTGAAGAAAATCATACGAATCGATGATCTGCAGGTCTTCGTATCGACGGCTGCTGCGGGTAGCTTCTCCGCCGCGGCGCGCTTGCTCGACATCTCGCCCGCCTTGGCGAGCGGTGCCATTCAGCGGCTGGAAAGCAACTTGGGCGCGAGATTGTTTGTTCGCTCAACGCGTCGGTTGAGATTATCCGATGATGGCGAGCGCTACTTGCCGCACGCGCGGCAAGCCTTGGAAGCGCTTGATAATGGCGAGGTAGCGCTGACCCAGGGCCGTGACGAGATCGCTGGCACTATCCGCTTGTCGATGCCATCCGATATCGGCAGGAATGTGTTGCTTCCATGGCTTGATGAGTTTCAGCAAACGCATCCCCTGGTACGCCTGCAATTGCGGGTTAGTGATCAGGTGGCCGATCTGGTGGGGGAACATCTGGACGCTAGTATCCGGTACGGACAGTTGAGTGACTCAGGCCTGGTGTCCTTAGCACTTGCGCCGATGAACCGCAGAACAGTCTGCGCCTCGCCGGCGTATCTCGCGCGTCATGGTATGCCGGAATCTCCTGAGGCGTTGAGCGGGCATAATTGCCTGAGATATGTGATGGGCGAGCAAACCTACGAGCGTTGGAGCTTCAATTTCCCACAGGGAGTTCGAACGGTTCAGGTGACAGGTGATCGAATCAGCGATGATGCCGATATTGTTCGACGCTGGGCTGTCGCCGGATTGGGGATCGTTTACAAGTCCAGGCTCGATGTTGCTGAGGATATTCGCAGCGGCCGCCTGGTTGAGCTATTCCCGGAAAGTTATGGGCAGCCGGCACCGCTTCAGCTGGTGTGCGCCCATCGCACATCGCTCACTCCGGCCATCCAATCGCTTAGAGCTTTTCTAGCAAAGCGTTTCGAAAGCTAGTCAGGGCTCAGTGGCGGGGTACGGGGCCCCGCTACTGCTTCACGCTTGCGCCGGTGCCGACTGACGTGAGAGCCAAATGTCTGCAGCTTCCAAAGCAGAAAGCTTTTTGTGACGGATAAGAAAATCAAGCTCGCTGATCGCGGCATTGCCAGGTTGCAGCGAGGCTAGGTCCTGAATCAGTTCTTTCGGCATCTCCTCCACAACGTCACTGCCGGCAATGAGGGTTGCTTGGTCCTCACCACCCAACAACCCGAGCGGTTCATCCAGAGCTCGGATTTTGTAGGCATGGTGCAAATATTGAGGATGCCACAGTGGCACCACGAACCATTCCTGCTCTGCATAGGATTGTTCAAACCGATTGAAGCAATCAGCTTCGGTGCCTTGTGCAAAAAAGTAGCCTTCGGCATCCAACTCGTATTGCGTGACCATGGCTTTCGAGAAGCGACTGATGCCCGCACCAGGGTTGATACCTTGAATGCGACGGCTCATCCGCTGGGCAACATCAGGCTTCAGCAGGTCCGCAATCGTAGCGACCTGATCCTCCGGTACATAATCAGGCACACCCCAAATGCAGTATGGGTTGTAAAGAACTCCAAGGGAGGTGCTCGGCTTCTTGCAAGCTGAGAGGTAGGCTCCATGGCTGGCTGGCAGCCATGCTGATACAAGCATCTCTACCTGTCCTTCGCTGTACAACCGGAACATTTCCTCATGAGGAGCTGTGCTGACTTCCACCAGGTAACCATGTTGCTCTAGTGTGCGCTGCACAAGCGCGGCGCTAGCGGCATGGAAGCTGAGGTCGATGTAGCCCAAGCGAATGTGCTTTTGCATGTCATTTCCTTATCAATGCGTTGGCGCAGGCTTGGCGTCGATCTTGACGCGCATCAGGCTGTAAGGCTTCACCCGTTTGTCTTGGCCATCGTTGAAGCTAGGAGAGCGGTGCAGCTGGTTGGCAGTGAAATACAGATACCCGTCTGGGCCGATCGACAAGGTATCCGGCCAAAGGACCCGCGAATCCTCAACCACGGTTTGCCAAGTGCCATCGGCAAGTCGTTTACGGATGGAGTTGTGCTCATAATCCCCCGCATAGACTGCACCGTTAGCATCAGCCTCAAGACCGTCGGAAGCGCCTTTTTCACCGAGATCTACAACCGCTTGTTCAAGCTCGGCTTCGCTTACATTGGGGGCTCGCAATAAAGCCGTTGGAACCGAATACAGGTGTCGACTCGAAAGCGGGCAGAAGTACAGCGTCTTACCATCGCTCGACAGGGCGATGCCGTCCGAGGCTACGGTCAGTAGGCCTGATTTACCTTGCGCGTCGCGGGTGATCAGTGCTGGTTTCCCTTCGATCACTGGCCGGAACTCAGGGTCCACGGAAGTTGATTTGGCTCCGCTAAGGCGGCGCGTTGCGGTACCGCTGGCCAGGTCCAGGACGATGATTCCGCCTGGCCCTTTTACCGACGAATCGGTGACGTAAGCGGTGCCTTCTTTGCCTACGCGAAAATCAAAACGTACGTCATTCACATAGGTAGTTGGCAGAATCACGTCACGCGGGAACACAACTGTTTTCACGATCTTGTTGGTGTTCAAGTCGATTGCGATCAGCTTGGCTCCACCTGCCTTGGGCTCGGAGAAAGCGGGCGCGGCTGTATCCAATACCCAGACACGCCCTTGACCGTCAGCTACGACGCTCTGCACGCTGATGAACCCGGCGGCAGGATCCTTGGCGTTTTCCACATTCGTTTTCAGGTCTGGATACGGAACCAAGTGGCCCTGTTTGATCTCTGCCACGGTGTAGGGAACGTCATCTCCCCAACGAGGGAAGTTGATGAAGATCCGACCAGTTTCGGTGACGGTCACGCCTGTAGGCATGGCGCCATTGAAAGCGAAAACACGTTCAGGGTTGCTACCTGTGCCCGTGGCTGTATCGGCCATAGCCATTGCGCTGAGCGAGACCGCGACAGCCAGGCCAGTGGCTTGGAAGAAAGCTTTCATATGCTTGTCCTTGAGCGTATCTGCGGGTTAGAAGCCTTCGAGAACGATCTTGCCTTTGGCTTTACCACTCTCGATGAGCGCATGGGCGCGCTTCAGGTTATCTGAGCCGATTTTGCCGAAGTGTTCCCCAATGGTGGTCTTGATGACGCCGTTATCGACCAACTCGGAAATTCTGTTCAGCAACTCGTGCTGTTTGATCATGTCGGCGGTTTGATACAGAGAACGCGTAAACATCAGTTCCCAATGCAGCGAAAGCGATTTGCGCTTGAGGGGCATGACGTCCAGTTGTGCTGGGTCATCAATCAGCGCCAGTTTGCCTTGTGGGCGAAGCACTTCAACGATCTGGGGCAGGTAGGTTTCGGTATGGGTCAGGCTGATGACGTAGTCGACCGGGTTGAGTTTCAGATTTTCGAGCTGCAGCGGGATCGAGGCGGAATGATCAATCACATGGTGGGCGCCCAGTTCTTTTACCCAGGACTGAGTCTCTGGCCGCGACGCTGTACCGATGACGGTGAGTTGGGTCAGTTTGCGGGCCAGCTGGACCAGGATCGAGCCAACCCCACCACCGGCGCCGATGACCAGCAGGCTTTGTCCTTTACCACCGTTTTCCTGAACGCCCAGTCGATCGAACAACAGCTCCCAGGCAGTAATGGAGGTCAGCGGCAAGGCTGCGGCACTGGCATTGTCCAGGCTACGTGGCTTTTGGCCGACGATGCGCTCATCCACCAAGTGAAATTCACTGTAGCTGCCAGGGCGATCGATCGCGCCGGCGTAAAATACTTCGTCACCAACTTTGAACAATGAAACGTCGCTGCCTACTTCACGGACGATACCCACGGTATCCCAACCCAGCACTTGGATCTCTTGGCTGGTACTGCGAGCTCGCACCTTCGTATCTACCGGGTTCACCGCAATCGCCTTCACTTCGACAAGCAGATCTCGAGCGCCTGGCGTGGGCTTCGGCAGGTCGGTTTCGAACAGGGAACGAGCGTTTTGGATTGGCAAACCAGCTTCTTGGAAAACTACGGCTTTCATGTGAGGTTGTCCTTTACAGGTCAGAGAGTGATGTCAGGCTAACTCCCTTCGTGAGCCTCAAAAACTAGCTAACCCGAGGAAGACTTTCGCCGTTTCGCTGAAGGTTGAGGCGATCAGCCATTCAAGGAATGGCTGATCGCCTTAGGAGGAGCGCACACGTCGCTCAAGTTAGGCGTCGAATCAGATCGCTTTCGGTGGGAAGTCGATGTCTGTTTTCGCCACATTGTTCAGGTAGTTCGTCAAAGTCAGCAGCGAGACCTGCGCGATAACGTCGACGATTTTTGCATCGTCCAACCCTGCTTCCCGTGCGATTGAGAGATGCTCGTCACTCACTTGGCCGCGGCTGAGCGTGACAGCCCGAGCCAGTGCAGCGACTCCGTTTAGCGTGCCGGCGCGCGCTGCCAGCAGATCATCAGCGTTCAGTCCGGTCTTCCCACCGAAGAAGCTGTGAGCCGCGACGCAATAATCGCATCCGTTAACTTCAGAGGCCGCCAGTGCCGCGACTTCACGTTCGGCAGGTGTCAGGCTGTTCTTGCTCAGCGCCTGTGACAGAGCGAGATATCCTCCCAGGGCTGCTGGAGAGTGAGCCAGAGTAGCGAAAGCGTTAGGGATAAAACCCAAGCCTTTTTCAATGCCCTGAAGGGCAGTGCGCGCAGCGGCTGGAGCTTGGTCAATCGTCAAAGCAGCAATTCGGGTCATGATTTTGCCTCCTTCTTGGCTGTCCAATGCGTTTCTGTTCAGGCGACAGGGATAGGGTTTTCGGCCAAAGCCTCGTTGAACTGGTTGATCAGTTCATGCTCGTTTGCCCCTTGGTTGGCGCGCACTGGGATGACGCGGTCAACCAGGACTTCGGTTGTCGCTGTCTCCAGTTTTTCCAGGGTTTCCTGGATGAATTCGTCCAGCGGCATGGCGCGTTCATCACCACTTTTGTGAATCAGATCGGTGTCGACCCATGGCGGTGCGATTTCCAGTACCTTGACGCTGGTATCGCGCAAGGCAAAACGTTGCGACAGCGAGTAGGAGTGGATCGCGGCTTTGGTCGCCGAGTAGAGGGCTGTCGCGGCCAGTGGCAGATAGGCCAGTACCGAGCTGTTGTTGATGATGTAGGCATCAGGTTGGCGCTTGAGGTGTTCTACAAACGCTGCGCTAACTCGCACCGGGCCTAGCAGGTTGGTCTGCAGCAGCCCTACAGCCTGCTCATCGTCATAATCGCCAGAGCCTGGGTTGTCGAAAGGCATGATGCCGGCATTGTTGATGATGACGTTCAGCGAGGGATGGCGACGGATAACCTCTTGTGCGACATCCTTGATCTGCTGGTGATCATTGATATCAAGCTGAACGGTGTCGATGCCGGGATTGGAGCTGGCGATTTCATCCAGCAGCGATTGGCGTCGGCCCGCGATGATGACCTTGTTTCCACGCTGGTGGAACGCTTCGGCCAGAGCGCGGCCGATGCCCGAGGTACCGCCAGTAATGAAGATGGTGTTTGCGCTAGTTTTCATGATTTGTATCCTTTCAATTGAGTGATTAAACGTCGTAACGCGGGGCGAGCTTGTTGCTGGAGAGATGTCCGAACAGCGCCTTGCGGCTGCTTTCGTACAGCTCGAAATGCTGTATGTCCTGCATGGACGGGATGGAGATCAGGACACCGTTGTCGAAGTCTTGAAGGGCGCCATCTACCAGGTCGCTTGCTGACATCACGATGTTGGGATCAAGGTTCTCGACGGGTAGCCCCCCGATCTCCCAGAAATCGGTAGCCGTAGCTCCTGGCAGCACCGCCTGAACCTTGATTCCCTGTTCTGCCAGCTCTTTGTGCAGCGACTGAGTGAAGGCCGTGACGTAGGCTTTGCTTCCGCCGTACACGCCATTCAGAATTTCCGGTGCAAGGCTGACGATTGATGAGATATTGATGATTGCGCCCTGTTGGCGAGCGATGAAGCCTGGAACCGCGGCGTAGGTCAGTCGAGTGAGTGCAGTGACGTTGAGGCTAATCATCTCGGCCATTCGCTCAACGTCGCTGTCCAGCAAACTGGTGTGAGTGCCGATGCCTGCGTTGTTGACCAACAGATTGATGCTGGCGTCTTCGCGCAATTTGCGTTCCACTCGCGCCAGGTCCGCTGCGTTGGCCAGGTCTGCAGGGAAGACTTCAACGCTCTGCTGTGTCTCGTTGGTGATGCGGCTAGCAAGAGCGTTCAGGCGATCACGATTGCGGGCGACCAGTATCAGGTCATAGCCACGTTGAGCCAGGCGGTCTGCGAAGATTGCGCCGATGCCGGTGGATGCGCCTGTGATCAGGGCGGTGCCTTTGTATTCCTGAGTCATGGTCCAGCTCCGTTGTTTGGGTGTGGAGCCATGATGCAAAAAAACAGATTTGTCTTAAACGACGCTTACGGTCGTGTTTTAGGACATCACAATTGGAGCAGGGTTATGCATCGAATCGGCTACTTGGTCACAGACGGATTTCAGGTGATGTCACTGGCCACCCAGGCGGTTTTTGAATTCGCGAACATGGTCGCGGGCGAGCCTGTGTACCGGATTCAGAACTACTCGGTGTTAGGAGGGACAATTCGATCATCCTTGGGTATGCACATCGACACGCTGGCTTTGGATGATCCAGGACTTGCAGATAGCTGGATGATCACAGGGACACTCACTCCGCTTACGCCTCCCGCTGCTGAGGTTCTGTCCAGCGTGCAGGGATTTGCCCAGAGCTCAAGGCGCATCGCAGGCATCTGCACAGGAGCGTTCGTCTTAGCTCAAGCGGGGGTCCTCGATAACCGGCGTGCGACTACTCACTGGGCATATGCCAAGACTCTTCAAAGCATGCACCCGAGCATTGAGGTGGAAGAGGATCGAATCTTCATTGTGGACGGCCCTGTTTGGACCTCTGCGGGAATGACCGCAGGCCTCGACATGGCATTGGGGATGGTGGAGAAGGATTTGGGAACGGAGCTTGCCAAATCGGTTGCTCATAAGCTCGTCATGCACCAACGCCGATCGGGAGGGCAGTCTCAGCACTCTGAGTTGCTTGCTCTGGCGCCCAAGTCTGATCGCATTCAGAGCGCTTTGGATTATGCGCGTAAGCATTTGAACAGGGCATTGAGTGTTGAAGAGCTCGCGGAGGTTGTTCATCTGAGCCCAAGGCAATTCACGCGCGTCTTCACTGCCGAAACCGGTCAATCACCTGCTAAAGCGGTGGAGAGCCTACGACTAGAGGCAGCTCGGCTAATGATTGAGCAGAGTCGCCATAGCCTGGACACGGTAGCAAGAGAAACCGGGTTCAGGGATCGTCGACACATGCGCGAGGTATTCATCCGAGGTTTTGGGGTTCCCCCGCAAGCAGTTCGCCGCGATGCGAGGCGAGTCGGGTAGAAATCGCTTTCCTATTAAACCGAACGGTTCGATACTGGGATCATGTCGATCGTTTAGGTACCGAAAATGGGACGCCCTCGAAAATTCAATCGTGAGACGGTTCTGGAGAAGGCACTGCCCGTGTTTTGGCAGTACGGCTACTCCGGCACCTCTCTTCATCATCTTGAGCAGGCTACGGGCGTAAATAAGTCAGGCCTGTATTCAGAATTCAAGGATAAGGATGATCTGTTTCTGAGCGCTTTGGCGTATTACTACGCAAACCGCGGAGCACCAGAAATCCTGACTGCTCAGCCGCAAGGATGGGTAAATATCGAGCGTTTTCTTCGGCTTGGCGACCCTCAAGATAACGGGTGTATGGGCTGTTTTTCGGTCAATGCGCTACGTGAGTTTCCCGTGCTTTCCGACCAGGTCCGTCAACTGCTCGTGGATTGTCATCGCCGCTTGCTCCCGGAAATCGCTGACAACGTAAGGGCTGAGAAAACCCGACTGGCACCAGAGGTTGTTGCGGACATCATCATGGTGTTTTTCTCTGGCGTGTGCGTTGAAAGCTGCTTGCCTGCTGATGGGACTGGCGATCGGGTCAACCATTTCATGGAAGCGCTGCGGGCTCTCTGAGCAACATCCATCACCTTTTTGAACCGAATGGTTTTTTTCTCTTGCGCCTGCGCTTAGGTCGCCCTATATTGAACCGATCGGTTCTTAACGAGTCAGGGCAAGACGGCATTTACCCGTCCTGATCCTCTGTCTTAACCCAAGCGTCGGCTGCAAGGAGAATCACCATGGCACTGAAAATTCATCCAATTAACCTCGGAAACATGCAGATGGATTCGAGTGGTCTGGTCATGTTCCGGAACCCCGGCGAGCAAGTCACCATCCCGGTTCTGGGTTTTCTTATTACTGGAGGGGAGGAACCGATCCTGGTCGATACAGGGTCACGCAACGCCCAGCAGTATGAAGAATATGGACTCACGTACGAAGTGACGCCGCAAATGACGCTTGAGTACCATCTCGCCCAGCATGGGCTGCGGATGAAAGACATCCGGCACATCGTCCACACCCATGCTCATATCGATCACGTCGGCATGACCGATCTCTTCCCGATGGCGACTACTGTCGGCATCTCACGTCGCGAGCTGGAGTTCGCTGCATCCGGCATCATGGGACCGCTCATGTACACCGCGGCTGATACCAAGCATTTGATTGATCGTCTCCACACACGAGGCGCGATTCGCCTGTTTGATGTCGACGGCACGTTCGAAGAAGAGGTTATCCCGGGCGTAGCAGTTCGATTGTCAGGTGGACACACGCCCGGCTCGATATCGGTCCTGGTCGAAACTGACGAAGGCATGGCGAATATCTGCGGCGACATCGCCTATGACATTCACGACCAATTGATTGAGCCCATTCTCGATCAAGCGTCACATGAGCCGACGATCACAGCGAACCGGGCCATGTCCACGCTGGATGAAAAGAAAGCTCTTAAGAGGGCGCTTGCAGACAGCAAATTTCTGCTGCCAAGTCACGACGCGCCTGCCTTGATCAAAGGCGGAAAAGTCGTAGGGCGTATGCTCGATGCCATTTCTAATCCCCAGGCTGACGTTACAAAAGCGATCAGCTATTCGCTTTTGGCTTCAGTGTGACGCATGGCTTTCGTCACCTTTGCACGTGCTCGCCCTTGGCGAGCCGTGCGCTTCGGGACTGGAACACTGGTATTTGCGATGGGCGTATGCCTGCTGATCAACCGCTTACTGTGAGAACCCGCCATGAGCCAGACTCTGATATCCCCTGGAATAAGCGTTGCCAATGACGACAAGCAGCGTCTTGGCCCGCGGACTCGTTTTGGTCTGCTTGCCTCCATCACCGTGACCTTCCTGGCTGGATCCAGCGTACCTACGCCGTTGTATCCGATCTATCAGGACCAGTGGCATTTCACTGCGATGGGCATCAGCTTTATCTTCAGTATTTATGCCATTTCAGTACTCGCCGGACTGCTAGTGTTTGGACGGCTGTCCGATTACGTCGGTCGGCGATCAGTACTGTTGTGGACGACTGTTTTGCAATTGGTGGCCATGTACATGCTCGGTGTAGCTGATGGCTTCACGGATCTAGTGCTTGGTAGGCTTATTCAAGGCGTGTCGACAGGGGCTGCAGTTCCAGCGGTAGGCGCAGCCCTGATTGATCTCAACCACAAGCGCGGAGCGGTCGTGAATGCCCTCACACCTGCCATCGGCAGTGCTGTTGGGGCTCTGATGGGTAGCGTATTCGCACAGGCATTACCGTACCCCACTCATACTGTGTTCGCGGCGCTAGCTTTTATTTTGGTCATTCAGGGCGTGGGTCTACTCTTCATGAAGGATATCCGCGCAAAAATACCTGGGGCTGCCCGGTCACTGATGCCGCAATTCAGCATACCGGTGGATGTGCGCGGACCAATGATCATTGCATCGTCGCTATTCGTTGCTGGCTGGGCTGTCGCCGGTTTCTTCGCCTCAATGGGGCCCAGGTTAATTGAGCAGCTCTTTGCGCTACCTGCGTCATGGGCAGGCGGATTGGTGTTAGCTGCTTTCGCTGGTAGTGGGGTAGCTGCTATTGGGGCATTCGTTACTCGATCAATGCTTACCCTGGCCTGGATTGGCGCACTGGGGCTGCTGATCGGTATGGCTATGGTCTTAGTCTCATTGATCACCGGTTCGCTCACTCCCTTTGTCTTTGGCGTAGTGATTTCAGGAGCTGGCTTTGGTGCCGGTTTTCAAGGTGGTATCCGACTGGTTTTATCCAAGTCACGCGCCGAGGAAGTCGCGGGTGTATTGTCCGTCGCCTTCCTCTGTTGCTACCTCGGTATGGGTGTTCCAGCGATGATCGCTGGGTACGCGGTAGCAAGCGGACACGGCATCTTCGATACCGCAATAGTTTTCGCCATTCTGGTAATGAGCCTTTCATTCATAGCGGTTTACAGGATGATAAGTGGTGGCAGTAGGTTATGACGCGAGTAGAAACGTAGAAAAGGCCACATTAGGTGACCTTTTCTATGTGCGGCTTCTGGTCAGCTACTCCGCCACGAATGCCCCGATGTGCTGGGCAGTGGCGATGGGATATTGCATGTGAGGACCGTGCCCGGCACTCGGCAAGCTGAGCTGGGTCAGGGTTGGAAGTTGCTGGGTCAGCGCCTGCCAGTTCTCTACAGGGAATACGATGTCGTGATCACCACCTATGTGAAGAACTGGGATGTTGGTGGTCTTGAGGACCTGCAGTACTGCTTCCACTGGGAACACCGGGTTCTTGGGAGCGTCGCCCAGTTGCTGTGCAGCCCAGGCAACTGGCACCTGCGGACTACGATTTTGTGTTCTAGACGCCAGTCGCGACCAGGCGAGCTCAGCCGCTGCTCGACTCCGATCTGAGGTTGGCTCGAAGAACAGTTTCACAAAATCTTCGAAGTCGTTTTCACGTCTGGCAAGCTCATAAAACAGCGGCTCGCCCGTTTTCACCAACTGGCCAGGAGGCGTTGTGCCCAGCAGTACCACGTGGCTCACCAGCTGTGGGGCTTGAGCCAGAACAATTTGTGCAGCAATGCCGCCAAGCGACCATCCTCCAATTACGACGCGGCCCAAGCCCAGGGCATGAATCAACTCGATGGCATCCTTTGCCAAAGAGCCTGGGTTATAGCTCGGCTCACCTGTTGACTGGCCCAGACCGCTGTAGTCGAAGACTGTTACCTGGAAGCCTTGCGTTACCAGATTATCGAGGAACAGAGGATCCCAATCATCCATGGTACCTCTGTAGCGAACCAGCAAAACAAGAGGCTTCCCGTCGCCGATGGTACGGTAGGCTATCCGGCGATTGCTTAAATCAACGAAACGAGTTTCTGCTTCAGCGCTTTGGATTGTGTTGGTCATCGGGGCCTGCTCCTTGGTTTGGTGTGATCCAATCCTGAAGGTTCGTTGTCCGAGGCGGTACGTCGTTTATGGTAGTTTTTCAGGACATGGTGGCTTTGTACGCGCATGCTAAAGGCTTGATTTGTATGGCCGCTTAGGGTCGATAGCAGCCATTGCAGGCAGTACTCCGCGTCATCCATCCCTTCGCATGCGCCCTATAATGATTCTATTAATTCCGCGAGCAGAGCATGAAGCGAACCTTAGAAGGCATGGCCAAAGCTGGCGAGCCGCTGCTGCGCGAAGCCCTTGAAGCGATAAGGGCGCATAAAAATGCTCAGGATAGCGGGGAGCCTCCCTACGAACTGGAACGGCTCAAACTGCTGGCGGACTCGCTGTATCACGCGGTAGCGAATTTCCATTTGCTGGAAGCCGGCAGTCTGTCCGAATCGATTCACTGAGTTCGAGGTGCTGATGGAAAAGCTGCCCAAGATTTTGCCACCTGATCACCAAGCCTACACTAATGCAGTTGAGGCAATGCGGCAGTATCACGAAGCGTTGGATACTGGCGCGCCCGCAGTCGAGGTGGAGCGGTTACGTATGATTGCCGAGTCTCTGTTCCAAGCTGTGACTGACTACCAAAGCCTTTGGTAGGGGCGACGGAACGGTTCACTGATCTGAAGTTACTCAGGAGCGAGAGCCCGTGTGGATCCTCCTCTGCCGCGCAGTCAGCTTGAGAGGCTAGGCGAAGATGCTAGATGCTCTATCTCATGCTGTAGCAAGCCAGCTTCCTCCGCGGGTCTGCAACTGTCGAGTGGCCTCATGCACTTGCCGTAGCAGCGGTGCCTCGGCTTCGGCTGTGCAAATGATGGTTCGCTTCACACTTTCACGCTCCGATCAGTTGAAGACGAATAATAGGATGTTAGGGCAGACAATTCGGTTAGGTGAGGAGCCGCGATGAATGAACGGATTTTGAAGCTGCTGGGTGACTCGCAGTTTGAGCGAGACCTGTATGAAGCAGCGATGTTTAACCTGGAAGACCGTCGCAACAAGCTGCGCTTCCATAATTTCGCCTTCGCCATGCGCGAACTGGTGGGTCATACGCTTGCTCGCCTCGCCCCAGATGAAAACGTCCAAAAATGCATATGGTGGAAAGCGAAATCAAAAGAGGTGGTACATCAGGTCACGAGAGTGGAGCGGTGCGTGTACGCCACCCAAGGCGGTCTATCAAACCATTATGTAGAAAGAAGGCTTGGCCTGGATTTCAATCCCGAGCACGAAAATCTGCGAGACGCAGTGATCCGATTGAATGAGTACGTCCATATCACGCCAGAAGTTTTCCAGCTGAAGGATGACGATATAGATCGCCTTTCGGGGGAAACTATCGAAGCCGTGGCAGGATTGATGGGTTGCATTCAGGAGTGCAGAGCCGCAGTAGCCGAGCGTCTTTCAGACGTGATCATCAGCGAGGCTGCAGTCAATCAGGTCGTATCCGACAGCTTGGATGCAGTAGACGAGCTGGCCACCCATTATTCTCTGGAAGAGGTCTACGTCGACTCGCATGAGGTATCGCACATCACCTGCGACGCCGTACACATTAAGGTAAGCGGCACCGTCGGCGTAACATTGCAGTGGGGTTCAAACTCAGATCTTCGAAATGGGGATGGCGCAGAACTCGACCAATCCTTCGATTTCACTTGTGAGCTAACGTGCGAAACGCCCAATCCTGATCCTGAGAAGCTAGAGTTCGTCGAAAACTCCGTGATGGTAGATACAGGTGACTGGTACGATCGAAAGGATGAGTGGGATTACGCCCTTGAATCCGATGTTTCTGCAGACCAACAGCCGCTCTCTGCAGAAAACATTCAATCTGACTTCTAGAGCCTGCCCTTCTGCCTTCAGAGTATTCGACTGAGCGCGCCAGCCCGTACTGGTACTCGGTCGGGAATCAACGCGGGGAGCACCATGGCACCTCAGCTCGATCACCAGCATGGAGCTGCATTGGAGGGATGAACGCCAGTGTCTCTGATAGACGATGTAGACGCCTTGCAGTCGATATACATCAATCGTGCGACCGGGAACGGTAACAACGATGATGAGCGTGACTATCCACTCTATCGGCAGAGCGTCTTGGACGTTCCGCAGGCTGCTTCCCTCGTTCCTGCTTGGGTGAAGCGGTACCGTAATCTGGATCAGTTCTGGGGATTCATTCAGCCGAAGTATCCATCATACGCCGAACGAAGAACTTTCATTTGGGATGAGTTCAGAGCACTCGTGGAGTACGCAGAGTCAGGCGATGTGCATCCGTCTGATGCTGCGGTATCGGATGCGATGAGCCGGTTTGACGCCGAGCATGTGCGGGTTGCCTGGACTAAAGCAATCGAGCGTCGGGCTTCAGATCCCGAGGGGGCTATCACCATGGCTCGCACTCTCTTGGAGTCTGTGTGCAAGCATATCCTGGACGAAGCGGGTGACACGGAGCATGAAGCGAGTCCTGATCTGAACAAGCTCTACAAGCAAACTGCAGCACTCTTAAACCTGACAAAAGCGCAGCATGAAGAGGTAATTTTCAAGCAGATCCTTGGCGGTTGCACTGCAGTGGTCGAGGGGCTGGGGGCATTGAGGAATCGCCTCAGCGATGCACATGGGAAGGGTAGAAGCAGTGCTAAAGCGGCGCCCCGGCACGCTGAGCTGGCTGTAAATCTGGCGGGCTCAATGGCTATGTTCCTGCTAGCCACCTGGGAGACCCGATCTGGGCGCTAGCTCATTGCTAAGCCGTTAAACCCGCTGGTCAGCTTTACATGGGGCTGCAGATACACACCTCTGCTTTCCAGCCAAGAATGTTTGATCAAACCGAGTAGCCCGAGTTGGAATTGATGACTGGTGCGGCCTGAAATCGTTAGACTGCTACGAGGATTCCAGCCCCGGAGTACAGACTATATGCCTGCACGTACCTTGCCGTCGCTGCTGTCGCTTCCTGAATTGATCTCCGCGAGAAACAGCGGCACTGATGTTCAGGGGGGAGGTTCTGAGGCCGAAGCTGATCGACTGTTGATCAGTGGCCGGTTCAACGAGGCGGCTGAGGCTTACCGAGCACTTGAGTTCGGCAATGTGAATCGGCAGGAGAAGCTCGCATACAGTCTGTACTGCGGTGGCCAGAGGGATTTTCACTCCGTTCTAGATGACGATGTTGGACTCGCTACACCTTGGGGGTTGGCTTTGCATCTGTGGGCTTATGATCGCGGCCGATTCCCCTACACCACTCCCAATGAAGAGTTGTCAGAACGACTTGCAAAAATCCTGCAGTGCGCTGTGGCTATGGATTCCTGGCCCAAGCTCCGCGAAGGACTGATAGCTGGCTGCTGGTACCAATCCCTTCAGCGTGGCTGTGATACACCGGCAATGATCGCTATCCAGTCGTCGGCTTCTGCAGTGCTCAAAAATATGGGGTCAGCTCTTCACGAAACTCTTGAGCTGTGTACTCGGATGTACTGCTACTACAGAGATCGATCAGAGCCTCAAGTTCGGGCCCTCCGGGACATGGTTTCGGCTGTCTCTGCTAACAACACACCAGTGCTGTCTGTGCTTTTTTCCGCAGCCATGATCGTCCGGGACACTCAGAAGGCCAAATCGGTACTAACCGAATTGTGCCGCCGTTATAGGGACGATCAGGACCTTGAGCCAACAGTATCCGCAGTGATGATTGAGTCAGGCGACCCTGATTGGCTGGATTGCCTACCCGAAGATCTTCTGGCCGTCAGCCAGGCTCGGCCTGATGTTCGCTTGGCTATTGCGTTAAAAAGACAGGATCAGCAAGTGGTATATGCCCTCGCTGAGACCATGCCCGCGGACGGGCCTTCTGATAGCGTTCTATACCTCCCACGCATAGCAGAGCCCTTTTTCAATTTTCTACTGTCAGGGCGAACGTCCCACATCGGTGGCTGGGGAAGCTCTGCCCCTTGGGAGGCTGTCTTGGGTGAGCGCTTGGTAAAGGCCATGCCCGAAGGCGCGTTGCGAAACTCGTTCCTGCAAAAATGCAGAGATTTCTTGAGTCAGGAGGAGCTTACAGCTCATTCCCAGGACCTATGTGATTTGTTTGAAGCGTCCCTCTCCGACGACGATTTCTATTGGATTGAGAGGGCTGACTGCCATCACCTTGTGAACGTCCATTCGTTTGCTAAGTACCTGGTGAAAAGGGCTTCCGAAGAGAGTGACTACCCTCCCTTTGACAGCGAAGAGTGTGTTGTCCCGTGGGATCGATTTGTGCCCACGATAAGGGAAGAGCTTCTGTCGCTTGAACCCAAGGTCAAAGCCACCATTGAGTCAGTGTTCAAGGAATGGGGTATCCCTCTGAGCCTACCTTTGGACCGGAGGTTAGCCGGTGAAGGCTTGCCGGTGGCTGTCAGCGGCCCACTTGCCGGCGTCGAGGGTGCGATCTCTGAGTTGAGCGGAAGTGATCTGGCTTACTTGCAACTGGCGCTGCTGAAAATTACGGCGAAGGTCGCGGAACGGATATCGCCCGCAGCCGCACATGAGGTCGCTGTCCGAGCCTATAACGACTTCCTACATCCTCGTTATCTTACTGAGCTTGGCGAGGAGCGTGTTCGAGCGTTGGCGAATCGTTACGGCGCAGCCCGCTTTCTGCAGGGCTTGGATGCGTTGATGAGAAGCCCCGAATTCAATCCTGAAACAGACCACGAGCTGCCGGCACTGTCGAAGATGCTCGTCAAGCTTCAAGGTTCTCTATCAGGAAGGCGAGCGTATCTTGCCGGCGTGCTGCGCAAGCGGCTCAAAAACTTGAAATCTCATTGGCTTGATCAGCAGGTTTCAGAAGCCATGAACCGTGGGATCGACATAGAGCAGATGATTGACCTGGCCAAAGGCGTTACCACATGGGATGACTGGGCTGACGGACTCGCCCGCCTAGTACCGTACTGATTTGGTAATGGCTATCTAGCATCGATGCGAGAAGACTGAAAGTACGCTTGGTTAGGTGAGGCGAAATCATCAAGGTTCGAGCGCGGTTCTCAGGGAGAGGCGCTCGGACCCTGACCTCGATTCTCAGGTAATGGCTACCCTTGAGCCCATGTACTGGATGTCCATATCACTGCAGTGCGCTTTTAAGGCCTGCGAGTAGGCGAAGGCGTAACCGGGCTCACCTTCACTCGGGATAGCATACCATCGCGGTCTCCGTCTTTTTCAGCCAAACGAAGGCCGTGCTCGAAGTCCGTTATGGATTGTAAGCAGCCATAGCGAATGACCGCTTGCGACCCAAATCAGACCTTAGCCGCTTGCAGCAAGCGGCCATCGAGTTGCTCAAAGAAACCGTTGAATAAAAATAACTCATTCATCCGGCATGGCCATCAAATCCATGTGACGTGGAAAATGGGTCCGCCGGCCACCAACGACCATTTAGACTGCGTCCCTGAGCTTAATATCCAGAGTTGATAGCTCGATAAGCTAAGGTCTCTTGAACAGCCTTAAGGAGACGCTGATCCCTAGATGCTTTCCTTTTTTTAATTATCTCGATGGTTTCAAGGCGTGAATTCAGCATCAGTCCTTTGTCAAGCCTAAAAAAGCTAACGTGATGCTTGCCTTCATCTGATATCCCTTTGATTATATAATTGTCCGTTCCGGAAAATTCGAAATGGTTCTTGGGGTCATGAAAAAAAGGATGCCAACTCTTGTATCTGTAATACTTGCTAGTAATCCCCCTGACTGCAAAAGATCTATGTTTGGGCTCGTCTTTGAGCCAGTCGTGAGAGCCCTTAACGTTACGGTTACATCTTATACATGCCAAAACAATATTATACGGATGAAATATTAGCTTTAAATACTCTTCCTTAGGGAGGATGTGTTCTCGGTCTCCGCGAATGTGGAGAAAAGGCAGGCCGCAATAGGCGCAATTATGATGCTGCGAATGAGACAGCTGTTTATACATTTTCAGCTTAATCGCTTTCATGCGATTGGTCTGAATTTTATCCCAGCTCAGATGACTAAATCCCTCCTTTAGTGATGTTTCCTTCAAGTATTGATGTTCTGCTGCGGAAGGAGAAAATCCACTATGTATCTGTCTAAGCCAAACCCAATCACCGCTCATCTTTTTAGCCGCTCCAGATCTTGGATTATTAGGTTTATCGGATCATCTTTGGAGAGCGAGTACTCTGATAGTTTGTTCAGGTAATAAGTGACTTCTGAACTTTTCGGGTTTTCTGCAGAGATTATTTCGCAAGCATCAAGCATGATCTGCTCGAGCCGAGTAGAGCGATAGCTTCCTACATTGAAACCATCTACGGAAGCAATATCAACGCTCCATCCTTCCATGGAGTTAATTCGCTCCCATGTGAAGCTTGACTGATCTCTGGTGAGCGAAATCACAGATGTTTTGCTGTGAAGGCAATTGATGGCCACAAAAGGCGAGTGGGTGGCAATGACATATTTGAAATTTTCGCCTTCAAACAGTCCTTCTAAAAGGGGGATATACCTAGCTTGCCAATCTGGATGCAGGCTTATTTCTGGCTCATCAATCAGTATGGTCGACGTCAAGCCTGCATGTCTGCAAACTTGAGTGAGAGTAAAGAAAATATTCTTCTGTCCCGAACTCATAAAGTTTAGGCCCAATGAGCTACTGTCACCTACGCTCAGTGAGAAGTTTTTGATTACTCCCAGCTTCCTCAAAGCGGGAATTACTGAGTAGATTCTCATTTGCGATATATTCCTTAGGTCAAACCGCCTTTGGAATTTGAAATCAATAGGTAGAAACTCTTCCAGCAATTGAGTTACGTCAACTCTGGAAATGGTCTCTTCCTCGAAAATCTTATCAACTGCCAAGCGCCGTGCCTCCGCGCTCTGGATATCGTCAAGCCTAACCCGACCGCGTCCACGCCTTGCCGTTACTGCGCTCAATATATATTTATCAAGCTCATCAATATTATTGATCGATCCTCCATGGAGCTCACCCCATATGTGGAACTCAGGAGACACCTCTAGAAAGTTACAAATTTTTTCTATTTTATCTGCGAACCCTGTATTGTTTGCCCCAGCTATCAAGCTGTCGAAAATCTTGTTGTCTAGTGTGTTTGTTTGAGTTGAGTTGCTGGTTGATCTCACGCCAAGATAGATATAGTTTTTTCGTTTGGTTGAGTAGGGGAATTTGTCTGTAATAGAAAACGAAATAGCAAGGGTGTTCATCCCTTTGAGCGGTAGCGTTTCAGCTAGTTGCGCAAGTATCCCGCTTTTCCCGCGACCATTTTTTCCAATGAGAAGGACGTACTTATTTCGCTGGAGTTCATTTGTTATCCCTTCGGACACCGAAGTAACAAATTCCTGGTAACTCAAATCCATTTTAATTTTCCAATGGTAAGAAAGGTGTTCGATGGCGGTGGCTTAAGGGCAAATAATGGGCTTGCTTCCTTATTCCGTCGATGAGAATGTGCCGATTGCTAGTCAAAGATGTTTTAATGTCCTCGCATGCTGTGGTTAATTGGCTAGCAATAAAAGGTTGCATTATATGTTTTTGGCTTATCAATTTCGTTTGAGTGTCAGCGAGCGCCTAGTGGCATGATGATGCCACAGGTGCCCATTTTTCGCATTGCTTTACTTTTAGTAAGTCACCAATGCAAAAACTTTTCGGCAGTGCGCCCGTAAGCAACGCCTCAAGCCGACTTGCTGATACCGTTTTCAGCCGGTTGCCACGTCCAGTAGCTGCCAGTCGTGTCAGAGGTGATTTTTGTGGGAGAGGGTTTGGCCGATTGTGGTCAATCATGGTTTTTCACTTACGACCTGAACGGACGCTCGCTGAGAGTTGAGCGAACTCAGGAAAATTTTCACGAAAATGTTAGTTAAATAAAATCGTTAAAAATCAATATCTTATCACTAACTAATACTTAGTATCATTCAGATACTCGGATGGGTGCGTGATTGCCAGGTCATACGACGCCAAGCCATTCGTGAAGATGGGCGAGCCGTACTTCCAGGCGAAGGACAAGTTACGTCGGCACGGCATCATGGCCTTTAGCAGTAATTACGCGCTTTACGGCGACATGAGCGAGCGTGTCATGTTGTTGATCGAGTCGATGGTGCCTGCCACCGAGATCTACAGCATCGACGAGTGCTTCGCTGATCTGTCCGGTATTCAGGAAAACTTGACCCAGTTCGGGCGAAAGCTGAGGTCCAGGATCTTCCAGTGCACTGGCATACCTGTGGGGGTTGGGATCGCCGGCACAAAGACCTTGGCCAAGCTGGCCAATCACATGGCCAAGCGCCTGCAGGCCCAGACCGGCGGCGTGGTCGACATCACCGATCCGTTCAAGCGAGATTGGGTGCTGCGCAATACCGAGGTGAAAGAGGTGTGGGGAGTTGGCCGCCGTATGACTGCCCACCTTGAGGCAATGGGCATTCATACGGCGATGGATCTGGCCAAGGCTGATGCCAGGACGCTGCGACAGAAATTTAGTGTGGTGGTAGAGAAGACTGCCCGCGAACTGGCAGGAACGCCTTGCCTGGAGCTGGACGAGGCCGAGCCCCCGAAGCAGGAAATCTGCTGCAGCCGGATGTTCGGCAAGCGGCTGACAGAGCTCGCGCCGATCAAGCAGGCGGTGGCTACCTACGTTGGTCGCGCAGCGGAAAAACTTCGGGCCCAGGGTTCAGTGTGCAAGCGCATGCGCGTCACCATCCGCACCGGGATGTTCAACCCGGATGAGGCTCACCACGCCCAAGGGGCATTGGTAGAACTGCCATACCCCACCTGCGACACGCTGCTGATGACCAGGCTGGCGACCGACGCGGTTGGCCGGATCTTCAGGCCAGGGTTTCGATACAGTAAGGCAGAGGTGCTGTTGGTGGATCTGCGGCAACCAGGCGAATTCTCAGAAGATTTGTTCGCGCTCAAACAGTCGGTGGCGTGTGACCGGCTGATGCAGGTGATGGATGGCATCAACGAGCGCTGGGGGAGGGGGACAGTGCGGGCCGCCAGCGTGCCGGCGATACCGGACTGGGGTATGAGGAGGGAGATGATGAGCCAATCCTATACGACACGGATCGACCAGCTATGGACGGTCAAATGTTGAGCCTGCCGGCGGCCTGGCTGGCCGAACTCAATGACCAGCCCGCTTTGATAGCCGATCCGGATGGCCGAGCCGGGGTGCTTGCCGAGCTCGCATTTTCTGCGTACCGACGCGGGGACGTTAATGCGAGCCAGTTGGCCGACATGCTGGAGTTTGCCGAGGCGGCTAGGCTGTGGGCGCTGATTGAGGATGAAGAGGCAGCTTGAGCCGCTCGATGCGCCCGGCGGCTAGGGGGTATTTGCCGGTAGTGAATGGCTGATTTCGACCCATAGCTGTCATTCTCGGGGGCTGCGTGCTGCCAGAAGCTGCCCTTGGTGAAGGACGGCGATCGACCAAAGCTGACGGTTGCGACAGGCAAAAATCGGGGTAAGCGGAAGTGCACATCAAATTCGCTTCTGGATTGAAAACGGTCACTTGATATGGCAACGAAAGCGGGGAGGATATGAAAAATGAATTTGATCTTTAAACGGACCCAGCCATCCCCCGGTTGCCCGGGGGATAGGTCCTCCGACCTCACCCCCCGTCGAAATTTATTGGTGGAGGGCCTGGGAGTTGCTCATTGAGGCACATTGCCAGTACTGTGTACGATACACCATACAATTGAGCAGTGGAAGCCATGACAACGCTGATTTCCTGGATTGCTGTCGACGAAAGGCAACCATCCGCAATTTATTTGGCTAGTGACAGCAGATTCACTTGGCCCAATAAAAGGCATTGGAACGTAGGAAAAAAACTCTACGCATCAACTAGACACCCAGAAATTTTTGGTTTTTGTGGTGATGTCCTGTTCTCCGCCCAGGTCCTAGACAAGCTGTGCAACAAGATAGATTTCGAGCATGTGCTATCAAGCGAAGTAGTCTTTGAGAACAAGCTCGAAATCGTTAGAGCATTTATCTCAGAGAGCTTCGCGTCCTACCCTCGAGAAGCTAGGGAGCACTTTGAGATTCAATACATATCCAGATCGGGAAGCGGAATGAAATCTCAGTTTCACGCAGGCATAATTTCTTGGTCTGGGCAGAAAGATGTTGAAGCCAAAGTACTTGAGATACCCGCTATATCAGGCTTGGTTCACAGCTCAGGCACCGGAACAAAACCACTCTCAAATTGGTACTATCGATGGAAAAAATCAGATATTAAAGACACTAGCAGAAGTGTTTTTGGCGCATTTTGCGATTCGCTTTCAAGCGGCGAGGACCCACAGAGCGGCGGATCTCCGCAACTAATGGGATTGTACCGAGTAGGCTCTCCGAGGATAATTGGTGTGATTTGGAAAGGTGAAAAATACATTTCTGGCTCACCCCTCCATGTCAGTGAATGTCCCGTAGGTATTGAGTGGCATAATGAGCTGTTTGAACGATGTGATCCAGAAACACTTCAACTTAAAAAGAACGCACAGCGCCAGCCGCGTCCGATCATCAACAAATGATTCCCTTCGTTGGGCCGCTATCAACCTAACTGGGCAGGTAGGGGCGCGGTGCGGGAAGCAGGCAACGTGCAACTTGGCCGCTGACCGCACGGCCGAAAGCCGCCTGTCACGACCGACCGCTATGGGTCGAAAGCTGTAATTCGCAACCGGCCGCTAACGACCCGAAGCGGTCATTCGCAGACGACAGATAACGGCCAAGTGGAGCCATTCGGGCGTGTCTAGTAAATCAGGAGCGTTTCAGGTGTCGCCATCCGCCTCATCATCTAGCGTCTCTCCAGCCTTAAACCCGCAGCTCTCCATAAACATCCAAGCGCGTAGCCAGTTGTGGATCTCGTTAATCTTTAAAATGGAGAGATCCTCGCCCCAACCCTGGCCTGATGCTTCGCGGGCGTAGCGTTCATTGAGGAAGCCAGAGTAGGCCTCGCGCATGATACCCGTCGGCCGGAATGCGAAGTTATGGGTGAAGACGACTTCTTGGCTGTTGGTAACGATCGCCCCCCAGAAGGGGGTCACGACTTCCGCACTGTAATCGTCGGTAAGGCAATCCTTGATAGCGCGCTGCGCTAGTCGGATCAGTCGCCCCTCAAAAGCCAGCTCTGGCGTCTCCAGAAATGACTCGTGCTCGCTCTCATCCAGTTGCGATAGGATCGAATTAGCACGGTTTGGCTCCGCGATTCTAAAGGGGTTGAGCGCGCATATAAAAAGGCTGTTGCGATAGTGGCAGGGAATCTCACGCCAAGGTTTCCGAATGAAGCAGAATCCGTGCAGTCGCTCGGCCTCCATTAACTGGGCGGCATAGCCGCTGAGCCCCGACAGGTGCTCGGTGGTCCAATCGTTAAGTCCTCCCTCATTCTCTTCGCTATCGAACCAACCATTGAGGTCGTGGAAGGAAATCACCACACAACTCATCGCGTCGTGTGACAACAGCTCGTTGGTGAAGTGACGAAAGTCATCGTCGCTTGGCAGGTAGAGGTCGAGCTGCAAGCTCTCTAGGTTTCCGCTGGGGAAGCTTGGGCGATAGACGATAATATCTCTCTCGTTGATCAGCAGATCATAAAGAAAAGCCTGTTTGGTTATTTTGTTGTCGAGATTTGCGACCAAGACATTGGTGATGTCTTGATGTCCTGATAGAGCGAAAATACCGGCAATGTAATTGCTGTAAGCGAACAGCTCGGAGAACGCATTGCGTTCTGCAGATCGGTCTATTTTTAGCTCCAAGACGAACAGGCCGTCCTCATGGGTGCCGAGCAAGTCGAGTTCCATCGGCTTGGTGTGATCAGTGGGGAGCTTGATTTTGGTTCCGACAAAGGTCCCGTAGCGAATTGTTCTGTGAAGGCGTTCCAGCTTCGCAAGTGCGCGAGACTTTATGATTCGCCAGAGTTGGAAATCAGGCTCCTCGGCGCACGGCTCAAGCTCATCCACGTCAAATAGAGGGCAGCCGACAATGACAGCCTCCAAGCCCGTAGCGTGGAGATGCTTGTGAACATCATCTTCGGAAAACTTATTCATGGCGCCTCTCAAGATGGGTTGATCCCGGTTAATCATTAAACTTTTCGCTAGGTCAATGCCTACCGGCTATCGCGGGCCGCTTCAGGATTTATGCCTGTTATGATGGGGCGGAGTCAGCCAGGAGCAGTCGCTCAGCAACTGTTCTTGGTTGATCGCTTAAGCCTATGAGGGAAGGTTGTGTAGCACCATTAGTGCTCTGACTAGCTCTACTCCTCTGCCCCAACTGCCAGAGCATCACTCCAAAGTCTGTCGAGATCGACGTCCTCGCTGGCAGGCTGCTTACCGTCTAGCAGCCGGTCGACCTGGATCACCATTGGCAGCTCAAAAGCGGTACCAGTGATCACACAACACCCTTGTGAGAGTCCCGGAATGAGGCTGCGAGATAAAGAATCCAGCGTAGAGATAGTATTGTCGATCAAGTACAGATCACGATCATTCACCAAACGGTGAATGAAGAAATTGTGTAGCTGCGAGACGATTGTGGGCGAGATGTCGGCGGGGCGCTGGCTGGCGATGGTAATGAACATCCCGAATTTTCGCCCTTCTTTGATGATCTCCTCGAACTGTTCAAGCCGATAGTCCTTCCAGGTTTCACTTTCTCTCGCAGATTGATCGGATAGGATATTGTGTGCTTCGTCAACGATGAGATGGATGGTGCGGTCGGGTGGATTAGCGACTGCGGCCTTGTGGCTGTTGTAGTAATGCTTGGCGAACAGCAGCGGCAGAACTTTCTTGATCTCGTTGTTGCAGCGGCGCATCGAAATGACCGTTAGCAGGTGGTCATCTTGCGGCAAGTCCGAAACCATCAGCACCTTACGCAGGTTGGCGAGTGAGGACTCGACGCGCTTCAGAAGCGGCTGGATATGCTCGAACTGAACATATCCAGCGTTCAAGTCTGACAACAGCTGCAGGTTGACGCGGAGTACAAGCTGATCAAATTCATCAAGCCCATCGGCGTCCAACGTTTCTACGGTTGGGGCGATATGCGCTGCGTATCGCGTACCATCGGTACCGATGAACTGCCCGTTGTAGGTAAAGCGACCACCTGTCCGGTGCCAGGTGACGTCTGCCAGCATGTCCTGGACTTGCTGGTTCTCCATACGCCGCGCAACGGTCCTCATCAAATCCAGCGTCGCAGGCTTAACCTCGCCGGCGCAGAACGACTTCTGGAACATTCGCTTCGCATAGTTCGCAAGTGAGCCCTGTATCGCTCCATAGCGTTCCCAACCTGCAATGACACGATTGAGGAAAGGCCTTTGTGTATTCGGTGTGGCCTGAAAGAGCAGGGACATAGTTTCGAGCTGCCAGAACTCCTGCGTTGCCAGCGGAAACCGGGAAGCGGGATCGTTCAGGTTTGGAGCGGTAAGCGTTGACAACTGGTAGACAGTTTTGTGATCCGCTGCCGCGAGCTGCTCGCCGCCGTATTCACCATTAAAATCCAAGATAATGAAGCGGCTCTTACCTGTAATGAGAGGCAGCTTTTGATCGAAAAGAACGGTGTATAGCTTTGCCAGAGTATTCGACTTGCCGCTTCCGGTATTGCCGAAGATGCCGATATGACTGTTGAAGAGCCGCTTCCACGGCAACCCAACCGCGATTTCCTCTTTCAGCATAGTCCCAACTCTGAAATCGCTGTCCGCATTGCGATCGAAGATTGATCTGATTTTCTCCTCGGGAAGCAGGTAAGCCGCATCCTGAATCATCGGCAGATACTTGATGCCCTGAGTGAAGCCAGAACGGTCGAAGTATCCAATCGGTCTAGCCTCTACCTTCCGCACAAACGTCTGCCGGCCGTCATGCATCTCAGTGCGGCTTTCGTCCAGATACTCGCCCTCGACGATGCAGATGATGTCGCGAAAGCCGCGCTGGATGGATAGGTATTCACGGATTGAGACTCCCTTGTATTTCTCTCCTTCATAGAACAGGGTTTCCTTGCTCGACTGTTCGTCGATCTTCAGAACCAATTTTGTTCCATGGACGGCGATGACCTCACCAACGCGAATACTCATATCAGGCTCTCAAGGCCTGCATCGGCCGCAGGAAAAGCTGCTGGAGCTATGGGGGTAGTCGGTGCAAGAGCCGCAGCCTCCGGCCAAGCCAATACCTGCTCATTGAATGCGGTGAAGTCCATATCCCCACTCTGCAGCATCAGGCACTTTACGTTACGGTTTCCCTTGAACTTTCCCTCCATTTCGGCATGCCCAGACTGGCTGTAACAGCAAACAAACACCTGCAGCCCCGGATTGGAAAGAGAACGCATCACGAGGTTGAGGATGTGCTCGTCGGCAAACGAGAACCCGAAGGTGATGAGCACGGCGTTGGGCTTCTCAAGCTCATAACTGAGCAGCCGCAGCATTTGATAGTAATGCTCCTCGTAGACCGTCTCATGGAACTTCCACTTGGTCGGGTTGACGATAGGAATCTGCTCATATTTGTCCCAGAACGCGGCCAATTCTTCATCGGAAAAATCTGGGACTGGGACGTCGGCAAGCGTCGAAGCAGGGTTATTAAGCGCATCCGAAAATGGTTGCAACAACGCCATAGTGTCAGCATTCAGAAGACTTTCGCGGCTAGACAGGTCGTAGCTAACGTGAATTGCCGCGTCCAACTGGCTCCAGTAGACCGACCCATGCAAATGGATTAGATTGATTTGAGGGATGCTGCTCTGATGACGCCCGAAGACTCCGGCCTGGCAAAGGTAAGACCCGAAATTCCGGGCCTGTAGGATGCGCCGCGTGAATCCTCGCGCACCGTCATTTAGCACGAAGTCAGTGTGACCCTCCTTGATAAGCGCGTCAGCCACGAGCGGGAAGCAGCCGTCATAGTTTGTCGTGAATACATTGCAACGACGGTCCAGCGCTTTGCGGCGCTTTACCATTTCGAGTGCTGTTGCGAGGAAGGTGCGGTAGTTCTTGATAACCGTGGCGCCTGCTTCTCCGGCCACAGCCTGTTCTAGGCTAAGTTGCTCGGCAGGACGGATACAGCTGGCGTAGTAATGCATAAACAGCGGGATGAGGCGCCGGTCGCCCTCGCGCTCAAATCTGGTAGCTAGATCTTCCAGCGTGTAGCGCGAGCTGCCCTCTCCAGTTTGGACCTGCAGTTGAAGGGTCGGGAGCAGGCCGAACGATGCACCTGATCCGAAGAGGAAGTTGATGTCTTGGTTGTAGATGTCGCCGATCGGAATCACTGGCTGTCCTCCCTGGCTGCTCAGAATGACGCAAGGAGATGATACATCTCGCAATGGGCAGAGTGCCACCAAGGGGCCATCAATAACGACGGCGCGAACGAAAGCGACATCTTTACCGCTACAGCTAATGGCCGTTAGGAGCCCATTCTGACGGGCTGCTATGGGTCGAAAGCGGACTTTGAGAGCAGGGGGTAAGTGACGATGGAGGACGGATCGTGGTTGGCAGAACGCCTAGGTGGGGGCTGAAGCTGTCTAAAACTGCTCGAAAGCTTCTCGGTTTTACTGGGTGAAAGTCGCTGAAACTGGCCGAACTGTATTAGGCAGGGGCGGTGCACAGGCCGCTTGTGGCGCGGCCTGAGGCCCGAATCTCACGCTACTGCTGCAGTACTGGAAGAATCTATTCCGTTGTGGTGTTGCCAGGGGGCGATATAGGCCCTACTACGGTTGTCGAGCAGATTTCATTTAGCACGCCTGCCATTGGGCCACCTTGGATTACGCTATTGGCGCGCGCGTTTATCACCGTCCAGTTGTAGCCGACGTAGGCGCCATACGAATTCTTTCCGTTCATTTCGATGCATATGGAGTCTTTGGATTTGTCCCGGGCGTTTCCTTTGGGATCAGAGGAGATATAGAACGCGTCTCTGAATTTCGCCGATTCAGGATCTTTCAAATCCCTAGCCGCGATAGTCTGCGCCAGTTCCACGGCCTTAGATGGCATAGGGTAACGGTAGAGCGTTACCCGCTCTGCGGGCTTGATAGGCGTTGTGTGAGGCGTCGAGCATCCAGCCAACGCTACGATCAGGAAAGGCGCGAGGGAAAGCTTCATCGGAACAATCCATTTATGTTGATGGCCTGATGATGCCATATCACCTTACCAACCAGTATCGCCTTCGAGCCTGTATTGGCTTGGTTCCTTCTTCGAGTTCGTGTTCTTGTCTATGACCACATCTTCTCGTCGTATCGCCGGTTGATTTGGCAGTGAAGAGATCATGCTATACAGCCCTTTTCGGGGCTTGGCCTTCTTGAGCTTCAGCTTTCCGCTGCGCATCAGCGCAACCGTTTTCTTTCGCTGTGCGTCCGCCCGCTCCTTCTCAAGGACGCGTCGCTTTTCTGCTTTTTGGAGGTCCTTTTTCCTCTCTCTTTCCCGATTTCGGGCTCCTGCAGATGGTGCCTTTTTGCTCATAAGGTTCCCTCCAGATGACAGCGAAAGGTGTGGAGATGAGTCTAAAATCGGTTCCAAAACTAAAAGGTCGGCCCTTGTAGAATGCGGGTTGTAGCCGTGTAATTCTCGATTCGTTTTGGAACTGGTTTTATAGCCAAGCCCGCATTAGAAGGCAATTCTTGTATCGGATTGCAAATCCGTCCACGCCGGTTCGATTCCGACCTCGGCCTCCACCATTCGAAAGCCCCGCAGATTAACGTCTGCGGGGCTTTTCTTCATGAGTCCACAAAAGCCACGAGTTCGGTAACTTTTGGCATGGAGATTCCGAAATCTCTTGGCCAACCTTGAGTCGCGGTCCTGCGCGATCAGGGCCGGCGTGCTGGGGGCCATTGATGTCTAGTCAAACACTGAGCGCAGCTGCTTGAGCCCGTAGATGTTGGCGGATGACCCGCTCCGGCTTGCGCTCGTCGTGCTGTTGTTCGGTCATGTCGTGGTTCTTGCGTTTAGGCGCCGCCCTCGCCGGGAGCGCGTTATCGTTGAATTAGAGGTGATATGCTTCGCCGCTTACCAAACAGGGAGGGTGGTAATGAAACTGCGGGAGAGGCACAAGGCGTTTCAGGAATGGTTCACGCCGAGGCGGCGTAGGCGAGCGGGCGGAACCTTACTCGCTATCTGGGCTGTCGGCATCTTCATCTACCCTGGCCAGCACTGGATCTATGTATTGACGCCAGGAATCATGTGGTTCTTCAGCGCTTGGCCGCCCGAGCTTCACGACAAGCGTTGAGCCTTTGGCGGGGCTGCTGAATAGCCGATTGTCCGATTCAGCTCACAGATGAGTCAGACGAATTTGCGTAAAACTGCACGTTCGCTATGGTGGCAATAAACCACCTGACTACAACTAAAGTCGTAGGAGCGCCTCATGAGAATACGCGGTGATGTTTTCTGGGCCTGGGCTGACCCGACGCTTCATCACCGAACTCACGACGAGACACTCGACGATGGGACATACATTGATGTTCAGACGCGACTGTCGCGGACAGGCAAAACGCAGATGTTCATCGGGGTGTACGCCCCTGGTGGCATGGCTATCCTTGAAGAGGCCTTCGATTCTCGCCCTGGCGAGTCGATGACCAGGGCGCTGGCGTGGGGCGTTGGCCGGGCCCGACGTGTCGCCGCTGAAGGTGCGCCTGCTGCGGGCTTTATGGCTGCCTCGAAATAGCGGCCAGGCGCGCAGCGCCGGAGGTCGAGCGGCGGCTCACTGTCATCAGCGAAGAGGCAGTGCATGAAATCCCTGCGTCGCCACACTTCCAGCTATCCGACAGAGTGGGCATCATCAGCCTGGCCCGTCATCCTCGCTGGCCTGCGCCCTCACTTTTGGATTTTTTCATCAAGGAGCCTTTGACATAGCGCACCGTGTTTTCCAAGGCCTGCGTCATGTCGGGATGGGTAAACGCGTACTTGCGCTCCAATTGCCTGCTGTTACCCATGTCGAAGCGCTGTGTCTGAATAAAGTTCAAGGACTCGGCGCTGATCGCCAGGCGGGTCGCCAGTCCCGGAATTGTCAATATCGACCTGAGCAACCCTATGGGTACATGGCGGCGGGGTGCCTTGACCTTTAGCGTGTCTGCGATCTGCACAAGCATTCCCTGCAAGTTTGGTGTTCGCTCATACAGCGCCAGCACTTGCCGGTTGGCCATGGCGGGGTCGAAGGCCACGCAAGTTATCATGTTTACCAGATAATCGACGCTGACCAATGGCAACCAGTGACTGGCGGAACCGGGAACAGCTTTGAACCGGCCTTGTGCCAGATTGCGAATGAGTTCGGCAAGCGGTTGTCCGTCCAGGATATGCCCGTTCTCGCTGTGGCCGCACACCGTAGCAGGGTGAACAATCGTGTAATCCGCATCTGCGTCTTGCATATAGCGGATGACTGCAAAATGGGACTCGAGTTTGCTGCCTTCGTAGCCGCCTACACGGGCGTAGACCGCCGGCCAGTTTGTGTTTTCAGGGCACTGAATATCAACCCCGATACGGGCAAGGTGGTTGAGGTTTTGCAGCATGAAGCCGCCTACCATGAGCAATCGGATACGCTGGCTGGCCGCAAGCCTGGCCACGCTCAGAGCACCTTGGACATTGACTGTGCGGGCGCGCTCCGGTGTCAGCCCCCAGGAAAATGCCGCCGCGAGATGGAAAAATACAGCGGCCGAAGTGACGCGTTCTTTGTCTGCTTCGCTGAGGCCAAGCCCCTCCTGGCTGATATCGCCTTCAACGGCATGGAGATACTCCGGGTTACCCCCCAGTTGGCCTACCTGCTCCTTGAGGCGTTCGATGTTACCGGGGCTGCGCATCAGCACCCAGGTCTTGTGCCCTTGCGCAGTAAGAGCGGCCAGCAAATGTTGCCCCACAAAGCCGCTGCCGCCGGTGACAAAGCATTCCACACTCATGTTTGAACCCTTGTTTGGATAATGGGCGCAGGCTAAGGTGTAGAGCCTGCTCTACAGTCAAGGATTTTTAACGTGAATATTGGAGAGTTGGAGCGCCGGAGTGGGCTCAGCCGCCATGCATTGCGCTATTACGAACAGCTCGGGCTTATCGAGCCACACCGACAAGCCAACAACTATCGCAGTTACAGTGAACAGACCGTAGCTGACTTGGCCTTCATACAGAGCGCCCAGGGCGGGGGCTTTTCACTTGCGGAGATTAGGGACATTCTTGTGGCCAGGCGGGGTAACACGATCGATTGCGCGCAAGGCGCCGTCTTGGTCGCCGCCAAGATGGCCGAGATTCAAACGAAGATCACCACGCTACAGGCCGCTTATGTTTTCCTGGACGCGGAGCGTGCCAAGCTTGAAGCCAGTGCTATTGCCAATGGGCAGATAATGCCTTGAAGTCCTGTCAGTGACTATTTTCGATCGAGCGTCAGCCTTCAGGTAAGGTGACACCGCAGATAAATTCATGCGTCCCCAAGCGGTGTGAGCCGAATTCCACCACGTAGCCGTCTCCTCTGCGCTGCGCCTCTGCCATCGCCGTTTTCTGGTCAGCATAAACGTCGACGAAATGCCATGGATGTCGGTCTCTCAGGACCCCCCATCCGATGACCCAGCCTTCCCGCGAAGGGGCTGGTGGCAGGTTCTTCGCCAAACTTCGAATGGACATACCGATCTCCTCATATGCACAGGCTCGCCATTGCAGGTTGAGCACTTTTCTTGAACCACACCTCGCGGGCGTCGGTCTTCAGCATGAAAGATGAGTGATATTTCCAGGTTTGCTCATCAAATATTGAAATGTTCGCAGTCTAGGGTTGGGCTCAAGCCAATTCCACCATCGAGGGAGTCAGGAAATGGATTATTCCAGCATGGTTGAATCGTTGGACAAGATGCTGAAGGCAACGGCTGCAGGCAAGGCCTGCCTCCAGCCGTCAGATACAGAGCTTCACCCATACCTCCGTAGCCATTCGTCCGCGACGTCACCCATGGTTGATGGGGTACCACTCTTGATCCAAAGCATGAGTCCACGGTCGAACTTGAATGCCGCGCCGCACTCGCTGAGCAGAAACTGACGAACCTTCTGCGTGTTGCGGTAATGCTTGTCCAGTGGAGTCGTACGGCTAATCGGCCCGGCGTGCCAGTCGACGGTCATGGTCTGTTCCTTTGACAATTGAGAAGGCAAAAAGCCCGTAGAGGGTCATCTACGGGCTTTGCTGTGGTTCACATGACCTGGCTCGGCCTGTCAGCCTTCGAACTGTATCACCATCCGGCCTTTGATCTTGCCCTCCAGCATCTCGTCAAAGATCTGGTTGATATCCTCGATCGGTCGCAGCGTTACCTTGGGCACCACTTTGCCTTCAGCGGCAAACTGGAAGGCTTCCTGCAGGTCCTGGCGTGTACCTACCAGCGAGCCCACCACTTCGATCCCATCAAGCACCAGGCGGGGAATATTCAGGTCCATGGACTCCGACGGAAGCCCGACGGCCACCAGTCGCCCGCCAGCGCGCAAGGCATCGACAGCCGAGTTGAACGCGCCTTTGGCCACAGCAGTAACGACGGCAGCATGTGCACCGCCGGTTTTAGCCTGGATGACCTTCGCGGCATCTTCGTTGAGCGGGTTGACCACCAGGTCCGCGCCCATCTCGCTGGCGAAGCGCAGTTGCTCTTCGTTGACGTCGATGGCGATGACTTTGGCGTTGAACACATTCTTGGCATATTGCAGGGCCAGGTTGCCCAGGCCGCCGAGGCCGTAGATCGCGACCCATTGGCCGGGGCGGACGTTGGAGATCTTCACTGCCTTGTAGGTCGTGACGCCGGCGCAGGTGATGCTGCTGGCGGCAGCGGAGTCGAGGCCGTCGGGCACTTTAACCGAGTAGTCGGCCTTGACGATGCAGGCCTCGGCCATGCCGCCGTCCACGGTGTAACCGGAATTCTTCACGTCGCGGCACAGGGTCTCGTTGCCGCTGTTGCAGTATTCGCAATGTCCGCAACCCTGGTAGAACCAGGCAACGCTGGCACGGTCGCCTGGCTTGAGCGAGGTGACGCCCGGGCCAACTTCCTGAACCACGCCAATACCTTCGTGGCCCAGTACTACACCGGTCTTGTCACCAAAGTCGCCATTTTTCACGTGCAGGTCGGTGTGGCACACACCGCAGCACTGCATCTTCAGCAGCGCTTCGCCGTATTCGAGAGGGCGCAGGGTTTTCTCTACCACGTCCACGCGACGGCCTGGTGCAACGACAGCAGCTTTCATGAGAGCCTCCGTGTCTATCCGATATGAGCTTGGGTTATCGCTGGGACAGCATAGACCTCGCCTGGGCAGGCAAAACTGCTTCAGGTCATGGTCATGGTGGGCGCTTCCACAAAATACCTAGGTATGCCTGACTGGCATTTGTGGAAAAAGAAAAGCCCGCGGCAATGATGCGGCGGGCTGCAAGAACGTACGGAGCAGGGTCAGTGTGCCCATCCGAATGTCGACATTTCGTGAAGGTCAGGTGATGAGGCTGTCATCATCTGCACTGAAGTGCGCAGGCTCACAAAAAAACGGCCGACGTCAAGTAATTTGCGAGGGTTTTCTGAAGGCCAGAAACTTATATCGGGCGCCGGGTTAGCTGAACTTCGCGCCACTTTGCGGTGCTGCGGCGTTGTGAGCCATGCCTGACGTTCAATCGGAGAAAGCCGATGTGATCGCCTCCACAACGACACGCACTCTGGCCGTGCGCGCCAAGTCTTGGTGCAACACCAGCCACGCCTCGTAGGACTTGGCCCGCCGGCACCCCGGCCATAGCCGCACCAGCGCGGGATCGCGCTGGGCCAGGTACTCGGGTAACTCGCCTATGGCTAGGCCGGCGCGCACGAAGGTCGCGAGCATCAGGCTCGAATCCAGTTCGGCAACCACGCGCCCCTGTGCTCTGGATTCACCCACCAGCGTGTTGTCCTGCCGGCTGGTCACACCCTGCTGGTAAAGTGCAATATCGTGATTCGCAAGGCCTTGTCCGGGCTGTGGTTCGCCATGTTTTTCCAGATAGCTTCGGGTAGCGTACAGGCCGACTTCCCAGCAGCCGAGTTGGCGAACGATCAAGTCAGGTTGCTCTGGCCGCAGGGTACGTACAGCAATGTCGGCCTCCCGCCGTGCCAAGTCGAGCAACCGCGTCGTAGTGCTCAGGATCACCCGCACTTCAGGATGGCTGGCGCGCAGGTGTTCAATGGCAGGAAGCACGAAGTCCACCGCCAGGGCGTCGGTGGTGGTCACGCGCACCTCACCGGCCACGCGCGCATCGGCACCTTCGCCGCGGCGCTCGAAGGAGACTGCCATGCGTTCCATGTCCTCGGCCATACGCAGCACTTCCTGGCCGGTGTCCGTTAGCACCAAGCCGCCCGTGGTGCGCAGGAACAGCCGACTGCCCAGCGCTCGCTCCAATCCGGTCAGCCGCCGGCTCACCGTGGTCTGGTCGATGACAAGTTGCTGCGCCGCCCCGCGCAAGGTGCTGGCGCGCTGAATTGCCAGGAATATCCGCACGTCGTCCCAGTTCATTCCTACCCCCATTGTTGGGGCTGCAAATATGCAGCCATATGCTGCTATTTTATGCATTTTCACATGAAAGGCGTCTCCGTAGCATTGCGTCAATCCCTTTTGAACCCTTTGACGCGCAGCCGGCCCGCCTGGCTGCCGGGGAGCTACCATGCCTCGCTTACCCTTCATCCTGACAGTCGCCATGCTGAGTGCCTTCGGGCTGATTGCTTCGGACGTTTATCTACCCGCAATGCCAAGCATGGCCACCGAGTTCGGCATCGCCGACTGGCAGATGCCGCAGACCATCTCGTTCTACCTGCTGGCACTGGCATTTGCCCAGTTGGCCTACGGGCCACTGTCGGATCGCAATGGCCGCAAGCCCATACTGCTGGGAGGCATCGCCCTCTACATCGTCGGCTCGGTGGGCTGTGCCACCTCCACCACCTACAACGGGTTTCTGGCGTGGCGCATGCTGGAAGCAGTCGGCGCGGCTGCGGGCCTGGTCGTGGGTCGCGCCCTGATCGCCGACACCTGCGACAAGCGCACCTCTGCCAAGGTCTATGCGGTGATCTACCCGCTGGTGTCGCTGTCGCCAGCCTTGGCACCGGCCATAGGCGGGCACTTGGCAGCGGCCTTCGGCTGGCGAGCTGATTTCCTGTTCGTCGCTGCGTTCGGTGGCATGGCACTGCTGATGGCAATGACGCTGGTACCGGAAACGCTACCCATCGCGGCCCGTACCCGTACCTCCCCCTTTGCCGGCTTCAGTCATGTCCTGCACGACCGAACTTTTCGCCGCTATACATTGGTGGTCTGCGCGATCTATTGCGCTTGGTTCGTCTACTTGACCCAATCGCCGTTTCTTTTTGCGCGCCAAGGCTTGAGTGAGGAGCAAAGCGGCTGGCTGTACCTGCCGCTGACGGCCGGCATCATCGCTGCCAACCTGCTGACCAAGCGGCTGCTTGATCGCTGGCACTACGACCGTATCCTCGCTGTCGGCATCATGTGCTTCGTACTTGGCGGGGCGGCATTCCTGGCCGTGCTGGCTCTGGGGCTACATGGCGCGGCCGCTGTGGTGCTGCCGATGTGCCTGGTCAGTCTCGCCAATGGTTCGTCGCTGTCGCTGGCGGTATCTGGGGCCATTGCGAGTGAGCACGGGCATGCGGCCACCGCGTCAGGACTGGTAGGGTTCTGTCAGATCGGCAGCGCCGCGCTGGTGGCAATGGGGGTCAGCGCGGCCTTCGGCACCGGCCTTGGCGTGCTTTGCGGCGCGGTAACGGTGCTCGGCCTGATCGCGCTGTCCACCTGCCTGCCATGGCCTAGAAACCGGACGAGCGTGGTCTGATTATCCTCAATGACGCTGGAACCCCAGCGCCCGGGCCGTGAATGCTTCCAGCATGTGGGATTGGTTTGGTCGCAGCATTCGTTTCGTTATAGGTCTGTCGCAGCCGACTGCCAGCAGCTGAATTGAATTCGTTCGGGCACAAGAGGACATCGTGAAAACTTTGGCTATCTCAGGCAGCTCACGTGAAGCGTCAACGAATACGGCGTTGTTGCAAACTTGAGCATCTGTTGTTACGCATCCCTCTCATTGGAAAATCCCCGGAGGAAGTCGCGAGCTTTTTATGCCTGCCAGATAATGAGTCGCAAATCAGGTCGTTACTACTCAAATTTGCTGCAGCAGTTCATCAAAGCAGCAGGGCGAGCCAGGCAGCCACTAATACAGTTCGTTAGAAATCCGAATTAAGCATTCGATGAAGCGGGCGAGCATTTCCGAAGGCTCGCCTTCCGGACGCAGCAAGTAGGTCGTCAGCAACGGCGAACGGCCTGTCAGTGGCCGTGCCACTACGCCAGGTTCCTGGCTGGCCAAAATGTGCGCGCAGCCCGTCAGCCCCAGGGCGATGCCTTCCTGCGTGCTTGGCTTACTGCATATGATGAATCCGCCTAACTTATTGATAAACTTGCTGTATCTGGCTATGGCGTAGTCAAGCAAAGTTCGGTGCTGGAGTCATGGTGAAAAAGGCCCGCCATGGAAGGCGGGCAAAAGACGTTTGAAGGGAGAGCCTGCAGGCTGCGCCGTGCCGGTTAACCCAGGATTAAGCGACCACGCATTGACCCGGCACCCTGATCAGCCTATACAGGCCTGCCATTATCCCAGGAGCCAGCATGCGCGACGAAGACGACCTGCACGAACCCGAGCACGATCACCTGCTTGACCACGAATTTCTCTACGACGACGTGGAGCCCGAGGCAGATGCCCAAGGCGCCGAGGATGAAGTGGAGGAAGACGAGGAAACGCTGGATGACCTCGATGACGAAGAGCGCGATCACCCAGCCTGGTTCGACGACTGCGACGACTGACTCAGCGACCATCCACCGAGAACCGCCCGGGCCCGCTTACCGCCAGCAACAGCAGGCCGCCCATGATGCTGAGGTTTTTCAGAAACTGAGTCATGTTGGCGCTGCGCTCGGGGTCGACCATGTTCCAGAACGGGTGGCCCAGCAGCGCCGTGCCCAGTACGAACAGCGCAAAAAGAAAGGCCAACGGCCGCGTGTAGAAACCGAGGATCAACAGGATTGCGACGACGAACTCCATGATGACGGCAATCCCTGCTGCCAGCATCGGGGCAGGGGCGCCGAGCGAGGTCATGTAGCCTACCGTGCCATCGAAGCCGGTCAGCTTGGCCCAGCCAGACAAGACGAAGAGGACCATCAGCAGTACGCGGGCGAACAGGATAATGATGTCGCGTTGACCATCGAACAGGGAGTAGCGCATGGCGGCGTTCCAGTGGACGGGGACAAGCTCCACTTTAGCAGCTACGCCAGACATTGCTGCCAGGCAGCAAAAAGGCGCCGCTGGGGCGCCTTTTCAACGAAGTTTGGTGCGAGTGGCGGGACTCGAACCCGCAAGGCTCACGCCGACAGATTTTAAGTCTGCTGTGTATACCAATTCCACCACACTCGCACGTTTGAAGGGGTCGCAACGACCAGCTCGCTTCTAAGCAGAAGGGCTTCGCAATCAAGCGCGCTTTATAACCCATTGTTATAGTTGAGTCAACTGCAGCACCTATGATCAACAGATAGAAGAGGCGATCGAACGGGCAATTGACACCTTGCTGTCGTTACGCCACTGTTGCCCATGATTGGATCCAAGCGTGATCCGCAATGACTTGGGGCCGAGTTGGCGACGGTGTGGTGCGTCCACGGTTATTCTGGCGGCTGTTGTTCGCGCAGGTGCTCGTGTTGGCCTCTTCCGGCGGTGGTATGATCATGCGGCTCAGCCTGTGATTGCTGAAAGAGGCCATGCCGCGGCGCATCAGCCCGGCGCTGGCCGAGCCGGAACGCTGACAGCCTGTAGTCGTTCAGCTGTCTACTGGCAGACACTCCAGGCTACGTTCATTTTCTCCCTCCTGCTGTGCCAGTGGAGTTTGCATGGTTTCAGCCGACTGCCTCGACGCTTCCCTCATGCCCGCCCATCGTTATGAACAGCTGGTTCAGTCGGTGGTGGATTATGCCATCTACATGCTCGACCCTTCCGGCCATGTGGTTTCTTGGAACGCAGGTGCGCAACGGATCAAGGGTTACCGTAGGGATGAAGTGATCGGCAAGCATTTTTCGTTGTTCTTCACCCAACAGGATTGTGCGCAGGGCCGCCCCGAGTGCCTGCTGCGTCAGGCGCTGGAGCAGGGTGTGGCGCAGGACGAAGGCTGGCGGGTGCGCAAGGACGGCACGCAGTTCTGGGCCTTGGCGGCACTGGATGTGATCCGTGATGAGAATGGCCAGATCATTGGCCTGGCCAAGGTGACACGTGATATCACTGACCGTCGCGAGACGGCGCAGCAGCTCGACGCAGTGCGCGCCCAGCTGTTCCAGGCGCAGAAGCTTGAAGCCCTCGGCCAGTTGACCGGTGGTCTGGCACACGACTTCAACAACATGTTGACCATTATCATCAGCTCGGCGCGCCTGGCGCTGGCCACCCAGGATCCGGCACGCACCCAGCGCATGTTGCAGCACATCCTCGATGCCAGCCAGCGTGGCACCGAACTGACCCAACAACTGCTCAGTTTTGCCCGTCACCGCAAGTTCGATGTGGCCAGCGTTGCCCCGGCAGAGCTGGTTAACGCTACGCGTGGCCTGCTTGAACATGCATTGCCAAGCTCAATTGACTTGAAGGTGTTGCTGCAACCGGACCTGCCGTTGATCGAGGTGGATGCCGGGCAACTGCAGATGGTGTTGCTCAACCTGTTGTTCAATGCCCGTGATGCCATCGACGGGCATGGCCGCATCAGCCTGACTGTCGATGTGGTCGAGCTGTTCGGCGAAGTTGAAGGGCTGAAGGGCAGCTTCGTGCGCTTCGAGGTGGAAGACAACGGCGCAGGCATACCCACAGAGGTACTGCCGCGTATCTTCGAGCCGTTTTTCACCACCAAGCCTTTCGGCAAGGGTACCGGCCTGGGGCTTAGCCAGGTCTATGGTTTCGCCCGGCAAAGTGGTGGTGCCATTTGTGTCGACAGCGAGCCTGGCCGGGGAACTTGCATGCGACTGTACTTGCCAATGTATCAGGACCAGACGGATAGCCCACTCGACAGGTAGACATCATGGCACAGGCACTGAAGCGGCTGGTAACGGGGATCGATGGGCTCGACGCGTTGCTCAAGGGTGGCCTGATAGCTGGCGCCTCCTACATTATCCAGGGCCCGCCGGGGGCCGGTAAGACCATCCTCGCCAATCAGCTGGCCTGCGGCCACGTGCGTGGCGGTGGTCGGGTGCTGGTGGCCACCTTACTAAGCGAGTCGCATGAACGCTTGTTCCAGTACCTGTCCACGCTGGACTTCTTCGACCCGGCGCTGGTCGGTGACAAGATCCAGTTCGTCAGCGCCTTTGATACCCTCGAGCAGGACGGGCTGGATGCGGTGGTGCGGTTGCTGCGCCAGGAAATTGCCCGGCAACAGGCCAGCCTGCTGATCGTCGACGGTGTGCTCAATGCCCGGGTACGCGCGGAAACCGCGCTGGACACCAAGAAGTTCGTCTCTGAACTGCAGGGGCATGCCGCCTTCGCCGGTTGCACCGTACTGTTGCTGACCAGTGCCCGGCTGGACGAGGGCAGCCCGGAACACACCATGGTCGATGGCGTGATCGAACTGGGTGAGCAACTGGTGGGCAGCCGCGCCGTGCGCCATGTCCAATTGCGCAAGACCCGCGGCAGTGGTGCGTTGTCGGGGCGTCACGAATGCCTTATCGATGAGTCCGGCATGCAGGTCTATCCTCGCCTGGAAGCGTTGTTCAGCCACCCTAGCCAGTTGGGCAGCGGTACCTTGGCGCGTATCAGCAGCGGTGTACCAACCTTCGATGAAATGCTTGGCGGTGGCTTGGCCACCGGGTCAGTCAGCCTGTTGATGGGGCCTTCGGGGATTGGCAAGACATCATTGGGCCTGGCCTTTCTGGGTGCCAGCACCCCGCAGGCGCCGGGGTTGCATTTCGGTTTTTACGAAACGCCCGAACGTCTGCGCAGCAAGGCCGCTTCGCTCGGTTACGATTTTGTCGCGATGGAGCAGGGCGGTAGCTTGCAGCTGTGCTGGCAGCCGACCACCGAAGGCTTGCTGGACCAGGTTGGCGCGCGATTACTGGAGCGTGTAGCGGCGCAGGGCAGCAAGCGCGTGGTGATCGACAGCCTTGGCGCATTCAGCCGCCTGGCTATTGACCCGACGCGGCTGAATGCGTTTTTCCGCGCGCTGGCGGGTGAGTTGCGCGCGCGCGATGTCAGCGTGGTCCTGACCTGGGAGATGCGCGACATTTTCGGCGCGGAAATCAGCGCCCCCGCGCCGGACCTGTCGAGTATCGTCGACAACCTTATGCTGATGCGCTTTGTCGAACTGGACTCGCGACTGCAGCGCATGCTGTCGGTCCTCAAGGTGCGTGACAGCCACCATGATCCGGCCTTGCACGAGCTGCTGATCGGGCCGCAAGGCATCACCTTGCGCAAGGCATTCGAAGGTGCCTGCGGTGTGCTTTCGGGAACGCCGACGCCGCAGGGGAGCGGGTGACGGACGAGCCGATGAACACCATCCTGATTGTCGATGACGAGTACCTGATCGCCGATATCCTCGGGTTTGCCCTGGAGGACGAAGGTTTCGTGGTGGAAAAGGCGAGCAATGGCTGCAAAGCACTGGAGGCGTTGAAGGAAAAACGCGTGCAGCTGGTGATTACCGACTACATGATGCCGCTACTCAACGGTGAGGAGTTGGCACGCGCCATACGCCAGGACCCGGCGTTAAGCGAGTTGCCGGTCATCCTCATGAGCGGCGCACAGGCCAGCCAAGGATGCCCGGCCCTGTTTGCCGCAATATTCGACAAACCGTTCGACATGGATGAGATGATCGCCACGGTGCATCAGTTAATAGGCACCTGAGGCTGACGGTCGAGCGCATCCATGCCCCTCGGGTGACGCTCAGTGTGAGTCTTCGTGTTTCTCCGGAGCCGGGCTGCCGGCCTGGATACGTTTGAAGATCTCTTCTCGATGGACCTGAACATCTTTCGGTGCATCGATACCGATCCTCACCTGCATCCCTTTGACGCCCAGAATGGTGACTTTGATGTCATCGTTGATGACGATGCTTTCGCCAACCTTACGGGTGAGTATCAGCATGTAGTTCTCCTTGGTGATGTAAAAGTCCGCAGGGCTATTTGCCGCGGCGGCGGGAGCTTGTCCCTCTTCCTTCTCATTAAAGACGCTTTCGGCGGATAGTAATTCCCCGACAGACAAATTCTGTTGCGTGTCTTCAGTTGCAGGTGCCAAAGCAAACCGTCAACGGTTTGTCGGCCAAGGTGCTCGCTGGCAAGAATAGGGGGCTTGGCGGCTAATGGGAAATTTCTTCGCATCATGGGCTGAATAGACAAGCTCAATGGTCCTCCTGTTCCTCGAGTGCCTGAAGAAACAGCAGCAAGGCCACTTCTTCCGGGTCCAGGCCTTTACGCACACGGTTTTTCGGCAAATTGGCCAGGCGCCCCAAGGCATAGTGCTCCAGGACTGCCGGGTGGATATAGCAGCGTCGGCACACGGCCGGCGTATTGCCCAGGCGCGTGGCCACCTGGCGGACTATTGCGGCGACCTGACGTTTGGCTTCACTCTCCGGCTCCCAGGCCAAGGGCTTCAGCAGGTTCAATGCCAGGCTGCTGCCGGCCCAGGTGCGATAATCCTTGGCGGTGAAATCGGCGCCGGTCAATTGCTGCAGAAACTGATTGACCTCGCTGGAGCCGACACTATGGCGCTGGCCGTCTTCATCCAGGTACTGAAACAGTGCCTGCCCAGGCAGTTCCATGCAGCGTTTGAGCAGGTTGGCCAAGCGCCGGTCGTTGAGGGTGACGTTGTGTTCGACGCCGCGCTTGCCGCGGAATTGAAAGCGAATGCTGCTGCCTTTGATCTGTACATGGCGATTGCGCAGGGTGGTCAATCCGTACGACCGGTTATCGCGCAGGTAGCGCTGGTTGCCAATGCGGATCAGGGTGTGGTCCAGCAGGCTCACCACCAGCGCCATGACCTTTTCCCGGTCCAGCCCTGGCCGCGCCAGGTGGGCTTCCAGCTGTGTGCGCAGCTTTGGCAGGGCTTGGGCGAACGCAAGCATGCGCCCGTATTTGTGCTGGTCGCGCAGTTGGCGCCACTGCGCGTGGTAGCGGTACTGCTTGCGGCCGCGGGCATCTCGGCCGGTGGCTTGCAGGTGGCCTTGCGGGTCGGCGCAGATCCACACATCCGTGTAGGCCGGGGGGATCACCAGTGCGGCGATGCGTGCGAGGGTTTCGCTGTCGCGTACTCGTTGGCCATCGGCATCGAGGTAGATGAAACGGTCGCGCCAGCGCCGACGGGTCAGGCCCGGCTGACTGTCGTCAACGTAGTGCAGGGTGCGCGGCAGGGGGCAGTCGAGCATGGGCAGCAGGCCTCGATCAGGTCACTGATCAATGGACAATACGCGCGCTAAGGATGCTCAACCCAAAAGGGCCACCGACTTGATCTGGGCGAACAGTGTCTGCCCTGTGTGCAAGCCGAGCTGGTCTGCCGAGAAGCGGGTGATGCGTGCAAGCAGGGCATTGCCGCCAGCATCCAGGCTGACCAGCACATGCGCCGGGTTAGCCGCCGGACGGCTCTCGCGCACACGCACCGGCAGGCGGTTGAGGATGCTCGATGCGCTGTCCGCCGCCAGGGCCAGGCTGACATCCCGGGCCTGCACCTTGACGCGCAGGGTGCTGCCCATCACCTGCGCCGCGTGGGTGATGCGCAGCAGCGGCCCGTCGCTGCCGGGCAGGCGCAGGTCAAGCAGGCCGTAGTGCGGGTCGTGCCCAACCACCCTACCTTCGAACACGACGCCGGCGTCGTCGCCCTGGGCCAGCGACAGGTCAAGGCGAGCCAGGGTTTCGCCGATCGGGCCGCTGGCGATCGCCCGGCCTTGTTCCAGCAACACCAGGTGGTCGGCCAGCCGCGCGACTTCATCCTGGGCGTGGCTGACATAAATCAGGGGGATGTCCAGTTCGTCGTGCAGGCGCTCCAGGAAGGGCAGTATCTCGCGCTTGCGCGGGCCGTCGAGGGCTGCCAGCGGCTCGTCCATCAACAACAGCCGCGGGCTGCTGAGCAGGGCGCGGGCAATACCCACCCGCTGCGCCTCGCCCCCCGACAGGGTTGCCGGGCGGCGGTCCAGCAAGTGGCCGATACCCAGCAGTTGGCATGCCTGGTCGAGACTGACCTTGCGTTCAGCAGGCGCTACCCGGCGCCAGCCGAATGTCAGGTTGCCGCGCACCGACAGGTGCGGGAACAGGCTGGCTTCCTGGTACACGTAGCCCACCGGGCGCAGGTGCGGTGCCTGGAAGTAGCCACGGGTGCTGTCTTCCCAGACTTCGCCGTTGACCTCGATATAGGCGCTGGCGGCCCGTTCCAGCCCGGCCAGGCAGCGCAGGCAGCTGGTCTTGCCGGAGCCAGAGTGGCCGAACAGCGCGCTGATGCCGCGCCCGGGCAGGTGCAGGTTGACGTTCAGGGTAAAGTCGTCGCGTGCCAGTTTCAGGTGCGCCACAATCGATGCGGTCATTTCAGCTCCAGCCAGCTTTGCCACGGCGTCCAGCGTACAGCAGGAGCAGCACCAGGAATGAGAACACCAGCATGGCCCCTGCCAGCCAGTGGGCTTGTGAATACTCCATGGCTTCGACGTGATCGAAAATTTGCACCGAAACCACGCGAGTCTTGTCGGGGATGTTGCCACCGATCATCAGTACGACGCCAAACTCGCCCACCGTGTGGGCAAAGCCGAGGATGCTGGCAGTGACGAAGCCAGGGCGGGCCAGCGGCAGCACCACATGAACGAAAGTGTCCCATGGGCTGGCGCGCAGGGTGGCGGCGACTTCCAGGGGCCGCTGGCCGATCGCGCCAAAGGCATTCTGCAGGGGTTGCACCACGAACGGCATGGAATACACCGTCGAGCCAATCACCAGGCCTGTGAAGCTGAACACAACACTGCCCAGGCCTAGCGCCTGGGTGGCCTGACCAAGCCAGCCGTGCGGGCCAAGGGCGATCAACAGGTAAAAGCCGATCACCGTCGGTGGCAGTACCAGCGGCAGTGCCACCACCGCACCCACCGGTCCGCGCAGCCATGAGCGCGTGCGCGCGAGCCACCAGGCGACCGGGGTGCCGATGACCAGCAGGATCAGGGTGGTCAGGCTGGCCAGTTTTACGGTCAGCCAGATAGCGCCCAGGTCACTGGCATCGAGTGGCATCAGCGTTCATAACCATAGGATTTGATCACCGCTGCGGCTTTCGGGCCTTTGAGGTATTCGACCAGTGCCTTGGCGGCCGCATTGTCCTTGCCTTTGTTGAGGATGACGGCGTCCTGGCGGATCGGGTCGTGCAGGTTGGACGGCACGATCCAGGCCGAGCCATGGGTCACCTTGCCGTCCATGTAGATCTGCGACAGGGCGACAAAGCCCAGTTCGGCGTTGCCGGTGGAGACGAACTGGAAGGCCTGGGTGATGCTCTGGCCTTCGACGATCTTGCCTTTGGTGGCTTCGGTGAGCGTCAGCCTGTCCAGTACCTGGGTGGCGGCCAGGCCGTAAGGTGCCGCTTTCGGGTTGGCGATGGACAGGTGTTTGTATTCGTTCTTTTTCAGCACTTCACCCTTGGCATCTACGTAGCCTTCCTTCGCAGACCACAGGGCCAGGGTGCCGATGGCGTAGGTAAAGCGCGAGCCGGGTACGGTTTCCTTTTCTGCTTCAAGCTTCTTGGGGGTGGTGTCGTCAGCGGCGAGGAACACCTCGAACGGTGCACCGTTCTTGATCTGCGCGTAGAACTGCCCGGTGGCGCCATAGGCCGCGACCAGTTTGTGGCCGGTGTCTTTTTCGAAGTCCTTGGCGATGGCCTGGATAGGGGCTGTGAAGTTGGCTGCGACCGCGACCTGGACTTCGTCGGCCCAGGCAGTGTTGAAGGCGAACAGGCTGGCCAGGGCAGTGACGGCCAACTGGGGCGAGCGGATACGCATGAAGACAGCTCCTTGAGGTTATCGTTATAGCCTTGACTATATAGCGATAAGCCATTGGCCGGGAAGAGGCCAGGCCTGCCTGTCAGAATGCCTGGTGACCGATCACTGCCAGTGCCTTACCGGCAATCTCCCGGGTCAGCTCACCCGCCGGCATGTGCCGGCCCAGCCGTAACGCCTGCCCCGACCACAGATTGCTGAAATCACTCTTACCCTGCGGATCGGTGATCGCCCGTAAAGGCATCAATGCCCCGCCCGCCAGCGGGAAGCGCGGTGCTAGCTCGCTCATCGGCCCCAGCTCGCGCATGAGGCGATTGTTGATGCCGCGCGCCGGTCGGCCGGTGAACAGGTTGGTCAGCGCGGTGTCGCTGGCAGGCGCGCTGTCCAGCGCCCGGCGATGCGCTGGCGACACCTTGGCCTCGGGGCAGAACAGGTAAGCCGTGCCGATCTGCACTGCCGAGGCACCCAGGGCCAGTGCCGCCAACAGCCCGCGGTGGTCGCCGATACCACCGGCGGCAATCACCGGCACGCCGACGGCATCGGCCACCTGCGGTACGAGCGCGAAGGTGCCTATCTGGCTGGTGATGTCATCGCTGAGGAACATGCCGCGATGGCCACCGGCTTCATAACCCATGGCGATGATCGCATCGCAGCCATTGCGCTCCAGCCAGGCCGCTTCTTCCACAGTCGTGGCGCTGGACAGTACCTTGGCACCGCTGGCCTTTACCCGCTGCAGCAGTTCAGCCTGCGGCAGGCCGAAGTGGAAGCTCACCACCTCCGGGCGCAACGCTTCTACCAGCAGGCAGCTCTGCTCGTCGAAAGGCGCGCGGTTTGACACCGGCGTGGGCGCCGCGAAGTCGGCGCCCACTTCGCTGTAATAAGGCTCAAGTGCCTGCTTCCAGCGCGCATCGCGCTCGGCATCGGGCGCTGGCGGCTGGTGGCAGAAGAAGTTCAGGTTCAGCGGGCGCCCCGGGCAGCCGGCGCGGAATGCAGCGATCTCGGCGCGCACCTGTTCGCCGCTGAGCATGGCGCAGGGCAGGGCGCCCAAGCCACCTGCCAGGCCCACGGCGATGGCCATGGCCGAGCCGGTCGCCCCCGCCATGGGTGCCTGCAGAATGGGCAGCTCGATGCCCAGCAGGTCGAGGATACGGCGGTCGGGCCAATGGCTCATGCGATTCTCCTTGCGTGGGGCGAGTGATGCGGCGGGGGCTTGCGGCAAGTCTTAGAGGGCCTTGCTGACCTGGATGTCGCTGATTTTCTCAGCGTCCTCGCCATGGATCTTGCGCAAGGCCTCGAGGGCTTGCTCTTGCGAGGCATCGGGCATCAGCGCGAAATCCCAGCGACGCTGGCCGTCGAGCTTGTATTTGATGACGTACTTGATGGTCTGGGTCATGGTGGCCTTATCTGAGTTTCGACGACGAGCGACGGATGATCTTGATCTTGTGGGTCAGCGTTGGCTTGCGGGTGACCGAGATCGGGCGAGTGGTGACAGTATCGATGGTGATGTTCCAGAAGCCGGTGCTGGGTACGGTGATCTTCGCCGGAAACTTCTCGAAATGGCCGCCGTGGTAAGTATGACGGCCGCCGTTCTTGAAGCTGCGGAAGTTGGCGTCGTTCATCAGGCGGATATTGCAGCGCTGGGAGCACTCGATGACGACGATATCGTCCTCGTTGAGGTGCTCGCGCTGGTGTACGAATTTCATGTGATGCTCCGCAAGGTTTGGATCTGCAAAAGCAAAAGATACCACGATGTGCCGTTACACTGCCGCGTTGATCGCCGGGCGTAGATAATTCTGCCAAAGCAGGGAGCAAAACCGCCTGGATGTGGTCGAAACGGATTCTTGAAGGCAGAGGTGCAGCAAATGAAGTGGATGGTGGCGGCGTTGTCGGTGACGCTCGGTGGCTGTGTGAGCGTCGCGGAGCTGGAGCAATCGCGTGAAACGATGGATGTGATCTCTGGCAAGAGCCCGCGCGCCTATGCCGATTGCGTAAAGGAGAAGCTTGCCGATACGCGTGACCCGCTGACCGAAGAGCAGCGTGGCGACGGCCTGCGGCTGATCGTACCGCAGAAAGTCACCTCAGGTGCTGGCCCGGCGGCGCTGGTGGATATCGACAAGCGGGGCAGCGGCAGCAGCATCAAACTGCACGAGCGGCTGAATAACTTCCCGCTGCGCCTTGGGGATGTCCGCACTGCGGCAACGCAGTGCATCTCCGGAAGTTGATCTGAAGCAACGGGTCCTCCTTTCTCTGCTTATATGTTTTAAGCCTAAACATATAACAAAAGAAAAGGAGATTCGTGATGACACCGTTGAGACGCGTGATGATCGGCAGCTTGCTGGTCCTGATCTGGCCCACGGCACATGCCGCTGACGGTCAGAAGGTTTTCACCCAGGGTGGGGCCAACCCCGCCGCCATGGCCTGCCTGGGTTGCCACGGCCCGGACGGCAAGGGCATTGCGGCTGCCGGCTTTCCACGTTTGGCCGGGCTACCGGCCGGTTACCTTGCCAAGCAGTTGCAGGACTGGCGCAACGGCAGCCGCAAGCAGCCGGTGATGGAACCTTTGGCCAAGGCCCTGAGCGACGACGAAATCAAGGCCGTCAGTACTTACCTGGCCAGCCTGCCAGCAGCGCCCGCTGGCGACCTGCACCGCCAGCAGATTGCCGATGACCCTACCACCCGCATGGCCCTGTACGGCGACTGGAGCCGGCAGATTCCAGGTTGCGTGCAATGCCACGGGCCGGGTGGCGGCGGGGTGGGCGAACACTTCCCGCCCTTGGCCGGCCAGCCCGCCAGTTACCTGGTGGCACAGCTCAATGCCTGGCGCGACGGCAGCCGCAGCAATGACCCCAACCAGCTGATGGTCGGCGTGGCCAAGGCCATGACCGATGAGGAGATCAAGGCTGTTGCCGAGTTCTTTGCCCGCCCCGTCCGCCAGGAGGTCACGCCATGAAAACCCTGATTCCCGTCTTGTTGCTGCTGGCCGTGGGCAGCGCCCAGGCCACACCGATCGCCATGGAAGACCAGTCGCAGTTGAAGGTGCCCGGTGTGCAGGCTGCACCGCAGTTCGTGCCGCCCGCTGAGCGTGAGTTGCCCGATAATGCCTTTGGCAAGATGGTGCGTGAAGGCCATGCCTTGTTCGTCGACACCCGCCGATTGATGCCCGAGGCGGTGGGCAACGGCATGAACTGCAGTAACTGCCACCTCGATCAGGGGCGGTTGGCGCATTCGGCGCCGCTGTGGGGTGCCTACCCGATGTATCCGGCCTATCGCAAGAAAAATGACAAGGTCAACACCTTCGCCGAGCGTATCCAAGGGTGTTTTCAGTTCAGCATGAACGGCAAGCCGCCGGCCGCTGACAGCCCGCAGATGACGGCCCTGGCGGTGTATTCATACTGGCTGTCGACCAAGGCGCCAACCGGCGTGGAGATTGCCGGACGTGGTTATCCGGAGGTGGCACAACCCAAGGGTGGTTATGACTTCAAGCGCGGCCAGCAGGTTTACCGTGAACAATGCGCGATTTGCCATGGCGATAACGGTGAAGGGCAAAAGGTCGCCGGCGAGTACGTAATGCCGCCGCTTTGGGGCAAGGACTCCTACAACTGGGGGGCTGGCATGCACCGCATCAATACCGCTGCGTCGTTCATCAAATACAACATGCCGTTGGGCAAGCCGGGCAGCCTCAGCGATCAGCAGGCCTGGGATGTGGCGGCGTGGATCAACCGCCACGAGCGGCCACAGGACCCGCGGTTGGTAGAGGGATCCATCGAGAAAACGCGGGTGAAATTTCATGCCAATGATGGGGTGAACCTGTATGGTCAGCAGGTTGATGGGGTGCTGATCGGACAAGGAACGGGTAGCTGAGGTCAGCCAGTGGCGGTCTCTTCGCGGGTGAGCCCGTAGAAGAGGCCGCCACCGGCACGCTGATTTCCCTGTCATCCAACGGTCATGTATGACAGCAATATTTACGATCCCCCGGAACTATCTACACTGGGATATCTCTATGATGGCAACGGTCGTTATCGGGGGCATTGTAAGGTGACTGCCGCCTGATTAGACTGCGCCGAATTCCACAGGCCTAGCCTTTTGTAAGGACGTATATGATCAAAAAATGCTTGTTCCCGGCAGCCGGCTACGGCACACGCTTCTTGCCTGCTACCAAAGCCATGCCCAAGGAAATGCTGCCGGTGGTCAACAAGCCACTGATCCAGTATGGCGTTGAAGAAGCATTGGATGCGGGTCTGAACGAGATCTCCATCGTCACCGGGCGCGGCAAGCGCGCCCTGGAAGACCACTTCGACATCAGCTACGAGCTGGAAAACCAGATCAAGGGCACCGACAAGGAAAAATACCTGGTCGGTATTCGTCGTCTGCTCAACGAGTGCTCGTTCTCGTACACGCGCCAGACCGAAATGAAGGGCCTCGGCCACGCCATTCTCACTGGCCGCCCACTGATCGGCGACGAGCCGTTCGCGGTGGTGCTGGCGGACGACCTGTGCGTCAACCCGGAAGGTGACGGCGTGCTGACTCAGATGGTCAAGTTGTACAAACAGTACCGCTGCTCGATCGTCGCCATCCAGGAAGTCGACCCGCAGGAAACCAACAAGTATGGTGTGATCGCCGGTGAGATGATCCGCGACGACATCTTCCGTGTGACCAACATGGTCGAAAAACCGGCCCCGGAAGACGCGCCGTCGAACCTGGCGATCATTGGCCGTTACATCCTGACCCCGGATATCTTCGACATCATCGCCAATACCAAGCCAGGCAAAGGCGGTGAAATCCAGATCACCGATGCCCTGTTGCAGCAGGCGAAGGATGGCTGCGTGATTGCCTATAAGTTCAAGGGCAAGCGTTTCGACTGCGGTGGCGCCGAAGGCTACATCGACGCGACCAACTTCTGCTTCGAGAACTACTACAAGACTGGCAAGGCTTACTGATAAGCCCTGCTGGCCTCAAAGCCATCCTTCGGGATGGCTTTTTTGTTGTGCGCCAGGCATGGCGCGTTGCGCGTAAGCGCAACCTGCTTGGCTGTGGTGGCCGAGCGGGTGACTTGGAGGTGAAAGTCCTCTACACACCCGGCAAGGGGAAGTGTTAGCCGGAGGCAAGGGTGTCGCGGGCGACTGCGAATCTGAAGGAAGCCCGAGGCAAAATGCTGGCCTGACGAACAGGAAGCGGATAGAGGCGGCACAGCGGGGTCAGGCGGCAACAATCGCCAAAGCCCAATACTTGCACGGAGCGCTGTGACGTAAATCCGACAGGTATAAGCAGGAAGGTCGCGCGAATTACCCTGGGAGATCTGCACGCTTGCCATAGTGCTACCGAGCGTCGAGAGGCGACGGGATGAGCGTGCAGAAGTCAGCCGAAGCCGTAGTAAGTGGCGGTTAACCGCGCCACCAAGGGCCGAACAGGTTATGCCGCTAGTAGGCGTCACTGTCTCGTTGGTAGCCGTAATGCAGAAATTTCCTTCAACGGAATCTGTCACTCCGAATCCCGGCCAGAAGCCGAGGGTGATGCCTGACAGTGCAAAGGTGCCGGTGGCGTCAGCGACGTGGACGAACGCGGAGCCGGACACGCTGATGGAGCGGGTGCTTGCACCGGCCAACCTCAGGCGTGCGTATCAACGCGTGGTTAGCAACAAGGGGGCTCCGGGTGCTGATGGCATGACGGTCGCTAACTTGGCGGGCTACGTGAGACAGTATTGGCCAACCCTCAAGGCCAGGTTACTGGCCGGTGAATACCAGCCCCAAGCAGTGCGAGCGGTTGAAATTCCCAAGCCGCAGGGCGGCACACGGCAACTGGGAATCCCCAGCGTCGTGGATCGCCTGATCCAGCAAGCACTGCAGCAGCTCACACCTATCTTCGACCCACTGTTCTCGGACTACAGCTATGGTTTTCGTCCGGGCAGAAGTACGCATCAAGCCATCGAGATGGCTCGTGCTCATGTGACAGCGGGACACCGCTGGTGCGTGGAACTCGATCTGGAGAAGTTTTTCGATCGGGTCAATCACGACATCCTCATGGCCTGCATCGAACGTCGGATCAAAGACAAGTGCGTACTCAGGCTTATCCGCCGCTACCTTGAAGCCGGGATCATGTCGGGCGGTGTCGTCAGCCCACGGCAGGAGGGGACGCCGCAAGGCGGCCCGCTTTCGCCGTTGCTGTCGAATATCCTGCTCGACGAACTCGACCGCGAGCTGGAGCGACGGGGCCATCGCTTCGTACGTTATGCCGATGATGCGAACATCTATGTACGCAGTCCTCGAGCTGGCGAACGGGTACTGGCCAGTGTCGAACGCTTCCTGAATCAACGTTTGAAACTGACGGTGAATCAGAAGAAGAGTCGAGTCGCGAGAGCCTGGAAGTGTGACTACTTGGGCTATGGGATGAGCTGGCATCAGCAGCCAAGGCTGCGGGTGGCAACGACGAGCCTGGGTCGCCTGCGCGACCGGCTCGCAGAGCTGCTACGCGGTGCACGGGGTCGCAAGATGACGAATACCATCGAGCGGATAAACCCTGTCCTGCGAGGCTGGGCGGGTTACTTCAAGCTTAGCCAGAGCAAACGGCCACTTGAGGAACTGGATGGCTGGATCAGGCACAAACTCCGCTGTGCCATCTGGCGCCAATGGAAGCAGCCCTCTACGAGGGCGCGCAACCTGATGCGTCTGGGCTTAAGCGAAGAGCGTGCCTGTAAATCGGTCTGTAACGGCCGAGGCCCGTGGTGGAACTCGGGGGCGCCACATATGAATCAGGCGCTGCCGAAGAAGCTATGGGATCGACTCGGACTGGTCTCGATACTGGATACGATCAACCGGCTTAGCCGCATAGCTTGAACCGCCGTGTACGGAACCGTACGCACGGTGGTGTGAGAGGACGGCGGGTGTGAGCCCGCCTCCTACTCGATTGCGGCGGCCAACGGCGGTATGCTGGACGCCTGCCTGGGAGAGTGAATACATGGCCTTCGATTTTGATCTGTTCGTGATTGGCGCCGGGTCCGGTGGTGTGCGCGCAGCGCGTTTTGCTGCCGGTTTTGGTGCAAGAGTGGCAGTGGCTGAAAGCCGCTACCTGGGGGGGACCTGCGTCAACGTCGGTTGTGTGCCGAAAAAACTGCTGGTATACGGCGCGCACGTTGCCGACGAACTGGAGCAAGCCGCGGGTTTCGGCTGGACGTTGGAAGAGGGGCATTTCGACTGGGGCACCCTGATTGCCAACAAGAATCGGGAAATCGAGCGCCTTAACGGCATCTACCGTAACCTGCTGGTCAACAGCGGGGTGACCCTGTTGCAGGGCCACGCGCGGCTGACGGGTGCCAACGAAGTGGAAGTGGACGGTCAGCGCTACACCGCCGAGCATATCCTCATCGCTACCGGTGGCTGGCCGCAGGTACCGGACATTCCCGGCAAGGAACTGGCCATCACCTCCAACGAAGCCTTCTACCTCAAGGACTTGCCGCGCCGCGTGCTGGTGGTGGGTGGGGGTTATATCGCCGTCGAATTCGCCGGCATCTTCCAGGGCCTTGGGGCCGACACCACACTGCTGTACCGTGGCGACCTGTTCCTGCGCGGCTTCGACGGCTCGGTGCGCACCCACCTGAAGGAAGAGCTGGAAAAACGCGGCCTCGACCTGCAGTTCAACGCCGACATCCAGCGCATCGACAAGCTTGAAGATGGTCGCCTCAAAGCCACGCTCAAGGACGGCCGCGAGCTGGTCGCCGATTGTGTGTTCTATGCCACTGGCCGGCGCCCGATGCTGGACAATCTGGGCCTGGAGAACACCGGCGTCGAGCTGGATGCGCGCGGCTACATCCGGGTTGATGAGCAGTACCAGACCACCGCGCCCTCGATTCTCGCCATTGGTGATGTGATCGGCCGTGTGCAGTTGACCCCAGTGGCCTTGGCTGAAGGCATGGCCGTGGCGCGGCGCTTGTTCAAACCCGAGCAATACCGCCCGGTGGATTACCAGAACATCCCCACTGCGGTGTTCAGCCAGCCACCCATCGGTACCGTAGGCTTGACCGAAGAGCAGGCGCTGGAGGCCGGGCACAAGGTGCAGGTATTCGAGAGCCGCTTCCGGGCCATGAAGCTGACCCTGACCGACATTCAGGAAAAGACCCTGATGAAGTTAGTGGTCGATGCCCAGACCGACAAGGTGCTGGGTTGCCACATGGTCGGTCCTGACGCTGGCGAAATCATTCAGGGCCTGGGCATTGCACTTAAAGCCGGTGCGACCAAGCAGCAGTTCGACGAAACCATCGGCGTGCACCCGACGGCGGCCGAAGAGTTCGTGACCATGCGCACCGTCACCCGCTGATGACGCGGAGCCTGCTGTACAGCCTGTAGACGCAGCCTTGTGCTGCGACGAGGCCCTTGCTGACACAGAAACGCTTCTGTCATTCGGGCCTTGTTGCAGCACAAGGCTGCTTCAAGGGTGTGTACAAGGCCGGATCAATACACCCACACCTCGACCCGCCGGTTGCGCAGCCGGCCTTGCTCCTGTTCATTGCCGGCCACTGGCAATTCATCGCCCATCCCGGTCACCTGCAGCACCTCCACGCCACCGCGCGCCAGTTCGCGGCGCACCGCTTGCGCACGCAGGCGGGAGAGCAGGGCTGCGCGCCCGGGCGTTTCCTTGGGGTCGCCGAACCCCACCAGCACTGCCTTGCCCTGCAGCTTCCCGGCCTGGCGCAGGTACTCTGCCACCCGCTGCACATCGCGCAAGGCCTTGTTGTCCAGCCTGGCGCTTCCTTCCTGGAAGCGGAAGTTCACACTCAGCCGCTGCGCCTGCAGGGCCAGGATGCGATAGCGCGGTGGCATATCGCTTTGGGGGGCGACAGACAGGGCCTTGATCTGCTGCGAAACGAAACCCTGCTGGGCGATGATCGCCTGGCCGGCCGGGCTCTGGGCAAAATCGACCAGGGCCTTGGCCTGGGGCTTGGGGTTGGCCGGTAAGTACAAGTACAGGCGCCGTGAGAGCGGGTAATCCTCGCTGGCCACCCGTGCACGCTCCGGCAGCATGGCCGGCGCGTCGCCTTCGGCCACCGCCAGCACCTTGGCCCCGTGTACGGCGGCCAGGCTGCTGAATCCGATGGCCTGGCGGTCGGTACCCACGCGTGCCGCCAGTTCGTCACTGGACTCGAAGCGCGTGGCCTTGGCCGAAAGTTCGCCGTGCTGAGGTTCCAGCACCAGTGCCTTGAAGGTCTCGAAAGTGCCGGAACGGTCGTCTCGGGCATACAGGTGAATGGCCCCGCCAGGTATGCCCAGTTGTTCCCAGCGCTGGATCTGTCCAGAGAAAATTTCCGCCAGTTGCCGGGTGTTCAGTTGGGGTATTGGGTTGTCGGGGTGGACGATGACCGCGACGCCGTCGAGGCCGATCACTTGTTCTGCGCCGGCTGCGCGCAGGTCGCCCAGCGCCTGCAACTGGCGCACTTCACTGTCGTTGATCGGCCGCGAGGCGGCGGCCAGGTCAGCCTCGCCACGGCCCAGCGCGACAAAGCCGGTGCTTGAACCGTGGGCGGCAATGTCGATGCGCAAGGGCTGACCATGCTCGTCGCGGGCGGTAATCACCCGCTCGTTGGCGACCTTGCCTGGCTGTTGTTCGATGGCGGTGGCCTGCTGCGCGCGCAATTGCCCCTGCACCAGCGCCGGTATCAAGGCCGCGCCGATGGTGTTGGAGCCTTGGACACGCAGATGCAGGGGCTCAGACAAGGTCGCTAGTGGAAGCAGGGTGAGCAGCAAGACAAGCAGGCGGAGCATGCCGGGTGGCCTATGGCACAGTGTTGGCCGGCAGATTACGACAGTGGCGTGATGATAATGTGACGGGGGCGTACACCTTCCAGCGTGCAGCGCCTGCCCGATCGTGCGCCGCGCGGGCGGCGCTCGATCTGGCAGGCGCTGCAACGCTGAAGAGGTTAATGCGCCCCGGCCGACTTGCTCAGGTCGCTCTCGGCCCATTCGGTATAAATGCAAGCGTCTGCCACTGCCCAACGCACCTTCACGCTGTCGCCCGGCTGCATGGGCATGCCCGCGGCCGACAGGGCCTTCACCGTCAGCTCGGTACCCCCTGCAGTCACCACATGACAGGTCTGGCTTTCACCCAGGAACAGCACTTCGCCCACCTTGGCACTGACCTCGTTCCAGCCCGCCGGCAATGGCTCGCGCGCCGCTTGTTCGGCGGTCAGGGCCAGGGCTTTTTCCGGACGCACCATGATCAGCGCATCCTGCTCGGCGGCCAGGCCTGGGGTGAGGCGGATGGCCACTGGTTGGCCCTCGAAGCTGCCTGCGCCATTGCTGCTGGCCTTGATCCGCAGGAAGTTGGAGTTGCCCAGGAACGACGCAACAAAGGCATTCGGCGGATTCTGGTACAAGTCGTACCCGGTGCCCAGGCCGACGATCTTGCCGTGGCTGAAGATGGCGATGCGCTGCGACAGGCGCATGGCCTCTTCCTGGTCGTGGGTCACGTAGACAATGGTAATGCCCAGGCGGCGGTGCAGCTGGCGCAGTTCGTCCTGCAGGTCTTCACGCAGCTTCTTGTCCAGCGCGCCGAGCGGCTCGTCCATCAGCAGGATGCGCGGCTCGTACACCAGCGCCCGGGCAATCGCCACGCGCTGCTGCTGGCCGCCCGACATTTGCGAGGGTTTGCGGTGCGCGAACGGCTCCAGTTGCACCAGCTTGAGCATGGCGTCGACGCGCTTGGCGGTTTCGGCAGCGCCGAGTTTGCGAATGGCCAGTGGGAAGGCGATGTTGTCACGCACATTCAGGTGCGGGAACAGCGAATAGCGCTGGAACACCATGCCGATATCGCGCTTGTGCGGCGGCACATTGACCAACGACTGGCCGTCGACCAGGATCTCGCCGCTGCTGGGTGTTTCGAAGCCGGCCAGCATCGACAGGGTGGTGGACTTGCCCGAGCCGCTGGAACCGAGGAAGGTCAGGAACTCGCCGTCCTGGATCTCCAGGTTGAGGTTGTCCACGGCGGTGAAGTCGCCGTAGTGCTTGTTCAGGCCGCGCAGGCTGACCAGGGTTTTGCCGTGCGCGTTGTCTTTGATCACTGCACTCATTGTTGTTTTCTCCGCGCTCAGGCGTTTTCGGTGCGCCGGCGCAAGGCGGCGGCAATGAACATGACCAGCAACGACAGGCCGATCAGCAAGGTCGAAGCCACGGCGATGACCGGGCTGAGGTCCTGGCGCAAGGTGGTCCACATCTTCACTGGCAGGGTCTGCAGGTCGGGGCTGGCCATCATCACGCTCAGCACCACCTCATCCCAGGACACCAGGAAAGCGAACAGGCCACCGGCGATCATGCCGGGGCGGATGGCCGGGAACGTGACCTTGAAAATGGCCTGCAGGCGTGAGGCACCACAGATCACCGCAGCATCTTCGATCGACTGGTCGAACAGCTTCAGCGAGTTGATGATCGAGATGATCGTGAACGGCAGGGCGACGATCACGTGGCTGACCACGAAGGCGAACAGCGTGCCGGTGTAACCTAGCTTGAGGAACAGTGCGTATACCGCCACGGCAATGATAACCAGCGGCACGATCATCGGCATGGTAAACAGCCCGTACAGCAGCTCGCGGCCCGGGAAGCGGCCACGCACCAGGGCGAATGCGCTGGGCAGGCCCAGCAGCACGGCGGCGATGGTGGTCAGCACGGCCACCTTAAGGCTGGCCAGTGCGGCGTCCATCCACTCCGGGTTGGAGAAGAACTGGCCGTACCACTTGAAGGTCCAGCCCGGTGGCGGGAACACCAGCCACTGTGACGAGCCGAATGACAGCAACACAATGAAGACCACCGGCAGCAGCAGGAAGGCCGCGATGACCCCGGTGGTCAGGTACAGGCCCGTACGCAGCGGGCGGCCCATGGCATTGGGAGACAGGAGCATGGCGGTTTACCTCGCGTTGCCAACCGGGGATTCCGGCTGCAGCTTCAGGTACAGGTAGAAGAGCACCAGGGTGATCGCCACCAGCAGTGCGGCAGCGGCGCTGGCCAGGCCCCAGTTGAGGAACGACTGCACCTGCTGGATGATGAATTCAGGCAGCATCATGTTCTGCGCGCCCCCCAGCAGCGCCGGGGTGACGTAGTAACCGAGCGACATCACGAACACCATCAGCGCCCCGGAGAACAGCCCCGAGCGGCACAGCGGCAGGAACACCTTCCAGAAGTTGGTCCACGGGCTGGCACCACAGATCGAACCGGCCTGCAGCACCATCGGGTCGATGGCGTGCATGGTCGCCTGCAGTGGCAGCACGATGAACGGGATCATGATGTAGCTCATGCCGATTACCACGCCGGTGAGGTTGTGCACCATTTCCAGCGGGGCATCGATGATGCCCATGGCCATCAACGCCTTGTTGATCACCCCCGAGCTCTGCAGCAGCACCAGCCACGAGTAGGTACGTGCCAACAGGCTGGTCCACATCGACAACAGCACGATGTTCAGCAGCCAGCGGCCCCAGCCCTTGGGCACCAGGGTGATTGCCCAGGCCAGCGGGAAGCCCAGCAGCACGCTGATCAGGGTAACCACGCCGGCCACCGAGAAGGTGTTGAACAGCACCCGTGCATAGGCCGAGTTGGCGAACAGCTGCTCGTAGTTACCCAGCCCTGGCGTTGGCTCCAGCACCCCGCGCAGCAGCAGGCCGACCAGCGGGGCGAAGAAGAACACGCCAAGGAACAGCAGGGCGGGCAGCAGGTTGCGGCTGCCTTTCCAGCGCTGGCTCAGGCTTGCGCGGCGCGGGGCGGTGCCCGGGGCGCCGGCACCCGTGGGGGTGCCTTGCGCATTGTGCAGGGCGTTGATGGCAACTTTCATTTGACCAACCACTCATTCCAGCGGGCCGCGATAGCTTGACCGTTCTTGGCCCAGTAGGCGAAGTCGAGGGTGACCTGGTCCTGGGCGTAGGCAGTTGGCAGGTTTGGCGCGAGGTCCTTGTCCAGCTTGGCCACGCTGTCGACGTTGACCGGCGCATAGGCGGTTTTGTTGGCGAATTCGGCCTGGCCCTCGGCGCTGCTGGCGTTGGCCAGGAATTTCATGGCCGCTTCCTTGTTCTTGGCGCCTTTGGGGATGACCAGGAAGTCGGCCATGACCAGGTTCTGCTTCCAGCTCACACCCACTGGTGCACCGTCTTGCTGCAGGGCGTAGACACGGCCATTCCAGAACTGCCCGAGCGAGGCTTCACCTGAGGCCAGCAACTGCTGTGACTGGGCGCCACCGCCCCACCAGACGATGTCTTTCTTGATGGTGTCGAGCTTCTTGAAGGCGCGGTCCAGGTCCAGCGGGTACAGCTTGTCGGGGGCTACGCCGTCGGCCAGCAGGGCCAGTTCCAGCACGCCGGGGCTGGGCCATTTGTACAGGGCTCGCTTGCCGGGGTAGGCCTTGGTGTCGAACAGCGCGGTCCAGTCCACCGGCTTGTTGGCCCCGAGCTTGCCTTCGTTATAGCCGAGCACGAAGGAGAAGAAGAATGAGCCGACGCCATGATCAGAGACGAAGCGTGGGTCGATCTTGTCGCGCTTGATCTGGTTGAAGTCGAGGGGTTCGAGCAGGCCTTCGCTGGCGGCACGCAGGGCAAAGTCGGCTTCGACGTCGACCACGTCCCACTGCACGTTGCCACTCTCGACCATGGCCTTGAGCTTGCCGTAGTCGGTGGGACCGTCCTGCACGACCTTGATGTTCGTGGCTTTGGTGAACGGTACTGCCCACGCTTCTTTCTGGGCGTCCTGGGTCGTACCGCCCCAGCTGACGAAGTTGAGGCTGTCGGCGGCCTGGGCGGCCTGACATGCCAGGGTCAGCAGGCTGGCGGACAGCACTGCGGTTACACGTTTGCTTAACAGCATGGTTACGCCCTCGTTGCTTTTGTTATTCGAGGCGGGGCTTGTGGTGCGCCCGCCAATAATGTTCGGGGAGCAGCTAAAACAAAGTGTTCTGATGGCCGTTTTTAATTGTAGGTGCCGGCCTGCAGGTTTAAGGTCTACGGGATATCATATTATGGTATTCCAAGATTTTGGCAAGAGGTATGAGGCGACCGGCCATCACTCCGCCCTGTCAAAAGCACCAAGGGCCCTGTAGGAGCGGGTTTACCCGCGAATGCGTCGGTGGTGTCACCCTCGCATTCGCGGGTAAACCCGCTCCTACAGGGCCCCGCTAAATCAATTGGTTGTGTGTCCTCAGCCATCCATCCCCGGGTCGAACGGGATGCTCTGCACCACCTCCAGCTCATAGCCCGCCAGCCCCGCGTATTTCAGCGGTGGCCCCAGGTGACGCAGCTTGCCCACGCCAAGGTCCTGCAGAATTTGCGCCCCGGTACCCACTTCGGAATACACCTTGGACTGGCCACGTTGATAGGGCCGCACAGGGTGGGTCAGTTGTGGCACACGCTCAAGCAAGGCCTGGGAGGATTCGTGGTTGGCCAGGATCACCACCACGCCAGTACCTTCCTCAGCCACCTTCTGCAGCGCCGCCCACAGCGTCCAGTTGGCGGGGCCGGCGTACTCGGCACCCACCAGGTCGCGCAGCGGGTCGATCACATGCACCCGCACCAGGGTCGGCTGTTCGCGGCGAATGTCGCCCATGACCATGGCCATGTGCACGCCACCTTCGATGCGGTCTTCATAGGTGACCAGGCGGAAGGTGCCATGCACGGTCGGTAGCTCGCGCTCGCCGATGCGCTTGATGGTCTGCTCGGTGCTCAGGCGGTAGTGGATCAGGTCGGCGATGGTGCCAATCTTGATGCCATGCCGGGCGGCGAACACTTCCAGGTCGGGGCGACGGGCCATGGTGCCGTCGTCGTTCAGCACTTCAACGATGACCGAGGCCGGGCTGAAGCCGGCCAGGCGTGCCAGGTCGCAGCCGGCTTCGGTGTGGCCGGCACGGGTCAGCACGCCGCCTTCGCGTGCCCGCAGGGGGAAAATGTGGCCAGGTTGTACCACGTCTTCGGGGCGGGCGTTGGGGGCCATGGCCGCTGCCACGGTGCGTGCCCGGTCAGCGGCGGAAATGCCGGTGGTGACCCCGGTGGCCGCCTCGATCGATACGGTGAACGCGGTGCTGAACACGCTACCGTTGGCCGGAACCATCTGCTCCAGGCCCAGGCGCTGGCAGTGATCGTCGGTCAAGGTCAGGCAGATCAGCCCGCGCGCCTCGCGGGCCATGAAGTTGATGGCCAGGGCGTCGCAGCGCTCGGCGGCGATCAACAGGTCGCCTTCGTTTTCCCGGTCCTCGTCATCCACCAGCAGGACCATCTTGCCTTGCCGGTAGTCCTCGAGAAGTTCCTCGATGGTGTTGAAAGCCATGGTGCACGCTCACTGTGGTGGGGTGAATTTTATGGTATACCATCATACACAAATATCGCCGTAACAGGAGAGCTGCACATGAAGGCCTACTGGATCGCCCATGTGGACGTGACCGACCCCGAGCAGTACCAGCAATACACCCAGCGCGCCCCGGCTGCCTTCAAGGCATTCGGCGGGCGCTTCCTGGCCCGTGGCGGGCGTAGCGAGGCGATGGAAGGGAGAGCTACGCCTCAGCGTAGTGTGGTGATCGAGTTCGATTCGTACGCGCAGGCCGTCGCCTGTTACCGCTCCGCGCTGTACCAAGAGGCATGCAGTCATCGCCAAGGGGTGGCGAAGGCTGAGGTGATCATTGTGGAAGGGTTTGAGCCCTGAGCAGGATTTGCCGGCCCTTTCGCGGGGAACCCGCTCCTACACAGGCCACCACAGAATTTGACGTTTGTGGTGGCCTGTGTAGGAGCGGGTTTACCCGCGAAAGGGCCGGATCTGCCGCACCGATGGCTCATTGAAGCCTGCGGGCCGTTTCCGCAAATAGAAGCAAAAGACCCGCCCAGGCGGGTCTATTGCTCATTGCCTCACTGCAGATGCACTTTAAGTTCGTTGCCCGCCTGCCGCAGCGCCGCCTTTACTGCCGGCACTTGGCTCAACGGGTTCAGCAGCCCATAGTCATGAATCATTCCGTTGTAGCGCACCGAGGTTACTGTCACGCCCGCCGCATTCAACTTGCGGGCATACGCCTCACCTTCATCCCGAAGCACATCGAACTCAGCCGTTTGCACCAGGGCCGGTGGCAAGCCCTTCAGCTGTTCGGCGGACGCCCGCAGCGGCGAGGCGTAGATCTGCGCCCGCGCCTTTGCATCAACGGTGTAGTTGTTCCAGAACCACTTCATCATCCCGGTGGTCAGGAAGTGTCCTTCGGCAAACTGCTTGTACGACGCTGTCTCGAAGCTGGCATCGGTCACCGGCCACAGCAGCAGCTGGAAGCGCAGGGCAGGGGTGCCGGCCTCTTTGGCCTTGAGTGCAACCACCGCCGCCATGTTGCCGCCAACGCTGTTGCCGGCTACAGCCAGGCGCTTGCCATCCACGCCGATCTCCTTGCCATGCTCGGCCACCCACCGAGTCGCGGCGTACGCCTGGTTGATCGCCGTCGGGTAGTGCGCTTCCGGTGACGGGGTGTAGTCCACATAGACCGCCACCGCACCCGAGCCGACCACCAGGTCGCGGATCAGTCGCTGGTGGGTCGGGAAGTCGCCCAGCACCCAGCCGCCGCCGTGGAAGAACATGAACACTGGCAGATCACCTTTGACATTAGTCGGGCGTACCACTTGCAGCTTGATTGACTGGCCATTGGCCTGAATCGTGCGTTCCTTCACTTCGATCCCCGAGAGGTCGACCTTTACCGAGGCCTGGGCGCCGGTCAGTACCGCGCGGGCGTCGTTTGGTGAGAGCTGTTCCAGCGGCTTGCCACCCCCTTTCTCCAGGGCTTCGAGGAAGGCCTGGGTGTGTTGTTCGACACCAGGGCTGCCTGCGGCGAAGGCACTGGAAACGGACAGGGCCAGGACGGAGGCGGTGAGGGCTTTGTGGACAATGTTCATGAGCGAATCCTTTTCTGTGCAAGTGTTGGTAGTGGGCGTCTTGCCTGGCCTGAGGGGCCATCGCTGCGACTTGTGCGTAGATTAGGCAGATGCACTCGTGGGAAAAAGCCGCTATAAAGTGTTTGACTGTCAGCAAGAGCGAGACAATGAACCCTTACGAAGACATGCGGATCTTTGCCCAGGTGATGGAGGCCGGTAGTTTCACCGCTGCCGCCGACCGTCTGGGCATGTCCAAGCAATCGGTCAGCCGGCGTCTGATGCAGCTTGAAGAGCGCCTGGGCGTGCGCCTGCTCAACCGCTCCACCCGGCGCCTCGATGCCACGCCACTGGGGCAGCACTACTACCAGTCGGCCCTGCGCCTGCTGGGTGAAGTGCAGCAGGTCGAGCACGACATCAGCGGCCAGGCCCAGGTCCTGCGCGGCACCTTGCGCCTCAGTGCGCCGCTGTCGTTTGCCATGGCGCACCTGGGCTGCCTGCTGACCGAGTTTCTGCAACTGCACCCCCAAGTCGATGTGGAGGTAGACCTGAGCGACCGCGCCGTGGACCTGATTGGTGAAGGCTATGACCTGGCGCTGCGGATTGGTGCACTGGAGGACTCCAGCCTGATCGCCCGGCGTATCGCCAGTGTCGAGCGGGTCTACTGTGCGAGCCCGGGGTATTTGCAAGCACGGGGAGTGCCGGAAAAACCGGATGAGCTCGCCGCACATGACTGCCTGCCCTATGGGCATTCGCGGCAGGTGCAGTGGCAATTCCACAAAGGTGGCAAAACCCAGGCAATTCAGGTGACCGGGCGCATGCGGGCGAACAATGGCGAGTTGCTGCGGGGGGCTGCGATTGCTGGGATGGGTGTCACTTACCTGCCGACCTTTATCGTTGGGCAGGCGTTGGCGGAGGGGCAGTTGGTGACGGTTCTGGATGAGTGGCGCCCGCCCGCGCTGCAGCTTTCGGCGGTGTATCCGCAGCACCGGCAGGTGGCGCGGCCGGTGCAGGGTTTTGTCAGCTTCCTGCGTGCGCGGCTGGCGCAGCTCTGACGGTCGGTACAGGCTATGCTTGCCCTATGAGTACACCCGTTCCTTTACGCCAACCTTGCCCCCCTGGCGCCTGCGTCTGCGGCCGCGAGCAATTGGCCGACCATCCGCAGGCCGCCCAGCGCATCCTCTTGCTGACCCGGCAGGAAGAAAAACGCCTGCTCGAACGCCTGGAAAACCTGAGGGACCTGGAAGACCTTCGACGTCTGCAGCAGCGCCTGTACGAAAACCTCGGCATCCGCGTGCACATCGCCCCCGGTTACAACGAGGTACGGACCATGCGCGGCATCGTCATCGAACTGGACGAGCAACCCGGGCTGTGCCGCAAGACCCGGCAGTCTATCCCGGCGGCAATCCGGCGCGGGCTGGAGCGTAATCCGCAGGTTGCGTTCCGGTTGCTCGATACGCATGACCTGTTGCGTGATACCTGAGCGTTGATACCAGCACCGGTCGCTCCCACACAGGGACGCGTCAGTTCCTTTAATTTTTACAACGCTTGCTACGTCTACTTGAAAGCCACCCTGCGCCAGGCGCGCAGCGGCATCATCATTTAAGGAGACAGGCAATGACTTCCGTTTTCGACCGCGACGATATCCAGTTCCAGGTAGTGGTCAACCACGAAGAGCAATATTCGATCTGGCCCGACTACAAAGCCATCCCCAACGGCTGGCGAGCCGTGGGCAAAAGCGGCCTGAAGAAGGACTGCCTGGCCTACATCGATGAAGTCTGGACCGACATGCGCCCGCTGAGCCTGCGCCAGAAAATGGCCGAAGCTGCCGCCCAGTGACCGTGCTGAACCTGCTGTGCCTGCCGTACTCCGGGGCCAGCGCCATGGTCTACAGCCGCTGGCGGCGCAAGCTGCCGGCCTGGTTGCAGGTGCGCCCGGTGGAATTGCCTGGGCGGGGCGCGCGCATGGCAGAGTCGCTGCACACCGACATGCAAGTGCTGGCTCGGCAACTGGCCAGCGAGCAGCGCCTGACGGCAAGCGCTCCTTATGCGCTGCTCGGTCACAGCCTGGGTGCACTGCTGGCCTTCGAGCTGGCCCATGAGCTGCAGGCATTGGGCTGCCCGGCGCCGCTGGCCTTGTTCGCCTGCGGCACCGCGGCACCTACCCGGCGTGAGGACTACGACGGCAACAACTGGCGCGAGCCCAAGAGCGACGCCGAGCTGATCAGCGAGTTGCGCGCGCTGCAGGGCACGCCTGAGGAAGTGCTGGCCAACGCTGAGCTGATGAGCCTGACCTTGCCGACCTTGCGCGCCGATTTTCTGTTGTGCGGCACTTACACCTACCGGCAGCGACCGGCGTTGCAGTGCCCACTGCATGTGCTGGGTGGCGTGGAAGACCGGGCCAGCGATGAGCAACTGCGGGCATGGCGCAGTGAAACCCAAGGCGCGTTCTCGCTGCAGATGTTCCCAGGTGGCCATTTCTTCATCCATGAGCAGGAAGACCGTGTGCTCGCTGCGCTGACCGCGTCGCTGCAACCGCTTCGGCTGTCCGCCTGATTGACGTCACCGCTTGCCTGGGGGAGGCTAGGGTTTTTCCCAGGCAAGAGGCAGACAATGCTGATCGATCCACTCAAGGCCACGCTGCTGGTCGTCGACATCCAGGAAAAACTGATCGGTGCCATGAGCGACCCCGAAGGCACTCGGGCGCGGGCCCGCTGGTTGCTGGCGGCGACTGCCGAGCTGGCGCTGCCGACGGTGATTTCCGAGCAGTACCCCAAAGGCCTGGGCCATACCCTGGCCGAACTGCTGGCCGCAGCGCCGGCAGCTGAAGTGGTGGAAAAAAGTCACTTTTCCTGCGTGGCTGCCGATTGCCTGCCGGCCAGTTTGATGGCGCGCGAGCAGGTGATCGTTTGCGGCATGGAAACCCATGTTTGTGTGCTGCAGACCGTGCTCGGCCTGCTGGCACTGGGCAAGCAAGTGTTCGTGGTCGAGGATGCCTGCGACAGCCGCACGCCGGCCAGCAAGGCCGCAGGCCTGGCGCGCATGCGTGTTGCCGGTGCGCAGGTAGTGACCCGCGAGATGGTGCTGTTCGAATTGATGGGCAGTGCCGGGCACCCGCAGTTCCGCCACATCAGCAAAACCTATCTGGTCGGTGAACAGCCCTGAACGGCCGGTTACTGGCCATTTCGGTGATGGCCCTGGCGCTGTTGCAAGGCTGCGCCGGGCGCCGCGAAGAAGCGCCCGAAGCGGACCCGGCCAAAATCCGTGCGCAGCTCCTGCGGCTGTTGCCCGCCCAGGTCAAGGACCGCGAGGGTTGGGCCAACGATATCCAGGCAGCCTTCGAAGCCCAGCGCATAGCGCCCAGTAAAAGTAACCTGTGCGCAGTGCTGGCGGTGACCGAACAGGAGTCGACCTTCACTGCGGACCCGCAGGTGCCCAACCTTGGGCGTATCGCCCGCCAGGAGATCGACCGCCGCGCTGCGCGCCTGCATATTCCCAAATTGCTGGTCGACGGTGCGCTGAAGACGCCGTCGGGCAACGGCAAGAGCTACCAGCAGCGGTTGCAGACGGTGCGCAGCGAAAAGCAGTTGAGCGAACTGTACGACGAAGTCGTTGCTCGCGTGCCGCTGGGCAAGACCTTGCTGGGCGGGCTGAATCCGGTGCACACCGGCGGGCCGATGCAAGTCAGCATCGATTTTGCCGAAAAGCATGCGAGGGATTACCCCTACAGCCATGAAAGCACGATTCGCCAGGAAGTGTTCAGCCGGCGTGGCGGCATGTACTTCGGTATTGCCCACCTGTTGGGCTACCCGGCCAACTACGAGCGCCAGCTTTACCGTTTCGCCGATTTCAACGCGGGCTGGTACGCCAGCCGCAATGCGGCATTCCAGGCGGCATTGAGCAAGGTCACGGGGGTGAAGCTGGCACTGGACGGCGACCTGGTGGCGCCGGGGGCGATCATGCCGGGGACGACTGAACTGGCCGCGCGCAAGCTGGGGGTGAAGCTGGGGCTGCGTAACCCGCAGATCCGAAGCCAGCTGGAGGAGGCCGACAGCCTGGCGTTCGAGGACAGCAAGCTGTACAGCGGGGTGTTCGCCCTGGCGGATGCCAAAGCCGGCAAACCGGTGCCCCGCGCAGTGTTACCGGGCATCGAGCTGAAGAGCCCGAAGATTACCCGCAAGCTGACCACGGCCTGGTTTGCCGGGCGGGTCGATGAGCGCTATCAGCGGTGCATGAAGCGTTAGCCTGGCAGCAACCGCGCTCCTTGAGCGGGCTTGCACGCGAATACGGTGGTGGCGGCAACGGTGATCGGCGGATGGAACTTGGCCAGCAGGGCCGGCCTCTTCGCGGGTAAACCCGCTCCTACACGACGGCCTGCGCCCAACCACCGACGCGTGTCCAATGTAGGAGCGGGTTTACCCGCGAATACGGTGGTGGCGGCAACGGCGAACGACGGGTGGAACTTGGCCAGCAGGGCCGGCCTCTTCGCGGGTAAACCCGCTCCTACACGACGGCCTGTGCCCAACCACCGACGCGTGTCCAATGTAGGAGCGGGTTTACCCGCGAATACGGTGGCGGCGGCAACGGTGATCGGCGGGTGGAGCTTGGCCAGCAGGCCCGGCCTCTTCGCGGGTAAACCCGCTCCTACACGACGGCCTGTGCCCAACCACCGACGCGTGTCCAATGTAGGAGCGGGCTTGCCCGCGAACACGGGCGAAGCCCGTGCCATCCACCGCGCGGGCTTGTCCGATCAGCGCACGCCCAATGCCCCAACCACTTGGTCAACGCTGGCTTTGAGCCCCGCAATCGCATCTTCAGGGTCACTCTCCACCACCACCAGCTTGGCCCCGGCCGCCTTGATCACCTCGGCCACTGCCGCTTCAGGCTGACGATGGTCCAGCACCAGCGCCACGTCCTGCGCCTTCAGGTTCTCCCCCAGCGCCTTGAGGGCGGCCGCATCCCATTCGGCCGGCAGTGGCTGCTCGACCGCATCCAGGTTCAACCCGTTGACCAGATATCCCAGCCTCTCAGACAGGCTCACCACCGTCAGGTTGTCGACTTTGGCCAGCTGCGTCTGGCTGCTGGCCGAAAGCTCCAGCAATTGGCGTTTGAGCCCTGCCAGGTTGCCCTGGATCTTTACCTTGTCGTCCGGCGCCAGGCGCTCCAGGTCATTGGCCACCACGTCGGCCATGCGTCCGAGGTTGGTCGGGTTGAGCCAGGGGTAAGCACCATAGGCATCGTCACCGTTCACCGCAATGCCCGGCAGTGCGCCATCCACCGGTCGCGCGGCATCGATCTCGACAATGCGGATATTGCTGCGTCGGGCCATCGGGTACAGCGGGTCGTCACGCCAGATCGAACGCACCCCGATCACCGCATCTGCCTGCTGGGCGGCCTTGTGCAGGCCTGCGCCACCACGCCCGCTGAAATACGACGGTTGGCGGCTGGCAGGCAGGTTGGCCGGTGCTGCCTGCTGAAGCTGCACCGCAGTGCCGTCGAGCAGGGCGCTGGCCAGGCTGTGGGTGACGGGCAGGGTCGTCAGCACTTGCGTGGCGAAAGACAGGGACGGCAGGCCGGCCAGTGCCAGCGCCAGGGTCAGGTGTTTGAAGTTCATGCCGGGTTTCCTTGCAGGCGGGGAACGAGGGCGCGGGCCAGGGCGGCCAGGGCAAAGCAGATGCCGGCGACCAGGATGATCGCGGCCCCTGACGGCACCGGCAGGTCGAAAACGATCGGCAGCAAAATACCGAGCAGGGTACTGATGGTGGCAATCAGCACCGACAGGAAGAAAAAGCCCTTGAGCGACTGGCTGACCAGGCGAGCGGCGGCAGCCGGGATGACCAGCAGCGCACCGACCAGGATGGCCCCGATCACTTTCACCGCAGCCACGGTCACCAACGTCACCAGCACCACGAACAGATAGTCCAGGGTCTTCACCGCTACCCCGCGTACAGCCGCCAGCTGCGGGTTGAAACTGGCCAGCATGATGCGGTTGTACAGCGGCAGCGCCAAGGCCAGCACCAGCGCCGCGACGATGCCCAGCACGAGCAAGTCCTGGGCGCTAACGGTCAGCACCGAGCCAAACAGCACGTTCTCGAGGATGTGCACGTTGATCTTGCCTGCCAGCATCAGCAGCAGGCTGGCGCCCAGCGCCAGCGACACCGACAGGAACACGCCAATCAGTGTGTCCGGCGACAGCCCGGTACGGTTGCGCAGGAAGTTGAGCAGGACGCCGAACAGCAGGCAGTAGCCGAACAGGCTGCCGTACGGGCCGGTATAGGGCTCACCCAGCAGGATACCGATGGCCACGCCGGTCAGCGCCGCATGGCCGACCGCTTCGGAGAAGAAGGCAAAGCGCTTGACCACTACCAAGGTACCCAGGCCGCCCAACACCGGGCCGATCATCAGGCCGGCCAACAGGGCGTTGACCACGAAGCCGTAGGCCAGCGCCTCGGGCAGATAGCCGGCAGTGGCCCAGTCCTGGACCGTTTGGCGAAAGATTTCAAAACTCATCAGGCAAGGCTCTCGCTACGCGGGTGAACGGAGAACAGACCGAGCAGACGCTCCGGAGTCAGGGCCTGGGCAGGCGGTGCATCGAACAGCACCTGGCGGTTAAGGCCTGTTACCCGGTCCGCCAGACGCAACACGGCTTCCAGGTCATGCTCGATCCACAGAACGGTAGTGCCGGCCTGGCGCCAGCCCTGCAATAATTGTTCGAACACCTGGATTCCGGCTTCATCGAGGGCCGACATCGGTTCGTCCAGCACCAGCAACTGCGGCTCGGGGATCAGGCCTTGTGCCAGCAGCACGCGCTGGCGCTCACCGCCGGACAATGCACCCATGCGCCGCGTGCGCTTGTCGAGCATGCCAACCTGAACCAAGGCTGCATCAATGGCTGGCTTCACGCGCCGCGACAGGCCGAGGAAGGCCGGGCGGCGCTGGCACATGGCGGCCATGAAGTCGTCCACGGTCATTGGCAGGCCGCGGTCGAACTCCAGTGCCTGCGGCACGTAGCCAATCACTTCGCGCTCACCAGGCCAATGCAAGGTCAACTGGCCCTGGTGTGGCATCTGCCCGAGCAGGGTCTTGATCAACGAGCTCTTGCCGCCGCCGTTGGGGCCGACGATGGCGTGCACGCTGCCTGCTGCCACGCTGAAACTGACCTGTTCGAGGATACGCGTGCGCCCCAAGGTCAGGTCGATGCCAGTGAACTCGATGCGCGGCCCGCAGGCTGTCGCCAGGTTGGCGGCAGCGGTCATGCGCGGTTCTCCTGAATGGCGCGGACCACCGTGTCGAGGTTGCGCTTCATTTCCACCTCGTACTTGTCCTTGGTGTACTCGCCGTAGGAGATATGCGTCAACGGATACAAGCGCACACCGGACTCACGCTGAATGGTTTCGACATAGGCCGACGGGAAGTCCATTTCCGAGAAGATCACCCGCACGTCCAGTGCCTTGAGCTGGTCGATGGTTTTTTTCAGCTGCGCCGGGCTGGGCTCGATGCCATGGGCCGGCTCGACGACGGCGGTCACCTCCAGACCGAAGTCGCGCACCAGGTAGTCATAGGCAGCATGGATGGTGGCGACCCGGAACGTTGCGCCAGGGGCTTCGGTGACCTTGGCCAGGGCCTCGGCACGCAGGGCGCGCAGGCGCTTGGCGTAGGCACGGGCGTTTTGCGTGTACAACTTGGCGTTGTCCGGGTCGAGCTTGCCCAGTTCACGGGCGATGTTGTTCACCTGGGCGATGGTGGTGCTGATCGACAGAAAGGTGTGCGGGTTGACCACCTTGCCGGCACCGCGCGCGGCGATGCCAGTGGCCGCCAACAGCGGCACGTTCTGATTGGCTTCGATAGTGGCAATGTCGGGTTTTTCGCTGGTGGCGATCATGCGGTCTGCGAAATCGTCATGGCCAACACCGTTGAGCACCACCACGTCCAGCGTGCCGATGCGCTTGATGTCCTCGGCCCGCGGCTCGTAGGCGTGCGGGTTGAAGCCCGCCGGAATCAGGGGAACCACCTCGGCCTTGTCGCCGACAATATTGCTCACGTAGCTGTAGTAGGGGTGCAGGGTGATGCCGATTCGCAGCGGCTTGCTGTTATCGGCCAGGGCCATTGCCGGCAGGGCAAGGGACAGGAGCAGGGCGAGGGCGGAGCGAAACATGGGCGGGTCCTTGGGTTCAGTGACGGTGTTCGCGGGTGACCCCGGCGTCGTAGTGGCTGACCACCTGTTGCCAGCCAGCGGCGATCAGGGCGGCCTGGCCGAGGTCGTCCGGGATCACGGCGGCGCTGTCGCGGCGCAGCCAGACATCGGCTTGGCCTGTGCTGTCGGGTGGCAGGATCAGCAGCAGGCTGCCGGCCACTTCCGGGGCCTGGCTGCGGCCCAGGTAGGCGCCGGGTTCCAGCCATGACCATTGGTGGCCGCCACGGCTCTGGCTGCCGGCATCGACCACGAACGGCGGCAGGCCTTCTTCGGCCAGGGCCTTTACGCTGGGCGTGACGGCGTTTTCTTCGCGCAGGAGCTGGATCTCGTCGAAGGCTACCCGCAGGTCGGTGTACAGGCCTTGCTCGGCGGCGGTGAGGTCGCGGCGGGCGTCGATCTGGTGGCTGGCGATGGCCTGTTCGTCCTCGCGCTCACCGCGCAGCAGTACCACACTGGCGGCGAGCACCACGATCAGCAGGCTTGCCAGCAGCACGTACAGGGTTTCGTGCCCGGCACCGGCCGGGCGAATGACGTGGGCGCGGCTCATGGCTGGGCGATATCGGCGTAGTCCACTTCCACCACGTGCCCGGGGCCAGCATCGAACAGCACGTAGAATTCGCCGTCCGGGCGTTTGAAGGTCAGCGTCGAGTCGTCGCCAAGCTTGCCGCCGACCAGCACCTGTTCGTCATAACCAATCACGTCCAGGGTCACTCCGGGGGCACCGCTGCCGTCCGAGAAACCGCCGGTGCACTTGACCTGGCCGCTGGCCAGTTCTTCGCATTCGCACATCGGGTTGTGCGCCAGCGCAGGGCCGGCGACCAGTACCAGCAAGGGCAGCGCCAGGGTGCGCATCCGGTGATTCATTTGTTTTCTCCTTGTTTCTCGAGCCATGCCACAGTGGCTGGCGATGCCTTGGCCAGGGGGATCGACGCCTGGTGCATGCTGCCGTCCCAGCCTTCCAGGGTGATCCAGATGTGCGCGTCGGGTTTGGTACGCGGCGGAATCGGCAACGAGGTGCCCATGTTGTAAGGTGCACCGAAGAAAATGGTGCCGGCGGCGCGCAGGCTTCTTGGCTTGCCGATGCGCAGGTAGGCTGCCTTGACGTTTTTTATGCAGGCCTTGCACAGCGATGCATTGAACGATTTGAAGTAGCCGGCGGGGCCGTCGGCGCGTGGCGCCTCGTCACGCAGTTCAGCAAGGTCGAGGCTGTAAGGGCCGACCTGGATGTCACTGATCACGTTGGCGCCAAGGCCGGCGTCGCCGCGGAACAGCCTGGCGTCGGCGAAGTACTTGGGCATGAAGCCCAGCGGGATCAGGATCAGCAGGATGTTCAGGTGAAAACGCCACTTCAGCCAAAGCTGCTTCAGCGGGCTGGCGGGCAGGGCCTGGGCCTGGCTCATGAATGGATCTCCACGGTTGTTTCACTGTGAGCTGCACGCGGAGCGCGCTCGCTGCGCTTGAGGGCCGCGGCGGTGGCCTGGGCGGTGCGCTTGGTCCAGATCAGCAGGCCGCTGAGCACCATCAGGGTGAGGATCAGGCCGAAGAAGAACCACACCAGCTTGATCGGCAAACCGCCAAAGTCGCCGGTGTGCAGCGGGCGCATGGACTCGGTGACGAACTCCAGGGCCGAACGGTCGCTGATCAGGAACTGGCTGTCGACATTGCGTGTGTACGGATTTACCGACGCACTCTGGAACATCAACGGGTACCAGCCCGGGCCAGACAGCATGACGTGGCTGTAGGCAGTGGCGGGGAGCGAGATGGAGGTCACTTCCAGCCCCGGGATCGACAGCCCGGCAAGGCGTGCCGCCTCATCCAGGTCGATGCGCGAGGCGGGGCTGCCATCTGGCGTTTGTGGCACTTCCTCACGGGCGATCACCGGCACGATGGGCTGGCTGGAAAGGGTGATGTGGTTGTCGGACAGGATCGCCTGGATCAGGAACCAGGTGCCGGTGACGGAAATGACTGCAATGAACCAGATTGACCACACCCCGGACAGACGGTGCAGGTCACCCCAGAAAATTCGCGAACCATGGCCGGTACGCACGGGTTTGAAAAAGCCTTTCCAGAACTTCTTGTAAACCACCAGGCCGGTGACCAGCGAGGCGAGCATCGGCAGGCCGAGCAGCGAGACCAGGTACCAGCCCCAGCTGAAACCGTTGGTGAACGGCACCAGCCACCAACCGTGCAGGGCGCGGGTGAAGGCTTCGAAGTTGAAGTCCGGGGTCTTGCCCTGAATGGTTCCGGTGTAGGGGTTTACATACAGCGTCGGGCTGGTGCCGTCAGGCAGTGTGACATTGGCTTTCACCGCGAAGTGCGAACCATCTGGCTGGCTCAGGCGTTCCACCACCATGTCCGGCTCGGCCTTGTTCAAGGCCTCCAGTACCTGCTGAAAGCTCATGCGCTCGGTGTCCGCGTCTGGCTTGTTGGCGCGCACAGCCGGATCGGCGAGCCAGACGATTTCCTGGCTGACCACGGCGAGCATGCCGGTGAAGCAGACGATCAGGACAAAGAACCAGATCGGCAAGGCGAGCCAGCTGTGGACCAGGAACCACAGCTTGGATTTGGATTTTTTCGGTGTTTGGGCCATCAGACGGTCTTCTGCTATGGGTGGTCGAGCATGTGCCAACCAAAGAGTGCTGTACTGATAAGGACGAATGAGAATCGAAAACCTGCAGGTTAAAATGAAAGCAAATGTTTCAAAGCACAAAAACCGGACTGCGCACGAGGCACCAGTCCGGCCTTGATGGCTGGTTGTAGAGAGGGGTCAGGCGCGGGTCAGTGCCACGGCTGCTTGGGGCTTTTCGTGCAACTGCTCCAGGTCCTGGTACAGCGCTCGGCCAATTTCCGCAGCGCGTGCCGGCAGGACCGAAAGCAGGGTGTCACTCAGGCCGTGGCTGTTTTCGCAGAAGCCCTGCAGGTACACCGAGGCTTGCAGGTCCGGGCTGGCCAGTACGCGGTAGTTGCGGTCGACGCTGAAGTCCTCCAGGTAATCGGCCAGCGGCGCGAGCAATTCGCGGTGCGAGCGGCGCTCGTAACCGGTGGCGAGGATAACGGCATCGTAGCGGTGGGTTTGCTGCTGGCCGGTGGCGAGGTCGCGCAGGGTCAGTTCCAGGCCTTCGCGGGTGGCCACCACCGCTTCCACCTGGCGCCGGCACAGCACGTTGTGGCGGTGCTGATGGGCAACCTTCTGCCGATAGAGGATGCCGTAAATGCGCTCGATCAGGTTGAGGTCGACCACCGAGTAGTTGGTGTTGTGGTATTCGCCCAGCAGTTTGCTGCGCTGTTCGGCCGGTTCGTTATAGACCAGGTCGGTATAGTCGGGCGAGAAGATCTCGTTGACGAAGGGGCTGTCGTCGGCGGGCTTGAGGGCCGAGCCGCGCAGAATCATGTCGACCTTGACTGACGGGTAGCTGTCGTTGAGGTCGATGAACGCCTCGGCGGCGCTCTGGCCTGAGCCGATCACGGCAATGCGCATGGGTTTGCCAGCCGTGCACGGCAGTTTGGTCAGGCTGCTCAGGTACTGCGAGTGGTGGAAGACTCGCGGGTCGTCCTTGAAGGCGCCGAAGTTTTCCGGGATTTTCGGCGTGCCACCGCTGCCCACCACCACTGAGCGGGTGGCGCGGCTGTATTCGCGGCCTTGTTTGTCACGCGTGATCACGCACAGGTGTTGGACCCGGCCTGCATGCATGTGCGGTTCGATGCGCAACACTTCCTGCCCATACACCGCCTGGGAGGCGAAATGCTCGGCGGCCCAGCGCAGGTAGTCGTTGTACTCCAGGCGGCAGGGGTAAAAGGTGCCGAGGTTGATGAAGTCGGCCAGGCGCTGCTTCTGGTGCAGGTAGTTGACGAAGCTGTAAGGGCTGGTCGGGGTACGCAGCGACACCAGGTCCTTGAGGAACGAGATCTGCAACTCGCTCTGGGTAGCCAAGGTCTCGCCGTGCCAGTGGTAGTCTTGCTGCTTGTCGATGAACAGTGCGTCGAGTGCATGGCCCCGGGATTCGGCGAGTTCTTCCAGGGCGATGGCCAAGGCCAGGTTGGAGGGGCCGAAGCCCACGCCGATCATGTCTTTGATGGTTTCCTGCTGTGAAGACTGGCTCATGGCTGCGATTCCCTGAATGGTCGAATATGGACGCCCGCCGGGGCTCCGGCTCCTGCGCAAGTACATGAGTTGGAACGAGCCAGCCGAGGGGGAATTTAAGCGGGCTAAAGAACAGCGTGAGGCGGCCGATGTGTTGGTTACGGCAAGGACCAATCTTTCAGGCAGGGAATCGACATGAGCGGTATCACGGCAAGCAACCTGATGATCAATGGTGTTTCAGCGCAGACGCTGAGCGCGAACGCAGCAACCGAGCGTGAACAGGCGAAACAGGCCGGTGAGGCGGTGGGGCCGTTGAGCATCAGCAGTGACAGCATGAAGGTGTCGGCGGGTAGCCAGGCGCAATCCACCGACACAGAAGGCAGTGGCGAGTCGGGGGCTGTGAGCGAGCTGCGTCAACTGATCAAGGATCTGCAGAAGCAATTGGCAGAGGAACAGAAACAGTTGGCTGCATTGCAGAACAGCAAGATGGACGAGGCTGCGAAAGCAGCAGCGGTTGGTGCCAAGCAGGCGAGCATTGCTACCCTCAATGGGCAGATCATGGCGGCCACGGCGCAGTTGCTGGAACTGTTGCAGCAAGAGGGCGGCAGCAGTGCGGGCGGGATGGTCAGCGCTACGGCCTGACTGGACATGCACAGGCCGCTGTAGGAGCGGGTTTACCCGCGAATGGGCCGGCCCTGCTGGCCAATTTCCACCCGCCGTTCACCGTTGCTGCCGCGACCGTATTCGCGGGTAAACCCGCTCCTACGCCTATCGAGGGTGGACATACATTGGTGATTGGGCACAGGCCGTCGTGTAGTAGGCGGGTTCACCCGCGAAAGGGCCGGGCCTGCTGGCCAATTTCCACCCGCCGTTCAGCGTTGCCGCCGCGACCGTATTCGCGGGTAAACCCGCTCCTACACCTGATCAGGGTTGGGCACACACACACACATTGGTGATCGGGCGCAGGCCGTCGTAGGCGCGGGTTTACCCGCGAACACGGGCGAAGCCCGTGCTATCCAACGCGTTGTCTGTTTCGCCAACAAGCCCGCACGTTCCAGGATATGGCGGTCATTCGGCCGCCAACCGCCCCTTGTTCTGCCGGTCGGCCTTGTACTGCATGGCCACTGCCGGTGCCGGTTTGGCGGCACCGGTTTCCAGCCATTGACGCATGCGGCTGGCATCGGCGAAGTGGGTGTACTTGCCGAAGGCATCGAGAATGACCATGGCCACCGGACGGTTATCCATGCGGGTCAGCAATACCAGACAGTGCCCGGCCTCGTTGGTGAAGCCGGTCTTGGTCAGCTTGATATCCCAGTTGCTTTTGTTCACCAGGTGGTCGGTGTTACGGAAGCCCAGCGTGTAGTTGGGCTTGCGGAAGGCGACGGTCTTTTCGCGGGTGGTCGACAGCTCGCTCAGCATGGGGTACTTGCGCGAGGCCATCAGCAGCTTGGCCAGGTCGCGGGCAGTGGATACGTTCTGCGTCGACAGGCCAGTCGGCTCAACATAGCGGGTGTGGGCCATTCCCAGGCTGCGGGCTTTGGCATTCATTGCCTTGATGAACGCCGGATAGCCGCCGGGGTAGGCGTTGGCCAGGCTATTGGCCGCACGGTTTTCCGACGACATCAGGGTAATCAGCAGGGTTTCGCGGCGGTCCAGCTGGCTGCCCAGGCGCACGCGCGAGTACACACCTTTCATCTCCGGGTTGTTGGCAATGGTCATGGTGAGCATTTCATCCATGGGCAACTTGGCATCCAGCACCACCATCGCCGTCATCAGTTTGGTCACCGAAGCGATCGGCACCACGCGGTCGGCATGGCTTGAATACAGCTCCTGGTTGCTGTTCAGGTCGATCAGCAGAGCGCTGCCTGAAGCCAGATGCAGTTTGGAGGGGTCACGTTGAACCTGGGCCGGGGGTTGTGCAGCAGCAGTCGACGGAAGGGTCGCGGTACCTGTGAGCAACAGCAGCAGGCTGAGGATGGACAGGGATGTTTTCACGTTGAGGCTCACTAAAAGTTGGTATGTCGTTGGCTGTGCAAGGGTTTTCCCCCTAAAACCGATGCATTTTGGAGTATGGCTGAATTGCTGTCGAATGCCTTATGCCTAAAGGGCGCAAAGTGAACGATATTTAATCCTGTACCAATTCTGTACCCATTACGTTCTTTTCCAGTTTCGCCAGTTCCGCCCAATCGTTGGCAGAATTCAACCACTTAGCATAGGTCGAGAGAAGCACTTGCACCGAGTGCCCAAGCTGCCCAGCAATGAACGCTGGATTCGTGGTGACGAGCCAGAAGGTTGGAAGATGAATGGCGACTCCGTCGAGACGCGGCGCTTCTGCTTCGAGCGGTATTGCGCGATCTCTCTGGCCCTTGCCAGTGCGCCAAGAGCCCGGCTGTTCAACATTACGGTGCGGGTGTATTTCGTCTTGGTCCGCTCGACTGCCTGCTTTTCAACCACGATCCGGCAGATGTGAGCCGTCTTTTTCTCGACGTCGACCTCATCCCAGCGCAGCGACATAATCTCGCCCGTGCGCATACCTACCCTGCGACACGCTGCTGATGACCCGATTTGCCTCAGAGGCGGTCGACCGTATCTTCAGGCCCGGTTTTCGGTACAGCAAGGCAGAGGTGCTGCTGATGGACTTGCGGCAACCCGGTGAGTTGGCAGAGGACTTGTTTGCGCTCAAGCAATGAGTGGCTGCATTCGACCTACATCTGCCTTTAAAAAAGGACAGCTAACGGCCAGAGGAGGACCGTCGAAGACATTACCTGATGGGCTGATTTGTGGAACGAGGCGGTCATCCATGTTCCGCTGCTAGCATTGATCTGAACTGAGAAATGAGCGCTGAAGATAATCCGGCACCTTCGAACACTGCGCAGGTGAAGCTAACGGGTGCAGGGCCTGGAGCAGTTATGATGCGGTCTGCAACCACAGCTACTGCACTGCTTCGATAGCGCGTGCGCCCGTCATAACCTACGGCATTTTTTTGCAGAAAGTCAGCGCTGTTCGAGGTATGAGGAACCGTGTCGAGTAGCCCAGCTCTCGCAAGTGCCAGCGTTCCACCACAGATGCCAGCAATGGTCGCTCCACTTGAACGACTAGCATGAAGAAAGTCTCGAATATCCGGAGCTTCTGTACGCTCCCAGACCATTCCTCCAATCACGACAACAACGTCCGGTTTCCAGTCCAGGCATTGTTGCAAGCCACTATCGACAGTTACAGCCAATCCGCCCTGCGAGTGGAGCGGTCCTGTAGTAGGTGCGAAAAACCTGACGTCGATCCCATAAAATGGAGACGCAGTTCCAGCAATGAATGCGTATTCCCAGTCAGCAAAACCCGGTGTCAGTATCAAACCCACGCGTGCCATCAGCCAGATTCCTCCATGAATGCCGATAGCGTACGGCGGCTTCAAACAGACATCAAGGTTCAGCTAGCGGTGCCCATAGAAGGGAGGATGATGTTCCCGGTCGCGATATTGGATTCAATATCGAAATTAAGAATACTGTGCTGCTGGCACCAGGGCCTTAGGACAATTTGAAATTTGTCAAGTGTCGGCAAGCTTGATTGACTACGATGATGAGGGCGAAAGCGAAGCTGACGCATCTTAGATAACACGCAATTGACTCCAGACCGCCGGGGGCATTTAGTGAGCTCCTCAGACTTTGTCTTCAGTCAGTGACCGCTTTTGGCCGATAACTGTTCTCCACGAAGGACAACAATGGGTCGGTTAGCGCCTCTGGATTGGGTTGACCATCCTTGTCCTACCTCACATGGAGGACAAGCCATGAACGCCATTACGACCAGCAGCCATCAGCCATGGAACAAAGGAAAATTGGTCGCGCAGAAAGCTCCGCTCCGACTGAAAGATATCTGGGCCATTCGGGTAAGGCTCCAGATCGCGGAGGAAACTCGTGATTTAGCCCTTTTCGATCTGGCCATCGATAGCAAGCTACGAGCCTGCGATCTGATCAAGCTTCGCGTACGCGACGTTGCTCATGGGGAGCACGTGTCATCGCGGGCGATAGTGATGCAGCAGAAAACCCAACGTCCCGTACAGTTTGAAATTACAGAGCAAACGCGGCTGGCCCTACAGGCCTGGATGCATCAAGCCCAACTCCACAGCGAGGATTGTCTTTTCCCAAGCCGGCTACACGCCTCAGTGCATCTCTCCACCCGGCAATACGCCCGAATCTTCAAAGCGTGGATAAAGTCTATTGGGCTGGATCCTGCTATGTACGGCACCCACACGATGAGACGTACAAAGGCATCGCTGATCTATCGCAGGACAAAGAACTTGAGAGCAGTTCAGCTCCTGCTCGGCCATACAAAGCTTGAAAGCACGGTGCGATACCTGGGCATTGAAGTCGATGACGCATTGGAGATGGCAGAGCAGACGGAGGTCTGACAGCGTCCAGCGACGGTCGAGGTATGACCGTCGCGATTCGACCCAAAGCGGTCTCTCGCCCAGGGCATAAATCGACCCAAAAGCTGCGAGGCAGTTCACGGCCAAAAGCGGCCCTTGATTATCTACGAAATCAGGGCCTATTCAGTAGCCGTGGAAAGAAAGTCGGTGTTGGTTATCAGAAAATCCTGCAGGCAGCAGTTGCGGAATAGTCAGAGCCAGCGGCGAACCTCGGCCTTGTAGCGGCGGTAGTCGTCGCCGAACTTGGATTCGAGATAGCGTTCCTCGCGGGCGATTACCTGTTTCTGGATCACAATCAGCACCAATGGAAGCAAAGCCAAGGCGATTGCTCCGTCGAAGCCGACCGCAATGCCGGCATAGACAAGCGCCATGCCGAGATACATGGGATTGCGGGTCCACCGATAAGGGCCGGTCGTTGCGATGAGGGTCGTTGGTTGCGACGGCGGAATGTTGGTGCCCAGACGCCGGAACAGCCCCGCCGCCGCAAGCATCATCACCGCGCCGGCAGCGAACAGCAGCGCGCCCGTCGCGACCAGCAACCACCGGTCGATGCCGAAGTAGCTCAGGGCGAGGAACCGATCCGCCGCCAGCCCCAACAGCAACGCTCCTAGATAGATGAAGGGCGGAGGTAAGCGCACCCCCGCGCTGTCCGGTTCGACGGCCATGTTCATTTCCTCTCTAAGCGCTCAAGCCAGCATCGACTGCTGGGCAAAAATACCCGCCATCGCGCCCTGCGATGATGCCTGGGTGACCGAGGGCAATATGGGCGTGGTGAGATCGCCGGCGGCGTAGACGCCGGGTGTGCTGGTTTGGCGGCGTTCGTCGACCTTGAGGACGACGCCGGTTGGCGTATCCATCGTGGCGAGGCCCAGCGATTCATGCAGGTTTGCGGATGGCTTGTTGCGCGGATGAGCAAACAGGATGTCGACCGCAACAGTGGAGCCAGTGTCGAGATTGACAGTAGCGATATGCCCTTGGTGATGGGCGATCTCAACGATCCGCCCGTCGATGACAGATATGTTGCGGTGAGCCAGATCGGCCTGGATATCAGGCGCAATGTCGTGACCATCGGCAAAGACAGTCAACCTGTCGGTCCAATCGAGGAACAACCTGACCTGGTTGTGAGATTGCGGGCCGGACCACACGAGGCCCCAATGTTGCCCGGCGACTTCAAAGCCGTCGCAATAGGGGCAGGGGACGATGGACGTGCCCCAGCTCTCGGCAAAGCCTGGAACATCAGGCATTTGATCTGCGACGCCATAGCTTAGGATTACGCGGCGGGCCTTGAGGCTTTCCTGATCGTCAGTGACAACGCAGAAATCGTCGATTACGCCAGAAATTTTCTCCGCCCGGGCATTGACCAGCCTGACCGTTGGATAGCGCGCCAACTGCTGCCGCGCCGCGGCCAGGATTTCCAGCGGCGGTGTGTGATCGTGACCAAGCAGACCATGTGAACGGCCGGCAAAACGGTTACGCGGGCAGCCGGTATCGAGAACGATGACCTTGCGACGGGCACGGCCGAGCTGTAAAGCGGCGGCGAGACCGGCAAAACTTCCGCCGATGATGATGACGTCATTCATGGTGATGGGCTCCGCTGGAGGGCAGGTTCAAACCTAGGCTTTGGATTGCAAATTTAAGATACCGAGTGGTATCGTATACCTTAAATTAAGATACTGCAAAGTACCAATATCATGACTGAGACCATACAGGGCCGGCGCGGCCGGCCCACCAACGAGGCGCTTGCCCAAACGATACTCAACGCCGCGAGCGAACTTTTTGTGGAATTGGGTTTTCAAGCGACGACGTTGGACAAGGTCGCCCAGCGGGCGAAGATATCCAAGCTCAGCATCTATAGGCGCTTCGAGAACAAGGAGGCGCTGTTCAGCGCAGCCATCACGGCTGGTTGCCAGGAGTCGTTTGCACCACAGGCCCTGCTTGAAGGTGCCGAAGGTTCGGTCGAAGACCAACTTATGGCGGTGGGAACATCACTGCTGCGCACGCTGTTGAGACCAGACGTCAGCAGTATCGAAGCCATGGTCATGGCCGATAAAACGAGTCAAAACGCCTTGAGCAAGCGCCACTACGAAGCAGGCGCCGCCCATGTCATCGCCGACATCGAGATCCTGCTGCGCCAACTTCACGCGAAGGCGCTTCTCAACGTGCCCGATTCCCTCCAAGCCGCCCGCTTGTTTGCCGCGCTCTTCAAAGGGTCCGATCTACTGATGATCGCCCGCTTCGATCAGGCGAGAGCAGGGGACGAAAACGAAATCGAATCCTACTGCCGGTCGGCCGTCGCCATGTTCATAGCCGCGCACGGTCGCAGCGACCGCGCAAGTGGATAAGCATTTAATTGCTCCAGGGCAGCTTGGCCTAGGCTTGGTTTTGCGCTTCAGGGTTCGCAGCGGAATCACGGGCTGCGTCCGATAACTACGCAGTACTGACGCAAGTGCTCAGCATCGCAGCCTGAATCGACCATAGACTCGGAGACTCCTTCAAGCTGCTGGCTGCTATTGACCGTTTGCTGTCCTTAGCGAGAGACCGCTTTGGGTCGACAGCGGACTGTGGGAGGTGGGTGTAGCTGACGACCCAGGACGGATCTTGGTTGGCTGAACGCCTGGATGGGGGAATAAAGCTGTCTAAAACCGCCCGAAAGCGTCTCGGTTTTATTGGGCCAAAGTCGCTGAAACTGGCTGAACCCTATTAGACAGGCCAGATGCTCAGGCCGCTTGCGGTGCGGTCTGAGGCTAGATTCCCACGCTACTGCTGCATTGCCGGGATGTGCTGGATGGACGTACAGCCGGCGCGTACCAATTTTTGTACCAATGGCTATGTTTTTGAGTGGGATGCAGTTCAGCGAAAGGTCCCGGTATTGAGGTTCTCGCCCGTGTCCGGTGATCTGATATAAAACCTTTCTGGACAGGGTAAGCGCACACTTGATGTAGCTCAGAGCTTCTGAGCATTGAGAGGTGCGTATGACCATAGATAGGGATGGAATGGATTGTGATCAGCAGGCTATCAGGCCGGCTGAAAACAATGGTCCGCCAGGCAGTCAAGACTCGGAAGGTAAAAGGGAGCAGCCCGAGGATCGCGACGATTCCGCACATAATCGGCCCTTTCGAGGCAGGCAGAGACCAGGCCCGCCGGACCCATCGCGGGCATCCAATGCCGAGCGTTATAGTTATCACAAGCGCCCACTGGAGTAACTGCCAGTACAGTGTGTAAAGGCTGGCGGAAGTACTGTTCAGCCCAGCTGATAGAAGCCCAGCCCCGCGCTGGGCTTTTTGCATTCATGAGACGCCATGAGGGCTTGTGATAGCAGGGCTGGGCATCGACGTTCAGCGATGGATGAGCGAGAGCTCGCTGATGATGCAGATCGAGCCGTCCTCGGCGGGCGTTGCGTCGGTGTAGTCGACCTGGTTGTAAACCCCGCCGTGGAACTCGAACAGGTGCGAAGCCCAGGTACTGTCGAGCTGCAAATCGCCCGACGAAGCGGATACCCCGTTGCATTCGGCCGTCACGGTTACCACGCCTTCAGACGTGGTGTGAATGCTGATGTGGAACGTCGCACCCAGTGGCACCCCCTTCAGGACTGTGGAATTCACCGGGTCGGTCTGGTTGAAGGTGCGCCGAAACCCCAGTGTGATGTTGCCCTTGTTCCAGAACACCTTTACTGGCGGGCCGTCGTCCCCGCGTACGTGCATCTGGGCGATGACCACCTTCTGCGCCGAGTTGACCTTGGTCAGCGTCATGGTCTGGCGATTCCAGTGATCCTGGGCGCTGGCCAGCGTCCAGTCTTGCGTTTCTGTCCATTCGCAGCGTGTCCTGTGGGTGCTTTTGCTCGAAGCACCTTTGGTTGGGGCTGAGAACTGGATCGAGCCATCGCTGAGCACCGTCACGATGCTGGGAAAGCGGGCAATCGCTTCAGCACCGTTCAGCTCCAGAGCAACGGGGTTGGTTGAGGAGACGGCTACCGGCGTGGCGATGGTGAGGTGGCTGATATCTACGGCCATGGGGAACTCCTGGCGAAAAGGTTTGAGTGACAGAGCAGCCGTGCAAGTGACGGCTGAACACAAAGTTAGCCGCAAGCTAAATCATGGTCAATAGCTTATCGCTAAATTAATTTCGCTTTACGTAAAATTACCTGTTGGCGAAATTTTTCCGCAGTGGGGGCTTTACGCAGGATTTGGCAGTGAGCTAAGCTTTTGCTGAGTACTGTACGAATATACAGCTATCAGGATGAGAATATGGCACGCCACATGAAGTCGGAAACCCAACAGCGCCAGGAAATGACCGGAATAGAGCGGCTTAGCCTGCGGGTATCGTCAATGATCAACCACCCGCTCGCACAGACGCAGCGCTGGGTAGTGGTGCACCGTCTGGATACCGACGGTGAAGCGGAATGGGAGGAGGTGATGGGCCAACTGCTGGAAATGCCCGAGTTGCAGCTGACGTTCAATGATGACGCCAGCGTGACGGTGCGATGGGCGCGCAGTAGCGTGGAAGAGCGTGATGATTTTATCGTCGAGCGCGACTGCGAGGCTCAGGTCGAGGAGGCTGCACCGTTCTGAGCTTTAGCAAAAGCCCGCCGCTCAGGGCGGGCTTCGGTTTATACAAGATGGGCATTCCACACCAGCAGGACCCTGGCCTGTATGTAGGTCTCTTCCCGACGAATCATGCGGTCTTTGTGCCGCGAGTTGTCGGAGATCATCTCGAAGTGGTCCTCGTCCGCGATCTGTAGCCGCTTGATGTAGATGTGGTCGCCCCAGGAAAAGAAGTAGATGCCATCGCCGACGAACTCTCGGATGCTGACGTCGACGATCAGCGGGTCGCGGTGCCTGATGGTCGGCTCCATCGACTGGCCCCAGCCGGTCACCATCTTCAGGTGATGGTGCTCGCTGAACGTCACGCCCAGTTCGCGCAGGTGGCTGGGGCTGACGCGAACGTCCTTGAACATCTCGGGGTAGTCGTGGGGGATCTGGCCGCCGCCCATGGCTGCCCGTACGTCATAGTGGGCAATCCACACTTCGTCACCGACCAGGCCGGGGCGCAGCGGCTCGGCTTCCAGCAGCGTGGCATCTGCAGGCTCTTGCGCCGCAGCCAGCAGCCTTTGCCGGGTTTCTTCAGAGATACCTTTGCCGCTTCGGGCAAGCATCTGTTTGACCAGGTCGGCTGCAGAGAACTTGTTGTCACCTGGCTCGACAGCCGCTTGTGCGTGTTCGCCTGGCGACAGCGCGTCGAACCAGCCCCGTGGCAAACCTTCGATGCCCTCGATGCGGCGGGCCACGTCATCGCCCAGGTTTTTCACGGTCTTGTCGGAAAGGATCTGGCTAAGGTGTGCAGGCGCCATCCCCCAGCGCTCTGCGCAGGTGCCCTTTCTCTGGCTGCCGATCAGCTTCACCAGGTTGTGCTTGCGAATTTGGTAGATGTCCATGGGGTGAAGCATGCCAGTGTTTAGCTTGCTGCTAAATGTACGCATAGCTAAATCTACTCTTGTGGTGTGTTTAGCCGTAGGCTAAATTAAGCGCACGAACAAGGAAAGCTAGCGAGACATTTTTCTCCAGGGCTGATCACATCATCATCTGTAATGAGGTTCACATGGATCCGACCGACCTCGGCCCGGGCACCGTCACTTGGCTGGGCGGTACGGGGACTGTACTGCTGGGTGCGTTTCTGTGGCTGCGTAAATGGTTGTCGAGGGATGCAGTCGACCGCGCGATGGACAACGCTGAAATTGCCGTCATCCGCCACCTGACAGAGCTGCTGGACATTGAACGGGATGCCCGAAGGGAGGCGCAGGCAAAAGCTGATCTGCTCGCCAAGGAACGAAACGAACTGGTGATGACCGTAGGCCGGCTGCAAGGCAAGGTCATGGTGCTGACCAGTAAGCTGGGCAGTAGCGGCCAAACGTAGGCTGGCAGCCCGGGCAATCCGTGAAGAAAAAAAAGCCCGCCAAATTGGCGGGCGACAAGGGCGTAGGGAGCAACGCACAACAAATTCGGTTCAGGCAACCAAAGTACCTGGTTGCAACTGTTCGGCCAGTGCCTGGGCTGAGGCGAGCGTCGGCATCGGGCCGCTCACGGCTTCGCCGTTGCGAACCAGGTACCAGCACGCCAGCAGGCCCTGCTCACGCAGTGAGGCGGGAACGGCGCTGCCGACAACGGACATGATCTGGATAGTGGCCATGGGGACCTCCTGTGAAACATGGCCCTACCATACGCAGCAGCCGGGGTTGTTTGAAATCAACTTCCTCGATAGTGATCATTGCTTCTATCAACCATTACCAGCGCGGTGGCCCGTAGTACACCGGTGGCGGCCCATAATAGGTGCGGTAGCCCGGTGGCGGCGGGGGGGGTGCGTAGTAGGGCTGGTAGTACACCGGTTGTGGTGGCGGTTGTACGTACACCGGTGGCGGCGCGTAATAGACCGGCTGGCGTTCGACATACACTGTGCGGTCATGGCCGCCATAAACCGTCGCCCCAACCACGGCGCCGACCACTGCCGCACCCAGCAGTGGACCCGGCCCATACCAACCACCGTGCCCATGGCCGCCATAGCCGCCGTGCGCTGCTGCAGGCCCGCTGATGGCCAGGGCACCGACCAGCAGGACGATTCCGGGAATGAGACGGTTCATAAAACAACCTCGCAGGAAAACCCCACGTCCGGGGCCCTGTTACTATGACTCCGGTCTCTGTCAGCTGAGCACAGGGGAACGGTAAAGGTTGTGTAAGGGGCGACCAGTGGTTGACTCTGTTACGCTGAATAAACGTTTCAGTCATGACTAAGAGGCCTGTTATGCCGACAACTCCAAGCCGGGACACCGTGCTTTGCATCTCTCTGGCCGGTCGTCCCGGCACCTTCGGCGTGCGCTTTCACAACCACCTGTATCAGCAGTTGGGCCTGGACTTCTACTATAAGGCCATGCGCACCGATGACCTGCCGGCGGCGGTGGCAGGGATCCGCGCCTTGGGTATTCGCGGCTGCGGGGTGTCGATGCCGTACAAGGAAGCCTGCATGGCCTTGGTCGACGAAATCGATCCCTCGGCTGCGGCCATCGAGTCGGTCAATACCCTTGTCAATTGCAATGGCCACCTGAAGGCCTACAACACCGATTACCTGGCCGTGCGCCAATTGCTGGTTCAGCATCAGGTCGATCCGGGCACTGCCTTTGCCCTGCGAGGCAGCGGTGGCATGGCCAAGGCCGTGGCCAGCGCCTTGCGCGATGCCGGGTTTGCCGAAGGCATCATCGTTGCACGCAACGAGCAGGCCGGGCGTCAGTTGGCGGATGTCTGTGGTTATCGCTGGGTGCCTGAGCCAGGCGACCTCTGCCCGCCGATGCTGGTGAACGTGACGCCGATCGGTATGGCAGGTGGGCAGGAGGCAGAAGAGCTGGCGTTTCCCGAGCACGCCATCGCGGCGGCGGAGCGGGTGTTCGATGTGGTGGCGATGCCGGCGCAGACGCCGTTGATTCGCCGGGCTCAGGCGTTGGGCAAGCCGGTGATCACTGGGCTGGAGGTCATTGCGCTGCAGGCGCTGGAACAGTTCGTGTTATACACCGGGGTAAGGCCGACGCAGGCGCAGGTGGATGCGGCGGTGGCATACGCGCGGGCTAGCTAGTTAATGCTACCCCCTTCACAGCTTCGGCGGCGAAGGGGGTACAGGCGAAACCCGGATCAGAACACCTCGTGCCCGTTATCCAGCTGCTTGTCGACCAGTGCCCGGCCATGGGCCAGCGACACACGCTGCGCATTCTCAAGGTCGGAGAAGAACTGCATTGGCATCGACATGCGCTTGCTGGTGTGCCCGTCAGGTGCCGTGATCAGGCAGCCGGCGGCATAGGGCAGGGGGGAGTCGGGATGGGGCATCACGCTGGCAGTGATGGTGTGCTCGCGGTATTCACAGTGAAGAGATTGCATCGTCCTTACCTCGCTGTGGCATGTGAAGCAGTTACCTTCATATACCACAGCAAGAGGCCGGGAGTTCCCGGCCCGACGAGCGCGCCGCGACGAACGCTTAGCCTTCGAGCTCGGTTGGCTGGATCACTTCGACCCAATAACCGTCCGGGTCCTTGACGAAGGCCAGGTGGTTCATGCGGCCGTCCTGCAGGCGTTTCTGGAACGGTACTTCCAGTTCCTCGAAGCGCGCGCAAGCGGCGCGTACGTCGGGTACCGAAATGCAGATGTGGCCAAAGCCGCGCGGGTCGGTGTTGCCATTGTGGTAGGCGAACTCGGCATCGTTTTCGGTGCCATGGTTGTGGGTCAGCTCCAGCACGCCGGGGATCGCCTTCATCCACTGGTGGCGTGCGGTGTCATCAGCGGGGATCTGGGCAGGGTCGACCAGGGCCAGGAAGTACAGGCTGAAAGCGGCTTCAGGGAAGTCACGCTTGTCCACCAGGCGGAAGCCCAGCACGCGGGTGTAGAAGTCCAGCGACTTCTCGATGTCCTTGACCCGCAGCATGGTGTGGTTGAAGACGAACTGGGCGGTGGCGGCGTCAGGTTGCGCGGTGACGCCAGGCAGGGTTTGCAGATCGTGCAGGCTCATGGGAACTCCTGAGACGGGGCCGGGCGCAGGGCGCCGGCAAAACAGACAGGCTGGCCATGATACGGCAGTGCGCCGATTGCGCAAATGAAAGCGCCCTGCAAAGGCAGGGCGCTGAAATTAGAGGCCCGCATGTGCGGGCGCGTGATGGGGTCGCTAATCCTTTAGCTGTTTCGATACTGAGCCACGCCTTGTGAAAAAAGCGTGAAGCCTTTGTGGGCATTTCATCAGCGTACCCAGCTTTCTACCGTGGCGGCCCCATATTGTTCTTTCCAGGCCTTGAGGCCGCGGTGGTTGCCGCCTTTGGTCTCGATGCGTTCGCCGGTGTGCGGGTTCTGATAGACCTTGACCACCCGCGGGCGGCGTTGTTGCTTGGGGGGTGTGCTGGAAGCGCGGGCCACAGCCTTCGGGTCGAGGATGGCGATGATATCGCGCAGGCTCTTGTCATAGCTTTTCATCAGGCCGACTAGTTTCTGCTCGAATTCGATTTCGCGTTTGAGGCCGGCATCCTTTTTCAACGCTTCCAGTTGCGCCATCTGTTCCTGGAGCGCTTTTTCGGCAGCACGAAACTCTGCAAGTCTGGACACTGTAATCACTCCTGTACGTCGGTCGTGGCAGGGCGTGACGAACATTGAAGAAGAGTAAAAACGCCGGCCACGCAGGTGGGTTCCACTGTTCGCTGATATCGAGTGTAGTCATTCATGGCTACTGGGTAAACTGCTAACTTTTTGCAAGTAAGCCGGGAACTTTCCTAGTTTTGCGTGCGCTATTTTGCGGTGTTTCTGCGGTTGCGCGACAGGGGGGCTAGACCATGGTCCAATGGCCCGCGCCAGAGCCTTTGCGCGATCATTTCAGATGATGGCCGACTCATGTTCGGACCTGCCGCAGTGCCGTGGCCAACCCGTGCCACAGGTTGTTAACTCGTCTTCATTCTGGATGTTTCCTCGCATGTTTTCCCCTTTCCCCCTCGCCCCCGGGCGCCGTGTAACCGGCCTGGTTCTATTGTGTGCCGGTGTCAACGCCCAGGCTGCTGGGTTTCTTGAAGACGGCAGTGCCAAGATCGAAGCACGCAATGTCTATTTCAACCGGGACTTCCGGGACGGTTACAGCAGTTCCAGCCAGGGCGCATCCAAGCGTGAAGAGTGGGCACAAGGCTTCATCCTCAATGTGCAATCGGGTTATACGCAAGGCCCGGTAGGTGTTGGTGTGGATGCGCTGGGCATGTTCGGCTTCAAACTGGATTCCAGCCCGGCCGACAGTAACAGTGGATTGCTGCCCTCGTCTGGCCACGACCCCCGGCACTCGGCCGACCAGTATGCGAAGATGGGCCTGGCGGCCAAGGTCAAGGTCTCCAATACCGTGCTCAAGTACGGCTCAATGATGCCTGATGTGCCGTTGCTCAAGTACAACGATGGCCGTCTGCTGCCGACCCTGTTCCAGGGTGCCATGCTCACCTCTGAAGAACTGCACGACCTTAAGTTCACCCTGGCTCGCCTGGACAACTACACCGCTCGGGATTCCACCGACCGCCAGGACATCCGCGTGCACTGCAAGAACAAGCGTTATGCCTGCGATACCGAAGCCGACCACTTCGACCTGGCCGGTGTCGACTACCGTTTCAACGAGCGTTTCAGCGCCCAGTACCAAGTGGCCAAACTGGAGAATATCTACCGTCAGCACTTCCTCGGCCTGGTGGCCAGTCAGCCGCTGCCGGTGGGCAGCCTGTCGGCTGACATGCGCCTGATCAAGAGTGATGACATCGGCAATGCCCGTGCCGGTGAAATCGACCATCGCGCCTTCAGCGGCATGCTTGGCTACAGCCTCGGTGGCCACAAGCTCAGCGCCGGCTGGCAGCGCATGTATGGCAACAGCGCCATGCCGTACCTGGATGGTAGCAACCCATACCTGGTCAACTATGCCCAGGTCAATGATTTCGCCGCTGCACAGGAGCGCTCCTGGCAAGTGCGCTATGACTACGACTTCAAGGCGCTGGGTGTACCCGGCCTGACCTTCTTCACCCGTTATATCAACGGCGACAATATCAAGGTGCCGGGCAGCCGTGCCGAAGGCAAGGAGTGGGAACGCGACACCGAGTTCAAATACCAGGTGCAAAGTGGCTCTTTCAAAGATGTCAGCGTACGCCTGCGTAATTCCACTTACCGCAGCAACTATGAACAGTGGGCGCGTGACATGGATGAGACGCGGGTCATTGTCAGCTACAACTTCTCGATCTTCTAAGCGGCTGCTTTGCCAAATACCGGTAGCCGCCTGACAATGGTGGCGGGTTCCCGCAAAGGGCAGGGCAATGAAAGACCTGTTGTTGATCGGCATCGGCGCGGGTGACCCGCGCCAGGTCACCTATGAAGCAGTCGATGCGCTGCGTAGCGCTAGCGTGTTCTTCGTGCTCGACAAGGGCGACGACAAAGATGAACTGGTACGCCTGCGCAAGGCCATTCTGCAGCGCTACCGCCCCGAAGGTGGCTATCGCCTGGTGCCGGTGGTCGACCCTTTGCGCGATGGGCAGGCGGATGACTACCTGGGCGCGGTGCAGCACTGGCACCGGCAGCGTGCTGCGCTGTATGCGCGCCTGATCGAGGAGGAAATTGGCGACGGGGAAACAGGTGCCTTCCTGCTGTGGGGCGAGCCGACCCTGTACGACAGCACCCTGCGCATTCTCGACCTGGTCCGCGAACAGGGCGTGACGTTGCGCTTGCAGGTCATCCCTGGCATCAGCAGTGTGCAGGCGCTGGCGGCGCGGCACCAGGTGCCGCTCAACCGCATCGGCGAGCCCCTGACCGTGCTGCCGGGGCGACGCCTGGCCGGGCAGGGGCCTATCGACAATGTGGTGGTGATGCTCGACGGGCAGTGCGTCTTTGCCGGGCTCGATGACCCGGCGTTGACCATCTATTGGGGCGCGTACCTGGGGACCGAGGATGAAGTGCTGATCGCCGGGCCGTTGCAGGCGGTGAAGGCACGGATACTGGAAGTGCGCGAACGGGAGCGGGCGCGCAAAGGGTGGATCATGGATACCTATCTGCTGCGCAGAGAACTGTGAGGTGGGTTGCCTGTGTCGGCCTCTTCGCGGGCAAGCGAACCAGGCAACGCCGTGCTCAAGGGTTACCCACAATGCCCACCACCGTGTCCCGCAACTGGTCGATGCTGAATGGCTTGCCGATCAGGTGCATGCCCTCCGGCACATTGAAACTGTCGGCGTAGCCGCTGGCGAACAGCACCGGTAATAGCGGCCGCAGTTCGCGCGCTTTTCCCGCCAGCTCCTCACCTCGCATGTCCGGCAGTCCCACATCGGTCATCATCAGTGCAAGCGCCTGGCCGGGGTCTTCAAGTACACGCAGGGCGGCTGTGGCGTCTTCTGCCTCGATGACCTTGTAGCCCAGGTCGTCGAGCACTTCGACCGTCAGCATACGTACGATGTCGTCGTCTTCGACTACCAGAAGGTGCATGGTTCAAATCCTGTACAAATGAGTGTCTTTAATCTGTGCACCGCGCGGCATCAGAAGTTCCCGAGGATACCGCTCCCTGCAAATAGATGGAACGATTGCCGAATGCAACCTTCAAATACTGGCTAAATGCCCTGCCAGACCCGTCAAAGCTGGTTAGACTCGCTTATCAGGACAGCGCAGTGGCAGATAACAATAACGACTGATCGGCCACTCTTTTCAATGGACTTTTCTAGCTCGGGCGTTTTCTCATGATTCAAGCAGCCTCGATGGACCAGCGAAGCTTTCGCAAGCTGTTGAGCCGTAACATCGGCCTTCCCCTGGGGGTTGGTCTGCTGGGGGCCGTGGCCTTCGTCGCGGTGATCAACTACCTGCTTTCGGCCATGCAGTGGGTCGAGCACACCGACCGGGTGATCGGCAATGCCAACGAAACGGTCAAGCTGTCAATCGACATGGAAACGGGCATGCGCGGCTTCCTGATCACGGGCGACGAGCGCTTCCTTGACCCTTACGAGGTGGCCAAGCCACGCATTCTCGGCAGCCTGCAAAGCCTGCGCAGCATGGTCGAGGACAACCCGCAGCAGGTTGACCGTATTGACCGGCTGATGGCCTTGCAGCGGGCCTGGAATGACTTCGGTAACGAGATGATCAGCCTGCGCCGCAGCCAGGGCGATTACCAGGCCTCGATCGGCAATGGCCGGGGCAAGCGCATCACCGATGAAATCCGCAAGGAGTTCGATGACCTGATCATTACCGAACAACAACTGCGCATGGCCCGTAACGAAAAAGTCAGTACCGTCACCGTGACGGCGATTTCGGCTTTCGTGCTGTTCATTGTCGGTCTCAGTGCATTGCTGGCTTACCTGGGCCGTCGTGACCTGCTGGCACTTTCGGCCAACTACGCTGAAAACCTGCAGGCCCAGCAGCGTTCGGCGCAGCGCCTGGAGCACCAGGCGTGGCTACGCAACGGCCAGACCCAGCTGGCGCAGCAGGTGCTCGGGCAACTGACCTTGCCCATGCTTGGCGAGAACATCCTGCGCTTCTTTGCCTCTTATCTGGGCAGCGTAGTGGGCGCCGTGTACGTGCGCGACGAGCATGGCCGGCTGGTGCGCGTGGCCTGTTATGGCCTGAGTACCGAAGAGCAGGCCCGTGAGCAAATCGAGTCGGATCACCATGGCCTGTTGGCCCAGGCGGTCCGCGAAGGCCGCTTGCTGCGCCTGGAGGAACTGCCCGAAGATTTCTATCGCCTCAGTTCCGGCCTGGGCAGTGGCTTGCCGCGCAGTGCATTGCTGATGCCGGCGACCGAAGACGGGCAGATCAACGGGGTGATCGAGCTGGGTTTCCTGCGCCCCTTGCAAGAACGGGATGAAGAGCTGCTGGAGCGGGTCGGCGGCAACCTGGGCATGTCGATCGAGAGTGCCCGTTATCGCCAGCGCCTGCAGGAAGTGCTGGCCGAAACCCAGCAACTCAATGAAGAGCTGCAGGTGCAGCAGGAAGAACTCAAGACTGCCAACGAAGAGCTCGAAGAGCAGTCACGGGTGCTCAAGGAGTCTCAAGCCCATCTGGAAACCCAACAGGCCGAACTCGAGCAGACCAACGAGCAGTTGTCGGAACGCACCGATGCGCTGGATCGCAAGAACGATGAGCTGAGCCAGGCGCAGCTGGAGCTGCAGGCCCGTGCCGACGACCTGCAGCGATCGAGCAAGTACAAGTCCGAATTCCTCGCCAACATGTCCCATGAGCTGCGCACGCCGCTCAACAGCTCGCTGATCCTGGCCAAGTTGTTGGCTGAGAACGGTGAAGGCAACCTCAGTGAGGAGCAGGTCAAGTTCGCCGAATCCATCTACTCGGCCGGTAACGATCTGCTCAACCTTATCAACGACATTCTCGATATCGCCAAGGTCGAGGCCGGCAAGCTCGAAGTACGGCCCGAGACCACCCAGGTCGAGCGCCTGGTCGAAGGCTTGCGCGGCATGTTCCAGCCGCTTGCCGGTCACAAGGGGCTGGCCTTCGAGGTCAAGGTCGAGCCGCAGGTACCGGTCACGCTGTTCACCGACCGTCAGCGCCTGGAGCAGATCCTCAAGAACCTGCTGTCCAACGCCATCAAGTTCACCGAGCGTGGTCAGGTCAGCATGAACGTCAGCTTCCAGGCTGGCAGCGGTATCGTGTTCGCAGTCCGTGACACCGGCATCGGCATTGCGGCCGATCAGCAGCAGGCGATCTTCGGCGCCTTCCACCAGGTCGATGGCACCAGCAATCGCCGCTATGGTGGTACTGGCCTGGGGCTGTCGATCTCCCGTGACCTGGCGCATTTGCTCGGTGGCCAGATCAATGTCGACAGCAGCCCTGGGCAAGGCAGCGTGTTCAGCCTGATTCTGCCGGAGCGCTACGCCGCCGAGGCCGAAGACGTCGAGCCGCAAAGCCTGCGCCCGGCCGTCGATGCGTTGCCGCCCGCACCGCAAGCGCCGTTGGCCGCCGCTGTCATGCGCCCGGCGCCGGCCTTTGCCGACGACCGCGAGCGGGCCCCTTTCGATACCCGTTGCATTCTGGTGATCGAAGACGAGCCCAACTTTGCCCGCATCCTCTTCGACCTGGCCCATGAGCTGGGCTATAGCTGCCTGGTGGCCCATGGCGCCGACGAAGGCTTCGAGCTGGCAGCCCAGTACATTCCGGATGCGATCCTGCTGGACATGCGCCTGCCCGACCACTCGGGCCTGACCGTCCTGCAGCGCCTCAAGGAGCAGGCCAGCACCCGCCATATCCCGGTGCACATCATTTCGGTTGAAGACCGCGTCGAGGCGGCCATGCACATGGGGGCGGTGGGGTATGCGGTCAAACCCACCAGCCGCGAGGAGCTCAAGGAGGTGTTCGCTCGCCTGGAAGCCAAGCTCACGCAAAAGCTCAAGCACATCCTGCTGGTGGAAGACGACGACCTGCAGCGCGAGAGCATCGCCCGGCTGATCGGCGACGACGATGTCGAGATCACGGCCGTCGCCATGGCCCAGGATGCACTGGCGCTGTTGCGCCAGAACATCTACGACTGCATGATCATCGACCTCAAGCTGCCAGACATGCTCGGCAACGAGCTGCTCAAGCGCATGACCGCCGAGGATATCCGCGCCTTCCCGCCGGTGATCGTGTATACCGGCCGCAACCTCACCCGCGAGGAAGAAGCCGATCTGCTCAAGTATTCACGCTCGATCATCATCAAGGGCGCACGTTCGCCGGAGCGCCTGCTCGACGAAGTGACGCTGTTCCTGCACAAGGTCGAATCGCAGCTGTCCAACGAGCGTCAGCGCATGCTCAAGACCGCGCGCAGCCGCGACAAGGTGTTCGAGGGCCGCAAGGTGCTGCTGGTGGATGACGATGTGCGTAATATCTTCGCCCTGACCAGTGCCCTGGAGCACAAGGGCGCCATTGTCGAAATCGGCCGCAACGGGCGCGAAGCCATCGAGCGCCTGGAGCAGCACGACGACATCGACCTGGTGCTGATGGACGTGATGATGCCGGAGATGGACGGTTTCGAGGCCACGCGGCTGATCCGCCAGCAACCGCGCTGGCGCAAACTGCCGATCATCGCCGTGACCGCCAAGGCCATGAAGGATGACCAGCAGCGTTGCCTGCAAGCCGGTGCCAATGATTACCTGGCCAAGCCGATCGACCTGGACCGCCTGTTCTCGTTGATCCGTGTCTGGCTGCCGCAACTGGAGCGAATTTGACTAGCGAACGCAACACCGACATCGAGATCCGACTGCTGATCGAGGCGATCTACCTCAAGTACAGCTACGATTTCCGCAATTATTCCGGCGCCTCGATCAAGCGCCGGATCCTCCACGCGCTGCGTCAGTTCGATTGCCTGACGGTGTCGGCGTTGCAGGAGCGCGTCCTGCACGACCCGGGCATGTTCATGCAGTTGCTGCAGTACCTGACGATCCCGGTCAGCGAGATGTTCCGTGACCCTGACCACTTCCTTGCCGTGCGCAACGAAGTGGTGCCGCTGCTGCGCACCTGGCCGTCGATCAAAGTCTGGATCGCGGGCTGCAGCACGGGGGAGGAGGTGTATTCCATGGCCATCCTGTTGCGTGAGGAAGGGCTGCTTGAGCGCACCATCATCTACGCCACCGACATCAACCCGCATTCGCTGGACAGGGCCAAGCAGGGCATCTACTCGATGCAGAGCATGCGCGAGTACGAGGAAAACTACCGCCTTGCCGGTGGCCGCCGAGACTTCGCCGAGTACTACACCGCCGCCTATGGCAACGCCATCATGGACAGCAGCCTGCGCGACAACGTGACCTTCGCCGACCACAGCCTGGCCACCGACAGCGTGTTCTCCGAGACCCAGTTGGTGTCGTGCCGCAATGTGCTGATCTACTTCAACAAGGACCTGCAGGATCGGGCGCTGGGCCTGTTCCATGAGTCGCTCTGCCACCGCGGTTTCCTGGTGTTGGGTAGCAAGGAGTCGGTGGACTTTTCGGCCTACAGCGATCGTTTCGAGCCGCTGGTCAAGCCCCAACGGATCTTCCGTAAATCATGAGCGGCGTACGCGCAGTGGTGATCGGCGCCTCGGCGGGTGGCGTGGCGGCATTGTTCCAGGTGCTCGGCACGTTGCCATCGGCGTTCGCCATACCGGTGCTCTGCGTGCTGCACCTGCCGGACGACCGCCACAGCCAACTGGCTGGCGTGCTGCAGCGGCGGCTGCATCGGCCGGTGTGCGAGGCACGTGACAAAGAGAAGATCAGCGGCGGGCAGATCTATGTGGCAGGGCCGGGTTACCACTTGTCGGTGGAGCGCGACCTGACGCTGTCGCTGAGCCAGGAAGAACCGGTGCATTTCTCGCGCCCGGCGATCGACTTCCTGTTCATCTCGGCGGCCGATGCCTATGGCGACAGCCTGCTGGGTGTGCTGCTTACCGGGGCCAACGAAGACGGCGCCAGGGGCCTTGCCTACATCAAGAACAATGGGGGGCGCACGATTGTCCAGGACCCTCGTGACGCACAGGTTGCCCTGATGCCGGAGGCCGCCCTGGCCCTGCACCAGCCCGACCATATTCTTACTCTGAGCGGTATCGGGCAGTTGCTCGCGACCCTGGAATACAGCGCATGCTAAGCCACACCATCGCCAAACTGCTGATTGTCGACGACTTGCCGGAAAACCTGCTGGCGCTCGATGCCCTGATCCAGGGCGAGGACCGCGAGGTGCACCAGGCACAGTCTGCCGAGGCTGCCTTGTCGTTGCTGCTCGAGCACGAGTTCGCACTGGCCATTCTCGATGTGCAGATGCCGGGCATGAACGGTTTTGAACTGGCCGAGCTGATGCGCGGTACCGACAAGACCAAGCACATCCCGATCGTCTTCGTCAGCGCGGCGGGTCGCGAGATGAATTATGCCTTCAAGGGCTACGAGAGCGGGGCCGTGGACTTTCTGCACAAGCCGCTCGACACCCTGGCGGTGAAAAGCAAGGTCTCGGTGTTCGTCGACCTGTTCCGCCAGCGCAAGGTGCTTGGCCGGCAGCTGGAAGCCCTGGAGCAGAGCCGCCAGGAACAGGAGCTGCTGCTCAGCCAGTTGCAGGTGGCACGGTGTGAGCTGGAGCACGCCGTGCGCATGCGTGACGACTTCATGTCGATCGTCTCCCACGAGGTGCGCACGCCGCTCAATGGCCTGATCCTGGAAACCCAGTTGCGCAAGATGCACCTGGCACGGGGCAACCTGGACGCCTTCAGTGTCGACAAGCTGCAGGCCATGGTCGAGCGCGACGAACGGCAGATCAACAGCCTGATCCGGTTGGTCGAGGACATGCTCGATGTTTCGCGCATCCGTACCGGTAAACTGTCGCTGCGGCCCAAACTGTTTGACCTGGGCCAACTGGTGCGTGGGCTGGTGGAAAACTTCACGGCGCAGGCCATGGCCCTGGAAACACACATCGAATTGCAGCGTTGTGAAGCGCTGAAGGGGGAGTGGGACGAATTCCGGATTGAACAAGTAGTGGCCAACCTGTTGTCCAATGCAATGCGTTACGGCGAGCGCAATCCGGTGCAGGTACGGGTGTTCGAGCAGGGCGGCATGGCCTGGGTGCAGGTACAGGACCACGGCATCGGTATCAGCGCCGTCAACCAGCAGCGGATCTTCCAGCAGTTCGAGCGGGTCTCTGCCCAGCAGGCCAGCGGAGGGTTGGGCCTGGGGTTGTACATCTCCGAGCAGATCGTCCAGGCACATGGTGGCCGGATACAGGTTGAAAGCGAGGAGGGCAAGGGTGCCACATTCACCCTGCAATTGCCGCTGGCAACATTCAAAGAACAAAACGACCAGGCGCGGGCAACCTCTGTGTAAGCCTGGGGTCTGATGGCCAACTGTAAGTATTTCAAGGCGTTAACATGAGTGAAGATGCACAAGATGTGGTTCTGGTCGTCGAGGATGAACCGGCGATTCGCATGATTTTGCGCGATTACCTGGCGGGTGAGGGGTACCACGTCCTGGTGGCTGAGGATGGCGAGCAGGCGTTTGCCATCCTGGCCAGCAAACCGCACCTGGACCTGATGGTGACGGACTTCCGTTTGCCGGGTGGGATCTCGGGGGTGGATATTGCCGAGCCCGCGGTGAAGTTGCGGCCCGACCTGAAGGTGATTTTCATCAGCGGCTACCCGGCGGAGATTCTCGAATCTGGCAGCCCGATCACCCGCAAGGCCCCTATCCTGGCCAAGCCGTTTGACCTGGATACCTTGCACGAGCAGATCCAGTCGCTGTTGCGCTGAGGCATCCGGCCTTTTCGCGGGGCAAACCCGCGAGGAGGCCGTTGCAGGCTATCGCAGCGTCCGCTCAATCCCGCCGACCAGCAAGTTTTCCATCAGCTCCAACCCTTGCGCTTCAGGCAGTGCTTTGAGCAACCCCGGCAGCTGGTTGAGAAACGTCGCCAGTACATGCGCTGTAGCGTCCAACGCTTGCCCCGGCCGTTTCGCTTGCGGTGCGATCAAGCGCAGCAAACCCGCCTCATAGCGCTTGCGCAACGATGCCAGGTGCGCCTGTTGAGCCTCACTCAAACAACACAAATCCCGCTCGGCCAGCCGAAACTGCAGCGGCCGTTCGGCATGCAACTGCCAGTGCGCAGCAATCAGGCAGCTCAATGCCGATGTCCCCCGGGCCATGGCCCGGCGGGCCTGGTCCAGGGTGGCCTGCAGCTCTTCGTACAACTCTTCGATCAAGTCGTACAGCAGGTCCTGCTTGCTGGGAAAGTGATGGTACAGCGAGCCGGCGGTCAGCCCCACATGGGCCGCCAGCTCGCGCATGCTGACCTGGCCAAAGCCCTTCTCGGCAAACAATGCCATGGCCTGGTCACGTCGCTCCTCAAAGTTGGCACAGCGCATTGCGGCATTGACCGGGGGCATGGTGCTTGGTCCTCAGTAGGTGAAGAAACCGCGACCGCTCTTGCGCCCCAGCCAGCCGGCCGCGACCATTTCCTTGAGCAGCGGAGCGGGGCGGTACTTGCTGTCGTTGAAGCCTTCATGGAAGGCCTCCATGATCGCCAGCAGGGTGTCCAGACCGATCAGGTCGGCCAAGGCCAGCGGGCCGATCGGCTGGTTGCAGCCCAGGCGCATGCCCGTGTCGATGTCCTCGGCACTGGCCAGGCCTTCCTGGCGCACGAAGATCGCCTCGTTGATCATTGGCACCAGAATGCGGTTGACCACGAAGCCCGGACGGTTGCCGGCGGTGATCGGGGTCTTGCCGACTTTTTCGGTCACCACCAGCGCCTGGGCGTAGGTGTTGTCGCTGGTCTGCAGGCCACGAATGATTTCGACCAGCGCCATCATCGGTACTGGGTTGAAGAAGTGCACACCAATGAAGCGCTCGGGGTGCTCGATGCTGGCGGCCAGTTGAGTCACCGACAGCGACGAGGTGTTGGTGGCGATCAGGCAGTCGGCGGCAACGTTGGCTGCCACCTGCTGCAGGATGCGCTGCTTGAGCTGCAGGTTCTCGGTCGCCGCTTCGATCACCAGGTGTGCAGCGCTGAGCTGGGTGTAGTCGGTGCTGGTGCGAATGCGTGCTTTGGCGGCTGCGGCCTTGTCGGCGTCGAGGGTGCCTTTGCTGACCTGGCGCTCGAGGTTCTTGCTCAAGGTGGCCACGCCGAGCTCGAGCGCTGCGTCGGAAACATCCACCAGCAGCACCTGGTAGCCGGCAATGGCGCACACCTGGGCAATGCCGTTGCCCATGGTGCCCGCGCCGATCACGGCGATCTGTTCAATGCTCATGTGTCAGTCTCCCTCAGACGCGCTCGAACACGACGGCGATGCCTTGGCCACCGCCGATACACATCGTGGCCAGGGCGTAGCGGCCCTGGATGCGCTGCAGCTCATGGATGGCCTTGGTGGCGATGATCGCACCGGTGGCACCCACCGGGTGGCCCAGGGAAATGCCCGAACCGTTGGGGTTGACCTTTTCTGGGTCGAAGCCCAGCTCGCGGGCCACGGCGCAGGCCTGGGCAGCGAAGGCCTCGTTGGACTCGATCACATCCAGGTCTTGTAGGTTCAGGCCGGTTTTTTCCAGCACTTTGCGGGTGGCCGGAATCGGCCCCAGGCCCATCAGCTCGGGCTCCACCCCGGCGTGGGCATAGCCCACCAGGCGTGCCAACGGTTTCAGGCCCAGGCGGCGCACCGCGTCACCGGTGGCCAACACCAGGCCGGCGGCGCCATCGTTGATACCGCTGGCGTTGCCGGCGGTGACGGTGCCGTCTTTCTTGAATACCGGCTTCATACCGGCCAGTTGTTCGGCGGTCACATCAGCACGCACATGCTCGTCGACACTGAACTGCACGCTGCCTTTGCGGGTTTTCAGCTCCAGCGCAACGATCTGGCTGGCGAAGCGGCCCTCGGCAATGGCACGTGCGGCGCGTCGCTGGCTGGTCAAGGCCAGTTCGTCCTGCATTTCGCGGGTAATGCCGTGCTTGGCCGAAACGTTCTCGGCGGTGATGCCCATGTGGAAGTGCTGGAACGGGTCCTGCAGCACGCCGACGGTATAGTCGATGCCTTGCAGGTCACCCATGCGTGCACCCCAGCGCGCCTGTGGCAGCAGGTAAGGGCCACGGCTCATGGATTCGGCGCCGGCTGCGACGGCCACATCGGTGTCGCCCAGCAACAGGCCCTGGGCCGCAGAGACAATAGCCTGCAGGCCAGACCCGCACAGGCGGTTGACGTTGAATGCCGGCGTTTCCTTGGGGATGCCAGCGTTCATTGCCGCTACCCGTGCCAGGTAGGCGTCACGCGGTTCGGTGGGGATCACCGTGCCCATCACCAGGTGGCCGACTTGCTCGGCGGCCAGGCCCGAACGCTCGATGGCGGCGCGGGTCACGGCGCTGGCCAGGTCGGCCAGTGGCAGGTCCTTGAGGGAACCGCCGAAGCCACCAATGGCTGAACGGACGGCACTGACGACGTAGATTTCTGCGCTGCTCATGAGGGCTCCGATTGCGAAGGCGTGGCGGGACCGGGCCAGGCTCTGCGAGAATGGTGGGCGGCCCCGGAGTGGGATCGAGTCTAGGCAAAGGCTCTGTTGCCGCCTATGCCGGATCTGTTCAAACAACCTGGCACTTTTTGCCACTCAGCATAGACAGCGAAAACCGCCATGCGCGAAAGCGATTCAGTCGCCGTGTACTTCCTCAACGCCATGCTCCACGCCCTGCGCGACACGCCCGCCGAGCGTGATGCCCAGCTGCGTGCGGTGGGCATTGCCCCGCAGCTGCTGGATCAGCCTCAGGCGCGGGTGCCGGCCAAGGCGTTCGCCCAGCTGTGGCTGGCGTTGATCCAGCGCCTGGACGATGAGTTCTTTGGCCTCGACAGCCACGGCATGCCGCTGGGCAGTTTTGCCCTGATCTGCCGGGGTTTGATCCTCGAGCCGAACCTGGAAAAGGCCTTGCGCCAGTGCATGGGGGGCTTCGGCCTGTTCCTGCGTGACCTGCGTGGCAGCCTGACGGTACGTGGCGGGCGGGCGCTGATCAGCGTGCAGTCGAACATTGCCGACCCATTGACCCGGGTCTATGCCGAGGAAACCTACCTGGTGCTGATGATCGGCATGCTGTGCTGGCTGGCCGGGCGGCGGATTGCCATCGACCGCACGGAGCTCGCGGTGTCGCGCCCGGCCCAGGAGGACGACTTGCTGCTGTGGGGGCCGGACCTGCGCCTGGGCAGCGGACGCACCGAGGTGGAGTTCGACAGCGCTTACCTGCGCCTGCCGGTGGTGCAGGACCGGGCGGCTTTGCAGACCTTCCTGCGCAGTGCGCCACAGGGCCTGGTGATTCGCTTTCGCAATCAGAACGGGCTGGTGGCTGAGGTGTATCGGCACCTGCGGGCATTGCGCTATGGACAGTGGCCGACATTGGCCGCGCTGGCGCAGCAGCAGGGGGTCAGTGCCAGTACCTTTCGCCGGCAGTTGGAGCGGGAAGGGCGTTCGTACCAGCAGATCAAGGATGAAGTGCGCCGGGCCATGGCCTTCGAGCGGCTGCGCGAAGGCGCGTTGAGCATTGCCGAAATTGCCGAGCAGGCGGGGTTTCAGGAACCGAGTGCCTTCCACCGGGCGTTCAAGAAGTGGACCGGGCAGAGCCCAGGAAGCTACCGGGCGCGGCTGGCCGGCCTGCGTTCTACCTGTGGGAGCGGGCATGCCCGCGAAGAAACCAACGCGGTGGATGGCACCGGCTCTGCCGGTGTTCGCGGGTAAACCCGCTCCTACAGGGCACGCACAGAATTGTGGGAGCGGGCATGCCCGCGAAGAACCAACGCGGTGGATGGCACCGG